>Ga0255759_10000041_pt1 | contig 119832 bp, 117 predicted proteins | sample 101ome_20_FD_179959 | JGI IMG/M metagenome (GOLD analysis project Ga0255759, IMG submission 179959) | Coastal salt marsh microbial communities from the Groves Creek Marsh, Skidaway Island, Georgia - 101404AT metaG (version 2) | ecosystem: Environmental > Aquatic > Marine > Intertidal zone >... | reverse complement strand
TCACTTGACCAGAATGTCCGACCTGACGCATCGGTGATCGTGCCGGAGATCATCACAGGGTATTCCACCTTATGTGTTTCAAAATACACATCTATCGCATATAAGGCTGCTTTGGCATTCAGGGTATCGAAAATCGTTTCTACCAAGATAATATCTGCACCGCCTTTAACCAAGGCATCAATAGATTCGGTATAAGCGTCCGCCAATTCGTCAAAACTGATGTTTCTAAAGGCAGGGTCATTTACATCGGGGGAAATACTTGCCGTACGATTGGTTGGCCCTAAAACACCGGCAACAAAACAAGTCCTATCCGGGTACTTCGCCTCAATATCATCCGCCGCTTGTCGAGCAATACGTGCAGATTGTTCATTAATCTCATATGATAAATCCTGCATATCATAATCAGCCATTGCTACACGGGTCGCGTTAAACGTGTTTGTTTCTATAATGTCCGCGCCAGCTTCCAGATATGCCATGTGAATCGCTCGAATACTATCCGCCTGCGTTAACGATAACAAATCGTTATTACCTTTTACGTCGCTCGGCCAATCTGCAAAACGTTCACCACGATAATCACTTTCGCTAAAATCATAAGACTGAATCATCGTACCCATCGCGCCATCCAGCAGTACAATTCGTTCCTTTAACAAGTTTAATAGCTGTGTGTATTTTCCTGTTTGCGCCATGATTCACTAATATTGATTCTTAAAGAGATCGATATTCTACGCTTTTGCTACTCTTGGGGCACGGCTTGTTGTAAATTTATCCCCAAACTGTCCTGTTAACTAAACCTTTTTCAACTTTTTTGCAAAATCCCTCAGAAAATTTATCCAAAAAACCTGTCATTCTCTGTCTTTCAGGGCATGACCCCAGCGGCGGTGCCGGCATTCAGGCTGATATCGAAGTCCTACAGCATTTTAATTGCCATGCGTGTACCATTATCACCTGTTTAACGGTTCAAGACTCAAGCACCGTCAAGCGACTGATTCCTCTCAATGGCGAAGACATTGTCGAACAGGCCGCCGTCCTTTTCAAAGACATGCCCATAGCGGCGATTAAAATTGGTTTAACCGGTTCAATAGCGGCTATTGATGCCATTCGTCGAATTCTAGCGTTGCAGCCCAATATACCGGTCATTTTTGACCCTGTTCTAGCAAGTGGCGATGGCACTTCGTTAGCTAATCACGAATTAATTAACGCAATAGTCCGTCAATTGTTACCCTTAACAACCGTTTTAACCCCCAACACCGTTGAGGCCGCCCAACTGTCTGGCTTACCTAACAACAGCACTCCGGAACAACTCGGCCTCGCCTTGCTCCATCAGGGTGTGGAGTATCTCTTGCTGACCGGCGGACACTCACCGGGATCGGCACTGAGCAACCACTTATTTAACAAAAATAATAAATTGGCTAGCTACGAATGGCAACGTCAAGCCGGTGATTTTCATGGTACTGGCTGTACATTAGCTTCAGCCATTGCCGCGCTAATCGCCAACAACCATACAATCCCAAAGGCCATTGATTTAGCTCAACACTATGTTGACCAAACCATTAGACAAGCCCAGCAGCTCGGCAAAGGACAAGCTTTTCTTCACCGCTCCTCACTATGAATTCATTACCTAAAAAAGGCGTATACGCCATTACACCGGATATTGATAACACCGTCTTACTCTTGGAGAAAGTCGAGCAGGCGCTACAAGGTGGCATCCATCTATTACAATACCGAGACAAACTAAGCCTGCCGGAAGAGAAACGATTTAGGGCGAAAGCCATTCATTACCTATGTTTAAACTATAACGTTCCATTGATCATCAATGATGACCCTGAACTTGCGCTAGCTTGCCAGGCAGAAGGCGTTCATCTCGGTCAATCCGACGGTAGCATTCAAGACGCAAGAAAGCTTTTAGGAAAGGATGCTTTTATTGGAGTCACCTGCCATCATAAGCTATCGCTCGCTATCAGCGCCGAACGACAAGGCGCTGATTACGTGGCTTTTGGACGGTTTTTTAATTCATCCACAAAACCTGGCGCACCGTTAGCCAATACAAAAACTCTTGTCGATGCAAAAGCCGCCTTATCTATCCCTGTCGTTGCCATTGGTGGTCTTCGTCACGACAATTCAAAAGCTCTGATTTCCGCAGGAGTCGACTACCTTGCTGTCGTCGATCACCTTTTTAACACAGGAAACATCATCGAAAACTGCCAGTCCTTCAACGCATTATTCTAAGACTTCAGCACCCAAGTATAGGCAACGTGTATTGCATTCACATAAGGGGTTACCGACTCACTGGCACCAGGAAATAATGCAGAAGGGCCTCTGTATGTTTCTTTAATAAAACGTTCATAACCTACATGTAACGCATTACCTTCTTCTGTCCTCCAACTCAAGCCAACGCTTAATTGGTGGACAGGGTTTGGCGTTAATATGCTCAGTGTTGTCGCATCGATATCATTATCACTGGGTCTTTTCCCATAAGCATAACCTGCCCTTAGCGTTAAGTTTTTGGAAGCGAAATAAGTCACCCCAAGCCTATAATTTGTTTGATTTCGATCCCAGCCGAACGCACTACCGGAAGCGCTACCGATAGGCGGTGCACCAGGAGATAGCGAATTAAGCACGCTATTACCTAATGCTTTCACCTCAGAAAATTCAATTCGTTGAATATCTAATGCGATGATCCAGTCCTCATTTGGTTTAATGGCGGCTCCTATACTGTAATTGGCAGGAATATCAAAGCTACCTTCTGCCAACAAGCCTTTGTAGTCATCAAATTCTTGCATATAGATCTTTGATGAGTACGCCGCGCCTAATGATAACCAAGGCGAGACTTCTGCATACCAGCCAACCCGCGCACCAATGCCTAAAGCAATATCATGACCCTTATTGGTGAGCTTTCTTGGGTATTTTGATAATGGAGCCATTCCCTGAAAACCAAAGGCCTCAAAACTTTGTATTGCAAACAACGGTGAGAGACCAATGCTCTGTCTAGGGGACACCTTCCAAGCAAGCGTTGGCGCAATAATTAACTGAGCCAAATCAAAGCCTAACTCATCGCAACCGGTAAAAAAGTTACCTGCTTTATTGCCGCAAACAGCTGGATTCGCATTTGTTCCTAGAATACCGGTGGTCTCTGTATATTCACTGTTAAGCCCACCATTTGCGTAGGCAGTCACACCCACAGTCACTTCTTCATTCAGCCGATGCGAATAAGCAAAATCTGGAATAAGAAAGAGTGAGTTACGACTATCCGATGAGAAGTTATAAATCGCTTCAGGACCCGTTGCCCCCTTCCTTTCCACTTCTCTATTAGGGCTAAAAAACTCCATACCCACTTCAAACTGGTTCCCTGCAGCCGTCAACTTAGCTGGGTTAGAAGCCCCCGCATAAGCATCTTCCGCTACGGCCGTTACTGCGCCTGCGGTTTGTTTTGCAACGTGCCCATACCCTATAGAAAAATAACCGCCCCCTGCAAAGGCGCTACTCGATAAAACACACAATAAGGGACACACTTTTATTAACCTTTTCATACTCTCCCCTCTTTTTTATTTTTTTTATTAACCCTATATCGATTTTTCATAAAACCAATAAAAAGGTATATCAGAACAACGAGCTTAATTACCTGAGTTTGTATAGCGCAACTCAATATTGCCTAACAAGGGCTAATGAGGCAAGGCAACTTTGTTACATTCTACCTCAAGAAATTAAAAACGCATAAAAAAAGCCGGAACCAATAGGCTCCGACTTTAAAAACAACGTTAAATAATAATTATTTAATCCGCATGATCGCTTTTAGCGTGGTTCCTTTTTCTGAATCTTCTGCCGCTTCATTAATTTGATCTAGGTCATAGAATTTAACCAATTTATCAAATGGGAATTTACCCTGCTGATAAAGACTAATTAACCTTGGAATAAAGATATCTGAATTTGATTCACCTTCTACAATTCCACGTAATTTTCGGTTGAATAGCATATGGTTAATATCAAGCGGTATTGTTGTTCCCATTGCTGGCGCACCTACAATGCCAATCTCACCACCCACACAAGATGACATAATGGCTTGAGTTAAGACCGGTGCAACACCACTGGTTTCAAGAACGTATGCAATACCTGCACCCCCTGTTAATTTTTGTATCTCTTCAACAGGATCTGCTTCAGCCGCATTAATTGTGTGAGTTGCGCCTAATTCTTTGGCCAATGCTAAACGATTTTCCTTCACATCAATTGAAATGATCGTGGTGCAATTCGCAACCGCAGCACCCATAATGGCAGAAAGGCCCACCGCACCTGCTCCAAATACGGCAATAGCACTACCCGCGGGTGGGTTTAACGCATTAAGCACAGAACCGGCACCCGTTTGAACGCCACAACCTAATGGGCCCAATAAATCGATTGGCGCATCTTTTGTCACCTTAACGGTATTACGCTCATAAGCCAAGGCATGACTGGCGAATGATGATTGCCCGAAGAAACTACACCCAATTTCGGCACCATCATGATCATGAATAGTACAGCTGCCATCCACGGCACGCCCCATAAAGTTTGGGCCAAATGAATTTGCACAACTTGTTGGATCACCAGAAACACAAGCATCACATTTACCGCAGGTATAGAACGTTAAAACCACGTGATCGCCCGGTTCAACTTTAGTCACGTTTTTTCCAACTTTTTCTACAATACCTGACCCTTCATGGCCAAATACCATTGGGAGAGGAACCGGATAAAGCTGATCGCGGCACGTTAAGTCGGTGTGGCATAACCCGACACCGGCAATTTTAATTAGAATTTGGTCATCTGACGGCTCGGATAACTCAAGGCTTTCGATCTTAAAATCACCTTTACCTTCACGAACTACCGCTGCTTCAATCTTCATACACTCTCTCCTTAATCACTTTAAAATTATAAAAAACAAGCTTATCAAATAAATTTTATATTATTAGACCGATATGGAAACATCATCCCTTTGTATCGTCAAATAAAAGTTAAGTGAATGGAGACAATTATCATTCATCTACTTTGTTTGAAACTGAAAAAAACCCAAGCAAATGCTCAGGTTTTTCTCTCTTTAATGAGCCCACTAGCCTACCATTCATATCGAGCCGTAATGTATAAGTTTCTCCCTTGGCTGGGGACTTTATCTCCAACCGCTACATCTGCATTACCCATCGCACGATTAATAGCCGCTGTATGATCTTCGTAGTCTTTATCTAAGATATTCTCCACGCCTACACCGACATTAAAGCCTGTCGCTGGCTGAATTTCGCCACGCAGATGAAGTAAGCCATAACCTGCTGAATTCATTTCACCATTATATTCAGCTACATCGTTTTGCGCAGCATAGGCCTCGACTTCTGTTGCAACAGACCAGTTATTTTGCGCGTAGGTTAATTGAGTCCGGGCGTTAAGCGGCGCTATGCGGTAGAGATTATCACCGCCATTATCTCTTTGACGACCTCGTATATAACTCACTGTACCGTCTAGACGCCAGTCGCCACCTATTTCATAACCCCATTCAATATCGACACCATAAAGCTCGGCATCCACATTGGCAAATTGTAAAACAGTGTCATCACCAAAAATATTATTCGCCATATCTGCGACCATATTTGCTGTTGTGCCTGTAATTACCTCACCTTGAATATAATCATTGATTCGATGATAAAAAACACGTGGTGCGATATACAACTCATCAGATGCGTACTCTAACCCCACTTCAAATTGATACGCCGTTTCTGGATCTAAGTTCACATCACCAATATACACTCGGTTATCCGCTAACCCACCTGTTGCTTCTAATGGAATCCATAAATAACGTTCTTGATATGATGGTGAGCGTGTTTTACGAGCGAAACCAATTTCTGCCGTTAATTCGCTAGACAATGTTTGTCTCAAGATCGCAGCAAAATCCCAATTATGATCTGTCTGAGAACGATCGCTGCCATTAAAGTTATCTACAAGCATTGTTACAGGCATCATCATCCCATACATGTGATGGCTTACCTCATCAGAATCCATATCAACTTGCGTATAACGAACGCCTGTCTCAAGCTCTAAGCCCTCGTCAACATCACCTTTCCATTCAGCAAACGTACTGTAGCGATTTTTCTCTACTCCGTTAAAGTTATCCACACCAAACATCGGGTTATTTGGATCTGTGATAAATCCATCATGGGTAGATTCATCTCCCTCAAAGCCCAAGCTTAATTCGCCATTAGATAATGGCATATGATAAACAACTGATAAACCACCACCATCAACTGTTGTTAAATTTTGACGTGTTCGGCTACTACCTGCCATAACAGTCATATTGTCTCCGTTTGGTCGCAAACTGAAGTTATTCATCAAGTGACGCATATCTTGATAGTAATATTCTACTTCTAATGAACGACCTGCACCTAACTGCAACGTGTAGTCCGTTGTGAATACACCACCACGAACCCAAATAATATCCATGGGTAATGAAGGCGTGCCTGAGTGCCCTGTATCGTTATTACTGTAATCAAAACCGAGCTCATGTGCACCTTGACGAAAACCGTAGCCAATCGTGTATGCATCTCGGTCGTACTGACTGGGGTCAACAGATTGACTGCCATCGAACTCGTAATCGTCGCCCTGTTCTTGACTCACACTGACATGAAAACGGTGACTATCATTAGCATAAGTGCCTAACACACTGCTTGTTAAGCCGTTATCTACTTCGCTATAACCCAAAGAGGCTAACCCATGAAACTCAAAATCAGTGTTATCCGCAAACTCACTTTTACGCGAAGCTGCAGACATTGACCCCCCGATGGTTTCAATCCCACTGCTAACGGGCGCGATGCCACGATAAACTGTTAAGTTATCCGTTAAGGCTGCAGGGATGTGACTTAATGGCGGATCCATACTGTTAGGCCCCACTTCTTTCCATGACATACCATCAACCGACGTATTCACTCGAGAACCAAATTGACCCCGATAAGATGCAATCCCGGTTAACGGGCCATTCCTATTAACATTTGCACCCGGCACACGTTTCAATAACGCCGCGGTGTCTTTTAACGCTAAAGATTCTGGAGCAAGACCAAATTCACCCGGGCGCATTTTGCTGTCTTCAACAATAATGGTTTGATTGGTATAGTCTGCCGCATGGGCGGAAACAGCAGCAATCGCTGCTGGCAATAAACTGAACTTAAGCTGTTTCATGATTTCCTTATTTTTGTTTTTTTTACAACAAAAGTAATTCTACCTATGAAAGAACTTGCTGAAGTGTGACAAATTGTCGCACCTATACTCCTCATCTAAAAGGCAACAGATTTATTGGCCTTTTTAGAAACCTTGAGTCGCAGAATTTTTTATTCTGCCAAGCTTAATATCTTGACGGGTTTATAAAATAAATTCTCCACTTCAATGGGGTCTGCGACAATTTGTCACATTCAAAAAATCCAACATTCAGTTAGACTGCGTACCAACTCTTAATCAGCATGCCGCCTCCTCATAGCTGGCTGCTTCCGATCTCAAATCTTTTAAGAGTCCCTCTAACCGCCCTCTACACTTTAGAGGGCGTTTTTTTGATTTTAAGAATGCTTACCTGCGGCAATTCGCATACGCAACGCATTTAATTTGATAAACCCTTCGGCATCTTTTTGATCATACGCACCACCGTCATCTTCAAACGTAGCGATATTTTCATCGAACAAGCTATCTGTTGCAGACTCTCGACCAACAACAATCACATTGCCTTTATACAGTTTTAAACGAATTCGGCCATTAACACTCACTTGCGAGGCATTAATCATTGTTTGCAACATGTCACGTTCGGGGCTCCACCAATACCCGTTATAAATTAAGCTCGCATAACGAGGCATTAACTCGTCTTTAAGGTGTGCCACTTCACGATCTAATGTTATAGACTCCATGGCACGGTGAGCTTTGAGCATAATCGTTCCACCCGGTGTTTCGTAACAACCACGCGCCTTCATGCCGACATACCGGTTTTCTACAATATCTGAACGGCCAATGCCATTTTCACCACCGACTTTATTTAATTGTGCAAGCACCGTCGCTGGTGACATGGCTTGACCATCAATAGCAACGATATCGCCGGCTTTGTATTCAAGTTCAAGGTACGTTGGTTCACTCGGTGCTGCTTCTGGTGAGACTGACCAACGCCACATTTCTTCTTCTGGCTCAACCCAGGGGTCTTCCAAAATATCGCCTTCATAGGAAATATGCAGTAAGTTTGCATCCATCGAATAGGGTGATTTTTTACCGCGTTTCATTTCAACGGCAATCCCTGCTTTTTCAGCGTAGGCCAACAAGGAGTCACGCGATGTTAAATCCCATTCACGCCAAGGGGCGATAATTTTGACATCCGGTTTTAATGCATACGCGCCTAATTCAAAACGTACCTGGTCATTGCCTTTACCCGTTGCGCCATGAGAAATGGCATCGGCGCCGGTTTCATTAGCAATTTCAATTAAACGTTTTGAAATCAGTGGCCGGGCAATAGAGGTCCCTAACAGGTATTCGCCTTCATAAATCGTATTAGCACGGAACATTGGAAATACAAAATCTCGAACGAATTCCTCTTTTAAATCATCAATATAAATTTCTTTTATACCGTATGAGGCGGCTTTTTCGCGTGCAGGTTCAACTTCTTCACCTTGCCCTAAGTCTGCGGTAAATGTGACCACCTCACAATCGTAAACATCTTCCAACCATTTGAGGATAACTGACGTATCTAGTCCGCCCGAATAGGCCAGAACAACCTTATTAACTTCTTGCTTTGACATGAAATAACTCGCAACTAAAAAAATATGAAGCGAATTATAACCGATTGGCTGACTATCTGGCGTTAGCCTGAGATTGAAATATCAACTCGCCTGTTTAGTTGACGGCCTGAAGGGTATCTGTTACTGCTTGTCGGTCGGCTTTCGCCATAGGCTTTAGTAATAAATTGATTAGAACGGACGCCCTTTGATAAAAGGTATTGCTTAATCACGTCCACCCGTTTTTTTGCTACCGCCATGTTCGCATGACGCGAACCTTCACTATCACTATGCCCTTCCAAAACCAGGATGCCATGCGGTTTTTTTAGACGCATATAGTCCAATAAATAATCCAGCTTGGCTTTATCGCGACTGTTTAAGTGAATAGAACCTGACCTAAAATAAATATGTTTAAACGGTTCTGGGCCAGCCACCTTCAAGCGAACACTGCCTTCGGGCGTATCAAGTGCCTCTGGGTCATCCAGTGCAATAATTTGTTCGGGCGGCATGCCTTGCTCAACCAATTGTTTGCGCAAAGTTTGAATACGCCTATTATGAAGGCGCCGACCCTCTTTAACCGAAAACCCTTCTGTTCCTCTAATCAGGTCAATACGCTCACTCTCACCGGCTTCTTTTACATAGGTGACTGCTTTATTTAAAAACTTACGATTCTGATGTGTCATTGATGTACTTCGATGATCAAACAACGACAGCTGTTGATGGAGCTCATTTCGGCTATAGGGAAGTAACTCTTGACGACATGCCTCAAATTGCAACATAACATCCAAAAAGTTAACGGAAGAAACGACAACGTTCACTTGTCCAACTTGCCCAGATTGGTAACTAAATTGAGGAAAACGGCCATTTGATAATTCTTGCAACATCCGTTCAGACACATCACTATCGACCACTACTTTTTGGGTAACCGCTTTAACGGTCGCTAATTTAAATGGTGACGTATCATGCATCCAAACAGGTGGCACAGAACTTAGCATTGCCGTTTGAATCGGCGGCACATAAGATTCGGCCTTTAGAATAAAGTGAACCCGCTCACCTGATTTTTGTTCAAAAACGCCTACTCCGTATTGTGGAATAACATGCGTTATGGAACAGCTCACTTTATTGCCTGAAAACCGCCATTGTGAGTCCGTAATAGCGGCCTGATACTGCCGTGCTTGCGCACCCGCACAAAACATTATCGCTGCAACTAAAATCATTAAATAACAAAACGTCTTCATACCCGTTTTATCGGCAGATAACATCAAAACTTTATAATTTTTTTAACTTAAAAAACTGGTCAGTTTTGTCATAAATTCCTGAGGTGCCTCAATGTGAGGCCAATGGCCAGATTTTTTGATCACCTGAAATTCCGCTTGGGGAAAAAGTTCTTTTGCAGCGGCTTGATGTCTCGAAGCGACATACGTTGATTTACCACCCCTTATAAATAATGTTTGGCCGTGGTAGTTTCCCGCTCGCTGACCGAGTGGAAAGCCCATAATATCACTCATGCCTTCTTCAATACTCGCCAGGTTTACTCGCCATTGGTAGCTGCCAGACGTATTACTGACTAAGTTCTGCAATAAAAACTGCCGCAGACTCGGCACATCAATCTTTTCTGCCAAGTATTTATCTGCCTCTTTTCTTGAACCCACATCATCAAGCGGCACATGGTACAAACCCACCAGTACATCATCAAAATTATGCTGATACGTCACCGGGGCAATATCAACAACAATAAGCTGACTCACCTTATCTGGTGCCGACAGAGCCAGTTGCATCGCTACTTTACCACCCATGCTATGCCCTATAATCGTTGCCTTAGCTAACCCCTCGAGCGCCATAAACGCTAACACATCATCCGACATCGACTGATAATCCATCTCATCAGCATGCGGAGAAGAGCCATGATTACGCATATCTAAGGCATACACGGTATAACAAGCCGACAGCTGTTTAGCAATGCCCTGCCAGTTCCTCGCGCTACCAAACAGGCCGTGCAAGATAACTAACGGCTCACCCTGATCGCCATGTTTCACAGACTTTAACGCAACACTCATTAAAAAATCCTGCCAACTATTTTTTCTTTACGTATAAATCCGTAATTGAACCCGCTTGCATTTCGGCTGAGAAACATAACGTCTCTGACAACGTTGGATGCGGATGAATCGTTAAGCTCATATCATCAACATCCGCACCCATTTCTAACGCTAAAACGGCTTCAGCTATCAGTTCCCCTGCATTCGTGCCTGTGATGCCTGCGCCTAAAATACGTTTTGTTTCAGGGTCCCAAAGTATTTTCGTCATGCCTTCATCACGATCAATGCTTAACGCACGACCGCTCGCTGCCCATGGAAAGACTGATTTTTCATACTGAATCCCGTCGGCTTTTGCCTTTGTTTCAGTCAACCCCATCCAAGCTATTTCCGGATCGGTATAAGCAACAGATGGAATGGTCAAAGGATCGAAGGCTACTTTTTCACCGGCGATAACTTCTGCGGCTACTTTTGCTTCATGCACGGCTTTATGCGCTAACATTGGATTGCCCACAATATCTCCAATGGCAAAAATGTGCGGAACGTTTGTTCTCATTTGCTGATCCACCGAAATAAAACCACGCTCATCGACCTTAACGCCTGCTTTGTCCGCTGAAATTAATTGGCCGTTAGGGCTCCGTCCAACCGATAGTAAAACCCTATCGTACACTGCAGATTCAGGTACCCCCTCGCCTTCAAAGCTCACTTTTAGCCCCGCCTCTGTTGACTCTATAGCCGTGACTTTTGCTTTTAAATAAATCTGCTCAAGCTGTTTAGACAAGCGTTTATGTAGCGGTTTGACAAGATCCTTATCACAACCCGCAACTAGTTGATCCATCAGCTCTACCACGCTGATTTTTGACCCCAAAGCATGGTAAACGGTTGCCATTTCAAGCCCTATTATGCCTCCGCCAATAACCAGCATCGTCTCGGGTACATCTGCCAACGCCAATGCACCTGTTGAATCCATCAAGCGCTCATCATCATAAGGAAAACCGGGTATTTTTATGGGCTGGGAACCCGCCGCAATAATGGCATGATCAAACGAAATTGATTGGCTGACACCTTCATGTTCAACCCTAACTGAATGGCTAGATGCAAAATTTGCATAGCCTGTAACAACGGTTACATTTCTTTGTTTTGCCAAGCCGGTCAAACCACCCGTGAGTCGCTTGATAATGCTTTCTTTATGACCACGGATGCCATCAATATCTAACTTAGGTGGCTCGAAAGTAACACCATGTGCTGACATCTCTTCCGCTTCATGAATAACCTGTGCTTGATGTAATAAGGCTTTAGAGGGAATACACCCCACATTTAAACAAACCCCGCCCAATGAAGAATAGCGCTCTATCAGCACCACCTTTTTTCCTAAATCAGCGGCTCTAAACGCCGCCGTATAGCCGCCCGGCCCGGCTCCCATCACAAGTACGTCGGCATGTAAATCTGCGCCTGTGTCAGCAGGGCTCTTTTCTGGCTTTGTCACAGGGGGTTCTGTTTTTTCAGGCTTTGGTGTTTCTGCATTCATTTCCAAGCTTTCAAGCGTCATTAACAAATCACCTTCTACCACCTTATCACCCACTGCCACTATAATCTCTTTCACCAACCCCACAGAGGGACTTGGGATATCCATAGAGGCTTTATCGCTTTCCAACGTCACGATTCCGTCTTCAATAGCAACACGATCACCGACTGATACAGCAATATCAATCACCTCTACACCGTCGTCAAACTCACCAATATCAGGAACAACTACATCGATTAAATTAGCCATTATTTCTCCTATAACAAGACACGACGAATATCATTCAGGTAACCAGACAGTGCAACCATAAAGGCGGCTGCATCAGCACCATCAATCACACGATGATCGTAGGTCATGTCTAATGGCAACATTAAGCGTGGAACAAACTCTTTACCATCCCAAACAGGTTGCATCTGTGCACGTGTTGCACCCAAAATGGCCACTTCAGGTGCATTAACGATCGGCGTAAAGGCTGTTCCACCAATGCCGCCCAAACTCGAAATCGTCATACAAGCCCCTTGCATGTCTTTAGGCGATAATTTGCCATCTCTCGCCTTTTTACTAATCACACCCATTTGTTCTGCCAAGTCAAAAATACTGGTTTTATCAACGTCTTTGAATACGGGGACCACCAAGCCGTTTGGCGTCGCCACGGCAATACCGATGTGGTAGTATTTTTTGTATATCAGACCTTGGCCATCTGGCGATAATGAGGCATTAAATTGAGGAAACTCTTTTAACGCGGCAACCAACGCTTTCATAATAAAGGCTAAAAACGTCACCTTAACGCCCCTTTTTTCAGCTTCTGGCTTTAAAGATTTTCTAAACGCTTCCATGTCTGTAATATCAGCCAGTTCATGGTGTGTCACCATCGGTACGTTCAGCCAGGCCCTTGATAGGTTTGTGCCGGTTAAGCGCTTAATTTTGCTGAGCGGCTTTTCTTCTATCTCACCGAATTTTGAAAAATCAACCGCTGGGATTGGTGGAATGCCTGACCCTGTTGAAACGGCTGATGAGGCACCCGACAATATTTGTTTAACATGATGGGCAATATCTTCTTTTAACAAACGGCCTTTGGGTCCGGTTGCCTTAGTAACAGTCGATAAATCAACGCCCAATTCTCTCGCAAATTTTCTTACCGCAGGGCTCGCATGAATATGCCCCATTGGTTTAGATGTGACAGGTGATGAAGCCGTCGAAGTCACTGGGGCAGCTTTTGCAGGCGACGTAACATTTGATGCCGATGAAGACTCTACTTTAACCTCTTTAGCAACAGGCGCCGCTGAATCAGCTTGAGCCGATAAGACAACAATCAAATCTCCTTCAGACACCTGGTCACCCACCGAGACTTTAATCTCTGTGACGGTACCTGCTGCCGTGGATGGAATTTCCATACTGGCCTTGTCACTTTCTAATGTAATCAATGATTGTTCTTGCTCAACCACATCGCCTACAGCCACATTGACTTCTATGACTTCAACTGAATCAAAATCACCGATATCAGGGACATGAATATTGACTGACGTTGCTTGCACGTTTTTTTCAACCACTTCATCCCGTTTCTCAACCACTGTTTTGCCAGCTTCCTCTGAACCCTCAACCTCTTTTAATCGAACAACAACGGTTCCTTCAGCAACTGAATCACCTACCTTCACCAGAATTTCTTCAACAACTCCAGCGGCTGACGATGGAATTTCCATACTCGCTTTATCGCTTTCCAGTGTTAGTAAGGCCTGTTCGACTTCAACGGTATCGCCAACCGATACCAGCACCTCAATCACCTCAACGGCATCAAAATCGCCAATATCAGGAACGGCTACTTCTACTAAATTACTCATCTAATTCTCCTGCCACTCTAAACCAGCCAAGGTGCTGGCTTATCGGTGTCTAATCCATACTTCTCTATGGCTTTTTCAACAACAGCCACCTCAATTTGCCCTAAATCGGCTAATGAATTAAGCGCTGTTACCGCAACATAGTACCGGTCTACTTCAAAAAAGCGGCGAAGATTTTCACGTGTATCTGATCGACCAAAACCATCTGTCCCTAAAACGACACAATGTTTCCGAATGAATGGGCGAATAGAGTCTGCTAATAAGCGCACATAATCTGTCGAAACAATCACCGGCCCTTCGCGGTCGTCTAAACATTGAGAAACGTAAGGAGTTTGCTTCTCTTGTGATGGTTTCAGACGGTTTGCTCGTTCACACGCTTGCCCTTCTCGCGCCAATTCTGTAAAACTTGGGCAACTCCAGATATCCGATTCAACATCCCAATCTGCTTTCAGCAATTCAGCTGCTGCAATCACTTCATTGAGAATTGTGCCCGAACCCAGCAATTGAACACGCAGTTGGCTATCCTTACCTTCTTTGAACAAATACATCCCTTTGATAATGCCTTCTTCAGCCCCTTCCGGCATGGCAGGATGGGCATAGTTTTCATTCATCACCGTTAAGTAATAGAAAACATCTTCTTGCTCTTTGAACATTCGCTTCAAACCATCATGCATAATCACAGCAAGTTCATAATTAAAGGTTGGGTCATACGAAATACAATTCGGTACTGAAGACGCCCACAACAAGCTGTGTCCATCCTCATGCTGAAGCCCTTCCCCATTTAATGTCGTTCGTCCGGCTGTCCCACCTAATAAAAAGCCACGCGCACGCTGATCGGCCGCAGCCCAAACCAAGTCACCAATTCGCTGAAAACCAAACATGGAATAGAAAATATAGAACGGGATCATCGGAACATTACTGGTTGAGTATGAAGTACCTGCAGCAATCCAATCACACATACCACCGGCTTCATTAATGCCTTCCTGAAGCACTTGACCGTGTTTATCTTCCTTATAAAACATCAATTGGTCTGAGTCTTGGGGGGTGTATAACTGCCCCAATTGCGACCAAATTCCCAATTGACGAAACAAACCTTCCATACCGAATGTACGCGATTCATCCGGTACAATCGGTACAATCCGCTGACCAATTTCTTTATCTTTGAGCAAGATATTCAACAAACGAACAAAGGCCATGGTGGTGGAAATCTCGCGCCCTTTTGAAGTCCCTTTCATCATGGGCTCAAACACCGATAAATCTGGAATATTCAACGAGTCAGACTTTTCACGGCGAGCCGGTAAATAGCCTCCTAAATCTTCTCGCTTTTTCTTCATATATTCTTGCTCAGGCGAATCTTCAGGGAAACTGAGATAAGCCAGATTGTCGACATCTTCGTCAGAAATCGGCAGGTCAAATTTGTCTCTAAAATGCAATAATGAGTTATGACTCATTTTCTTTTGTTGATGCGTCGTATTTTGCGCCTGACCGGATTCACCCATACCATAGCCCTTAATCGTCTTAGCTAGAATCACCGTTGGCCTTTGAGTCTCTTTGCATGCTGCATCATAAGCTGCATAGACTTTAGCCGGGTCATGCCCACCTCGATTAAGATCCCAAATATCCTTATCGGACCAATCAGCGACCATCGCTTTTAATTCAGGTGTATTGAAGAAATGCTCACGAACATAAGCGCCGTCTTTTGCTTTCATGGTTTGATAATCGCCGTCAACACAAGACATCATGCGTCGACGCAAATGCCCTTCTTCATCTCGCGCTAAAAGCGCATCCCAACGATTCCCCCAGATAAGCTTGATAACATTCCAACCCGCTCCTCTAAACTCCGATTCCAACTCTTGAATGATTTTTCCATTTCCACGAACTGGCCCATCCAATCGCTGCAAATTACAGTTAACCACAAACACTAAGTTGTCTAAATTTTCACGGCCAGCCATCCCGATAGCGCCGAGTGATTCAGGCTCATCCGTTTCTCCATCCCCTAAAAAAGCCCAAACTTTCCTTTCAGACGTTTCTGCAAAACCCCGATCTTCAAGGTACTTCAAGAATCGCGCTTGATAAATTGCCATGATTGGCCCCAGCCCCATGGACACTGTCGGAAACTGCCAGAAATCAGGCATCAACCAGGGGTGCGGGTAAGACGAAAGGCCACCGCCATCAACCTCTTGACGGAAATTATCCATTTGGTCTTCGCTAAGGCGCCCCAACATAAAAGCACGCGCATAAATTCCAGTGGCAACATGCCCTTGCACATAGACTAAATCACCACCATGTGTTTCACTCGCCGCATGCCAGAAATGGTTATACCCCACATCATATAATGTCGCTGAGGATGCAAAACTGGCTATGTGCCCACCGACATTCGTATTTTTGTTAGCGCGAAGCACCATCACCATGGCATTCCACCGGACATAAGATCGAATTTTATGCTCTAGCGTGCTATCGCCCACATACTGAGCTTGTTGGGGCACAGAAATCGTATTGATATATGCAGTAGCCGCGCTAAACGGAATATCGGCCCCAGCAAAACGAGCTTTTTCAATTAAACTCTCAAGTAAGAAATGGGCACGCTCCTCACCTTCGTGCTCAATCACTGCCTGCAACGCCTCAAGCCACTCTTTAGTTTCTTGAGGGTCGGTGTCAACCGCGTTAGCAATGTTTGGAAATTTATCGACGGACATACCTGCTCCAAATGTATCAAATATTAAAAAAAAACAGTACTGACTTTGCATTCCCACAAAGACTGCATTCTGAACTATACTCTGTAACCATACTGACAGCAGAAATAAGATATAACCAAGTTCGCTTTTAAGCAAACGACTGCCTAAGTTTTTAGTATATCCCTATGATAACGATTATTAATTTAATCTTTAAATAAAAAACACACTTTTAACGAGAATGCACAAAAATACGCTTTTAATCTCAACGATCATACTCATTATTACTTCAAATCCCGCCTTTGCAGGGAAGCTGTATAAATGGGTTGATGAAAATGGAAAAATATCTTTTTCCGATAAAGTACCGCCTGAGGAATCAAGACGTGAACGTGAAGAATTAAATGAAAAAGGTCGCACAATCGTTGTTAAAGAGGCGGCTAAAACACCTGAGCAAATTCAGCAATTAAAAAAAATAGCCGACTTACAAAATGAGCAAGCAGCAATCCTGAAAGAGCAATTGGCTTTAGATTCTGCTCTACTCAAAACATTTCGCACTGAAGAAGACATTGACGCACTGATAAAAAGCAAAGTCGATATGGTTGACTCTCATATATCGATTGCTGCCGGACAATCAGAGACACTTAAAAAACAACTTATTTTGCATCAAAAAGCGGCTGCAAATTTCGAACGCTCTGGAAAAAAAATACCTGAAAAAAATTTAAACAATATTGCATCCGCTAAAAAACAATATGATGACAATCTGCAGGAAATTGCTGCATTCAAACGACAAAAGCAAGAGCTTAAGGAACAGTTAATCAAGGACAAATCACGCCTTAGTGTCTTAAAATCCCAATCTACTGAAACACCCATTATCAACACTGAAACCATACCCAGCCTTTTTTTGGGTGAACTCAACTGTCATCAATCGATGTGTGATCAACTCTGGGAAAAGGCCACCTCGTTTATTACAGAGGCGGGGGCAATCATTACTTATCGCTCAGATAAACTGATTCTGACTAAAACACCCAAACTAAGTAAAGACAGGGGGCTTTCTTTAACAAAGATAAAAAACCAACACGACGAAAGCATCTTTCTTGATGTTCGTTGCGTCGATTCAAAAGGCGGAAAAGCCACCTGTAAAAATACGCAGACTGCCCAATTAATTGAAAAATTTAATCAATTAACCCCTTAACTTCTAAGCAGCTGAGTCCCCATCCCCTTATCGGTTAACAGTTCTAACAAAACAACGTGTGGAACACGCCCATCAATGATATGGGCACTGTTCACGCCACCATTCAACGCATCCATTGCACACTGAATTTTTGGCAGCATGCCTCCATAGATAGTGCCGTCTTCAATGAGGCTATTAACCTCTGTTAACGATAAACCGGTCAATAATTCATCGTCTTTACTGAGCAGGCCAGAGGTATTGGTTAGTAACAAAAGTTTTTCTGCGCACAAAATTTCGGCCATTTTACCTGCTACAAGATCGGCATTGATATTATACGAGGCCCCGTCCTTACCAACGCCAATCGGCGCAATCACGGGAATAAAATCACCTTGCACCAGCATGTCTACAATCGCTGGATCAATACTGTCAACATGCCCGACATGGCCCATATCAATCAGCTCAGAAGCCTTTTCCGTTGCCGCCTCGTTGATAGAAATTTTCTTGGCTCTAATTAAATCACCGTCTTTTCCAGTTAGGCCAACAGCAGAGCCTCCGTGCTGATTAATCAGGCTGACAATCTCCTTATTCACCAGTCCACCCAATACCATTTCAACCACATCCATCGTGTCGCTATCAGTAACACGCATACCATCTACAAAACGACTCGTCATCCCAAGCTTTTCTAAATGAAGACCAATTTGAGGCCCCCCTCCATGAACAACCACTGGGTTAAGACCCACCTGTTTTAACAAGACGATATCACGGGCAAAACCGCTTTTTAATTCCTCATCCACCATCGCGTTTCCACCGTATTTAATAACGATCGTTTTGCCCGAAAATTTCTGAATATAAGGCAGCGCTTCACTTAAAACATGCGCGGTTTGAATAGGGTCTGTTTTTTGATTTTTCATTTGTTTTTTTAATGGGCTAAATGAAGGCGGCTAAAAGGGCAGCGTGATATCAGCATTAATTTTCAACATTTGCTCTCTGAAGACTTCCTTAATTCGTTCCAACGCTTCCTCATTATCTGCTTCAAATCGTATCACTAGGGACGGCGTTGTATTGGATGCTCTAACCAAACCCCAACCGTCTTTGAATTCAACTCGCACGCCATCTATGGTAATAATTTTAGCGTCTTCAAATTTGGCTTGTGATTGAAGTGCCTCCACAAAACTAAAATTTTCACCTTCTTCCAAACTGATATTTAACTCAGGCGTACTGACGCTATCAGGCAAGTCAGCAAAAATCTCAGCCGTTGGCCTGAACTCTCCCGTCAAAATCTCTAATAAACGTGAGGCTGTATATAAGGCATCATCGAAACCGAACCAGCGCTCCTTAAAAAAGATATGTCCACTCATCTCACCAGCAAGCTCAGCTTTCGTTTCTTTCATTTTAGCTTTGATTAACGAATGCCCTGTTTTAGACATGACGGGTTTCCCCCCATGTTTTGCAATGACTTTCGCTAAATTTCGTGTACATTTCACATCATAAATAATGTCGGCTCCTGCTTGCCTGGACAACACATCCATCGCATACAGCATCATTTGTCGGTCTGGCCATATAACATTGCCGTTGGAATCGACGACACCTAAACGGTCTCCATCACCGTCAAAAGCCAGACCCAGTTCTGCTTCTTCTTCATGCACCCGGTCAATCAACTCTTGTAAATTTTCGGGCTTACTTGGATCGGGATGGTGATTTGGGAAATTACCATCAATTTCACAGTATAAAGGCACCACATCACATCCTAAGGTTGATAAAAGCATGGGGGCCGCTTCGCCTGCTACCCCATTACCGCAATCTACCACCACTTTCATCATTCGACCCAAACGAACATCAGCGGTAATCGCACCGATATACTCTGGGAGTAACAATTGTTCTTGATAATCACCTTCGCCGTCTTCAAAGTTTTCTTGTTGAATACGTTGATACAATTGCTGAATAGCCTCACCCGACAACGTATTGCCTGCAATCACTATTTTTAGGCCATTATAATTTGCCGGGTTATGACTACCCGTAATCATCACGCCTGACTGTGTTTCCAGCTGATGCGTGGCAAAGTACAACACGGGTGTTGGGACTTGACCAATATCTATCACGTGGCACCCCGTAGATTGAATGCCTTTGGCGAGAGACTCACTGAGCCTCGGACTATGAAGACGCCCATCACGGGCGATCGCAAGGCTCTTCTGTCCCACGCTTAAGGCTTCACTTCCTATAGCACGCCCTATTAAATAAACACCTTTTTCTGTTAATGTCTCATCAACAATGCCGCGAATATCGTAGGCTCTAAAAATAGTCTTCGGCACATCCGTTTGCGTCACAACTTCTATTCCATCGTCTTTCATAAAGATAGCGCCACTGCTATCCTCTTTAGATTCACTGACACTGTCCTTAATGGCTTGCGAAATTTCCTCAGACTCTAACTCCTGTGTTTCCAATAAAGCATTCGTTTTCTCTTCACTGTCAGCGGGTTTATTTACTGCCTTACTGGGGCTTTTCTTTATTGAATCCGCCCACTGCTTTCGCTTATCTTTTTGCATGATCGTCGTCATTAGCGCACCCACTATCATTAAGATAAGCAAGATAGCGACCGCATACTTGAGCAACGCACTCTTATCCATAATCGGCACTAATGGCTGTTTTTTTATCTCGATCTGCCAACCTGTCCCCATTATCGTTACCCTACCGACACTCAAGCCTAGCTGATGCTCTGGCGCCCCATGATCGGCTAACTTTAAACCATTCTGCTTGAGGGTTAACCAACCTCCTTTTTCATTCTCTAAAATGGCAACAAAGGCTTTTTGCAAAATAGAGACATCGAACGTGCTTAACATAACCGCCAGTAACTTATTATTTTCTAATACGGGGGCAGCAACCGTAATGTGCCGATCCTCTGTGCCCATCATATGGACCTCGGGCATTTGAATTTTTTTAGATTCCTCGACTCGGCGAATTAAATCCAATCCTGCGTACCCAATCGGTGGTTTTACATTGGCATCAATCTGCATTAAACCGGGTCGTACCACCTTTAACGAGGTCCAGCCATTCATTGATGTTTGATGCTCTTCAACCCATTTTCCTAACGCTTTATCGCCTTGAGACAAGCTGTTTATCAAAGCAGGATCTTTCACCAATCTTTCTATCGCTTGCCGCCAGGTCTTTACTTTTTCGGTTAAAGCACTACTGACTATTTTTACACGTGCGGTTAACTGCTCTTTTTCATCTATATCTTGCTGTTCAGCCTGTCCCAAATAAAAATAACCCGCGCCCGCCCCAACCGTTGTGAGCAACATCAATACCAATATCACTTTTTTTATCATTCCCTTACCCTTGTCCTGTGTGGCCAAAGCCCCCTTCACCACGATCACTTTCATCGAAATTGTCAACTAGCTCAAATTTGACTTGCTCTACAGGCACGAAAATAAGCTGCGCAATACGATCACCTACTTCAATGGTGAATGAGGTCTCACCTCGATTCCAGCATGAAACAAACAGCTGACCTTGATAATCAGAGTCTATCAAACCAACCAGATTACCTAAGACAATGCCATGCTTATGCCCTAAACCCGATCTTGGCAAGATCACCGCGGCTAAATTTTCATCGCCAATGTGGATAGCCATGCCCGTTGGAATTAACTTAGTTTCCCCTGGATTAAGTAACAACGGCTCCTCTAAACAGGCTCGCAAGTCGAGCCCTGCTGAACCACTGGTAGCATATTCTGGCAAAGGAATTGATCGTCCCAGGCGCTTATCGAGTAGTTTGAGCTGTATTTTTTTCATGATATTTTTTTGCTATTAATGTCACTAATTTTCGAGCCAATTCAGGTTTAGGCATATTACCAAACTCCTGACCGCCCTTTTTCCAATAAACCGACAAGGCATTATGGTCACTATTAAAGCCGCCATTGTCTCTACCAACCCAATTGGCGGCAATCATATCCAGTGACTTCCTTTCTAATTTATCTTTGGCATATTCTTCCAGGTTATCTGTTTCTGCCGCAAAACCAACACAAAATAGCCTGTTATTTTGTTTCGCCACATTACTCAGAATATCCGTGGTCTTAACAAGTGTTAATTGCATTTGTGATGCATTCTTTTTTATTTTATTGCTTGCTATTTCAACAGGCGTGTAGTCAACCACAGCCGCCGAAGCTATAAAAATATCAGCCTGACCTACTGCCGACATCACTGCCTCGGACATTTCACTTGCGCTCACTACATCAATCCGTTTTACCCCTGCCGGTGTTGCCAAATGAACAGGGCCTGCCACTAACGTAACACACGCACCCGCTTCAACACAGGCTTGAGCTAAGGAAAACCCCATCTTCCCAGAACTATGATTACTGATGTAACGAACTGGATCAATATCTTCTCTTGTTGGCCCCGCATTCAACAAAACATTCACCCCAGCCAACTCCCCTGTTTGAAAATGATCCGCAACAGCGTTGGCCAGCTCTTCTGGCTCCAACATTCTCCCCAGCCCAACTTCACCGCAGGCTTGTACACCTTCTCCAGGGCCAAGAATCACCACACCTTGTGACTCAAGCTGACTAAGGTTTTTTTGAGTGTTTGGGTCATCGTACATAGCTCGATTCATTGCCGGCGCCAGCATGACGGTTTTTTCCGTTGCCAATAAGAGTGTCGTCAATAAGTCATTAGCCATACCCGCCGCTAAACGAGCAATAAAATCAGCACTGGCCGGCGCCACCAAAATCAAGTCCGCCCATCGCGCAAGGTTAATGTGTCCCATACCGGCTTCTTCTTCAGCATCAAGCAGTTGCGTATGGACCGGCAAACCCGACAAGGCTTGAAATGTTAATGGTGTTATAAACTCTGTCGCTGCCGACGTCATAACAACACGAACCTCAGCCCCCATTGCTTGACATTGACGTAAAATTTCCGCCGCCTTATAAGCCGCTATCCCCCCAGTGACGCCCAGTAAAATACGCCGATGTTGAAGTTTATTCGCCATTTTTTTACATCTTGATTTAAGTAATGCCCTATTATGTCATACAACACGATATATTCTATCGAGTAAACCAACATCATTATCACGGATTGATTATGTCTATTACTGATTGGCCAGAGCTCGAAAGGCCACGAGAAAAACTGTTAAGTCGTGGTGCGGCCAGCTTATCTGACGCTGAACTTCTTGCGATCTTTCTTCGCACCGGAACCAAAGGCGTCACCGCCGTTGACTTATCCCGCCTTCTGTTAAAACAGTTTGGCTCGTTAAATGCGTTAATGCATGCGAGAGAAACCGAGTTTTGCAAAGGGCACGGACTTGGAAAAGCCAAATACGCCCAATTGCAGGCGGTTCTTGAAATGGCCCGTCGGTATCTGCATGAAAATATTAATAATAAAAGCGCTCTGAACAACCCGAATGACACTAAAAATTTCCTGAAAAGCCAATTAGCACATCAACAAAGAGAAGTATTTGCCTGTCTTTACCTGGATACCAAACACCAGGTTATCGCGTTTGAAGAACTCTTTTTTGGAACCATTGATAGCGCTAGCGTCCACCCTCGAGAGGTTGTTAAAAGCGCGCTACAGCACAACGCCTCAGCGGTTATTTTTGCCCACAACCACCCATCAGGCGACCCGACCCCCAGCACCTCTGATCTTCACATTACCCAGCAACTTATCCGGGCTTTAAAATTAATAGATATCAACGTATTAGATCACTTAATCATTGGTCATCATGGCACATCGTCTCTGGCTGAACTGGGGCAAATTTAGATCAGCAACCTAGATTTTCCTTTACTCAATTGACAAATTCTGGTATAAATTCGCACCGTTTCGCAGTAAGCTGCCAATCAACTCAATTTAATAGAGGTTTAATCATGTCTAAAGTATGCCAAGTCACTGGCAAGCGCCCCATGTCGGGAAACAATGTTTCTCACGCGAAAAATAGAACCCGTCGCCGTTTCGAGCCCAATCTTCACCACCACCGGTTTTGGGTAGAAAGCGAAAATCGTTTTGTTCGCTTACGCGTTTCAGCAAGCGGCATGAGAACTATTGATAAAAAAGGCATTGATACTGTTTTAGCGACCATTCGTTCACGCGGCGAAAAAGTTTAGGGGCGAAAAAATGAGAGAAAAAATCAAATTAGTTTCAAGCGCGAAAACAGGTCACTTCTACACAACGACTAAAAACAAGCGCAATATGCCTGAAAAAATGGAAATCAAAAAATTTGACCCAACAATCAGACAGCACGTCATGTACAAAGAAGCTAAAATTAAATAGCTTCTAAACAAAAAAATAAAAACCCGTCAAGTTGACGGGTTTTTTTTGATCTCCAGTAAAGCAATATACGACATCCCTTTTTCTTCGACACATTGTAACGATTTTAAAAACTGGCCACTGCACGGCCCAGCAAAACATTCCCCGTTCTCTATTTTAAACATCGCCCCATGAATTGAACATTGGATATACAGTCCGGTCCTTGTTAGAAATTGATCTGGTGTCCAATTTAACGGCGCCCCTGTATGAGGGCAGCTATTTTTATAAGCCCGTAAGGTCATGTCCTTCTCGCGCACGAGGAAACCACTGCAATAGCCTTTATCACCCAAATCGATCTCAAACGATCTGGAACTCAGGACACCAAGGCTTTTGACGTCAATCGCCTTTACATACCTTTGCCCATTAACATCTATCTCTTCTACTTCCACCAGCCTTTCTTCTTTTCTTTAACAGGCTCTTCAGGGATTACATTTTGGTTCGCCAATGCTTGCATCGATAATATTTTTTTCTTCAAGGCTAAATTCATTTTTTCGCTATTTTCTACTTTTGCCTGCATTGCTTGAAGGTCTTTCTCTGTCTGCTCTCTCACTAAATCTAATTCAGATTGTAACGCCTTCAATTCATCTTTTTCCTGATCCGTAGGCTCTAACTCTTCATTAACAGCAGAAGACTCCAACTTAATTTCTAAATCCAACAACATACTAGAGGCATCGTCCAATTGTTTTTCCAGCTCTTTTATTCGTTCTTCAGAAGCCTTGTTATCTAAGGCCTGAGACACTTTTCTTTGCGCATCAACAATTTGTCGCTCCAAGCCACTGTTTTTAGCCTTTACAATCACTAATTGCTCTTCTAGCTCACCCCTTTCCTTCTCGGCATTTTGACGATCTGCCAGGGCCTCATCCAGCTTATTTTTTGCCGCCTCAGCCTCATTTTTCGCCTCAAGTAATTGTTTATCTAATTGTAGATTCTTCTCATTATTCTCTTGGTTAGCCTCAACAATTAACTGCTCTTTATCATCTTGAAGTTGCTTTAAAGACGCCTCAAGCTCGACAATTTTTCGCTGCAAAGCCGTTGCCTCATCATCACCTGATATTTTCGCCTGTCTAAGCGCTTCAATACTGGTAAGCACCTCTTCTTTTTCATTTGCCAGTATAGAAAGATTCTCAGCGGAAGCCTGTAATGCGCTTTCCTTTAATTGCAGCGCTTCTTCAGCCTGTTTTAATTGACTTTCCAGTTCCGTAATTCGTGCATTAAACACCCCCTCGTCAGTTTTTTGCTCTGAAGATAAGGTCTCAACTCTACTCTTTAATTCTGCACAACGTTTTTCATTCACTTCAAGCAAAGAAGTTGAATCTTCCAGCGCTTTTTTTGATGTACTCAATTCTTCTTCAAGCGCCACATTAGTGGCTACCGATGCTTTTATTTCGGCTTTAATTGATAGCAGCTCACCCCGTGTCTCATTCAGTTCTGCCAATAACGATTGTTGATCCCCTGTTGAAGCGGATAAGACCTTTTCCGCATCTAATACTTTCTGCTGCAGAACCTCATTATCACTCTGAACCAAAGCCAATTGCTTTTCACCTTCTATCTGCTGCTCATTGGCTGCCTTTAACTCGGACTCTAGCGCCGTCACTTGCTGAACTCGAAGCGAATCAACTTGCGCAAGTTTTTCTTGGAAAGCGTTTTCAGATTGCTGCCGCTGGGCTTCGGCTTGTTCTATCTGCTCGGTTAACTTGATGCACTCACTGTCTTTTTCCTGAATCAGCTCATCCTTTGTTAGCTGAACCGTTGAAAGCTCCTCGTTGGTTTTTTGTTGCTCAACCTGAGCGGCCTCAAGTTGAGTTTGTGTCGCAGACAATGCTTGCTCTAGTTTCTCTTTATCTGAAACAGCTTGTTGAAAATGATATTCAACGTTCGTTTTTTCTTCCCGAAGGTCCTTTAATTCATTTTCAAATGCATTAATTTTTTCCTGGAATTGTCTAGCACTTTGGTCTTTTTCTTCAGCCAACTTGGCAAACGCGGCGGCTTTATCTTTAAACTCATCTTCAGCTTGTTGCAACGTTGCTGTTAACCGAGCAAGCTCCGATTCACCTTGTTGTCGAACCGTGTCAAGCTCTTGCCGGGTTTCGTCTAACCGTTGGTTTATTTGTTGTTTTTCATTTAAAGTGCTTTCTAACTGATGCGCTAAGGAAGAACTGTCTTGTTGCAGCTGCTCTTTTTCATTAACCTCTGCCTTTAATTGCTGCTCTATATCCTGTTGAGCTGCCAAAGCTGTTTCGTAATGAGCCTCCGCATCAGCTAAACGTTGCATTAATTCACTTTTCAACGTCTCCTTGCCAGAACTGAGTTCACGCAATGTAGCTTCTGCTTTTTCCGCCTGCTGTTTAGACTCCTTTAAGGCTTGATTAGATGCCTCTAACGCTTTTTCTAACGCTGATTTTTGTTGCTGAAGATGATCCTGTGTTTCCTGAAAAGTACGTTCATGTTCTTTCAACTTCTCAATATATTGCTGCGAATCGTTTAGCTGCTTTTTTAATACTGATTGTTCTTCCGACAACATCGACAAATCATGGTCAGCTTGCTTAAGGTTTTCAGTTAACCCCTTCTTCTCTGTCTCAGCTAATGTCAGTTTTTCTACATTTTCACTCAGCAACGCCTCTTTTTCTGACAGCGCCAACTCTAAACTCAAGCGTGATTGGTCTAATGCCTCTAGCTTATTTTTATTTTCACTTAACTGATGAGCGACCTCGTTGAGATCCATCTCCTTTTTATTTAGAAGCTCTTCTCGATTTTTGCCTTCCTCTTTGGATAGGGCAAGCTCTCTATCTAGAGCGCTGATGCTGTCTTTATGCTGTGCCAACGTGGCTGTTTTTTCCTCAAGTTGCAACGCCAGAACACTTAACTCATGATCAAACTGAGCTTGACGGCTCTTCGAGTCTACTTCACTTTTTTCTCGCGCCTCTTTTTCTCTTTTTTCCGCTTGATCAAGCGCTTCAGTAAGTTCTGACAAGGTCAACTCAAGTGACTTAATTTTCGACTCTCTCTCTAAGAGGCCTTGGCTTGAATTTTGACTGGACTCTTCTAGCTGTTGTTTTAACTGCTGTTTAGATTGGGATAGTTCATCAATCTCACGCTTTAAACCTTCAGCATCACTTTCTAACGATCTATTATCTGCCGTTAATTCTGCAATTTCTTCCTTGAGAGCGGTCAGTGACTGGTTAAGCTCTTTGGAGATAACCTCTTCATTTTTTTTAGCCTTATTTAATGCAAGCTTCAGCTCATTCAGCTCGTGATCCTTGTTTTCTATCCCCTTATCTAAGGATGCCAAGGATTCACGCGTTCTATCGGCTTCCTTTAGGGCTTTATCTAGCGCTGAATGTTTATCCTTTAACTCTAAAGAAAGAGCCGCATTTTTTTCCTTTTCAATTTTTAATGCTTGACTGAACTCAGCCTCATGACTTTCAGTTCGCTTCCGAATGGCTCCCAGCTCATCTTCCACTATTTTTGAAGACTGTTGTAATTCTTTTATTACAATAGCTTGCTGTTCATTTTGGTGCTGCAAATCATGGCGCTCTAGCTCCAGTCTATTCAATTGCTCATTTGACTGAGCGCAAAGTTTTTCAAGCGCTAAAATTTTGCCTTTTGCTTCTTCCAGTTGTTTTGTATCTAACCCCTTATCTACACCAACGGCCGAATTTGAAGAGTGCGCTAATGGCGTGTTTTCCTTTTTGGCTGATGATTCAGAGACTGGTAAGGGCGAACCGCTGATACTTTTTTCCCAACGCGCCATGCCCCCATTCAAAATCAACGCATTAAAACCAAACTTCAACAATAAAAAGGCGGCGGCTTCGCTTGTCCGTCCATTAGCACACACCAAGACTTGTAATTGATCATGGCGTAGCTCAGAAATTTTCATTCGAAGTGAAAAGAAAGGTATATTAACGCTGCCTTCAATATGCGCATTGGCATATTCATCAGCGCCTCTAACATCTAACCAACTAGCGCCGCCATTTACCTTATCTTGACCTTCTTCAAAATTGACGTATTGTAAAACGGGTTCTTTCACTAACTTTATGAAGTTAGCCTTAGAAAGGCGTAGCATTTGACCTTTGCCTTTCATTTGGACGGTCACATTTCTTGGATTACCTGACAATAAAGCATCTTCACCAAAAGCATCACAACTATGTAGTTCGCCCAACTTAACCGGTCTTCCTCCCTCTGAAGGCTGACGAATGAGTTCACAATCCCCTGATTTGATAATGTAATAGAAATCAGCTTCATCACCTTGCTTAACAACCACCTCTCCCGCATCAAAAGCAACTTCTTCCATTTGCATCATCACTTTTTGCAAATTGGAAGCGGGCAGTCGCTGAAAAACGGGCGATTGCAACATCGTGGTCATCCAATCACCGCCATGATCCTCAACTTCATCTACCAAATAGGTTTGCCCATTGTCCTTTGGGCTATCCATATCCAGCATATGGGTCGGTATGCGCACGATGCGTGCTTTCGATTTAGTCACCGCCTTAACTTTACGAGGCAAATGATGTGCTATTGCAAAACGCGCGACCTCAGAACCGGTTACTATCGTTTCCATCTCCATCTCACCCGCATACAAGCCAATCATGCCATTCACAAGATAAATGAATTCCTTAGTCTCATCTCCTTGTTCAAAAAGAATGGTTCCTTTCGCACATTCTTCAATCTGACATTCGTCACAAACTTTTTTAAAAAGACCACTCGGCAGCGTATTTAACGGGATAAAGCCCCTTAAAATATCTTGATTATTTTGCTGTCTTTGCGCGCTCATTTTACTCAGTTCGATCAACTTTTAATGGTCTACATGACACAGTGTAGTCTATGCCATGAAAATGGTCTTGTTTCCATTTTAGAAATTAAATTTTTGCCAATCCGGTCACATCGGTTTTGCTACTTATGAAAACACATTAAAACGTTCATTAAGTATTCAGTCTTTTCGGGTAGAATATTGACGTCTCAATTCTGTTAATAGAGGGCCATTCGTTGAAAACAACCACATTCTCACCAAGTAGTTTTTTTACTCGTTTAGTCATCGCCTGCCTACTGGTCTTTGCCAGCTATAACCCAACAGAACTCTCATATTATCACTGGGCAATCAAAAAAATACCGGACGTTACCCCAGTAATGGCTTTCGCTGGTCTTATTTTAATCATTGGCTGGGTTATCTACATCCGTGCCACCTTACGTTCCCTCGGCGTTATTGGCATTTCATTGGCTATTGCCTTCTTTGCCACGCTTTTCTGGATGATCATTGACTGGGGCATCATCCCTGCTGACAATATCCAGGCTGTGACGTACATTATCCAAACGATTTTATGCTTCATTATGGCAACGGGCATGTCTTGGTCACATATCCGGCGTCGAATGAGCGGCCAAATTGACGCTGATGATGTAGACGAATAACTCAACGGTCTTAAAATGAAATTTCTACGCACTTCACTATTAACCCTTGTGTTTTTAATAGCACACCTTAACGCACACGCCGCCATTCCAACCGTTATGGAGGGAAAACCGTTACCCAGTCTGGCGCCTGTCTTAGAAAAAGTAACCCCAGCCGTTGTTAATATCGCGACTAAGAATATGGCGCACCAACGCGAAAACCCATTATTACAAGACCCTTTTTTTCGTCACTTTTTTCAACTGCCTAATGCACCGAAAAAACGCTCAACACAAAGCTTGGGGTCCGGTGTTATCGTTGATGCAAAAAAAGGGCTGATTATTACCAATCATCATGTCATTGATAAAGCGGACAAAATTACCGTCACTCTTCGGGATGGGCGGTCTTTTAATGCCAAGGTTGTCGGCAATGATCCCGAATCTGATGTTGCTGTTATCCAAGTGAAGGCAGAGCGCTTGGTAGACTTGAAAATTGCGGACTCGGATAAACTCCGTGTAGGTGATTTTGTTATCGCCATTGGAAACCCGTTTGGACTTGGACAAACAGTGACTTCTGGTATCGTCAGTGCACTTGGACGCTCCGGCTTAGGTATTGAAGGGTATGAGGATTTTATTCAAACGGACGCCTCCATCAATCCCGGTAACTCGGGCGGCGCCTTAATTAATCTTAGAGGCGAGCTGATCGGCATTAATACGGCAATTATCGCGCCGAGTGGTGGAAATGTTGGAATTGGTTTTGCCATACCCAGCAATATGGCCATCAGCCTCAAAGACCAATTAATTCAGTTCGGCAAGGTAAAGCGAGGTCAACTGGGCATTAGCGTACAGGATTTAACACCCGACCTGGCTCAAGCCTTTAATCTTAAAATCAAACAAGGGGTTATCATCAGCCAGGTTGCCGCCAATTCCCCTGCAGATAAGGGGAATTTACACCCAGGCGACATCGTCTTAAGCGTTAATGGTAAATTAACAAAAAACAGTGCCAGCCTGCGAAACAGCTTAGGGCTCTTAACGATCGGCGATGTGGCCAACTTGCAAATTTTGCGTAACGGCAAGAAAAAAAAGGTGAGTATTGAAATTGGCGAGCCAACGATCGTTACGGTTGATGGCTCTCGCATTCATGAGCAGTTGAGCGGTGTAAAACTCTCAAATTTATCCGTTGATAACAAGCCATATACCAATCAACAAGGCGTTCAAATCATTGATGTTAAAACTAACTCTAAAGCCTGGTTAAATGGTCTCCGAAAAGGTGACCTCATTACTCAAGCAAACCGTGTAGCCGTTCAGAATATTTATGATTTAGTCAACGCCACTAAAAACCGCAGGTCCTCTTCATTACTGCTGAATATTCAACGTGAAAATAGCGCCTTCTTTTTAATTATTCGGTAACATAAATGTCTTCTAACGCTCGTCAATTTATCCCACTTAAAATTGCCATCATGGTGGTTTCTGATTCACGCACTGAAGAAACCGACACGTCAGGAAAAGCGCTGGTTGATCGCTTAACAAAAGCAGGGCATTACTGCGCGGATAAAGCAATCATTGCCGATGATATTTATCTGATCCGTGCGAAGCTATCAAGCTGGATCGCTGACCCTGATATTAACGCCATTATCACAACGGGTGGCACTGGAGTGACTGGGCGCGACGGAACGCCTGAAGCAGTGCAGCCTTTGCTTGACAAAGAGTTGACGGGGTTTGGCGAAGTTTTCCGCAACCTGTCGTATGATGAAATAGGCACTTCAACCATTCAATCTCGCGCTATTGCGGGTGTTGCTAATGGCCACTATATTTTTTGCGTGCCGGGCTCATCCGGTGCCTGCCGAACGGCTTGGGATAAGCTCATCAGCGCCCAGCTGGATTACCGGACACGCCCTTGCAATCTTGTTGAAGTGATGCCCCGGTTGCTGGAAAAATAAACCTTATGAATACATCTCCGTTTATCATCATAGGCGCTGTTCTTGCCTTCTTTGCTGTTATGTTAGGTGCTTTTGGGGCCCATGCCTTAAAAAGCCATTTATCAACCCATTACCTGACAATTTATCAAACAGCAACTGATTATCAAATGTGGCATGCTATTGGCCTCATTATAATTGGCATACTACATCAACAAAACCCAACCGATGTGTTACGAAAAGCGGGTTGGTTTATGTTTGTCGGCCTTCTTATTTTTTCTGGCAGCTTATACGCGCTTAGTTTAACTGGTGTCAAAGCCCTTGGTGCCATCACGCCCTTTGGAGGCACGGCACTTCTGATCGCATGGCTCCTTCTTGCATACAACGCCTTTAAATCAAACTAATGTTATGTCTGTTGCTGAACAAAAAACCATTTATCTAAAAGACTATACGGTACCTGAATTCCTAATCAGCCATACTGACCTCCATTTTGAACTATCAGCTGAGAGCACCTGTGTCCGCTCTCGCCTTCAGATTCAAAGAAACCCTGATTGCAAGAAAAAAAACCCCGACCTGGTTTTAATGGGCGAGGAGCTTTCTCTTATTTCTATTGCTGTTAATGGTCATCCACTGGCTTCAGACCAATACACTTTGACTGCAGAAACGCTCACGCTCCATCACCCAAACTCAGATTTCGTTTTAGAGATTACCAACCGCATTAACCCGTCTGAGAATACGGCCCTTAGCGGCCTTTATCAATCCAAAACAATGCTTTGCACACAATGTGAAGCGGAAGGCTTTAGGCGTATCACGTGGTATTTAGATCGACCCGATGTGATGTCCATTTTTAGTGTCACCTTAGTGGCCGACAAAGATCAATACCCCGTTTTATTGTCAAATGGGAACTGCACCAAGCGATCTAATGACGAACTGGACAACAATAAACACTCAACTCAATGGCACGACCCTTTTCCTAAGCCAAGTTATTTATTCGCCTTGGTTGCAGGCAATTTAACTTGCTTAACAGAAACATTCACCAGTTGCTCGGGGCGGGATATTACTCTGGAAATCTATGTCGAAGAACACGATTTAGACAAAACTCAGCACGCCATGCACTCATTAAAAAACGCCATGCGCTGGGATGAAAAAGCCTTTGGACGCGAATATGATCTGGATTTATACATGATCGTTGCCGTTAGTCATTTCAATATGGGGGCAATGGAAAATAAAGGGCTTAATATCTTCAACACCAAGTACGTACTGGCCAACGAAAAAACAGCCACTGATACCGATTTTGAAAATATCGAAGCCGTTATTGGTCACGAATATTTTCACAACTGGTCGGGAAACCGTGTCACTTGCCGTGATTGGTTTCAACTGAGTTTAAAAGAAGGGTTTACGGTCTTTAGAGACCAGCAGTTTACAGCGCATCAAACGTCTGAGGCCGTTAAACGAATTAAAGATGTCAATATGTTAAGAACCCATCAGTTCGCCGAAGATGCCAGCCCATTAGCCCACCCTATTCGCCCCGATTCTTTTGTAGAAATTAACAATTTTTACACCCTCACCATTTATGAAAAAGGCGCTGAGGTTGTTCGCATGCTTCACACGTTACTGAACGAAGCTGGCTTTAGAAAAGGGTGCGATTTATATTTCGAACGGCATGATGGGCAAGCCGTTACCACAGAAGATTTTGTTCATGCGATGGAGGATGCCAACCAGATCGACTTGAGCCAATTTAAAAACTGGTACAGTCAAGCAGGTACACCCGTTATAACCGTGTCTACCGAATATAAACCTGATAATAAAACATATACACTGACCTTCTCCCAACACCAAACAGGCCAGGGAAACAACGGCCCCCTGCTTATTCCTGTTCGATTAGGTTTAATCGATAAAAACGGCCAAGAAATAAACATAGCAAAAGACAAAACATCGCTCGTCCTAAAACTGACTCAAACTGAACAACAGTTTACTTTTTCTAATCTAGACGCCGAACCAACACCGTCTATTTTACGGGGATTTTCTGCGCCAATAAAACTTGAGCACCCGCTAAGCATAGACCAACAACTGCATCTTTTTCAACATGATACCGATCCTTTTAACCGATGGGAATCGGGACAAAACTGCTTGAGCCACTTTATTTTTAACGCTGTTTCCGCCATTCAAAACAATCAAACTGTTGATCCATTAAGTGATCAATTAGTCGAAACATTCCGCGCCATTTTACAACGCCCTTTAGACGACTTAGCCTATCAGACCCTTTTGTTAAGCTTGCCCTCTAAAGCCTACCTGGCTGAACAAATGGAGACGATTGATGTTGACGCGTTATATCAGGCTCATCGATTGATAAAACAAAACATTGCTTTATCACTTAAAGACTTATGGACGAAGAATTATCAAGCAAACCATTATGTTGAAGCAGGCCATAACCCTCAAAGTATTGCACAGCGATCTTTCAAAAACCTTTGCTTAGATTACTTAATGGCCCTAGAGGGAGAAGCGCCTCTGGAACTCTGCATTCATCAATTTGAGCACGCTCAAAACATGACGGATCAAATTGCAGCGCTCGGCCAATTAAGCCACCTTGACAGTGCTTTAAATACGCCATTTTTCGACGCCTTCTACCAACAATGGAAACATGAAGATCTGGTGATAGATAAATGGTTCACTTTGCAAGCCTGCTCAGAAGAAACAACGGCTTTAGAGAAGATAAAAAAACTCTTGGAACACCCGGATTTTGATCTCAAAACCCCCAATCGCGTCAGAAGTGTTATTGGTGCTTTCGCCTCATCCAACCTGTTAAATTTTAATGCTGAAAATGGGGCCGGCTATGCCTTTGTCGCTGATCACGTTATCACGCTGGATGCAATTAACCCACAAATTGCCGCCCGACTAGCTAATTCACTCAGCCATTGGAGAAAGTTTGATGCCAAACGCCAACAACTTATTAAAGCACAGTTATCACGAATACAAGCCCACAGCCCTTTATCAAAAGACGTATCAGAAATTGTCAATCGCAGCCTAACAGCTTAAAGTATTTCAGTTAATTTTCTTCATTAGGACCGTCATGGTGATGAGCGTTCAACGAGAAATCCAAATTCAAACGTACCATAGCCCTGTTGGGCCACTTATTATCGGTTCATTTAACGATCAGCTTTGCTTATGTGACTGGCAACATCGACAAAGTCGACCCACCATCGATAAGCGCATACAAACCTCTTTGCGTGCCCATTACAAAGAAAAAAACGCTCCTGTCATCAAGCAAACTATTGAACAGTTAAACCAATACTTCCACAACCATTTACAGCAATTTGATCTTCCGTTACTCATGCTGGGAACCGACTTTCAGCGCCAAGTCTGGCTTGCTCTTCAACAAATACCCTATGGCAAAACCCTCTCTTATCAAGCCTTAGCGGGGAATATAAACCATCAGAAAGCTGTACGTGCCGTGGCTAACGCCAATGCGGCGAATGCCATCAGCCTTGTCATCCCTTGCCATCGAGTCATTTCAAGCAAGGGCCAATTAACCGGTTATGCCGGCGGCGTGGAAACAAAAAGACAATTGTTAGCCTTAGAAAAAACAAACATCAAATAACAGCGAAGCTGTAAAATACACCCATCAACCCATATTTCACTGCAGGATTCTTTGTGACCAATAACGATATTTTACGCCGCCTTCGCTACACCTTTGATTTTAGTGATTCAAAAATGATCCATATATTCAATTTAGCTGGGCTTAAAGTCACGCGTGAACAAGTGAGCCATTGGTTAAAAAAAGACGATGATGAGGCTTACGAAAGTTGTCGAGACACCCCATTTTCTATCTTTTTAAACGGCCTCATTATCGAACGCCGCGGCGCGCAAGATAGACCAACACCTGAGCCTGATAAAAAACTCACGAACAATATGGTGCTTCGTAAACTAAAAATTGCATTCGATATGAAAAATGAGGATGTTTTAGCCCTTTTATCAACCGCGGGTTTAGACCTTGGCAAACACGAATTAAGTGCCTTTTTCAGACGCACCGACCATAAGCACTATCGCCCTTGCAAAGATCAAGTCCTTCGAAACTTCTTACGCGGATTACAAATCAAATACCGACCCAGTCCAACTAAAAATTAGAAAAACCTTGATCGGTTTTTTGAATCGCTGCTAAGCGTCCGGCAAAGGCGTACAGCATTGCCGCCGTCGCCCCCCAAATTTGGAACCCATCGTAGGTCAGTTCCCAGTAAGCTCTATTTTTACCCTGCCATAAAATTTTTCTTCGCTGGTAGCGTGCTTGATCGGCTAAAACAGATAAAGGCACCTCAAATACATCAGCGACTTCGAACTCATCAACATTCAGCGTAAACCCAGGGTTAACAACGCCGACGATAGGAACAACTTTAAAATTCGTTACCGTTAAATAAGGCTCAATAAGGCCAACCGCCTTAATAAAATGCTGTTGAATACCCACTTCTTCTTCCGTTTCTCGCAAAGCCGTGTCCAACGGTGAGGCATCTGTAGACTCTGCTCGGCCACCCGGAAAACTTACTTGTCCAGCGTGATGATTTAAATGCGCAGTACGTTTGGTCAATAACACCTGCCATTCATCTCGTTCAATTAAGGGAATCAAAACAGCAGCATTGCTGAGCCCTTCAACAGGCTTATGATGAGACCAAGCCTGCAATTGTGCCATTGGTTCTAGCGCCTGAATAATGCATTCCCGTTTCATCGTGCGCTGATCTAATGTAATTTATTGCAATAACGGCTTATTAATATCCGTCGATCTAAATTTAAATGTACCGGCTTTTCTATCTTGAAAATAGTATTCCAATGATAACCGCATTGTTTCAAACGCCAAGTCACCCCAGGGAATCTCATGTTCTGCAAAAAGACGAACATCCAAACTTTCTATACCGCTTGAAAACTCGGGTTTTAATAAAACCGAGCGATACATCATGTAAACCTGATTGATATGCGGCAAGTTAAAAACCGCGTACAACTCTTCTGTTTGAACAAGGGCCTCGGCCTCTTCTAGCGTTTCCCGAATAGCGGCCTGCTCAGTTGTCTCCGCCAATTCCATAAAGCCTGCTGGCAGCGTCCAAAAGCCTTTTTTGGGCTGAATAGCACGCTGACACAATAAGACCTTATCTTCCCAAATGGGGATACAGCCGGCAATTATGCGAGGGTTTTGATAGTGAATAAGGTCGCATGAATCACAGACATCTCGGACTCGATTATCGCCTTCAGGAATCAGTGATACGGTTTTATTGCCACATTGTGGGCAAAATTTCATCGCCGGTTAAACCAACATTTCGCCTATTAATTCATCTTCCAGTTCAATACGATTTGCTAAATGCTCACCAACTGAAGATAAATCGTTAGCCAATTCATTTAAAATCATTGCCGGTGTGGTTTTTTGGTATTTTTCACTAAAGTCCAAAACCGCTTCCGTGGCAGCAGAAATGTTAGGGTAAATCCTTTCTGCAGCAGCCAGCACCGATTTTCGTCTTTCATTCCCCTCTAAAATACGCTGATAAACACCGAAATGCCCTAGCGAGATATAATCAATGGTTAATTGACAAAATTCCTGAAGTAACTCTTCTATCGTCTTTTGGCCTTGGTACTCATCGATACCCGACACACTGCAATACAAAGACCAGACTTGTTTTCGCTCTTCCAATAACTCATCAATTAAACCACTGGTTTGGCTTCGTTCTTTTAGTTGAACTACCTTTTCATTAGACATCTTTCCACTCATCATAAAATTTTATGATGAACACTCTATGATATTGCCGGCAGTTCGACAATATAAAACTCCAGTATTTCTACTAAAAATAGGGTGTTTCATACGTTTTAACAGCATCACCCACCGTCAACGCCTTCTTCGCCTGCTCAAGCCCGATGTTTGTATTCAGGCTAAGCCTGTACCAATGATCAAAGCAAGCAGGGTCTAACCAATCCGGCCTTGTCTGTTTTCGTTGAGCAATAAAGGTTTCGTAAAAGTTATTATACGGCTCGCCTGTTTCAGGGTGCTTAATGGGCACGGAACAACGGGCACAAGGGTTAGAAACATGAATAAAAACATCACCTATTTGAAGAGATTTCGGCTGTCGATCGCGCTTAAACAGACCATCCTCCCAAAAGGCAGGCGCTGGTGAAAGCTCTAAATTCACCCGAAAACGTGCACGTATGTCGTCTAAGGACAGGTCTGGATACCAAGAAGCCACCGTTTCCAATGAAGCCTGAGTGACAACCGTAGGTCCTGAAGCAGTTATATCATCGGGAAAACCTTGCTTTTTATTTTCTTTAAGAAAAACAGGTTGTTTAAGTGCCTTGCTAAAGTACTTCGATAATCCGGATAAATTAGCTAAATCAAAAGTCTCTCGAGTATTTTCACCCTCTAAAAAACTGACCGTTTCGAGTTCTAAATCAAAGGTGGGCTTAAGTGAAAAGAGACGTTTATTATTTTTCCCATTCACCATCCGGCCTTTTTGATCCACAATCCCCCAGCGTCGATCATTATAAAGCGCACCCCCTTCGGTTATACGCACTGTCTCCAATTCAACAGCCGGTAGCGCTTTGATTGGATAAACAAACACCTTGCTCAGTTTAATTTTTACTTCTTCGCAGCTCATTATTTTTCGCCTAAAATTCAGTACAAAGTAGCGCACTTATACTGATTAGTGAGCACCAGCCCTATCTATTCCAAATAAAAAAACAGCGTCCAATTTAATAAAAGATCCACGCATTAATTTTTATTTTTCGTTAATCTTAGCACCATGAATATAAAAATTCTTCAAAGCATTGCCGATATAACAGCCAGCGAATGGAATACTTTATTTGATACTTCAAATCCCTTTATTCAGCATGCTTTTTTATTAGCACTTGAACAAAGTGGCTGCACTCAAGCATCTACTGGTTGGGAACCTCAACACCTGGTTATCTATCAAGATAATCGCATCGTGGCCGCTTTGCCCAATTTTCTTAAAACGCATTCCTACGGCGAATATGTTTTTGATTGGGCGTGGGCCAACGCCTATCAACAAAACGGCTTATCATATTACCCAAAATTAGTGTCAGCGATCCCTTATACCCCGTCCACAGGCCCACGCATAGGCTTTGCTAAAAACACGACGACCCAAGAAAAGCGGTTAATAATTAAAAGGATCAGTCAAACCCTAGGGGATCAATTTTCGCATGCCGATTTATCAAGTTGGCACCTGCTTTTCCCTGAACACTCGCTGTCAACCTTATTGCAACAAGCCCATTGGAAACAACGGGTTGGCCTTCAATACCACTGGTATAACGATCAATATGCATCTTTCGAGGATTTTCTCAGCACTTTTAAATCTCGGAAGCGAAAAACATTACGTAAAGAGCGACAAGCTATCATTGACCAAGGCATCACCATGGAGCGTGTTCAAGGCAATGACATCAGCAAAGAATTGATGACCCAATTTTATCGCTTTTATCACCTCACCTATTTAAAACGTAGTGGGCAGCATGGTTATTTGAATTTGAAGTTTTTTCTTATTTTGCTAGACACAATGAGTCAGAACTTGGTCATGATGTGCGCTAAAAAAAACCAATCTCTCGTTGGCGCGGCCTTATGTTTTAAAGATGAGAAAACGTTATATGGGCGCTATTGGGGTTGCGAGCAAGAATACGAGTTTTTACATTTTGAAACTTGTTATTATCAAGGTATTGAATACTGTATTCGTCATCGGCTTGATCGTTTTGACCCCGGTGCTCAAGGCGAACATAAAATTTCTCGCGGTTTTAAACCCACGAAAACATTTTCAAATCACCTGATATTACACCCCGATTTTCGACGGGCTATTCACCATTTTATTGACGAAGAAGAGATACAAATTAATGCCCATTTAACGCACTTAAACACCTTATTACCTTTTAAATCGGAGTCTTCATGAACAGAACCATCAATCATGTTATTAATGAAATACGGGTACTCGAAGAAGAACTTGAGGCCCTGATTGAGCAACAGCAACAACACTTTTTATACAAAGTCGAAGGCGCAAAAATAGAATTCGAAAAAACACTGCTCGCAAAACAAAAAGCGCTCAAAATAGGGCTTATTAAGTGGCTAAGAAAAAGCAGTATCCGCTCAATTCTTTCAATACCTTTTATTTACGCAATGATCATTCCTTTGTCTTTGCTCCACTTCACGATCGAAGTGTATCAAGCCATTTGTTTTCCCTTATACAAAATCCCTAAAGTGAAACGGCGTGACTACTTCATTGCCGATAGAGAACAACTCCCCTATCTGAATATTATCGAAAAATTTAACTGCGCCTATTGCACTTATGGAAATGCCGTCATCGCCTATACCCGTGAAATTATTGGACGAACTGAACTCTATTGGTGCCCTATCAAACATGCTAGAAAAGTCATCGGAACGCACAAACATTATCAACAATTTATAAATTTTGGAGAGCACGAGGACTACCATGTAAAAGCCGCTAAACTTCGGGCAGCGTTATCAGCTTTAGATCAAAAAGAACCTTAGTCCAATTTAAAATCCGGCATCTCACTGTCTAAAAACCATTGCTTTGATTCCTCATCAAACCACCAAATTTGAGTGTGCTTAATTTGATATACGCGGCCCGTATCGTTTTGAATGTAACCAAATAAAGCTTGCGCCACAACAGACCCATCGTCTGCATGAGGGGCTGACCCTAATAGATCATACGACGTCACTGTAATTTTATTTAAACCATCAATTGGGCCAAGTTGACGTGCCGGATTTCTAAAACGAATCACACTGGCGGCCGTTTCGTACGATTTCCAGCGAAGTGCCTTCATGAATAATTTTTGTTTAGCGTCCAAGTGTTCTAACTTTTTTTGCTCGGTAATATGAGCGCACGCCGATAACATCATTACCAGTACAATACTAAATCCTTTAATTTTTCTCATCTCATACCCTGATTATTTTCTTAGCCAGCCGTTTACTGTGCATACCCACCTTTTTATTATTGCTTATTAACTCAAAGGCCTCCATTTAAAATTGTATATCAAATGTAACTGATATTTAATTTGAGCACGCCCGTTGATCATCGTACAATGCAAGGGCAGCTTTCGCTACAAAACGACATTATGGAGAGTCTTTTGACTAAAAAAATAGTTTTACTGATCATTTTTGTTTTACTACTGCTGGGTGGACTGTTCGGTACAAAGTTTTTTCAAATCAACCAAGCGATAACATCGCGCAAACCGCCGCCGCCTCCAGTCGTCACTATTGCCAATGTGAGCGAAGTAAAATGGGCAACGACTGTGTCATCTGTTGGCACAATCAACCCCGTTTTAGGGATTACCGTCAGCAATGAAATCGCCGGGGTTATTTCAGCACTTCATGTTGAATCTGGGCAGTATGTCAATAAAGGTGACCTTATTCTTGAACTCGACACATCAACAGACACGGCAAATTTAGAAGGCCTGATTGCTGCTGAAAAACTGGCTTTAATCAAGTTCAAACGGCAAGCAACACTGTTAAAAAATAAAGCCACCTCCTTCTCATCGCATGATGAAGCCCGCGCAGAGCTGGATATTGCAAAAGCAGCCGTTATTTCGCAGAAAAGTATTATCAATAAAAAGAAAATTCGTGCGCCATTTTCTGGACAATTAGGTATCAGGCAAGTCAGCCTTGGGCAATACCTGGATAAGGGAAGCGAGATTATTTCCTTAATATCGTTGGACAAAACCATCGCAGATTTTTCGTTTCCTGAGCGCGATTTTGCTCAATTGAAAGTTGGGCAAGTCGTAAAAATTAGCACACAAGCCTACCCCGGTGAAATATTTGAAGGAGTCATCCAGGCTATAAACCCCGGGTTATTTGAAGAAACTCGCACCATTGGCGTCAGAGCTTTAATGAACAACCCTGATCAAAAATTAAGAACGGGGATGTTTGCAGACGTGAGTGTGATCACTTCTGAACCCAACTCTGTTCTGGTCATCCCTGAAACAGCCGTATTATTTAATACCTATGGCGAAAATGTGTATGTCGTCAAACAACAAGGCGATGATCATATCGTTGAGTTACAAAATGTGGAAACAGGGGCTCATCGAAATGGCTATGTTGAAATTACGAAGGGGCTTACAGCAAACGACGCGGTCGTCGATGAGGGTCATGTAAAACTCAGAAACGGCCAAAAAGTCACCCTTTCAACTAACAACCAATCATAGAGACCACTTTGAACTTTACCACCATCTTTGTCAAACGGCCTGTCCTGGCAAGCGTTGTTAGTTTGCTTATTTTTGTACTGGGCCTGCGCTCAATGAATTCATTGGAAATACGTGAATACCCGGAAACAAAAGATACCGTCATTTCTGTTAGCACCTCTTACCCTGGCGCCAGTAGTGAGCTGATTAAAGGCTTCATCACAACACCATTACAACAAGCCATCGCGCAAGCCGAGGGTATTGACTATATTTTTGCTACCAGCACACAAGGGCGCTCGTCTATTGAAGCCCACATGAAACTCAATTACGACGCCAATGATGCCATTGCAGAGATTCAAGCTAAAGTGGCCAGCCAACGCAGTGTTCTGCCTCAAGAAGCGTTAGATCCTGTTATCACTTCTAAAACCGGCTCCACAACCTCATTAATTTATCTCTCATTTTTTAGTGAGACCATGAAAGACATCCAGATAGCTGATTATCTGTTACGTGTCGTTCAGCCAAAATTGCAATCCATTGAAGGTGTCGGTCAGGCTCAACTGTTAGGCAACAGCGTTTATGCTATGCGAATTTGGTTAAAACCAAAAAGAATGGCAGCCTTAGGGATTACTGCGAACGACATTACGCAAGTCTTACGTCAAAACAATTACCTCTCAAGCGTCGGCCAAACAAAAGGTCCAAGGGTCAGTATTGACTTAGGCGCCACCACGGATGTTGCCAAAGAAGAAGATTTCTTAAAGCTGGTTGTTGGCAAACAAAACGGCGCCTTCATACGCTTATCGGATGTCGCTGATATTGAGCTTGGCGCAGAAGGCTACGACAGTGAAAACCTCTACAGTGGCAAACCTGCGGTCTTTATCGCGATTGATCAATCACCCGGCTCAAACCCTCTCAAAGTAGCGCAACGAGTCCATGTTGCCGTTCAAGAGATCAAGTCTTCGCTGCCGGAGGGGCTGAATTTATATATGCCGTACGACGCCAGTAAATTCATCGATGACTCCATCAACGAAGTAGGGATGACCTTACTGGAAGCACTGAGCATTGTGATTGTCGTGATTTTTCTCTCTCTCGGCTCTGTGCGTGCAGCGCTTATTCCAGCCATTACCGTCCCTTTATCCTTGGTTGGTGCGTCATTCATCATGCTGTTACTGGGTTTTTCATTAAACCTCTTAACGCTACTGGCTATGATCCTCGCGATTGGTCTCGTTGTAGACGATGCCATTGTCATGGTAGAAAACATACACCGACATATCGACATGGGTAAATCACGCATTCAAGCAGCCATAGACGGCGCTAAAGAATTAAGCCTGCCGATTATTGCGATGACAACAACCCTTATCGCCGTCTATTTCCCCATCGGTTTTATGGATGGGCTGGTCGGCACCTTATTTACTGAGTTTGCTTTTTCCCTTGCTGCTGGCGTGCTCATTTCGGGCATCGTTGCACTGACTTTGGCCCCCATGCTCAGCGCTCGAATATTAAAAAGCTCTGAAGAAGCCGGTCGTTTTGAGCAGTATGCAGAACACTTTTTTGAAGGCCTAGCGACCAAATACAGAAAAACATTACACCCTCTTCTATCGACACCCTCGATTCCTATTGCCTTTGCAATCGTCATTCTATTGAGCTTATACCCCATGTATTCGCTCTCGAAAAAAGAACTCGCCCCCACTGAAGATAGAAACTTGCTTATTGCTATTGGAACAGGCCCTCAAACAGCCACGGTAGATTTTATAAAACAACAAGCTCAAAAATTGCAGACCATCTTTGAAAGCATGACAGAATATGATCATAGCTTCATTTTGCTGGGCTTGGGTGGCGACACCAATCGGGTATTAGGCGGTTTTAAAATGAGCGACCAATCCATGCGCGACCGCACCCAAATGGAAGTACAGCCCGAACTGCAACAAAAAGTAGCGGGCATTACCGGCATCAGAACTGCTGTCGTGCAACGGCCCGGCTTACCAGGCGCAGGTGGCGGCCTTCCCGTTCAATTTGTTGTTATTTCTGATGCTGATTACAGTCAACTGAGCGATACGGCAAGCGAGCTTATTGGGTCAGCCATGCAAAGTGGAAAATTTATTTTTTTGCAGAAAAGCATTGAATTTGACCGCCCGAAGTCGAATTTAATTGTTGATAAAGATCGAGCCGCTGACTTGGGCATTACCATGGAAGAAATAGGCCGAAACCTGTCAGGCTACTTTAGCGAAGGCTATGTGAATCGCTTTAGCATGCAAGGTCGTAGCTACAAAATCATTCCTCAGGTTGCCGATATCAGTCGATCTGACATAGAAAAACTTAACGACATTTACTTACGTACTGCCTCAGGAAAGCAAGTCCCTTTAAGCTCCATCGTCAGCATCTCTAATCAGGTTGAACCCAGCAAACGAACCCAGTTTCAACAATTAAACAGCCTGACCATCGAAGGCCTACTACGCCCTGGCGTTACCATGGGTGAAGGCTTGAGTTTTCTTGAAGAAGAAGCCCAGCGAATATTTCCAAGAGGCTTTAAATGGGATTACACCGGCAGTTCTCGCCAATACAAGCAGCAAAGTAGTGCTCTGATTATTACCTTTTTCATGTCATTATTGGTCATCTACTTAGTTCTTGCAGCGCAATTTGAAAGCTGGCGTGACCCGCTGATTATTTTGATCTCCGTTCCTCTGTCATTGGCCAGTGCAATGGCTTTTATCATGTTGGGGGCGGCAACGATGAATATCTATACCCAAGTTGGACTGATCACTTTAATCGGGCTGATCGCAAAAAATGGCATTTTAATCGTTGAGTTTGCTAACCAACTGCAAATAACTGAAAAATTGTCTATGCGAGAGGCTGTTGAAAAAGCCGCCACTGTTCGTTTAAGGCCCATCTTAATGACAACCACATCGATGATCGTCGCCATGGTCCCTTTATTATTTGCCTCAGGGCCAGGGGCAGTCAGCCGGTTTGATATTGGTTTAGTCATCGCCACAGGGCTTGGCATAGGCACCTTGTTTACGCTTTTTGTTGTCCCTGCCTTCTATTTAGTACTGGCTAGGAATCACTCCGGAACGGAAAGTTAAAGCCATTCAATGACTTGATCAGTAAAATTTTCTTCAGGCAGTACGATGGTTGAGCCACCTAAAACAGCGATTGAGCCCTTTTTCAAGGGTTTAGCCCAACCATGTAGGCCGGCGTACTCAATAGGTAAGGTTTGACCCAAGCTGATTTCGGGCATGTAAATCACTGTCACAGGCTGTTTATTGTATTGATACACCATGTGCAGACCATAGCTATCACCAATAGGACATTTTTCTGCAAAACTTATATAGTCCGCTAAATTGATTTTTATACCGAATTCTTTGCTCACCTTTGCCAGAGCCAGTGGCGTCAGTTGATGTGAAGCTTGCATCGAAGACAGCCCATCGTGCTCAAAATGCTCTAGTACCAGTTGATCAATCGGTAGCGCTTGGTAGTCATCCTGAGGTGCATTGATCATCACAAGACCCACAGCCATCAACAAGGAAGCCGCCAAGGCAACTGAGGCTTTTGGATAACGCCAGAATTTAGGCCTACCTCCAGCCATTTGGTTTCTCAATGAGTGTCTAAAACCTTCAGGCACCTCGCAATTGATCACCCCGGCTAATTGCTGTTCAAACGTGTCTTGCCGTTTAACGAACAATTGGCATTCACGGCAATTCGCCAGGTGTTCACGTGCCTCGTCTTCGATTTCTTCAGGGGCTACTGAGTAGCTAAATTTAAAATCTTCACATTTCACTTTTCACCCTCCAGATCACCCTCGGGCCTTAACACGTCTCTTAATTTTTGCTTTGCACGAAACAAACGTGTCATCGTCGCACTTTTTGAAATATTACATACCGAGGCTATTTCTTCACAACTCAAGCCTCCAATCACCTGGAGAAGAAGCGGTTCTTTATATTCATCTGCCAACTCATTCAACGCTTGTTTTAAAGCAAAAGCATCGGGGCTGGTATCGTTGTCTGTGTCTCTTAAACTTAACATATCCAAATCCAAATCAACCCTATCAGGCCGGTATCGAGTATATTGCCGAGCATGCTCATTACGTAAAATGGTCATCAACCAGGCTTTGCTTGATGAGGTATCGCGCAACTTGTCTAATGATTTCCAAGCTCGCATACAGGCTTCTTGCACTAAGTCTTCAGCCATTTCCTTGTCTCGGCACAACCATAACGCGTAACGGAATAGCTCATCGCTATACACCAGCACTAACCGTTCATATTCCAGCTGTTTACGTTTCTGTTGCAATATTAGACCTTGATAGCCTGTACTATCTTTCAAGTAAAAATTGGATTGATACCCGCCTGTAAAACATTAATATGTTACTTTTTGAAGCCTCTATTCTGATCGACCTTATTCAATAACACAAGAGCCCTTAGAACACCTTGAGTCACATTAATACGCACCTCTTGCTCTGCAAAAATGCAACGCTTATCCACAAAATAATATTTGGACTGCTAGAATTTTTTTAATTTAAAATTTGCTGATTTTTGCACTATATACGGTATAAAACCTTATACAAAAAGGCTTCTTATTCACAAGGAGAAAGTTAGAATTTATTTACTGTAATATTTTTATTAACAATAACAAAAGCAATACTTGATTTTTTTAACTTATTGTTTTTAAAGAAAATATAAACATTGGTTTATTTTGTTACAATCTGATGTCAGGCCTCTTGGAATAAGCGCTGAGGGGCCTTATGAATAGATCATCCACAAAGTTATCCACAGAAAATGTGGATAAATTAAAAACCACTTCTAACTCATTAAGTTAGCGATTTATTGTAGATTTTTTCAATGTTTTCAGGCTAACTGATCAAAACTATTTAACACCTTTTTTAATGTCCAATTTTTACCTGAATATTGCTGTCGATACACCGCTTTATCGTATTTTCGACTACCTGCCGATAAACAATTCGCCACGCTCTGATTATCAAGCTGGCCAGCGTGTCTCTGTTTCTTTTGGGCGACGTCAAAAAATTGGTGTGATTCTTAATATCTCTTCATCAACCGACATCAGTAAGGCACAGCTCAAACCCATTTCAAAACTGCTCGATGCAGAACCCCTGCTATCGCCTGAAGACCTAACGCTTTACAAATGGGCTGCCAATTATTATCACAGCCCTATTGGTGAAGTATTTGCTCAGGCTCTGCCAAAGCAATTACGCATGGGCAAAGAACCCACGATAAAACTAGCGACACTCTACAGTTTATCCCAATCGGGGCATGCGTTAGATGAGACATGCTTCAATCGCTCGCCTAGGCAAAGGGCACTGTGGCAGCGGCTAAAGTCCACAGCAAATCCTGTTGACCGGCACGTCTTCGCTGCGCTGGATTGGGACTGGCGAGCCCCCATTAACAGCATGATCAAGAAAGGCTGGGTCGATGTCCAACATGAAGACGCCCCCGCACTGTCTCCACCTGAAGCCCCTTTATTTAGTCCGAATTCAGAACAACAAGCTGCCATTAAAGCCATTAGCAAAAAACAACAGGCTTTTCAGGTTTTTTTATTGGACGGCGTAACCGGCAGTGGAAAAACAGAGGTTTATCTGCAACTCATTCAACAGGTTATAAATAATGGCAAACAAGTATTAATTTTATTACCTGAAATCACACTGACTCCACAATTGGCAGAACGATTTAGAAAACGCCTTGCCACGCAAATGGTCGTTTCCCATTCCGGGCTTAATGATTCACAACGCTCGCAAGCGTGGCTTCGAATTAAAAAAGGCCTCGCCAATATTCTGTTAGGGACACGTTCAGCCGTTTTTACACCCATGAATGCACCCGGCATGATTATTATGGATGAAGAACATGACCCTTCATTTAAGCAACAAGAAGGGTTTCGATATTCCGCTCGCAACGTTGCCATAATGCGTGCAAGAGATTACAACATTCCAATTGTCTTGGGCTCAGCCACCCCTTCATTGGAAAGCCTTCACAGCGTTCAACAAAACCAGTTCACACATCTAGTCCTAACCAAACGTACAGCTGGGGCTTCCCAGCCGGTCATCCGCTTGCTCGACTGTCGCCATCAAACCTTGGACAACCATCTAAGTCCATCACTCCTCAACGCGATTAAAAAAACCCTAGAACGTAACGAACAAGTGATTCTATTCGTTAATCGCCGAGGGTTTGCCCCTGTTTTGATGTGCCATCGTTGTGGCTGGGTCGGTGAGTGTCGTCGTTGCGACTCGCGGTTAGTCATACATAAAGAGGCCCATTTACTCAAATGCCATCACTGCGGGACTGAACACAATATTCCAAGCACTTGCCCCTCTTGCCAAGAGGCAGAACTTTTTCCTTTAGGCTTAGGGACCGAGCGCGTTGAAGAAACACTGAGCTCACATTTCCCCAACACACCTATCACGCGAATAGACCGCGATAGCACACGACAAAAAGACGCGATGCAATCGCTTATTAATCAGGTTCGCCAAGGAGGCGGTCAAATTTTAGTCGGCACACAAATGCTCGCCAAAGGGCATCATTTTCCAAATGTCACCTTAGTTGGCATCGTTGATATTGATGCCGGATTATTTAGTTGTGATTTTAGAGCCAGTGAACGCATGGCTCAACTTATTACACAAGTTGCCGGGCGCGCAGGGCGAGAAGAAAAACCGGGGCGCGTCTTGATTCAGACACACCAACCCGAACACCCTTTACTGAATACTTTAATTGAACACGGCTACGCACGTTTTGCAAAAGAGGCCCTTGCTGAACGTCAGCAAGCTCAACTTCCACCATATCATTATCATGCTTTATTACGCGTTAACGCTGTCAAAGAGCAAGCCGTTCTAAATTTTCTAACCGATGTGGGTCATTTAATCAGCAACATTCAATTAACGTCCATCCAAATTTTAGGCCCTGTTCCTGCCCCCATGCTTAAAAGAGCCGGACGTTTTCGCTACCAATTGCTCATCGAATCCCCTCAGCGTAAAGCACGGCATCAATTTTTAAAAAGCCTTTTACCCGAACTCGAAAAAATTAAGTCCTCCCGCCAAGTTCGCTGGTCGATCGATGTGGACCCCATCGACATTTTTTAACCGCGTTTAGACTTGCAAGTTTTATCCCACAGGCGATAATACACTCCGGTACTGGCATTCAGTGCCTAACCGCTATTCAGCGCATAAATCAACGATTTAAATTTAATATGAAAACACGTTTGGCCTCTTTGCTTCAGCAAGCCATTGCATCGCTTCAGACCGAAGGCGTATTACCTGCAGATTTGGACCCTGTTATTAAAATCGAGCATACGCGGGACCCCTCTCACGGGGATTACGCCAGTAATCTGGCAATGATGTTAGCAAAGCCCGCGAAGAAAAACCCGCGTGAAATCGCACAATCCATTATCGATCACTTGCCTTCTGATAATGATATCTCGAGGGTTGATATTGCCGGTCCCGGGTTCATTAACTTTTTCATTAACCCTTTAAGTCAACACGCTGTTATTCGGGATATTCTTGAGCAAGGCGAGCGTTTTGGCACCTCCAATATAGCCGATGGAAAAAAAGTGCAGGTTGAATTCGTTTCTGCCAACCCGACCGGACCACTTCATGTCGGGCATGGCCGAGGAGCGGCTTATGGCGCAACGGTTTCTAACCTATTAAGTGCTATCGGTTACACCGTGCACCGTGAATATTATGTTAACGATGCAGGCCGTCAAATGGATATTTTAGCCACCAGCGTCTGGCTACGTTATCTAGAAGCTTGTGGGGAAACAATGACGTTTCCGAGTAACGGTTACAAGGGGACTTATGTGTCTGACATAGCAACGAGCCTTAAAGAATCCCGGGGTGACCAATTTATTGCACCGGCTCGTGATGTTTTTCATAACATCACAGCTGATGAGCCGGCAGGCGGCGATAAAGAACAACATATTGACGCCCTGATTTCTCGCGCGAAAACGCTGCTAGGCAAAAACAATTACCGCACAATTTTCGACACCGCACTCACAGCCATTTTAGATGATATTCGCTTAGACCTTGAGGACTTTGGTGTCCAGTACGACGACTGGTTTTCTGAGCGTTCATTGATGGACAAAGGTGCCATTGATAACGCCATTGAAAAACTGAAAGCCTCGGGCTACATGTACCAAAAAAAAGGCGCCTGGTGGTTTAAATCAACCGAATTTGGTGATGAGAAGGACCGGGTCGTCATTCGTGAGAATGGGTTAACCACCTATTTCGCCTCCGATATTGCTTACCACTTACACACGCTAGAGCGCGGTTACGATATTATTGATATATGGGGTTCAGATCATCACGGATATGTACCGCGCGTTAAAGCGGCCTTGCAAGCCATGGGAGCAGACCCCGAACGCCTGAAAGTATTGCTCGTCCAATTTGCCGTGCTCTATAAAAACGGCGAGAAAATGCAGATGTCCACACGCTCAGGTCAATTCGTCACTTTAAGAGAATTACGAGATGAAATTGGATCTGATGCCGCGCGTTATTTTTATGTGATGCGGAAAGCCGAACAACATATGGACTTTGATCTCGATTTAGCCACCTCGCAATCAAATGAGAACCCATTATTTTACGTACAATATGCCCATGCACGCGTCTGCAGTGTCATGCGTTTGCTCGCTGAAAAGGGCTTAACGTATAACTCAACGGATGGTTTAAATCATTTAGAAAAACTAACCGAGACTCACGAGATCACTCTGATTGATACCTTAAATCGTTACCCAGAAAAGCTAACCCAAGCCGCCCTGCAATACGAACCGCACCAGCTAAATCATTACCTGCGCGAACTCGCCACACACTTTCACAGTTATTATAATTCGCATAAGTTTATTATTGATGATATTGAATTAATGCAAGCTCGACTCACGCTTATCAATGCGACAAAACAAGTCTTATCCAATGGCTTGCAGCTACTGGGCGTTAATGCTCCGGAGTCGATGTAATGCCAAGAGACTACAAACATCGAGTTAACAACCATAAAACTCGACAAACAAAAAACACTATCCCGGGTTATTGGTGGCTGATCACCGGCCTGCTTATCGGCGGCTTCGCGATGTTTCTGTCTGACCTAAAAGACACCACGAGCAAACCAACAGCCAGCGTCCAACCACCTAACGTGCAAAATGAAACACGTGATGTTAAAAAACCTACGCAAGCCCCCATCAAGCCGATAGAAGACGGCAAACCTCGATTCGATTTTTATCAAATATTACCGGACATGGAAATTGTTATTCCAGAACATGAAATTGAAGAGCGGCGACGCTTAGAAGGCACAGGGAAAAGTAAAGCAGGCACCTTTATTATTCAAGTGGGTTCGTTTAGAAAAGCCAGCCAAGCCGACACACTGAAAGCCCGTTTAGCCTTATTAGGTATCGAATCGGTCGTACAAAAAGTCGATCAAAACGGTAGCATTTGGCACCGTGTGAAATCCGGCCCCTATACCTCATTTAGAATGGTTGATAAAATTCAAAATCGATTACGCCACAACCATATTGATAGCATTGCTATCAAATTAAAATAACCCGCTACATTTAACGGAGGGGCCTCTCTAGTAGACGGCTATTGCCATGAATCGTTATTTTTTTCGATTTTTATTTCCCCTCGGTTTATTGCTGGTCGCGACGTTTATTATTTGGTTCAGCACCTTCCACCCTGCCGACATTCAACCCGAAAACATCACCTGCTCGCCAGATGCACCCAATTTGGCGAGTGGCCAAACCCTAAAAATATACAACCAAAATGTACAATACATGGCTGGAAAGAACTACGTTTTTTTCTACGATTTGCCAAATAACGCAGGGCCTGACAATCGACCATCAAGTGATGACATCAATGCAACTGTTCAAGGCCTCGCCTCACTCATAAACCAGCAAAACCCCGATATCATACTGTTACAAGAAGTTGATGATGGCGCAAAACGAACTGACAAAAAAGATCAGCTCAAGCAATTGCTCGCCTTACTGCCTAACGATTACGTTTGCCATACCAGCAGCTTTTATTGGAAAGCCACTTATGTTCCGCACCCGCACATTATGGGATCAGTAGGCACTAAATTGAGCGTTATTTCCAAATACAATATGTCATCGGCGACACGTATTCAACTGAGCTTAATACCGCAGGACCCCATTACGCAGTTGTTCAACTTTAAACGCGCCCTCCTCGACGTGCGCCTGCCTATTGACACTGGCGGCGAACTGGCCGTTTTAACTACTCATTTATCTGCTTTTTCCAAAGGAACCAACACACTCAAAAAACAGATAAATCAAATTGACCAACGATTACATTCTCTGAATAAAGCACAAACACCTTGGATCATCGCGGGTGACTTCAATTTATTGCCGCCAAACACCTATTCTCTTCTTAACGAGGAGCAGCGCCACTTTCATGAAAAACACTCAGCTATCGAAACACTTTATCAACAGTATCCCGCCATACCCAAGCTAAGTGCGGTTCATTCCGAAGAGAGAGAAAATTGGTATACCTATTCTCCAAATGGTTCACCCGTCAAACAGCCCGACCGCACCATTGATTACTATTTTTATAGCCCCCAATTATCAGCACATGAGACGTTTGTAGAACAAGACAAAGCGCTGACTTTGTCCGACCATATGCCCATCATCGCGTCCTTTACCTTACCGCAAAAACGCTTAGAATAGCCCTAGACGCTCTCTATAAACCCATTATTGCACCACAAGCCATAAGGAACCCCCATGCCCTCACCAGCCCGCTATTTTGCAACAACTGCCAAAGGCATGGAGCTCATTCTTGCCGATGAACTGGAGCAAATCGGTGCCAAGCAAATAAAACCCGCTGCCGGCGGTGTTTATTTTGAAGGAGAGATAGACATGGCCTTACGTGCTTGCCTGTGGTCTCGCCTGGCCAACCGGATTCTAATGCCGTTGGCTCGTTTCACGGCTCAAACGTCTGATCAGCTTTACACAGGCAGTTTAAAAATAAACTGGTCAGAACATTTTGATGTGTCTAAAACATTTGCCATTGATGCCTCTATTCGGCAATCGAAAATTAACCACTCACGTTATGCCGAACAAGTGATCAAAGATGCCATCGTTGACCAATTTAAAGAAATTTCTGGTGACCGACCCAATGTCCAGCGCGAACAACCGGATATTCGCATAAACGCCTATATTAATGAGAACAAAGTAACACTGAGTCTGGACTTGTCAGGTGACAGCCTGCACCGCCGTCATTACCGAACCGAGTCGGTTGAAGCACCGTTAAAAGAAAACCTGGCTGCGGCCATTTTAATTCGTGCTGGTTGGCCTAAAATCGCTGCCGAAGGCGGCGCTTTATACGATCCTATGTGCGGTTCAGGCACCCTATTAACAGAAGCCGCCATGATCGCCGGTGACATAGCGCCCGGGTTACAGCGCGATTATTACGGCTTTTTTGCCTGGAAGCCGTTTAACCCTGCCATTTGGCAACGGCTGATTAAAGAAGCCGAATATCGTCGAGAAAAAGGCTTGAGTAAAATCCCACCCATCACGGGCTCGGATATCAGCATCAAACACGCGGGTATTGCCAAAGCTAATATTAAAGCGGCTCATCTGTCTGAACACGTTAAAGCCGTTAGCTTACCTTTATCTAAAATAAAGGCTGATGAATCATGGAAAGCCGGATTATTTATCGTCAACCCGCCTTACGGTGAACGACTCGGCGAAATGAAGCAACTGGAGCCACTCTATCAGGAAATTGGCAGCATACTCAAAGCCCGCTTTAACGGTTGGCAAGCCTCTGTTTTTACAGGCAATACCGATCTGGCATTTCATGTTTCATTAAAATCGCACAAATCTTACCAGCTCTTTAATGGCGCCATTCCCTGTAAAATATTTAACTTTTCGGTGACGCCAGAACGATATTTTGAAGGCCAACACGCTCGTGAACAACAACACATCGGCGATCATTTGAAAAAGGCCTTGCTCCCTACCCCTGGAGAATGGACTGAAGGGGCCACCATGCTGGCAAACCGTCTGCGTAAAAACATCAAAAAACTCACGTCTTGGGTAAAGAAAAACAACATTCATTGCTACCGTATTTACGATGCTGATTTACCCGAATACGCACTCGCCATTGATATTTATAATGGCGAAAAGAAGTGGGTGCATGTGCAAGAATACGAGGCTCCTAAAACCGTCGATGAGGCAAAATCTATTCAACGTTTACGTGATGCCCTGGCTGTTATGCCCGATGTTTTCGGTGTGCCTTCTAATCAATTATCCCTTAAAATTCGACGTCGCCAAAAAGGGAGCACGCAATACGAAAAACAAGGCACCGATGGGGGATTTCATGACGTTCAAGAAGGCAAGGCAAGATTACTTGTCAATTTTAAAGATTATCTCGACACCGGTTTATTCTTAGACCATCGCCCCATACGTCAATGGATTGGTGAAAATGCAGGCGGCAAACGGTTTTTAAACTTATTTGCCTATACCGGCTCCGCCACGGTTCATGCGGCACTCGGTGGCGCAACCACCTCCACAACCGTGGATATGTCTAAAACCTATTTAGATTGGGCAAAAAATAATTTTGAACTGAACAATCTAAATTTGGATAAGCACCAACTCGTTAGGGCCAATTGCATGGAATGGCTGGACAAGGCCATTGAAGAACAGAAAAAGTACGAACTGATCTTTATTGACCCACCCACTTTTTCCAATTCTAAGCGAATGGATAATGTGTTTGATATTCAACGTGATCATGTTGAGCTGATTAATAAATCTGCCCAGTTACTAACAAAAAAAGGCACGCTGATATTTTCAACTAACTTCCGTAAATTCCAATTAAACGAGGCATCTCTCACAGGATTAGCCGTGCAAAACATCAGCCGCGAGACCCTGCCAAAAGATTTTGAACGTCACCCAAAAATACACTATTGTTGGAAACTGACCATTAAGCATTAAGCACCACAAGCTAATAACACCCTCACCTTGACCTGATCAAGCAAGAACTTGCCGTCATTGCGCTCTTTAAATGATCGGCCTATACTGAATTTCCTTGCCAGTGAATCATTAAAAAGGAAACGACTATGTCTGTTGATATTATTTTAGATTTACACGTAAACCCCGAAAACAGAGAAGAACTCCTCAGTTTTTTTTCTTCAATACTCCCCGATACGCGTGCTTACAAGGGGTGCCAAAATATTACAGTAACCAGCAACGAAGACAACTTACATAATATTGTCATCCTAGAAAAATGGAACCAGCGAAGCGATTATGAAAACTACATGACGTGGCGAACCGAACGCGGTGATATTGAAAAAATTGCTAGTTTATTAGTTTCTCCCCCCAATCTCCGCTACTTGGCCGCGATTGCTATTTAATTTTACTGGCTGTTTAAGCGCAGGCTAATCAGCTGATAATTACTAATTTAAGCCCGCAGACGCCTTGGGGTTCGGTTCTCCATCAAAAACCGAACACCATGGGCACTCAACACACATTTACCCTAATAAAAATACATTATTATAGATGCTCCAAACATTTGCTTTAAACGCCTTTGTCGTTGCCCTTGCAGTCATTATTCATTACGAATTTTTATACCGTATCTCTCGGTATATTCCTACCATGACACTTAGGCACCGCTTAAGGATTCTTTTTGGCGTCTTTGCGGCGCTTATCGCCCATGCTGTGGAAGTTTGGGTGTTCGCTTTAGCGTTTTATTTCATGCACCATGCTGAAGGCTGGGGGCATTTAGAAGGAAACTTTGATGGCAGTTTACTGGATTGCACCTACTTATCGTTCACAACGTTTACAACGCTGGGGTTTGGAGACATTCAACCCATTGGTGATTTACGCCACTTAACCGGTCTCGAATCATTAACAGGGCTGGTTTTAATCACTTGGACGGCCTCTTTCTTATATTATGAAATGCAACGTTATTGGGATAATCAGTAATTAACCAAATCGCCTAATGTTTCTGCCCGACTTGTTTTCTCATCTCAAGAGCCTGTGACCTGTATAATTCTTACCCACACCGCACATTAGGAACACATCATGGTTACGTTGGGTAAAACACATCAACTGGAAGTGATCAAGTCACTCGACTTTGGCTTTTATTTAGATGCCAAAGAACTGGGTGAAATACTGCTTCCAAGCAAACAAGCCCCTAAAAATCTTGCTGTAGGGTCACTCATTTATGTTTTTGTTTACCTTGATTCAGAAGACCGCCCCATTGCTACAACAAAAAAGCCAAAAGCCGAGGTCGGCGAATTTGCGTACCTAAAAACGGTGGCCCGAACACATGTTGGCGCTTTTTTAGACTGGGGGTTAGAAAAAGACATTCTCGTACCATTTGCTGAGCAGCATCGCCCGATGGAGGTGGGAAAATCTTATTTGGTCTACCTGTACCTCGATAAGAATGATGGTCGCCTTGTCGCTTCATCAAAAATCGACAAATTTCTCGATGATGAAAAGCCGCACGATTTCAAGCCTCATCAAAAAGTAGACTTAATAATCGCCAACAGTACTGACCTGGGCTACAAAGCCATTATCAATAACAGCCATTGGGGCTTATTGTATAAAACTGAGGTGTTCCAAAAACTCAGCTTTGGGCAATCAAAAAAAGGCTTTATTAAGCATATTCGCCCCGATGGTAAAATAGACCTTAGCCTTCAGGGAGGGCAAGAAACGCGTGATAAATACAGCAAAATTATCCTGAACTATTTAGACAAAAATCATGGCTTTGCGCCCCTTCATGACAAATCAGACCCTGATCTCATCGCAGATACATTTGGCATGAGCAAAGGCGCCTTTAAAAAAGCCATTGGTGCTTTATATAAGCAACGAATCATTACCATTTCCAAAGACGGCATCCGTCTTGTGACACAGGACTCCTAACTTTCATTAACCGCTATAACATCATGACTCAACGTAAAAAATACAGTTCCCTCACCCTTCAAGAAAAAGACAGTTGGCGTGCGAATATTCTTCGCCGTGCTAGTGCAAAAAAAACCATTGTCTCAAAAACGCTAGGTGGTTTTAAAACAGAAGCCGAAGCAACTGCGTGGGCAGAAAATGAACTGAGTTTATTTACGACAAAACAAAACGAACGAAACAAACGCCAATCCCAAAAGCGCGCTGAATAGTCCAGCATAACAACGCGGTAACGGCACTTTATGGAACAAAGCATACAAAACATTCCTTTACTTAATCTGTCAGTTTCGTTTATTCCCGTAGCGCTCGCTTTATTTGTACTATTTAAGTGGTCGTTAAACTCAAGCAACGCCCTGTATGCCCTGGCGAGAATGCTGATTCAGCTCCTCCTCGTTGGCTATTTGTTAAATTTTATTTTTGAATCGAATCATTCGGCCATGGTTATTGGTGTTTTGGCCATTATGGTGTTTGCTTCCAGCTGGATTGCACTTGGCACCCTGCCCACTAAACGCCGAACGTTATATCGGCATGCCTTACTCTCCATCTCAGCAGGCGGTGGATTTACCCTGCTCATTATTACCCAAGGTGTATTAACACTAGACCCTTGGTACTCGCCGCCATTAATCATTCCTTTAGCCGGTATGGTTTTCGCCAATTCCATGAACAGTGTCAGCCTTGCTGCAGAAAGAATGTCTGCCGAAATACAGCGACAGGTGTGCTATATTGATGCGCGCCATATTGCCCTACAGGCCTCTCTAATACCCATCATCAATTCTATGTTTGCCGTTGGGCTGGTCTCCTTACCCGGCATGATGACGGGACAAATTTTGTCGGGTGTTTCTCCGCTCATCGCCGTTCGCTATCAAATCATGGTGATGTGTATGATCTTCGCCTCATCCGTCCTATCCGCCGCCTTTTTTCTTCTCTTAGCCAAACCGATCTTCACTGATATGGAAACAGAACAAAATTAAGCGACATGCTCCGTATCAATTCAACTATCAGCATTCCCGATGATGACATAGAGCTTACTGCCATTCGTGCCCAAGGCGCAGGCGGGCAAAATGTAAACAAAGTGTCATCCGCTATTCATTTACGTTTTGATGTTAGCGCCTCGTCACTGCCTGATTTTATTAAGCGACGCTTACTGCATCGAAAAGATCAACGCCTCAATAAAGAAGGCGTTATTATCATTAAGGCTCATCAGTACCGCACGCAAGAAAAAAACCGTGCGGACGCATTGGAACGCTTAAGCAATCTAATCAAAAGCGCCACCCTTATCCAAAAACCCCGACGTGCAACCCAACCCAGTAAAAGCGCAAAGAAAAAGCGTTTAGATCATAAATCTCAACGTGGTCAGTTAAAAAAGCTCCGCAAAAAAATGATTGAATCGCCTTAAATTTCCTATACGCGCCCTGATAAAAACCGCACAAGGGCAGCTAACTCCAACGATTCTAATTTGAGCTAAAATAGACGTCCATTCCCACCCCATCAAAAGACCATGAGCGATTTACCCAACTGTCCAGAATGCCATTCAGAATACACCTACGAAGATGGCAGCCTATACATTTGCCCCGAGTGCGCTCACGAATGGTCCATAAAACCCCATGGTGTGGACAATGACGAATTAATCATAAAAGACTCAAACGGCAACCGCCTACACGATGGTGATACAGTCATCGTAATAAAAGATCTTAAAGTTAAAGGCACGTCCACCGTCGTAAAAGTTGGCACCAAAGTTAAAAATATTCGCTTGGAGGAAGACGACCACGACATTGATTGCAAAATCATCGGTATTGGGCCGATGAAACTAAAATCACAGTTTGTCAAAAAAGCCTAAGGAAACTATTTTTTAAATTTAACTATAATTAACTTAAAAGCTAGAGACTCATAACCTACTTTACTTTTTATTATCTTATAGGAAGTTTTAGTTCGTATAATTTAAACGGAATTTATTCCCCCTTAAAAACTAGTTCGTGCTGTATGTGCTTAAAGCACGAACTAAACCGCAGGATGTACAAGTATTATGATGGAGAGAAATCTTTCATTAGATATTCTTAAGCTATCTATGGCTTTTATGGTTGTGGCCGCACATGCAAGGTTTTTAAGTGAACTATCCCCTTTAGGTGAATACCTTACTGTAAACGGCCTATTTAGAATAATTTTGCCTGTTTTTCTTATTATTAATGGCTTTTATTTTTTTCCGGTTCTAGTGAGAGAAGCTCACATTTCTTGGTTCAAGAAAATTCTTTTTTTATACGTAATATGGATGTGTTTTTATATATATTTTTGGTTCTCATTACCCGATTTATCTTTAGTAAGTCTTACCAAATTATCGATGGAAATGATCTTTGGATATTGGCATTTATGATATATATCAGGAATGCTAGTTGCAGCCAGTCTACTATTGATCATTAATAAATTATTTCCCAGCTTCCTTGTTCCAACCATCTTGGTTTTCTCAGTACTTGGTTTAATTATTCAATATGCGGGAAATTATAACTACTTTGAAGACCCTTTTTGGGAAAGACTTTTTGATACGTACTGGCTCCACCGAAACGGGGTTTTATATTCTTACCCATTTTTTTGCATAGGCTATTTAATTAACAAACACAAAATACATAACAGTATCAGTATTAGAACTGCAGGAATAATGAGTGCCATTGGTTTTATATTCCTTTTATCCGAGTCATATTTCAACTACTATCAAGAAGGAAGAGAAGGGGAATTCGATTTTTACCTCTCTCTCTTTTTTCTGGCCCCTTTTGTTTTTATCTTTTTTTCAAAGCTGGAGATGCGGGGAAATAGCAAAAATATTGCCTTGTACTCTTCAGCAATTTATTTTATTCATGTTTTCTGTTTGATCGTTCTAAGAAAATACACTACGTTCGGGCCACTTGCGTTGACCTTTGCCTGCCTTCTGATGTCAATAATAGCCTCATACTTCATAATAAAAATTCACAAGAAGGTGAAGTGTATATTATAAGCAACTAGCAAACTGCTGTTATCGATTATTAAAATTTCCCTTTCATCCACTACGCCGCTTCGCGTTCCAGACCTAACAAAGACAATCAAGCTGACAAAATGGCAACTACGATGTACCATCGATTCAACTTATCGCAGCTTGTTGCCGAGTGCAGTTAGATCGAAAAAACCCCGTTAACTATTTATAAATAATGGAGTAATTCAATGAATACAGTAATCAATGATGTTGACTATGGTCCTTTAGCTCAATTGCTTGGGAAATGGGTTGGAAATAAGGGATTAGATAATGCTCCAGATGCCAATGCAAACCCTGATAAAACTGCGTATACGGACGAGTTTGTTTTTACTGTTGCAGGCTCAACCAAAATGCAGAAGAACAAAATTTAGTATCCGTTAAATACCACCATGTCGTTCGTAAGTTAGAGAATGGGCATATTTTTCATGATCAAATAGGCCATTGGATCTACGAAAAGAGTACCAATATTATCATGCATTCTTTAAGTATTCCTCGTGGTGTCTGCTTGCTGGTCGGTGGAAGGCTTCAAGAAAATAATGGTGAAAGTATTTTTAATGTAGAGGCCAAAACGGGCAGCCAAACATTTGGCATTGCGCAGTCACCTTTCATGCTGGACAAAGCTAAAACAAAAGCCTTTAAAATGAACCTATCCGTTACAGGTGATGAGTTAAGCTATCATGAGGTCACTTCGTTACCTGTTTATGGAAAAGATTTCGAGCATACTGATCAAAGCACTTTATATCGTGTGACATACGAGCAGGAGTAAAAAAGCTAACGAAGGCGTCCAGTGACTGTAAAAACTTTATTACGGTAACGACGGCAGGCATTAGATTTTTAAACAACATTTTCGGAGGCAAGAGTGACTGAACTACCTGAAAAGAACCTATCGATTTTTGAGCGCTATTTAAGTGTTTGGGTTGTGCTTTGCATCGGTGGTGGAATTTTTCTAGGTAAAATTGCACCCAGTGTGGCGACAACGCTTAATGACTTTTCTTTTTATCAAGTCTCCATCCCCATTGCGGTGTGCTTATTCTTCATGATGTACCCCATTATGGTAAAAATAGACTTTACACAGGTGCTTAAATCGGCAAAGACCCCTAAGCCCGTGATGTTGACTTTGTTTATCAATTGGGGAATTAAGCCCTTTAGTATGTTTGCCATCTCTTACTTATTCTTGGGGCATCTATTCAAAGATCTGTTACCGGGCACAGAGATACTGGCAAACGGTGAAGAGGTGGAATTGTGGCGCAGTTATATTGCGGGAACGATTTTGCTTGGTATAGCCCCTTGTACCGCGATGGTTTTAATGTGGGGACACTTATCTAAAGGAAACGATGGCTTGACGTTGGTGATGGTTGCTATCAATTCACTTATGATGTTGTTTCTCTATGGCCCCTTAGGGGGTCTATTACTCAATGTAAACGCCATGCCCGTCCCTTGGGAAACGATGCTTCTTTCGGTTTCTGTTTATGTTGCGCTCCCCTTGGTTGCGGGGTATTTCTCAAGAAAATGGATCATTCAATCTAAGGGCATGAATTGGTTTAACGACACGTTCTTGCACTGGCTAACGCCGGTGAGTATTTCTGCGCTCTTAATGACCTTAATCCTGCTATTTTCTTTCAAAGGTGAGGTTATTGTGTCGAACCCCTTAACCATTTTGTGGATAGCCATTCCTTTATTAATACAAACCGTTGCTCTCTTTTCCTTAGGGTACTTTGTGTTGTCCAAGTGGTTTAAACTTCCGTATCAAGATGCTGCACCCGTCTCACTGATTGGCGCTTCTAATCATTTTGAGGTCGCCATTGCTACGGCGATTATTCTTTTTGGCCTGTCTTCTGGGGCAGCATTGGCAACAGTTGTGGGGGTTTTAATCGAAGTGCCCCTGATGCTGATGCTGGTAGCTGTATGCAAAAAGACGTCTAATACCTTTGACAAAAAATAAACCTAGCGCCTAACAAAAATATAAGCGACGAGTGTCTGTTTATAGCACGGGTGTTCAGCTCTTCGTATTGCTTTCTCGACAGGCCAACGAAGCCTAAAAAGTAGTGCCAAACTGCTCTGTATATTCTGCTTTTATTTCTTCCAGCGTTACCGAGTGGTTTTGTGTGCCGGCATGAGCTATTTTTATCGCCCCCATCAAGCCGGCAATACGGCCTGTGACCTCCCAATCTAAATCGTTCAAAAGCCCGTATAACAAACCGCCACGGTAAGCATCACCACAGCCCGTTGGATCAATAATGGCTTTCGGTGTAGCCGGTGGAATATCAACACGTTTGTCTTTTGTGTAAATCAGGGAACCTTCAGCGCCTTTGGTGATAATAAGCGCCTCGACCTGCTCGGCTATTTCGTGAGGAGACAAACCGGTTGTTTCTTGTAACATGGCCGCTTCATAATCATTCAACGTTATCCACGTTGCTTGCTGGATGAATGTTTTTAACTCATCGGCATCAAACATCGGCATGCCTTGGCCGGGGTCAAAAATAAAGGGAATGCCGGCCTCCACAAATTGTTCGGCGTGCTCGATCATGCCCTTTTTTCCATCTGGGGAAACAATGCCTACTTTAATATCGGCATCATAAGGCACACGGTTTAATTCTGAACGGCTCATTGTACCGGGGTGAAAAGCAGTGATCTGGTTATCGTCCATATCGGTTGTGATATAGGCTTGGCCAGTGAAGTCATCATCCAGTACAGTCAAATAGTCACGGCTGACACCTTTTTGATCCATCCAATCAGCGTACGGGCCAAAATCTTTACCCACCGTTGCCATCGGCAAGGCTTTTTCACCTAATAAGTGAAGATTGTAAGCAATATTACCGGCACATCCACCAAACTCTCGTCGTAACTGTGGCACCAGAAACGACACATTTAACATGTGGACTTTATCCGGCAAGATGTGGTTTTTAAATTTATCATGGAAAACCATGATGGTATCAAATGCCATAGAACCGCAAATTAAAGCTGAATTAGACGGATTGCCTTTTCCATCCGTCTCAATGGAACTTATGCCCTGCGGGTGAAGTGCACTCATGCCTTTAACGCCTCCGTCTTTTTCCAAACGACATCCAGCTGCTTCACGCCTTTTACATCATCCAAGCGCCTAACTGGTAAGGTGTAGGGTGCTTGCCTCAAAAGCGCTGAATCCTCTTTTGCTTCTAATAAAATTTTTGCCATGGTATCAACAAATTCGTCGAGTGTTTCTTTAGCCTCTGTTTCTGTTGGCTCAATCAATAAACACTCTGGAATAAGCAAGGGGAAATAAGTGGTTGGTGCATGGAAATCATAATCCAACAAACGCTTAGCGATATCCATGGCCGTCACATTCAGTTCTTTTGCTTGCTTTTTAAGTGTCAGAATAAACTCATGGGTTGCCCGTCTGTCTGGGTAGGCTGCTTCATAGCCCACATCCATTAGTTTTTTCAATAAGTAGTTAGCGTTTAACGTTGCAAACTCAGCGACTCGTGCCATCCCTTCACGGCCAAGCATTTTTGCATAAATATAAGCACGCAATAAGACCCCAGCATTGCCCGCGAAAGCAGACAGGCGGCCAATTGTTTGAGGGCAGTCATTTTCATCTAGCAAAACAAACTGTTCATCCTTTTTACCCACCATAGGCACAGGTAAATAAGGGCGAAGCCTTTCACTGACACCGACTGGGCCTGCTCCCGGCCCTCCACCGCCATGTGGTGTTGAGAACGTTTTATGTAAATTCATATGAATAACATCAAACCCCATATCGCCCGGCCGAACTTTACCTAAAATAGCATTCAAGTTAGCGCCATCGTAATAAAGCAATCCACCCGCTTTATGCACAATGTCGGCAATTTCCTTAATTTTTCGGTCAAATACGCCTAATGTGCTTGGATTTGTCAGCATAATGCCGGCTGTCTTAGGGCCAACCGATGCTTTAAGTGCGTCAATATCTACGTCGCCATTTTTTCCAGTAGGAATTTCTCGAACCTGATAACCGCACATCACAGCCGAGGCAGGATTAGTGCCGTGGGCCGCGTCAGGCACTAAAATTTCACATCGTTCCGAGTCGTTGCGATCATCATGGTAAGCCTTAATCATCGCTACACCGGCAAATTCACCTTGTGCACCGGCTGCTGGCGATAATGAAACGGCTTTCATCCCCGTCACTTCTTTTAAAATACCTTGAAGCTCATACATGCACGCTAAAAAACCCTGCCCATGGAGGCTAGGGCCTAAAGGGTGACGGCCGGTAAATTCAGGCAAACTAGCCAAGGTATTACATGCCCGCGGATTATATTTCATTGTGCATGAACCGAGGGGATAAAAGTGCGTATCGATAGAGAAATTTTTCTGCGATAAACGGGTGAAGTGCCTTACAACCTGCATTTCAGACACTTCGGGCAAATTCGGCTTTGAGGTTCTGAGCGCGTTGCTAGGCAACGATGTCAGTTCATCACAGCCTGTCGGCAACTGGGCTTTAGAAACCCGGCCGACGTGGGATTGTTCAAAAATTAACATGAAAAAAGTTTGTTAGCTTAGTTTAGCAAAAGCCGCATCATAATCGGGCTCATCAGCCACTTCTGTGACTAATTCTGAACTGATCACTGTATTATTTTCATCCAATACAATCAGGGCTCTGCCTGTGATGCCATTAAACGGGCCATCTTCAATAAACACGCCATAATCTTTTGCAAATTTGCGACCGCGCATCATAGAAAGAGGAATAACATTCTCTAACCCTTCATCACCACAAAAACGGGACATTGCAAACGGTAAATCAGCCGACACAATTAACATTACTGTGTTAGGAAACTTGTCCGCATTTTCATTGAATTTCTTTGTTGATAACTGACAAACAGGCGTATCTAAACTCGGTACGATGCTGATCAATTTCTTTTTGCCTTCATAATCAGCCAATGAGACGTCAGCCAAGGTTTGCATTGTTAGCAAAAAGTCGGGTGCTGTTGTGCCAACAGCGGGTACATCTCCATTCGTATGAAACTCTGTGCCTTTTAAAGTAATAGTTGCCATGGTGTTTCTCCTTAATTATTTAAAACGTTATCTAATGTTACTGCAAATTGTTCAATGTCTTCGTCAGTTCGCGTTTCAGTTGCGCAAACTAAAATAGCATTCCCTAACTCAGCGTAGTCTGTAGATAGATCAAAGCCCGCGAGAATATGATGATTTTTCGCCATATCATCAATCAACTGTTTTGTATCTGCCGCTATTTTTAACACACACTCGTGAAAAGTCGCCCCTTCAAACACAACGGAAACGCCTTCAATTGAACGGAGTCGTTCAATTAATGCCTGCGTTTTTTTATGTGAATCAATCGCCACCTTCTTCAACCCCTCAGGGCCCAGCAAGGACATATAAATCGTTGCTGCCGTTACCAATAAACCTTGGTTTGTGCATATATTAGACGTCGCTTTTGACCGCCTAATGTGCTGCTCCCGTGCTTGTAAGGTTAAGGTAAAACCTTCTTTACCCTCCAAATCAGTTGTACGCCCAATGATACGCCCCGGCATTTGCCTGACATGCTGCTGTTTACAACACATGAAACCAAAGTACGGTCCGCCCGATGCCAACGGCACACCCAATGGCTGACCTTCGCCACACGCAATATCCACACCGACATCGGCCCATTCACCGGGTGGTTTTAACAGCGCCATTGCCATCGGGTTCACCACAGCAATCGATAGCATTTTATTGTCTGCTGCCCAAGCAGTTAGTGCATCCACATCTTCTATGACACCAAAAAAGTTTGGTTGAGGAATGACCAACGCAGCGAAATCATCATCGGCAAATTGCGCCAGGGCTTTTAAATCGGTTTGGCCGGTTTGTGTGTCGTACGGCACGTCAATGAGTTCAATGGCCTGATTTTTAACAATCGCTTCGGTCACTGAACGATAAACCGGGTGGATGGTTTGAGGTATTAAAATTTTACGCGACTTAGATTTTCTATTGGCACGCACCGCCATCAACACGGCTTCCGATAGCGCCGAAGCACCGTCATATAACGAAGCATTTGAGACATCCATACCCATCAGGCTGGCCATCATGGACTGATATTCATACAATAATTGTAACGTCCCTTGTGATGCTTCTGCTTGATACGGTGTGTAGGCACTATAAAATTCGCCGCGCGTTGTGATTTCCCAAACAGCTGCAGGAATGTGGTGTTCGTAGGCACCCGCGCCAAGGAAGCAAAGCGGCAAGCCATCTTCGGCGGCACGCTCGCGAAGCAACCGAGTCACCTGCATTTCATTCATGCCCTTAGGGATTTTTTCTAGCTCATCGCATCGTAAATCGGCCGGTATTTCATCAAACAAGTCTTCTATACTATCTACGCCAATGGTCGATAGCATTTGTTTTATATCTTGTTCTGAATGGGGAATAAAAGGCATTGTGTTACTCGTCTTCAGTAAAGCTTTCGTAGCCGTCAGCCTCTAGTAAATCATCCAGCTCAGCCGTATCAACCGGCTTTATAATAAATATCCAACCATCGTCATAGGGCGAATCATTGATCACTTCCGGGCTGTCTTCCAGTGAATCGTTAACAGCTACAATCTCACCGGTAACGGGGCTATAAATATCAGAGGCCGCTTTTACCGATTCCACAACGCTGCATTCATCGCCTTTACCAACGCTTTGGCCCACTTCAGGTAATTCAACAAACACCAAATCACCGAGTAATTCTTGCGCGTGATCGGTAATCCCAACACGAACGTTACCATCGGCTTCTAATAAGGCCCACTCGTGTGAATCAGCATATTTTCTATCATCAGGTGTATTTGACATGTTTTTTCCTCTATTTGCCCCAAAGGGTATCCAGTTTTTTTAAACAAAAATCTCGCTAAATTTTACTCATTCTCTATTTGTACTTTGCCTTGGCGTACAAAACAGGGCTTTACAACAATCGCTTCTTTTAATTTGCCGCGAATATCAATTTTACATGTTTTACCAATCGTTGCAGGCACACGTGCCAATGCTATTGAACGTTCCATAGTGGGAGAGTACCCGCCACTGGTAATTTCCCCTTTTAAGCCATCATCCAATACCACTGTCTGGTGTCCTCTGAGTATTCCTTTGTCTTCTAGAATCAGCCCAACAAATTGTTCATTTGTCTGCTTCTTTTTAGCCTCTAGCGCCGATCGCCCAATAAAATCTCGATCTTCCGGTTGCCATGCCACTGTCCATCCAAGACCTGACTCCAGTGGGTGTTTGCTCTCATCCATATCTTGACCGTATAGATTCATGCCCGCTTCCAGCCTCAAGGTATCACGTGCACCCAAGCCACACGGCTTAACACCCACTTTCAACAACTGTTTCCAAAAACCCTCTGCTTTATTTTCTGGCAATATGATTTCAAAACCATCTTCACCCGTATAACCCGTTCTACCAACAAACCATTCGCCAAACCAGCAGGCGCTAAAGGGTTTAATTTCTGCTGCAGAAAAACCCAAACGATCCGGCAATAGCGGACACACTTTTTGACGGGCTTTAGGGCCTTGTACTGCTATCATTGCTAATGTTGGGCGTTCATTCACCGTCACATCAAAAGGACCTGCCTGCTTTTCAATCCACGCTAAATCTTTGTCACGTGTTGAGGCATTAACGACCATTCGGTAATGAGTGTCATCCAGAAAATAAACAATCAGATCATCAATAATACCGGCTGTTTCATTCAGCATGCAACTATATAAAGCGTGACCCTGACGGGTTAATTTCGTCACATCATTCGCCAATAAATACTGTAAAAACGGTTTAGCCTGCGTACCGTTAATATCAATAACCGTCATATGCGATACATCAAACATGCCAACGGCTTTTCTTACTTCGTGGTGCTCATCAATTTGCGAACCATAATTCACGGGCATATCCCAGCCGCCAAAGTCCACCATTCGGGCACCTAATTCACGATGCGCATCATTCAATATTGTTTTTTTAGTCATCCATTTTCCCAGCACAAAAAAAGGGCGGCACGCGCAAACCACATGCCGCCCCTCTGTCCAAAACCTGAAAGTTTAAGAGCCAACGCCCTCTTTCCTCTTCGGTGGGTTTCATAACCGCTCTCCAGAGCCAACTGATCACCAACTGAATGGCGACCTCCCTCATGGTCCATTTGCCTGAGCGATTCCGGACGGGTTGCGCCTTCGGCGTCGGTGCATGACCGATCTCTCCCAAAAGGGGTAAATTGATTGTGCATTGTACCTTGCCGGAATCGCTATTTCCATCTACAAAAAATTTTCGACAACTCCATTTACTCTTTTTGCTCAGCATAAAAAATAGTGTTACTGTTTTAGGCCCAATAATAATGAGGTCGTCACCATGACATTTAGCCAAGACACCCTTGATGAACTTAACATTCTATTGCGATACGACCTGAGCAATACGGAACAAGGCATAAAAATCCATCACGATGCCTCTCAATCAATCATAAAAGCAGCTATACGCTTATTCAACAAAGGGCTGATAGACAAAACTGACGGTGGATATCTAACACCTATTGGCATAAAAGCCGCCGAACACACACAGTCCCTTTCGGGCTTATTAACGGTTGACCCACTTTAATGACCCATTGCATATTTGCAAATTTGATTTTTTAACAGGGTGGATTGATTAATGAGTCTCATCCCCGTGCTCCGGGTGAATTGTGTCAACGTGTCATCTGCGCCGAATAAACGCTTAAACCCGTCCATTATGCTCATCATCAATAAATTATCGCCCTTACGTTGGCGCTCGTAGCGCCGTAATACCTGCTGACTTGCGATATCTCTTCGAGCTTTCTTCGCTTTTAAAATCTCATCGACTAAAACTTGCGCATCTTTTAACCCTAAATTTGCACCCTGACCAGCCAACGGATGAATCGTATGAATCGCATCACCGATCAGCACCAATCGATCTTGACAATATTCCGATGAAAACTGGAGTTTTAATGGGAACGCTGCCCGCTCCCCAAGCAATTCAAAATGCCCCAATTGATACTCTGAAGCCTCAGCCAAGGCCTTGCAAAATTCGACATCAGATAATTCCAAATAGGTATCAGAGGTTTCTGTCGCTGATGTCCAAACGATAGAGATTAAACCCTCTCGAAGCGGCAATAGCGCTAACGGCCCTTCCGGCAGGAATCGTTGCCAGGCGGTGTTTTGATGTGACTTTTCGGGCTTAACTGTCGCCACCAAGGCCGATTGCTGATAATTCCAGCCATACTGTTTTATTTCACTCAATTGACGTATTTTAGAGTTAGAACCGTCCGCACCCACTAATAACTGCGCCGTCATCTTAAGCCCATTTGAGAGCTGAATATCTACGGCTTTATCGTTTACCTCAAAACGCTCTAAATGAGTGGATTTAAAGACATCGCCGCTAGGAAGCGCTTGTATTTTCCGCCATAGGGCCAACACAGTAATGCGGTTTTCCACCACCGAACCCATTTTCGGTTCGCCAGCATCCGCCGAATCGATCACTAACTCGCTACTTCCAAAATGATCCCATACACACATTTTTTCAAGACGTTGTTCGCCCAACTGAACGATGTCATCCCAAATATTTAACGACTTTAACAGATTAACGGATGCAAGGGTCAGCGCTGAAACCCTGAGGTCGAAACTGTCCTCAGGCCATGTTTCCGTTGGGTCTGCTGCATCAATAAGCGCAACAGATATATCTTTTTCAGCCAATAAACACGCCACTGTTGCGCCAACCAGCCCTCCACCAACAATCACAACCTGATAGGCTTTATCACCCATTAATTCACCTTTATTCTCGCAAACCGTGAGCTTAAACCCATTGTTTGTTGCGCAAATTGATTTTTTAACATGGGTACCTTATCCAATATCAACAATCCACTGTTTCGCAACACACTTAACAGGGCATTATCCGTCGAAAATAACTTAATAAGATTGTCCGTAAGGCCTGTGACCAATTGTTGGTCTGTTTTACGTCGATGCGCATATATTTCAAGCACCTCATCAACCCCTTTATCTTGTAGATTATGGGCTAACACATCGGCCAATATGGCCGCGTCTCGCAAACCAAGGTTAAACCCTTGCCCCGCGACAGGGTGAAGCTGATGAGCCGCGTTACCAATTAGCACCACACGTGCAGCGGTATTATTTGGAACGTACTGTAAATTCAAAGGAAACACTTGACGCTCACCGGCTAGCGACAGCTCCCCAAGCCATTGCCCGAAACGGGCCTGCAATCTTTCAATAAACGCGTCTTCCGACAATTTTTTTACCTGCACCGCCTTATCCGACGACATTGTCCAAACCAGGGAATATTGCCCGCCAACGTGCGGCAACATAGCAATCGGCCCTTCCGAAGTAAATCGTTCGTAAGCGACGTCGCATTGGTCTGATTCCGTTTTGATGAGGCCGGTCACCGCTTGTTGATCATACGCGTATTCTTTCAGTTCAAACTGACCAAATTGGCGAACTTTGGATAACCCGCCATCTGCCCCCACCAATAAATGACAGCATAATGTTCTTTCTTCGCCGTCAAGATTAACCGTGACAACCGCTTGGCTATCGTCAATTTGGTAATCTATCAACTCTGCTGGGCATAAAATAGTAACGCCCGTCTTTGTTAAGCGGGCCGCCATTACTGACTCTATTTTTGCCGCCTCTACAACATACCCTAAGGCATCAACCTGTTGGGCTTTTGCTGACAAGCGTGTTTTACCAAAGTGACCCTTGTCTGACACATGAATATCGCGTATCGGCATGGCACTTTCATTAATTTGCTGCCAACTATTTAATTGCTCCAAAATACACCGGCTTCCCCAAGATAAAGCAATCGCTCGCTGACCTGCGCTATCAGCTTGTTTTTCAGCAAATGAACTGGCCTCAACAACCGCAACCCGAAGTGGCGTCTGACTTAATGCCAACGCTAAGCACCCTCCGACCAGACCACCGCCGATGATGATCACATCATAGTCAACTTGCACGCGCCTCCCCCATTAACGCCTCAATATCTTTTATTTCTTTTGGTGCGCGATCTGTGAGTACTTCATGCCCTTTTTTAGTCACTAACACATCATCTTCTATGCGTATACCAATGCCTCGCCATTTTATGTCCACTTCCTTTGCATTCGGTTGAATATATAAACCGGGTTCAACCGTTAGCACCATTCCTGGCTCTAATAAACGCCATTGATTATCTAATTTATAATCACCCACATCATGCACATCCATGCCCAACCAATGGCCGGTACGGTGCATATAATAGGGTTTATAGGCCTCATTCTTAATCAGTGTTGGCACTCGGCCTTTTAATATGCCGAGCTTTACCAAGCCCTTGGTTAACACCTGAATGGCGGCTTCATGCGGTGCATTCCAGTGATGCCCAGGTTTTACCTGCTCAATTGCGGCATACTGCGCATCCAACACCAGCTGATAGAGTGCTTTTTGTTCCTCATTAAACACGCCATTAACTGGAAAGGTCCGCGTAATATCAGAGGCATATTTTTGCCACTCACAGCCTGCATCAATCAGCAATAGGTCGCCATCGTTCAGCACCGCCTTGTTGTCAATATAATGAAGAACACACCCATTTTTTCCGCCCCCAACGATAGCAGGGTAAGCTTCATGCTGGGCGCCTTGAGTCATAAAACTGTGCTTAATGTTCGCATCTACCTGGTATTCATACATCGTTGGCCTGCATGTCTGCATGGCCTGCCTATGTGCTTTAACGGATATTTTTGCTGCCTTTTTCATCAGCTTGATTTCGTGCGCTGATTTGATTAACCGCATTTCATGCAATATATGATCGGATGAAATAAATTCTGCCGGCGCAGAAATACCCGCTCTTGAGCGATTACGTACTTGTTGCGACCAGTCCATTAATTTCTGATCAAATTCTGGTTGCGCACCCATTGGAAAGTACAAACGATTTTTATTTTCAAGCAAGCCCGGCAAAATATCGTCGATATCATCAATAGGAAACGCATCGTCAACAGCATACTGTTTGACCGCACCCTCCAGGCCAGCATTCGCTCCAACCCATAAAGCGGTCTGCTCATCAAACTCACGGCAAAATATAAGGTATTCACCGTTCTCTCTGCCCGGCACAAAAACAATCACGGCCTCAGGTTCATCAAAACCACTTAAATAATAAAAGTCACTATTCTGTCTAAAAGGGTACTCAACATCTCCATTACGGTGGACCATCGACGCACTGGCAATAACCGCAATATTTCCTGCGCCAACCATCTGCAAAAACTGTTTTCTTCGACGAGCGAACTCTTTTTGTTCTTCTAACACGTAACACCCTCTACCGTTATGTTAATGAATCGTCGGCGACTCATCATCCGACTCAACATCTTGTTGCAGCTCTTGCATTAAAACATTTACACCCATCCGCACGTACTCCTGCAACTCCATAAAGGCTTGTTCGTCCGAATCATCCGTATTATCTGCATCCAGACGCGAAATTTCCATCAAATCCCGCAGAACGCCTCGGCTATCTTCGCTCCAATTTTTATCATCCCCTACACCCATATAGGCAACACCATACAAGAAACCCTGACACCACTCGCCCATTGCAACCGCACGATCGCTGATACGAACATCATCGTCGGGCAATAACAAATCAAAAATAAACTCATCCGCCTGGAGTAACTCCAACGTCCCTTGGAACAAATTAATCAAACTTTGCTTATCATCATTCGTCAGCGCATTTAACTGTTCTTCGGTATCAAAAATTGCGCTCACCCAACGATTAAAATCTGCATCAGTTTGCACACAAAGCATACCCGACGCTAAACCATGTGCCTCTGAAACATTCATGTCTACATCACGTTCATCAAAAATTAACTGCAAATCATCATAATTACCCAAACGTCTCACTGCCTACTCCAAACTGTTTATAAACAAACCCTATGCTATCACCCTGTGACCAAGGTACCAAAATTTAGCAACTAAAATTCATTGTAGTATTGACCTCTACAACGATCACACCTACTATTTAGTGTGTGAATGACGAACAAAATCCAGAAGTTGCTCTGCAACACCTTGAGAAAAAAATTGATGCGCTTGTCAGCGTATGCCAAACCCTGCACGAGGAAAATCAACAACTCAAGAAACAACAGGCCGATCTCATTCAACAACGCAGTGCATTAATGGATAAAACTGAAAAAGCAAAAACCCGTGTTGAGTCGATGATCTCCAGACTTAAATTAATGGAAATATGACCATGTCGACACCGACAACCGCCACTTTACAAATCTTAGACAAAGAGTACCGAGTTAGCTGTACTGAAGAGGAACGAGCCGGGCTTGAGTCTTCTGCTCGATTCCTAGATGAAAAAATGCAAACCATTAAAAACTCCGGTCGTGTCGTAGGCCTCGATCGTATTGCCGTCATGGCCGGTCTTAATATTACCCACGACTTTCTCGCTGAAGAACAGAAAAAGAGCGGTGCAAATTTAGACATTAGCGATAAAATAAATGCGCTGCATAATAAGTTAGATTTTGCCATCAACACTTTTAGCAAATAATCTTTTCAGTGCAACCCGCTTTATTCTTTAAGAGAATTAAATAATAAAAACCTTTTTCTATATGCTTTTAAGTCGTAAAAGATTTACTGTTATCTTGCTCACTTCAGAGTACACTGTCAGTGCGTTCCCTGCGGTGTTCGAGATAAGGTGAATTGCCCTTGGACCTAATCACCTACTCGGGAAGAAGGATCATTTACTGGTGTGCATGCTCTTATAGAGAAGCCTGATGTCAATGTCTGACTCCCACTTAAACCATTTGGTTTAAGGTAGAAACCTGAAGACGACACTAGCGGGGAACGTTTTACTTTTATGTCTGAAGACGTCTTGTCATTGAGAAAATCGTTACGTCAACAACGTAACCATCTTCACCCCTATGATAGAAAAATATTTGATCTATCTATCAATCGGACACTGCTAAAAAGCGGCATTCTTCTTCGCTTGCCTCGCATTGCCAGCTACTTAGCCAATGATGGCGAACCCGCTCTCGATTTTTTTTTAAAAAATAGTGCTGAAATGCACTGTCAACATTACCTTCCCACTTTATACCAACAACAACTCAAATTTGCCGCATATTCTTGGGGGGATACATTAAAAAACAATCGTTTCAACATTCCTGAACCTGAGTTTAAGCAATTTTTCTCCACTAAACTGCTTGACATGATCTTAGTACCTCTTGTTGGGTTTGATGCGCAAGGGCACCGCATCGGTATGGGAGGTGGTTTTTATGATCGCACACTCAGCTTCATGCTCAATCCCGCATGTAAACGAAAACCTCTATTGATTGGCATCGCTTACAATATCCAGCGTGTACACATAATCACGCCTCAAAGGTGGGACATACCGCTGGATGCTATCATCACTGAATTGGGGCTAACCTGTTTTTCAAACCGCGCACGACTGCTCCTAAGAACACCTTAGCCAACGCTCTAAAAAAACAGCAAATCATTTTTTCTAATCGCCAAGGCGATATATCATAGCGAAAACCCCTCATCACAAAAACTTATTAACTACCTATGCAAGAAAATCTTAAAAAACAAGCCGCCATAGCTGCTCTCCCCTACATAAAAAACTGTCGTATTTTAGGCATCGGTACTGGCTCTACAGTGAACCACTTTATTGACCAATTAGCGCCACTTAAAGCTCAATTTGAAGGCGCGGTGTCCAGCTCAGAGACCAGCACAGAAAAATTACTGTCATCGGGTATTCCTATCCTTGATTTGAATGCCGTTGGCACCCTGGATGTTTATATTGATGGCGCTGATGAAATCAACAACAATCTGCAACTCGTTAAAGGCGGTGGCGGAGCACTCACTCGAGAAAAAATCATTGCCGCTGCCAGCCGGCGATTTATTTGTATTGCAGACCAAAGCAAATTGGTCTCTCGCCTTGGCAGCTTCCCCTTACCGCTTGAGGTTATTCCCATGGCCAGAAGCTATGTTGCTCGAGAAGTTATTGCATTAGGAGGCCGTCCCGTTTGGCGAGAAAACTTTATAACAGACAACGGCAACATTATTTTAGACATCCATGGTCTGGATATTTTAGAGCCCATGAAACTGGAAAACACCCTCAACAACATCACAGGCGTTGTCACCAACGGATTATTTGCTAAACGTTCTGCAGATACGGTATTACTGGCCAGCGAAAAAGGCACTCAAACGTTAACGCTCTAAACATTACAAAAGCACTCAATTCATTTCTTATAGGCAAAAAAAAGGGGCTATAAGCCCCCCAGTCTTTTATTTTTATTATTGTTCTTAACGCAGTTTCTTTATCAAAAACAAAGGAACCGCCTCCTCCTCTCCTTGTTCTTGAAAAACATAATACTTAGCCTTTTGCAAAAAGGCAACAAAAAAAATCACATTAACTCATTGATTTCATTATTTTTTTTATTGCATTGCAACAAAAAAGCAACTAAAGCCCAGCCTCTTCATAGCAAGCAGGGTGGGTTACAAAAATAATCCAAAAAAATAATAGCATATGCTTATTCTTTATTGGTATATTAAATATGCACTTAAAACTCATTTCACAGGCATGATTCTTTTCACATAAAAGAGTACTCAACACCTACGTTTATATAATGGATGAAACGAGCTCAAGCAGGTTTCGTATGATATTTTTACCCAATTGGTTAAAGGACTATAAAAAAAACCAACTCAACGGAGATATTACTGCAGGCATCATTGTGGCTGTCGTTCTCGTTCCTCAAGCGATGGCCTACGGGATGTTGGCAGGCTTACCTGTCGAAGTGGCTTTATACTCTTCGACCTTACCACTTTTTTTATATGCCGCTTTTGGCGGCAGTAGAACATTGGCCGTCGGCCCCGTCGGACTCATGTCGTTGATGACAGGCGCAACGCTGATTGAGCTGAATATTAGCAACGTTAACCAAATGGTCAGCGCCGCCCATACCTTAGCTTTTTTAGTTGGCATCTTGCTGCTCTCTATGAGGGTTGCCAAACTCGGTGCTGTTATAAACTTTCTAAGCCACCCTGTTATCTCCGGTTTTGTCAGTGCTTCAGCGATTATTATTGCCTTAAGCCAAGCGAAACACCTGCTTGGCCTAGAAATCCCTCGAGGACTACCCTCCTACCAAACACTTTACCATCTTACTATTAAATTACCTGATGCCAATCTAGCCACCACCGCCCTTGGCGTTGGCAGCTTGATGTTGTTGTGGTGCTTTAAAAATCCGCTTTCCAGCCTATTGAATAAAAAAAGAGTGAGCGATTATATCGCTCAATTCATTTCAAAATCAGGCCCCTTGGTCGTCGTCATTTTCAGCACTTTGTGCGTCTACTGCCTTAATTTAAACTCGCAACATAATGTCTCAATGATTGGCAGCATCCCATCTGGATTACCCACACTGCTTATACCCAATGTCGACAGCGAACTGATAAAAAAACTCCTGCCTAATGCCATACTGATTGCTCTAATTGGCTACCTAGAAAGCGTTTCCATTGCAAAATCAATGGCCAGCCAAAAACGTCAGAAAATTGATTCTAATAAAGAATTGACCGGCTTAGGCGCCGCTAACCTTGCGTCAGCTTTCAGTGGCGGTTACCCCGTAGCGGGAGGCTTTGGGCGTTCAATGGTGAACTTCTCTGCTGGCGCGAATTCTCCTCTCGCTTCAATTTTCTCAGCCTGCTTGGTTGCTTTAACCTTGGCCACTTTAACCCCTTTATTTTTTTTCTTACCCAAAGCAGCCTTAGCCGCCATTATCGTGCTGGCCGTTTTACCACTTATCGATTTCCATACGTTTAAGCACGCGTGGAGTTACGACCGAACCGATGCTTTTTCGATGTTGATTACTTTTTTTACGGTGCTAATCGTTGATGTAGAAAGTGGCATACTTGCTGGCATCATTCTGTCTATCGGACTCTATTTACACAGAAGCAGCCAACCGCATATCGCCGTTGTTGGACAAGTGGAAAATACCGAACATTACAGAAACATTCATCGTCATAAAGTGAAAACTGATAAGGCCATTCTTGCATTAAGAGTCGATGAAAACCTGTATTTTGCTAATACAAACCACCTTGAAGACACCATTATGGAGCTTGTGGCAGATAACCCATCCATTAACCATGTCTTACTTATTTGTAGCTCAATCAGCTTTATCGACACAAGCGCACTAGAATCTTTAGACGACATCCTTTATCGGCTTGAAAAAGCAGGTATTCAATTACATCTGGCTGAAATTAAAGGCCCCGTTATGGATAAACTGAGAAAGACGGCTTTTATCGAAAAAATTGGTGAAACGAATATTTTCTTAAGCACTCATCAAGCCATGGAATCTTTAAAAAAACTTGATAACGCACCGTTAAAAAAGGACGCCAGACTATAGATCAAGCTCACTTAGACATTTGTTCCGTCCAGTCTGCTTAGCTTTATATAAGACTTTATCCGCTCGGTCATAGGTGCTCTCAGGGTCATCTCCCTCACTAAACTGAGCGCAACCAATTGAGGTTGTAATGATAATACGCTTACCCTTGTATCCAAACTTACAATTTTCTACAAGCTGTCTAAATTGATTCAACCGCTTCATTGAATTATTTAAATCACTACCGGTAAAAATTATCGCAAATTCTTCGCCGCCTATCCGGCCAAAAAAATCGCTGTTTCTTACCTGTTTGTTAATTAACTGTGCGATTGTGCATAACACCTTATCGCCTATCGAATGGCCATAACTGTCATTGATCTTCTTAAAATGATCAATATCCAATATCGCCAACAACAAAGGCTCTTTATGCCGCTTCCATCGCTCATACTCAAGCCGGATACGTTCATCATATGCCCGCCTGTTGGGTACCCCTGTCAACACATCAACTAACGCTTCTTCATGCGCCTGGTCAAGAGACTGCTTAAGGTCTGAGGCTTCTAATTCTAACTGATGTAATTTATTGGTCACTGAAAGTGCATATTTTTCAGCCTCATTTGCACGTGCCTCTTCTAATTCAGTAAATTTAACAACCGTTTGATTAAACTCCCCAAGCCGTTCAGTGAGCACCGATTTTAATACCTCTAAATTCTCTGATTGCAATACTGAATCCTGTAAGGTATTAATTTGACCTCCCATCAATTCAGTTAAGCGCCAACGGTCTTTATGCGCTTCTAGTTCATTAGCGCCTTCTTTTTTCAAATCTAAAGTCAGCTCGGCAAGCTGATGCACAACCGTTTCAACAAGACCTGATAACTCGACAATAAATTGATTTTTTTTCGCCAGCGGCAACCTTAATCTTTCAAAAACTTGTTTGTAAAAACGTTCTAAACCTTTAACGTCCTCCACCTTATCAAGGTGCTTTCGTAAATCGGTCATACCAATAGCTCTGGCCAACTCAACATCCTGCTCCTCAAGCTGGGCTAATTGGAGCATTAAGCCTCTTTTGATACTATCAATGTTATCTCTGAGAGACGCGTTCTCTTTACCCAAGTTTTTGAGCACTAAAGCCGCAATTTTTTGCCCTATTGCAGCCAGCTCCTTTTTTGTCTGTGTGTTGACTAGGCTTTTTTCAATAACCTCAGCGCCCTCATGTAAGTCATCAGACAGTTTTAAATTTGATAGTAGCGCGCCAAGCGTGTGGCAACCCGCGGCAACCTCAGTATCACGATCAAAATAACTAACGATCAACTCTCTGATCCGGGATAACTCTTCAATAGGCGCTTGCCCATCCACTGAAATTTTGCCAGGCAACTGATTAATAGCGATATCGACCTCGGGATGTCGCCCTTTTAGCTCTTTAAAAATTAATAGCGATGCTTGATATAACGCTTGAATACGGCTTGCTGCTTCCTTTTCAGCTTCATCAAGTTCCTTAACAGCCCGCATGTATTTATTTTTAAAATCAGCCATTTCACACCTCTATCATTACTAATGATTATAGACCAATCATCAAAGAACGAAAGGTATGCGGCGTTGACCTCTTGACTTTTATCTAGCACAAAAAAAGCCCATTTCAAAATGGGCTTTTTAAAACTACTCAGACGAATCGCCTTATCTTTTTCATCACTCTTAACGTTTAGAGTATTGTGGGCGTTTTCTCGCTTTATGTAGACCCACTTTTTTACGCTCAACCTCACGAGAATCACGTGTTACAAAGCCGGCTTTACGAAGCGACGGTCTTAGCTCACCATCAAACTCCATTAACGCACGTGTAATACCAAGTCTGATTGCACCTGCCTGGCCAGATGTTCCACCCCCTTTTACCGTGATAAGCAAATCGAATTTATCCATTGCTTCGGCTGTTTCTAAGGGCTGGCGAACAATCATACGGTCAGTTTCACGACCGAAATAAGTATCTAACGTTGTATTATTGATTTTAATCTCGCCTTTGCCAGGACGTGCAAAAACACGCGCTACTGAACTTTTACGACGACCGGTTCCATAATATTGGTTTTGTGCCATGATAATAAACTCTTGTTATAGTTCTAACGTTTTGGGTTGTTGCGCTTGATGCGTATGTTCAGACCCGACAAATACTTTCATTTTCTTGAACATCTCTCTACCCAATGAGTTCTTTGGCAACATCCCTCTAACTGCTGATTGGATAATACGCTCCGGGTGTTTTTCACGGAGTTTACCTAAAGAGATAGACTTCAAGTTACCAACATATCCGGTATGGTGATAATACATTTTATCTTTTTCTTTGTTGCCTGTTACTCCAATTTTTTCAGCATTAATGACAACAATATAATCGCCCGTGTCAACATGCGGGGTATATTCAGGCTTATGCTTACCGCGCAAACGGCGTGCTATTTCTGTGGCTAAGCGGCCTAACGCTTTGCCTTCGGCATCAACAACATACCAATCGTGTTCTACTTTTTCTGCTTTTGCACTAAATGTTTTCATTTCTTAATTCCACTCACTCGGGACGCAGGTCTATCAAAGAGCCGCGTATTCTATCTATTTTTTCACTCAACCACAATGCTAAGTTTGCATTCTTTAACAAAACCTCTTCACAACCCCTGATTCGCCAATCTTTTATGACAATTTAAACTGTTTTTTTCTTAACGACCTACACCTAGATAGTCAAAACCATGCAACTCCATCATTTCTTTATCGAAGATATTCCGACCATCAATAATTAACGGCTGACGCATCTTTTTATAAAGTTCATCGTAGTTAGGCGACCAATATAAAGGCCATTCACTTACAAGTAATAAGCCGTCAACATTCTCAAGCACCTCCATGTGATCTTCATGGAAACTCACTAACTTTTTGTCTCCATACCGAGCCCTCAAATTATCCAACGCTTCGGGGTCATGAGCACGCACGTAAACGCCTTGAGAAATAAGTGCCTCTATAATTTTCAGGCTAGGCGCATTATCAATACTCGCAGACCCTGGTTTAAATGAAACTCCCCACAGAGCCACTCTTTTACCCGATAATTTTCCATCGTAATATCGCCATAACTTCCTGAACAATAACTCTTTCTGCACCTCATTTTCATCGACCACCGTTTTTAATAACGATTGCTGGCGATGATCTTTTAACACCCCTGAAAACTTTGAAACATATTCATGAAAATTTTGCCCGCCAAAACCACAACCCGGGGATAAGTAATGACGCCCTATTCTGGGATCTGCACCCATACCATCTTGCACGACTGAAATATCAACACCTAATTGATCCGCCAAATTGGCCAATTCATTGATGTACCCCAATCGAATAGCCAACATGCCGGTAATAGCAAATTTGGTAAATTCTGCTTCACGCGAGCTCATAATTTGCAGCCCTTCCAGCTTACTACTAAACGGTCTTAACAACGCCTTTACTTTTGTTAAAGCAGCGTCATTATCCAAACCCAAAATAATTCTTTTAGGTGTACTGAAACCTTTTAAGGCAACACCTTCTTGTAAATTATCAGGAATGTAAACAACATCGCCCGCATTGCCCAAATGGGATTGTAGGCTAGCGGTTGCTCCTACTGAAAAATTACATTGGCTCACAACCAATGTCTTCATAGACCGTAGGCCTCGAAGTTGCCCAATAATTTTTTCTGCTAACTCGAATTCATTGGATTCCAATGCTAACCAATATATATCAGCTTTTACTATTGAATCTTTACTTTGTCTTGAGACCCTTCCCTGGTCCATCTGCCGCTGCAACTCATCCAATAACCCTGCTTCATCTCTAATAACAGAAATATCGTTCAGCTCTTTATTATCGCAGGCCATCGTTTCATTAATGACAACTTCATTACCCACCTTAGCCAAACAGGCTGTCGCTACCCAGGCAGCAAGACTGGACCCATAAACGTTAACCCTCATAACCACCACCAACTTGACGTTTGCTTTGCGTATACTTTAAAAGCCCCTGAGTGGATGAGTCTAAACGTTGTTCACCCGTCACATGATCCAATTCATTCAAGAGCGACGTTGCTACTTGCTTCCCTTTTTCCACACCCCATTGATCGAATGGGTTGATTTCCCAAATGACAGACTGCACAAACACCTTATGTTCATAAAGTGCGATCAATCCACCAAAAGTTTCGGGAGTCAGCTCATCCAGTAAAATGCTGGTGCTGGGCTGATTGCCATCATAATGCTGGTAGTCTTTGCTATTGACATCCTGTTCTAACGCACCCTGCCCAAGAGCCAACAATCTAGACTGCGCAAAGCAATTGGCTAACGACAAATCATGTTGCTGCTGTAGTTCTTCTCCATTATCTTCATAGCGCCTCGCCGGCACGATGAAATCACACATAACAGCCTCTGTACCCTGATGTAGCAATTGATAAAAAGCATGTTGCGCATTTGATCCCACTCCCCCCCACAAAACAGGGCACGTTCGATAAGTAATTCTTTCCCCGTCTCGATTGATGCTTTTACCGTTGCTCTCCATTTCCAGTTGTTCAAGATAAGCCGGTAATTGAGCCAAACGTCCATCATAAGGTAATATCGCGTGGGCATGAATATTGAGAAAATTGATATTCCAAACACCCACAAGTCCGAGCAAAACTGGCAGATTTTGTTCAAACGGCGCTGCTTTAAAGTGTTTGTCCATTTGATGAGCGCCTTTCAACATGTCTCTAAAGTGACCCATACCAATTTTCAGCGCAATCGGCATCCCTATGACTGACCACATCGAATAGCGCCCACCGACCCAATCCCAGAATAATAATTGGTTTTTTTTGGGCACACCCCATGCTTTTGCCGCTTTAGGATTGCCAGTTGCGGCAATAAAATGGTGCTGAATAACCCGCTCCGCACTGATTTGACTCGCTTTCAGCAACCACTCACGCGCTGTATTTGCGTTGGCCAACGTATCGACCGTCGAAAACGTTTTTGAAGAAATTATAAAAAGGGTGGTGGCCGGTTCCAAGGTCGGCAGTAGTTTTTCTAACTCGCTCCCGTCCATTGAGGAGACAAAATGAATATCAAGCCCCCCCAGTTCTTCACTGGCGTACTGCTCTAACGCATCACAAGCCAATAACGGCCCTAAATTAGAGCCGCCTACGCCGATGTTAACGACACTCTTAATTGGGCTACCATCAAAGCCTCGCCATTGGCCATTTTGAATTTGCTTAACTAACCGCCCCATTTTAGCCAGTGACTGATGCACATCTGCCGTCACAGCTTGCCCATCAATCTCCTTTAATTCATTCCCTGGAAGACGTAATGCTGTATGTAAAGCGGCTCTATTTTCCGAAATATTAACCTTCTCACCCGCAAACAACTGATCAATCCACGACGCCAACTTCTGTTGGCGTGCGAGATTAACTAACTTATCCAGGGTCTCGACCGTAATTCGTTGCTTCGACAAATCCAGCAAAAAATGCCCGTCTAATATACTCAACGAATCAAACCGATTGTCATCTGATTGAAAAAGGTCGTTAAGGTGAATATCTGCCATCTCTTCAGCATGCTGCTGCAAGCCCACCCATGCCTTAATATTTTTGTTATTCATTTTACTAGTCTAGCTGAGCTATAAACTGCTTCAAGCCTTCTGCCGTTTCTCCATGAAGCAAGCCATACGCTATATTTGCCTTCAAATAACCCAGCTTTTCTCCACAATCATAGGTGTTACCGATCATCTTATAGGCCTCAACGGGTTGTTTAGCCAATAAACTATCAATCGCGTCCGTTAATTGAATCTCCCCCCCGGCTCCCGGCTTCCCTTCGGCCAAAAAATCCATGACTTCGGCTGGCAAGATATAGCGGCCTATAACCGCAAGGTTAGAGGGCGCTTTATCTGTAGCAGGCTTTTCAACCATGCCTTTAATGCCTACTGATTCTCCTGCTTTTGGTATCACTTGATGACAATCAACAACACCGTATAAATGGACTTTATCAAACGGCACCTCTCCCACCATAATCTGAGCAGCTTGCCGGGTCTCAAATTTTTCAAGCATGCCCGCCAAATCATTCGCCTGTGTTATTTCATTTTTGACCAAAACATCGGGCAACATAACGGCAAATGGTTCATCGTTAATCATTGTTGCAGCACAATGAACGGCATGCCCTAACCCTTTTGCTTCAGGCTGACGGATAGACACAATAGTCACATCATCAGGCACTATTTCCTGTATTCGCGCCAATAAGGCTGTTTTACCTTTTTTTGCTAGCTCGGCCTCTAACTCATAATGCTTATCAAAGTGGTCTTCTATTGAAGATTTACCGCTACGCGTCACGAGAATAATTTCCTTAATCCCTGCCGCAACAGCTTCTTCCACCACATACTGAATAACTGGCTTGTCCACCACGGGCATCATTTCTTTGGGTATCGCCTTACTCGCCGGCAAAACACGTGTCCCTAAGCCAGCAACGGGTATAACTGCCTTTCGAACCTTAATATCCTTATTTATCATTCAAACATTCCTCTTTCTATAATACTATTCAGCCTCAATACAGCCCAAACGCTCTCGTTGATAGCTACCATCTTGTACATTCAAACACCACTGCTGATTATTTAAATACCACTCAACAGTTTTACGAATGCCACTTGCAAACGTTTCTTGCGGAACCCAACCGAGTTCACGTTTTATTTTACTGGCATCAATTGCATATCGCACATCATGACCGGCTCGGTCTTCGACAAACGTTATCAAGTCTTGATAGGCACTCACGCCCTCAGGTTTTTGTGGAACCAGCTCTTCTAATAACTCACAAATGGTTTGTACCACTTGGATATTTTGCATTTCATTATGCCCACCAATATTATAGGTTTCATTTAACGAACCTTGTGTGGCCACGAGGACCAGTGCACGCGCATGATCTTCCACATAAAGCCAGTCACGAATTTGATGCCCTTGGCCATAAACAGGCAGGGGCTTTCCCTCCAATGCATTCAATATCATGAGTGGAATTAATTTTTCAGGAAAATGATAAGGCCCATAATTATTTGAACAATTTGTAATAACAGCAGGAAATTTAAACGTCCGCTGCCAAGCTCTCACTAGATGATCTGAACTGGCTTTACTGGCGGAATAAGGTGAACTTGGCGCGTAAGGAGTCGTTTCGGTAAACAAATCTTCTGTGCCTTCCAGATCACCGTACACCTCATCTGTCGAAATATGATGAAAACGGAAGCCCGTCTTCTTTTTAGGGTCTAACCCAACCCAATAGGATCTGGCCTGTTCAAGCATATTATACGTACCAACAATATTGGTTTGAATGAACTCTCTCGGCCCATCAATGGAACGATCAACGTGCGACTCTGCAGCAAGGTGCATCACCATATCAGGGCTATATTGCTTAAATACTCGTCTTACCTCAACTTCATCACAAATATCAACTTGTTCAAACACATACTTTGGGCTACGACTACAATCAGCGAGGGATTCTAAATTACCTGCATACGTTAACTTATCAAGATTTACCACACTAAAATCGGTCTCGTTAATAAGGTGACGAATAACAGCAGACCCAATAAAACCAGCCCCACCTGTAACCAATATTGTTTTCACGCTTTACTGTCCTGTATTTTATTTAAACACTGTTTCAAACTGTCTTTCCAATACGGAATATTTATCCCGTAAGTTTGCTTAATTTTCGATTTATTTAAGAGGCTGTAGTTTGGGCGCTTTGCAGGCGTAGGGTATTGTTTTGTTTCAATCGGCTTAACGAGACACTTTTTGTGACTTATTTCAAACACACTGCACGCAAAATCATACCAACTACAAACACCTTCATTAGTATAGTGGTAAATATCAGTTTTAAGGTTTGTTTGACTAAATGTGTTATTTTTTATAATCCGTAAAATCGCCTGAGCTAAATCCCCCGCATATGTCGGCGTCCCCACCTGATCATAAATAACATTTAGTTCTTCTCTTTGCTCACTTAAACGAAGCATTGTTTTAACAAAGTTATGGCCAAATTCAGAAAACACCCAGCTCGTTCGAATAATCATCGCATTGACCGGCATAATTTGACTTAAAGCTTGCTCACCTTTTAATTTACTTAAACCATAGATACTTTGTGGGTCAACCGCGTCAGTTTCTTCATACGGTTTGAAGTGCTTACCCGAAAAAACATAGTCTGTTGAAATATGGATAAGCTTGGCTTGTTGAGCTAACGCCGTGTTAGCTAATTGTCTAACCGCCAGATGATTGACCTGATCAGCCAACTGTTGTTCCGATTCTGCTTTATCCACTGCTGTATACGCAGCGCAGTTGATTATTATGTCAACGGCATGCTCTTTAAAATAAGCCTCTATGCTCTTAGCATCACTTAAATCTAACTCCTTTCGTGTGGGAAAGCTAAATTCGAAGCACGTGTTTTCATCAACCAAACTTTTTATCGACTGCCCTAACTGGCCTCGACCACCCGTAACACAAACAGATGGCATTTTAGACATCATTTTTTGCCATGTTGAAGTATTCCGGCAAGTCAGCAAAAAGCGGCTGGCGCCTGTCCTTTTCCGGCAAAATCAGGTCTTCTTTTGGCAAACACCAATTAATATCTAACTCTGGGTCATCAAAAGCCAGTCCACGATCACACTCAGGTGAATAATAATTATCGACCTTGTACACAAACGTGGCGGCCTCACTCAAAACCACGAAACCGTGCGCAAAACCTCGAGGCACAAATAATTGACGTTTATTATCGGCCGACAGCTCAACAGCCACATGCTGGCCCAAATTAGGGCTCCCAACACGAATGTCAACAGCCACATCTAAAACACGGCCTTCAATAACTCGCACCAATTTACTTTGCGCAAAAGGTGCCAGCTGAAAATGCAAGCCTCTTAGCACACCTTTTGAAGACCTTGATTCATTATCTTGTAGAAAGTTAACTTGATATCCCACGGCTTCTTCAAACAAATCCTGTCTAAATGTTTCTGTGAAATATCCCCGCGCATCCCCGTGCACCGTTGGCTCTATAACGATAACATCGGGTATTGATTGCTTGATAAACTGCATTAGATACCCGCCTCTTCGGCGCACCGTAACAAGTATTGGCCATACTGATTTTTTGCAAGCGGTTGTGCCAAGGCGATTAATTGTTCTTTATTAATGTAACCCTGCTCAAAAGCAATTTCTTCAAGACAAGCGACTTTTAAACCTTGTCGCTTTTCGATAATTTCTATGAATTGCGCGGCTTCTAATAAACTTTCATGGGTACCTGTATCAAGCCACGCATAACCACGCCCCATGAGTTCTACTTTTAAGCGTTGTTCATCTAAATACAATTGGTTTACCGAGGTAATTTCAAGCTCACCACGATGCGATGGTTCCACCTCTTTTGCTTTTTGGATGACATCATTAGGGTAAAAGTACAGCCCTGTCACAGCGAAATGACTTTTTGGTTGAACGGGCTTTTCCTCCAAGCTTATCACCTTACCGTTCTGATCAAACTCCACCACTCCATACCGTTCAGGATCAGCAACACGGTACCCAAAGACAGTCGCGCTTTTTTGCTCTTTCACGTTTTTAACAGCTTGAGCGAGTAGGCTAGTCAAATCATGCCCATGGTAAATATTATCCCCCAGCACTAAACACACGTCATCTTCAGCAATAAATTCCTCGCCTAAGATAAACGCTTGCGCCAACCCATCAGGAGACGGCTGAACAACATATTCAAAATGGACCCCTAACTCTTCACCATTTCCCAGCAAACGCTGAAAACCGTTCTGATCTTCCGGTGTCGTGATAATTAAAATATCGGTAATACCCGCTAACATCAAAACTGAGATGGGGGTAGTAAATCATTGGTTTATCGTAAAGAGGGACCAACTGTTTGGACACCCCTCTCGTAATCGGATACAACCGTGTTCCACTACCACCCGCTAATACTATTCCTTTCATTCACTTATCCCCTCACAACGACGCTTATATCACCTAATGACTAAATTAAATTTTATCACGTGGTGCCATACCCAAAAAACACGCACTACCTTATTTTTTATTAACGCCATTCCACACCTATCTACCCACTCAAATCATCTATAACAACAGCATGACCTGTTGATATGCCCTTACCAGTCAATTTCGGTTCTATTGATAGGGGTTTTTGGACATTTGATATTGGATTAAAGCCACTGACTACTTCTGCCAAAAGTGTTCTCATTTCGGCCACATCATCCTGCTTAGCGGCCTCCGTCAGCCTGATTAATAACGGCTCTAATACTTCCCACGGGGCAACAGATTCTTCTGCACGCATTATTTTAGGATGCTCGGTCGACGACACATTATTGCCAATCAGCAGTTCTTCGTATAATTTTTCACCGGGCCTCAACCCTGTGTACACAATTTCCATATCTCCATCAGGCCGGTTTTCATCGCGTATCTCCAAACCACTCAAATGAATCATCTTTCGCGCCATCTGGAGGATGTTTACCGGCTCCCCCATATCTAACACAAAAACATCCCCGCCTTTCATCATGGCACCGGCCTGAATAACTAACTGAACCGCTTCTGAAACAGTCATAAAATATCGAAAGACTTTAGGGTCTGTCACCGTGACTGGACCACCTTGTTTGATCTGCTTTTTAAACAAAGGAATCACCGAGCCTGATGAGCCCAACACATTGCCAAATCGCACCATGCTAAAGCGTGTTCCATTAACCTTTTGATCCAGTGCTTGCAAAACCAGCTCGGCCACGCGTTTTGACGCACCCATTATATTGGTTGGGCGCACCGCCTTATCTGTTGAAATAAGAATAAACGAAGCAACCTCTGCCGAAATAGCCGCTTGTGCAGTGTGTAGCGTACCTAATATATTATTAAAAACAGCTACACTTGGGTTTTGCTCCACCAAAGGCACATGCTTATAGGCTGCCGCGTGATAAATCGTGTCCACGTTACACTCGCGGCATATCTTCTCAACCCGGTTTTTGTTATACACTGAACCTAATATCGGTAAAATATTCACCGTTTCTATACTGCTCAAGGTGCCCAGCATTTGAGCAAGCTCTTTCTCTAAGCGATAGAGCGCATATTCACTATTTTCAAATAAAATTAACTTTTTGGGTTGTAAACGCAAAATTTGTCGGCACAACTCTGACCCTATGGAACCACCCGCGCCGGTAACCATAACCACTTTGTCGTTTATATTTCTCCCCATTAGCGATTCAACTGGCGCAACGGGATCACGACCTAGCAGATCTTCAATATCAACATCACGGATATCATCAACCGTTACCTCTCCCTTTGCTATTTCAGCCAGTGTGGGCAATGTTTGCACTTTAACAGGGTAAGGCTCCAGCAATGCCACAATTTGTTGACGCCGACCACGAGGAACAGAGGGCATTGCCAGCAAAACATCCGTCACGCCCTGGCGTTCAACTAAGCGACTTAAATGTGTAAATGGAAAGACTCTAAGGTCACGAATTTGGCGCTTATGTAACGACACGTCATCATCAATAAAACCAACAACTACTATGTCACTTCTAAGGGCTAATTGAGCTGCCAACTGCACACCTGAAGAACCCGCACCATAAATGAGCATTCTGTTCGCAATTGCCGGCGTTTCGTTATTACCCAAAAGTCCGGCAAACCACCAACGGGCAATCATTCGGCTGCCACCAATTGTTAATAACACCAAAAACCAGTTAATGATATGCACTGAACGCGGCACATGTTCCAACCCAACCAACAAAACAAAGAAAGCTAAAAGCAAGGCATAAAGTGACACCGCTTTTACCACCACCCATAAAGAATAAAAACCCAAATAGCGGATAATGGCTCTATACAAACCTAACCGAATAAAAAGAGGGACTGCAATGAATGGCGCCAATAGAAATAAAAACCCCACACCAGTTGTAGGCCAATAAAACTCACCCAAACGAAGAGAAAAAGACAACCAAAGCGTCGCAATTATTACTACGGTATCAAATAATAATGTAATACTTCTCTTTACTTGTCGATTTTGAGAAAGAAGCCACCTTGGCAATAAAGACAACGCCTTATCCATGCTAAAACTTATATGGTTGAGTTAGAATTTAAATATTACGCTCAGTATAGCGCTACAGAACGAAAACAGGATCATTTTACTGCACCTTTTCTTCCCCCTTAAAATAACAAGGGGTTGTACTAAACAAATAACCCTGAACATTAAACAAGGCTCACCACAGTCACAAAAAGCCGTTTTAAAATAGCCTGTTAATCACCCACGCCACCATAAAACTAATGCGACACCCCATCGCGTTTTATCACCTTTACAAAGGTAAGCCACAAAACATAAAGATCAAAGAAAAACGACCGTCGTTGCAAATACTCAACATCTAAAGCCACTTTCTGAGGAATTGGCAGCTCATCACGCCCGTTCACCTGCGCCCAACCTGTCAGGCCAGGCAGCAACTCATGAACTTTCTTTTCTGTACGAAGTGCAACCAAATCATCTTGGTTAAATAAAGCAGGGCGCGGCCCAACAAAACTCATATCACCTTTTAAAATACACCATAATTGAGGCAACTCATCTAAGCTCGATTTACGCAAAAAATCACCGATTGGCGTTAATACACTTTTAGGGTTTTCCAACAAATGAGTCGCAACAGCAGGCGTGTCAAATTTCATACTGCGAAACTTTGGCATTTTAAAAATTGCGTTATTAATCCCAATTCGGTTAGACCAATACAAGGCAGGTCCTTTTGATGTTAAACGCACTGTTATCGCTATCAAAAGAACAGGAATAGCAAATAAAATCATGGCACTTAGCGCTAAGACTAAATCAAAGGTTCTTTTCACTTAAGTACCACTCCGCCGTTTTATGTAATTGCTCATCCATCGTGATCACAGGTTTCCAACCTAATACATCACGCGCTTTAGAGCTATCTACCTGCAAAGAATTTAAAACCTTTCCTGCCTCATCTTCTCGCCCCAATATCTTAGCCACTGATCTCAGCCATCGCTCTGGCACAGGCATTAAGCAACGCTTTTTACCCAATGCTTTCGACATTTTTTGTAAAAGCACTGTTGTTGATACGTCTTCACCATCAGAAATCAAAAAAATCTCATTCGCAGCTTTAGGGTGATCGATGCAATGAATTATAAAACTTACTAAATTATCTAACGCAATAAATGAGCGCCTATTATCGATAGCGCCAAAAGGAAGAGGGATTCCTCTTTGCATCCATCTTATCATCGAGGCAAAATTTGCTCGCACACCCGGACCATATACTAAAGGCGGCCGGATAATCACCACTTCCATGCCAGTTTCTGCAGCTATCGTCAATAGGCCTTGCTCAGCCTCGTATTTAGACAATCCATAGTGATCTGTTGGAATATGAGTATCACCCGCTCTAAAAGCCATGCCTCTTGATGTAGCTTCGCCATTGACTTTAATTGAACTCAAAAAGATGAAACGTTTTGCCCCAGTCCTCGCGGCTTGCTGCGCTAAACGTAGTGTTGCCTGAACATTTATGCTTCTGAACTCTGCTAAGGAAGAGGCGTCATCGTTACTCATCACATGAACACGAGCCGCTAAATGAATAACAACATCTACCTCATGCAGAGCTTCTGCCCAATCAGTTTTCTCATTAATATTACCGACTTGAATATTTCTTACGCCATCAAATTGATAACTCTGAGCGCGAGTCGTAGCCATTACATCATAACCTCGCCCCATAACTTGAACACATAAAGAGGAACCAACAAAGCCATCAGCTCCTGTCACTAATATCTTTTTTAGCACTTCAATTGTCTATATATGGTGGAACAGAAAAAACGAACCATGCTTGTTAGGTGCCAATAAAAATATTTAAAACTCCTGTGGCTACTGCGTCGCGCATAGTGAGTCACCTTAGTACCTGGGCAAAGCGCAACGTGATAATCATTTAATTGTAATCTTGCACAAATATCCACGTCTTCATAATAAAGGAAATAACGTTCATTAAATCCGCCTAAACCTCCAAATGTTTCCGAAAGGAACAACATAAACATTACAGCAACCCAGTCAGGATACACGACATCTCTTGCTACTTTATAGTCACTTTCTTTGCGTCTTCCCACTGCTTTACAAAGTATCTTTATTGGCGTTGGGAAACATCGAGCATTATTATCCCACTCCCCCTGTTCATCCAGAACTATCGGTGCGACCACACCAATACTGGGAACTTTAAAACAACTAAGCAATGATAAAAACGGGTTCTCTTTGAATCTTATATCAGGGTTTAGAACACAAAAAAACTCGCCTCTCGCTCTAGATCGGAAAAGAGTATTCATCAACTTTGATATCCAGATTTTCAGCCAAATTGAATGTTAGCAAAACTTCCACTGGGGCGTCGGCACAATACATTTCAATATCCGCTAACAACTGTAATACCAAGTCACCTTGAAGGTGACTCACAATTGAAATTGAAATTGAAATTGAAATTGAAATCATGGGAGCATTTATCGGCAACTAAATTACACCCTTTCTTATTTTATAACTTTGAGCTCTGATAGAAATTACTCAACCTTCCTGTATGTCGCCACCAAACAGTACTGCTTTACCGGTGCTGATAATTTCTCATTCAGGAAAAAAATGGCATCGAAAACAAACTAATTAACTTCCATCGCTCATCGCGTACTTTTAAATCATCAACAAGATTGGCGACGAAATATATCTTTTATAGATTCGACCAAGCAGACTAATATCTCTTAAGTGAATTTTTTCCGATACTTTAAGCTCAGCCCATGCGCACCCAGAATATTGCTAACGGTTCATCACCCACTTTTTAAGTCGAGTGATTTTGAAACCGAGTTAAATAACCGTTTTGGTAGGCGACTATGGAACGACAACACCTCGACATATCTTTATCTATAACTTGCTTCACACATCTTTCATCCCGATGATCGTTACACTACAATTGCCCGACAAGATTAATGGAGCATTGGGCACATACTTTTTCGGAAAAAAATGAAAAAATCTCCATAATTAAAAAACTATTCTATAAACTCTCTACTGCTAGAGACTTAAACAATCAATCGCTCAACTTTATTAGTTTGTTTAATATGTTGCTCAAAAATCTCATCAATATCTTCTTTTGACTGATAGCGATACCATGTTTCATCCGGATAAATCACTAATATTGGCCCTAAACCACACCGATCTAAGCAGCCAGCATTATTTATTCGGACACCATTGGGGCCATTTAATTTATATTCTTTAATTTTTTTCTTGAGATAGTCACGCATTTCTTGTGCCTGATGATCCTGGCACGAGGCGCGGCCGTCTGTTCTTTGGTTTGTACAAAAAAACACGTGGTGTTTATAAAATGACATACAGACCCCTGATCACTATTTAACTGGCTACAAATTATAGGTCATTATTATGCTTAATAACTCATGCTACGCACAATGAAAAATAATCGTCGTAATGTGCAGGGTTATTGAAAAAATCAACACTCAGCTTCGCTACACCCACCATCTTTAGGTTATGCCACTATAAAAAACGGATTTAGTAAGTTTTGTTTATTGTATGTCAAACCAGCTGTTTTTCCGCCTTGCTGATAAACATTGATAACCTTGCCAGCTTCTAAAACAACCGCATGTGCTGCGGCGGTATCCCATTCCATCGTTGGCCCAAGTCTTGGGTATATATCAGCCTCGCCTTCTGCAACTAAACAAATTTTTAAAGAGCTGCCGATAGAGACCAGCTCTTTTTGTTTATCTGTTTGTATCGCATCAACATATGCTTGCGTCTCTTCGGACATGTGCGAGCGACTTGCCACTATTTTATAGCTTTCTCGTTGATGCGCTTTTTTTATTGGCAGTTGCTTTGCGTCCTTAAAAGCCCCTTCGCCTTTTTTTGCCCAATACATTTGGTTTAACGCGGGGGCATAAACAACGCCTAAAACGGGGACACCTTGGTGTATCAGCGCGATATTGACCGTAAACTCCCCATTTTTTTTAACAAATTCTTTCGTCCCATCCACGGGGTCTACCATCCAGAAATAGTCCCAGCTTACTCTTTCTTCATAAGGGATATTTTTCCCTTCTTCAGACATTAGTGGAATTGACGTATTATTTTGTTGATCTAAAACTTTTAAACCCTGCTCAATAATGGCATGTGCCGTTTTATCTGCTTCAGTCAAAGGCGATTCATCGGCTTTATATTCAATTTCAACGTCTTTTTGATAAATGTCCATGATCGCTTCACCGGCTTTTTTTGCCAACGCGACAACATCCTGTACGTCTATTTTATTTAGCATGTTAGATATAAGCGTGTTGTTTAAGGTAATCCACCACCTGTGCCGCTGCTTCTTCGATACTGATGCCGTGATTGACTACGTGTAGCTCGGGTGTTTTCGGTTCTTCGTAAGGGGAATCTATGCCCGTAAAGTCTTTAATTTCTCCCGCCCGTGCTTTTTTATAGAGGCCTTTGGGGTCTCTTTGTTCACAAACGCTCAAGGGCGCATCGATAAAGACTTCAACAAATTGGCCTTTCATCGCCATGTTTCGCACCATTTCCCGGTCTTTTTCGAAAGGCGAAATAAAAGCCGTCACCACCACTAAACCGGCATCACAAAATAAATTAGCCACCTCGCCAACACGGCGAATATTTTCTACACGGTCTTCTTCACTGAAGGTAAGCCCCTTATTCAGCCCTTGGCGAACATTATCACCATCCAATAAATAGGTATGCTTTTTCATCCCAAACAGCAGGTTCTCTACGGCATTTGCAATGGTTGATTTGCCACTGCCGCTCAGCCCTGTAAACCATAAAATACAAGGCTTTTGCTGCTTTAGAATCGCACGCTGTTGTTGACTCACATGATGCTCATGCCAGACCGTATTGTTCGTCATTTTTTTATAATTCCTGAATTTTGTACGCTAATTAATGCCACCGTGACATCCATGTTTTGAAACCCATTATTTCACGTAATGTTTTTTGATGTATTTAACAATGAGCGATGCCGCCTCGTCCACACTTGTTGTCTCTGTATTGATCACAATCTCTGCTCGTTGCGGCTCTTCGTAGACCTCATCAACACCCGGGAAATTTTTGAATTCTCCTGCTAATGCTTTTGCATATGCCCCTTTATAATCACGGCTTTTGCACGTTTCAACGTCGGCTTTCACATACACGATAACGTTGTTTTTGACCATGTCACGAATAGCACGTCGTGACTCTTTGTAAGGGGAAACAAACGAAGCCACCGTAGATATTGAGTTATTCTGCAGCGTACAGATCAGGTTGCCAATGCGATGCATATGACGATTTCTATCCTCTCGCTCATACCCAATGTCGGGGATTAAATCGCGAATATCTTTCGAATCAATGCGCTCCAGAGGAATATCGATTTTCTCTAATTCGTCATACACCTTGTCGGCAATGGTCGTTTTTCCACTAAGAGGCAAGCCGGTAAACCATAAATTAAAAGGCTCAATTCTTTTTTTACCCCAACGCACTTTAAACCAGGCCCTTTCATGAAGCCAAAACAAGCCAATTTTTAACGTGGTTTCTATCGCACCTGCGGCAATAGCCAGATCAAGCCGATCAAAGAACACATAAACAATAACAATGGTGGTGGTGGTTGCAACAAGCCGCCACGTAATTCCTTTTACGATAGAACGTTTATTGGTCTCTTTGTACATTGATTACATACATCCTGAAACTTCAAAGGATCAATCTTAACTGTTCAGGCTTGTTTACACCAACTATATGATGACATCCATGTCATTTTAGCTACAACTCATCAAGCGAGCGACAACCCCATTCAGGAAAGTTTTCTCGGATCATTTTATTCAGATCTTTTTCAAACGCCGAATACTCACGAACCCTCTTTTGCTGATCAACTTTGGTCGACGCTTTCTGAATCATACCCGCCGCCAGCGTTGCGTGGGTGTACTTATCTATAACAATAAAGCTCCCTGTCCCTTTAATATCGGTATACGGATCAAAGGAGATTGCTTTATTCAACGCCAACTGGCACTGGGCAATTTCATTCAGCTGAAGTTCTGCCGCCTCTTTCCTCTCCAAGGTGTTTACGTCAATCTTATGATGGATTTGTTTAAATTGTCCCGGCACAACATTCGTGGCTCGCTTAATTAAATAGTCTGTGTTTGGCTGCATTGGAATCTCGCCCATCCAGACTAACATCACTTCTAATTGATCGGCCATTTCAGGAATATCGGCAGTTTTGACCATCATATCGCCACGGCTCACATCCACTTCATCTTCCAATGTCAGTGTTACTGCCATCGGCGCAAAGGCCTCACCCACATTCATCTCTTCTTCATTCACGGCCGGTTGGATCACCTGTTTAACGATGGATGTTTTCTTTGATGGCAACACCGTGATTGAATCACCAACTTTAACCGTGCCTGCGGCAATCGTGCCACAAAACCCTCTAAAATCCAGATGTGGCCGATTAACGTATTGAACGGGCAAACGGAAATTATTCAGGTTAACGGTCTCTTCCAATGGAATGGTATCCAGCTGCTCCATCAAGGGAGCACCCATGTTCCAAGACATCTTCTCACTGCGACTCACAACATTGTCGCCTGTTAGTGCTGAAACCGGCACAAAAATAGGTGATTGAATACCGATCTCTTTGGCAAAGTTCAGGTATTCGTCTTTTATTTCATTAAAACGCTGCTCACTAAAATCCACCAAGTCCATTTTATTCACGGCAACAATAATATGCTTGATACCCAACAGGTTAGTAATAAAGCTATGGCGACGTGTTTGCGTTTGCACACCATGACGCGCGTCAATAAGAATAATAGCAAGATCCGCTGTCGACGCACCGGTGGCCATATTTCGCGTATATTGTTCATGGCCGGGCGTATCCGCGATAATAAATTTACGTTTATCGGTGGCGAAAAAACGATACGCAACATCAATCGTAATTCCTTGCTCCCTTTCAGACTGAAGCCCATCTACTAACAAGGCCAAATCCACCTCTTCGCCTGTTGTACCGTGTTTTTTAGAATCTTTATTGATCGCCGCCAATTGATCTTCGAAAATCATTTTACTGTCATGTAACAATCGACCAATTAAGGTGCTTTTGCCATCATCCACGCTACCGCAAGTGATAAAGCGCAATAGCTCCTTATTTTCATGCTGATGAAGATACGCCTCAATATCTGATTCGATTAGATTGTTTTGCTCAATCGCCATTAGAAATACCCCTCAATCTTTTTCTTTTCCATAGAGCCTGATTCATCGTGATCAATCAATCGGCCTTGGCGTTCTGACACCTTTGTTAACAACATTTCTTGAATAATTTCAGGCAAGGTTTCTGCATTTGACTCAACTGCGCCCGTTAGAGGGTAGCAGCCCAAGGTTCTAAAGCGCACCTTTTCCATCACCGCCTTGGCGCGTAATTCTTCTGGCATACGGTCATCATCCACCATAATTTTTGTGCCACCGTATTCAACCACAGGGCGCTCTTTAGCAAAATACAAATCAGGAATTGGAATGCCTTCTAAATAGATGTACTGCCAAATATCCAACTCAGTCCAATTAGACAGTGGAAACACACGAATGGACTCGCCTTGTTGATGACGACCATTGTAGACATCCCATAACTCTGGACGCTGATTTTTTGGATCCCACCGGTGATTCTTATCACGAAATGAATAAATACGTTCTTTCGCACGAGACTTTTCTTCATCACGTCGCGCCCCACCAAAAACAGCATCAAATTGATACTGGTCTAACGCCTGCCGTAACCCTTCTGTTTTCATGATATCCGTATGCATAGAAGAGCCGTGCGTAAAGGGCGAGATATTCAGCTCCTCGCCTTTGGGATTAATATGAACAATCAACTCCATTCCAACATCTTTTGCACGTTGATTACGAAACGCTATCATTTCTTTAAACTTCCATGTCGTATCCACATGCACCAGCGGAAACGGCGGGTTTGCAGGAAAAAAAGCCTTTTGCGCAAGATGCAACATAACCGACGAATCCTTGCCAACACTATAAAGCATGGCGGGGTTATCAAATTCCGCGATCACTTCACGTATAATATGGATAGACTCGGCCTCCAATCGCTTAAGGTGTGTTAATTGTTTTTTACTTATAACCATAATGTTTGTTTTAAATAAATTATATATTATTTAATTATAATGAATTCTTTATATTTTTGCTTGTTTTATTGCCTTGACCGTTCAAACTAAATTTTCTGATGTCGATCTCTGCGTCAAGTGTGGATTATGCCTGCCACACTGTCCTACGTATACCCTTAGCCAAAATGAAAACGAATCTCCCCGCGGCCGTTTAGCGCTCATTCAAGGCTGGTCGGAAGGCCAACTTGAACTGTCAGACACCTTAACCCAACACATCGGCAACTGCCTGACCTGCCGTGCATGTGAAAAAATGTGCCCCGCTCAAGTGCCCTATGCTGAAATCAGCAATCGCTTTCGCAGCGAGACCGCCACCTCCAGCACGCATCAACTTGGCCTGTTGGAACGTTCAGCTATAAAGGCGCTCACAGGGCCTTATAGAAAAGCCCTTAACGCGCTACTGCGTTTTTATTTAAAAACCGGCTTAAACAAATATTCTTTGACGCTGAACGAGGTGCTTCCTGGCAAGGTGTTGGCCAATCAATTAAAACAAACCTACCCTTCCCTTGCACCCGTTAAGCAAGGGCATGTTGCACTTTTTACGGGGTGTGCCAGCGAGGTGCTGGATTCGAAAACGATAAAAGACGCCATTTTCCTACTGCAACATTGTGGCTTTAACGTCACGCTACCTAAAACACAACGCTGCTGCGGTGCGATTGATCTTCATGCTGGGAAAAAAAAGCAAGTCGCATCATATACCCAACAAAACCACCTTGCCTTTTCTGATAACAACTATGACGCGATTATTACCATCGCCAGTGGTTGTGGCGCGACCTTATCTGAGTATGACCCTCCCTTAACGACTCAGGTCATCGATATAAGCGACTTTATTGCGCCTTTTTTGCCTGCTTTATCCTTTAAACCGCTGACAGCTTCAGCCTGGCTCCATACCCCTTGCACACTAAAAAATGTGCAGTCCAAGGGGACTGATATCGTAGAACTGCTCAACAACATCAGTGAGCTGGACATTCGCTCTTTCAACACGGATCAAATGTGCTGTGGGGCCGCTGGCACACAAATGCTCACCCACAAAAAAACAGCACAAACCTTGCGCAAACAAACGTTAATGCCAATAAAACAACGACCCACTGATTATTTACTAAGCAGTAACATCGGTTGCGCCCTGCATTTAAACGCAGGATTAAAATCCGAAGGACTTAACAGTCAGGTCTTACATCCGGTATCATTGCTGTCACAACAATTAAAGGTTTAACCATGCAAAGAGCCTACTCTCCTGCCGACACCCTCATTGCTCATACCGACCGCGTATTACGCACCTTGACTGGGCACGCCAAAACAACAGGGCGAGATAATCCGGCCAACGCCCGTGATGACAGCGAATTAAGCACGGATGAAGCAAAACTATCCGCTCAATTAATGCGCGTTAACCATGCCGGTGAAGTAGCGGCGCAAGCCTTATACCAAGGCCAATCATTAACTGCTCGCAACAAAGATGCACAAGAAAAACTCACGCAAGCGGCGGAAGAAGAAAACGATCACCTGGCGTGGTGTAAATCACGCCTTAATGAACTGGACGAAAAAACCAGTCTGCTAGACCCCTTTTGGTACTTCGGTTCTTTAGCCATTGGCGCCACCGCCGGCCTTGCTGGAGACAAGTGGAGTCTTGGTTTTTTAGCCGAAACCGAACGGCAAGTTGTGCAACATATTGACAGCCACCTCGAAAAATTACCCCATACCGACCAAAAAACACGGGCCATTCTTGAGCAGATGCGCGAAGATGAAAATCAACATGCCACCACGGCCATCGAACAAGGTGCTGCTGAGTTACCAAGCTTTATCAAACAAGGCATGCGGTTAACCTCAAAAATAATGACCAAAACCTCTTTTTGGATTTAACCCCAGATGAGCGACAACTGGAACGCACTGGTCGATTTCGACAAAAAACACCTATGGCACCCGTACACCAGCCTGAGTCACCCCTCACCTGTTTTCCCAGTTAAATCGGCCTCTGGCGTCCGCATCACATTGGGTGACGGGCGCGAACTGATCGATGGCATGTCTTCTTGGTGGGCAGCCATTCACGGCTACAACCATCCTGCCTTAAATGCAGCCATTGAGAATCAACTCAAATCCATGTCGCATATTATGTTTGGTGGGCTCACTCATCAACCTGCCGTTGAGTTAGCTCAACGCCTCATTCAAATGACACCAAATGATTTACAGCACGTATTTTTTGCAGATTCCGGCTCGGTTTCTGTTGAAGTCGCCATCAAAATGGCCATTCAATATTGGGCTTCACAAGGTCAACCAAAAAAACAACGCTTACTGACCATCAAAAATGGCTATCACGGCGATACCTTTGGCGCGATGGCTGTCTGCGACCCAGATAACGGGATGCACCATTTGTTTAACGATGTTCTTGCTCAGCACCTCTTTGCACAAAGCCCAAACTGTTATGGCCAAGAACAATACGATCAAGAAGCCATTGATGACCTTGAGCAATTGCTGAAAAGCAACCGACCGACCATTGCAGCCATTATGATCGAGCCCCTGGTTCAAGGTGCTGGTGGCATGCGCTTTTATAGCGCCGCTTACCTAAAAAAAATCCGCGACGTATGCAATGAGCACGATGTTTTATTGATTCTTGATGAAATAGCCACCGGGTTTGGTCGCACTGGCAGTCTTTTTGCCTACGAGCAAGCCAGCATCGTCCCCGATATTCTCTGCGTTGGCAAAGCACTAACTGGAGGCTACCTAAGTCTGGCGGCTACCCTATGTTCCACCAAGGTTGCTCATGGTATCGGCGAAGGCCAGCACCCCACCCTCATGCATGGCCCCACTTTTATGGCCAACCCTTTAGCCTGCGCGGTGGCAAATGCCAGTTTAGAACTCTTGCTCAATTCACCTTGGCAGCAGCGTGTCAATGCGATAGAACAACAACTGTTAGCCGAACTTCAGCCATGCCACCAGCTCAATGCCGTTAAAGATGTTCGAGTAAAAGGCGCTATCGGCGTCATTGAAATGCACAAACCCATCGATATTCAGTGGATGCAACCACGTTTTGTGGAACTGGGCGTCTGGGTTCGACCTTTTTCGAACCTCGTTTATATCATGCCTCCCTTTATTATTGAAAAAGCAGAGCTAACTCAAATGACCTCGGCCATGAGACAAGTCGTTTCTGAAGTTCACTAAGTTTCAACTCAACCTCTGTGAGTTTAAAGTAACGGAAGGGCTTTGAATTATCGCCTTAAAGGAAATTTTATAATGAGCAAACTCGTACAATGACGCGCCCTGTTATTGTTAAATAAACAGCGTTACGCGGAGCCTTTGTAGCTCTATTCAAAAAAAAACGCCAAGCAAAGGAGAAACTCTGATGATTTATCAACGTATCGGACTGATATTTTTTATGGTGTTTGTTTCGCCTGTCAACGCCGCGAACTCAGACAAACACCTCTTTATCCTTTCAGGTCAGTCGAACATGGTCGGTCTCAACCCCAGCACCTCTTTCACACCGGTGATCAAGGCAGCCTTTGGAAAAGATAACGTCACTGTTGTAAAGGATGCCCAGAATGGCCAACCGATTCGACGCTGGTACAAGCAGTGGAAACCGGCAACAGGAAACAAACCAACGGCAACCGGTGACCTGTATGACCGACTGATGAAAAAAGTCCATGCTGTCACCAAAAACGAAAAGTATTCAACCGTAACATTCGTTTGGATGCAAGGCGAGAGAGACGCACATGATAAACATGGAGACGTTTATGCCGACAGCTTTCGAGGTTTAATACAACAACTCAGCTCAGATATGGGCCGCGACGATATTAACTTTGTTATTGGTCGGCTCAGTGATCATGACATGGACAATACAATACTTCCGCATTGGACACTGGTAAGGCAAGCACAAGTTAAGGTATCGGAAGCTGATCCTCGCGGTGCCTGGGTCAATACCGACGACTTGAACGAAGGAAAGAATGAAAAGGGCCAACACATCATGAATGACCTCCATTACTCTGTCGACGGTTACAAAATTCTTGGCAAACGATTTGCCGAAAAATCCATTGAGCTGATACATAATAATGCCCAACAAATGGGTGCAGTAGAAAAAAAATAGCTATGTCACTGAGGCACACAATACTTTGTATAGACTAAAACGTTTTATATCGTGTACATTCCTAACAACCAACGCTCTCTATTCGAAACCCTAAAAAGGAGAAAAAATGAATGAAGTAACGCAACAAGCACCCAGTTCTGAAGGCACGGCAAAGGTCGTCTATATTCTTTATTTAGTTGGCATCATCTTTGGCCTGACTGGAATCATCGGGGTAGTGATGGCTTACATCAACAAACGTGAGGCACCCGACTGGTTACAAACCCATTATCAATTTCAAATCAGAACATTCTGGATTGGGCTGCTTTATGTATTGATTGGCATGGTATCGTCGGTCATTCTTATCGGTTATTTGGTGCTTTTATTCTGGGTGGTATGGCTTGTGATTCGTTGCGTTAAAGGCATGAAGTCACTCGACCAAAAAGAAGCCCACCCCGATCCTGCTGGTTGGCTGTTTTAACTCTCTTCCGCAGAATGTAAAGTTAGCACATTCATCCATGTCGCGGGTTATCAGGCCCTTTATAACCAGCGACATGTTTTCAGATCGCTAAAATGTTCAGCCGCTAGCGAAACAGCTATTTCCCAACCAACGGTGGGTGACAAATAATTTGTACTGTCACGCCCTCTGGGTCATAGCAATAAAAACTTTTCGCGCCATCACGGTGTTTACGTGGTTGTGTTTTCATTTTAATGTCATGATGCTTTAAGAAGGCAAACCAATCGTCTACATCTTCTTCTGAATCAAGAAAAAAACCAATATGGTCCAGTGTTGGCACGCCGCTTTGTTCACCGTTCACTTTGTGAAGCGCTAAATTATCATTGCCGGAGGTTAAATAAACATTATCGCCATCAGGCCGCCACTCAACAGACATCCCCATTAAATCCACATAAAAATGCTCCGCCGCCGTCAAGTCACGAACATTAAGCGCCACATGCCTTAAACCTGTTGTTGCATTAGGCCGCTTCACGGTGCCTCCACGTCGATAATTTCATAATCGTGTGTGATTTCAACAGCTTTGCTTAACATAATGGATGCTGAACAATATTTTTCAGCTGATAAATTCACTGCACGCGCCACAGCTTTATCGGTTAAGCCTTTCCCTGAAACAATGAAATGTACGTGAATTTTGGTGAAAACCGCGGGAACGGCATCTGCCCGCTCTGCATGAATTTCCGCTACGCAATCAGTCACCTGTTGACGCGCTTTATCCAAAATCATTTTTACATCAAAGGCAGTACAGCCCCCCATACCCGTTAATAACATTTCCATGGGTCGAAGACCTAAATTTCTACCGCCATTTTCTGGCGCACCATCCATCACGACAGTATGCCCGCTCCCAGATTCACCGAGAAACATGGCGCCTTCAACCCATTTTATTCTTACATCCATCGTCATACCTTAGTTTTCATTTAGCGCAAAGAATATCACATAATCGTTTAACCTCTGGACTTTGCCAACGTAATTCATTGGCTTATTTTTGCTGACTGTTATTTTATAAATCTCTGCTACACTTCAGCTCATGAGCAGACAAAAGCCTATTCTCAATTTTTCTGGTATGCCGGATGACTCCTTTGCCCGTTTCATCAGTTTTTGCCATCGTCGGGAATACTCTAATAAAACGGATATTATTCAACCCGGTGATGATTTAGACACCTTGTATTATTTTGTTGAAGGGTCTGCTCACGTCCGTGTTGACGAAGTAGATGGCCATGAATTTATTGTGGCCACCCTTAGCCGAGGAGATTTTATTGGCGAAGCAGGGTTTTTTGAACCTAATGAAAATCGAGAAAAACGAGATGTTTATGTGCGAACCAGCTCGCCTTGTCAGCTCGCTGGCATCAGTTATAACCGATTAAATTCCCTGTTAGATAATGAACTGAAAGCTGATAGCAGAGCGATTATTACCGCGCTTGGTCAACAGCTTGCTAAACGTTTATTACATACCAGTCGAAAAGCGGGAGATCTCGCCTTTCTGGATGTCAGTGGCCGTGTTGCAAAAACATTGAAAGATTTAACCGAAGCACCCGAAGCAATGACTCACCCCGAAGGCATACAAATCAGAATTACTCGCCAGGATATTGGCCGAATGGTTGGCTGTTCTCGTGAAATGGCAGGGCGTGTTTTAAAAACACTGGGTGAACAAGGGCAGATTAAGGTCAATGGCAAAACAATACTGGTCACAAAACAAGCACTAAGCCATTAAATTTTTCAGTGCCTTCCCTGGATCATCGCAACGCATAAAGGCTTCACCAATCAAAAAGGTATGGACTTGATGCTCTTTTAGCATCGTAATATCTTCTGGCTTATGCAAGCCGCTTTCACTTACGACAATAATGTCATCAGGGATACTCTTAAGCAAATCCACCGTCGTCTTTAATGAGGTTTCAAATGTTCTTAAATTACGATTATTAATCCCAACCAAGTCCAGATTTAATCGTAAGGCACGCTGCAGCTCATCCGCATCGTGCACTTCTACCAACACATCCATCCCCAGTTCACCGGCTAATTGGTACAAGTCTGCCAACGTCGCATCGTCCAAGGCGGCAACAATCAACAAAATGCAATCTGCTCCTATGGCTCGCGCTTCATAAACTTGATAACGGTCAACAATAAAATCTTTACGAATAACAGGCAAACCACAGGCAGCCCGCGCCTCTTTTAAATAAGCTTCGGCACCTTGAAAAAAGTCTTTGTCTGTTAATACCGACAAACAAGCCGCCCCACCGATCTCATAACTGAGGGCTATCTCAGCTGGATTAAAATGCTCACGCAACAAACCTTTACTCGGCGAGGCCTTTTTCACCTCAGCAATCACCGCTGTTTCACCTTGGCTTAGTTTTTTCTTAATTGAATCAATAAACCCTCTAACCGGCGAAGCTGTCGAAATTTGTCGTTTCAAATCCTCAAGGGAAGTCTGCTCAAGCCGCTCGGCAATTTCTTCGTGTTTTCGAGCCAATATTTTTACTAATACGTCGGGGGTGTCGGTCATCTTAAAAAGCGCTGTGTTTTTTCTTTTAGTTCAACAAGTTTTTGCAAGGCTTTGCCAGAGTTAATCATGTCTTGAGCTAAGGCCACACCGGATTTAATGCTGTCTGATTTGCCACAAACGTATAAAGCAGCCCCTGCATTTAACGCCAGCATATCGGCGGCTTTTTTTCCTTCTACCGTTTTTTGCGAGCCTAAAGCATCGTTTATCAAAGCTAACGACTCTTCGGCACTCTCAACCGTTAAACCAATCAAACTTTGGCTCTCCACACCCACGTCTTCGGGCGTTATTTTATATTCTTGAACCGTGCCGTTCTTCAATTCTGCAATATGTGTCGGTGTGGCCAGGCTTATTTCATCCAGCCCATCTTGTGCATGAACAACCAACACGTGCTCACTACCCAAACGCTGTAAAACATGAGCGATGGGCTGACACAGTGCTTCGTTAAAGACGCCGATCAACTGAGATTTCACATCAGCCGGGTTTGTCATTGGCCCCAGCATGTTAAAAATGGTGCGTTGTGCTAACTCTTTACGTGGCCCAATAGCATGCTTCATCGCACTGTGATGAGCAGGCGCAAACATAAAGCCGATGCCAACGTCTTGAATGCAAGTTGATACTTGCTCAGGACTTAAATCCAAATAAATACCCGCCGCTTCGAGCACATCAGCACTCCCAGTTGAACTGGAAACCGAACGATTGCCGTGCTTTGCCACTTTTCCACCCGCAGCCGAAACAATAAATGCGCTTGCGGTTGATACATTAAATAAATCTGACCCATCACCGCCGGTACCGCAAGTGTCTACTAAAAAATCTCCCGTCACCGCCACTTTTGTAGCCAGCTCGCGCATGACAATGGCCGCCCCTTCGATTTCATCGAGTGATTCGCCTTTCATTCTCAACGCCACCAGAAAACCACCAATTTGTGCGGGCGTGGCTTCACCTAACATAATTTGACGCATCACGTCGGTCATCTGCTCAGTAGAAAGGTCTTGATAATTAATAGTCGCTTCAAGCGCTTGTTTAATATCCATGATTCACCCTTTGTTTAAAAAATTTCTTAATAAATCATGCCCGTGCTCAGTCAAAATAGACTCTGGGTGAAACTGCACGCCTTCAACCTCTAATTCACGATGCTTGAAGCCCATAATTTCATCCATCTCGCCCGCTGCTGTTTGTGTCCAAGCCGTTATTTCCAAACAATCAGGCAGCGACTCTTTTTCCACGACTAGCGAATGGTACCGAGTTGCCTTAAAGGGGTTGCTTAATCCTTTAAAAACGCCCACTTCGTTATGGTACATATCGGACGTTTTGCCGTGCATAATATTGTTCGCGTGCACGACTTTACCACCAAACACTTCACCAATACTTTGATGGCCCAAGCAAACCCCTAAGATGGGAACAGTGCCGGCCATCCTTTTAATCAATTCAACAGAAATACCGGCTTGCGTTGGCGTACAAGGCCCAGGGGAAATGACAATTTTATCAGCTTGCATCGCGATCACTTCGTCAACACTGGCCTGATCATTACGTACAACGTGAACATCCGCACCTAATTCTGCAAAATATTGCACCAAGTTATAAGTGAACGAATCGTAATTGTCGATCATCACTAATTTACACGCAGCCATTAGCCTTTACCTCCTGTTAAACCCCGTTGCGCCATGGCCACTGCTTTAAAAATTGCCCGCCCTTTATTCATTGTTTCGGCCCACTCGTTCTCAGGTACAGAATCATGCACAATGCCCGCACCTGCTTGTATATTTAACTTTCCATCCTTTATGACTGCTGTTCGAATAGCAATCGCGGTGTCTAAATTCCCCGACCACGACATATAGCCAACAGCACCAGAGTAGATACCGCGTTTAACCGGCTCCAGTTCATCGATGATTTGCATGGCTCTAATTTTCGGCGCACCGCTAACGGTACCTGCGGGAAACGTCGCCTCCAGCACGTCAATCGCATCAAGGCCGGGTTTTAACTCGCCCGTCACATTTGACACAATATGCATCACATGGGAATAGCGTTCAATCACCATTTTATCGGTCAGCTCCACGGTCCCTGTTTTCGACACACGACCTGCATCATTGCGGCCTAAATCAATCAACATTAAATGCTCGGCACACTCTTTTGGGTCGGCCAACAGTTCTTTTTCTAGTGCGTCGTCTTCTTCTCGCGTTGCGCCTCTTGGGCGAGTGCCGGCAATCGGTCTAACGGTTACTTCACCGTCATCTAAACGGGTTAAAATTTCAGGTGATGAACCGACCACGTGAGTATCGTCTAAATTTAAATGGTACATATAAGGTGATGGGTTTAAACAACGTAACGCTCGGTACAAATCAATCGGAGACTCTTGGTAAGGAATTGTCATCCTTTGCGATAAAACCACTTGCATCACATCGCCCTCAACGATGTAGTCTTTCACTTTGTTTACTGCGTCTTGAAAACCCTGTTGGGTAAACCCTGAAATAAAATCAGCCTCGCCGACTTCCGTTGTCTGGCTCTCCCCAAATGTTGAGTTAATGTCTGTTGTGTTTAACGTTTTAATAATCTCTTCAAGGCGAGCCACACCCAGTTGATAGGCATTTTCTTGAGCTGGATCCATATGTGTCACAATCATCAGTTGATTGTTGACGTTATCAAACACCAAGACCTCTTCAGAAATCATCAACAAAATGTCATCTGAACCAATGGGGTCTTGTTTTTTATTCTGTTCATTATTTAGGGCTACTTTTGGCTCTATATAATGGATGGTTTCATAGCCAAAATACCCAACCAGTCCCCCACTGAAACGGGGCAACCCTTCAATATCGGGTATTTTGAATGTCTCTGCATAACGACGCACCCAATCCAATGGTGAAGCACTATCAACCGTTTTAACGACCTGACCTTTAGACTGTATGCTAACCGTGCTGCCATTGATTTTTATGACCTGTTGACATGGCAAACCAATAATGGAATATCGCCCCCAATTTTCGCCCCCCTGTACAGATTCAAAAAGGTAGCTATAGGGCTTATTTGCCAATTTCATATACGCACTGAGGGGGGTTTCTAAATCAGCTAAAATGGTTTTCATCAGGGGAATTTTGTTATATCCCTGATCGGCATATTGTTTAAATTGTTCGGGTGTCATGACTCTTTCTCTTAATTACTTCTTCAATGGACTGCTGATACGTTTAGAATCGCCATCGTCTTTTCATTAAACTTTTCTCACCCGTATTAAACATCCGTCTCACGCTGCCTGTTGAATCAATTGAACAATATCTGGAAATTGGCTGATCACCCTGTCGGCACCAAGCTGATGAACGTTATCGCCGCCATGATAGCCATAGTCCACACAAATAGAGTAAAAACCAGCCGCTTGCGCTGCTGCTATGTCATTCACTGAATCCCCCACCATCATCGATTGCTCTGGCAGCACATTAAAAAACTGCGCTGTTTCTAATAACGGCATCGGGTGAGGTTTACGCTCTTCAAAGGTATCACCGCACACCACTTTATCAAACAAGCCTTCAAGGCCGAGTTGTTTTAATAACGGCGTTGTAAATTGCTCGGGTTTATTAGTAATGCAGGCCATCGCAATACCTTTTGTCCTTAATACGTTCAACGTTTCCTCAACGCCATCGTACAATACGCTAGCCACATTTAAATTGTCGGCATAATGTTTCAAGAACACTGGATATGCCCTATCAAAAAGTTCTGCAGGAACATCCCCATTCATCTCTCCCGCTAAAGCACGTTTAACCAATAAACGCGCGCCATTACCAATCCACCCACGTACTTTCTCTTGATGATGAAGCGGCAAATTCAGCTCGGCCAGCGTTAATTCTAGCGACGATGCCAAATCAGGAAGGCTGTCCAATAAGGTTCCATCTAAATCGAAGGCCAGCAATTTTATTTGGCCATTGTCGCCTAATTTTTTCAACCCACTGCCTTGGCTATTTGTTGTCGCATATCTGCAATTGTTTTCGTGTAATCATCGGTGTTAAATATGGCGGAACCTGCAACAAACATATCCGCACCCGCCGCCGCAATCTGACCAATGTTATCAACTTTTACACCACCATCTACTTCCAGGCGAATGTCGCAGCCACTGTTATCAATGCATTGACGAACTTGCTGGAGCTTTTTCAATGTCGATGGGATAAAGCTTTGCCCTCCAAAACCCGGGTTGACCGACATTAATAAAATCACATCTAACTTATCCATGACGTGATCTAGATAATTGAGCGGTGTTGCAGGATTGAAGACCAAACCAGCTTGGCACCCTTGTTCTTTTATTAAACCCAGGCTTCGATCTATGTGCTCACTTGCTTCAGGATGAAAGGTGATATAACTCGCTCCTGCTTTTGCAAAGTCTAGAATCATTCGATCAACAGGTTTTACCATCAAATGCACATCTATAGGCGCGGTCACACCATGGTTCCGTAAGGCATCACAAACCATAGGGCCTATTGTTAAATTAGGCACATAGTGATTATCCATCACATCAAAATGGACAACGTCTGCGCCAGCATCAAGCACCTTATCAACATCTTCACCTAAGCGAGCAAAATTGGCCGATAAAATAGACGGAGCAATTAAAGGTGTTTTCATCTGTTAAGCAAATTATAAATAAAAAAGAAGGGTAACCGAAATCACGATTTATTTCACCCTAATTACCTTTTAGACTCTAAGATATTCAATCATCTTAAGCGTTTGATAGATAAAAACTTTTGTTCTTCTGTAATTTCCATTTCAAACACGCCAAAAACCCCTTCATGCGTTAAGAATTTGCGCACCTTATCAGCAGAAAACTCGACTCTTCTGCCATCAACCGCCAGCGTAGAAATTTTCTTCGCATGCCCTTTGTAAACAGCTAAATAGGTCTCTGCGGGAATAGCCAGTTTGAAAATAATGCGTTCCGTTGTCATCGGTGAATTTTAATGCGAAAAATATTTCTTTTCATTATGCAATAAAAATGCAGTCCGTTTAAAAACAACATCAACCAAGCTTCTCTGGATTTTTTACTCTCTCTCATGCACCATAATCACTTTAAAAATCAGTTAATCCACTTGAACATGCTAAAACCCCCCTTAATACTTTTAGCGATACTTTTTGGCCTATTAACGAGTTACGCCCTACTCGCTTCTGATTTGGAGCGCGAAAAACAAATCAATGAAAGCGTTAAAAAAAGCATTCTCATTGGCGATGTAGTGACTTTAGAAGCAGGCGGCACAGAATTCATCGGCTTAATTAACGACAAAAAACTCGACACCCTGTACGGCAGCGTTATTATTTTACATGGCAAGGGCTCAAATCCTAATTCGCCTCAACTGATCCAGCCCCTTCGCAGCCAACTAGCTGAACTCGGCTGGGTCACTCTCTCCGTGCAACTGCCCGTGGCTTCCAAATACGCACCAATCAAAGACAGTCTGGCCTTAATCAAAGACAGCGTGGGCAGAATACAAGCGTCGTTACGCTACATGGGCGAGAACTACAAAAACACCCCATGCGTACTGATTGCGCATAGCTTGGGTGCTATGATGGCGACAAACTTTATCGCCCAACAAGAAACATTAGCTTGTGACGCGCTGACGCTGATCAGCTTGCCAACAATAGCCTCTGATCTGCCCGAAGCCCAATCGACCGAACTGCTGGAAAAAATAACGATACCGGTTCTCGATATATATGGCAGCCAAGATTTAGACAGTGTTTTAAAAACAGCACCCACAAGAAAACTGGCACTCATGAACAATAACATTCATAATCGTCAAATTGAAATTTCGGGTGCTGACCATGCATTTAATGGTTTAGACGAAACGCTTATCCGCTCGATACATAACTGGCTGATACACGTTTTTAAGAACCCTCAATCAACAACTATAAAAGGACCTTCAACATGATCCCTCTCGCTTTCAGTCTACACGTTCTATCTGCCACAATTTGGGTAGGCGGAATGTTTTTCGCCTATGTCATTTTACGTCCTGTTGCCGCCACTCAATTTGAACCCGCTCAGCGACTCACCTTATGGTCTCAAGTTTTTTCCAAATTCTTTCCTTGGGTCTGGGCTTGCGCAATACTTGTGCTTGGCACAGGTTTCTGGCTTATTGCCAATAAATTTGGCGGCATGAAAAACCTTGCTCCGTACATTCATATCATGATGACGATGGGTATCGTAATGGTCTTAATTTTCATGCATGTCTTCTTTGCACCGACTCGTAAATTAACCCGTGCTGTTAAAGAACAAAACTGGGAAGAAGCCGCTAAAGGCCTTGCTCAGGTTCGCGCATTAATTGGCGTCAACCTTATCATCGGGCTCAGCGTCATTGCACTGGCAACAGCTGGCCGTTACTACCTTGGATAACTCCTGATTCTTTATAAAAAGCCATGGAATCTAATAAAGCCACGCCTGCTTTGAATAAAAGTTTAATAACCAACCTCATTGCAATCAGCATAATCGCTGGCAGCTTTGTCACGCCATATTACGCTGAAAACTTGATGGCCATCGGGGTCTTTGCTTTGTCTGGCGCAGTAACCAACTGGATTGCGGTGCATATGCTTTTTGAAAGAGTCCCTTTTTTATATGGCTCTGGGATTATTCCCGCCCATTTTGAAGACTTTAAAAAAGGGATTCATCAACTCATCATGCAGCAATTCTTTACGCAAGAAAATATTGAACGGTTTCTTCAGCATGAAGAAAACGCAGCCCAACAATTATTTAATGTAGACCCTCTTCTCGACCGATTAGATGATGACAAAATTTTCCAAGCACTCATAGACGCTATTGCCGACTCTTCATTTGGCAGCATGCTTTCGATGGTTGGTGGCGTCGCTGCACTTGACCCGCTGAAGGAGCCTATTTGCAAAAAAATCCACTTGACACTCACCGAAATGACCAAAAGCGAAGCCTTTATTGAAGCCATTCACGACGGCCTTAATACACAACAAATCAGTGATGATTTAATTAATGATATTGAAGCTATCGTTGCAAAAAGGCTGGATGAATTAACACCCGAAATGGTGAAAAACATCATTCAACGAATGATCAAAGAGCACTTGGGCTGGCTCGTTGTTTGGGGCGGTGTCTTTGGTGGGTTAATCGGTCTAATTTTTAGTTTTACATAACCTCATCACTATGCAGACGGGCAATTGAACGTCAATCCGCTACTCGCAACACAAGAGCAACGCGCCTATTTTCACCTCGCCCGACCTCATCATTATTGCTGGCTATAGGGCGAGTATCCGCATAACCTATGGCACTTAAACGCGTAGGCGAAATACCACGCCCTATTAAATACCGTGTCACGCTCGTCGCCCTTGCTGAAGACAATTCCCAGTTTGATAAATAACGTGGCGTTGAGATGGGCTGATTATCTGTATGCCCTTCTACTAAAATATGCCAAGGCCGCTGTCTTAACATAACGGCTATTTCATCTAACACCCGTTCACCGGATCGACTTAAAGTAGCATCTGCAGGAAAAAACAAAATGCTGTCACTCATTGCTAATTTGATCGCATTTTTTTCTTCAACCACACTGACCCGGTCCTTTAAATGGCTCAGATATATTTGATCGACAAATGCACTTTCACCCAAGCCTTTAGCTATCGGTATGTCTTGTTGTTTATTTTCTGAGGCTTGCTGAATCTTGTCCTGTTGATAACTCAATAGTAAAACAAACAAGGTCGCCATTAATAATAAAAGGTCAATATAGCTGAGTGCCCAGGACTCATTATCCTCTACCGGCAATAAGGCCTCATCACGCTGAATAACCTGAGACCGGCGCTCAATCGACATGGGACGCCGCTAAAGGTAATAATTTCGATAAACGGCTTTTTCTTGCTTTCTCGGGATCGTGAAATTTCTCTTCTGGAATCCCATGTGCTTCCAACATATCTCTAATCACCATCGGATGCTTCCTTGCATGCATCATTTCTAGCCCTTCTAATAAAACATTCAGGTGTGCTGCATGCTCAGCCGTTCTTTTTTCTAATTTAATCGCCAGTGGCTTGCAAACTAAATTGGCAACAATCAAACCGTAGAGTGTTGTCAGCAAAGCAAAACCCATTGTCGCCCCCACTTCTTCTAAGCCGACATCACCCAAGCCATACAACATATGGATCATACCCAGCAAGGTGCCCAACATGCCAAAGGCAGGCGCATAACTCGACATTAATCGTAATATTTGTGACTTCTCTTGGTCGGCTAGCAACAAGCGGGCACGTTCTTTTCGCATAATATTATTCACATCTTCTGATGAACAGCGATCTAGAATGAGTTGAACCCCCTTGATCAACAAGGGCTGTTGAGCCAGTTTAATTTCCTGCTCAAGCACTCGAATTTGTGACGAGCGATATAAATAGGCGCAACGAAGCAATTGTTTGAATTCCGCACGGCCATGAAAGGCCGCGACCTGACCCCGAATAACCTCGGGCATGTCACGTAACAACTGAAGCACTTTATGATGAGGCTTACTCAGCATAACAGCACATAACGTACCGCCTATAACGACTAATAGGCCGGGAACATTAACCAGGGCAAATAAATGCCCCGGAGAAATCAAAACAACCACCGAAACTAATAGCACCAATAAGGTTAAATTAAAAACCGTTAAAAAGCGCATAACTGTTCACCTTCATCTAATAACAATAAAAAGTAAACAGCAATTGACGTGCCGATATTGAAAAAACTTTTAAAAACAGTTAGTTAAAATTTTTTATGCGCTTTAATAACACCATGCGCCTGTGTTTATTTTGCTGTAACGGCAACTGTTTGCCGCCTTGGTCAAATTAATCGCGGAAATTCTTAAACTGCAAAGGAATGCCCAGCCCTTCTGCTTTCAACATCGACATCACGGATTGCAAGTCATCACGTTTTTTCCCGGTCACACGGACTTGCTCATTTTGAATTTGTGCTTGAACTTTAAATTTTTTTTCTTTAATCAGCTTAGTAATTTTTTTTGCTGACTCACTATCCAGCCCTTCCTTGATGATAATTTTCTGTCTTGCTTTTAAGCCAGACTCTTCAGCGGGTTGAGTCTCCATACAATCAACATCCACACCTCGACGAGACAATTTTATACGGAAAATATCAAGCATTTGCCCTAATTGAAATTTAGACTCCCCCAGCAAGGTGACTTCATGGCCACTCAGCTCAAAAGACGCGTCTTTTCCTTTAAAATCATACCGCGTTGTCACCTCTTTGTTTGCCTGATCAACTGCATTAGTTAACTCATGCATATCCACTTCTGAAACCACATCGAACGATGGCATAACCCCTCCTATTTATTGTCCATCGGATTATTTTATCGAGCTGAGAAAAAAAGCCAAGGGCTAAACTTTATAGAAACAAGCTTACTTATTGGATAAAAGCCTTCTGTTGCAGCTCATCAAGCATTGAGAACATCTCATCGACTAACGCATATAAATCTGGGCATTTTTTTTGAGCCAAGCCCGTTTGCCCATCAACATACAAATGAACAATCTCATTTCCAACACGATGAAACTCTCTGTGAATTGGATCTATGTCTCTAAACACCTGTAAATCGCCAAAACGTTGAAAACCATCTGACTGATACCAAGCACCAAATCGGCACTGTGATTCATGTGTAAATTGAGCACGTTCTAGCGGCAAAACCCCCTTTTCAATTTGTTTAGCGACTTTGTTCACCCATTCTTTAATATCGTACTGCGCCACCAATAATGGGAAAGCATTTAAATCCCAATCTGAATTTGACCAGGCTCGCCACTTAGGGTCCAACACGAATTGTTTTGCCCAATGAGCCACTTCACCGGACGGCATCGGCCCGGAAACCCCAAAACCTTGCGCCACATCACAACCTAATCTCATCAGGAGCACACCTTGCTCAATGGTTTCCACACCCTCGCCAATAACTTCATGCCCAAAAGTCACTGCCAAACTGGAAATAGCTTGCACTAACGCCAAATCCCCCTTATCGTTCAATATGTTACGTACAAATGATTGATCAATTTTAATCACGTTGACAGCCAAACGCTTAAGGTAACTCAGTGAGGAATAGCCTGTTCCAAAATCATCCAGTGCAAAACGAACTCCTAACGCTTTACATTCTTCTATGACTTTTTGCACATGTTGAAGGTCGCCTAATACAACGGACTCAAGAATTTCTATCTCTAATTTTTCAGGTTTTATATGTGGAAACCGGCGTAAAACAGATTTAAGCCTACTGGTGAAACTAGAAAGGTGGAAATGCTTCGCCGTGATATTAACACTAACCGACCAATCATGCCCTTGCTCCTGCCAATTATCTAATTGGGTCAACACCCTTTCTAGTACCCAATCACCTACACGAATACTCAGTTCATCTTGTTCAATATACGGCAGAAAATCGAAAGGGGGAATAACCCCCTCTTCAGGATGGTTCCATCGTATTAAAGCTTCCATACCAACAATATCACCCGTCCGCATATTCACTTTTGGCTGATAATAAAGCTCAAATTCATCCGCTAACAACCCTTGTTCTATCCTGCCAATTAACTGTTGAGAACTGCTGACTTGTTGATCTTGTTCCACATCAAACCAATGCACTCTGTTTCTACCTGCCTGCTTTGCAACAAACATGGCTTGATCAGCATGTCTCAGCAACAAATCAGCATCCGCATCATCGTCAGGGTACATCGTCACCCCAATACTACAGGAAATAACAAAACGCTTACCTTCTAAAAAAATAGGGTTCAGCAATAGCGGATCGAATTCTCTGAATGGCTTGATAAAATTCTGTTCTGTTATCCATATTACCCAGTAACAAAACAAACTCATCTCCCCCAAGACGAGCAACGGTATCATCCTGCCGTAAATATTGCTTAAAACGGCTGGCTATCTCGATTAATAACAAATCACCTACTGCATGGCCATGTTCGTCGTTCACTGGCTTAAATTCATCAATATCCACCATGCAAACAGCCAGCGATTTTTGATGCCGATCTGCAGCATACACTGCCTGCTTAAATCGCTCGGCTAGTAGCACCCTATTCGGCAGTCGCGTTAGTGAATCATGCGTAGCATGCCATTGCAATTCACTGTCCTTTTGTTCCGACAGCTCATTAAGAGTTAAAACATAGCCTAGCGCTGTTCCATCATTCAGACATTGCCGTTCTAACGAAGCTTCAACTTTAACATTCGCTCCAGCTACCCCTCTCACTATACCCATTGAAAATCGAAAGGGCGCTTGCTCATCGCCCTGAAAGCAATCATTAAACGATTTACCCGATAATGAATCAACCAAGCTCAACCGTGACGTCACCGGTTTACCCATTGCGTCTAGAAGCGAGTAGCCCGTTAATTGGCAAGCCGCCTGATTCATATAGGTGACTTCTCCCGTTAGCGACGTGGTAATAACGCTGGTTTCTTTGGCTGGCGCATGAAGTGCAACAGCGTCTTTTTTTGAATGAAGGGCGTTTTGCCTATGTTTTTCCTGTGACAAATCTATCAAACTCAGCTGATGAAATACCTCATCATGCAGTTTAAAAGGACTCACGGTAGCCTCAACTGGGAAGGCATCATCCGACCCATATTTCTTGCAAATGCACTCTGCTGTCGCCGTCCCTTCAATATTGGCCACTTGGACAAGATCTTCAAACAAATTTTTTAATGTAACACCATTCGGCTGCATCAACGACGCTAAATCTTGCCAATGCGTATGGAGAAAAACATCAACGGTCGGTATAGCAAACATTGTTAGCGTTGCTTTGTTTAAGTCAACGATCCCTGATTCACCATAGATGATGATAGGATGGGGGCTTAAATCAAAGATTGCGCGATAGCGATCGATTTCGTCACTATGCAGTTGCTCGTCACCCTTCTTTAAGCGTAAATGTATTCCACATTCTTCCATAAAATTATCGAAAACTTGTCCTTCAGTTCTCTAACGTTGCGTTAAATTACTTGAAGCATAGGTCAGCTTTTTTATAAATCAATGATAGTATTCATATTTTTTATTTCTCAGCAAACAAACATCACTTTACTTTTTTCGAAGATCTCGAATCGTGTCGTATGCTTCTGTTATTTCTTGAGTCTTTTCTTTTGCTATTTTCATCATTTCATCCGGCAACCCTTTAGACACTAATTTGTCGGGATGATGCTGACTGATTAAACGGCGGTACGCTTTTTTTACGTCCGCATCTGTGGCCGTTTCACTCACACCCAAAATGGCATAAGCTTCTTCGGGCGTAGAGCGGCTTTGTTGATGCGTCCCACGTCGCTGACTGGCGCCCAGCATGCGTTTTAACTGCTCATAAGCAAAGTGTGGGATACCTAAACGACCGCAGATATGGATCAATATCTGGTCTTCCGCCTCATCAAGCTCTCCATCAGCAAACGCCGCTTGAAGCTGAACTTCAATAAACATACGAATTAAATTCTTCTGACGCTGACACGCTTGTTTAAACTCACCTAATTCAGCATCCAAATCAAAGCCTGCTTCCTTACCACGATTAAATTGAGCAATCGCCTCTTTCTTCATGTCAGCGGACAACTCCATTTGAGCCATGACCCGCTGCGCCATTTGAATTTCTTCTTCCGACACCTGCCCATCTGCTTTGGCAATATGCCCCATAATGGCGAACGTTGATTTGAAAAAAATCTTTTTAATGCGCTGCTGGCGTTCGGGGTCAAATGGGTTCTGCGCCATCCCAATATCAAAACGATGCCCAATGTAAACACCCAATAACGCTCCCAGTGTGCCGAGCGTCATGTAACCAAACACACCACCTAATAATTTTCCTGTCCACCTCATCGTTCCACACCTTTTACTTGCAAAATTGTTAATAAAATTAGATCATTAGCAGTTTTTCAACTCGGTAAATTTAAAATCAAATGACTATTCCCGCATCACTACACGACGCCAACCTAGATGGCCTACCCCTTATTCACAAAGGCAAAGTACGAGACATTTACGATATTGATGATCAACACATGTTAATTGTAACAACCGATCGTTTATCTGCTTTTGACGTTATTCTACCTGATCCTATTCCTGGCAAGGGCATTGTGCTCAATGAAGTCTCTAACTTTTGGTTTGAGAAACTAGCACACTTCATTCCCAACCAATTATCCAAACTGACTCTCGATCAAGTGCTCGATAATAAAGACGATTGCCAGCGGTTAGAAAAACGCGGCATCATCGTTAAAAAGCTAAAACCCTTACCGATAGAAGCCATTGTTCGTGGTTATTTGATCGGCTCCGGATGGAAAGACTACCAAAAATCGGGGCACGTATGTGGTATCCAATTACCGGCTGATTTACAGCAAGCCTCACAATTGCCCGAAGCGATCTACACACCCTCAACCAAAGCAGCCGTCGGCGATCATGACGAAAACATTTCATACGAACAAACCATTGAATTACTGGGTGAAGAGCTGGCCAAGCAAGTACGGGATATCAGCCTAACCCTGTACACAACTGCGGCTAAATATGCGCTTGAGCGCGATATCATCATTGCCGATACTAAATTTGAATTTGGCTTAGACGATAACGGAACCTTACACCTTATTGATGAAGTACTCACACCTGATTCATCACGTTTTTGGGATGCCAAAGAATATAAAGTAGGCACCAGTCCTGCCAGTTTTGACAAGCAAATCGTTCGAGACTATTTAGAAACTCTCGATTGGGACAAAACAGACCCCGGCCCCACCCTACCCGTGGAAATTGCAGAAAAAACCGCCGCAAAATACCGTGAGGCTCAAGCACTGTTAACCAAATAAACGTTTTTTTAAAACAAAAAAAGGGCGCCTGAGGCGCCCTTTTTTATACCTACTAAGGTGATCTCTTATTGTTTATTCATAAACTCTGGGTAAGCTTCCATACCACACTCACTCAGATCAACACCTTCGTATTCTTCTTCCTCTGAAACTCGAATACCCATAACAGCTTTCAGGATACCCCAAACGATAAGGCTTGCTACGAAAACCCATCCAAATATAGTCGCCGCACCAATTAATTGACCGGAAAAGCTAACGCCGTCATTTGTTAAAGGCACCAATAAAAGGCCCAACAAACCACACACACCATGAACCGAAATAGCACCCACAGGGTCATCAATTTTCATTTTATCTAAAGTCACAATTGATAGCACAACCAAGACACCCCCTGCCGCACCAAATAAAGTCGCTTCTAATGCTGTAGGTGTAGAAGGTTCAGCCGTAATGGCAACAAGACCGGCTAACGCGCCATTGAGCAGCATCGTTAAATCGGCTTTACCAAACATCAGGCGAGCCACAATAAGCGAAGCCATCGCACCCCCTGCAGCTGCGGCATTTGTGTTTAGGAAAACCATCGCAACTGAATTCGCATTAGCGATATCACCGAGTTTAAGCACTGAGCCACCGTTAAAGCCAAACCAGCCCATCCATAAAATAAAGGTCCCTAAAGTCGCTAATGGTAAATTCGCACCAGGAATCGGGTGAATTTCACCGTTTGCGCCATATTTACCCTTACGAGCACCCAACAATAAAACACCGGCTAAAGCAGCCGCCGCACCCGCCATATGCACGATACCTGAACCCGCAAAATCTGAGAACCCTAGGTCACCCAAGTTATACAGACCAAAAACATCATCGCCGTTCCAAGTCCAAGCACCTTCCATAGGGTAGATAAAGCCTGTCATCACCACTGCAAATGCTAAGAAAGCCCAAAGCTTCATACGCTCAGCCACTGCACCCGATACGATAGACATAGCTGTTGCAACAAATACAACTTGGAAAAAGAAGTCAGATGCGTCCGCATACACAGCACCACCATCAAAACCAGCTTCTTTAGATTCAGCCAATACCGTCGCCGTAATGGCATCCGCATTCGCCGCACCATCCAATTCGATGCCACTTAACATCACACCACCGCCGTACATCACATCGTAACCGTACACTAAGTACATAATGCAAGAAATAGCGAACAACGCGACATTTTTAGTTAAGATTTCAGCCGTATTTTTTGAACGAACCAGCCCGGCTTCCAACATTGAAAAACCGGCTGCCATCCACATAACCAGTGCGCCACACATTAAAAAGTAAAATGTATCGACCGCGTATTGTAATTCTAATATTTGATCCACGTTTATTTCCTCACTTTAAATTACAGCGCTTCAGCGCCAGTTTCCCCGGTACGGATTCGAACCACTTTTTCTAGTTCTGAGACAAAAATTTTGCCATCTCCAATTTTGCCGGTATTTGCCGCTTTAATAATAGAATCCACCGCTTGATCAACCTGATCATCTGACAAAGCAATTTCAACTTTTACCTTTGGTAAAAAATCCACAACATACTCAGAACCTCGGTAAAGCTCCGTATGTCCTTTTTGGCGACCAAACCCTTTTACTTCGGTAACGGTAATACCCGATACACCCATATCAGATAGCGCTTCACGAACGTCATCTAATTTGAATGGCTTTAATACAGCTGTTACTAGTTTCATTATTTATTCCTCATTTCTTTTTGTCTTATGACAACAATGTATAAAGCATAGGTCATGCCAATAAAATATTTTTCATATATATCAATAACTTAAAACAAAATATTTCTGTCATGACTCTCACAAAACAAGATAATGCACCATAAAAGTGCAACCGGCCTAAAAACAATTTCTCTTTCAAGCGCGCATAAAAAAACGCCCCTCAACGAGGGGCGCTTTAAAAACGAGTTAACGTTTTAACTTATACCCAAAGGGCATAAGTCTCATTGAAACAAAAGAACTGTTTCAATTCGGCTTTATAGAGATTTTGAAACAGTCAAAATCACGCGGTCATCAT
>Ga0255759_10000039_pt1 | contig 131000 bp, 138 predicted proteins | sample 101ome_20_FD_179959 | JGI IMG/M metagenome (GOLD analysis project Ga0255759, IMG submission 179959) | Coastal salt marsh microbial communities from the Groves Creek Marsh, Skidaway Island, Georgia - 101404AT metaG (version 2) | ecosystem: Environmental > Aquatic > Marine > Intertidal zone >... | reverse complement strand
TCTCGGGGTTAATACCGACTGCTTCGCGGTAGCGGGTCGCGGCCATGAAAATCTCATGCAGCGTTCGCCCGGTATTCGCCCATGGTCGATTGATCTTTTCAGCGTGGGTCTTCAGCGCAGTTTTCAGCTCCTCGTAACGCGCAATATCCACTTCAATATCTTTCGGTTTGCGATAACGTCCGTTTTTCTTCAGACGCTCATCCACTTCATCGAGCACTTTGCGCTTTTGGGACTTGTGGCTGTGAAGCTCCAAACAAAATTCGCCCAAGCCTGCCTTATCCAGTCGACTACGCACCACTTCTAGCGCTGCGAGCTTTTCTGCCACAAACAGCACCTTTTTTCCCTGCGCCATGGCAGCGGCAATCAAATTTGTAATCGTCTGTGATTTACCCGTTCCCGGCGGGCCTTCGATAACCAGGTCCTTACCATCTACGGCATCAATCAGGGCACTGTGCTGAGAACTGTCGGCATCATCGATCAGCGGATACGTCTCATGGACCTCATTCATCTCATCGATGGGGTACTCTTCACCGAACCCAAGATCCCCGGCCGATTCCCCTTCTTCCTCACCATTCTGCCCATGTCCGGACAGAAAACGTGACACCACAGGGTGTTCCACAATGTTGGCACCTTCAGGCCAACGCTCCGGGTCAAGATCGAGATACATCAGTAACTTACTAAAGTTCAGTAGTGCCAGGGAGATATAGCGCCGTACTCGCCACCGTGATCGATTGTTATCTTCCAACTGCCGCGCGACCGCGTTGAAGTAATCCTCCGGTACCGTATTTTCATCCAGCTCGGGCAGCGCCATGGCAAAATCAGCACGTAGCTTTTCGCGCAGAGAAAGGTTCGGGATTATGTCCTCACCCGAATATTGCAGCGTGTACTCGTAGGTGCGTGTCTCAGGGTTGAGGCGCCCCTTATGCAGCCGAACCGGCACCAGGAACAAAGGCGCCACACGCGCACTGTCACTGTTCGTACTCTCATACCATTCGAGAAAGCCGAACCCGAGATACAGAATATTCGCGCCCATCTCCTGGATCGCGGACTCAGCCTGTGACAGCAGGTTCTTGAGGCGGGCCTCCATCTCATAGGGATAAAGAAGGGTCTGAATAGCTGTATCCGTATGCTTATGGGCATCATCCTCGGATGCGTGTTCAGGCACCTCATAGCTGGTTTCGAGGCCGAGCTGCTCAGCCCAGTCTTTGGCTGTAGGGTAAGGCTTCAATTCGACGAGTTTCTGCTCTTCCTCATCAAAAGCCAGATACCCCGCGTCAATGAGCTCATCTTCGGTTGGCTCCGGTACCGCCTCAAAGCGCATCTCCGTGTCAGCCAACAAAGTTTCAACAAGTTGATTAGGCAACTCATCGATGACGCGCAGGCTACCGCCCTTGGTATGGCGAAAGTTGATTAGGCGATTTCGCGCAGTGAGGTCCAGCAAGCGCATACGTAAGTTTTGAAGCGCTTTAAGTGCTTGCGATTGTTGTGGGTTTGATCCGCTATCCATACCGCTCTTATATGCCTAACGCTGAAACTGTGGGGCGCTGGCGTAGCCAGCGTCCCACACAAGTGCCTTGTTAGGCACTAATTGCAGCGGTAGCCTCCGAAACCGTCTGGGCGGCAATTTGTTCCATTGCTATTGCGCCAACCACCAAACCCATCTGGGCGTGTACTTGTACCGTCGCTATGGCGGTAGCCTCCAAACCCGTCAGGACGGGTGGTCGTACCATCGCTGTGTCGATATCCACCGAACCCATCAGGCCTCGATGAGCTTCCATCGTTATACCGGTACCCACCGAAGCCATCGGGTCTAGCAGTCGACCCGTCTGAGCATCGCCAGCCGCCAAAGCCATCAGGTCGACAGTTCTGGGCGTAGGAAGAACTCGATGCGAATAGCAACACTATTGTGAACGCTAAAAATATACGCTTCATGTAAATCTCCTTTTTGTGCATAACAGTGTTAATAAGCGGGAGTCATGTTCCACGTATTAAATAGACATAGGCGGATAGTACTTCCATGTATTATGATATTAAAGCATATAAAATGGATAAAGATAAGTCATGGATTATCGTTCCAAAAAGTCGTCTAATATAACGCCGTTTAAACCGCAATCTAAAAAGCTATTGGATCAGGTGGTTGAGGTTATGCGTTATCACCATTACAGCATTCGTTCTGAAGAGTCGTATGTGCGTTGGATTAAGCAATTTATTTTGTTTAATGATAAGCGCCACCCATCTGACATGGGTAAGGCTGAAATTGAAGGTTTTTTTGACTTATTTGGCAATTAAAAAAAACGTGGCTGTTTCAACGCAGTCTCAGGCGTTGAATGCGATTGTATTTTTATATAAGCATGTGTTGGGCTTGCCAATAGCGGACGATTTGTCCCCAGTTCGTTCTAAAAAAGCCGTGCGAATTCCTGTTGTTTTGTCTGTTGAGGAGGTGACTTTATTGCTCACTAATATGTCGGGTGTTAATTTATTAATGGCAAAAATAATGTATGGCGGCGGTTTACGGTTAATGGAGCTTGTTAGGCTTAGGGTGAAGGATATTGACTTTTATCAACACCAATTGGTGATACGTGATGGTAAAGGTGGGAGTGACAGGGTGACATTGTTACCGGCATCGGTTGTTGATGAATTAAAAGAACACTTGTTGAAAGTTAAATCAATGTTTGAAAAGGATGTGGCAGAGGGTACAGCGAATGTTTATTTGCCAGATGCATTGGCTAAAAAATACCCTAGTGCGCCAGCGTCTTGGGATTGGCAATATGCATTTCCATCGGGCAAGCTGTCTAAAGACCCCAGAGGCGGTGCAATTCGGCGCCACCATGTGAATGAGTCTAACTTGCAGAAAGCGATTCGGGCGGCAAAAAATAAAGCGGGTCTTAGTAAGCCAACATCGCCACACACATTACGCCATTCATTTGCGACCCATTTGTTAGAAGCAGGAACAAACATACGCGTGGTGCAAAAGTTAATGGGGCATAAAGATGTTAAAACAACAGAAATCTACACGCATGTGCTAAAACAAAATTTAAATAAAGTGGTTAGTCCTTTAGAACGTTTAGAGGGGGTGAGCTAAATGAACACACAATACAACGGCGCACAACGCATTGTTTGTTTAACCGAGGAAACCACCGAAGCGTTATATTTAATGGGGGAGCAATCGCGCATTGTGGGTATTTCGGGTTTTACGGTTCGCCCGGCTATTGCACGTAAAGAAAAGCCGAAAGTCTCTGCATTTACCTCGGCAAAAATAGATAAAATTTTGGCGCTAAAGCCGGATTTGGTATTAGCATTTTCTGATATGCAAGCCGATATTACGGCGGAATTGGTCCGTGCGGGTTTGCAAGTACATGTGTTTAACCAACGCTCGGTGGCCGAAATTTTCGATATGTTGCATACCTTGGGTGCGCTGATTGGTAAGCCAGAAAAGGCAGCGGTGTTGGTTGAGCAATATCAAAAGAATATAGATGACTGCATAAAACAGGCTAAAGACTATATAAAAAAGCCCGTTATTTATTTTGAGGAGTGGGATGATCCGCTTATTTCGGGTATTAAGTGGGTGTCTGAATTGGCTGGTATGGCCGGTGGTGTGGATTGCTTTCCCGAACTTTCTGAAGAGGCGGGTGGCAAACAGCGCATTATTGAAGACCCTCAACGGGTGATTGATCGAGCGCCTGATATTATTATTGGTTCGTGGTGCGGTAAAAAATTTAGACCTGAAAGGGTGGCTGAACGAGACGGTTGGGCAACTATTCCGGCCGTACAACATAATCAATTGTTTGAAATTAAATCAGTCAATATTTTACAGCCGGGCCCCGCAGCATTAACCGATGGCTTAAGCCAATTGCAGTGTATTATCCATAACTGGGTAAAAAAATATGGATAAAGTGTTGTACTACGTACACGACCCAACGTGCAGTTGGTGTTGGGGGTTTCGGCAGGTTTGGCAGCAAAAGAGCAAAACCCTGCGGCAGAAAAACAGATGATTCTGGCCATTCAACAAGCCTATTATTTACAGGCTAAAAACCCATCAGATGAGGCGGTGTTAATTAAATGTGTGGAAGAAGTGGTCATAAACACCGATATTTTTGCCGAAGCGCTGAACAGCGCGACAACAAAACAGCAGTTATTGGCAGAATTAAAATTTGCCAGAAGCATGCGTGCGAATAGCTTCCCCAGCCCGCTAATGGAAGAAGCGGGCAGGTGTCGCCCGTTAGCGTTTGATTATAATGCCCCGGAAGTGCTTCTCAGGCAGCTGACGTAGGGCTATGATGGGCTAAAGTGACAAGGACATGAGGCAATGATGGGTATTGGATTAGCATATTGGCATTGGCTGGTATTGGGCATGGTATTAATTGGTTTTGAGATTTTTTTGCCGAGTTTTACTGTCTTGTGGTTTGGCTTAGGTGCGTTGGTGGTGGCCATTTCATTATTAATATCGCCCGAGCTTGCGATGAGTTGGCTGTTATTCATTTGGGCGGTATCGTCGGTGATATTCGGCGCGGCCTGGTTTAAATATTTACGCCCAAAAATGACGGATAGAACAAAAGCAGGCATTACTCAAGAGGCGATAGCCGGTGAGATGGGCTTGGTGATTAAAGCACCGGGTGAAAAATCACGTGGGCATGTACGTTTTACAACACCTATTCTGGGTGATGATGAATGGGAATTCATTTGTGATGAAAAAGTTGATGTGGGTGATAAAGTGAAGATTAAAGAGGCATCGGGTAATACGCTCGTTGTCAGTAAAACGCGGTAACTAATAGAGGAGTAAGAGATGGAAGGATTAATCGTTGCAGGTGTTTTTTTAGGGTTAGTTTTTATTACTATATCCATGGGGGTCAAGCTGGTTCCCCAAGGGTTTAAACATGTGGTTCAACGCTTAGGTAAATACCATAAAACCCTGGGCCCAGGCTTAAATATTATTATGCCGTATATCGATCAAGTGGCTTATAAAGTCACTACGAAAGACATTGTGATGGATATCCCCTCGCAAGAAGTGATTACACAAGATAACGCGGTTATTATTGCCAATGCAGTTTCGTATATTAATATTGTTTCGCCAGAAAAAGCGGTGTACGGCGTGGAAGATTACCGCATTGCGATTAAAAACCTGGTGCAAACATCGCTGCGCTCAATTATCGGTGAAATGAAGCTGGATGGCGCACTGTCTTCAAGAGATATTATAAAAGCACGTTTAAAAGAAGCGATATCCGATGATATAGCCGATTGGGGAATTACGCTGAAAACAGTAGAAATTCAAGATATTACGCCATCGGATACGATGCAAGATGCAATGGAAGAGCAAGCCGCGGCAGAAAGGCAGCGCCGTGCCACAGTCACTCGCGCAGAAGGTGAAAAATCAGCCGCTATTTTAGAAGCGGAAGGACGGTTGGAAGCCTCCAAACGAGACGGTGAAGCACAAGTGGTGTTGGCCGAAGCCAGTAAAGAAGCCATTACCAAAGTGGCAGAGGCGATTCAGGATAAAGAGCTGCCAGTGATGTATATTTTGGGTGAAAAATACGTTGATGCGATTCAGGATATGTCAAATTCTGATAACGCAAAAACCATCTTGCTGCCAGCGGATTTACCGGCAGCTATTAGAGGAATGCTGGGCGGAAAGTAGGGTTTTATTGAATAACGCGAACTTTTCCTGAAGCACTTTGGACGAGTTTTACGTGATCCCCTTTTTTGAATACGATGTTTGGGTTCACTTCTTGCACCACCGATTGAACCTGGCCATTATCCAGTTGAACAGTCAGTTGAACGCCGTTTGCTTTATGGTATAACTGCTCTGCTTTGTTGCCGACAAGTCCACCAACGACAGCACCTGCAACAGCCGCCGCTGCGCTACCGCGGCCCCCACCAACGCTACTGCCTGCGATACCCCCGATGAGTCCGCCAGCTGTTTTGCCCACTAAATTACCTTCGGAATCTATGGTGACAGCCTGCAGGTCAATGATGATGCCATTGCTGACCTGTAAGGGTTGATTTGCTTCGCTGCGCGTATACCCTTCGCTCGATGCACCGTATGGATTGGGCCCTGTGCAAGCGATTAAAAGTAACGTTAAACCCAACACGGATAGCTGTTTCATTCGATCTCCTTTTTATGGTCAATGCTCATCCCTTAGAGTGAACCAGTGGTGGTTTGGTTCATTTGTTTAATAAGGTTGAGAGTTTAAGCGTGCCTTCTTTTTCAAACGGTAAGTTGTATAACGAGGTGGCTAAATTATACGCGCCGTGACTGACGTTACCTTTTAAACGGAAATGCAGGGCATCGTTCGTCTTAGATAGCGCTTGCAGCTGGTTGATAATGCCCAGTGTGTTACTGACTAGCGAGACGGTCAGCAGCTTTTCTTCATAAGGCAAAATATCGAGTGATTGCTTACTGACGCCATGCGCAAATTTTGAACCATTAATATCCAGCTGATAACTGAGGCCTTTAATAAAGAAAGGAAAATCGTTGGTATTTTGAACGCGTAATGTTAATTCATACCGCTGTTCGAGCAATTGTGCATCGACCAGTTGAATATTGTTGATGCTGATTTGTGGCGGTTGGGCATGATATGTAATGCCCGCACAGCCATTTAACGTCAGGCATACTGCTAATATGATTAAGAACCGGCGAATAATTAAAGGCATTTTCATCTCCATTGATTTTTTATCTTAAGTCAGGCATGAGATAAAAGAAAGCCTTTAGAAGGTCAGCGGTTCTTGCCCTTCTTCCCAGGCGGGGTATTTATTCATGATGCTGGCGAAAAGCTCGGAGGATAAATAATAGTCAAACCAGCGTTGTAAATGCGGATACGGTGCTTGCCGAAACCACTCAATATCCACGTGCGCAAATTGGCGAACAAAGGGGAAAATGCCGATGTCCGCAAGGGATGGTTGATTGTCGAGTAAAAACGCATGTTGTGCTAGTTGCTGGTCTAAGAGGCTAAGAAAACGTTCTGCTTGCGTGCGGTAATGTTCGGCTGAAAACTCAGGAAAACGATCGGCATACTTGTAATGATCAAGGTGCTGTTTAAATTCATGGTCGTTTTTCTGTACCCACTGATTGGCGTCTGAAACCCGTGTTACATTCCCCCTGATCTGGCCGGTACCTTGTTCAGCAGTGGCCCAATGCACAATGTCCCAACTTTCATCTATAACGTCGCCATTGGGTAGCAAAAGAACGGGCACAGTTCCCTTGGGTGAAATGGATAACATTGAGGGCGGTTTGTTTCGCAAAACAACCTCGCGCAAGATGACTTTAATACCCGATTGTTTAATAGCCAGCCGAGCACGCATGGCGTATGGGCAGCGGCGGAATGAATAGAGTATAGGGGTGTCAGACATACGGGTGATACGTTAGTGCTGATGACCACCCGCGCCATGGGCATGCCCATGGGCTATTTCTTCTTGAGTGGCTTCTCGAACATCGATGATCTCGATATCAAAATGCAGTATTTGGCCGGCAAGTGGGTGATTAGTATCCACTTTGGCCATAAATTTACCCATTTTTACAATGCTGACTTGGCGTTGTCCCTTGTCGGTATGCACGGTCGCAATCATCCCTGGGCGCCATTTCTTAGCACCGACTAAATGCTTAACAGGGACACGTTGAATAGAGTTATCAAGCCGTTCACCGTAACCATCGTGTGGGTGAACGGTAACACTAAAGCGGTCGCCGGCCTGTTTGCCCTCAAGTGCTAATTGCACGCCTTGAATCATGCCGCTATGCCCTTGCAAATAAGCAGTTGGTTCATGACCAGCAGAGCGTTCAATCAGTTCACCTTCGTCATTTTTTAAGGTGTAGTTAAATCGCACAACAGTGTTTTTAGTGACTAGCATAATGAAGAAAATCGTTTTTAATAAAGGGGCATTTTAACATTCAAGTATCAAGTAAGGTGTAAACTGGCGCGATATGCAAAAAATTGACTTACATTCTCACACCCTGGTTTCGGATGGCACGTTGAGTCCGTTAGCGTTGGTTCAGCGCGCGCAGTCAAACGGTGTTGAGATGCTGGCGATTACAGACCACGATACGGTGGCCGCCTATGAACAGTTAGAACCTGTTAAACAGTTTGCTTTAACACTGGTAACAGGGGTTGAATTTTCAACGCAATGGCAAGGCAGAGGTATTCATATTGTGGGGTTGAATTTAGCGTTGGACAGCCCATCTATAAAAGAAGGCGTTGCTCAACAAGAAAAAGCGCGCAGTGAGCGAGCGCGACGCATAGCCGAACGTTTAATAAAAGCAAAATGCCCGATCAATTTTCAACGGGTCGAAGAGATTGCTAATTATAGTCATGTTGGAAGGCCACATTTTGCACAACACCTTGTTGAATTAGGCGTGGTAAAAGATATGTCGGCGGCGTTTAAAAAATACTTGGGTGATGGGAAAGTAGGCGATGTAAAACAGTTTTGGGCCGAATTGCCGACCATCGTTGACTGGATTGTTAACGCAGGCGGTGTTGCTGTGTTGGCGCATCCACTAAAGTATAAAATGACGCGCACCAAGTTATCGGCTCTGTTAGATGAGTTTATCGCTGTGGGTGGGCGTGGCATGGAGGTTGTGTCTGGCATGCAAAGTCAACAGGAAACGACCCTGCTGGCACGTTTGTGTCATGAGAAAGGCTTATTCGCTTCGTGCGGTTCTGATTTTCATCAGCCAAGTCAGTGGAGTGAATTGGGTATGATGTCGGCCTTTCCTGCTAATTGTGACCCAATTTGGAGTGAATGGGCGTCTGCTAGTATTGATTGAGGCGGAACTCTATGGGCTGTTTATAGCTCGATAAAGAATTAAACGGGCTTGGCGGGAATCGCCAGGTTTTAATGGTTTTTAAAGCGGCTCTGTCCAGAGCAGATGACCCTGAGCTTTCAATCACCATCGCTTGAGTAACGCGTCCGTCATTTGCCACAAAAATTTCAAGAATAACTGAGCCCTCCACGCCTCTTCGTCGGGCAATCGCTGGGTATTTGGGTTTAGGTTGATAGCTGGGTTTGGGTGAAACAAAGACGGCTGGCTTCTTCACGGGCAGTGGTAAAGGCGAGGCGGCTTCTTTGGGTATGACCTTAGGTGGGTTAGGTTTAATGTTCTTTTTGGTAGCTTTGGGCTTCGTAAAGACTTGTTTTGTCGATGGAGCCTGAGTGACAATTTTCTTTTTTTTAATTTTTTTGGGTTCGGGCTTCGGTGGTTCAATGGGTGTTGGAGGCGTAACGGGTACTGGAGGCGTAACGGGTACTGGAGGCGTGTGGGGGCTTGGAGGGGTTATCGGTGTCGGCTCGGCAATAAAAACGTTGATGGTTTTTGACGCAATATGGTCGATATCATCACGGGTGAAAAAGCCGGTTTTGTAAATAAACGCAGCCAGAACAGTATGAGCAACAAAAGAAACAGTGATAAATAACAGGGCTGATGTTGGCTTGTATGCACGTGTTTCCCATGAATACGTCACGCTGCTCACGCCGAATTTAAGCCTTTTCAGGGTCTATTGAAAAATTCACTGTTTGGGTTTTTGGTTTTGCAAGCCGCTTATCGATGATGTTTTTTAGCGCGATCAGCAGGCCTAAACCAATAAAAGCACCCGGCGGTAAAATAGCGAGTAAGAAGCCCTCGTAATCACGCATGACATAAATCACCATATCTTTAGCCGAGTCACCAAACATCAGGTGGGCATTGGCCAGTAAGGTTCCCGAGCCCAGGACTTCCCGTACAGCGCCCAAGGTGACTAAGGCAGCAGTAAAACCAAGCCCCATGGCCAATCCATCTACAAACGAGGCAGTAAACGGGTTTTTGGAGGCAAACGCTTCTGCGCGGCCAATAATGGAGCAATTGGTGACAATTAACGGGATGAAGATACCGAGAATCAGGTAAAGCTCGTAAAAAAACGCATTCATGGCTAATTCAATGGCGGTCACAATGGACGCTATGATGAGCACAAAGACAGGGAGACGAATCTCAGTGCCAACTTGGTGGCGAATAATAGAGACAATGGAGTTAGATAAAATAAGGGTCAGGGTTGTTGCTAAGCCAAGCCCTAAGCCATTGATGACAGTATTACTCACGGCCAATAAAGGGCAAAGCCCCAACAGGGCGACGAAGGCTTGATTGTTATCCCAAAGGCCGTTTTTTAAAATGTGTTTATAGCTATTCATGATCACTGGGTGTTGCGGTTGTAATGAATAAGTGCTTATTTGCTTCGTAATATTGTAATGTTTTTAACACAGTTTTGACGACAGCTCGTGGAGTAATCGTTGCGCCAGTGAATTGGTCAAAATCACCCCCGTCTTTTTTAACACGCCATAAGCGAGTTTCGGGGTTTGTCAGCGAGCGGCCATTAAAGCCGTATATCCAATCACTCTTGTTGGTATCTATTGCATCACCCAGACCTGGCGTTTCGTGATGTGAGACCACGCGAACCCCAATGAGTTCACCATTTTCGCGTATGGCAACCAGCAGTTTAATTGAACCATTGTAGCCATCAGCCGCGGTAGGGGAGGCAATAATGGCTGAGAGTTGTTGATTCTTTGTCGCTTTGTATAGGGTGACGGGCTGCTGGTTCCCAAAGGCCTTGGCATCTACGATAGTGATGTTATCCGATAAGAGGTCGTTATCATGAAGTGTTTCGGGCACCAGTTCGCGAAGGTTTTGTAAAATAAACATGCGCTGATTATCGGCAATTTTATCCTTTGTGATGGAGTAGGTAAGGGACACCAGCCCAATGCCAATAAGTGAAAACAGGCCAAGCACCCAGCCGGATTTTAGTAATAATGTTTTGTTATTGGCCATATTATTTATGCCCGTAAACACGTGGAGCCGTGTAATGGTCAATAAGAGGCACGGCCATATTGATCAAAATGACAGCAAAGGCAATCCCTTCAGGGTAGCCTCCCCACGTGCGGATAATATAAGTCAGCATGCCGATTAACAGGCCGTAAATGAAACGTCCTTTTAAGCTCGCTGCGGCGGTGACCGGATCGGTTGCAATAAAAAAAGCACCTAACATCGCGCCACCACTCAACAGGTGAAAAAGGGGAGAAGGTTTTATGCTGGGCTCGACAAGGTAGAAGATAAAACTGATGATAAATAAACCAAATAACAGGCCAGCAGGAATGTGCCAAGTAATAATTTTTTTGTACATTAAAACGAGGCCGCCTATTAAATAAGCGATAGACACCCATTGCCAACCCTGACCGGCCAGGTTGCCAAAAATAGATGAAGTGCGTATTTCTTCAACCGTTTTACTTAGGTTGAGTTGGGTTTTCATTTCATCCAAAGGGGTTGCGGCTGTTATGGCGTCAATTAAAGCTTTTTTGGCTTGTTGATCGGTTAGCGGAGTGAATACGTCTAAGAAGCTTGTGCCGGTGGGTAAGAGCGATTGGGGAAGCACCCAGACGGTCATGCTTTTCGGGAAGGACACAATTAAAATGGCAAAAGCGATCATGGCAGGGTTAAACGGGTTATACCCCAAGCCGCCATATAAGTGTTTGGCGATCACAATGGCAATGAGTGCGCCAATAAAAGGTAGCCACCAAGGTGCAAGCGTGGGTAAGGCGAGTGCTAATAAGACCGCAGTGACGACGGCACTTAAGTCCGATAAAAAGGGGCGGATAGGTCGCCCACGAAGGCTTAGCATAACTGCTTCGGCGATGAGGGCGGTTGTCGCGCAGATAACGATGTTGGCTAAAACACCATAACCAAATTGCCAGACCATTGTGGCGATGCCCGGTGTTAAAGCAATAAGAACCCAGAGCATCATTTTTTGGATACTATTTTGCGGTTCAATAAAAGGGGCGTTAGAGGTCAAAAAATGCACGGTTTAATCCTTTTCTTCAAGGGGCGTTTTTTTCGCCTTTGAGCGGCTAACGGCAGCCTCAATTTCTTCTTTAGCCGGTTTCTTTTGTAGTGCGGCTTTCTTTTTGCGGGCACGTTCTGCGCGTTCGGCTTTCTCTCGGGCGATACGTTTCTCGCGCGCTTCAAATCGCTCTCGAGCAATGTTAGAAAGGTGCTTTTCATGCTTTTGCACTTTCAACGCACTTTTAGCGTAGCGAAAGTGTTGTACAAGCGGAATGTGACTTGGGCAAACAACGTCGCAACAGCCGCATTCGATACAGTCAAATAAATTAAGTTTTTCAGCTTTTTCGAGTTGATCAGATTGACTGTACCAATAAAGTTGTTGAGGCATCAGTGAGACAGGGCAAGCGCTAGCGCATAAACCACAACGTATACAGGGCATTGCCTGCTTCTCCGTAATGACTTCTTGCTGACTGGCAACCAGAATGCAGTTTGTTGCTTTTACAATAGGGATTTCATCATTTAATAAAGCGAATCCCATCATCGGTCCGCCCATGATGAGGCGGTCGGCGTGTTTTGTGTAGCCTTGGCAGACGTCGATCAATGCGTTGATGGGGGTGCCTATTCTAACCTCAAGATTGTGAGGCTTCTTGACCCCTTCACCCGTGACGGTGATGATCCGTGAAGTGAGTGGTTTACCTTCAATAATGGCTTGCTGAACGGCATACACGGTACCAACATTGGTGGAAACGATGCCAATATCAGCCGGAATGTTGCCGCTGGGAACCTCTTTGCCCGTTAGGGTTTGAATCAGTTGTTTTTCGCCACCGGTTGGGTAAATGGTTGGAATTTGGACGGCACAAATGGCACCATTTCCATTCTGTGCGACGGCTTGTTGAATCGAGGTAAAAGTGTCGGGTATGTTGTCTTCTACTGCAAGAATGGCTCGTTTAGCACCCGTTATATACAGCAAAATTTCAATCCCTTCTACAACGTGATGAGCGCGTTCTTTGAGGAGGCGATCATCACACGAGATATACGGTTCGCACTCGGCGCCATTTAAAATTAACGTGTCTATTGGGGTGACTTTATTTTGTGTATTCAGTTTGACCGCTGTTGGAAAAGCCGCACCACCCAGGCCAACAAGGCCAGCGTCACGGATAAGTTGAACTAATTCTGTGGCGGGTAGTTGCCGAAAGTCAGGCTGTGGTTTGAATTCTATTGAATTATCTTGGCCGTCTGTTTGTATTGTTATTGAGGGTGCAGAAAACCCAGAGGGATGGGGAATGAGGTGATCCGCAATGCTCACAACAGTGCCGGAGCTGCCAGCATGGATAGGTGCGCTAATGGCCCCTTGGGCATTGGCGATCTTTTGCCCGCGAAGCACTTTATCCCCTACCTTTACTAACGGTTTAGCAGGGCTACCAATATGTTGCCCAAGTGGATAAATAAGCTGTTTGGGCACGGGGGCTGTTTCGATCGGCAAATGAACCGATTCGTTTTTATGTTCGGCTAAAGAAGGGAGTCCGCCGTTAAAACGCCATAATTTCATGGTGCATCCTTCTTTTGTGGCGATGCATCCGGTTTATCCCATTGCCATAGATTTAAAGTTTGTGTCACGGGTTCCATGGTAATGCATTCAACAGGGCAAGGTGGTAAGCATAGCTCACACCCGGTGCATTCGGCTTCAATAACCGTGTGCATGTGTTTTGGGGCACCCAAAATGGCATCCACAGGGCAAGCCTGAATACATAACTTGCAACCAATGCAGGTTTCTTCATCAATCACGGCGACCATGGTTGCTTTTTCGACGCCATTTTCTTCGTTAAGCGGTTTAGGATCGACACCGAGTAAATCGGCTAAGGCGGCAATGCCCGCTTCGCCGCCCGGTGGGCATTGATTAATGTCTGCTTCACCGTTGGCGATAGCTTGGGCATAAGGGCGGCATCCAGGGAAGTTGCATTGACCGCATTGAGTTTGGGGCAGTACAGCGTCAATTTTATCAACCAGTGGGTCGCCTTCCACTTTAAAGCGAATGGCCACATAGCCGAGAAGAATACCCAGTGCCGCGAATAAAATAATCAGGATTAAAGAGGACATGATTTAGAACTTGATCAGACCGGAAAAACCCATAAAGGCGACAGACATCAGCCCTGCGGTTACCAAGGCAATAGCATTGCCCTTAAAGGGCTCGGGTACGTCAGAAACAGTGATTCGTTCGCGGATAGTAGAAAATAGAACCAGCACTAAAGAAAACCCTAATGCGGCGCCAAAGCCATACAAGCCCGATTCTATAAAGCCGTGATCTTCTTGAACACTCAGTAAGGCGACCCCTAAGACGGCACAGTTTGTTGTGATCAATGGCAGATAAATGCCCAACACTTGATGCAATAAAGGACTGGTTTTATGCACGACGGCTTCGGTTATTTGTACCACCACTGCAATGACAACAATGAAGGTGATGGTGCGAAGGTACTCTAAACCGAGGGGTGCGAGCAGGTACTGATTGGCTAAATAGCTGCAAATTGAGGCTAGAGTTAATACAAAGGTGGTGGCTAAGCCCATGCCCATAGCGGTTTCCAGCTTGTTTGAAACGCCCATAAAGGGGCACAAGCCGAGAAATTTCACCAAGACAAAGTTGTTGACCAGTATGGTGCTGACTAAGATGAGTAGGTATTCAGACATAGGGTAAATAACGATTTTTGGCCAGTATATCCTGATTTAGCCAAAATCCTATCAATGCTCATGGGGTTACGATTCCTATATAACCAGATAGAATGAAAAATATATTTTATATTCAATTTAAGAATTATAATGATTTTCTATTAAATGTAAATGTCAACGTTTTACCTCAAGCGGGTTATTTAATCCGCATGCCGGGTTTTGCGCCACTATCGGGTGAGAGAATCCATAACTCGTTACCACCGGGGCCGGCCGCCAGTACCATACCCTCCGATACGCCAAAGCGCATTTTTCGAGGTTTTAAATTGGCCACCATAACGGTTAGGCGGCCTTCAAGCTCGGCAGGCGAATAGGCAGACTTTATGCCTGCGAGGACTTGCCGTTTTTCATCGCCTAAACTTAATGTGAGGCGTAGTAGTTTGTCTGCCTCTTCAACGTGCTCAGCTTTTTCAATGAGGGCAACGCGTAAGTCAACTTTTGCAAAATCATCAAATTCGATGGTACCGGCCAAGTCATCAGTCGTTTTTTGGGGTGCTTTTTTTTGAGATGCGTCGGGTGTTTTTTCTAAATTCTCTTTTGAAGCTTCAATGAGCGCAGCCAGTTTATCGGTGTCCACACGGGTCATCAGCGGTTTGAATTTATGGATAGTGTGGTCGGTCAGGGGTGCTAATTGATCTGGCCAGGGAAGTTCGCCTGTGTTGAGAAAGCGTTCAGCCTTGCTGACCATCTCGGGGACCACGGGTTTTAAATAACTGGCAAGAAGATAAAATAAATTAATGCCGACGCTGCAAATGGCGTGCAGTTCGTCGTCGCAGTTGTCTTGTTTTGCAACAACCCAGGGCTGTTTTTCATCAATGTATTGGTTTGCTTTGTCGGCCAGAGTAGAGATCGCGCGCATGGCTTTGCCGTATTCGCGAGATTCATAAAGCGCTGCGATAGGGTCGCTTTCAGCAACAAAAGACTGAAAGAGCTCTGCTTCAGAACAGCTTGACGATAATTGGCCATTAAAACGCTTGTTAATGAAACCACTGCAACGACTAGCAATGTTAACCACTTTGTTGACTAGGTCGGTATTGACTCGCTGGCTAAAGTCTTCAAAATTAAGATCAATGTCCTCAACACGACCGCTGAGCTTGGCAGCAAAGTAGTAGCGCAAATATTCGGGGTTCAGGTGATCGAGATAAGTGCGTGCTTTTATAAACGTGCCACGCGATTTAGACATTTTTTCGCCGTTTACGGTTAAAAAGCCATGTGAAAAAATAGCGGTAGGCGTTCTAAAACCAGCCCCTGTTAGCATGGCTGGCCAAAACAGCGCATGAAAATAGACAATGTCTTTTCCAATGAAATGATACAGTTCGGTTGTGCTGCCTTTTGCCCAATATTCGTCGAAGTCCAAATTTTCTTTATCGCATAGGTTTTTGAAACTGCCCATGTAGCCGACCGGCGCATCTAGCCAAACATAAAAGAATTTACCGGGCGCATTGGGGATTTCAAAGCCAAAATAGGGGGCATCACGTGAAATGTCCCAATCTTGCAGACCCACCTCGAACCATTCGCTCAGTTTGTTTGCTACCTGCTCTTGCAAGTGCCCTGAGTGAGTCCATTCCTTTAACATGGCTTCAAAATCGCCCAGTTTAAAGAAGTAATGTTCAGACTCTTTGTCGATTGGTTTTTCACCGGAAATGGCTGAGACAGGATTGACTAGGTCGGTTGGCGAATAAGTTGCGCCACACACTTCGCAGTTGTCACCGTATTGATCAGCTGCGCCGCACTTTGGGCATTCGCCTTTAATGAAGCGATCAGGCAGGAACATCTCTTTAACGGGGTCGTAGGCCTGAGTAATGGTTTTGCTATGGATGTACTGTTGATCATAGAGGCGGTTGTAGATGAGCTCGGCAAAGTCGCGCGTTTCATCAGAGTGAGTTGTGTAAAAATTATCGAAACCGACATTGAAGTCTTGAAAGTCAGCATGGTGTTGAGTCCACGTATCAGCGATCAATTGTTCCGGCGTAATGCCTTCTTGTTGGGCCCTTAGCATAATAGGTGTGCCATGGGCGTCATCGGCGCAAACATAGTGGCAGGTGTGGCCGCGTTGTTTTTGAAAGCGTACCCATATATCGGTTTGAATGTACTCAACTAAATGGCCAATATGAATAGGGCCGTTAGCATAAGGTAAGGCACTGGTAACAAGAATTTTTCTGGTTTCGTTTGACATAATGAATGCTAATAATAGTAAACAGCAAGACCGGAAGAGAGTTGTTTAACCCCGCTCGCGGTTAAGAATTTTACGTTAGTGGCGATATTGTCCCATAAAATAGCCTTAATGGGAGCGCGTGTTGCATTCCTTATCACATTGTTGGGCGGGTGCCGCTGCAAAAAGTGCCCAATCCATGCCAGGCCACTGTTTTTTTATTCGGATGTTTTAGTCTCAGTCTAAAATTCGCAAAAACAGGTGATAAACGTATAGAATGTGTTGTTTAACTGAATGGTTTTTTTGGAGTACAGATGAGTGAATTGTCAGTAGCAGACATCGAGCAACATTTAAAAAAATTTGTTGACCCATTAACAGGAAACAGTATTTTGCCTAACAAGGCGTTACAGAATTTAACACTGGTTAATGGTGCGCTTCATGTTGAGGTGATTCTGGGTTACCCAGCGGCTGGTATCAAAGGGCAGTTAGAGTCTGATATTGCTAAATACCTCGAGCAGCTTGATGGCGTTAATAGTGCTGATGTAGTGATTGGCTGGTTGATTAAACCGCATGCTGCTCAAAAGGGCGTTAAGCTGATGAACGGCGTAAAAAACATGATTGCCGTGGCTTCTGGTAAAGGCGGTGTTGGAAAGTCAACAACGTCTGTTAATTTAGCTTTAGCGCTTCAAGCGGAAGGTGCGCGGGTTGGTATTTTAGATGCCGATATATACGGACCGAGTCAACCGACCATGTTGGGATTTCAGGGCGTCCGGGCTCACCTGATGGAAAAACTATTCAGCCAATGGAAGGGCACGGGTTGCAAGTGATGTCAGTTGGTTTTTTGGTGGATCAGGATACGCCGATGATATTACGCGGTCCCATGGTGACACAAGCCCTAGGCCAGTTATTGCATGATACGAATTGGGATGACTTAGATTATCTGATTATTGATATGCCGCCGGGGACTGGAGATATTCATTTGACCTTGGCTCAAACGGTGCCAGTAACCGGTTCAGTAGTGGTGACAACGCCGCAAGATATTGCCTTGATTGATGCTAAGAAAGGCTTAAAAATGTTTGAGAAAGTGGATATTCCTGTGCTGGGTATTATCGAAAACATGAGTCTTCATATTTGCTCAAACTGCCAACATGAAGAAGCGATTTTTGGCCAAGGCGGCGGTGAAGCCATGGCAAAAGAATATGGCGTAGAATTTTTAGGTGCGTTACCGCTGGATATAACGATTCGTACCAGCACAGATACGGGTGTGCCAACCGTTGCGGCCGATCCTGATAGTCCGGTGTCTCATGTTTATCGGAAGATGGCGAGAAAACTGGCGGCTTCCCTTTCATCAAAGGCGAAAGATTTCAGCGGTAAAATTCCAAATATTGTTATTAAATAAAGTTTAGGGTAGATCATGGGTATTAAGTCTGATAGTTGGATCCGCCGTATGGCAGATGAGAAGGGGATGATTGAGCCATTTGAATCGCAACAGGTTCGGCACTCGGATGAGGGTAGGCTGATTTCTTATGGTACATCGAGTTATGGCTATGATATCCGTTGTTCAGATGAGTTTAAAATCTTCACCAATATTAATTCTGCCGTTGTTGACCCTAAAAACTTTGATGAAAACAGTTTTGTAGATATAAAATCAGATGTTTGTATTATTCCGCCTAATTCCTTTGCTTTGGCAAGGACGGTTGAATATTTGCGAATTCCAAGGGATGTGTTGACGATTTGCCTGGGTAAATCGACGTATGCCCGTTGCGGCATTATCGTGAATGTTACGCCGCTGGAACCCGAGTGGGAAGGGCATGTGACCTTAGAGTTTTCTAATACCACGCCGCTACCAGCAAAAATATATGCTAACGAGGGCGTGGCGCAGATATTATTTTTAGGCGCGGATGAGATTTGTGAAACCTCATACGGTGATCGCGGGGGTAAGTACCAGGGTCAAACGGGGGTGACCTTACCAAAAGCGTAATACTGGCGTTGGTCGCGCTAGATTAGCCGGTAAAGGTAACGCTTAACAGACGCATTTCAAAGGTTCCGTAAGATTTTTCGCGTTGCAAAAGAATCGGTAAGTTATAAAAATCCACGGCGCACCAGTAATAGGTGATTAAGGGTTTATCATCTTTTTGACGAGCGAGCTTGAGGGTGTTGTATTGCTTGCCGGCGACATCGATTTTCTCAAACCCGACAGGAGAAAAAGCATACGTTTTTAATTTTCCGCCATCGGCCACTTGATAGCTGAGTGAATGGTTTGCGATATCCCGTAAATCTAGCATGAGGGCAATTTGGAGCAGGGCTTTATCCAAAGTGCCGTCGCTTAGTGTTAAACGCCATGTTTTACCTTTTGAAGAATTAATTAAGGTTTTTTCCGGCCAATTAAATTGTAAACGGACGTTTTTTTCCTCATCCCCCAGTACTTGTAGGTACTGATACGACAAGGGCCTTAATTGATTTTTTTTGAGTTCGAAAAGGCTGGTTTCAAGGACATCATCATCGCGAATAAAAGCCAGCAAGCCGCTGGTTTTTGTTGACGAGCGCAGTTGATACTGGCCGTTAGCTAATTGGTTGACAGAGAGAGAAACCTGTCCAATTTCAATGTTGTTATGGCTGAGTTTGTACTCGGCCTTAAAGGTCGGAATGGATTGATTAAAGGCAACGGCGTGGCTAGAAGAAAGTAAAAAGAGAAAGCAGAGGGTGTAAAGCAGGATTTTTTTTAGTAAAAAATTCACGCTGATACGTTACATGTAATCCATCACCACGGGGCCGGTCATTTTTTTTCCGTCCATGTAGATTTCATTGCCTTTTAATTCGATTCGCCCTTCAGCAAGCCAGTTGATTGCGGTTGGGTAGATCAGGTGTTCCTTTGTCTTGATTCTAAGCTCTAGACTTTCTCGGCTATCATTAGGGAGAACAGGCAGCCGCGCTTGTAAGATAACGGGGCCGCCGTCTAGTTCGGAATTAACAAAATGTACACTGCTGCCATGAAGTGGCTCACCCTCGTCCATAACACGCTGATGTGTGTTCATGCCTTTATATTTTGGCAATAGAGAGGGGTGGATATTGATGAGTTTGCCGTAGTAATGCTCGACAAAATCATCACTGAGAATTCGCATAAAACCGGCTAAAACGACTAAATTCGGTTTGTATTGGTCAATGAGGGCTTGCAGGCTTTGGTCAAAGGCTTCGCGTGAAGAAAAGCCGGTGTGATCGAGAACATGGGTAGGAATACCGGCCTCTTTTGCGCGTTCAATTCCCAAGACGTGTGGCTTGTTACTAATAACGGCGGCAATCGTCGCCGGGAGGTCGGTGTCTATAATGGATTGTAGGGTGGTGCCTGAACCAGAGATTAAAACAACAATTCGATAGTCGGCGTTCATACGGTTATAGGTAGTTGACCTTGGGTTCACCGTCAGCTTTGGCAATGTCACCGATAACAAAGGCGGACTCTCCGCTGTCTTTAAGAACATCAAGCACGGCATCTACTCTTTCTTTGGCGACACACATCACCATACCGATGCCACAGTTGAACGTTTTAAGCATTTCATCGTCGCTAATATTACCTTCTTCTTGAAGCCAGTCAAATAAGGGTTGTGTAGGCCAGCTGCCGAGTTTCACATTGGCAACCGTGTTTTCAGGTAATACCCGGGGCACGTTCTCGGTTATGCCGCCACCGGTAATGTGGGCGAGTGCGTTGACGGGTTGTTGGGCAATCAGATTCAGCAGTGATTTGACGTAGATGCGAGTCGGTTCGAGCAAAGCCTCTGTTAAGGGCTTGTTGCCCACGGTTTGGTTGAGGTTGTCTTGAAGTTCGATAACTTTTCTAATCAAGGAATAACCGTTTGAATGAGCACCAGATGAAGCCAGCCCGATTAAAACATCACCAACGCCAACGTTTGAGCCATCAATAATATTATCTTTTTCAGCAATGCCAACGCTAAAGCCAGCCAGATCATAATCTTCGCCTTCATACATACCTGGCATCTCGGCAGTTTCTCCACCCACTAAGGCGGCGCCGGCCAGTTCGCAGCCTTTGCCAATACCGGTGATGACCTCACTGGCAACATCCAGATTTAATTGCCCGGTTGCATAGTAATCTAAAAAGAATAAGGGTTCGGCGCCGGTGACGACAATGTCATTTACGCACATAGCGACGAGGTCAATCCCAATGGTGTCATGCTTATCAAGCATCATGGCCAGTTTGAGTTTGGTGCCAACACCATCTGTACCCGAAACAAGAACAGGTTTTTTATAACGATCAAGCGGCAGTTCGAATAATGACCCAAAACCACCCAAACCAGAGAGGACGCCTGGTCTTTGCGTCTTTTTTGCTATAGGTTTGATACGTTCTACTAATTGTGCACCAGCATCAATGTCAACACCTGCATCTTTGTAACTCAGGCTGTTTTTTGGATCACTCAAAATATAAATTCTTTTGGGTTGTAAAAAAAGCCGATTATATCAGTTGAGTGAATTGTTGGCAGTAATAGGGTTAACTATATTATGCTATGCCCTATGTTAATGAGGCTGACAGGCGTATTGATGCGTTTATTATTGGGGTTTATGGTGTTTCTTTTGTCTATGCCGTTATATGCGGTGCAAGTAGATGGTTTGTACACGGCTAACGTTGCAGTTAAAGATCAATCTTCTGCGGCGAGGAATATGGCCTTGAGAGAGGCGCTCCGAGAGGTTGTGCATAAGGTGAGTGGTCGTCGTAGCGCATTAGATAATGTGGCGTTGCTTGAGGCTTTGTCAAATGCGGGTTCATATGTGGAGCAATTTCAGTATAAGCAAATGGATGAGGGAGCAGATTATTGGCTTATTGTGCGGTTTCAAAAAGCAGGAATAGATCAAACCTTGCAGCAATTTGGTGTGCCTGTTTGGGGGGCTAATCGTCCTTCAGTCTTGTTATGGTTGGCTATTGATGAAGGTGGTCGGCGCTCTATTGCTGGCGCAGAATCGGACAGCGGTCTCACGGCAATACTGACACAGGAGGTGCGCAATATGGGCTTGCATGTGACCTTGCCGTTACTCGACTTAGCCGATCAGCGAGATATAGGCTTTAATGATGTCTGGGGCGGATTTTCCGAGCAAATACAGCAGGCATCAAAGCGCTATGGACATTCACAAGTGATGTTTGGTCGACTGTTAAAAAAAGGGTCAACGTGGCAGTTTGATTGGACGTTGATGAATGAGGGCCAGCAAAATAGTGGGCTTGAAAAGTCAAATACAGCTCGCTTGGTTTTTAGGCAGGCTTTTGCCCAAGTGGCAGAGAAACTGGCGGATACTTATGCGCCTTTAAGTGTTGCAAGTCAGGAAAATCAGCTGAATATTGAAGTGGCTGATGTGAAGAGTTTGTCTCAATTTGTGAATATGACGAGTTACTTATCATCGTTAGACATGGTTAAAAAATTGAGTTGGGGGCAGTTGATAGATAATAAAGTTGTGTTGACGGTGGTAATCAGAGGTGACGCGGCTGTTTTGGAAGAGACGATTGCCCTCAATAATGCGCTATCGCCCGACAGTTCACCGAGAAATCAGTATATTTTGCCTGATGGTGTGAAGGCGCTGCCTGCTGACTTAATGGAAAAAACTCTTTATTACCGAGCGAATTAAATGACCAGACGAGATATTCCTAATGTGATTAGTATTATTAGAATCATATTAGTGCTGCCCATCATTTACTTACTATGGCATGAACACTACGTAATGAGTTTGATCCTGTTTACCGTAGCCGGCTTGTCGGATGCGTTGGATGGTTTTTTAGCCAAGCGCTTTGACTGGACGAGTCAGTTGGGCTCTTTCCTTGACCCATTGGCAGATAAATTATTGTTGGTTTCGTGTTTTTTAGTAGGCGTTTTTGCTGATTTAGTGCCGTTTTGGGTTTTTATTATTATTTTGTTACGCGATTTAATTATTGCCTTAGGTGCTTTGGCATACCATTTTATGATAGAAGAGTTCCAAGGTACCCCTCCTTTTTCCAGTAAGTTAAACACAACCTTTCAAATTGTCTATTTGGTGATGGTCATATCGAGTCAAGGTGTTATCGATATACCTGAGTCTTGGATAAATTTTACTCTTTACGCGGTTGCGGCAACAACATCAATCAGTGGTTTGGAGTATATCTGGACGTGGGGTTTTAAGGCTTGGGATATTAAAAAAGGGCGGTAGTTATGGTCAGTAATAGCACGAAGTACGTCATATTTTTTATTGTATTGATCGGATTGATTTATAGTCTCTCTCCGGTTCTGATGCCTTTTTTGATTGCCGCACTACTGGCCTATTTGGGGAACCCGTTAGTCAATGCACTAGAAAGTAGGAAGTGGCGAAGAACATGGGCAGTGAGTCTGGTTTTTGCTGTTATTTTTATTGGCTCGACGGTCATCTTAACTGTTTTAGTTCCTCTTATCGAGCAACAAATAACGAGTCTTATTGAGAAAGTGCCCGCTATTATTCAATGGGCTCGAGAAACGGTATTGCCTTGGTTTCAACTGCGATTAGATGGTTTGGGAACGGCTAATACAGAGCAGATACAACAAACCTTGCAAGAGAATATAGGGCGTGCTGGCAGTATATTAGCAAATGTAATGGGCTCTATAAGTTCGTCCGGCCTTGCGCTTCTTTCAGGCTTGGCTAATCTGATACTCATTCCTGTTGTAACTTTTTACCTGCTAAGGGACTGGGATGCGATGTTAAAGCACCTTCAGGACATTTTTCCTCGTCGCATGGAAGGCAAATTAACGACAATATCAAAAGAAATAGATGTGGTGTTAGGCGCGTTTTTTAAGGGACAAATCCTTGTCATGTTGAGTTTATCGGTGATTTATTACCTTGGGCTAAGCATCGTGGGGTTGGAGTTTGCCTTATTGATCGCTTTGCTGACGGGATTGGTTAGTTTTGTGCCTTATTTGGGTTTGATTACAGGGCTTGCGCTGGCTTGTGGTGCATCAATCTTTCAGCTTCATGACGCGAGTGCGATTTTGCCTATATTGTTGGTCTTTGGTGTGGCTCAGGTTTTGGAAAGTGTTGCGTTAACGCCGATATTGGTTGGCGATAAAATTGGCTTGCACCCGGTTGCGGTTATTTTTGCTGTGATGACAGGGGGGCACTTGTTTGGCTTTACAGGTGTTTTATTGGCCTTACCCGTAGGGGCTGCGCTACTGGTGGTATTGCGGCATGCCAATGATCAATATAAAGAAAGTGAGCTTTACTCGAAGACATAAAAAAGGCGCCTAAAAGGCGCCTTTTTTATCGTAACAAATGGATTATAGGTTGCTGGCAACAAAATCCCAATTCACTAATGCCCAGAACTTGTCCATGTAAGCTGGACGAGCATTGCGGCAATCAATGTAATACGCATGTTCCCAAACGTCACAGGTTAATAGTGGCGTTTGGCCAGCAGTTAGCGGTGTACCCGCATTACTGGTTTGAACAATTTCCAGTTTGCCATCAGCATTTTTTACCAACCAGCACCAGCCTGCACCAAACAGATTGACGGATTTGTCAGTGAATTCAGCTTTAAATGCATCAACAGAGCCATAAGTGTCGTTGATAGCGGCCAATAAATCACCTGAAGGTTCTGTACTGTTGGGTGTTAGGCAGTTCCAGTAAAAAGTGTGGTTCCAGATTTGTGCCGCATTGTTGAAAATGGGGCCAGAAGAATTTTTAACAATCTCTTCAAGGCTGGCATTTTCAAATTCTGTTCCAGGGATTAAGCCGTTTAATTTAGTCACGTACGTTGCGTGATGTTTGCCGTGGTGGAATTCAAGAGTTTCTTGAGAGAGGTGAGGTTCTAATGCATCGATTGCATAAGGTAGAGGAGGTAATTCATGAGCCATGTCAGTTGTTCCTTTATGGTTAAGTTATGCGCCAAGCGCGGAAATAAATGTGAGCTTAACAATAGTGAAATTCATGATATAAATCAATATTTTTTGAAATTAAGTGGTATTTTCATGCGCGCAATAAAAAAGGGCTGGTATGACAGCCCTTTTTAAGATGGAGCAAAATGGCCTATTGATCAGCAGGTGAATTGTGAAGGTGAATGTCCTGCTGTGGATAAGGAATGCTGATGCCTTCATCATCAAAGCGTAGTTTAATACGTTCTAGCAGGTCGAAATGGACGCCCCAATAATCGGCAGAGTTAACCCATGGGCGAACGGCAAAATTTACACTGCTATCAGCCAGTTCAAGTAAGCCTATGGTTGGCGCTGGGTCTTTTAATATGCGCTCTTCGCTTGCCATTAAGTCTTCTAACACTTGTTTGGCTTTCTTGATATCGTCATCGTAACCGATTCCAATAACGAGATCTAAACGACGTGTTGGTTTGGTCGAGTAGTTGACGATATTGCCACTCATCAAGCTACCATTAGGAATAATAATGGTTTTGTTGTCACCTGTACGCATGATGGTGTTAAAAATATGCACTTCTTCAATAACACCAGAAACGCCAGCGCCCTCAATAAAATCACCTTGTTTGAAAGGGCGGAAAATAATCATCAGTACGCCCGCGGCAAAGTTCGCGAGAGAGCCTTGAAGTGCCAGACCAACCGCAAGACCGGCGGCACCTAAGATGGCAATAAAGGAGGTGGTTTGAATGCCGAGCTGGCCAAGGGCCGCAATGATCACGAAAGCTAATAAAGCGGCATAAAGCATATTGGTTGTAAACGAAATAAGGATTGGGTCTGACCCACCTTTATTCATGGCGTTGGAGACGCCTGTACTAATGGCTTTTGCAATTATTTTACCGATAATAAAGATCGCTAAGGCGGCAATGACCTTAAGGCCGTAGACGGTAAGTAGTTCTTGAATTTGAGTGAGAGTGTCTTCTGATAATAAATTGTCCATTGCAATATCTCTTCTAGGTTAGGGAGTAAATACTTTTTTTAATAAATCGGTGGTTCTAGCAGCGGGGTTTTCCCGAATCAACTTTTCTTGTTCTGCGATACGCAAAAATAACGCATCAACGGCTTTTTGAGCAACAAAATTATCAATATCAGGTGATTGCGATGAAATAAAGTTACCGAAAGAGCCAGTATGTGCGATTAATTGCTTGTAACTGGCGGTTACGCCAGCGTTATTGGTTGCTTGTTTAACGATAGGCAGAAATTTTTCCAATAATTGCTCTGAACTGCGTTTTTTGAAGTATTCAGTGGCTGCATTTTCAGGTCCTTTTAGAATGTTTGCTGCCTCTTCAATGCTCATATTTTGAATGGTGTCAGCGAAAATGGCGGCTGCTTCCGGCACAGCTTGTTCAGCCGCTTTATTGAGTGTCGTCTGGAAGTTTTCAACCAGGCTATTTTGCCCGATCATTTCCAACGACGAGGCAATCGGTTTTAAGCTGGCGGGGATGGGGATTTTTACATCAGGTTGATTTAAAAATCCGCCTTCAGAGCTGAGGTTGTCAACAGCAAAAGAGGTTCCCTTTTTTAGTGCTTGCTTAAGGCCGGAAACAACCTCCGCGTTGCTGAGGTTTGCCGGTAACGAAGCCGCTGTTGAGCTGGTGAGTTTGCTTGTGTCAATGTCTTTAATAAAGTCAAGAAAACCCGCATGAGCGAATGATGAACTTAGTAAAGCATAAGCAAGAACAGTTTGTTTTAGCATGTGGCTCATGAAAGGCCTTATTTAAAAAAAGAGCATCCTATCTGTCCAAACTGAACACAAGCTTAATATTTCACAGTTGAAGTGGGTTTAGCAACGTGGTTTTTAAAAAAGGAATGGTCAATTTACGTTGGGCAGCAAGGCTGGCTTGGTCTAATTGCTCAAGCAACCCCCAGAGTGTATTGATATCCCTTGGGAAATGCGTCATCAGATAGCGGGCTGTTTCATGATTAAGCTCTAAACCAAGTTGTTGAGCACGGGTTTGTAAAACTTTGATGGTGTCCTCGTCATTTAACGTTGTTAAATTCAACGGAAGCCCGCTATTTAAGCGGCTTTTTAAGTCATTCAGTATGATGTTTGCCTGTTGAGGAGAAAAACTTGCGCTTACGACTAAACGGCCGTTAGCCTGTTTGATCTGATTGAACAAATTGAAGAGGGCTTCTTCCCAAGTAGCTTGTCCAAAGAAGGTGTCAATATCATCTAAGCAGACTAAATTAAGGTTGGCTAAGCCTTCCAGGATAGAGGGTGGGTTGGTGGCTATTTCTTTGGCGGCTAGATAACACGCGGTACCAGCCTGCTCGGTTTGATGTTGGCAAGCTGATTGCAGCAAATGTGTTTTACCGGTTCCAGCCTCTCCCCACAGATAAATAAAGGGCTCATTAGGGTTTTTTAAGGCTTGGACAACGATTTCATTGTCGCTGGCAATGAAGTTTTCAAAATTAAAAACATCTTGTAATTTAAAAGGCAGCGGCAGTTGTGGGTGCATCAGTGTTTGCTAACGTGCCGAATGTAGAGTGAAGCGGTAAAAAACACAGTCAGGCTGATGATGATCTCGGCGATGCCTAATAACCGTGTGTCGGGGTTAGCAAAGGCTTCGGTCGTGCCGTGTATGAAATAAAGCAGGCTGAGGTAAGCGGCCCAATTTACGGGTTTGTCGCGCCCATGTAAGACGCCTCGTAACGGCAACAGGAGCGGTACGACACAAACAATAAGAACCAAGGCAATAGGAAAAGTTTGAGGCGGAGAAAGCACTGTGATCCAAGCGGTAATAAAAGCAATTAAGGAGAGATAGCTTAATAACTGTAGCCAGTAGGCGGCTTTTTGACCGGGTAATTTCACGATGGTTTTAACTTTTTTGCGAGTGTCGCGATTCTTTTTCCTAGCGCTAGACACAGTTGAGATTCGTGTTCATCCAGCTGGCGTGTATTATCTGTTCCCGCTAAATGACTGGCACCGTAGGGGGTGCCGCCAGAGGCAGTTTCTAGTAGAGCGGGTTCAGAGTAGGGTAATCCAGCCAGTACCATGCCGTGGTGGAGCAGGGGCAGCATCATTGAGGTCAGTGTTGTTTCTTGCCCACCGTGCAGGCTACTGGTGGAAGTGAAAACGGCAGCTGGTTTGCCAATCAGTGCGCCTGATAACCAAATCGTACTTGTATTATCTAGAAAATATTTGAGAGGGGCGGCCATATTGCCAAATCGTGTTGGGCTGCCCAAGACCAATCCATCACAGTTTTTAAGATCTTCTAAACTGGCGTATAAAGCGCCGTCATCTGGGATACCGTCTTCGGTGGCTTCGCAAACGGTAGAAACAGCGGGTACGGTACGAATGGTCGCTTCCACCCCGTCCACTTCCTCCACGCCGCGTGCAACCAGGTTAGCCATATTGGCTGTTGCGCCGTGGCGACTATAAAACAAAACCAGAACGTTTGTGGTCATTTATAGAATACCCAAGACACTTTCAGGAGGGCGCCCAATAGCAGCTTTGCCGTTGGCCAGTACGATGGGACGTTCAATTAGAATAGGGTTTTCGAGCATTGCGTTAAGTAATTGTTCGTCGCTTAACGTGTTGTCTTTCAGATTGAGTTCTTTATAAATGGTTTCGCCTTTACGCATTAAATCACGTGGGGACATTCCCAGTAATGTTAAAACGGTCTCAAGTTCCTCTTTGTTAGGCTTGTTTTTTAAATAGTCAATAATATCTGGCTGAATGCCTTGTTCTTCCAGAATCTTGAGTGTCTGGCGAGATTTGCTGCAACGTGGGTTGTGATAAATTTTAATGCTCAACAAAATATCCTCAATGAGTGTTTTCGAAGATTATAAATTATCTGCTAATTTACGACAGGCTTTTTCTGCTTTGGATGCCGCATGATATGATGGCGGGTAGATTATTGAATAAGAATTAAAAGATGAAGCTACCTGATTTTAGCCAAGCAGCGGTCTTGGTTGTTGGTGATTTGATGCTAGATAGAAATTGGCAGGGTGATACATCGCGTGTTTCTCCCGAGGCGCCGGTTCCTGTTGTTCATGTTAAAGACATAGAAGATCGCCCAGGTGGCGCGGGTAATGTTGCGCTTAATATTGCTGGTCTCAATTCGACCGTGACTGTCTTGGGCTATACCGGAGAGGATGCGGCTGCACGTGCGTTGAAAGAGCAGTTAGAGCAAGCGAAGGTGACGTGTCAGTTTGAGCATTTAACCGATCAGCCAACGATCACTAAATTGAGGGTGCTCAGTCGGCATCAGCAATTAATTCGGTTGGACTTTGAAGAGAGTTTCCACGACTTACCAGTTGAGCAATTGCATCAAGACTACGAGCAAGCGTTACCTTCACATGACGTTGTGGTGCTGTCAGATTACGGCAAAGGCACCTTGGCTTCCGTGCAGCAGCTGATTGCGACAGCCAGAGCGGCGGGAAAAAAAGTGTTGGTCGATCCTAAAGGAACAGATTTTACCAAGTATCGAGGTGCAACGCTGATTACGCCAAATTGGAGTGAATTCCAAGCGGTTGTTGGTGAGTGTAAGAATGAAGAAGAAATGGTCAGCCGAGGTTCCGCCTTGCTTGAGGAGCTGCACTTAGAGGCGTTGTTAGTGACGCGAGGCGAAAAAGGCATGACTTTACTTCAACCGGATCAAGACCCCATTCACTTACCGACGCAGGCGCAAGAAGTGTTTGATGTGACCGGGGCTGGCGATACGGTTATTTCAACTTTAGCAGCCTGCTTGGCCGCAGGGTCCAGCTTGCCCGACGCAACAGTCTTGGCGAATCAGGCGGCGGGTTTGGTGGTCGCTAAATTGGGAACAGCCACCGTAACGCAAAATGAGCTAAAAGCAAGTTTGCATACGTTAGAAGACATGCCGCGTGGTTTTGTCAGTGCTGAAGACTTATCACTCGCGATTGCTAAGGCGCGAATTAATGGTGAAAAAATTGTGCTGACCAATGGGTGTTTTGATATTTTACACCCTGGGCATGTGCGATATTTGCAACAAGCAAAGGCACTGGGCGACAGATTAATTATTTTAGTGAACGATGATGCATCGGTATCGCGTTTGAAAGGGCCTGAGCGCCCCATTAATCGGCTGGAAGTACGTGCAGAAATGTTGTCGGCTCTGGCCTGCGTTGATTGGGTCTGTGCTTTTTCTGAAGATTCCCCGCGTGAGCATATCTGCCGAATATTGCCCGATATTTTAGTTAAAGGCGGTGACTACAAAAGCATTGAAGATATAGAAGGGTTTGATTGTGTTGCTAAGGCGGGCGGGGCAACCTATGTGCTCGATTACGTTGAAGGGTGTTCGACGACGAATTTAATCAAAAATATTCGCGATACAAGTGAAAAGAGGTAAAGAAATGATCATAGTAACGGGCGGTGCGGGTTTTATTGGCAGTAATATTATTCAAGGTTTAAATGCCAGGGGTATTAGCGATATTCTAGTGGTCGACGATTTGAAAGATGGCGCAAAATTTAAAAATATCGTGGATAGTCAAATCGCAGACTACATGGATAAAGACGACTTTCTAGACGGCGTGTTGAGTGGTGGGTTTGATGATGTGCCCATTGAGGCAATTTTTCATGAAGGCGCTTGCTCTTCCACGACAGAGTGGGATGGGCGGTTTATGATGGACAATAATTACGAATACTCCAAGGCGCTTTTGCATTTCTGCCAAGCCAATCAGGTCCCTTTTATCTACGCTTCCAGTGCTTCTGTTTATGGGGGCGGTAGCGAGTTTAAAGAAGACCTGAAGAATGAAGAGCCGTTAAATGTGTACGGTTATTCTAAATTTTTGTTTGACCAATATGTGCGCGCACAAGATATTGGCAGTCAAGTGGTGGGTCTACGCTATTTTAATGTGTATGGGCCGCGCGAACAGCATAAAGGGAGTATGGCGAGTGTTGCTTTCCATCTCAATAACCAGTTATTAGATTCTGGTGAGATTAAATTATTTGCTGGTTGTGATGGTTATAGAGACGGTGAACAAGTCCGAGATTTCGTTTACGTGTCTGATGTTGTTGATGTGAACTTATGGTTTTTAGATAACCCAACGGTTTCGGGCATCTTTAATTGCGGCACGGGCAAGAGCCAGCCATTTAATGATGTCGCTAAAGGTGTGCTCGATTATCATCAAAAAGGTCGCTTGAGTTATATTCCTTTTCCTGACCATTTGGTTGGTCATTATCAAAGTTTCACCGAAGCCGATCTAACGGCGCTGCGTGCTGCTGGCTGTGATGTGACATTTAAAACAGTGGCAGAGGGTGTAAAGTGTTATATGGAATGGTTAAACGCTAAATAATTTCATGCGACTGGCGTATTCAGCCTTACTGTATCTTTTATCCCCTTTTCTCGTTTTGCGACTGCTGGTGCGTGGGCGAAAGGCGCCTGCTTATTTAAGTCGATGGCATGAACGTTTTGCTTGGTATGAAAAAGGCCAGCCTGAAGGCGTTATCTGGTTTCATACGGTATCGGTTGGTGAAGCAGAGGCAGCCTTCCCATTAATAGATGAGATAGCTAAAAAATACACAGATACCCCTATCTTGGTGACGACAACAACACCGACAGGCTCTGCACGTGTTAAAGCCTTTCTCGGTCATCGAGTGCATCATGTGTACTTGCCGTATGATTTGCCAGGTGCGATGAAACGATTTTATCGTCGTTTTAAACCCAAAATGGCCATTATTCTGGAAACTGAAATCTGGCCGAATATGCTTTACCAAGCGAAGCAACATGGCGTGCCTTCGATCATTGTTAACGCAAGGCTCTCTGAGAAATCCGCGAGAGGCTATGCAAAATTGGGAGCATTCATGACGCAAACATTGGGGCATGTTTCACATGTGTGTGCGCAGACAGAGGCGAGCTTAACTCGTTTTATCGACCTGGGTTTAGATAAAAACAAAATCAGCGTGCCAGGTAATATTAAATTTGATACCGACATGCCTGCTTATTTGTTTGAACAAGCAGAGGTTATCAGGCGTGATTGGTTTCAGCAACGCCCCAGTTGGATTGCGGCCAGTACGCATGAGGGTGAGGATGAGAAGGTACTGGAGGCTTTTTCAATAATAAAAAAACAGCAGCCCGATACCCTATTGGTGTTAGTGCCCAGGCACCCGGAAAGATTTAACTCAGTCGCAAAATTATGTGAAAAACGGGGGTATACCGTTACACGTCGCAGTGAGCAAAAATCGTCGTTGGTTAAGACGGATGTTTTTTTGCTCGATACACTGGGTGAGCTGAAATTGTATTATGCGACAGTTGATGTTGCATTCATTGGGGGTAGCTTTGTCCCAACGGGCGGACATAATATGCTGGAAGCAGCCGCTCATTCAGTGCCTGTGTTGTTCGGCCCATTTGTGCATAACTTTACGGAGATTAGTGACCGTTTGCTAGCAAATGGAGCCGCTTTACAAGTGGAAAACCCAGATCAGCTTGCGCAGCAAGTGATTGAGTTGCTTGAGCATCCTGAAAAGCGTGATCAGATGGGCGCAGCGGGTTATAACTTTGTCGAAAAAAACAAAGGCGCGGTTAACAACGTAGCGGAACGTATTATCAGCATGTTGAATGAGCCGCTTTAGTCGACGATACAAAGTCCTCGCGTCAGGCATTTTTTGTTTAGTGCTGACATTGAGTATAGCCCGTTTTGCTTATACGCCCATGATGCCTATTATGTTTGAACAGGCCGGATTAACTAAGGTGTTGGCGGGTTGGTTGGCAACGATCAATTATTTGGGTTATATGTCAGGGGCACTCACGGCCGCCTTGGTGGGGAACCTTATTATCAAGGACCGCATTTATCGCACAGGCTTGGTGCTTGCCGTTCTCACCACCCTAATGATGGGCCTGGTTGAATCACCTTGGGTCTGGGGCGTTTCCCGGTTCGTTGCTGGGTTTAGCTCGGCAGCCGGCTTATTGATTGGAGCGGGTCTGATGTTAAATTGGTTAATAAGGCATCATTATCGCAGTGAAATGGGCATTCATTTTGCCGGCATCGGCATAGGGATTGTCTTAGTGGCCTTATTGCTCGAACAGACGGAAACGTTGATGTGGTCGGAGCAATGGTTGCTTTTGGGTGGTGTGGGTGTTTTGTTAGCCATTCCTGCATGGTGTTGGTTGCCATCCCCAGATACAACCGGGATCAGTGAGCAAGGGCAAGTGCTTGATGATAAGCCTCCGAGTCGCCTTTTTTTAAAGCTGATGCTGGTTGTTTATTTTTGCGCAGGATTTGGTTTTGTTATCAGCGCGACTTATATTGTTGCGATTGTGGAAAATCAGGATGAATTAAGGGGGCAGGGTGAAATGGCCTTTCTGATATTGGGTGTTTTTGCCGCTCCAGCCTGTATTTTTTGGGATTTAATTTCCAGAAAAACAGGCATTTTGAATGCGTTACTGTTAGCCTTTATCGTCCATGCCATGGGTATTGTGCTCCCGGTGATCGGTCATACCCTATGGTTTGCTTTACTGAGCGCGGCTTTGTATGGTTTTACCTTCGTTGGCATTGTCAGCATTGTGTTAACAATGGCTGGGCGCTTTTATCCAACAAAGCCGGCAAAACTAATGGGCATGTTAACAATGAGCTACGGGGTACCGCAGATTGTGGCGCCCACAATAGCGGGTTATTTAGCGGCGGCGACCGGTCATTATGATGCGTCGTTATTAATGGCGAGTGGGTTTGTGATGTTTGGTTCCCTTGTTATTTTAGCGATCAAAAAATGGGCATCAAAAGACGTTGATTTGCTGGAGTCAACGTCTTAAGAAAGGGGTTACCAATAAAGCGATTTAGTGTCTCAGTGCTCTAACCAATGATTGATCGTTTCAAGGTCAGCTTTAGATAATGAACCGGCGCTGTGTTTAAGGTTTAAAATGCTGAGTATATAGTTTATTTTTGCTTCATTCAGTTCGAGTTTAGCCCGTGATAAATTGCTTTGAGCGTTGAGGACATCGACAATTGTCCGTGTGCCAACGTCAAGGCCGGCTTCATTGGCATCTAAAGAACTTTTGTTCGAAATGATGGCCTGTTTTAAGGCATTAACTCGCTTAAGGTTTGTTGCAACCCCTCGGAAAGCATCACGTGTTTCTCTGAGTGTGGTGCGCTGGAGAGATTGCAAAACATCCAATGATTGTTGGTGATTAAATGCTGCCTGCCTCGTCTTTGATCTGGTTTTGCCGCCAGCAAATAACGGCAAGTTTAATTCTACCCCAAGTCGGTCTGATTCGTTTCTAAAGCCGGTTCCAAAACTGCCGCCACCGGTTTCGCTATATTGGTGTGAGGCAACAATGTCAACCGTTGGGTAGTGTCCCGAACGGTTAATATCAATGTCCTTTTTTGCAATACTGACATCATGTCGTGCCATCTTTAACGCCAGATTGTTGTTCGCTGCGTTTGTTTCCCAATGGCCGATCTTGTTGGGTTCTGGTGCAGCTAAAGGGAAAGACGGTGCTAACGGGGTCAGGGTGAATGTGTTGGCTTGAATAATTTCCCGTAAAGCCTCTTGCGCTGAATACAAGGTATCGTGAGCGGCAATTTGGGTGGCAATGGCCAGATCATATCTCGCTTGGGCATCATGCACGTCGGTAATGGCGACCAGCCCTACATCGAAGCGTACTTTGGCTTGTTCAAGTTGGCGGGTAAAGGCCTTTACATCGTCGTTGGCCAGTTTTAAATTGACCTCTGCTTGAAGTGCTGACATGTATCGTTGGGTTAAACGTAAAATTAGCGCTTGTTCAGCCAGTTGATAATTGATTTCTGCTTTGGAAACCTGCTTTGTGGCTTGCTTGAAGCGTGTGAGGTAAGCCCAGTTGAAAAGCGGTTGTCTTAAAGAGATAGAAAACCCTTCATCTCGAAATTGCTCCGTGTTTTTGCCGCTGCCGGAAAAGCTGCTTTCGCTTTCTTGTCGTACCTCATCTGAACGGGCCGAAGCGTTAATATTGGGCAGTAAATCTGCCAACGCCTGAGGTTTGACTTCTTTGGATGACAGTAACTGGTTGTAAGCAGCGTGTAAGTCGGCGTCATGTTCGAGGGCTAGCTCGTACGCGGTCACCAAATTCAGCGGTTGAGCAAAGTTGACTGTTGGAGAGCTGCAAAGAATAAGGCAGAGTAAAAATTTTCTTAGCGTTTTCATAGTGATTCAGCGGGTTGATCGTATGGTTCATACTTTAGCATGTAGGCAGCCAATTAGTCTGTTTAACCGCCATGATTATCGGTGTTTAAAATGAATGTAGCCGGGCCATCATTACACAATGAAACTTGCATATCGGCAGCAAATTCACCCCATGCTACGTTGCCATGCTGCAGTCTTGCATAGTCCACAGCGAATTCAAATAAAGGTTTGGCGATAGCTGGTGAGGCTGCTGGGGCAAAGCTGGGTCGGGCGCCTTTTTTGGTATCGGCGGCTAAGGTGAATTGCGGAATCAGTAATAAGCCACCCTTGATGTCTTTAAGGCTTAAATTCATTTTATCTTTTTCATCAGTGAATATTCGATAGGATAAGAGTCGATCTATGAGTTGTTGCGCCTCTGCTTCACTGTCGCCTTGCTTGATAGCAAGCAAAGCAACGATGCCTTGCTTGATTTCCCCGATTGGGATGTCATTAACACGAACATTGGCGTGGGTGACGCGTTGAATGACGGTTAGCATTTTGATGACATGCAAAGACGGTTGAGCAAATCAGCGTAGCTATCGCTGATAGTGGTTAGCGAGAAGGCGGCGTTAGCAGGGCTTGGATTCGGTGTGACATAAACGGGTTGATTATTGATGGCCCATGATTGTAATCCCCAGTTCACAGAATGCTTGTTTTCGCTGCCGTATTGTAAATACTTTTGGCAAGTCAGCTTACCGTGAAACCAAACCGCCTGAGGGCGTATGTCGTTAACAAGAATTTGTAAACGGTTGCTGCCGGTACGATAATCATCCGCTCTTAGCTCTTTGCAGTCAGGGGTGGGGCGCTTAACAAGGTCTGTGAACCCAATTTGATACTGTTCGAGCAAGTATTGGCAGCTGTCTAGGCTGGGTGTTAAATTTTTTTTAAAAAAACCACATTGATTCAGTGCTTTCCAGAAACGGTTTCTCGGGTTGGCGAAATAAAATCCCGCTTTTACGGAAGGAATAGAGGGGTTGAGTCCAACTGAGAGAACCGACATCGGGTCACAAAGTAGATCAGGAAGAGTTTCCATTCAACTAGTATGTGGGCATAGCGGGTTCCACTTCACTAGCCCATGCATGAACGCCGCCGGTTAAATTAGTAATGTCTTTGAAACCATGTTGCATTAAATATTGAGCCACTTGCTGACTTCTCATGCCATGATGACAAATGGTGATAATGGGCGTTGTTTTTGAGAGTTGATCCAGTTGACTGGGAATACTTTGCATGGGTATTAAATGGCTGTTTGCAATATGGCAATAGTCAAATTCATGTGGTTCCCTGACATCGAGTAGAAAAGGCGGTGTATCTGCTGTATCGATCAGTAATTTGAGTTGACTTGCGGAAATGGTTTTCATATATAAGTGCGTTTATTATGCAAAAATAATTATAACAGTGTGTGATAAGATACTGGGTGTCAATATCGTTAATTACGCGCGTCTAAAGAGGTTATGATGAGTGCCATTCCAGAAGAATTCAAGAAAAAAACTGAAGCATTACAAAAGGCGGCGATAACCCCCTTGCCCAATTCAGAAAAAGTGTATATCAAAGGGTCGCGTGATGATATCAACGTGCCCATGCGAAAAATTTCTTTAGCTGATACATCAACGAGTTTTGGTGCTGAAAAAAACCCAGATGTTTACGTGTATGATTGCTCGGGTGTTTATACTGATCCGAAGGCCACTATTGATTTGAGAACGGGGCTGCCTCATGTGCGTCGCCCTTGGATATTAGATAGGGACGACACGGAATTGTTAGACGGGCCTAGCTCCAGTTTTGGTCAACAACGCCAACAAGATGAGAGTCTAGCCCATTTACGGTTTGAGCATATTCAAGCCCCTAGGCGAGCTAAAGCCGGTGCTAATGTCAGCCAAATGCATTACGCAAAAAAAGGGATTATTACCCCCGAAATGGAGTTCATAGCAATACGTGAGAATATGAAGCGGTCGGAAATTAATGCGCAACAGCATCCGGGTGAGTCTTTTGGCGCGAGCATTCCTGCGGAGATTACGGCTGAATTTGTTCGAGATGAAATTGCACGTGGTCGCGCCATTATTCCTGCCAATATTAACCACCCTGAAGTGGAGCCAATGATTATCGGTCGTAACTTCCTGGTGAAAATTAATGGCAATCTGGGTAATTCGGCGGTCACATCTTCAATTGAAGAAGAAGTGGATAAAATGGTTTGGGGCATTCGTTGGGGTGCCGATACGATCATGGATTTATCCACCGGAAAAAACATCCACGAAACGCGCGAATGGATTTTGCGTAATTCTCCTGTTCCCATTGGTACAGTACCCATTTATCAAGCCTTGGAAAAGGTGGATGGCAAAGCCGAAGATTTAACATGGGAAATTTTTAAAGATACCTTGATTGAGCAAGCTGAGCAAGGGGTTGATTACTTTACAATTCATGCCGGTGTTTTGCTACGTTATGTACCGATGACGGCGAAACGGACCACCGGTATCGTTTCTCGTGGCGGCTCTATTATGGCCAAGTGGTGTTTGGCACATCACAAGGAAAATTTCTTATATACTCATTTTGAGGAGATATGTGAGATTATGAAAGCCTATGATGTTTCCTTTTCCTTAGGTGATGGCTTGCGCCCCGGCTCTTTGGCAGATGCAAACGATGAAGCGCAATTTGGTGAGCTGGAAACCTTGGGCGAGTTGACGAAAATTGCATGGAAACATGATGTTCAAACCATGATTGAAGGGCCCGGTCACGTGCCAATGCAAATGATCAAGGAAAACATGGACAAGCAATTAGAATGCTGTGATGAAGCGCCATTTTATACGCTAGGCCCACTCACAACAGATATTGCTCCAGGGTATGATCACATCACATCAGGTATCGGTGCGGCCATGATTGGCTGGTACGGTTGTGCGATGTTGTGCTACGTCACGCCCAAAGAGCATTTAGGGTTGCCCAATAAAGAAGATGTTCGTGAAGGCATCATTACCTATAAAATTGCTGCGCACGCAGCGGATTTGGCAAAAGGCCATCCCGGTGCGCAAATACGCGATAATGCTTTATCTAAAGCGCGTTTCGAGTTTCGTTGGGAAGATCAGTTTAATTTAGGCTTGGATCCAGACCGTGCACGTGAATATCACGATGAAACCTTGCCCAAAGATTCAGCGAAAGTGGCGCATTTTTGTTCAATGTGCGGTCCGCATTTTTGCTCAATGAAAATCTCACAAGATGTTCGAGATTATGCAGCGAATAAAGGCATTGAGGCTAAAGATGCCTTGGAAGAAGGGATGACCGAAAAAGCGGTTGAATTTAAAAGTAAAGGCGCAGAAATTTATAAAAAAGTATAACGGCGTGGTATCACACAAAGCGTGATTATTTAATGAACAAGCTCATCGGGCGGCGGCAAAATTTCAGGCTCGTTAGCCAGCTTTTTTAGTTCATGGGTGAGTAAAGCGAAGTCCGTCCATTGGCTTGAGTTGTGTTCCGGGTTCCAGCGTGCACGTAGATAGCCAAAGCGATCTATCAAGTATTCAATGTGGGTTAGAGGGCGTGTGTCATCGACGTCGCGCTCGTCCATAAAGCTGCGACGAAAAAGTGAGTAGGTATTAGTAATCGGCTCGGTTTGTTCTGTCACAACAATAAACGGATAAGCAGGTTTATTGGTCAGTGTTTCACTGCTCGGCTTTGTTATTTCAACAGCGATAATGTCTGTGTTGTTTGCTGTGAAATCTTTGTAGTGGTTTTTTAAGTTATCCAGGCGAGTCTTTTCCTCTGGCCATGAGAAAAAAACCAATAAAAGGGCATTTTTCTTTCTATGGTCTATTAAATGGCCGCTACTGGTGTCGGTTGAATAATAAAAATTTGGAGCGCCTAAGAAAGGCTCGTTTGGCTCAATATAGGTGTAGAGGCTAGTGCCATTAGAGCTGGCGGTCGTGGCGTTGAGATAATTGATCAGTTCCCAGATTTCGTCTTCATCCAATGAATTAATTGAGGAATGAAAATTATCAGCGGCGAGCTCTTGAGTAAGGTTCCAATACCTATCGCCCGCTGTAGAATCAGCTGAATGCCTGTGATTTAAGTCCATGACCATTACGTCCAGTGTTTCTGCTAGCACGCCATCCCCTTTCCCCTTTGCACCGTGACAGCTTGCGCAATGCTCGCTATAAAGGTGTCTTCCATTGTTAATGCTTATTGCATCGTAAGGTACGCTGGAGTTGCGATAAGTATCTGGGTAAGCCTTTACCGCTAGGGGTTGAAGGGCGATGATAACCCCAAAGCTCGATAAGCTAAAGCCAGCAATAATAGCCATTTTTTTTAAATGTTTAAAGCGTAAAAAGTAAAGGCTTAATCCGATGGCTAAAATGATTAGCATGAGGCCGAGAAGGACTTGTGTATGCACTGAAGTCGTTTGATCCCATGTGGCGTCTAATGAAAAACGAAAATCAAAAGGCCATACAACTCGCGTTTCATGAAGGGCGGGTGTCGTGCTTTTCAAAATATTGGCAAACCCTAATAAAACAAGCCCTAGACTGGTTTCAAGTGATACCCATTTTGCAATGACTGCGTTGGTGACGGCTAGCGATTGGCGTTGGTGCACACCTTTGGTCATGTAATAGCGTCGAATGATGCCTGCAACCGACAACATGCTGATAAAAAGAAAAATTTTAATAAGCAAAAAATGACCATAAGGTGTCGCGAATAACTCGGCCCAACGACTGATCTGAAGGTAAGCGATGAATGAGCCGCTCAGTAAAATAATACCGACCATCGTACTGGCTAAAATCGAGAATTTATTGAGTATCTGCCAAACGGCAGAAGGGTCAGGCGTATTCTGTGTCGCTTTTGGCGAGAGGCGAAGCAAAAAAATCAAGGCAGGAAGTGCACCTAACCAACTACCAGCGGCTAACAGGTGAAGCCCATGCCCGATTAACCCCGGCCAAGCAGGTTCAATACCGGCGGCATGGCTTTTTAGCGAGCCGGCAAACAGTAAGACAGAACTGGCCGCGATAAGCCAAATAAAAAAGTAGCGGTTGTCGGCGTTTGGATTAAGGCGGTGGCGAGTCAGAAGGCTGAATAAAATGAGAAGGGCCAACAGCTCTTGCGTAAGCCAAACAGAGCCAAATCGCGTTGAAAAAAGCACAAGTTTTATAAGGTCTTGATCGAGGGCGCTGTCAGGGTGACCGGACATAGAGAAGGCTTGTAAAGAAGGCAGGAAAAGCCCCGAAACAACAAGAACGAGGGCTAATAATAAACTGTATTGAATAAGTTGCTGGCGTGCTGCATGTAGCCTTGCTGGCTTGACCCCGCAAGAGAGCAGACAGATAACGGCCGTGCCAAGAATAAATAACCCAGCAACAGAGTGCAGAAAAGTGACGAAGAAACCAAAAGTCTCCATCAGTGGGCGAGGGGTTTTTCCTTTTTAATTCGAAAGCTATAAGTTGAAGATATTGTGTGCCCATCTAACGATAATACTTTATAGCTAACAGTATATTGACCTGCTGGGAGAACGGGCAACAAGAGGACGAGGCGTTTTTGATTGCTGGGATCGACGATTGCTTTTTCCGTTGTCAAGACGCTGCCATCGGCTCTTTTAACCGTGATGCTTGAGTATGCAGGCTCAAACAGTTGATTAAATAAAATGTTAATTGACTCGGGGGGACGGCTAAGGGTAGATCGAGGAGCAGGGTCAGTGCCGATGACCTTTGCATGGGCAAAAATTTGTGGTGCTGTTGTAAGGCACACAAGAGTGAATAATATGACCCAATTTGATTTTGTTCTAATGCGTTTCATAAGGACGGGTTGTGTAAGAGGGCGATTTTATATTTATGTAGCATGTTTTTAATGACGGTCGTCTATGATCAGCTTCGTTAAAATAGTCAGGCTTCCAGCTGGAATCTCGTATTTTATACTGGTGCGCTAATAAATGTTTGCCATGAATTTTGCTTCCGCGACAGTTTTTAATGAACCAGGTAGCGACATCGTCAGGCTTTATATGAATGAGGCCATGGTACTCAGATCGATCATGCTTATCACGTATTTCCATTATTCTACAGCTGATCAGCTCAGGTGATTTTGTGAAAGGCAAGCGAAATTTTTTGGAAAGGAGAGACAGACAGGTGTTCTCCAGTTCATTTAGCGTGGTTTTGTCTGGCAATCGAGATAAGAAAACATCCATGTTGATGGGTATTCCTCTATGGCTTATTTTTATTATTTAAAGTTAAGGCTAATTCAGTTGGATCTTAAAATCAAGGTGTTGAAGCGCCTCATGGCCTCAGTGCTGAAAAAGTTCTCTTGGTTCTTTTAAGAAGCAAACAGTCAATGTTCTCTTTAAAGGCTCACTCGGCGACTGAGCATGGCAAGCCAGGGTTGCTGCTCTATGGGTTTACCTTTTGGTCGGTAGTAATGTGACAATAATTCAAAGCCGGCTTGTTCTATAAACGCCTTGCTTTCCTCAATTTCTTGGTAATGCCCATAACGTTGACCTTGCCAGCCTTCGGCGTTACCGCGTGGGTTAGAAGTGAACAGTACGCCATTAGGCCGTAGACAATGGTGCAATGTCTTCAGTACAGCTAACAGGTGCGTGCTGGGAACGTGAAACATAGAAGCGTTGGCAAAGACGCCATCAAAATATTCGGTCGGTAAACTCAGGGTAGTGAATGTTTGATTCAGTGTGGGGCAACCGCTGAATTCTGTGGCCATTTTGCAAAAGGTTTTAGAGCCGTCTAAGCCGATAGGATGGTGCCCTAATGATTTAAAGTGTTGCAAGTCTCGACCGGGGCCACATCCAAAATCAAGAATATTCAGCGGCTTGCCTTTTGGCAAGGCAGTAAGAAAGGCTTCTATATTTTGTGAGACATCATGATCTTTTGTTCCTGCCCAAAACGCTTCAGCATGGTCGTCATAATGACGAATGGTTAGTGTTTCTTTATCGTTTGGGTCACTCATGTGTCTTTTAAAAAGGAAAGCTGAACGGTACATTAAAAGTATAGCTCACCATAAAGAGGTTTACATGGATTAGGGTAACGCGCACTATTTTTTTTCCGATTGAATGAATTGAAGGGATCCTGGTATAAAATGCTCTGATGGATATTACACATATATTGGATGGTTTAAACGATGCTCAACGCGATGCGGTGAGTAGCTCAGAAAAAGCTGCGTTGATTCTTGCTGGGGCAGGGAGCGGTAAAACGCGAGTATTGGTGCATCGAATCGCCTGGTTAATGCAAGTTGAAGGGGTGTCTCCGTTCAGTGTTCTAGCGGTCACGTTCACTAATAAGGCGGCTGGTGAAATGCGAGAGCGTGTGCAAGCGATGCTTAAAACACCCGTAGGTGGCATGTGGATTGGTACTTTCCACGGCATAGCACACCGTTTATTGCGGATGCATGCACAAGAGTTAGGCTTACCAGATGCATTTCAAGTGTTAGATTCGGATGACCAGTTTCGCTTGATTAAGCGGTTACTCAAGTCGATGGATGTGGATGATACAAGGTGGCCTCCGCGTCAGGTTCAATGGTTTATCAATGCACAAAAGGATGAAGGTAAGCGAGCTAGGCACATTGCACCTTCGAGTGATCATTTTGAGCAAAAAATGTTAGACATTTATGCGGGATACGAAAGGGTGTGTCAGCGCTCGGGCTTGGTTGACTTTGCCGAGTTACTGTTGCGAGCACACGAATTGTTAAGAGATAACGATGAGGTGCGAGAACATTATCAGCAGCGCTTTCGACACGTGTTGGTCGATGAATTTCAAGATACCAACACCATTCAATATGCCTGGTTACGGTTACTAACGCAAGAGTCTGAAAACCTGTATGTGGTGGGTGACGACGATCAATCAATTTATGGCTGGCGAGGTGCAAAAATTGAGAATATCCACCGTTTCCAAAAAGATTATGTGGGACATAAAGTTGTTCGTCTGGAACAAAATTACCGTTCAACCAGTACGATTCTGAACGCGGCCAATGCCATTATTGTTAATAACGATGGACGGATGGGCAAAGAGTTGTGGACCGATGGCGAGGAAGGCGAGTTAATTTCGCTTTATGCCGGTTATAACGATCAAGACGAAGCCCGTTTTGTGGTCGATAGAATTAAAGATTGGGTGAGTCAGGGGCATTGTCGTGATGAGGTGGCTATTTTATATCGCTCAAACGCTCAATCACGTTTATTTGAGGAATACTTAGTGGCAGCCGGGGTGCCTTATCGAATTTATGGCGGTTATCGTTTTTTCGAACGACTGGAAATTAAAAATGCGTTGGCTTATCTACAATTGGTGACACATAAAGAAAACGATGCCGCTTTTGAGCGTATCGTCAATACACCCACTCGAGGACTTGGGACACGCACGCTGGATATTATTCGTGAACAAGCAAGGGCGCAAAATATCAGTTTGTGGCATGCAGCAAAGAGCCTGTGTGAAGGCGCTGCTTTGAATGGTCGGGCGCTTAATGCCTTAAGTGGTTTTATGACGCTTATTCGCCAACTTGAAGCCGATATGGACTCGATGAATTTGCATGAAAAAGTAGCAGAAGTTATCAGTCGCTCAGGGTTGATTGAACATCATAAAAAAGAAAAAGGTGAGAAAGGCGAAACACGTGTTGAAAACTTGGAGGAGCTGATTAATGCTGCTCGACAATTTTCAGATGAGGCAGAAGATCATGAAGGGCTCAGTGAGTTAGATGCTTTCTTGGCGCATGCAGCTTTAGAGGCCGGTGAAGGGCAAGCTGATCCATTTGAAGATTGTGTACAGTTAATGACCCTGCATTCTGCGAAAGGCCTGGAGTTTCCATTGGTCTTTATAAGTGGGATGGAAGAGGGGTTATTTCCCAGCCAGCGATCAGTGGATGATGCTAGTAAATTAGAAGAAGAAAGGCGGTTAGCGTATGTGGGGGTTACTCGGGCGATGGAGAAACTGTATTTAACCTATGCTGAGTCACGTCGTTTGCATGGCCAGGAAAATTACCCCATGCCGTCGCGATTTATTAGAGAAATTCCTGCCGAATTAATGCAAGAAGTCCGTTTAGGGTCGCGTGTAACAAGGCCGGTTGCGCCCACTCATCAGGCAAGTTTTGGAGAAAAAACAGCGGATGGTTTTAAAATGGGGCAATCTGTTCGGCATGCAAAATTTGGCGAGGGTGTGGTATTGAATATTGAGGGCAGTGGGGCTCAAGCGCGGGTTCAGGTGAACTTTTCCTCCGAAGGGCCTAAATGGTTAATGCTGGCTTATGCCAAATTAGACAAACTATCAGTTTAAATGAACCCCCAGCTTACTCAATAAGCTGGGGGTTAACAGGCTGTTTTAGAACGGGTAGTGTACCTGGTTCGGCGCAACGGTTAACCAGCGTAATTCGGTAAATTCGTCAATCACAGCACGGCCATCAAAGCGGCCGTAGCCGGTAGATTTGGTGCCACCGTAAGGTGCTTGTGCCTCACCGTTCACAGTCGCGCTGTTGATATGGCAAATACCGGATTCAATTTTTTTCGCTATTTTCATCGCCCTTGGGAAGTTTTGGCTGAACACCGAGGCGGATAAGCCGTATTCCGTATCGTTGGCAACAAACAGAGCTTGTTCGTCATCTTTGATGCGAATGATTGAAATAACGGGTCCAAAAGATTCTTCGTGGTAGGCTCGCATGTCGCTTGTTACGTGATCAAGAATCGTAGCGGGCATGCTTGCGTTGTCAGCTGCCCCACCCGTGACGAGGGTGGCTCCTTTTTCTACAGCATCTTCAACAATACTATTGAGCCTTGCACCCGAGGAGGCATCCACCAATGGGCCAATAATGCATTGCTCATTACCCTCAACAGCGGGGTTACCCATGGTGAGCTTTTGAGCGGCGATATTGAATTTTTCAACAAATTCATCGGCTATTTTTTCGTCAATGACGATACGACCAGTGGTCATGCAAATTTGCCCTTGATATAAGAAGCAGCCGAAAATGGCTGCTTTAACGGCCTCATCGATATCAGCATCATCGAGAATAACTAACGGCGATTTGCCGCCCAGTTCAAGCAGGCAACGTTTTAAGTGCTGGCCAGCTTGTTGAGCAATAATGCGACCAACCCGAGTGGAACCTGTGAAATTAATACGCCTAATCGCAGGGTGGGCGATAAGCGCTTCAGTAATGTCCGCCGCATCTTTCGAGGCATGAGTGATAACGTTGAGTACGCCTGGCGGTAAGCCCGCTTCCAAACAGGCATCTACAACTAGCATATGAGTTTTTGGACTGACTTCAGAGGCACGGAATACAACGGTATTTCCGCAGGCAATGGGATAAGCGATACTTCGCGCTGCTAGTGCAATAGGGCCGTTCCATGGAGCCATGCTCAGCACAACCCCCACGGGTTGACGGAAAGTCATTGATAAAGTATCTGGTTTGTCGGTGGGAATGGTTTCGCCTTGAATTTGCGTGGTTAAGCTGGCAGCTTCTCGGAACAAACCGGCTGCCATCATCACGTTAAAGCCTGCCCAAAGAGCGGAGGCGCCTACTTCAGCCGCCATGGCTTGAATAAAATCGTTGGTTTTGCTTTCAAGTAGGTCGGCTGCTTTAAGTAATAACAAGCGTCGCTCAGTGGGGCCGGTTTCAGACCAGGTTTTAAAAGCCGTCGCAGCTGTATCGGCCGCTTTGTTGGCATCCGCTACGGTGGCTGCGGCTCCTTGAGTAACCAGTTTGCCGGTGAGTGAGTTTAGGCGCTCGAAGGTTGCGCCGTTTGAAGCATCGACTGCTTCATTGTTGATGATAAGTTGGGTTTTCATGGCACTCCATACACATTTAAATATAAGCTTTTAATTATGTATGTTTTTTTTGCGGACTACAAACTAAAAATGCTAATAAAAATCGAGAGGGGTCAGGTCTAAAAAAATAGACAAATGAGGCAGGATGGCAGGAAAAAAGTTTAAGCAGATTATTTGATTCACGTCAGCTAACATCGTATTTCATGGGGTTAAGTGAGGTGTTTAATGAGAAAAGAGTAAGATAAGTGGTCTATACAAATAAGCGTTATAGAAAGGAGAAAGTCATGTTGACCTATGAAGACTGTGTTGATTTGAGTGGCCTTACGGATGAAGAGATAGAGGCTATTGCTGAACACGAGCATGTGCCTCGATTAGTGGCCTTGGAGTTAGGCCATTATTTACTCGAAACTGAGGCAGGGATTCCTGCGATTAAGAAAATTATTTTGGATGATATTAAGGCAGCGCAAGAGAAAGAAGATCTTGTAAAAGCAGCCAAATTGAAGTGGGTACTTCAACACTTTGTTAGCACGCACCCTGCTCATAAAGTAGAGTAAAGAGCTGTGTTCAGGCAACTCACCAAGTTGAGTTGCGGTTATGGAGAAGTATTTAAAATGACATGGGGAAGCGTCGCCGAACAGTTTTAATGCCATCAATAACTTCTTGCGAAAGGGTTAAATTAATAGAGTCAATGTTGCTTTTAAGTTGCTCCATTGAAGTGGCACCGATTAAATTGGAAGTAACGAAAGGTTGTTGGTTCACAAAAGCTAATGCCATTTGGCAGACGTCAAGATGATGTTCTTTAGCTAAGGCCATATAAGCTTCGATGGTGGCATCAGTTTGCGGGTTTGCACGGTGCTCCTTTCGACTATCTATCGCGAGGCGAGTGCCTTCAGGCATAGCACCATTGAGGTATTTGCCACTGATGAGCCCACGTGTTAATGGAGACCAAGCCAAAAGCCCGCAGTCTTCATGTAAAGAAATTTCGCTGAGGTCGGGTTCGAAGTGACGAGCCATTAAGGAATATTCATTTTGAATGGAGGCCATGCGCGGAAGCTTGTATTTTTCTGACAGCTCAAGCCACTTGCAAGTTCCCCAAGCAGTTTCATTAGATAAGCCGATATGGCGTATTTTGCCAGCTTTAATCAGCTCGTCTAAGGTTTCCAATACCTCAATAAAATTTGCTTCAACGGCAGCTTTATCAAAGTTAGGTGCATAGTCCCAAATTTGGCCAAAATGATAAGAGCCACGGTTTGGCCAGTGCAGCTGGTAAAGGTCAATATAATCGGTTTTTAGACGCGTTAAACTGCCTTCTACCGCTAATAAAATGTTTTTACGGTCTATCGTGTTATTGCCCTCTCGAACCCAAGCCATGCCGGGCCCTGCAATTTTAGTGGCCAGAATGACTTTTTCACGGTTTTTGCGAGCATTAAACCAGTTGCCAATGATGGTTTCGGTTTTGCCATAGGTCTCTGCATTGGGGGGGACAGCATACATCTCGGCAGTATCAAAAAAGTTAATGCCTTGCTCGAGAGCATAATCCATTTGCTCAAAGCCTTCATCTTGTGTGTTCTGGCGGCCCCATGTCATGGTGCCTAAACCAATTAAGCTGACCTCGAGGTCTGTTCTGCCCAATTTTCTGTATTGCATGATGAGTCCTTATTTTTGTTGATTCATTTTGTCTACCCAAACCATTCCAATAGCAGATAAGACGAAGGTAACATGCAGAATGACGTACCACATGAGCTTGTCATTTGCGATATGTTCGACATTCATAAACTTTTGTAGTAAATGAATGGATGAAATGGCGACGATAGAGGCTGCTACTTTTTGTTTAAGAGAGCCTGAATCTAATTTGCCGAGCCATGAGAGCTTTTCAGCACTGTCTTCAATATCAATTCGAGAAACAAAATTTTCATACCCGCTGAGCATGACCATAATAATCAGCCCGCCAACCAGCGACATATCAACGAGGGAGAGAATAACAAGCACCATGTCAGACTCTGTTGTCGATAGAATGATGGGGAAAAAATGAAAGGCTTCTTGGAAAAACTTAATCGACAGTAAAATAAGTGCCAGGCTCAAGCCCAAATAGATCGGGGCGAGTAGCCATCTGGAGGCATAAAGAATTCTTTCTAATATGTGTTCGATTGTTGCCATGTGAAAACGGTAGTCAATTAAAAAATTAAGTATACAACGACTTGTTTGTCTTGTTGAAGACTTCTCAAGGCCATGTGTTGTCGGTAGTATAGGCAGGCTATAATCGATAATAAAAAGCAGCAAGGCATTCCATGTTAGATTTCAAGTGTAAATCAGTCGCGTACTTTGTTGGTGTGCGGTAGGGCGATGCCAAATTTATAAAGAAGCGCAGCCAGAAAACCTACAATAACGTGGGGTATCGTGTTATTGAAGCGTATGGATAAGAGCGATTAAATGAACTGCAAGCTGGTGTGAGTGATCTATTGGAGAAAGAAATGAAACGTCGTGATGTTTTAAAATCGTTGGGTTCGAGCGTGGTAGCGGCTTCATCGCTAGCCGTGGGTGGTCAAGCGTTTGCTGCAAAACCTGAGTTTAAATGGAAAATGGTGACAACATGGCCAAAAAACTTTCCCGTGTTGGGCACTAATGCCAATTATTTAGCAAAAACAATCGAAGAAATGACCGCGGGGCGCATTCGAATCAAAGTGTTTGGTGCGAATGAACTGGTGCCTGCTTTTGAAGCGTTTGATGCAGTTTCTCGAGGCACGGCTCAAATGGGCCATGGTGCGGCGTATTATTGGAAAGGTAAGAACGAAACAACGCAGTTTTTTTCTGCCATTCCTTTTGGTATGACGGCACAGGAAGTCAATGGCTGGTTATATTACGGTGGTGGATTGGCATTATGGGAAGAATTATACGACCAGTTTAATTTAGTCCCCATGGCAACAGGCAATACTGGCGTGCAAATGGCCGGCTGGTTTCGCAAAGAGATTAATTCGGTTGATGACCTTAACGGTTTAAAAATGCGTATACCCGGTTTGGGTGGCGAGGTATTAAGCCGTGCGGGTGGAACGCCGGTGAATATGCCGGGCGGTGAGATTTTTACCTCGTTGCAATCGGGCGCCATTGATGCAACGGAGTGGATTGGGCCATATAACGACCTAGCCTTCGGTTTATACAAAGCGGCGAAGAATTATTATTACCCCGGTTGGCATGAGCCTGGCTCAACGTTAGAAACATTCATAAATAAGGAGGCCTTTAATGACTTGCCAAAGGACCTGCAAGCGATAGTAAACACGCTTGTAAAGATGCCAACATGGATATGGTATCGGAGTTTAGTGCTAAAAATAACGTGGCGTTAACGACCTTGGTTAATAAGCACCAAGTGAATGTTAAACCGCTACCAGATGACGTGCTGAAAAAACTGCATACCCTATCGAATGAGGTGGTGCAAGAAATCGTGGACCGAGATGCGTTTTCGCAAAAAGTATATGCGTCGTATACCGAGTTTCAACAACAGGCGACGAAATGGTCAGCGGTGTCTGAGTATGCGTACATGAGGGCCAGGGCTTTATAACCGGCTTTCATCAGATGATAATTTCTTCAGTATGACACCAAATAAAAACCCCGTAAAAAACATTAAAATACTGTAAGTAACAGCGGGAATCATCATCGTGCTATTGCCGATTAAGGTACCGGCTACTAATAAGGCGAGCGTGCCATTTTGCAGGCCCACCTCGTAGCCAATTGACACCGCCTGCGCACGAGATAGTTTAAAAAACAGGGCTAAACCATACCCTAAAGCCAAAACTAAAATGTTTAACGTTAAAGTGGCTAGCCCCGTTGCTAAAAAGAAGTCAGCCATCTGAGTTTTATTATCTAAAATAATAGCCGCGATGATCAAGAACAAAAAGACGATAGAAAAGACTCGGATAACAGCGTCCGCTTTTCTTGCTGCGTTTTGCCATTTCGACAGGACCAGCATGCCCATCATTACGGGTACGACAGAGATCGCTACTAATTGCATGATGATTTTTAGTACAGGAAGCTCGAATGCCTCACCGTTACCCATAAAATAGTTCATAGCCAACACAGTAAACAGTGGCAGCGTAAAGGGCGTTATTAAACTGGTGACGGCCGTTAAGCTGATAGACAGCGCAACATCACCTTTAGCAAGGTTGGTGAACAGGTTAGATGTGGCTCCGCCGGGTGCAAAGGAAATAATCATCAGGCCAACAGCCAATTCTGGGGGAAGTTTAAATAAGACAGCAACTAACAATGCAATGAAAGGTAGCGCGACTACTTGAGCACACAGGCCAATAAGAGCTGCCTTGGGTTGTTTGATAACGCGGGTGAAATCTTCTGTGCGTAAGCTTAGCCCTAAACCAAGCATGATGATAAAGAGCGATGTAGGCAGAATAACGGCGGTTAAAATGTCAGCTTGCATATCTTAGTGAAATATTTTTTACAGGATTATAAGGGACAGTGTAAAGCAAACGTTATGGGTACATTAAAGACAATGGTGCGGACCCTATAAAATTTTAAAATTAAGCGGTTGCTTTACAGGGAATAGGTTAATATATTTTGCTTGGTGTGAGGGCTAAGCTCCAAACGCCTTATGGAGCGTCAAAATAATATTAATAAAATGAGGAGATAAAATGGTCAACGACGAAAATGCACTTGAGCGCTTAAAATCCGAGCCTATGGGCGTTGGACAGTGGATCATTGTTGCGATTTGTGTCGGTACATTGGCGCTGGATGGCTATGATGTATTATCCATCGCGTTTGCTGCCCCAGGCATGACGCAAGAGTGGGGGCTATCTAAATCTGTCCTTGGCGTTGTTTTGTCGATTGAGCTAGCGGGTATGGCCGGAGGTGCGATTTTTCTTGGATCATTTGCCGATAGTCATGGCCGGCGTTTTACCATGTTGTCAGGCATCACCGTTGTGACTCTGGGTATGCTTGTCGCTGGCCTTGCGCCCAATATCTATGTCCTAGGTGCGGCACGTTTTGTAACAGGAATAGGGGTCGGGGGCGTTATGGCCGCAGCCGCAGCAACTTGTTCAGATTTTTGTAATGATAAAAACCGAGTGATGTCAGTCTCACTTGTTGCAGGAGGGTTTCCGTTTGGTATCTACCTTGGTGCGACCTTTCTTGCGCCTTTACTTAAACAGTATGACTGGCGGATTGCCTTTTATCTGGGCGCTTTTTTCAGCTTTCTGTTCATTCCTCTGGTTTACTTTTACGTGCCAGAAACAATTTCATTTTTAAATCGTAAGCGCCCTGCGGGAGCGTTAGAACAGATTCAAAAAACCATGCGCCGTTTAGGGCATACCGCACCTGAGGCTTTGCCATCCGAAGCTGAAAAAGAATCAGAAGTGGTTGGAATGAAAAACTTATTTAGCCCAAGTTTGCGATACATTACATTGCTATTGTGCTTTGCGTACTTCGCCAATGTAATGACGTATTATTACTTTGTAAAGTGGCTACCAACGGCCGTTACAGATTTAGGTTACACGGCTTCACAAGCTGCCGAGGTTCTCGGTATTGCCAGTTTAGGCGGCATTCTTGGCTCTATGTGCATTAGTTTATGTGCTTTATTTATACCCATTAGACCGCTGATGTTCACCAGTCTTATGCTAACAGCAGTGGGTGTGGCGCTATTCCCGCACTTTACAGACAGCATGGTCAATATGAAAATGATGGGTTTCTTTGCAGGGACTTTTGCCATGGCATCTATATCAGGTTTTTTCGGACTTTTTTCAAGCAGCTTTCCTTCTTCAGTTTTAGGCTCAGGTTCCGGTATGGTGCTTGGTATTGGACGTGGAGGCGCCGTTATTGGCCCAATGGTCCCTGGTTTTTTATTCGCCGCTGGCCTCGCTTTTCAAAATGTAGCCCTTATTATGGCGTCAGGGTCTTTTTTGGCGGGTATGGCCGTTATCTTCCTACATAAAAAAAGAGAGCCAGGCTAAAAAGGGCTATTATGCGACTGAATGGCGCAGACCTAACTAAGCATTAAGAGGAATAAAAATTCCCTGTCATACGATAATCAACAGTAAACAGGGGCTTATGTTTTGTTTCTGTCAGCTTAAGATAACATGCCTTAATTAAAGATAGGCCTAAGGTCTTCTATTTTGTCGAACAGTTGCCATATGTAGTCTTGAGTTCCGTTTTCTCGGTGAGGGTGTAAATCTGCTAGACCAGGGTCGTTACAGTAGCTATCAAAGGCTTCTTTTGATGCCCATTCAACAAGAATGAAAACCTGACGTGGGGTCATATCTCCTGTAATAGACTCACGGTACTTTCCGAGCGCCATGACGCGTCCACGATGATTTTTAACTTCTTTGACTGATCGCTTAGCGTAAGCGAGGTATTCTTCTTTACTTGAGATGTCGAACAGGTTTAGAGCGTAAACAGGTGTTGACATGGTGTTTTCCTATTTATTTATAATTTTTATTATCTCGTTGGGCTGACTTTATCTTATTCAGCCGATTTTGGTAACCCATTAGCAAGGCATTTCAAGCTATCAGCAAATAAAGCCAATGGAATGTCTAATAAGCTGTTGTATTTAGCTGATTATGTTAAAAGAGTGATTAATATGGACAATTTATCTGAGGAGTCTAGGTTGGGAAATCAGACAGAAGACTTAGAACAAAGCAGGGCGTATCGGCAGTTACACGAGACGTTAGGTAAAGATAAAATTCAAGATGTGGGGGCTAGGTTTTATGATCTTATTAAAGAGCATCCAACGTTGGGGCCTTATTTTTCAGAGGTTAAAGATTGGGACGAGCTGAAGGCCAGGATTGGTCACTTTTGGTGGATTGATTTGGGTGGCGAACGTTACCGGGAAGATATTTATAATCCGCATGCAGTGCACCGTTATTTAAACATTCCGCCGGATTTGATTGATGATTGGTTGGTTTTATTTTCTGGTAATTTGTATGAGCACTTGCCAAAGGATCACGCGGATAGTTGGCTTGCCAGAGCCACTAAAATGGCAGAATGGATACGGACTGATTTGCAGCAACATCAGGAAAAGTAGTTTTATTGTTTTGGGCTTATCGATATAGCCAGTTTTTTAGTAACCGTGTTACGACTGGCATGACTAAATAGGTCATCAGCAACACTTGCCCGATAACCATAATGGCGAGCTTTAATGGGGCGGGTAAAGCTGATAACGATGTGCCAAGCAAGAGGTTGATGAGGGATAAGAGGGAAAAAACAACGACCATGAGCACAAGGGCCATTTTGTGCTGGTTAGGTACGGCGTTGCTGGGTATTTCAGGAAGTGTAAACCAAAATTCAAGGCCGGAAACTTTTTTGATTTTGGCGTCACCTTCTATTAAGTTTTTTTTATCAAGCTCATCTATAAATTGTTGCCTTTGCTCAGATTCTTCCCACATTTTTTGATGAGCATAGGAGTTAAATCCGACAATGAGCACATACTCGCCTCCGGTTTTTTCTGATGGTTTGAGTATGTGTACGCCTTGATGGCCGGGGAAATCAACAGCGACTTCTGTAATGCGGTGAAGCCAGTCTTCGTATTGTTTCTCGGCGCCTTTTCTGACTTTTCTGGCAATGGACACCGTAACGGCTGTATCGGGCATGTCATTCATTTTAGCTGATACGCTGCCAAATAGTCAGTTGACTGAAGCTATGCTGAAATTTTCGCCGCGTATCACGAATGACAAACGGCACATCAGTTGGCTCATTAATCAATTTGAAATGTGCGCCAAGGTGGTCTTTTAACCCTTCTAAAGTGGAATAGGGTTCACCGTCTTTTCGAATGCCACCGAGCCAGTTTTCTTTTGGGGTGAATTCCTCAAGCCAGGTATAAGGTGATGCGATGGCGAGCACGCCGCCTACGTTAATGCGATGACGAATATTCTCAAGAAAAACAGCGGGTGTACGCAATCGATCAATGAGATTGATGGCGAGTACTAAATCGTAATCCGTGAATTGGGGTTTTAAATTAGTGGCGTCACCTTGGATGAATTCGATATTTTGTTGGTTTTTATCGAGCCCCATACTTGAGAGTTGTTGTTCGTGGAATGACACGATTTCACCCTCTTCGATCAGTTCATAATGAATATTCCCTTTTTGCTGCATTTGATGAGCAATGCGAATAAAGCGTGCAGAAAAGTCGATGCCGGTGACAGCATCAAAGTGTTGTGCCAGTTCAAACGACGCTCGGCCAACGGCACAGCCTAAGTCGAGTGCGCGTGCGGTGGGTTTATCTTGAAGTTTTTCCATGCAAAGTCTCACGCAATGCGCAGAGAGGTCTTCTACATTAAAATAGGTGGGGCCATAGTGGAAGTGGCAATATTGGGAGACAGCGGTATCGGTTTCGTACATAGCAGTTGGTTTTTCCATGGGTTGCTCTGATTCTACATAGCGGAAGCCCGCATGTTGATAAAAGTGACGTCTGAAGGCATATCGGGCGTGTTTGGTGGCTTCGTTACCGGTTGAAATCCAACAGCCGCCCTTAATGAGGTTGTGTTGAGTATCGAAAGTGGGTGTCGAAAAGTCGTCATAAAGAGGGTGAACCTCAAAGCCATCAAAACCGCTTATGGGTGTTTCTGTCCATTGCCAGGCATTGCCAATTAAATCGTGAAATTCGCCAAAAGCAAAATGATCGACGGGACAAGCTGAAGCCCAATGTTCAAGGTTAATATTTCCCGGTGCTTGCTCCCAATCAGGTTGATCAGGAATGTCATGGCGTTCGTGTAAGTATTGCCATTGTTCTTCTGTTGGTAGGCGAATGGTTTTGCCTTTTTTCTCACTTAACCAGTTGCAGAAGGCTTTTGCCTCAAGGTAATTAACCTCAACCGGCCAGTTCCAAGGCATTTCCTGTTCAGCCAGTAAGGTGCGTAAGGCATAGTGACCGTCTTTTTTAACCCAGAAGAGCGGGTGTTCGGGTTTTTTGTATTGCACCCAGTTCCAGCCTTCGTCTGTCCAAAACTTTTTTTGTTGGTAACCTGCCTCTTCAATAAAACCTAGAAATTCACCATTAGACACGAGGAATTTGCTAGCAGAAAAGGTGTCGACATCGGCGACCTTTTTTCCATATTCATTATCCCAGCCATAGGTTTGATGGCTTTTATCTTTGCCCAGTTGAATTTGTCCGCCTTCTACGTTTAGCAGTTGGTTATCAGGTGCTTCTCCATAATGGGGGCAGACATGCCACGTATTAAGTTGTTGAAGGTGCTCAAGAGGCATTTGGCGAATAATAGCGGATGAGGTTTCTATGTGAATACGCTGGTGTTCAATGCCCATTAAAATGGGCCAAAAAGGGCTGCTCCATGTTAGGGGCAGTTCCAGAGGCAGGGTGTCAATCAATGAATTAACAAGAGCAAGAACGGTTTGTCTGTATTGACGAACGTCATTGATGCTTGGCCAGTCATAGTTGGCTTCATTTAAGTCATCCCATGACATTTCATCAACACCAACAGCAAAGATTGATTCAAAACGCGGGTTTATTCGCTTTTGGATCAATGAGGCTAAAGTCAGTTTATTGATAAAGAAGCTGGCTGTGTGGCCATAATAAAACACCAAAGGGTGACGCAACACCTCGGGCCTTAAGTAAAAGGCATCATCATCCTTGAGTGTTTGATAAAGCTGCTCTTCCAGTTCGAAGGTTTTATACAAATAGTCGCGAATTTCTGCCTTTTTTTGCTGAACGTTGCCAGTATTAAGTAAGATGGTTTTTGTTATTTTTGCGTGATGACTTACATCTTCAGCTAGAGATGACATTATGAGCCTCCTGTTTGGTTCCGTTCAGTTTATTACTGACTTTCATAAAAACAAAGTGATGATATAGAAAGAGTTCGTCTTAGTGATCGAGATCAATGGTTATAAATGAGATTGGGGAGCCAAGTCACAAGATCAGGCCATTGAGCTAATAGAGCCAACAGTAGAAGCTGTATCAAAATAAAGGGTAAAACCCCCCGGTATAGTTGACTGGTTTTAATTGAGGCGGGTGCAACGCCTCGCAAATAAAACAAGGCAAAACCAAACGGAGGTGTTAGGAAGGACGTTTGCAGATTCAACGCAATCATAATACCGAGCCAAACAGGGTCAATATCCATGGCTAATAAAATTGGCGCAACGATAGGCACAACAACAAAGGTAATTTCAATAAAGTCTAAAACAAACCCTAAAAGAAACATAACCAGCATAACGACCAGCATGGCACCTAAGACGCCACCGGGTAAATCAGACAATAATTCTTCAACAAGCTCGTCCCCACCCAAACCGCGAAAAACCAGAGAAAACAGTGAGGCGCCAATTAAGATAAAAAACACCATGCTGGTAACTTGAGTGGTGCTTTGAGTGACCTCTTTAAGTTGTTTAAAGTGAAGCTGCTTTTTAAAGTAAGCTAACAAGGTGGCGCCCATTGCACCAACAGCAGCGGCTTCGGTTGGCGTGGCAACACCGGCGATAATTGAGCCTAAGACTGCAATAATAAGAACCAGCGGAGGAAATAAACCTTTCACCAGTTCAAGCCATAAAGAACGGTGAATGCTCGGTGTCTCTATAGGTGGGCAAGAGGCGGGTTTAAAAATTGACACACCAATCAAGTACATTAAATAAAGTAAAACAAGCAGAAGGCCGGGAATCAGTGCGCCAGCAAACAGGTCGCCAACAGAAACAGTGTCTGGTGAGAAAATACCCATATCAAGTTGTGCCTGTTGGTAAGCTGATGACATCACATCGCCCAACAAAACGAGCACAATGGACGGTGGGATGATTTGGCCAAGTGTCCCAGATGCGCAGATCGTTCCACAGGCAAGCGCGGGGTCATAATGACGTTTTAACATCGTGGGCAGAGATAATAAACCCATGGTAACAACGGTGGCGCCGACAATCCCAGTGCTGGCTGCCATCAACATGCCAACTAGAACAACCGAAAACCCTAAACCACCCGGCAGCCCGCCAAATAATTTAGACATATTCTCCAGTAGACTTTCGGCAACCTTGGATTTCTCTAACATGACGCCCATAAAAACGAACAAGGGAACAGCGACCAGAGTGTCGTTTTCAATAATGCCAAACAAACGATTGGGTAAAGCCTCTAAATATACGGCATCAAAAACGCCAAAATAGTGACCGACAAAGGCAAAAATTAAAGCCGTGCCCGCTAAGCTAATGGCAACGGGGTAACCCATTAACAATACAAAGAAGACCGCAGCAAACATCCATAATGCCATGCTACCGTCCATCATGTTTTCCTTGTAGAGTGCAAATGGCTTTCATGGCTTCAGATAAACCTTGCAGAAAGAGTAGCAAGGCCATCAGGGGAATCAATGATTTCAGCAGGAATACGCCGTCAATTCCGCCGGCATCCCTGGAGCCTTCATAGTAACTCCACGAAGTTGATACATAGTCCCAGCTGATATAGGCGATAAACGCACAAACGGGTAACAATAAAAATAAAGACCCCAGCAAATTAACAAGGGCCTGGCCTTTGGCGCCCCAATGTTGATACAAAATATCGACGCGAACGTGGCCGTTCATGTTGAGGGTATGCGCGATAGCCAGCATAAAAACAAGGCCGTGCATATAAGTGATAGATTCTTGTGCAGCAATTGACCCTATATCAAAGCCATAGCGCAGCACAACAATACCAAACATGGTTAAAACCATTAATGCAATTAACCAGGAAACCATGGTTGAAATGGTTTGATTGATGGTATCTATAAGGCGAATGATCTTATTCAGCATAAGGGTTGAGTTTCAAAAGCGAGACGATATATTACAACGTGTTGTCAACCGAATACAGGCCTGTGCGTTAGTATTGTGTATGACAACGGAAGAAGATGATGTGATGAGGTTTTTTTGGATAACAAAGATGAGCTCGATAAATTTTTAGCCGGTGTGGAAAGGAAAGCCTTTTGTCATGCTGAATTTGCAACGAAGCAAACCGAAGAAGCCTTGGATATAGTGCAGGAAACGATGCTGGCTTTTGTGAGTAAATATGCAAACAGCCCCACGACACAATGGCCGGCACTTTTTCACCGAATTTTACAAAACCAAATTCGGGATTGGTATCGACGTTCTGCGGTGCGTTCTCGGTGGAGAGGCTGGTTTGGTGCTGATTCGGATGAGCATCAAAGCCATTTGCAGAATCAGCCGGCTCAACCAGCTGCCGAACCGCTTCATCAGTTGGCTGGAGAAAATACAGGTCGGGAGTTGGTAGAGGCGATTAAGCAGTTACCCTTGAGGCAACAGCAAGCGTTTTTGCTTCGTGTATGGGAGGGTTTTACCGTGAAGGAAACGGCAAAAGCGATGAGTTGTTCTGAGGGCAGTGTAAAAACACATTTGAATCGTGCAAATTCTCGTATACGAGAATTGCTTGGAGATCATTAAGATGACAGACGTAATTGAAAAAAAAGCCAAAGACGCGTTGGATGAACAGGCGAAACAACTCTCTGCTCAGGTTAGCAGCTCATTAAGGCAAGCCCGTTATTCAGCCATTGATTCGGTGTCTGAAGTTGAAAAAGACAGATTCTCCTGGGGCTTAGGAGGGTTTGCGGTGACCGCCTTTGTTGCCCTGTTAGTACTGATTTGGCAGCCAAATTCGCCGTTGCCTGCAGGTAATTTGCTGGCTGTTGACGATATAAATTTGGTGTTATCGGACGATGAAATAGAGCTTTATGAAGAGTTGGATTTTATAACCTGGCTAGATGAAATTGAGGCAGCGGGGTGAGGTGTTCTGTTGCCTATGCCGTGGTCATTCTCATCTGCATGGGGGTGTCATTTAATTGCTTTTCTGAGGAGCAACCGAGTCTTGAGTTTTTAGAGTTTCTTGCCGAAGACGATAGAGAAGTCACACTCTTACAGACAGATGAACAAATGGTTGAAAAAAAGTTGAACAGCATACAAAAAGTGATGATCGAGAAGAAGACCTTGAGCGGGAGTAAAAAATGAAATTAAACACATTAATATTAATAGCGATTTTGGTCTTGTTGTACCAACCCGTGGCTATATCGAGTGAAAAAATGGACTGGGGTCGCTTGTCACCCGAGCAACAAAAATTGCTTCAGCCTTTTTCGGACAAATGGCCTTCGTTATCAGCAGAAAGGCAGGCAAAGCTCATGAAGGGCGCTGACCGTTGGCTTGGGATGTCTGCTGAACAGCAGGCGCGGGCAAAAAAACGTTTCAAAAAATGGCAAAATTTAACGCCCGAGCAGAAAGATAAATTGCGAGAGCGTTTTCGTCAGTTTCAGTCACTGCCACCTGAAAAAAAACAAAAAATGCGTCAGCGAGCACAATGGCTGAAAAATTTACCTCCGGAGCGGAAGAAAGAACTACGGCAGCGATGGAGAGAAAATCAAACGATGCCGTAATTATCTGGGTGGTTAATGCGGGCCATTAAAATGCGTTTCATGGCGTTGGGGTCTTTTAAGTGGGTCATTTCGCCTTCTTTAGGAAAATGCACATCACGTAACCTTGATAACCAAAAGCGAAACGCAGCGGCCCGTATCACGATGGGCCAATGAGCAATTTCATGTTCAGTCAATGGCCTTATTGCTTGATAAGCAGAAATAAAGGCATTAAATCGTTTATCGTCAAGAGTACCCTCAGCGGTAACGCACCAGTCATTTACTGCCACGGCTATATCGTATGTTAAGTAATCGTTACAAGCATAATAAAAATCAATAATGCCGGATAACTGATCGCCAGAAAATAAAGCATTATCCCTGAATAAATCAGCATGGATAACGCTTTTGGGCAAGTTCAAGTCGCTGTAGTTTGCCTGAAAAGCCAATTCACGCTTAATCAGCTCGGCTGAATCGTTGTCCACCAGGGGTAAAAGCAACTCAGCCGCTTGTTGTCGCCAAACGGCTCCTCGGCTGTTTTCACGATAGATATCGAGTTTTAAACTGGTGCGGTGCAGGTTTGCCATGGTTTGGCCGATGATAGCGCATTGCCTTGGGCTGGGCGATTCAACGTCACGGCCAGCCAGTTTTTCAACCAGGGCGGCAGGTTTGCCATTTAAGGTGGTTAAGTAGGCGCCGTCATTATTACGAATGGGTTGAGCGCTAGGGACACCGTTGGCTGAAACAAACGCCATCAAGGTTAAAAAATACGGAAGCTCTTCTGCCTTTAATTCTTCAAAAAGTGTGAGCACGTACTCACCAACTGTTGTGGTGACAAAGTAATTGGTGTTTTCAATACCAGAACTGATGCCTTGAAAATCCAGCAGTTCGCCTAATGAGTAAGTTTTTAAGTGGGTGACTAATTGAGCACGCTCAACGATCGTGTAAACAGACATGCTTTAAAGAAATGTCTAGGTTACCAGCTAAACAGTAACCATTGCGGGATCCTCATGCCTTTTTCCAGCTCGAAACGTTGGGTTTCTAAGTTTCCATCTCCATCAGTGTCTATCATGTAATACGCGGGCGCATTCTCAGGTGAGATTTTTACCATGTAAACATTACCATTCACGCTGTATTCGGTGATGGTTTCTTTCTTTTTTCGGGTGATCGTAATATCCGGCGACATATTTTCACCGCTGACGATCTGAGAGGGTAGCTCAGGGGGTTCAGGAAGAACGGCCGGTGGTGTTTCATTTGCCGAGGCAAATGAGGTATATAGTGGAGTTGAGACTAAAAAAACGGCTAAGATCCGGCGCATGGTGTTCCTTTGAGGTAAAGTGTTTGCTCAATTATGACATTATCTAGCGAGTTTTTACAATTTCGCTTTGTTACGACGTCATTTAGAGCTCTAATAGTATTTCCTCTTCTTCAGCAGACGGTTCAAAGCCGCGTTGTTCGTAAAAATCAAAAATAGCCGTGAGGACTTCATCGGGTGTTTCACAAATTTGAAACAGGTCCAGGTCTTCCTTTGCAAGTGTGCCGGATGCTAGTAAAGAGTTTGTAAACCAATCAATCAGGCCAGCCCAAAAGTCTTTATTAATAAGGATGATGGGTATTTTTCGAGTTTTTCCAGTTTGAACCAGGGTCAGGATCTCAGCTAATTCGTCTAATGTTCCATACCCACCGGGTAAGACAACATAGGCCGTTGCGTATTTAACAAACATCACCTTGCGAGCAAAAAAATGCCTGAAGTTCAGGCTAACATCTTGATACGGGTTGGCCAGTTGCTCATGAGGCAATTGGATGTTGAGCCCAATACTGGCAGATGGGCCGTTAAAAGCCCCTTTATTGACAGCCTCCATAATGCCAGGGCCACCACCGCTGATGACAGAAAATCCGGCTTTGGATAAGGCCAGAGAAATCGCTTCGGCACGTTGGTAATCCGGGTGGTCTTCTTTGAGCCGGGCCGAGCCATAAACGCTGACAGCCGGCCTGACATGTGAAAGTTGTTCGAAGCCATCGACAAATTCTGCAATAATTTGAAATATTTTCCAGGCTTCACGTTTTTGGTCGCCCATCTGAGTCCCCTTTTTTTGTATCACGTGATCATCAATAGAGACAGTATAGAACTAAAATATACGCTCGAGATCGTTTGTGTGAAACTGATGCCCCTTAGGTATAATTCTAAAACAATAAAACGACTGGATATTATTCATGGCTAACAAAACGCTGGTGCTTGTTGACGGCTCTTCATACCTTTTTCGTGCATATCATGCGCTGCCATTATTAACAAATTCTAAAGGTGACTATACCAACGCCATTTTAGGTGTAACCAATATGCTGAAAAAGTTGGTATCAACCTATCCAGAGGCCTACTTCGGTGTCATCTTTGATGCGCCAGGGAAAACCTTTCGTAACGAGATGTATGCAGACTACAAGGCAAATAGGGCATCAATGCCGGAAGAGCTCAGGGAGCAAATAAAGCCATTGCATGCGTTGATTAAGGCGATGGGTTTGCCATTAGTGATGGAGGCCGGTGTGGAGGCAGACGATGTGATTGGTACATTAGCTAAACAAGCCGAAGCTGAGGGTCTAAATGTGGTGATTTCAACCGGTGATAAAGATATAGCGCAATTGGTCACCGATAAAATTTCGTTGATCAATACGATGAATAACCAGCAGTTGGATGAAGAAGGCGTGAAGGAAAAATTTGGTGTGTCGCCTGAAAGAATCATTGACTATTTAGCGTTGATGGGCGACGCCTCAGATAATATCCCGGGGGTGCCGAAAGTAGGGCCCAAGACAGCAGCAAAGTGGCTAAATCAATTTGGTTCGCTGGATGAAATTATAGCCAGGGCAGATGAAGTGAACGGTAAAGTCGGTGAGAGTTTGCGCGCCCACCTTGATGCTATCCCTCTTTCAAAAAAGCTGGTAACGATTAAATGTGATGTCCCGCTACATCAGGCGCCCACAGATTTAGTAAGAAAAAACGCCGATGCCGACACGCTGCATCGTTTGGTAAGCCATCTTGAATTTAATTCATGGTTAAAACAATTAACAGGAGGCGAAAAGCAACAACATGCCGATGAGGAAGCGGGTGATGAGGCTTTACCAGAGAAGGTTAAATTAAAGGTCGAGACGCTTCTTGATGAAAGCAGTTTTAATGTATGGCTAGACAGGCTGAAAAAAGCCGAGTTATTTGCTTTTGATACTGAAACAACCCATTTGGATTACACCAAAGCGTTGATCGTCGGCGTTTCGTTTGCCGTGGAAGCAGGCCATGCCGCCTATGTGCCATTAGCCCATGCGTATCCGGGTGCGCCCAAGCAGTTGTCTCGACAGTGGGTGTTAGATCAATTAAAGCCCTTATTGGAGTCAGACAATGTCCATAAAGTGGGTCAAAACCTTAAATACGATGCGAATGTCTTGGTTAATCATGACATCCATATGGCAGGGATTTGTCACGATACGATGTTGCAGTCTTATGTGTTGAACAGCACAGCGACTCGGCACAACATGGATGCCTTGGCTGAAAAATATTTAGGGCAAGAGACAATTCACTATGAGGATGTGGCCGGCAAAGGGGCAAAACAAATCGGCTTTGATCAGGTGTCTGTTGACGTAGCCGCGCCGTATGCAGCAGAGGATGCTGACATAACATTACGTCTACATCATGAGCTTTTTTCTAAACTGGAAAAAATAGAGGCGTTGAAAAAAGTCTATCAAACGATAGAGATGCCGTTAATCCCCGTTTTGGCAAGAATGGAGCAAACCGGGGTGCTGGTCGATGAGCAGATGCTGAGCGAACAAAGCGCTGAACTGGCCTTAAACATTAAGTCGCTGGAAGCTCAGGCGCATGAGGTGGCAGGCCAGCCTTTTAATCTGGGTTCGCCAAAGCAAATACAAGAAATTTTGTATGACAAACTGGGTTTGCCTGTTTTAAAGAAAACGCCTAAAGGCCAACCTTCAACAGCAGAAACTGTTTTGCAAGATTTGGCGGTTGATTTTCCATTACCCAGATTAATTCTTGAGCACCGCAGTTTAAGTAAATTGCGTTCTACCTACACGGATAAACTGCCGAAGCAAATTAACCCAGTCACAGGGCGAGTACATACCTCGTATCACCAAGCGGTTGCGGCCACGGGGCGTTTATCTTCATCCGACCCAAATTTGCAAAATATCCCTATAAGAAGTGAAGAGGGGCGACGAATACGTCAAGCGTTCATTGCTGAGCCGGGTTACACAGTATTAGCGGCTGACTATTCACAGATTGAGCTGCGTATCATGGCGCACTTATCACAAGATGCGGGGCTTTTAAAAGCATTTAAAGATGGGTTGGATGTGCATAAAGCAACAGCGGCCGAGGTCTTTGGTGTGCCGCTTGATCAGGTGGAAACGCACCAGCGGCGTTCTGCCAAAGCGATTAATTTTGGGCTGATTTATGGCATGTCCGCTTTTGGTTTGGCAAAGCAACTTGATATCGACCGAGGCGCTGCGCAAGGATATATCAACCTGTATTTCGAGCGTTATCCGGGCGTAAAAATCTATATGGATGAAACGCGAGCGCTGGCGCGTGAGCAGGGTTATGTTGAAACCTTGTTTGGTCGGCGATTATATTTGCCCGATATCAATGCCAAGAACGGCCAGCGAAGACAATACGCTGAAAGAACGGCAATTAATGCGCCTATGCAAGGTACTGCAGCTGACATTATCAAATTAGCGATGTTGTCCGTTGATGATTGGTTGCAGCAAGATAAACCGCCTGTACGAATGGTGATGCAAGTGCATGATGAATTAGTGTTTGAAGTTGAAAATACTTTTCTAGATCAGGCTTCAAACATCATTCAGCAAAAAATGAGCGAAGCAGCTACTTTAGATGTGCCGTTAGAGGTTGATGTTGGCACTGGGACGAATTGGGATGAGGCGCATTAATCGTTAATGGTTTATTTGTTAACGACTCTACCCGGGGGAAATTAAGCCGGCAATGAAAAAAATGAAAGAGTTTGAACTTTTTCTGAAAGATAGCGTCTATTAATCGTATCTTTACAGATATGCTTGCTCATTATCCCCCTCCCCTTGAGCAAGTTTTCGGTTAGCAATAATCGGATTTGATTTGGCCCTAGGCTACTTTGTATAGCGCTAGGGCTTTTTTTTGTTTGTTATTTCTGCTGTATTAAGGTGTTCATCGAGCCAGTGATGAAGCTCTTTAATGCCTTCTTTTTTTAAGGAAGAAAATAATTCTACCTGTGTATTGGTTGCTGAATCGTTCAGTAATTTTTGAACAGCAAATAACGTATTTTTAGCGGCATTACGACTGAGTTTGTCCGCTTTTGTTAGGGCGATATACATATCCAGCTGTAAATGACGGGCGTATTCAATCATTTGCATATCGTGTTCGCCAAGGGAGCGACGAATATCCACAAGTAAAACCAGCCCGTTTAGTGCGCTTCTTTTTTCTAGATAGCGCTCAAGTTCAATTTGCCATTTTTGCTGAACTTTAGGGGGTACTTTAGCGTAGCCGTAACCGGGTAGATCGACTAAGCAACGCTGATCATCAAGTTTAAAATACACAAGTTCCTGAGTTCGACCTGGAGTTTTACTCGTTCTGGCAAGGCTCTTTTGGTGGGTTAGTGTATTAATCGCGCTTGATTTGCCCGCGTTGGAACGCCCCGCAAAGGCAACTTCATATTCAATACCTTCTGGCGTCGTTTTAAGGTTTGGGGCATTAAGCAGGTATTCGGCGCGGTGATAGAAAGGGTTCATGTAGAAGGGTGGCTGGTAAAGGTGCCTTATTGTACCGGAGAGAGTAATTTCAGGGTATATATCAAAAAATTGACCTAGAAAGTACTAAACTTGATACGGTTTTATTGTAAAATCACTCAATAATTTAGCGTTTAGTGAAATATATTGGAGAAGCAAGAATGAAGAAGATCTCATTGGCGATAATGGTTTTGATGTTATCTGCGGTAAGCCAGGCCTGGGCAGGTGACGCGGCAGCAGGTAAGGTGAAAGCGGCACAATGTGCAGCGTGTCATGGTGCAGCGGGAATAAGCCCAATGGGTATCTACCCCAATTTGGCTGGCCAAAAAGAGCAGTATTTAGTAAAACAAATAAAAGCATTTCGTGATGGAGAACGTAAAGATCCTTCAATGAAAGCGATGGTGAGTGCCTTATCTGATGCAGATATAGCAAACCTTGCTGCATATTATGCTGGAATAAAATAATTTAGTCAGGCTTGGAATAATGATGAAAATAAAGGTATTAGTGATTTGTTTTTTTATGGCATTGCTGTCAACAAAAGTTTTTGCCGTGGGCGATGTACAAGCCGGTAAAGCAAAAGCAGCGATATGTGCTGCATGCCATGGTCAAAATGGTAATAGCGTCAATCCCATATGGCCAAAACTGGCAGGGCAACATGCATTTTATATAGAAAAAGAACTGCATGACTTCCAAAAACAAAAACGTGTTGATCCATCTATGGCGCCGATGGTCGCTGGTTTGAGCGCTGTTGATATTGAAAATTTGGCGGCTTATTTTGCGAGTCTTCCTTCCACCGTCGAGGCAGCAAGCGCAGACAAAATCAAACTGGGTGAGAAATTGTACCGTGCAGGAAAGGTTGACAATGGGTTGCCTGCTTGTATTGCTTGTCACGGACCTAATGGTGCGGGGAGTGCGCCTGCACGTTTTCCTCGTATCGGTGGGCAACATGCGGCGTATTTGTCTAAAGCATTAAAAGATTTTAAAGCCGAAACACGCAATAACGACCATCAAGCGATGATGAGGGATATTGCCGGCCGTATGTCGAATAAAGAAATCGAAGCGGTTTCTTCCTATATTTCAGGGTTGCATTAAACTTAGATTTTTTTATAAAAAGGGGCAACTTGGTTGCCCCTTTTTGCTTTCAGTCTAGTGTTGTCTGGTCAGTGGCTTTAAACTTCTATTTATGAAAAATCAAGCAACAACTCCTATGACCCCACCAAGAACCTCAGCTTTATTACTAAAGTTTATGGGGTCGATGAATTTGGCCATCACCTTATTAGTGGCCTTGTCTATCGCCGCAATCATCGGAACCGTTTTACAACAAAATCAACCGTATACAGACTACATCATCAAGTTTGGGCCTTTTTGGTTTGAGGTGTTTCAACAAATGGCGCTGTACGATGTTTATTCGTCGGGTTGGTTTTTATTTATTTTATTTTTTTTAGTGCTTTCAACCAGCACGTGTATTTATAGAAATGCACCGAATATGGTGCGTGAGATGCATGAGTACCGCCAGAATATTCAGCTTAAAACGCTAGAAAACTACTCTAATTCGTGTCATTGGTCTTTGACGCAGCCGCAGGAAGATGTTCAGTATGCAGCGCAACAAATTTTTTCTCATAATGGCTACAGTGCGCGATTAAAGCAAGGTGAAGGTTATACGTTGATTTCTGGTATGAAAGGAGGTGCCAGTCGATTAGGTTATATTTTGACGCATTTAGCCATTGTTTTAATTTGCATCGGTGGCTTAATTGATGGCAATGCCATTTTAAAAATGAGGCAAATACTTGGGCAGATAGTGCCTGAGACCAGAAATATTGCAGCGAGCGATGTGCCGGAAATGAGTCGTTTAGGTATTAATAATCCGTCGTTTAGAGGGAGTGTTTCCATACCTGAAGGCCGTAAAACGGATGTTTTATTTCTCAACTATAGAGACGGGTATTTGGTGCAAGAACTGCCTTTCTCAGTAGAGGTGAAGGATTTTAGAATCGAGCATTACGACAGTGGTCAACCAAAATCGTTTGAAAGTGATTTGGTGATCCATGACGAGCGTTTGGAACAGCCGCTGGAGCAAACGATTTCTGTTAATCACCCATTAATTTACGACGGGTATTCTATCTATCAAGCGAGCTTTTCAGATGGTGGCTCGGCGTTGGAGATGATTGCTTGGCCATTAATGGGAGGGGATATTAAAAGTAAAAAAATAAAAACCAAAGTCGGTGATGAGTTGTCGATGAGCTTATTTGCTGATCCGTGGATTCTTGAGCCCTCTAATTTTCGTTTATTTAACATTAATCCGTCCGATGAACCGGGCAGGAAATTTAAAAACTCAGGGCCTAGTGTGCAGTTCAAAATGCGAAATAAAACAGGTGAAGCAAAAGAATTTCTGAATTACATGGTGCCTGTGGAGAAGGAAGGTTTGTATTACTACCTGAGTGGGGTTCGCAGTTCCCCAGCAGAAGATTTTCGGTATTTATACATTCCTGTTGATGATAAAGGCGGTATTGATCGCTTTATGAACTACCTCAATGCGCTAGGGGATGAGGCGTTATTGAAACGGATTGTAACTGAGTTGAACTTTCCTGGCTCTGCACTGCCTTCTAATAGTGCTGCACAATTAAATGATGCGCTGATTAAGCTAGTTGGTTTGTTTGTTGAAAAAGGTATGGAAGGTGTCACCGAGCAGATTGAAAAAAATGTTCCCTCTGATAAACGTGAAGAAGTATCGGCGTTATACATAAAAGTGCTGCAACAGATGTTAGGTGCCGTGTATGTTGATGTGCTGAGGAAAGAAGGCGTGGATGTGAGTTTAGGTGTGGATGAAAATAAAGCGCAGTTTTTTGATGATGCCTCGGTAGCGATTGGAGCGCTTAACCGTTATGGTTCGCCCGTCTATTTCCAATTGTCGAGCTTTGTGCATCATCAAGCCAGCGGGTTACAAATTGCAAAAGCGCCAGGAAAATACGTGGTCTACCCGGGTTGTGCGATGCTTATTTTAGGCGTATTTTTAATGTTTTATGCGCCTCAGCAACGTTTATGGGCCAGGTTAGAACCTTCGGACGAGGGTCTGTCGTTTGTGTTGGCAGGGCATGCCATTAGAAACAAACTGGATTTTTCAAAACAATATCAACAGATTCGAGCACAGTTTAATCGTGTCTTAACAGGTTAAGGTAACAACATGAATAGTATACAAGCTGCATTGAAGCAAGAGCTGGATCAGCAATCTTTTTGGAAGGGACTGAGTCTTTTTGATTGGGTCTGGGGGCTTATAGTGCTGATCGGAACGGGCTACGCCCACAGTCGATATGCTGAGTTAATGGATGGTTATGAGAAGGTTATCCTGCTTTCAACTGGCGTTAGCTTGGTGGCCTTGGGGTGGTATTGGAAAGAAATTAGATGGCTGTCCTTAGCGGTTTTTTTACTCAGCCTGTTTGGCGTTAGCCGATATGTAAATGGCCTTGAGGATGCTGGCGTTGATTTTTTCTTAAGGTTTTTGCTATCGAGCCAGTCTGCGATTATGTGGATGAGTGCATTGTATGTGCTGGCAACCATAACGTATTTCCTTGCATTGTTTACGCGCTCAGAGTTCACCGGGAAAGTGGCTAGCGCGATGACTTGGTCAGCTACAACAATGGGCTTAGTGGGGCTGATGGTGAGGTGGCGAGAGTCGTACCTAATTGGCTTGGATGTAGGGTATATTCCTGTCAGCAATTTGTACGAAGTATTCATCTTGTTTTCAATTATTACGGCGTTGCTTTATTTATTTTATGAGCGCCGTTACCAAACCCGTATGTTAGGTGGTTTTGTTTTATTGGTCATCAGTGCGGCGGTTGCTTTTTTATTATGGTATGCCTTTGATAGAAACGCAGCCGAGATTCAACCATTAGTGCCAGCATTACAAAGTTATTGGATGAAAATCCATGTGCCCGCCAATTTTATTGGCTATGGTGCATTTGCATTGGCTGCAATGGTGGCAACGGCTTACCTTATCCGTGCCAGGGCTGAGGGGCGGAACCCTCATAGCCTTGCCTTGGCATTACCGACGTTAGATATTCTAGATGATTTAATGTACAAATCCATTGCCCTGGGGTTTGCTTTTTTTACCTTGGCGACCATTTTGGGTGCTTTGTGGGCAGCAGAAGCCTGGGGTGGGTACTGGTCATGGGACCCTAAAGAAACCTGGGCGCTCATTGTTTGGCTAAATTACGCTGCTTGGTTGCATATGAGGTTAACAAAAGGCTGGCGAGGCAAACCGATGGCCGTGTGGGCTATAGTCGGGTTGTTCGTCACGTTGTTCGCTTTTTTAGGCGTGAATATGTTTTTATCAGGCCTACATTCATACGGTGAACTTTAAGAGAAATTAATTTAGGAGAAAGAAATGCGTCAGTTATTGTTGGTTTGTTTTTTTATGTTACTGAGTGCTGCCGCTGTTGCAGAAGAAGCGGTTAAATTTAACGAAGGTGTTGATTATCAATTAATCAAGCCTGCTCAACCAACGGATGACCCAGATCGTATAGAAGTTGTAGAAATATTTTGGTATGGCTGCCCGGCCTGCTATCGTTTTGAACCTTCTTTAAACCCGTGGGTAAGCAGTGCGTCAAAAGATGTGAATTTTTTCCGCCTGCCGGCTGTTTTTAACGACCAATGGGAAGTGCATGCTCGAGCTTACTTTACGGCAGATATTTTAGATGTGTTAGGCAAATCACATAGTGCGTTGTTTCACGCAATGCACGCGGAAAGAAAGCCTGTAAATACCCTTGATAAGCTAGCGGCTTTCTATAAGACCTATGGGGTAGATGAGGAGTTATTTAAAAAAACCTATCATTCTTTTGTTGTAAACACCAAAGTATCCAGAGCTAAAGAAATGGTTGGTCGATATGGCGTAACCGGTGTGCCTGCGATGGTGGTCGACGGTAAATACCTTATTACTGGTGAGATGGCGAAAAGTTACCAGAACATGCTAAGGATTATAGATTTCTTAGTCGAAAAAGAAAGAAAAGCAAAAAAGGTAGCGATGACCAATTAACGACAATTTTCGTTAATGAAGGCCTCTAGCTGCTTGCGCCGTTCGTTCTTTTCTTCGGGGTTAAGTCGCGAATAGCTCCCGTCGGCATCTCGAAATAAGCGATTGCCGCCATAATCTAATCGGTCAAGGTTTTCTCTGCTGATATCACACCTTTCCTGCATGCGATGGGCTTCAAGGGCCTTTTGCCGAGCGCTTTCTAATTCGGCTTGACGAGTGGCATTAGACTTGGCCAATTCATCAGCGCTGTCTTGAACTGTTTTTTCAGTGGTATTGTCGTCTATTCGAACAGTCGACTTAATATGTATCTTTTGAACTTGAATGGATTTGTCGCTCGGCGGTCGCTGCCCATAGTGCCGGTGCCCCTCGTGATCATACCAGTGGTATATGGCCGCATGGGTCAGGTTGGCAAAAAGTAAGAAAAAGCAAAACAGCATAGTACGACACATAATTAAGTCCCTGTGGTTATGTAAAGTCGGTGTTTTTCTGTCTAGTATATAGTACTTATTGAGTAATGAAAGAGCTTGACCAAGCGAGTAAAAATGGGTATTTTGTCGAGTTCGATTGCGTGTTGTGATCGAGTCTATATTTTGATCAAGCTAAATCATTTAATTTTTGGAGAATCATTGTGGAGTTAAGTGGCGGTGAAATCGTCATCCAATCCTTGAAAGATGAGGGTGTGGAATACGTGTTTGGGTACCCCGGTGGGTGCGTATTACATATTTATGATGCTATTTTTAAGCAAGATGATGTCAAGCACGTCCTTGTCCGCCACGAGCAAGGTGCCACGCATGCAGCGGATGGTTACGCGCGTTCATCCGGTAAACCCGGTGTTGTGCTGGTCACCTCTGGTCCGGGTGCCACAAATGCAGTAACAGGTATAGCCACCGCTTTTATGGATTCAATCCCAATGGTTGTTATAACAGGTCAGGTTCCCAGACCGGTTATTGGAACGGACGCCTTTCAAGAGGTGGATACGGTTGGTATAACGCGCCCTTGTGTTAAGCATAATTTTTTGGTCAAAGATGTGGCTGATATTGCAGAAACAATGAAAAAAGCGTTTTATTTGGCAACGTCTGGCCGCCCAGGCCCAGTGGTGGTTGATATTCCTAAGGATATTACCGACCCGACTATTAAGGTTCCGTATCAATACCCGGAAGAGGTGGTGATGCGTTCGTATAACCCAACGGTTAGCGGCAACATTGGACAAACCAGAAAAGCCATTAAGTTAATAAAAAAGGCGAAGCGCCCCGTTATATATAGTGGGGGTGGCGTTGTGTTAGGCGAGGCTAGCGCCGAGTTTAGACAGCTTTGCCATACCTTGAACTTTCCTGTAACCCAAACATTGATGGGTTTAGGTGCGTTCCCAGGAACAGATCCACAGTTTATTGGGATGCTGGGCATGCATGGCACCTATGAAGCCAATATGTCGATGCATAATAGCGATTTGATTATTGCCATTGGCGCGCGTTTTGATGACAGAGTGACCGGAAAAATTGCAGATTTTTGTCCCCACGCAAAAATTATTCATATTGACGTGGATCCGGCGTCCATTTCTAAAACCATTACGGTCGATGTGCCCATTGTTGGCCAAGTAAAGCCTATTTTGCTAGACATGTTGGCCCAGATAGAAAGCCTTGGTGAAACCTTCGATCGTGGACGTATCGCTGAGTGGTGGAAGCAAATAGATGACTGGCGAGCAGTTGATTGTATGGCGTATGACATGGAGAGCGGTACAATCAAGCCGCAATATGTTATTGAACAATTGTACAAAGTCACGAATGGCGAAGCCTTTGTAACCTCAGATGTGGGCCAGCATCAAATGTTTGCTGCACAATTTTACCCTTTTGATCAACCACGTCGCTGGATAAATTCCGGTGGTTTAGGCACTATGGGGTTTGGGTTGCCGGCAGCCATGGGGGTTAAATTTGCAAACCCCGATGCTGATGTTGCCTGTGTAACAGGAGAAGGCAGTATTCAGATGTGTCTGCAAGAGTTATCCACCATGTTGCAGTATGATACGCCGGTAAAAGTCGTTAATTTAAATAACGGCTATTTAGGTATGGTGCGTCAGTGGCAGGAATTTACCTATAAAAGCCGTTATTCTCATTCTTATCTAGAGGCATTGCCAGATTTTAAAAAGTTAGCAGAGGCGTATGGGCATGTGGGTATGCAAATTACTAATAAGGAAGATGTTGAGCCGGCCTTAAGAGAGGCGTTTGCCTTGAAAGATCGCACGGTCTTCTTAGACTTTTTGACAGACACAGAAGAAAACGTTTATCCCATGATTGAAGCAGGTAAAGCGCATAATGACATGGTGATGGCTCCGAGCTCAAAATATAAAAGGGTATTAGCATGAGCCGTCAGCATATAATTTCGGTTTTGTTGGAAAATGAAGCGGGTGCTTTGTCACGTGTTTCAGGCTTGTTTTCTGCTAGAGCCTACAACATCGAATCCTTAACAGTCGCACCGACTCAAGACCCTACTTTGTCGCGTTTAACGTTGGTCACCGTAGGAAACGATGAAACCATTGAGCAAATTAAAAAACAATTGAATAAATTAATCGATGTGGTGAAGTTGATTGATTTATCAGAATCTTTTTCATTGGAGCGAGAGCTCGCCTTATTAAAGGTGAAAAAGAGCGATGTGATGGTGCAAAAGGTTGAAAGTTTAGGCACAGAGACGTTGGCTTGTGTGAGCGATGAAACCGATGACTATTTAATTATAGAGTTGTCGGGTGAGAAAGTTTGGTTAGATGACTTCTTGGCATCAATAGGTGATGATGTCATAGAAGTTGTCCGTACAGGTGTTATTGGTTTGTCTCGTGGTGAGAGATCATTAACGCTGTAAATCATTGAGGGTGGTGCCTTGCCTAGGCAAGACAATTAAATTTAAATAAAACGAAGGAAAAACATGAATATTTACTACGACAAAGACGCGGACCTTTCAATCATTAAAGGGATGACAGTGGCAATTATTGGCTATGGTTCACAAGGCCATGCTCATGCAAATAATTTGAAAGATTCGGGTGTTAACGTGGTGGTTGGTTTAAGAGCTAGCTCAGCATCTGTTGCAAAAGCGCAAGATGCGGGCTTAGAAGTTAAAGACGTACCAGCTGCTGTTGCCAGTGCAGATTTGGTTATGATCTTAACCCCTGATGAATTTCAGGCTCAGCTATACAAAGAAGAAATTGAACCAAATTTGAAAAAAGGTGCGATGCTAGCCTTTGCCCATGGTTTTGCGGTTCATTACAACCAAGTGGTTCCTCGTGCCGACCTTGATGTGATCATGATTGCGCCAAAAGCACCTGGCCATACAGTACGTAGTGAGTTTACCAAAGGTGGCGGTATTCCTGATTTAATCGCGGTCTATCAAAATGCCTCAGGTAAAGCTAAAGAGGTTGCCTTATCTTATGCTTCTGCAATTGGTGGTGGACGCAGTGGTATTATCGAAACAACGTTCAAAGATGAAACAGAAACAGATTTGTTCGGTGAGCAAGCTGTATTATGTGGTGGTACAGTTGAGCTGGTTAAAATGGGCTTTGAAACCTTAGTAGAAGGCGGCTATGCACCAGAAATGGCGTATTTCGAATGTTTGCACGAGCTTAAATTGATTGTTGATTTAATGTATGAAGGTGGCATTGCCAACATGAATTACTCAATCTCAAACAATGCCGAGTACGGCGAGTATGTCACGGGCAAGAAAGTCATCAATGATGAGTCTCGTGAAGCGATGCGCGAAGCACTTAGAAACATTCAAAATGGTGAATATGCGAAGCAATTCATCGTGGAAGGTGCAACCAACTACCCATCAATGACAGCTAACCGTAGAAATAACGCGGCTCACCAAATTGAACAAGTTGGGGGTAAATTACGTGACATGATGCCTTGGATTACTGCTAATGCATTAGTGGATAAATCTAAAAACTAATCAGGCATTAGTTACAGAGAAAAGCGGCCGTTTTACGGCCGTTTTTTTTGTCCTTATAACGGCATGCTGGGCTATACTAAAACGATGAGCGGAGTAAGCATTCAATGAAGAAAACTAAAAATCCAGCATCAAAAGGGCTGTATTTACTGCCCAATTTATTTACAACCAGTGCCCTATTTGCCGGCTTTTATGCCATTAGTGGGGCGATTAATGAACATTTTGAAATAGCTGTCATTGCAATTTTTATTGCCATGGTGCTTGATGGTTTAGATGGGCGAGTGGCACGAATGACCAACACGCAGAGCGAGTTTGGTGCGCAATACGATAGCTTGGCCGATCTGGTGTCGTTTGGTATTGCCCCTGCTGCGGTGGCTTATTCGTGGGGTCTCTCCTCGTTAGGAAAGTTTGGCTGGATGGTTGCCTTTGTTTATGCCACCTGTGGTGCGCTGCGCCTGGCTCGCTTTAATGTTCAACAGGGCACCGCGGATAAGCGATATTTTCAAGGTTTGGCCAGCCCAGCGGCGGCTGCGCTTGTTGCCGGTTATATCTGGCTTATGGAAGATTACCAACTCAATAGTACGGCCGCGATAGTTGGTTTGCTGCTGGTCACCTTATCAGCCGGTTTATTAATGGTCAGTGATATTCGCTATCATAGTTTTAAGGAACTAAATTTTACAGGTAAGGTGCCGTTCGTTTTTGCTGTCGTTGTCATGCTGGTATTGGCCCTGGTATATGCAGCGCCGCCTTTGGTGCTATTTATCGTATGTTTGGCTTATGCCTTGTCGGGCATTGCGCTAACAATGAGTTTATTGCAACGAAAAAGACGAGATAAAAAGGCTGATCAAACCGAATGAGGGTATCTGATAAGCAGTTAGCCTATCTCGATGCGATGGGTATTCAGGTTTGGCAAGAAAGGGTCCAGCACGAAGAACCCGCAGTCAAGGCGTCCACTGAAACTATCGAAGCCCATAGTTTGGCTGAGCTTTACCAGCTAGCGTCCACTTGCCAGCGGTGTCATGCCGGGAACTTGAGAAAGCACGTTGTTTTTGGTGAAGGCCCTGAACAAGCGGAATGGCTCATCGTTGGTGATTTCCTAACAGAGCAAGATGAAAAACAGGGGCTTTCGATGACCGGTCAGTGTGCCCATTTATTGTCGGAAATGTTATCAGCAGTCGGCTGTAATAAAACGACCGTTTATTTAACCAATAGCGTTAAATGCCGATCAGCAAACACAGCGGCTGAACAGATTGAGCTTGCAAGTTGCAGAGCTTACTTAATTCGTCAAATAGAACGGGTAAATCCGCGTGTTATCTATGTGTTAGGTGAAAAGGCAGCTCAAAGTTTACTTAAATCAAACGAACCTTTAAGTGCCCTAAGGGGTAAAGTGCGGGCCGTTGAGGATGTTTCTAAACCAATAGTCGTTAGTCATCATCCGCGAGATTTATTAGAAACTCCGCTGGCTAAAAAACAAGCATGGACTGATCTTCAACTGGCTAATGAGCAGGCAAGTAATTGATATGCTGGCTAAACTAGCAGCTTTATTGGGCTTATCTAAAAAACCTCCGTTGTATATTCGTCCATTAAAAGAGCATGATATTGGTGCTGTCTTAGCGATTGAAGAGAAAATGTACCACTACCCATGGAGCGAAAGTATTTTTAAAGATTGTCTGAAAGTTGGGTATTCAAATTGGGCATATGTAAAAAATGAGCAGCTGATCGGTTACGTTATCTTATCCGTCGCCGCTGCAGAGGCGCATATCCTGAACATTTGTCTGGACCCTGCCTACACGGGTAAAGGGATAGGGCGTCAATTTCTTCAAGAAACACTCGCCATTGCAAAGAAGAAAAAGGCAGAAAGTGTTTTTTTAGAAGTCCGGCCTTCCAACACCGTGGCGGTTAAGCTATACAAAAAGGCGGGGTTTAAACAAATCGGTCAACGTAAAAACTATTACCCCGCTAAAGAAGGGCGCGAAGATGCCTTGGTGCTTTCTTATCAGTTGGAATAGGGTTTTAAGGACGGAGCCTGTCTTAGAAATGAGTCGTCAGTTCATTAAAAATATACACAAAACGTTATTATCAAATAACTGGTACACGCTACACAATTATACGTTTGACTTTCAAGCAGATGATGGTTGTTGGCAACAGCAAAAAAGGGAGGTGTATGACCGCGGAAATGGCGCAACAATCCTCCTCTATAATCGAGAAAAACGACATATTATTTTAACGCGTCAGTTTCGTTTACCGAGTTATTTAAATGGCCACCGCAGTGGCTTATTAATTGAAACCTGCGCCGGGTTATTGGAAGGCGATAGCCCAGAACAATGCATTAAAAAAGAAACAGAAGAAGAAACCGGCTATAAAGTCGAAGCCGTAAAAAAAGTTTTTCAAGCCTATATGTCGCCCGGTGCAGTGACTGAAATTATTCATTTTTTTATAGCAGAATATAGCCCGCAAATGAAAGTGGGTGAGGGCGGTGGTTTAGCTCACGAACAAGAAAATATTGAAGTATTGGAGCTTAAATTTGATGAGGCTTACGCGATGATAGAGCGTGGTGAAATTGTCGATGCAAAAACCATCATGTTGCTTCAGTATGCAAAATTGAATATAAGCTGCTTAACAGCGAAATAAACTTTCCCCAGCACGGCTTTAGTTATCAAGAAATGTAGAATCCATAATTGCATAGAACACCGTAAAGCAAAATAAGACAGGAGGTCATAGTGAAGTCAGGTTTGATCATGATGATGTTGACGGTATTTGTAGGCTGTGTGCCGCCCGTTAACAAAATCGAACAAGCTAAAACGGGGTCGTTGAGTCGCATCGCTCAAGAAGTTTCTCCGCAAGGCACCGTGCATCGTGTACTGAGTTTTGGCGACTATATGTCAAAAGCCTTATGGAATGACCCATCAGTCATTAAAATTAATGAACATTATGTTATGTACGCAACGGCCAATGTAGGGGGGCAATGGGGGACGGTGTTGCCATTTCGTGGCACATCAAAGGACGGTATTCATTGGGTCATGAATCCCCGTCCCTTGTTGGCATTAGGCCAATCTGGTAGGTTTGACCAGGACTCAGTAGAAACACCGTCAATTGTGCACTTCAAGGGCCAGTATCATATGTTTTACACCGGTATAGCAAAAGGCTTGATCAGGCAAAAGATGGCCATAGGACATGCGATATCCAACGATGGGGTTGTTTGGCGGCGAGTATCAAAAACACCGTTAATAAAACCAACGGGAAATTTCTTCCGTGATTGGAACGGATTTCACGTTGCTGAACCTGGCGCTGTCGTATTCAAAAATCGGTTATATGTTTATTTCCATGCATCTGGCCGGCGTGATGGTGGAGGCAGTCCGGGTAATCAATCAGCTATTGGTTATATCGTGTCGGATGATGGGTTGACTTTTTCGCCGATGAAAAAAATTCTTACCCAGGGCCCTTTGTACCCAAGCGCTGCACCAGAGCAATTTTTAGGATATTCCACGCCAAGCGCAGTTGTCGTTAACAATAAGGTGCATAAAAAACAAGATGAATGTTTTTCACACAAGTAAAACGGATTAAAAACATCCAGCCTATCCATTCGCAGCTGCGTGCAGAAAAGAAGCGAATACCAGCGCATCAAATAACAATGATTAAGGAAATTGGCATGGAGAGGCCTTGATGGTGCCTCCCGAGACTAGAAAGATCTACGTTGATGGCGTCTACTTAGAGACAGGGTTCCATGCGATGGGATAAATTCTAAATTGGCATCAGGCGTGTTTGTATCAATTTTTTTGCATGGCATCGATTCATATTTATCCTTTTACAAAAATTGTGGCGCTTTATAAAAGACTATTTGACGTGTCTGCTTATCATAAAGTTGTCATATCACTTCAATAATCTTGACACATTGCTGTGTGATATTGCTCACAAGATTAGGGGGCGACTTTATTTCTGACTGTAGAGAAGTATTGTTGGCTCTATCAGAGGTAACAATAGAAAATTACTTTATATAACAACCAGGGGTATAAGATGTCTAAACGAAAAATTTTATTAACAGCGACAATGGCAGCGTCATTCGTGGCGGGTAGTGCTTTAGCAGCATCTCGTGATTATGTCAGCATTGTCGGATCTTCAACAGTGTATCCGTTTGCAACAGTTGTTGCAGAACAATTTGGTAAAAGCACTGAGTTCAAAACACCAAAAGTAGAATCAACAGGATCTGGTGGTGGTTTTAAATTATTCTGTGCTGGCGTGGGTGTGCAACATCCTGATATTACGAATGCGTCTCGTCGTATGAAAAAAACAGAGCTTGAAATGTGTAAGAAAAACGGCGTTGCTGATGTAATAGAAATTAAAATTGGCTACGACGGAATTGCAATTGCAAACTCTAAAAAAGGTCCTGAGTTGTCATTAACAACAAGAGACGTGTTTTTAGCTTTAGCGAAGGAAGTGCCAGACCCTAAAGGCGGTGAAAAACTTATTGCTAACCCATATAAAACATGGAAAGACGTTAACTCTTCTTTACCCGCAACAGCAATTGAAGTGTTAGGCCCTCCACCAACATCAGGTACACGTGATGCGTTTGCTGAACTAGCAATGGAAGGGGGTTGTAAAAGCTTCCCATGGATTAAGCAAATCAAGAAAGATTCAAAAAAAGCAAAGAAAGCTGGCGATAAAGCGCTATCAAAGCAGTTGAAATCTAAATACAAAGGTATTTGTCACACCGTACGTGAAGACGGTGCTTATATTGAAGCAGGCGAAAATGACAACCTGATTGTACAAAAACTGGATGCAAATCCAAATGCGGTGGGTGTTTTTGGCTTTAGCTTCCTTGATGAAAACCTAGACAAAGTTCAAGGTTCAACGATCAACGGTGTAAACCCAAAATTTGAAACGATTTCTGACGGTTCATACCCAATCTCTCGTCCTCTTTACTTCTATGTGAAAAAAGCACACGTGAAAGTGGTTCCAGGTGTTCATGAGTTTGTTGAATCTTTCACTAGCGATTCTACATATGGTGATGATGGTTACCTATCTGAGCGTGGCTTAATTCCAATGCCTAAGGAAGAGCGTGCGGCATTTACTAAAGCTGCGAAAGAATTAATTCCTCTTTCATCTTTGTAAAATGATGTGTTAAGGAGCAAAAAGGGCAAGGATGCCTCTATTTAATTAAGCTGATGATGAAGCGGGGTGAGTTAATTAACTTTACTCCGCTTTATTATTTAAATGTTAGACCAATATAAGGCGTTAATGACGTCGTTCGCAAAAAGCCGTACAGGAGTCATAGGATGCAAATTGACATTCTTTTTATTACCTTAATGTTGCTCAGCTCCGCCGCCTTTTTTATTGGCCGCCAACGAGCCTCTAAAATAGTCCAGGGGCAAATACAGAGCTTACATTCTTTACCGTCGTTTTATGGTTTTTTTGCGGCCATTTGGAGTGGGTTACCAGCGATTTTGTTACTGGCTGCATGGGTGGTGTTTGAGCCAGCCATCATCACGAATATCGTGATTGCCAATTTACCTGAACACATAACAAGCCTAGGCCAAAGCCACGTTAATCTTGTGGTTAATGATATTCATAATTTGACCCTGGGTAATTTGACGGCAACTGAACCAAGTGCTGAGATAATAGCGGCGGCTGATCAATACAAAAGTCTGCAAGCAACAAGCCATATGTTGCTAACGATTATTTCCTTGTTATTGGTGTTTGGTTTTGGTTTAGTCTCGGTCAGAAAAATACACCCACAACTACGCGCTCGAAATGTTGTGGAGCAGGTAATAAAAGTGTTTCTTTTTCTTTGTGCCTGTATCGCCATCTTGTCAACACTTGGCATTGTGATGTCTGTCCTTTTTGAATCGATTCGTTTTTTCAAAATGATACCGATTGATGATTTCCTTTTTGGCCTTACGTGGAGTCCGCAAACGGCCATGCGAGAAGATCAAGTCGGTTCAAGTGGCGCTTTTGGTGCAATCCCTTTATTTACGGGCACCTTGCTCATTTCTTTTATTGCGATGATGGTCGCGGTTCCGGTTGGTTTAATGTCTGCGATATATCTATCTGAATATGCCTCTACTAAAGTGCGTGGCATTGCCAAGCCGCTTCTTGAAGTGCTTGCCGGCATTCCAACGGTTGTTTACGGGTTTTTCGCGGCCTTAACTGTCGCGCCGTTGCTTAGAGGGGCAGGCATCAGTTTGGGCTTGGATATCGCATCAGAAAGTGCGTTAGCAGCAGGCTTGGTAATGGGCATTATGATTATTCCGCTTGTTTCATCCTTATCGGATGATGTGATCAACGCGGTGCCGCAGGCAATGCGAGATGGTGCCTATGGATTAGGCGCTACAAAGTCAGAAACAATACGTAAAGTTATTTTTCCTGCGGCCTTGCCCGGTATTGTAGGGGGAATTTTGTTAGCGGTTTCCCGAGCGCTGGGCGAAACAATGATTGTGGTCATGGCGGCAGGGCTTGCCGCAAATTTAACGGCCAACCCTCTGGATGCGGTAACCACCGTAACCGTTCAGATTGTTACCTTGCTAACAGGTGACCAAGAGTTTGATAGCGCTAAGACCTTAGCTGCTTTTGCACTTGGCTTGGTGCTTTTTGTGATTACGCTTCTTCTAAACGTTATCGCGCTAAGGGTTGTACGCAAGTACAGAGAGCAATATGAATAAACACAGCGAGAAACAACGATGAATAACCAACAAGCAGACACAGCCCCACGCCGAGCGATAGATGTTATTAATGCAGGCATGGACCGTCGAAAAAGGTCTGAAAAGCGGTTTCAGTTATTGGGCAAGTTGTCCATTGCGCTAGCCATTGGCTTTTTAGCGATGTTACTTGGTAGCATCGTCAGCAAAGGATACAGTGCTTTTCAGCAGACCTATGTCAAACTGGATGTGCACCTTGATGCCGCCAAGATTGATGCGGAAAATCTAAACAAAGGGAATTATTCCGGGGTCATTAAAGAAAGTTTAAGAAATATGTTTCCTGATGTTAGCGGGCGCCGGGAAAAAATTAAATTATACAGTTTAGTTAGCCAAAGTGCCGCTTATCAGCTACAGGCCAAAGTAATTGAAGAGCCCGGCTTAATTGGACAAACCATATCCATTTGGGTGCCGGCAGATGATGAAGTTGATGTGTTCTTCAAAGGCCATATCAACCGTGATATAGCAGAAGAAGATCGACGCATAAAAGATAACCAGATTCGCTGGATTGATCACTTCATTGAGCAAAATCGGATTGAAAAGCGTTTTAACACAACATTCTTTAACGCAGGTGATTCACGTAATCCTGAATCAGCCGGTATTTGGGGAGCGGTTGTAGGGTCATTTTATACCTTGATGGTAACGCTACTTTTATCATTCCCAGTGGGTGTTGCATCGGCCATTTATCTTGAAGAGTTTGCGCCGAAAAATAAGTTTATTGATTTCATCGAAGTGAACATTAATAACTTAGCGGCTGTGCCGTCGATTATCTTCGGCTTATTGGGTTTGGCGATTTTTATCAACTTTTTCGGGCTACCGCGTTCGGCATCTTTTGTGGGCGGTTTGGTGCTGACCCTCATGACACTGCCGACCATTATTATCTCAAGCCGCGCGGCGTTAAAATCGGTGCCGCCATCAATAAAACAAGCAGCCCTAGGCGTTGGCGCATCGCCAATGCAAGCTATTTTTTACCACGTTCTGCCGTTAGCAATGCCGGGTATTTTAACTGGAACGATTCTTGGAATGGCTCAGGCCTTGGGCGAATCAGCCCCCTTGCTAATGATTGGCATGGTGGCTTTTATAGTGGATATACCCGCCGGTATTTTCGATCCGTCGACGGTCTTGCCTGTGCAGATATTTTTATGGGCCGATAGCCCCGAGCGAGCTTTTTTGGAACGCACATCAGGTGCCATCATGGTGTTACTTGGTTTCCTTGTTCTAATGAACATGGTGGCGGTTATTTTAAGAAAACAATTTGAACGACGCTGGTAGGTTTGGACCTAACAGCGACGTTAAGAAACCTAATATAATTAGAGGTTAACAATGAACGTTGAACAAGAAACTGGGCAAAAAGAGATGGAATTAAATCCAGCGCAAACAAAAGAAGCGATGGACCTTCAGTCTAAAACACCGAAAGTTGATCGAGAAAACCGTGAAACGGTGGGTGATGTGCGCGTCGACGATCCACGTATGCGATGCACGGATATTAATGTTCACTATGGTGACAAGCATGCGATTAAAGGGCTAAATTTAGATGTAGGAAAAAAAGAAATCCTCTCGATGATTGGGCCATCGGGTTGTGGCAAATCAACCTTTTTACGTTGTTTAAATAGAATGAACGACACGATTGATAGTTGCCGTGTGACCGGCACGATTGAAATGGATGGTGTTGATATAAACGGTAAGTCGATTGATGTGGTCCCTTTAAGGGCTTCAGTTGGCATGGTGTTCCAAAAACCCAACCCATTTCCAAAGTCAATTCGTGAAAATATTCTCTTTGGGCCCAGAATTCATGGGCTGGCAACAGATAAAGATGATTTAGAAGAAATTGTTGTTAATAGTTTAAAAAAAGCAGGCTTATGGGACGAGGTAAAAGATCGCCTTGATCAGCCAGGAACAGGTTTATCGGGTGGCCAGCAGCAACGCCTTTGTATCGCCAGAACCATAGCGGTTGAGCCAGAAATTATTCTAATGGATGAGCCCTGCTCTGCACTAGACCCTATTTCAACAGCCGCCATCGAAGAGCTGATGCTTGAATTAAGTGAGAGTTACTCCATTTGTATCGTCACCCATTCCATGCAGCAAGCGGCACGTGTTTCTAACAGAACCGCCTATTTTCACTTAGGTGATCTGATAGAAGTAGGGACAACCGATCAAGTTTTTAATGCCCCGCTACATCAATTAACAGAAGACTATATTACCGGCCGATTTGGCTAAAACAATGGGCAGTTAAGATGACAAAGACACTGGAAGGGCATGCAGATCAGCGCTTTGATGGTGAGTTACATGCCCTTCACCTCAATGTTTTAGAAATGGGTAGCCTCGCACTGGATCAGAGTCGTGTGGCGCTGCAAGCCTTAATGGGGCTTAATAAAGACTTAGCAAAAAAAGTCTTAGACCGCGAACCCACTGTTGATTCGATGGAAGATCGTATTGATAACAGTATTGTCGATTTAATGACTAAAAGAGGCCCTGTTTCAAGAGACTTAAGAATTACCATCGCCTTTTCTAAGATCGTTGTGGACCTCGAACGAATAGGTGATGAAGCGGCAAAAATTGCTCTTATAGTAGAGTCTCTGTCGGATGAAAATCAGCCAAAGCCCGCTAAAAACCAAATGCGAGATATTAGCAATATGGGTAAGTTAGCGCTTGGTATGCTGGATACGGCGATGAGGTCATTAAGTGAATTAGACGCAGAACTGGCAGAAACCTTATTAAATACAGATCAAGACCTGGATATGGAGTTTCAATCCTCCTTACGGCATCTAACAACGTTCGTACTTGAAGATGCACGTAACCTCGGGCACACCATCAACATAACGTTAATGCTTAAATCCCTGGAGCGCCTGGGTGCCCATGCTGGCAACATTGCAGAATATGTCATCTACCTTGTTTACGGTATTAACGTGCGTGATGAAAGGCGTTCTGGAGATAAATAATAAACCCGTGGTCTTGTTTAAGGCCAACCGCTCAGATTAACCCTCCCCAGAGACTCTTTAAAAAGTAGAGACATCTTCAGTTACCGCGAATTAACGGTACGCGAATGTATTGGAATCGGTCGTTAACAGCCTAGACCAAAACGAGCAAATATTGCCATCCCAAGCAGATATAACACGCGAGACAGCAACATCGCACAGAATAATGAAGTATCAGGTACCCTGTTTTCTAATAATTACCCAACGCTATATTTTCCTTAACACAATCAAATAAAAGACCGGACTGTAAATTCTATTGATCATTGTTACCTGTCTAATATTCCACTATTATTTTATGCTTTGGTGGGTAAAACGCAGACGGATCAAATGTTGATTTTGGAAGGGGCTTCCGGTTTAAAGTGGGTGGCAGTTGGCGGTTTAGAAGGGAGGATGTTTTGCAATGGATAGAAGAGCAGAAAAAAAGATAGTGTCATTTTTCATCTAGTGGCATGTATTAATCAATTTAAGTAAGGACAATAGAGTGACAAATTTACAACAACGCGCCGCCCTGCAACGCCAGATCTGGGCCATTGCCAACGACGTGCGCGGCTCGGTCGATGGCTGGGATTTCAAACAATACGTTCTCGGCACGCTGTTCTACCGTTTTATCAGCGAAAACTTCACCGACTACATCGAAGGCGGTGACGACAGCATCCACTACGCCGAACTGGCAGACGATGTGATGACCGATGACATCAAAGACGACGCCATCAAAACCAAAGGCTACTTCATTTACCCCAGCCAGCTCTTTGTCAACATCGCCAAAAGCGCCACCACCAACGACAGCCTCAATACCGATCTGGCCGCTATCTTTACTGCCATCGAAGGCTCTGCCAATGGCTACCAATCAGAGCAGGACATCAAAGGCCTGTTTGCCGATTTCGACACCACCAGCAACCGCCTGGGCAACACCGTTAAAGACAAAAACACCCGCCTGGCCGCCGTACTCAAAGGCGTCGCGGGGCTGGACTTTGGACAGGATAGCAATGGCTTCCACGGCAGCCAGATCGACCTGTTTGGCGACGCCTATGAGTTTTTAATCTCCAACTACGCCGCCAATGCCGGTAAATCCGGGGGCGAGTTCTTTACCCCCCAGCACGTCTCCAAACTCATCGCCCAACTGGCCATGCACAAGCAAAGCAGCGTCAACAAAATCTACGACCCCGCCTGCGGCTCCGGCTCCCTGCTGCTGCAAGCCAAAAAACACTTCGACAACCATCTCATTGAAGACGGCTTCTGGGGGCAGGAGATCAACCACACCACCTACAACCTCGCCCGCATGAACATGTTTTTACACAACATCAACTACGACAAGTTCAACGTGCAGCTGGGCAACACCCTGCTCGATCCGCACTTTGGCGGCGACAAACCCTTCGATGCCATCGTCTCCAACCCGCCCTACTCGGTGAAGTGGATTGGCGCGGACGACCCCACCCTCATCAACGATGATCGCTTTGCCCCCGCAGGCGTGCTCGCCCCCAAATCCAAGGCCGACTTTGCCTTTGTGCTGCATGCACTCAGCTACCTTTCCGGCAAAGGCCGCGCCGCCATCGTCTGCTTCCCCGGCATCTTCTACCGTGGCGGTGCGGAAAAGAAAATCCGCCAATACCTGGTGGACAACAACTACGTCGAAACCGTCATTGCCCTGGCCCCCAACCTGTTTTACGGCACCACCATCGCCGTCAACATACTGGTGCTGTCCAAACACAAAACCGACACCACCACCCAGTTTATTGATGCCAGCGGTGAGGATTACTTCAAAAAAGAAACCAACAACAACATCCTCACCGACGAACACATCCAGCAGATCATGGCCGTGTTCGACAGCAAAGCCAATGTGGACCACTTCGCTCAATCCATACCCTGCGAACAGATCGCCGACAACGACTACAACCTCTCGGTCAGCAGCTATGTGGAGGCCAAAGACACCCGCGAAGTGATCGATATAAACGAGCTGAATGCAGCGCTTAAAACCACCGTTGCCAACATCGACCGACTGCGGGCGGATATTGACGCCATCGTTCTGGAAATAGAAGGGGCGGAGATAAACGCATGAGCACCTTGGATTTTATGGAAAAACTGTTGGATGGAGTTGAGGTGGAGTGGAAGGCACTGGGGGAAGTGGGTGAGTTGGTTCGCGGAAGCGGCTTGCCAAAAACCGATTTTACGGAATCGGGTGTTCCTGCTATTCACTACGGGCAGATTTACACCTATTACGGGCTTTCAACGGAAATAACAATATCTTTTGTTTCGCCTGAAACTTCTAAAAAACTAAAAAAGGTAAACACAGGCGATGTTGTAATCACAAATACAAGCGAAAACCTTGAGGATGTCGGAAAGGCTTTAGTTTATTTAGGAAAGCAGCAAGCAGTTACAGGTGGTCACGCAACCATCTTTAAGCCCAGCAAATTTATCATCGGTAAATACTTTGCTTATTTCACGCAAGTATCTGAATTTTTTGTAGAGAAAAGGAAGCTTGCAAAAGGGACTAAAGTTATTGATGTTTCTGCAACTGATATGGCAAAGATTAAAATTCCCATCCCCTGCCCAGACAAGCCCGAAAAATCCCTGAAAATCCAGGCCGAAATTGTCCGTATTTTAGACACCTTCACCGAACTGACCACCGAACTGACCACCGAACTGACCGCCCGTAAAAAACAATACAACTACTACCGCGACCAGTTGTTGCGTTTTGAAGAAGGCGAAGTGGAGTGGAAGACGTTGGGAGAAGTTGCACTGATTCAGCGTGGCGCGTCACCAAGACCGATTGCTAAATACATTAGTGATGACAAGGACGGCATGCCATGGGTCAAGATTGGTGATACATCAACCGGTTCAAAGTACGTAAACCAGACAGCACAAAAAGTAACACCGGAAGGTGCGAAGAAGTCACGCATTCTGAATGTTGGCGATTTTATTATGTCGAACTCGATGAGTTTCGGTCGTCCTTACATTATGGGAATAAAAGGAGCTATTCATGATGGGTGGGCTTCCATTAGTGGTTTTAACGAAACACTCAGTTCAGATTATCTGTATCACTATCTTTCATCGAATACTGTGCAAAATTACTGGGCAGGTAAGATCAATAGCGGCTCTGTAAGCAATTTGAATGCAGACATCATTAAGACTTTGCCAGTACCTATTCCAGAGATTTCAAAACAGGAGAAGATCGTCGCCATCCTCGACAAATTCGACACCCTCACTACCTCCATCACCGAAGGTCTGCCCCGCGAAATCGAGTTGCGCCAGAAGCAATACGAATACTACCGCGATCTGCTGCTGAGCTTTCCCAGGCCAGAGGCAGCGGCGTAATATGGATTTGCGCTTAACGCCAAAACACAAGGATGTGATATGAGCCAGAGTATTCAGATTTATCAATCCGACGATGGCCAGCTTGAATTGCGCGTTGCTCTCGACAGTGAAACCGTTTGGCTGGCGCAAGACCAGTTATTGATGACGGAACAACAAGGGCGACTCCGTGCTTCGGGTTTTACTCAAATGGCAGGGAATAGCCACCGATCCATCAGGAGGGAAGCCGGTGTCTAACATCGATAAGCCGATTCAGATTTACCAGTCCGCCGATGGTCAGGTTGAGCTTGAGATCAGGCTGGAGCAGGAAACTCTGTGGCTCACACAGGCTCAGATTGGCGAACTTTTTCAGGTGAAGCCGCAAAATATCACTATGCATTTGAAAAATGTCTTTTCCGACGGGGAGTTACACGAGTCGGCAACCTGTAAGGATTTCTTACAAGTTCAGGTCGAGGGCGGTAGAGAGGTCAGGCGAAAACGTAAATTCTACAACCTCGATGCCATTATTTCGGTGGGTTATCGCGTTAACTCCACCCGCGCCACCCAGTTCCGCATCTGGGCCACCCGCACCCTGAAGCAGCATCTGGTGGAGGGCTACACCCTCAACCAGCGCCGTTTGCAGGAACGGAGTATTGAATTTGAGCAGGCGGTTGCCTTGCTTTCCCAAACATTGGCGAATCAGCAACTGGTCAACAGCGAAGGGGCGGCGGTGCTGTCGGTTATCGGCGATTACGCCCGCAGCTGGAGTTTATTGCAGGGCTATGACGAGCAGAGCTTGGGCGAGCTGGCCACCCGGCAAAGCACGATGCAGGCGCTGAACCTTGATGAGGTGCTGGCCGCTATTAGCGAATTAAAAAAAGCGCTCATTGCCAAGGGCGAGGCTACCGATCTGTTTGGCAATGTGCGAGGGGATGGTCTGGCCTCGGCCATAGCAAGCATTGAGCAGGGTTTTGGGGATGCGCTGTTTTACCCGAATGTGGCCAGCCGCGCCGCGCATTTACTCTATTTTGTGATCAAGAATCACCCTTTGTCAGACGGCAATAAGCGCAGCGGTTCGTTTCTGTTTTTGTGGTATTTGCGCTTGAACCAACATCTGTTAGCTAAACCCGTTGAGCAGCTGATCAACGACAATACCCTGGTGGCTCTCGCCTTGCTGGTCGCCGAAAGCCAACCCGGTCAAAAGGAGCTGATGATTCGCTTGATCGAGCATTTTGTTTTGCTGGAAGAAAACAACAATAAGGATGGTTGAGAAGAGCTAATGACCGATTACAAGACTATCGCCGAATCCAACCACTTTATCGTTCTCGATAAATACAGCAAGGAATGGCAGGTTGCTGAGGGCTACCAAAGTGAGGACGCTTTGGAGCGTGAGTTGATCGAAGATTTACAAAATCAAGGCTATGAATTTCTGCCCGGCCTGAATAATCCCGAAGCGATGCTGGCCAATGTGCGGGTGCAGTTGCAGGCCCTCAATAAGGTGGAATTTTTAGAAGGCGAGTGGCGGCGGTTTGTGGAAACCTATCTGGATAAGCCCAGCGACAGCCTTGTCGATAAAACGCGCAAGATTCACGATGACTTTATTCACGATTTTGTCTTTGACGATGGCCATCTTCAAAACATTTATCTGGTAGATAAAAAGAACATTGCCCGCAACAAGGTGCAGGTGATTAAGCAGTTCGAGCAAAGCGGCAGCCACGCCAACCGCTACGATGTGACTATCCTCGTTAATGGCTTACCTCTGGTTCAAATCGAGCTAAAAAAACGTGGCGTAGCGATTCGTGAGGCCTTTAATCAGGTGCACCGCTACAGCAAAGAGAGCTTTAACAGCGAACATTCGCTGTATAAGTACTTGCAGTTGTTTGTAATTTCCAACGGCACCGATAGCCGTTATTTCGCCAACACCACCCAGCGCAATAAAAACAGCTACGACTTCACCATGAACTGGGCGAAGGCCGATAACAGCCTGATTAAAGACCTGAAAGACTTTACCGCGACTTTCTTTCAGAAAAATACGCTGCTCAATGTGCTGCTGCATTATTCGGTGTTCGATGTGAGCGATACCCTGCTGGTGATGCGCCCCTACCAGATTGCCGCTACCGAGCGCATTTTGTGGAAGGTAAAAAGTACGTTTGAGGCGAAAAACTGGAGCAAACCGGAGAGTGGCGGTTTTATCTGGCATACCACCGGTTCGGGCAAGACCTTGACCAGCTTTAAGGCGGCGCGCTTAACAACCGAGCTGGAGTTTATCGATAAGGTATTTTTTGTGGTGGACAGAAAAGACCTCGACTACCAGACCATGAAGGAATACCAGCGCTTTTCGCCCGATAGCGTGAATGGCTCTAACAGCACCGCCGGCTTAAAGGGCAATCTGGGTAAGGACGATAACAAGATCATTGTCACCACCATTCAGAAGCTTAACAACCTGATGAAAAGCGAAGCCGACCTGCCGGTCTACAAACAGCAGGTGGTGTTTATTTTTGATGAATGCCACCGCAGCCAGTTTGGCGAGGCGCAGAAGAATCTACAGAAGAAGTTTAAAAAGTTCTGCCAGTTTGGTTTTACCGGTACGCCCATCTTCCCGCAAAACGCCCTGGGGGCTGAAACCACCGCCAGCGTATTTGGTCGGGAGCTGCATTCTTATGTGATTACCGATGCCATACGCGATGATAAGGTGCTCAAGTTCAAGGTGGACTACAACGATGTGCGCCCGCAGTTTAAGGCGATTGAATGCGAGCAGGATGAGAAAAAACTCACCGCGGCAGAGAATAAAGAGGCCTTGCTGCACCCGGATCGCATCAAAGAGATTTCCCAATACATCTTGAATAACTATCGCCAGAAAACCCACCGCCTGCAAACGGGCGCACAAGGCTTTAATGCCATGTTTGCCGTTAGCAGTGTGGATGCCGCCAAGCTCTATTACGAATCACTCAACACATTACAGGCCGACCCTTTATATAAAGACAAACCGCTGAAGATTGCTACCATTTTCTCCTTTGCCGCTAATGAAGAACAGAACGCCATTGGCGATATTGCGGATGAAAGCTTTGACCTGTCTGCATTGAATGGGGCCATGAACAGCAGCGCCAAAGAGTTTTTAAGCGCGGCCATCGTTGACTACAACACGTCCTTTAAAACCAATTACAGTGTCGATAGTAAAGGTTTTCAAGATTATTATCGCGATTTGGCTAAGCGGGTAAAAGCACAGGAAATTGACCTGCTGATTGTCGTGGGTATGTTCCTTACCGGTTTTGATGCGCCGACACTGAACACCTTGTTTGTGGACAAGAACTTGCGCTACCACGGTTTGATGCAGGCCTATTCGCGCACCAACCGCATTTATGATGCCACCAAAACCTTTGGCAATATTGTCACCTTTCGCGATCTGGAAATGGCGACGGTGGATGCCATCACCCTGTTTGGCGATAAAAACACCAAAAACGTGGTGCTGGAAAAAAGCTATACAGAATACATGGAAGGCTTTACCGATATGGTGACCGGTGAAGCGCGGCGCGGTTTTATGGAGGTGGTCAGCGAGCTGGAGCAGCGCTTTCCTGACCCTTCCGCCATTGAAAAAGAGGCCGACAAAAAAGCCTTTGCCAAACTCTTTGGTGAATACCTGCGTGTCGAGAACATTCTGCAAAACTATGACGAATTTGCCAGCCTGAAAGCCTTGCAAAATGTAGACATGGGCGACCCGGACGCTGTCGAGGCATTTAAGGCCGAGCATTATCTGAATGATGACAAGCTGGCCGAACTACAAACCATACGCCTGCCTGCCGAGCGCAAGATTCAGGATTACCGCTCAAGCTATAACGACATCCGCGATTGGCTGCGACGTGAGAAAGCCGCCAATGAAAAAGAAGACTCTAACCTTGATTGGGATGATGTGGTTTTTGAGGTGGATTTGCTTAAATCTCAAGAAATTAACCTCGATTACATTCTTGAACTGATTTTTGATCACAATAAGAAGAATAAGAGTAAAGAAGACTTGATAGAAGAAGTCCGACGTATGATCCGCAGTAGCCTTGGCAATAGAGCGAAAGAGGGCTTAGTGGTTGATTTTATTAACCAGACAAATCTGGATGAGATCAATGATAAAGCCAGCATTATCGATGCCTTCTTCAAATTCGCCCAAGCAGAGCAGAAGCGCGAAGCCGATGTCATTATTGCCACTGAAAAGCTTAATGAAAAAGCTGCTAAACGCTATATTTCTTCATCACTCAAACGTGAGTACGCTTCTGAGAATGGTACTGCGCTGAATGAGGCATTGCCAAAACTTAGCCCCTTGAATCCACAGTACCGAACACAGAAGCAAACAGTTTTTCAGAAAATCGCCGCTTTTGTAGAGAAGTTTAAAGGCGTGGGTGGGCGAATTTAGATACTTATAACTGCCGTATCAAGGGCACATCGCCCTTGTTACAAGTTCCTTCTCGATATTTTGCAATGAAGCCAAAGCATTCGTGCGCTGTAGCGTGTTCGCTTCGCTTTTTATCAGCTCGATAAAGACTTCTTTATGTAGGCCGTGAAGCTGATATGTGCTTTTGGCTGCTAATTCAAATTTTGTTACTAATCGCATTGTAACCTCCTATTTTGCTGAAAAACTAACAATAGATACAGCCGAGATTCCAGAGAGGATGGCCTCCTATTTCGACTATGAAAAGATGGGGGTGATCATTTGTCTTGCCGCCAAGCCGTCAAGCTGAGCCCAAAAAGTTTAAATAATGCTGGCTGTTGGTACTTACAGTACCGATAGCGCCCTTGTTTTAAACCATGATGGTTTAAGAATATTTGTATTTACGGCTATATACGCCGTAAAAGTAGAGGATCATAAACTTAAAAACGTATACAATTATGTATACCTAAAACGGTCTTCAGTAAATAAATAGGTTTACTTGTAATTTTTAAAGGTCAATGTATTTGTTGACTTGAATATTGTATTGGTATATAAATATGTATACGAAATGAGTGTTCGAGTACACATATAGGTTGTCCAGAGTAGAAGAGCATGAGTATAGATAAGATAGTTGCCAAGCAATATCGAGACAAAGTGAACCAAGCTGTAAGTCAGTTTGGTAGTTTATCTATGCTCCCTAACCATGGGCTTCCTAAAGAAGGTTGGCTACGCACAGTGCGAACTGCGCTTGGTATGTCTGGCACACAACTGGCTAAAAAGTTGGGCGTTACTAAGGCCAGAATATCCAAGGCTGAACAGGATGAGCCGCATGGCAGCGTTACCCTGAAGACGATGCAATCTATGGCCGAGGCGATGGATTGCAGGTTTGTGTACGCCATTGTACCAAAGCAAAACGTGGAAGCTGTGATTAAAGAACGCGCTATTGAAAAAGCGCGTGCTCAGGTGAAAGCTGCATCCACTCATATGGCGCTTGAAGCGCAATCATTGAGTAAAGAGCAGCTTGAATTTGAAATTGAGCGCATTGCAGCTCAAATCATCGACAAGATGCCATCCGACTTTTGGAATGATGAATGACGGCCAATCAATGAGTGAGCAGTACTCTAATTTAGTCGATTACCCCGATGGTGCGACACCGCTTGATCCTGATGAGCTGGATGGTCTGAAGTTTAAGCATGTGAGCACTAGGGGAGAGCTAGACCAGCTTGAACAAGCTGGTATCACCGAAGGGTTGAAGTGGTTAGACAAACAAAAGAACCCTGATGTGTTGTCAGAGGCTTTTGTTTTAGAACTGCACAAGCGTTTGTTTGGCAGTGTCTGGAAGTGGGCTGGCACATTCCGCCGCACTGAAAAGAATATCGGTGTTGATCCTATACAGGTTGCCATTAAATTGCGGCAACTATTGGACGATGCCAAGTACTGGGTTGAGCATGGTACTTATGCGCCTAAAGAGCTGGCGGCTAGGTTTCATCACAAGTTGGTATTTATCCATCCGTTTCCCAATGGTAACGGGCGGCATGCGCGGATTATGGCGGATGCTGTATTGACTAAACTATTCAATGAGCCAGCCATTGATTGGGCTGGTGGTTACAGGCTGGAAGCCATGAACGAGCGCCGCGATCAGTACATTGCGGCGCTTAGGGCTGCTGACGGGTACGATATGAGTGCTTTATTAGAATTCGTCGGGGCTTGAAAAGCAGGTATTAATTCATAAATACCGAGGTTCACTTTTTGATGACAGAAAGTGGTTTTTTAAACGGGTGTAAATTTAGGTGTAAATAAGGGTTTTTGGTGTATGGCGGATAGTAAATTATCAAATGAAATTAACAAGAGGCGCACGTTTGCCATCATCTCCCACCCTGATGCAGGTAAAACAACGCTGACTGAAAAATTACTTTTATTTGGGGGTGCGATTCAAATAGCCGGTTCTGTTAAAGGCCGCAAAGCGTCTCGTCATGCAACCTCAGACTGGATGGAGATGGAGCAGGAGCGGGGCATTTCTATTACCACGTCGGTGATGCAATTTGAACATAATGATAAGTTGTTGAACTTGCTGGATACGCCGGGTCATGAGGATTTCTCCGAAGACACCTACCGGACGCTCACGGCGGTTGATTCTGCTTTAATGGTGATTGACTGTGCGAAGGGTGTAGAAGCAAGAACGATTAAGTTAATGGAAGTCTGTCGCCTGCGCGATACGCCGATTATTACGTTTATTAATAAGCTGGATCGCGAAGGTCGCGATCCGCTGGAATTGATTGATGAGGTGGAGTCGGTTCTAAAAATTGAGTGCGCCCCGATGACATGGCCTATTGGGATGGGTAAAGGGTTTAAAGGTGTTTATCATATTTATAAAGATGAGGTGCATGTCTTTAGTCCAACGCACGGCGGGAAAATCGCAACCGGCGAGATTTTTAAGGGTTTAGACGACCCCAGGTTAAAAGAACTGGTGGGTGTGGACATTGATAATTTTCTGGAAGAATTGGAACTTGTCCGAGAAGCCAGTACCCCTTTTGATATGGCGGCTTATCTGGCAGGCAAGCAAACGCCGGTATTTTTTGGCTCGGCAGTGAATAATTTTGGTGTGGGTGAATTACTTGATGCGTTTGCTGAATATGCGCCTGCTCCTCAGTCACGTCAGGCCGTTGAGCGTGAAGTGCAACCGGAGGAGCCGGCATTTTCTGGTTTTGTTTTTAAAGTTCAGGCGAATATGGACCCCGCGCATCGTGATCGCATAGCTTTTATGCGTATTTGTTCAGGCGGCTACTCACAAGGGATGAAAATGAGCCATGTGCGGATTGGTAAAAATATTCAAGTGGGTAATGCCATTACCTTTCAGGCGGATAGCCGTAAAAATGTAGACCAAGCGTTTGCGGGTGACATTATAGGGTTACACAACCATGGAACGATTCAAGTGGGCGACACCTTTACGCAGGGCGAAAAACTCAAATTTGGTGGCATTCCTTATTTTGCCCCTGAATTATTTCGTCGTGCTGTTTTGAAAGATCCCTTGCGTATGAAGGCGTTGCAAAAAGGGTTGACTCAATTAACTGAAGAAGGGGCGACTCAGCTGTTTAAACCGTTAAGAAATAATGACCTGATCCTGGGCGCCGTAGGCGTTCTTCAATTTGAGGTGACGGCACAGCGACTTAAAAGTGAGTATAACGTGGAGTGCGTTTATGACAATGCCCCCATTACCACAGCACGTTGGGTCAGTTGCGACGATCCGAAAAAATTTGAAGAATTCAAAAAGAAGGCGCACGATAGCCTGGCAGAAGATGGGGGCGGTTATCTGGTATATTTAGCAAAAAGCCGAGTCAATTTATCGTTAACACAAGAACGGTGGCCAGATATTATCTTTAGTGAAACACGCGAACTATAGGAGCAAGTGATGAGTGATAAGCAATATACAATTGATGCGCTGGAATTGGGGCCAATGGAAAATTTTGTCTATCTGATTCAGGATCATGCAACAAAAAGAGCAGCGATTGTTGATCCTGCTTGGGATGTGCCAAAGGCGATAGAACGGGTGAACGAACGCGGCTATAAAATTACAGATATTTTATTAACCCACAGTCACCCAGACCATATTAACGGTATATCAGACGTGCTGGATGTTTTTGATGCAGAGCTTCATTTGCTAAAAGAAGAAGCAGACTTTTGGGGTGAGCACGACGGCACGCCCACGTTGCATCATGGCGGTGATGAATTGATGCTGGGTAAAACGCCCATTAAAATGTTGCATACGCCAGGTCATACACCGGGGTCGGCTTGCTACCATGTTAACAATGATTTATTAACCGGCGATACGATGTTTGTGTTCGGTTGTGGTCGCTGTGATTTTACAGGGGGTGACCCGGAAGTGATGTTTAAAACGCTGAACAAAATTCGTACAGAGTTGCCGGCTTCGACAACTATTTTACCGGGGCATAATTACGCGGTTAAAAAAACATCAACCTTGGAAGAGCAAATTAAGGGTAACCCCTTTTTACAACACCATAATGTGCAAGACTTTGTGCAGTATCGAATGAATACTCCAAAAAGAAAAACCCCTTATGAAGCAGAGCCGTCTATAGGCTGTGGTCACGATCATTAGAGGCCTGAGTGTATCAGTTTCAAGATGACGATGTTATTTGCACATGTAAGGGGGTAACAAAGAAGCAATTTGTTAGCTTACTTAACGAGCACCGGTTACATCACCTTGATGCTGTGCGAGAGAAAACAGGGGTGAATGTGGCCTGCGGGATGTGTATTGTTGTGGTTGAAGATTTGTTGCTAAAAAACGGGCTTTAACGCTTTTCTACAATAAAGACATGTTCAAGTAAGGCGGTAATGCCTCGTTCTTTAAAGCGCTTGTTTTGTTCAAGAACAGAAGCTGTTTCCAAGTGAGTGATTTGTTTATCTTGACCAAACAACGTATCCACTTCCTCTGGCGACACGGCAAAAGGTGGGCCGTTCATGAGTTGTTGATCGTAGTCAAAAGCGATCAGCAGGCGTTTATGTGGGGTGTTAAAGAGTTCATCCAGTTTAGCGCTGTATAAACGCCGCATTTCACTTGGAAAGGCGACCAATGAGGCGCGATCGTAGATTAACGAACAGTTCTCTACATCGCTTTTTTCCAATTTAAATATATCGCCGCAATACAGTGTTATATTGCCTGCTTGATACAAGGTTAAGTGCTCTGATTGAGTGATCTCGGGGGTGAGGTGATGCTCAGAAAAGAACGCTTCAACAGCTTGTTGGTTTAATTCAATGCCGACCACGCTGGCGCATTGTTTAGATAACCAGATTAAATCCACAGATTTGCCGCATAAAGGAACAAAAACAGAGTCGCTTGATGATGATTGAAGGGCTGACCAGTGTTTGAGTAGAAATGGGTTAACGTCTTTTAAGTGAAAGCCAATTTCATTTTTCGCCCAACGTTCATGCCAAAATTCAGGTTCCATGGTTAAGTGCTCTTTGTGTTCTTAATCGCCTGGCAGATAAAGTCCACAATATTGTCTAGCGGGATATCCTGATTATCCGTTTCTGTTCTAGCGCGATATTCCACCGTGCCGTTATCGAGCCCCTTATCTCCTAAGACGATTCGGTGGGGAATGCCAATCAGCTCCATGTCGGAGAACATAAAGCCGGGGCGTACCTTACGATCATCAAATAACACGTCAATGCCAGCAGTTTTTAACGCCAGATAAAGCTTTTCTGTGGCTGCTTTCAGGCGCTCGGATTTATGCATATTCATGGGCAATAAAGCAACTTCAAAAGGGGCAAGAGCAGCGGGCCAGGTAATGCCTTTATCATCGTGATTTTGCTCAATAGCGGCTGCTATAACACGGGTTATGCCAATGCCATAACACCCCATCGTCATGACGGTATTTTTGCCATTTTCATCCAGCACACAGGCATTCATCGCCTCGCTGTATTTTGTGCCAAGTTGGAAGATATGACCCACTTCAATGCCACGAGCAATAGTCAGCGTGCCTTGGCCATCAGGGCTTTTATCACCTTCGACCACTTGGCGAATATCTTCAATGCGCTCGGGTAAGGGGATGTCACGCTGCCAATTAACCCCCAAGTAATGCTGGCCGTTTTCGTTGGCACCACAAGCAAAATTAGCCATATGGGCTGCGCTGCGATCAACAATTAAGGGGATGTTTAAATTGATAGGGCCAATGTACCCTGTTTCACAGTGAATGGCTTGTTGAATGTCTTCATCGGTCGCCAGGGTCAGAGGGTTTTGTACGCCGGGAAGTTTTTCAGCTTTTATCTCATTGAGCTGATGATCGCCACGAAGAAGCAACGCAATAAGCCCATCGTCTTCTGATTTAACCAGCAAGGTTTTAAGGCACTGAGAAGCAGGAATGTTTAAAAATTGACTGATCTGTTCAATTGTTTTTTGTTGAGGGGTGGCAACTTTTTCAAGTGCTTGGTCAGGTTCGGCTCGTGTTTGCGAAGGCGCAACGGCTTCGGCTTTTTCGACGTTCGCGGCATATTGGCTGTCGGTTGAAAAGGCAATTTCATCTTCACCCGATTCTGCCAATACATGAAACTCGTGTGATGCATTTCCGCCAATTGAGCCGGTATCTGCTAACACTGGGCGAAAATTAAGTCCGAGTCGATTGAAAATATTATTGTATGCCTGAAACATACGGTCATACGTTTCTTGGAGCGAGGTTTCATCCATATGAAAAGAATAGGCATCTTTCATCAAAAACTCGCGTGAGCGCATGAGGCCGAAACGCGGCCGAATTTCGTCGCGGAATTTGGTTTGAATTTGATAATAATTAAGGGGTAGTTGCTTGTAGCTTTTTATTTCGTTGCGGGCCAGTTCGGTAATTATTTCCTCATGCGTTGGGCCGAGGCAAAATTCCCGCCCATGTCGATCATTCAAACGTGCTAATTCGGGCCCGTATTGTTCCCATCGGCCCGATTCTTGCCATAGTTCAGCAGGTTGTACGACGGGCATTAAGACTTCTAACGCGCCGGCTTTGTCCATTTCTTCACGCACAATGTTTTGCACTTTTTGCAAAACTCGAACGCCCAGTGGCAGCCAATTGTATAAACCGGCTGCAAGTTTGCGAACCAGTCCCGCACGAATCATTAACTGGTGGCTAATGATCTCAGCATCAGCAGGGGTTTCTTTTACAGTATTGAGTGGAAAATCGCTGGTACGCATAGTTATTGAGTTGCTTAAATTCAGGTTGTTGGACGAGCGATAGTTTACGCTGAAAAGTGCCGCCAACCTAGAGGCGTTGATAAAAAGATACGTTCAGGCAGCTGCTTCACGCCATCGTTTTAGTTTTCTATCTAGCGTGCGACGAGAAATACCCAGCGCTAAGGCTGCTTGGGATTTGTTCCCGTTGCTTTCGCTGATCGCTTTAAGAATTTGGGCCTTTTCGTGTGATTTTAGACAAGAGCTGTTTGTAGCCGCCGAGTGAGTGTCATCCACCGGTAGTCTCTCATGTAATGGAATGTTTAGAAGTAATGAGCGTTCAATATGATTACGTAGCTCGCGAATGTTGCCGGGCCAATGATAGGTTTTTAATGCCTTGATGGACTCGGTAGAGATGGACGGGGTCGCTAATTCGTGTTCCTCACACAATTGACAGACAAAGGAGTTGGTAAGCGCCTCTATATCATCTGGACGGTCGCGAAGTGGCGGGGTAGTAAAAGGAACAACATTTAAACGATAATACAGGTCAGCCCTAAATAAACCCTGTTTGACCAGGTTTTTGAGGCGTTTATTCGTGGCGGCGACAATACGGACAGAGGTGTTATATTCTTTGTCTGAGCCAACGGGCCGGATGGTTTTTTCTTCTAAAAGGTGTAACAGCTTGGGCTGCGAATCGAGTGGTAGCTCACCAATTTCATCTAAAAATAAAGTGCCGTTTTGTGCTGTGGCGACCAACCCTTTTCGTGCGTCTTTCGCCCCTGTAAATGCGCCTTTCGCGTGACCAAAGAGCTCGGCTTCTAGTAAGTGTTGGCTAAAGGTTGCGCAGTTAATAGATACAAAAGGGCCTTTGCGTTGGCTAAGGTCATGAATTTTTCTAGCCAATAGGCTTTTGCCAGTCCCTGTTTCGCCGTCTAATAAAATAGGGGTGTTTTTAGTGGCAACACGATCAATATCATTCAGCAGTTTAACAACAAGTGGGTTATTACCAAAAAACGAGTGGCGGTCACGAATAGCTTTACGACGTGCCGTTGATTTGTGGGTATTCATAAAAAGCAGAGGTGAGACATTTTGTCAAAAGTTTCTTTATATTGAGACAAAATGTCGCATAAGTCTAGTGCGTTGTTAGGCTTTTTTCGGTGATGATGACTAAAATTTATTATTAATCAACGAGTTGATGTTATGCAAAGCCCATTGGCATTGGTTTTGCTCTATGCCGGCAGGTATTTTGATCATCAACAATAAGGAAAAATGAATGAAAATAAATAAATTAGTGTTAGCCACCGCTGTTTTTGTAGGAGGGGCGGTATCGGCTCATGCAGGCTCTGAACTGACAACGTTACTTATGTTGCTGCATGAAAATGGCACGATATCCGATGCGCAATATCAGCGCGTATTGGCTGAGGCGAAAGCAACAGAGCAAAAAAACATCGCACAAACTGAGGACATTCAAGAAAGGCTCGATAAGGCAACCAATGTTGAAGTGAATGTTAATAAAGGCGGCTTAGCTGTTAAATCACGTGACGGTCATTTCACCACGCAAATTGGTGGTCGCATGCAGTTAGACGCCGCTTGGTATGGGGAGGATGATTCGGCAGCGGGTAGCACGCTGGGCGATGGTACAAAAGTACGTCGAGCAAGGTTATATATTAAAGGCACGGTAAATAAAGATTGGTTCTATAAGTTTGAGTATGACTTTGCGGGTACAGGCGATACACGAAAAGGGATTACCGATATTTGGGTGGGCTACAATGGGTTTGACTTTGAAGGGCTCAGCGTTAAGGCTGGCCACTTTAGAGACCCGTTTATGTTGCAAGATCAAATCAGCGACAATAATACGCAGTTTACTGAAAGAGCCTCGATTGATGCCTTTACAGCGAGCAGACACATTGGCGTTATGGGGAGCATTGATCGTAAACATTGGACAACTGCGTTTGGTGTGTTTGGTGATAAAGCCAATACAAATGGTGGCTCAGACGATGAAGGGTGGGGTTTAGGCGGGCGCTCTACATGGATGCCGGTTAATGAAAAAGGCTCGTTGGTCCATTTAGGTTTGGCCGCAAATTACCGCAGATCACGTGGTGGCGAGGTTCAGTTCAAACAACAGCCTGAAACCAATATCTCAGGAGTGAACTTTGTGGATACGGGTAAATTGCTGGATGTAGATAGCTATTTAACATTAGGCGCCGAGGCTGCTGTTGTTAAAGACAGGTTTTCTGGCCAAGCTGAATACATTCGTACTCAGCTAGAACGCGATACAACCAGCGACTTAACATTTGATGGCTGGTATGCACAAACCGGCTGGTTCCTTACACAAGATACGCGACCATACACACATAAAGGTGCAAAATTTAAAGCCGTTAAGCCTAATAGCCCGTTTGGTCGTGGTGGTATAGGTGCATGGGAGTTAGCGTTACGATACAGCACCATTGATTTAATGGATGGCGCTATAAACGGTGGTGAAATGGACAATATGACTCTGGGCCTTAATTGGTTCCCAGTAGCGGGCTTACGTTTTTCAGCTAACTATATCAAAGTACTAGAGGTAGATGGTGGTGCGCATGATAATGAAGAAGCCGATATTATGCAGCTTCGTGGCCAATGGGCGTTTTAACACGGTCGGCTAATAAAGGGGTGCGTTTGTTGCCCCTTGTTTTTTATAACGGGAATAGTAACGGGTAAATAATGAAAAAAATTGAAAAAATACTTTGGTGCTTGGGTGTTGGAGCGCTGATGATGTTTGCGTCAAACAGTTCGGCATTGGATGTTCTTAGAATGTCGACCACAACCAGCACAGAAAACTCGGGGCTTTTAGCCGTGCTCAATCCTGTCTTTGAAAGCCAGTACAATGTTAAGCTTGAAGTGATTGCTGTAGGGACTGGTAAAGCATTGGCAATGGGGGCGCAAGGTGATGTTGATGTCGTGTTTGTTCATGCCCCAGTGGCAGAACTGAAGTACGTTAAGGCGGGCGATTTCATTGATCGCTCGGCAGTTATGCATAATGATTTTGTTGTAGTCGGGCCAACCAGTGACCCTGCTGATATAGCAGCTTCTAAAACAATTGAAGAAGCCTTGCAAAGTATTGCTCAAGTAGAAGCTACCTTTATTTCCAGAGGCGATGACTCTGGCACGCATAAGAAAGAAAAACAGTTGTGGAGGAAAGCCGGTGTTACACCCAGTGGGGACTGGTATGTCGATGTCGGGCAAGGCATGGGCGCTGTGCTTAATATAGCGAATGAAAAACTCGCTTACGCTTTGACAGACCGAGGTACGCAAATTGCCTTCGCTGACAAAACCTCCCTCAAGGTGTTATTTGAAGGCGATGTTGGTTTATTTAACCCATATCACGTGATGGCGGTTAATCCAAGTAAGCATCCAGGCTCAAGGTATGACTTAGCGATGAAATATATTCGGTTTGTTACGAGTAAAAAAGGCCAAGAGATTATCGCAGGCTTTCGTAAAGGTGGGCAGCAGTTATTTTACCCAGACGCTGAGTAAGTAATGACGGTTAAGGTTTTGATAAACGTCCTCTATAAAAATAGGAGGCGCTTGTCAGGCCTGATCATTTACCGCGAGACCAGAAAGAAGCGAGCAGTGAGCCTGTCAGGTTGTGCCAAAGAGAAAATAGGGCGCCGGGTAAGGCGGCGGCCGGTGAGAAATATTTAACCGCCAATGCAACGGCTAAACCGGAGTTTTGCATACCGACCTCAATCGCTAAGGTTTTACAGGTACGTTGATCCATGCCAAAAGCACGCGGTAGCCAATAGCCGGCCAACAGCCCAAGGGCGTTATGAAGCGCAACCGCGGAGACCAACAGGATGCCAATGGAGTCGAGGCGAGAATGATTCAGTGCAACGATAATCGCAATAATCAATACGATGGCAAAGACAGATATTAATGGAAAGATTTGCCTTGCAGCGCCTAACAACCGCCCAAAGAGTTGATTCACGATGATGCCGGCTGTGACCGGTAAAATAATAATTTTTACGATATCCATCAGCATTTTCATGGCGGGTACATCAACCTGTTTTCCTAAATAGAGCAGACTTAATGCCGGCGTAGCAATAACAGCTAATACAGTTGAAAACGTAGTGATGGCGATAGATAAAGCCACGTTACCTTTAGCTAAATAGCAAATTACGTTAGAAGCGGTGCCACCGGGGCTTGCACCAACAAGCACCATGCCGCTGGCCAAGGCCAAGGGTAACTGTAACCAGGTAGACAGCCCCCAGGCAAAAAAAGGCATGCAAAGGAACTGTAGCAAAAGGCCTAAAAGGATCGGTTTGGGTGATTTAAAAATGAGCAAGAAGTCATTTGCTTTTAAGCTCATGCCCATGCCGAACATCACCAAACCGAGCAAGAAAAATAAACTCGGTTTAAGTGGCGTAAAAAGGGTGGGTGCTAGATAGGCAAGAGTGGACAATAAGATGGCCCAGAGAGGAAACAGTTTAGTGGCTGAATTGATCAAAAGTGTCCTCGTTATCCGGTTTGGGTCGTTGTGGTTTTGTTAAGCAGTTCTTTTAGGTACAGGCCAGTATGAGAGACGTTGCTTTCAGCAACGTGTTCGGGCGTTCCTTGCGCAATCACTTCGCCTCCGCCATCGCCCCCTTCAGGGCCCAAGTCAATAATCCAATCAGCGGTTTTTATTACATCCAAGTTGTGTTCGATAACCACAAGGGTATTGCCATGATCGCGTAAGGTATGGAGAACGCTGAGAAGTTGCTGAATATCCGCAAAGTGTAGGCCAGTGGTTGGTTCATCCAGTATGTAGAGTGTTTTGCCTGTATCACGTTTAGAAAGCTCACGTGATAATTTGACACGTTGTGCCTCACCGCCTGATAACGTCACGGCATTTTGCCCGAGGGTGATATAGCCGAGCCCAACATCCATTAGGGTGCGCAACTTTTTAGAGACAACGGGAATGGACTCAAAAAAATCACAAGCATCTTCAACCGTCATGGATAACACTTCGTGGATGGTTTTACCTTTGTAGCGAATTTCTAAAGTTTCGCGCCCGTAGCGTTGGCCTTTACAGCTTTCGCAATTGACATACACATCGGCTAGGAAGTGCATTTCTACTTTAATCACGCCGTCGCCTTTGCATGTTTCACAGCGGCCACCTTTGACGTTAAAACTAAAACGTCCCGGTGTGTAACCCCGTGATCGGGCTTCAGGGGTGGCGGCAAAGAGTTCTCGAATAGGTGTAAAGAGCCCCGTATACGTGGCGGGGTTAGAACGTGGCGTACGGCCAATTGGGCTTTGATCAATATCAACGACTTTATCTATATGTTCCAAACCATCGACACCATCATTAGCCGCAATAGGCAAAGAAGATTTGTTTAATATTTTGGCAACAGTGGGATACAACGTTTCATTTATTAATGTTGATTTTCCAGAACCCGACACGCCGGTAATGCACGTTAATAATCCAATGGGTAACGCTACACTGACGTTTTTTAAATTGTTGGCGCGAGCATTATTAATGCGTAATTTTTTGTTCTCATCAACAGGGTGGCGTTGTTTGGGAATGGCAATAAACTGCCGGCCAGACAAGTATTGCCCGGTGGTTGATTTGGGGTTTTGTGTGATGTCTTGAGGCGAGCCTTGAGCAATAATTTCGCCACCATGAATGCCGGCCTGCGGGCCTATATCGACGACATGGTCCGCGGCTAAAATTGCATCTTCATCATGCTCGACAACAATAACGGTATTACCGAGGTTGCGGAGATGAAAAAGGGTGTTGATTAAGCGTTGATTGTCGCGTTGATGTAAGCCAATAGACGGTTCGTCCAAGACATACATAACACCCACGAGTCCTGCGCCAATTTGGCTGGCGAGTCGAATACGTTGGGCTTCGCCACCGGACAGCGTATCGGCACTTCGATCTAAGGATAGATAATCGAGGCCGACATTAATAAGAAAATCGAGCCGTGCTTTAATTTCTTTAATAATTTTCTTGGCAATTTCACCGCGGTGGCCGGAGAGTTTCAGCGACGCAAATAAATCGCTGGATTTTCGAATGGACAGGTTTGTTATTTCAGGCAGACTATGTGCATCAACAAAAACATGCCGCGCCGCTTTGTTAAGGCGTTGCCCATGACAATCTGGACAGGCTTTGCTTGAGAGGTATTTTGCGAGTTCATCGCGAACAGTGTTTGAATCTGTTTCGCGATAACGCCGTTCCATGCTGTGAATAATGCCCTCGAACGGGTGTGTGCGTTGGATTGCTTCGCCTCGGCTATTAAGCGTTTTAAAAACAATCGGTTCATCACCGCTGCCAAATAAGATGGCATCTTGGATGTGTTTCGGGTACGAATTAAAGGGTTGTTCTGGATCAAACTGATAATGCTTAGACAGCGACATAATCATTTGATAGTAATACATATTGCGCTTGTCCCAACCGCGAATAGCCCCACCGGCTAAGCTAATGTCTGGGCTGTGGAGCACGTGTGCCGGATCGATGTATTGTTTGATGCCTAAGCCATCGCAACTAGTGCAGGCGCCTTTAGGGCTGTTAAAAGAAAAACTGCGTGGCTCTAGTTCGCTGATGCTGTAACCACAGACGGGGCAAGCGAAACGAGAGGAAAATAGAATCTCCTCATCGTCATCCATACTGCTGATAACGGCAATGCCTTCAGTGAGTTTTAATGCTGTTTCAAAAGATTCGGCGAGCCTAACAGCTAAGTCGTCATGAATTTTAAAGCGATCAACAACGACTTCAATGGTATGTTTCTTTTTTAACTCTAACGGTGGTGCATCGTCCAGTTCGACGACTTCTCCATCAATCCGTGCGCGAATAAACCCTTGATTGCGCAGATCGTTCAATACATTAAAGTGCTCACCTTTGCGCGCTTGAATAACAGGGGCTAATAGCATCCAGCGTTTGTCGGGGTTTAATTCAAGCACCGCATCCACCATTTGAGTGGTGGTTTGTGCTTCAAGCGAGGTGCCGTGATCTGGGCATTGAGGAATGCCCGTTCTGGCAAATAACAGGCGCAAATAATCATATATTTCTGTAATGGTACCCACTGTTGATCGAGGGTTGTGTGAGGTCGACTTTTGTTCGATAGAAATAGCCGGCGAAAGCCCTTCGATATGGTCAACATCGGGCTTTTCCATCACAGATAAAAATTGCCGAGCATAGGCAGATAATGACTCAACATAACGGCGTTGGCCTTCCGCATAAATCGTGTCAAAAGCTAAAGAAGACTTGCCTGAACCCGATAACCCCGTGATGACGATGAGCTGATTTCTAGGAAGATCCAAGTCAATGTCTTTTAAGTTGTGGGTTCTTGCGCCACGAATTTGAATAGTGTCCATTTACGTATCTAATTAAGTCGCCAAACCTGTTAATATACCCCTCTTTTTAAAGGCTAGGCAAAGTAATTATGGCTGAATCTTCGGGCCAAACATCAATAATGAGCGAACAAGAGAAAAGAGCAAGCTTAGGTTTAGCGGGTATCTTTTCAATGCGCATGCTCGGCTTGTTTATGATTTTGCCGGTGATGGCTTTGTACACCGAGCATCTGGATGGAATAACGCCGGTGCTACTGGGTTTGTCGATTAGTATTTATGGTTTAACGCAAGCGTTATTGCAAATTCCCTTTGGTTTGATGTCTGACCGGTTTGGCCGGAAAAAAATCATTACGATCGGTTTGCTGTTATTTTTAATCGGCAGTGTTGTGGCCGCCATGTCGACGACCATATACGGCATTATTATGGGTCGAGCCTTGCAAGGCAGCGGGGCCGTCGCTGCGGCGATTATGGCCCTTGCAGCGGATTTAACACTGGAACAAAACCGGACGAAGATAATGGCAACGATTGGCATTAGCATTGGTGTTTCGTTTGGTGTGGCGATGGTATTGGGGCCTGTTTTAGCGTCGTTTATCGGTTTACAAGGAATTTTCTGGTTTACCGCGCTGTTAGCGGCGGCAGGCATTTTTCTTTTGTATAACGTGGTACCCGAAGCAAAAAATATAGCTGTGCATAGGGATGCAGAGCCAATTCCTGCCTTAATGGGAAAAGTGCTAAAGGATACCCAACTTCTTCGTCTTGATTTTGGTATTTTTTGTTTACATTTAGTGATGACAGCGATGTTTGTTGTCTTGCCCTTATTGATGAGAGGTAAGTTAGGTCTTGCAGCTGAAAACCATTGGATGGTTTATTTGCCTGTGCTGGGATTGTCAGTTGTTGCGATGGTGCCGTTTATCATCATTGCCGAAAAAAAACGGAAAATGAAACTTGTTTTTGTGAGTGCTATAGCGACCTTATCGCTTGCCAGTTTAGGGCTGTATTTGTTCAGTGGCTCTCTGTGGGGAATGGTGGCCTCTTTATTTGTTTTCTTTACCGCGTTTAATTTATTAGAAGCGAGTTTGCCTTCTTTAATTTCTAAGATTGCCTTTGCCGGAGGTAAAGGAACAGCGATGGGCGTGTACTCCAGTTCTCAGTTTTTTGGTGCGTTTTGTGGCGGTTTAATGGGGGGCTTGGTTTGGAGCCAGTATGGTTTGCTGGACGTTTTTTTGGTATGCGCCGTTATTTTATTTGTTTGGTTTTTAGTCGCCTTAAGCATGAAATCGCCTCGGCACATGAGTAGTTTGTTGAAAAACGTAGACGTTGAAACCGATGAGCAAGCAAAACAAATAACTGATAAGCTATTAGCTGTCAAAGGCGTGTTAGATGTGGGGATATCGGTTGACGATTCTACGGCCTATTTAAAAGTAGATAATGAGTTATTAGATGAAGCGGCGCTAGACGCGATCATCTCTTAAAATATGAGCAAGCGCTTTAAATGAGCGTCAATAATTGGAGTGAATTATGGCTGGTGTGAACAAAGTAATTTTAGTAGGAAATTTGGGTAAAGACCCTGAAACGCGTTATATGCCGAGCGGTGGTGCGGTAACCAATATCACCGTCGCCACATCGGAAACGTGGAAAGATAAGAACACAGGTGAGAAAAAAGAACAAACAGAGTGGCATCGAGTGGCGTTTTTTAATCGATTAGCCGAGATAGCGGGCGAGTATCTTAAAAAGGGTTCAAAAGTCTATGTTGAAGGCTCAATTCATACCCGCAAATGGCAAGACCAGAGCGGGCAGGATCGCTATAGTACAGAAATAAAAGGGAGTACGTTGCAAATGTTAGATAGCCGTGGAGGAAGTTCCGCTGAATTTTCACCCTCGAGCTCGCAGTCAAAGCCCAGTAATTTCTCCTCTGCACCAGCACAGCCTACAGCGCCGATGGATGATTTTGATGATGACATCCCCTTTTGAGACTTACCTTAGAGGCTGATTGCACTATCAGCCCGCATTAAAAAACCCCCTTAAGGTTGAGCCGTTAAGGGGGTTTTTAGTTATTATCGTGAGGAGCTTATTGCTTTAAACTTTCTAAAGACTCTTTAGCGCCTTCTAAAAAATCGTTAGATTCCTTTTCTGCAGCTGCTTCAGCTTCCGTTTCTGTCACGCTGGAAATCGCGTCATCTGTCATTTCTTTAGCTGTTTCTAACGCGTCAGACGTTTTTTCTTTCACTGCATCAAGGATGTCATTGCTCATTTCTTTAGTCGAGTCGATAACATCTGAAGCAACTTGCTCCGTGGTGTCAACAGCATCCGAAGCTGCTTCATCAATTGAAGTGCTTGCGTCATTTGCTGATTCTACAATAGAGTCTGTTGATGGCATTGCGTCAGTAGCGGCTTCTTTAGCACTGGTCGCAGCTTTGTCAGCTTCTTCACAGCCGGTTAAAAATAAAAAGCCTGATAGAAGAACGGCGATAAATGAGGTTGAGTATTTCATTGTTTTTCCTAAATTGATTTAATGACTGAATGAGTTACGCTAAATTTTAGAATCTTTAGACTACCACATTAAAAACGACTTTGCTGAATATAAACTGAATAGCTTTTTAATTAATAAATTTAATTCTTAACATGTGAGTGATATGACTGAACATCAACCCGATTGGCTGAGCCCGGAAGAATACCAAATGATTATAGGCCCGTCTTTGAAAGTGGCTGCAGAATTAGCAGCCAGTAGAGGTGATCCAACCCTGTTTAAGGATTTACCTAGTATGTTATGTTTGATGTACTTGGTGAGTCACTTAAGGGATTACTATGTCGATGAATGGGCTGTGTTGAATGCGATGTCGAGTGAGACGTCATTGCAAAAAGCGCCCGAGGCAGCCTGCATGATGGTGTTAACAGAGGGTAATGTTGCTAAGGCTGAATTGAATTCGATGATTCATTCACTTAATCGGGCTTATCAACTGGTCAGTGATGCGCAGATCATGAAAGAAGCAGAAGTTGATATGCAACGTGCTTGGGAAGCGTTAAAAGTGAGTCAGCATGAACAATTTTTAGCGTTGCTAGAGCAAGCAGCGAAAAAATTTGTGATCGCTCTTGATCGGTGGGAAAAATCGAGATAATGACTAAACGGCTCATTGTTGTCCTGTTGTCGTTACTGTTGCTGGCTTGTGCCTCAACGCCGCCTAAAAACCAAGATAATCTGTGTTCTATTTTTTATGAAAAGGACGATTGGTATGGTGCAACGTTAGCGGCACAAAAGAAATGGGGTACACCCATAGCGGTGCAAATGGCCATTATTCACCAAGAATCACGTTTTCAATCAAATGTCAGGCCGCCCAGGGATTGGTTTTTAGGGTTTGTTCCTCTGCCAAGATCATCCTCTGCATATGGGTATGGTCAGGCACAGGATTCGACCTGGGATTGGTACATGAAGTCGACGGATAGCGATGGTGCGGACCGTGATGATTTTGCAGATGTAGCCGATTTTATCGGCTGGTATACGAATGTGTCGCAACGAAAATTGGGTATTTCTAAATGGGATGCTGAAAAACAATACCTTGCCTATCATGAAGGCCACGGAGGTTATAGTCGAGGGACTTATTTGGCAAAATCCTGGTTACAACGTGTGGCAAAAAAAGTGGCAGCGAAGGCTAAACGATATGGGGCGCAGCTAAAAAGCTGTGAGTCGACGCTTGATTCTGGTTGGTCTATTTGGCCGTTTTAATATGAAGAAAATTCAAGGAAAGTCTTGTGTTTTACTAGCCACTTTTATGTTAGCACTGATGTCTAACCTTTCGTTGGCGCGTGATCCCCAAGCCTTTCCGTTGCCTGATGCGTTGAAGCCCGATGTTAATTTTTGGTTAAAAGTTTATACAGAGGTAACGACAACGGAAGGCTTTATTCACGATAACCGGCACTTAAATATTATCTATGAACGGGTGTCGTTTAAGCCTGGAACCAGCTATAAAACGCGCCAAAAGGTGATTAAGCAAAAGAAACAATATTACATCACGGCTTTGGAGTATTTGGCTGCACATCCACGGGAAAGGCTTGAAAAAGCACATCATCGACATGTAAAGGCTTTGTGGCCAGAGGGAACGACAGGTTCGGAGTTTAAATCTGCAGCGGAAAGATTACGCTTTCAGTTAGGGCAGGCGGATCGTTTCAAACAAGGAATAATCCGGTCTGGGCGCTGGCTGCCCTTTATTCGAGAAGAATTTAAGAGGTTAGACCTCCCTGATGAATTAGCCGCCTTGCCCCATGTTGAGTCATCGTTTATTTCAGATGCCAGATCGCATGCAGGCGCTGCAGGTTTGTGGCAGTTTACACGATCGACAGGGCGCCGGTTTATGCGAATTGATCATGTCGTGGATGAGCGATTAGATCCCTTTCTAGCCACAAAAGCGGCTGGGTTATTGTTAAAAAATAACCATAAAATCACAGGGACATGGCCGCTTGCCTTAACGGCATACAACCACGGTGCAGCCGGCATGAGGCGAGCGATAAAAGCAACAGGTGGAACCGATATTGCGAAAATAGTGCGTGAATATAAGGGGCGTACGTTTGGCTTCGCCTCGCGGAACTTCTACAATGCTTTTGTTGCCGCACATGATATTGACCAGCAACCGGCTAAATACTTTGGTCAGCTGCAACGTGAGAAACCGATGGTGATTCAGGAGGTTCAGCTGCCATCATATTACACGGCGCAGGGCCTAATGACGGCTTTTGGTGTCAAGAATAATCTTTTTAAGTCATTGAACCCCGCGCTGCAGCCGACAATTTGGTCAAATGATAAATATGTTCCAAAAGGCTATAAGCTTCGTGTGCCGAAGGAGGTTCAACCTGCTAAAACAAAACAGCTTATCGCCAGTATTCCGAAAGATGAATGGTCATTAGAACAAAAACCAGGTGTGTCTTATAAAGTAAAGCGAGGCGACTCGTTATCAAAAATAGCTCGGCGCTTTAAAGTAAAAACCCATGAATTAGTCGCGCTTAATGGCTTAAGAAGCCAGCATGAAATTCGCATTGGCCAAGTGTTGAAGTTGCCAAACGTGGCTAAAAAGCAATTAAAGGGAGCACACCCTGTGGAGCCTGAAGCCGTTTTTTATACCGTTAAAAAAGGTGATCGATTGTCGGCAATCGCAAAAAAAGCAGGAGTGTCTGAGGCCAATATGTTGTCTTTAAATAAACTAAAAAATAAAAATTATTTATATGTAGGGCAGACATTACGCTTGCGGCCTGATCCGGATGTATTGTCGGTAGCCGCTAATGCAAAAGTGCTTAATCCCAAAGAAGCGGTTAAAGAAAATATTTTAAGGGCAGATCCGAGTAATTATCGAGTGGACCGTGATGGTTCAATCGAAGTGCAGAGTGATGAAACACTGGGTCATCTTTCTGATTGGTTATCGTTAAAAACAACGGCGTTGAGGCAGTTGAACAACTTGAGTACTAAGTCGCAGCTTGACGTTGGCCAACGGTTGAAGCTTGATTTTTCTCGAGTAAATAGGCGTGAGTTTGAAGAAAAAAGGTTGGCGTATCATAAAAATGTGCAAGATCGTTTTTTTAAACAATTTCACGTTGTTAAAACTGAAACCTTGACGCTGAAAAAAGGTGATTCTGCTTGGTTGTTGGCCCAGCGTTATCGTGTGCCCATGTGGTTATTGAGGCAATATAACTCGACCCTTGATTTTAATTTCGTCGGCACCGGTACGACGTTGACGGTTCCCCAAGTTAAAAAACAGCCAAATTGATTTTTTTGGCGAATTAAGTGGAAATATTCAATTCGCCGGAGACAACTTGAAAAATATGAAGGCCATTAAGCGTCGCCACGAGATCCTGGCCAATCATTTCGTTACGCCAATCGCTAAGCAATTCCAGATCGCGTTGACCTAGTATCAGTTGGAGGAGTTCTTTGCGACTGGTGATTGAGTTTGGGTTTACGTTTGCATCAGCGGCTTTCAATCTAACTTGAGCCATGAGCAAATCGGCCAAAGCTTCTTCTTTTTCGCTGATTTTGTTGGGTTTCTTTTGTATGTCTTTGGGAGCAGGTTTGTTCTCTATGGCGGCAGTAATAATATCAATGATGGCAAGCCCAAATTTCTCAGTAAATTTGTCCGATATGCCTCGGATATTGGATAAAGAATCGACCGTAGTGGGTTTGAGTTTTGCCAGTTCAATCAACAGGTCGTCTTTAACTAACCAGCCACGTGGAATGTTTTTTTGTTGGGCCAGTGTTTCTCGCCATTCGGCTGTTTTTTGTAGAATAGACAGGGAGGCGCCTTTTAGGCGTTTTGCTGCGCGAATTCGTTTCCAAGCAAGTTCAGGTGGGTTGGCATAAAGTGACGGTTTGCACAAATCGGTAAAGGCAGGCGTCAGCCAGTCGAGTCGATTTTTCTCTCTTAGTTGATTTTCTAACAGAGGATAGAGTTTAGCTAAATAAATCACATCATCCGCAGCATAGGTGATTTGTTCTTCACTTAAAGGCCGACGTAGCCAATCAGTTCGTGAATGAGCTTTGGTTAATGGCACCCCTAACACGTCATTAACCAAACGGGCGTATCCGGCTTGTTCAGGGTAGCCTAAAATGGGTGCGGCGATTTGTGTATCAAAAACTGGGGCGAGTGGCTCACCGCGTAAATCATAAAAAATTTCTTGGTCTTGGCGTGCAGCATGAAATATTTTTAAGATATTTTTGTCGTATAAAATATCTAATAAAGGGTTGATGTCACAAGCAATGGGGTCGATGATAGCGACTGTATCCGGCGTTGCAATTTGTATTAGCGCCAGTATTGAGCGATACGTTTTTTCGCGCTGAAATTCGGTATCGATAGCCAGCCAAGGCACATTCTTTAAAGAGTCGCAAAGTGCAGAGAGGTGTTCGGGCGTATCGATGTATCGGGGATGAGTCATAACAGCAAAGCTTGTGAGAAGTTGAGGCAGTGTAAACGATGATTAAGGTTTTTTCAGCGCAAAATTTTATTGAAGTGGCCTTTTGGCGGAACTATTTAGAACAACAGGGGCTTTGTTGCTTTATCAAAAATGAGTTTTTGGCCAGCGCGGCAGGCGAACTGCCCCCGATTGACTGTTGGCCAGAACTTTGGATTGAAGATGATCGGGATGAAGCGTTAGCAAAAAAATATTTAGCCAGCGATCCCCTTGGCGATCAAGACCTACCTGCTTGGATATGTTCGTATTGCGGAGAAGAAAGCGATGGCCAATTTTCACATTGTTGGTATTGTGAACAAGAAAGATCGAATGAAACGATGAAGGAGACGTAAATGGCAAGTATGGCACTTTGGGAACAAATAGCGCTGGGCGCAGTGGCCTTATTGGTTATTTTTTGGTTTAGACCCGGTATCAAAGCAGCGCTTAAACAAAGTGAGCAAGCGGAAAAAGATTGGGCAGGAATTTTATTACCGATAGCAGCAGTTATTTTATTTGTAATGTTTTTATTGATGACCGGTTAGACAATGATCGGATCAGTTGTGAAGAACCTGAGTCATCAGGCATCGAGTAGATTTTTATGGAACGCTGAATCAGTTTACCTTATTGGCGGGCGATGAAGGTAATTTGGAAAAAGATAAATGAATGAAGAAAATGATATAGATGTTGAGTTACTGAGTAAAACGCAAATTAAACGTGAAGCAGACGATTTGGTCTTACTGGGAAAGAAAATTGCGGATTTGTCACAAGACCAGTTCGATGCCATGCCATTGAGTGAGACATTAAGAGAGTCGCTTGTTGTTGCAAGAAAATTGAATAAAGGTGGTGCGATCAAACGGCAGTTCAAATACATTGGGAAATTATTGCGAGGAATGGATGTTGAGCCGATTACACAGGCCATTGAGCGGCAGCTTGATAAGGATAGAGCCGCCACCGCTCGTTTGCATATGATGGAGCAATGGAGAGATCAATTGGTTGAGCAAGGAGATAAGGCGTTAGGTGAGTTTTTGGAGGTTTTTCCAACGGCAGACCGACAGCATTTACGGCAACTTCAACGTAAAGCGAAGCTGGAATTGGAAAAACAAAAACCACCGGTTTCGGCACGAAAAATATTTCAGTATATAAAAGACATATCAACGACGGATTAAGGCAGTGTTCAGATTGATGCGTCTATTGTTGATAGATCGGTTAGAAAAGGAGAGTGTTATGTTAGAAAAGAAATTCATGGTAGTTGTTTTAGCAATGCTGATATTGCTGTCGTTTAGCGCGGCTCAAGCGGCTAAACCAGAAGGACAATTTGCTGGAAAAGCGGAGCACAGTGAATCATTTTGGGAACGATGGTTTGGTCGTGCTGAGAGGGTTGAAGAAATAAAAAAGCCGAAGAAAGTTGAGGCAAAAAAAGAAACACAAAAGAAACAGGAACGAGAGCAAAAACAAGGGCGCTATTTTACTGAATCAGAACGTTCCAGCATCATAGAGTATTATCGTCAGGGCCATACTCATCACGATAAGAAGGGCAAAAAGGGACCTCAAGGTAAGGCGAAAAAATTACCGCCCGGCTTGCAGAAAAAGCTAGATCGTGGTGGTCAGCTTCCACCTGGCTGGCAAACAAAAGTAGCGCGTGGAGAAGTGTTAGAGGCTGAGGTGTTAAGGCATTCTGAGCGGATTCCAGATGAGCTCGCAAGACGGTTGCCTCATCAATACGAGGGCGAGGTGGTTCGTCGTGTGGGTGATAAAGTGGTGCGAGTGTTAGAAGGTAACGGCACCGTCATCGATGTCATCGATCTTGCTGATATTATCCTTCGTTAATCTTCAGTGCGATTTAAGTGTCTGGCCCTGTTTAAAGGGGCCAGGCAATAAGAATCAGTGGAACGGAGATTATCGTGATGATCATTTCCAAGGGTAACCCCATTCGCCAATAATCCCCAAATTGATAACCGCCAGGCCCCATCACGAGAGTGTTTGATTGATGCCCGATCGGTGTTAAGAAGGCGCAAGAGGCGCCAATTGCTACCGCCATTAAAAAAGGGTCTATATTGACGCCTAGTTGGTTAGCAATACCGACAGAAATGGGGGCCATCACTAAAGCAGTGGCCGCATTGTTAATAATATCGGATAAAAACATCGTTGTGACCAGGATAAGCGCAATGATCATGTAGATGGGGAGACCATCGGTTAAATTGACAATGCTGTTCGCCACCAGTTCAGTGGCGCCAGTGCTTTCTAAAGCTCGACCGACCGGGATCAAGCCGCCAAGTAAAATAATAATAGGCCAATCGACATCTCGATAGACGTCTTTACCCGGCAAAAAACCCATCAGGGAATAAATAAGAATGGCCAGAATAAAGGCGCCAGCCATGGGTAAAACATTCATCGCACCGAGAACAATAGCACCAATGAAAATCGCCAGAGCGATAACCACACGCCGCGGCTGGCCAATTTGAATACCCCGTTCAGCTAAAGGCAGTAAGTTTAGGCTGATGAGCATATCGTTGATGAAGGTTTTTTCACATTGCAACAGAAGCACATCGCCGGCTTTGAAAGTATGGTTGCGTAACCGCTTTTTGATTAATCGTCCTTCGTGAGCAAGCCCTATAACCGCCACTGAATTAGCCGTGCGTCTGCGTAAATAAGAGACGTCTCGACCAACAAGTGGTGAGGTGGAGGTGATAATACATTCCGTTAGTGTGAGGTCACCTTCGGTTAAGTCATTAAATGTTTTTCCACTGGCGGTTTGGAATTCCAGATTGGCTTCGGCAAATTTACTTTGTAAGGCGATTGGGTCGCCACGCAGGATTAAAATATCATTTTCTTTCAGTACATAATTAGGGTTAGTATTAAGCGCATACCGGTGCCCTCGGGCAACGCCAACAATGCCAACGTCATTACTTTGCAAGTCTTCTATTTTATTAACCGCGGTATCAATTAACGGGCTGTCGGCCATGACTTTAACTTCTGTTAGATAACCGCTGACCTCAAATAATTGCTCGGGTGTATTTTCGTCAAAGCGTTTCTTGGGTATTAAGCGCCAACCGATGAGGCTGATAAAAATGACACCAACAACGGCAATAATAGAACCGATCGGTGAAAAATCGAACATGCTAAAAGCCGTGCCACTGATGTCTGCACGATAATTAGCAATAATGATGTTGGGTGGTGTTCCAATCATGGTGCTCATGCCCCCTAAAATACTCCCAAAAGCTAGTGGCATTAAGACCATCGCCGGCGATCGACCATGCTCTTTAGCAGTGGCGATGGCAACCGGCAACAAGAGGGCAAGTGCGCCAACATTGTTCATGAAAGCTGAAAAAAACGTCACAAGGCCAGTTAATAAGGCAATATGAATAAGCGCATTGCCAGTATGGGGCAACAGATAGGCGGCAACCACATCGACCACACCGGCATTTTTTAGCGCCTGACTAATAATCAATACGGCGGCAACGGTAATCACGGCAGTATGGCCAAAACCGGCAAAGGCTTCGTGAGGTGTGACGAGGCCAAATAAAAGAACGGCTGTCATAGCGGCTAATGCGATAACGTCGTACCGCCATTTCCCCCAAGCAAACAAGACTAAGGTGACGGATAAAATGGAAAATATCAGGGTTTGATCAGTGTTCATGTTCTTTCAGAAGGAGTTCTTTGGCGTGGTTGATTTGAGTAGCAAGTTCTTCAGAACCCCCTTTGTCGGGGTGTACTTTTTGCATTAAGCGCTTATGTGCTTCAATGATCTCTTCTTTTGAAGCGCCATCCTGTAACCCAAGAAGGCGCAGTGCATTTTGCCGATTCATCGCCTGTGTTGGAGCGGCGGCGTTATTGTGCTTCGTTTTTTTGCCGTTAGCGTGAATTGATTTAGCTAGACCCAGTAGCCGTAATACATTGGGTAAATGTCGCGCAATAAAGGGAATAGCAGAGCCAATGAAAGCAAAAATGATATTAAGTTTGCCGGTAATGGCAAGAACAATCAGTCCAAGCCCTAAAAGCAGCCAAAGTGATTTACGGATATTGGCGGCAACTGTTTCTGCGGGTGTGGTGAGAAACCAACGTACAAGGTAGATGGCACCAAAGACAATGGCAAGTAAAATTAAAAGACGGATCATTAAAAGGAGCTCCTGAATCTGTCGTTAACCAATGCGCCAAAGTTGCTTTTTTTATTTAGTTTTATATCCACGTTTTTACCAAGCAATGATAGTTTTGTCAGCTTATAAAGGTTCCCGTAAAGAAGCCCATTTTCTTGATTCGAAGAAAAAGTAAATGGGGTGTATTTAATTTAGACATTTGTCTAGTAATTCACAACATTTTTTAAAGTTTTGACTAAGCTTATCGTGTGCTTAAAGAAAACAGAAAAATCATATTAAAGCAAATTGTTGAGTTGCAGGGGAATGCAAAGCGTTTTTGTTTTTTAATTGAAAATATTCATGAGTTTGAGGCACAAGAGTGGTTGGCAAACATCAGCCTGATTTTGCCAAGAATTCACGCCGTGATGGGGGTGATAGACCAGAATAATAAACGGGATGAATGTTTTTTCGCACTGTCAGATATTGATGAGCGTTTCGAGCTTTTTTGCAGGCTTAAAAAAACATTGGGCGAAAGAGATGCGTATGAGTTAGGTGAAGAGCTGATAACAAATGAATTGTATGGCAGTTTGTCGGGTGATTTGGCTGATCTTTATTTTGAAATTAAACGAGGTTTAGACTTGATCCATTCTGGACAAGATAATTTGCCATTGGCGTTGAGTTTATGGCGTGATGGTTTTTTTCTGCATTGGGGGAAGCATCTGATCAATGCTGAAAAACATTTATACGATTTGCGTCTTCATCATCGAATTTAGGCTTGTTGAGCTAACCACTTTATTTTTGCAGATTGCTCAATAGAGCACAGCCACTTATAGGCTAATTCTAAATTTTCAGCAGCGGCATACACGCCATGAGATTGAACAATAGCAATGGGGTGTTGTTTTAAACAATCGCTAATTCGTTGAGGCATGACCTGAAGATAATGCTCCGTTTCGCATTCGATCACGGGCAGTTCACCAAAATAGAGTTTTCCTTCAAAATCAATGGGACTAAACAACAAGCTTTGTAATGTTAGCGCGATGGTGTATGGATTATGGGCATGTAAAATGGCCTGATGTTGTTTGTTTGACTGGTAGATATGTTGGTGGATAGTGGCATCTAATGAAGCGTTTTGTGGTGGCGCTTCGTTCAATTTGCAATGAATCAATTCGTCGGTTTTTACGGTGTCGGCACAGGCGCCCGTTTTAGTTATGACAAATGAATTTCCTATCCGTACAGATCCATTGCCGCTGTGAGAATCATTTAAAGCATGTTGTCGTAAAAGTTGATAATAAAAAGCAAGTTGTTCTTCTTCTTTCATTACGGGTTGTTATCGTCGTTGGCGTACCCAGATAATAAGGCCGGAGAAGGCTAAAAACAAAAGAATGATGCCGACAACATCAAAAAATAACACACCGTATGAGCCAAAGAAACGGCCACTATGAATGTCTAACAAGAATGTTTCCAGCGATATGATGTTAGATTTATAGCGTTGAACCATAGAACGCTGAGTGTTTTTTGATAGAGGCTCTTCCTGTATCCATTGAACAGGCACCGTTTCATTCACCTTATGAAGATAGAGGTCTGTACTTAAATGATACATCTGGTGATTTGAAAAAAGATAGAGCTGCTGCTGATCATTGAGTCCGATGCGGGTTATTTGACTGGGGACGCCATCAAGGCTGCTTAACGTTTCTACGACTTGATCGTTGTCGTCGACAAGGAGTAAGGCATCGCTTAGTGCAACGAGCAGAAAGTTTTCAAGTTTCACAGCACCGGTTAAAAGGGCCTCGGTAGCAATGGGTCGACTGTTGTTGATGAATAATAAGTCGTCGGCTTGAGTGATAACGTGTTGCTCTGCTCTGAATTGTTTGATTGTAGTGGGGGGCTGAACTTTATATCTCTCCAATAGAAAGTTGCTGCTAAGGTATTGGTTTTTTAGCGCTAAGTCGTCGGTGTGATTTAATGCAATGCCGCTGAGACTGATAAAAATAACAAACAAGGCAGCTACAAGGCCTGTGTATCGATGCCAGATATACAAAGGGGTGAGTTTACGGCGTCGTTTGTTATTCATTGTTTAAAGCTGTTGTTCAAGATAAAGTGCAATTCGGGCAATTTTTTTAAGCGCTCGGACGGATAAGGTCGCGCCTGAAATACCGTCAATGGGTTTGTCGAGCTGTTGTTTGTCATTGATGCCAATATTGTCAAATTGGCGCGTAAAAAAGGCGTGCTTTACTTCCCAACCTCTAGACTCTCTGAAACTGAGAACTTTGAGCTGCTGTATTTTTCCAGTTTCAATAATAACACCGACGGTGATCGGTTTTTCCTTGCCTATTTCATCCAGTATCCAGGCGGTTTTTGATCCATTTTGCCAATATTTAACACGGATAAATGAGGGGTTGTGTTGAAGAATATCTGTAATGGCTTGTTTTTTTTCCTTAGTTAGCCAGACCGATGATAGGGGCGGAATATTACCGTTAAATGCATGGTTCAAAAAAGCCTCAGGGGTCTGATAGACCCCTTTGGCAGAGGCTGCTTGAAAGAAAAACACAGCAATAATAAGTAATATCCGTTTCATCTATTTATTCGGGCTGATTAGAATTGATACCCTACACCGATGTTAAGCCCGTTTTGATCTTTACCATCATCGTTATTCTGGTATTGGTAGTCGGCTTTGATAACAACATCTTCATGTGGCCAGTAGTTTACACCAAGATCCCATTGCTCTTTTTCGGAATCTTTAGCAGACCCTGAGTTGCTTCCAGCCTTGTTATCCCATTGGTTAAAGCGTGCGAATACGCCAAATTTTTCAGATAATCGGTAAGAAGGCTCTAAGTAAAAACCTTTCTGCTTATCAGCGCCTGCTGCTTCAACAGCTGACCCGTCAATATCCCAAGCCGCATATAAGGCTTTTAAAGTGAATGGACCAGTAGACCAAACCGCGTGTGTTTCTATTAGGTTACCGCTATCGAGTCCATCGACTAAGCCTTGCCCCATATCTTGCTGGTGTTGAGCTGTTAAAGCGATTTCTAAACCAGGGATGCCCGTGTATTTAAGGCGAGCTGTTGCGGCAGGGTCATTGGCCTTAGCTTCACTGACTTTTTGGCGTCCGCTGCGGATGTTAAAGCTATTGGGGACTGCAAGGCCGGAATGAACATAAACATCATAACTTAGCCCGTGGCCTAGCTGGCCATGCAAACCGGCGCCAGCTTCCCACCAAGTGGCTGGAATAATATTCTTTTCTATTGGGTTACGTTCGGTGCCGTAAAAAGTCGGTGGTTCGTGTGTTTCATTGATAATACCAATAGGTAGCATGAACAAACCTGCCCGAGCTGTGTGATGATCGTTTAGATCAAAATCAATATAGGCTTGCTCAAGCTCAACTTCCCCTTCTTTGCCTTCTCCCGCTAAACTATGTTCCAGCTCTAACTCGGAGAAGAAACGGATGCTGTCCGTAAATTCGTGTCCAAAGAATAAGACGAATCGGTGAAAATCTATTTCGTCTTTATCGCTTGCACCGCCTTTGCCAGATAAATTGTTGTAATGCACTTCGCCGTAACCGCCAATGGTTGTTTTATCAGCAAAATTCGCTAATTTTTGAATACCGCTGCTACTGTCGGCGATTGATTCTGTGGCGATAACCGCTGCTTCCACCTTATCGTTGGTTTGAGCCACGGCTTCGCGAAGTTTGGAATTTTCTTGAATCAGTTGTGTGTTCTGTTTTTCCAGAGCATCCAGCCTTTTGGCTAAATCCTCAAGTGTTAAGGCCGATGCATGGGGTGCTATGGCTAAGCTTAGCAACAAAGCGACGCTTGTTTTTTTACGAAAGACTGAGATGCTCATTTAAATTTTTCTCCTGTTAATGTAAACAATAAATAGCAATCCAAATCTTAATGCAAATCATTCTCATTTGCAATGAATATTTTTAATCGTTCTTTGAAAACAGCTTTTTATAATAATTTTTCGTATAATACTGACTCATCATTTTTTGGAGCAGAGTATGGGAGCAGCACAATCATTTACTACTGAGTTGACATCATCCGATATCAATATCAGCACGGCGGCTAGTGCAAAATTAGCTGAGTTATTTGTCGAAGTCGGGGATGAAATGGAGGCTATTCGAATTTTTGTTTCGGGCGGTGGTTGCAGTGGCATGTCATATGGCATGACATTTTCGGATGATAGAACGGCATACGATAGTGTATTGGATACAGGTGAGTATAAAATTTACGTTGATGCAGTGGCTCTAAATTATATGCGCGGCGTTGAAATTGATTTTGTAGACAAAGGCATGGGTGAGGCAAGTTTTGTCTTTAATAATGTTTTTGCAGCAACCGGTGGGTCAGGCGGCTGTGGATCTTGTGGCTCTGCAAGCGGTGGTTGCGGGTAAACGACGTTAAGGGGTGATTTGTTAGAGGTATTGTGTGTTTGTTTTGCTTGCCCTCCAGTGATCAGGAGGCGGCGTGAAAACCGGCGGGTACTTGCCCCTTGTCGCCCTCTGCAAAGAAAAAACCTTTCATGTGTTCTTCGATGATTTCGATGCTTTCGACATCAGACGTGTTTAAACCGTTTTCATTGATAATCATTGCCAAGCGCTCCAGCCATTTCCCCCAGCCTTCTTTTGAAACATTGGCTAATATTCTTTCGCCAAGCTCTCCTGGGTGAGGGGCAGCATCTAAGCCTTCGGCTTCGGTTTTAAGGACAACACATTGCACCATTTTACTCATGATAAACTCAATATTTGATTGGATGAGGGATTATACAAGGTTTGCCAGTTTAAGCCATCCATCTTCGGTAAGATGGCTTTGGTGCTGAATTTAAAAAGGTTTTATGGTCGCCAGCAGAATAATGCCCACTAAAAATAGCACGGGGATTTCGTTTATCCAACGATAATAAACATGGCTGTGTTGGTTACGGTCGTGTTTAAAGTCGAGTAGCCATTTCCCACAAAAAACATGATAAATGCCTAAGATGAAAATCAACGTTAACTTGATGTGCAACCAAGCTGATTGACCATAAACAGCCCAAGCATAATCGGTGAGCATCAGGGTGCCAAAAAGCAGTGTAAGAATCAACCCGGGTGTCATGATGCCGAAGTATAATTTTCGCTCCATCACCTTAAATCGTTCATTACTTGCCTTATCGTCACTCATGGCATGATAGACAAATAAGCGCGGTAAATAAAACAGGCCGGCGAACCAGGTGACCATGAAAATCATGTGTAATGCTTTATACCACATCAGCTTTCAGCCAATAAACTATCGAGTTGTTGGCGCATTTTCTTTTCATTGAAAACACCTAATTTATGCATCACAATCGTTGAGTCAGGGGCGATAAGGAAAGTTGTTGGCGTTAGTCTGACATTTCCAAAAGCCTGTGCTGCCTCACCCATTGGGTCCAAGGCAATTTTATAAGGAAGCTTTTTGGCATCTGCCATGGCAATAACATGATCAGGTCGGTCGTGCTTCATCGCAATAGCAATAATGGGAACGCCCTTCGCTGTATAGTCTGCATGAATGGCTTTTAAATGAGGAATTTCTTTAATGCAACCAGGGCAATCCGTCGCCCAGAAGGTGATTAAAGCAGGTTTGCCGCTAAGGGTGGACAAGGCAATTTTTTCCCCGTGAATAGTGCTAATGGTAATATCAGGCACCTTATTTATGGCGCCACCATTGAAGTAAAACAGGCCAACGAGGCCGACGAGGAGTAAGATAAGGACGAGGTAGGGCGCTTTATTTTTGTTCATGATTGTTTGTGTTGAGATAACGTTGAGTTAAGCCTTCATAGAGGGATAGAGGGCAAATTAATTTAGAAGTTCCATTGGCTATAAACGCTGTGGCCATCATGGGGAGTAATAAATCATGCGAATTTGTCATTTCCATAATAATCACAAAGGCGGTTAGAGGCGCTTGAATCATACCAGCGAAATAACCGGTCATGCCAAGAAGGATGACAACAGACAAAGGAGCAATAGGCACCCATTCAGCTAGATTTGCGCCAATGCCAGCGCCCACGGACAAAGACGGCACAAAAATACCGGCGGGTATGCCAATAAAAAAAGTCGCGATATTGGCAAGCATACGCATTAAGGGATATTCAGCCGACATGCTGTGAGCATCGGCGAGATAGTTTTTTGTTTCTTGATAGCCTGTACCGGCTGTTGCACCCTCAGACAAATAGTTTAGTAAAGCGATAAGCAGGCCACAAATGAAAGCTATTCTCAGTGGGGTCAAGAAGGTGAGGGTGTTTAGAAAATGCCCACCTTTGAGCAGAATAAGGCTAAATAGCCCCCCCATAAACCCCGTTATAATACCGCACACAGGAATAATGACCCATGCCTTACCCCAGGGGAACAAGGTGGATCGATCCTCAAGAAAGACATATTGCCCGTGGAGAATAAGAGCTGTAGCACCGGCAAAAATGACGGCCGTAATGATGAGGCCGCTTGTTTTTTGTTCAAGTGATCGCCCCATTTCTTCGATAGCAAAAACAATACCTGCTAAAGGCGCACTGAAAATTGCGGCGAACCCGGCGGAACTGCCCGCTAAAATAAGACCGCGTTCTAAATAGTGGGGGCCAAAATGTGCAAACCGACCAAAATAAGTCATTAAAGCAGCGCCGATATGTATGGCAGGGCCGCCTAGGCCAACAGAGGCTCCTGCAAAAATGCCGCCAATGCTAAGGCCTAATTTTCCAATAAGAATGCGAAAGCTAAGAAGCGGTTTATCACTGCCGGCTTTTGAGGGTTCGAGCGAGGCTTTTACTTGAGGAACGCCGCTGCGCTCTGATCCCGGAAAAAAAGTAAAGGTGATCCAAGCCAGTAACGTAAGAATCAGTGGGGTAAAGAAAAAGCTATACGCTAAATACTCTTGATGAAGTTTTCTAAATAACTCGCTGACAAGCTCACTGCCAACAGTTAGGGCAACGGAGGATAAACCAACAAAAATAGCCCCTAACCAGAAAACCAAGTGAGTTTTCCAGGTGGATAAAAGTTTAAAAATTGATAGGTCACGGCCATTAAACATTCTATTAAGTATATCAGACCCTGCTCGTGTAAAATGTGCCGATACTGAGGATTAATTTTAAGAGGTTTGTTGTGATTAAGGTTGGGATAGTAGGTGGAACAGGCTATACAGGTGTTGAGCTGCTCAGGTTGCTTGCGTTGCATCCTAAGGTGAGTGTTGAGGTCGTTACGTCACGTGCCGAGAAAGGATTGCGCGTAGATGCTGTTTATCCGAGTTTGCGTGGATTTAATGGGTTATCTTTTGTAGAGCCGGTGGCTGAAAACTTGATGTCTTGTGATGTCGTGTTCTTTGCGACGCCCAATGCAACGGCAATGCATATGGCAAAAACACTGTTAGCAGCAGAGGTAAAGCTGATCGATTTATCCGCAGATTTCAGGTTAAAGGACGTTGAAATTTGGGAAGAGTGGTATGGAGCGAAACATGTTTGTCCTGAATTGCTCGAACAAACGGTGTACGGTCTGCCCGAAATACATCGCGAAGCGATCAAATCAGCTCGGTTAGTGGCCAACCCCGGTTGTTATCCAACGGCGACCCAACTGGGTTTTTTGCCTTTGATAACGGCTGATGTGATTGAAACATCAATGATGATTGCTGATGCCAAATCAGGGGTGAGTGGAGCAGGTCGGTCTGCCAGTGTTGTGGGTTTAATGAGCGAAAGTGGAGAAAGTTTTAAGGCCTATGGTGTGCCGGGTCATCGTCATCTGCCGGAAATTACACAGGAATTAAATCTTCAATCCTCTTCGCCCGTTTCTCTCACCTTTACGCCTCATTTGGTGCCGATGATTCGTGGCATCCATGCGACGTTATATGCGCCTTTGAAAAAGACCGGTGTTGATTTGCAGCGCGTGTTTGAAGAATTTTATGCAAATGAACCTTTTGTAGATGTGTTGCCTGCTGGAGCGCATCCCGATACCGGTGATATTCGCGGCACCAACCGTTGTCAACTTGCAGTTCACCAGCCACAAGGTGGGCGAGTGGTTACTGTATTGTCAGTGATTGATAATCTGGTGAAAGGTGCATCAGGTCAGGCTATCCACAATATGAATATTATGTTTGGCTTGGATGAAAAAGCAGGTTTGGACCAAGTTGGTTTATACCCTTAATTTAAATTAAACGGTTTTTATGATCCGTCACGAATGTCCGCACCCCTATCATCAAACAAGGCGTAGGCGAGCGATAGAAAACAGTATTTTGCCCGCCGTTCTCGTGTTGCTGGTGTTATTTTTTTTCTTGGGGCGATTTTCGGTAAGAAGCGTCACTGAATATCAGGCTGAGAATCAAAGGCTGGACGCATCACTGGTTGAGATGGCTCAGAAAAATAAAGAACTTTTAAAGCAAATGGATATTGTTGAAAGTTCTAAAATCATTGATGAACAGGCGCGTAACAAATCACGACGGGCCTTAACTGAATTACACGATGAAATAAGTGATTTGAAGCAACAACTTGCTTTTTATCAACGCGTAGTGGCTCCCGAAACCCTGGTTAAGGGCTTGTATATTAATGGTTTCGAGGTAAAGGCGCTGGATAGGGCAAGTGCCTATGAATATCAGTTGGTCTTAGCTCAAGGCGCAAGCCAAAAAAAGGTCATGAAGGGTCGGTATGCCTTATCTGTGACCGGTGAGTTGCGAGGAGAGGAAAAGACGTTGTCATTAAAGGAATTGTCGATGGACGATTTATCAGATGATAACTATTCTTTTAGATATTACGAATTACTCGTTGGTGAAATTAGGCTTCCCGATGGCTTCTTGCCTAAGAAAGCGACGATTATGATAAAACCATCAAATAAAGAGGTTAAAACGATTCAGCAGTCTTGGTCTTGGAACGAGGTCGTGCTGACTCAATGAGCAGGAGATTAGGATTTAGCGTGTATCTAGGATAAACTGTGGCGTCCAACCAGGAAATAAAACGAAGGGCTAAAAAGATGTTTTCTTCAGATACAAAGAAACTAAAAGATATTAACACCACGAATGTATCCACAATTATTGGAGAAGGCACAATTATTCAAGGCGATATTGTTTATGAAGGCGGGTTGCATGTAGATGGGCGCGTTGTTGGTAATGTCACTGCAGAAGCAGACTCGGGTGCGACTTTAACGCTGAGTAAAATGGGGTCTATCCAAGGTTGTGTGAAGGTTCCTATTATGGTTATTGATGGAGAGGTTCAGGGCGATGTGGTTGCCTCAGAAAGGGTTCAGCTTATTGCAAATTCACGCATTACAGGTAATGTTCAATATAATTTAATAGAAATGGAAGTAGGTGCGGAAGTGAATGGCCAGCTTGTCCGACAACACGATGAGCAATCAAAGGTGCCTCATGTCGAGACGCAAGAATCAACACATGACGAACTTTCTTAACAGACAGTGTACTAAGAGTGAGTAATATTTAATTTAATGAAAGAGATTTCTAATATGACAACATTTACTGCAGAAGCAGATATCAATTTTACGGATAGTGCGGCAAAAAAAGTGGCTGAGTTAATCGAAGAGGAAGGCAATGCTGAGCTGAAACTTCGTGTATATATTTCGGGTGGCGGTTGTTCAGGTTTTCAATATGGCTTCACATTTGATGACACAATGGCTGAAGATGACTTTGGCATGGAAAAAGACGGCGTGATTGTCGTGATAGATCCGATGAGTTATCAATACCTAGAAAAAGCCGAGGTTGATTACAAGGAAGACTTGCAAGGTTCTCAGTTTGTCATCCGTAACCCCAATGCAACGACGACGTGTGGTTGTGGTTCGTCATTTGCAGCTTAGCAACATTAAGTTTATTCATTAAAACAGGTTGTTAAACCTAAGCGGGGTAGATACTTCCCAGGATAACTGCCTTTTTAGCACCAGTGACGGAAGGCATATTGCCCGGTTTGCCTTCCATGGTTTGCTTTGCAAGCCAAGCAAACGCCATGGCTTCTACCCAATCGGGGTGGATGCCGTATTGCTCGGTTGTTTCAACGGGTTGATCAATTAGATTGGTTAGTCTGCCCATTAAATATTTATTATGAGTGCCGCCACCGCAAACAAGCACTTTGTCAATGTTTGATAGTTGCCTAATGCTTTGTGAAATGCATTGGGCGGTTAGCTCACATAAAGTGCTTAAGACGTCTTTTTTACAGCGTTGATGTTGGCCAAGCTGCGCCTCTAACCACTTTAAATTAAAGCGTTCTGGGCCTGTGCTTTTTGGGTATTTTTGTTTGAAGTAAGGATCGTCTAGCATGCTATTGAGAAGTTGCGCATTGATAGTGCCTTCCTCTGCTAATTGCCCGTATGAGTCATAGGGTTTATCAAAGTGCTGCTGACACCACTGATCCATTAATGTGTTACCCGGTCCACAATCAAATCCGATAACGGCTTCAGATGGGGCTTTATGAAGCACGCTTATGTTGGAGATGCCACCAATATTAAGAACAACGATATTATCAGAGCTTGATTGAAAAACAAATTGATGAAAAGCCGGTACTAAGGGGGCGCCTTGCCCGCCTGCGGCGATATCTCGTCGTCTAAAATCAGCAATCACCGGTATGCCTGTTTTGTCGGCTATACGGTGGGCATCGCCAATTTGTAAGGTGAAAGGGGGTGAGCTATCAGGACTGTGATGGATGGTCTGTCCATGTGAGCCAATGGCTGCAATATCTTTGGGTTTAATATGCTGGCTATGCATAGACTTTTGGATACACTGTCCGTAAAAATCACCTAAGCGAGCATCCAGTGTACCTAAAGCCTCAAAAGAAAAGCTTGCTTGTTGACAGGCCTTCTTTAAGTCAGTTAGCAGTTCAATGGGATACGGTTGATACAGGCTAGAAATAAGAACGGGGTTTTTAGAGCTAAATTCAACAATAGCAATATCGACTCCATCCAAACTGGTACCAGACATTAAGCCAATATGCAGTTTTTTCATACGGCCTTAATTTAGGGCTAACTGAGTTTGTTTAGCAAGCTGTAATTGAGCTAAAAGAGGAGCGGTTTGTTGTTTAAAGTCGGCCAATAGATCTTTGCTGATGGGTTTTGCAGCAGGAAACTTAGTTGTCAAAGGGTTGCGATGGACGCCATTAACCCGAAGTTCATAATGTAAATGAGGGCCAGTTGCCAGACCAGATTGCCCGACGTAACCAACAATTTGGCCTTGCTTGATGCGGGCACCTTTTTTATAGCGGCCATATTTGGACATGTGTGCATACAGCGAACTGTATTTTTGGCCATGTTGAACAATGATAACACGCCCATAACCGCCCTTTATACCACGAAAAATAACTTTCCCATCGCCGGTTGATTTAATGGGGGTGCCTGTTGAGGCAGCGTAATCAACCCCTTTATGGGCCCGAATGCGATTCAAAATGGGATGTTTTCTGCGTAAATTAAAATGTGAACTGATTCTTGCAAAGTCGATAGGGTTGCGTAAAAACGTTTTACGCATACTTTTTCCATCAGGAGAGAAATATTCCGAATGCCCCTTTTTATCAGTAAAACGAACGGCTTGATATGTGCTTCCTTGGTTAATAAATTCAGCAGCCAAGATGTGGCCGTTCTCAATACGTTTCCCATCAACGGATTTAGTTTCATAAAGCAAACTGAACGAATCACCCGGGCGCAGGCCTTGAGAGAAATCGATATCCCAACCAAAAATATTCGCAAGTTCCATAATGGTTTTGTCAGAAAGCTCTGCTTGTTTTGCATCGTAAAAAAGCGAATTATTAATCTGTGCAGAAGCCGTTTTATGCGAGGTGATGACCGGCTTTTCGTGAATCATTGCAGAAAAGCCATTTTCAGTCGTTTGTATTTGTAGTGTCTTGATTGGATCAATATCGTATTCAAGAGAAGTGAATTGACCGTTGGCATTTTGTGCGAAACGAAGTGTTTGTCCCGGCATGATTTTTTTCAAAGCTTGAGTTGGTTCGCCCAGTTGAATGATGTTGTGGAGTGTTGTGGGAGAATAATTTAACGTTTTGAAAATTTTTGCCAAACTATCGCCGGGTTTGATGGTGTATTGTTTCGGTGTAACTTTGTTAGTTTGTACAGTGTTGGTGTCTATTTCGTATGTCTTGTTGGTAACGTCCAGTGTGCCTTTTAAAGAGGTGGTCTCAGCTTCTGAAAGCTCATCAGACGAATTATTAGGTAAATCAATTGAAATGATATGTTTTTTAGAAGCGAGAGCGGAAGAATCAGGCTGAGAGAGGTATTTAAAATAAACGATGATGCCCAATAGAAACACAGTGCCAAGAAGCATAGCGGTCAAGCGTGTATTCTTAGGTTGGTAGCGTCGGCTATTCAAAGGGGTTTTGAAGTCGCGATTTACTAAATGGTGTTTCATCATAAAAGTTCATTGCAAGATGTTTGGTTTTAAAATAAAAAAACGATATAAAGCCACATCTTAGGCATTGTATAGCAAGTAACTTGAAAAGTATAAAGCATAAAAAATATGGGGGCTGGAAAAAAGCAGGTATATGAAGGGTTGATTTATATGTGATATGCAGTATCTTTCCCTGCCTACACTATAGTATAGGAAAAAATTTAGTGAGTGAAATAACAAGAAAACAGTTAGAGCGTTTAAAGCGTGGAGCTGACGAAATATTAGTGGCGTCAGATTTCGAAAAAAAAATAGCTTCAGGCAAAAAACTAAGGATTAAAGCGGGTTTTGATCCCACCGCCCCTGATCTTCACCTCGGCCATACGGTGCTCATTAATAAACTAAAGCAGTTTCAGGATGCCGGTCATCATATTTTGTTCTTAATTGGTGATTTTACAGGGATGATTGGCGACCCAACAGGCAAATCGGCGACACGTCCGCCGTTAACAAAAGAAGATGTCGTAGAGAATGCAAAATCATACACCGAGCAGGTTTTCAAGATACTGGACCCTGAAAAAACTGAAGTCGTTTTTAATTCAGAATGGATGTCAAAATTTAATGCAGCAGACTTGATACAACTGGCTGCAAAACACACTGTTGCGCGGATGCTTGAGAGAGACGACTTTAATAAGCGATTTACTGGTGGGCAATCAATAGCGATTCATGAATTTCTTTACCCATTAATTCAGGGGTATGATTCTGTCGCCTTAAAGTCGGATGTGGAATTAGGTGGGACAGATCAAAAATTCAATTTATTAGTAGGGCGCCAATTACAGGAGGCGTATGGACAAGCGCCACAAGTTGTTATGACGATGCCCATATTAGAAGGGTTGGATGGCGTGCAGAAAATGTCAAAGTCACTGGGTAACTATATAGGGATAAATGAAGACCCTGCAGAAATGTTTGGCAAAATCATGTCTATATCAGATGACTTAATGTGGCGTTATTTTGAATTATTAAGTTTTAAAGAACTGGGTGAAATAAACGCATGGAAAGAGTCCTGCGAAAAAGGTATAGAAAATCCAAAAAATATAAAAATAAGGCTCGCATTAGAGTTGGTGGAGCGATTTAGTAATGCAGAGAAGGCGAAAGCCGCACACCAAGAATTTGAATCAAGGTTTAAACATGGCAAATTGCCAGAAAATATAAAAAAAGTCACTATAAGGAGCGAAGCGGGTTTAATGATAGCAAATGCATTAAAAGAGTCAGGGTTAACCTCGAGTACATCCGAATCATACAGAATGATAAAGCAAGGGGCCGTTAGAATTGGTGGTGATAAGGTTGTTGATAAGCAGCAAACACTAAAGCATGGTAATGAATATTTGGTTCAGGTTGGCAAAAGAAAGTTTGCAAGAATAACAATAAGTTAGAAAATAATGTTACAAATAGATTAAATAATGGTTGACCATTAAAATAACGTCCCTATAATACGCATCTCTTCTGGCCAAGCAGTCAAATAAAAGGCAGATAGGCTGGAAGAGACGGTGATGAATAATCATTTATTTAGCAAATAAAAGTTAAATAAAAAAAGTTGCTTTTTTAAAGCAAATGATTAAAATAGCCGACCCGATTTAGAGGGAAGCGTAGGAAAAGCTTAGCAAATTATAATCAACTATTTCTTGGTAAAAAACTAAAAAATAGTTTGCATATAAAAAGCAAATGAATATAATAGCTGGCCCGATTCGCTTCAAATCCGAATCAGCTCTTTAAAAATTTATCAAGTAATTTGTGTGGGTACTTGTGTTGATTGTTTAAGTTAATAAGAAATAATCAATATCAGGTTAAACACACTTAAAAGTAAGAATTTAAGTAATACGTTTAATTCTATATTGAGCAAGATCTAGATCTCTGTTCTTAGAGATCAAAAAATATAAACTGAAGAGTTTGATCATGGCTCAGATTGAACGCTGGCGGCATGCCTAACACATGCAAGTCGAACGGAAACGATGCTAGCTTGCTAGCAGGCGTCGAGTGGCGGACGGGTGAGTAATGCATAGGAATCTACCTAGTAGCGGGGGACAACCTGGTGAAAACCAGGCTAATACCGCATAATCCCTACGGGGCAAAGCAGGGGACCTTCGGGCCTTGCACTATTAGATGAGCCTATGTCGGATTAGCTTGTTGGTGAGGTAATGGCTCACCAAGGCGACGATCCGTAGCTGGTTTGAGAGGATGATCAGCCACACTGGGACTGAGACACGGCCCAGACTCCTACGGGAGGCAGCAGTGGGGAATATTGCACAATGGAGGAAACTCTGATGCAGCAATGCCGCGTGTGTGAAGAAGGCCTTAGGGTTGTAAAGCACTTTCAGACGTGAGGAAAAGTTAAGTCATAATACGGCTTAGCCCTGACGTTAACGTCAGAAGAAGCACCGGCTAACTCCGTGCCAGCAGCCGCGGTAATACGGAGGGTGCAAGCGTTAATCGGAATTACTGGGCGTAAAGCGCGCGTAGGCGGTTAAATAAGTCAGATGTGAAAGCCCCGGGCTCAACCTGGGAACTGCATTTGAAACTGTTTAGCTAGAGTGTGGTAGAGGAGAGTGGAATTTCAGGTGTAGCGGTGAAATGCGTAGATATCTGAAGGAACATCAGTGGCGAAGGCGGCTCTCTGGACCAACACTGACGCTGAGGTGCGAAAGCGTGGGTAGCAAACGGGATTAGATACCCCGGTAGTCCACGCCGTAAACGATGTCAACTAACCGTTGGGCGGTTTTCCGCTTAGTGGTGCAGCTAACGCAATAAGTTGACCGCCTGGGGAGTACGGCCGCAAGGCTAAAACTCAAATGAATTGACGGGGGCCCGCACAAGCGGTGGAGCATGTGGTTTAATTCGATGCAACGCGAAGAACCTTACCTACCCTTGACATACAGAGAACTTTCTAGAGATAGATTGGTGCCTTCGGGAACTCTGATACAG
>Ga0255759_10000037_pt1 | contig 142158 bp, 134 predicted proteins | sample 101ome_20_FD_179959 | JGI IMG/M metagenome (GOLD analysis project Ga0255759, IMG submission 179959) | Coastal salt marsh microbial communities from the Groves Creek Marsh, Skidaway Island, Georgia - 101404AT metaG (version 2) | ecosystem: Environmental > Aquatic > Marine > Intertidal zone >... | reverse complement strand
GCACCAGAAACGGAAACTCTATTTACCCTCGTTCCATCTAACCAACAAGAAAGATAGTTTCCTGAACTTCGATCATATTCTACTACTAAATGATGCCAAGTATTAGCAGTAAGTGAAAATGTCATTTTTACCGAACTAAGCCATAAGATGTCATTATTCATCAATAGAAAATCATTTGCACCCGTTGCAGTAGAATTTGAGCTTATTATGCAATTGTCTTCTCCTGGTGTTTCGTCATAAACCCACAACTCCATAGTAAAGCTATCACTAAGATTATCTCCTGTATTATCTAAGTCATCAGCAATTGTGTCATCACGCAGATAATCTCCAGACCCATCAAAGTATGTACTATAGCCACCAGAACGATATGGACTGAATGTATTCAGTTGTGGGTCACCATTTGCTGTAATCGTGTAAGCATTTGAAGATGAGTCTGCGAAACTGTTATTAACACCTGCAGCACCATCTGTTGTGATGTGTATTGAAGTTTCACTAGAACCAGAAACAACTGTTGGTGTTGAAGTTGATTGTTCACCGCCATTTTCTCCACCAGTTTCTTCATTTGCGCTTGGTGGAGTCCATACTTCAGAACCTTCTGTTATAGTATTACCCATACCCTGCCCATGTACAGTGCAGTAGTAAGATAAACCTGTAATATCTTCATTGCCTACAATTATATGTACATAAGAGTTTACAGTACCGATAGTTCCGTGTGCGGTTACACCAGTTGTATATTCTGTAGCGCCGCCATCTAGTGAAAATCTTAATGGGTGTCCAACATTGGATGGATCAACTTGACTAAAAATATAAGAACCAGGTTTTACTATAGTAAGTTCTGGAGACTCAACTCCATTGATATAAAACGCATTTCCGCCACCTGTTTTAGGACCAACTGTAACTTGAAATATTGTACCACTGACAGCTGCAGCAGGAGGTGTAATTGATGCTTCAGCTTGCGAATCAGTTATACCTGCTTGTCTTCTTGTTTCCTTGATTGCCTGTCCTATAGGAACAGCGTTTTCTGTTAATAAACCATAATCTTCATTAACAACAACATTTGAGCCATCACCTGATACATACCCTAAGTCAATTGATCCACGAGTAGCCCCACGTGAACCTTTTCGATTAGATTTTTCTGCTCCGCGGCCTCGTCTGTGGCCTGCGCCTTTTGTAGGTAAGTCGGATCTGCCTTCGTAAACATGGCCTCTATCAAGTAACTCTGTAACCGCAATTGTCTTTTTGACTCTTAACTTTTTAAAGTTTGCGGATAAACCACCACTAATATTCAAGCCTTTATATTTACCCATCTGGCGTCTCCCTACTAATTTAATTACATATTTGAAATATTATTTTTAAATTCTTCAAATGATTCTGATTCTGACAATAATTCTTTCAATGTTGAAACTAGAATAACAGGCTCACCTGCAAATTTAAAAATACCATCAGTTGTTGAAATATTACCACCATCAGTATGAATAGTAGCAGTTGACATATACAGGTCTCTGATTTTATTTTCTGGTTCACCAATGTCATATAGTGTATTTCCGTTCGGTATTAGATGACCAGCTGGTTTTATTTCCCAACGTAATACATTATCTGTTGTAAATCCTATTGTACCTTCTATACCAGTATCAGATGTTGATACTATTGTGTCGCCAGTACCAATAGAAGTTGTACCCGCTGCCGCACTTACTTGGATCCATTGTCCTGTACCGTTTGAGTCGACATAATAAACATACAAGTCTAAATTTGTACTATCTAACCAAAAGTCACCAGAGTCTGGACTACTAGGAGCTGTATCCGAACTGATTACTGTTTCACCTGTTGAAACGCCACCACTCACTTGTACCCACTGTGAACTATTTCCGTCATTATAGTAAATAAATAGACCTAGTGTAGATGAATTGTACCAAAAATCGCCGTTTGACGGACTTGTTGGTGCTGTATCTGAAACTGTTGTAGAAGCACCGCCTGGTGTTGAACTACCACCACTGCTTGGAGCACCTGAAATGTCAGAATAAAGAGCAATCTGATGACCGCCTGGTGTTGTACCGTCGTGTACAATAAGTGTGTTTTTATCGGTATCTACTGTTACTTCACCTACTTCGCCGGTGAATGCACTATGTTCAAGCGTAGTACCTCGTCTAAACTGAATTGCATATGCTGCCATGTATCTCTCCTAAAAAATACTTTAATTTATTAAATGTATTTATCAATTATGTGTTATGTATAAACTTATCTTAAAACTTATGCGGCGTTACCTGCAATCTGTCCGTTACCTGGTCTACCCTCAGTGAATATCCCAATTAAGTCTCCCCAATCAGAAGCAGTACCCGAAGTTCCTATATTAACATATTCAATTGTTCTTGTGTCAGTTGAAGATGATCTTTGTCCTCCTGCGAATGCTGCCAATGTTCCATTGCTAGAAGTACACATGTTATTTTTTGTTTCAGATAGTGTCCCAAATGACCCTGCCTGTCCTAGCGTATCTATAGCAACATAATCAATTGCATTTGTTCTTTGATGAGCCCATGTACTACCTTTGTTACCACCTGCGTAAAGTCCGTATGTTTCATTAGATGCACCTACTCTATCCCAGTGCGTAGTAACTACTAGGTCGCCCCAATCTTCTGCTATTGTTGCTGTTAAATTATTAAAGTACGAAATTTGTGTCCTAGTAGTTGTTAACCCATTAATCAGCGTTTTGTTTGCGTTAGAAATTCCATAGCCAAAGTTAGTTGAAGATGTGGCACTTATAAACTGTGTTGCTGTTCCGCTAGTACCAATAGTAATATGTTCTAACTGAACACCGCCTCCATCGGCGCCGCCTGATCCATAAAACATAGTAGTTCCATCGGATGATCCCCAAGTATAACCAATATTACGAGTCGTTAATCCAAAGCTACTAGCAGCCCCCGGTGTGGCAATTGCAAAATAATCAATATCATCTAGTGCCTGATTATAACCTGCAACAGCAACTCCGTATGTTCCGTTTGATCCAGTTGCTGGAAATCTTCTAATAGATGTTAAATTACCAAAAGTAGTAGATGTTGCTGATGGAGTTGGTATATTAAAGTATTCAATTGCTGTTCCACCACTACCAAATACTGCTATTCCCCTGTCACCATACCAACTAGTTGGACTTGGTAGTTCTAATGTAGTAGGGGATGTTGCCGTACCAGCAAAGACATCTGTTACAGTTGTGCCTATTGATCCATCATTTTGAACATAGTAATCTGCGTCAACTACCAAACCACTTAATCCGGTGACCACTCCGCCCCCTGTGATAACTTGGCCTAATGCACCATCATAGGAAAACTCTGAACCAGCAAATCCAATATAATTATCTGCGGTTAAGTTAGTTGTTGATATATCACCAACTGTATACAAGTGTAATTTAGGACCATCCGGATGATTAGTATGAGATACGGCAACTATGGCACTACCATCTCCATTATCGCCTATACCAACACTTGCGGTACCCATTGTGTTTGCCATACCAAAATTTGTACCAGGATATGTGGTATCGCCATCCGGACTTTCTAATGTAGCTAAATGATTACCTGTTGTAATATCAAACACATAAACATATCCTCGATTATAAGTACTAACTACAATATAATTTCCAGAAATTTGGGCGCCCCAACCAAATTCAGGAATGCCATTAGGAACTGTTATAGTCCTAATAAGATTAAGTGTTGAAACATCGTATACTGCAACTTGACTTGGGTATGCATAGGTACTAAGAGTTAGATATGTTTCATCACAATCTAAGAATTGACCACTACCACCAGCTGAAATCGTAGCTATACTACTATCACTGCTATGACTGAATACATGTATATCATGGCCAGGATGGGTAATAAAAACCTTTGTTGAATTCATTGCTACTGATCTACCAAAATGATACTCAGTGCCGCCAGTAGGATGATTTGCGGTAGTGCTTGTACTTACATAATCTCTAATTAATGATCCGTTAACACAATTATACATACGTGCCCCATAACCATCTTTTTCTTGATATGAACCGATTACGACTTTATCGCCAAGTAAAGACACTGAGTTTGAGTACATGGGGTTATTGTTGTTGCTTGAACTTGGTCTAGATAATGTATGTCTCAGAGAACCATCTGACATATTAAAGAGATACGCTTTGTCGGCATCTCTGTCTGTTACAGCTATATAATCATCATTTACATCAACTCCCCAACCAAACAGGTATGATGATCCTGAAGGACCAGTAATTTCATGTACTAATTCGCCACTTTTATTGAATACATAAACTTTTCCAGGACTTGTCATCCTTGTCCCTACGATAATATAATCACCTCTTACTTTGACTGCCCTCATTTGACCGTTTTTAGATATTGACATATCAAGCGAAGATCCAGTTACGATTCCACCAGTAACAGCAGAAACAGTACCATCTTCATTAAGAATTAGTGGAGTACCGGCTGGGATAATACCAGTTGAATTGTAAAGTGATACTGAACCGGGCATTGCTGCAGCAGGAGCTACCGCAGTTTCTTCTTCTGCGATAGAGGCTGCGAGACCTAGGCTTCTACGTGTTTCAAATACAGCCGACGCCAATGATGTGGTATTTTCTACTACAGTACCATAATCATGTTCTTGTACGATATTAGAATCTGCCCCAGTAATAAAACCATAATCCACGCTTTCTCTTGTAGCACCACGTGCACCACGTCTTTGATTATTATTACGGCCACGTCTATGACCAGCACCTTTTGTTGTAAGATCGCTAGGTGTACCTGTAATAGCTCCTCTATCTGAAATTTCCATTTCATCAATAGTCTTTTTTACTTTAATTTTTCTAAAGTTAGCTCTTAAACCACCTGATAAATTTAGACCTCTATATGTACCCATTAAAGTCTCCCAATGCTTTAGTATTTACTGTATTTATCAAAAAAGCCGCTATCTTTAAGACAGCGGCTTGTTTTTAAGATTTTTAATTTTATTTGTTAAGATGCATTGCCTGTCGCTGCACCTACACCCATTCTAGCCGCTGACAATGTACCAATATTAGATGCTGTACCGCCAGTCTCAATTGAGGCAACACCTATAGAATTAACATAATTGTTACCATAGCCGCCTGAATGAACAACTTTGTCCGAAGAACATGATAATCCAGGATACTGTACTGCGTTAGATAAATTACCAAGAGTTGTAGCATTATTAGAAGGGTTTGCCAACGTCATAACTGACATGGTACTTACCGCACTATTTAAAGAGTTACTATAACCGCCTGCCCAAACTCCTTTAGTAGAATTTGATGCTGCGCCATTAGCTTGTGCCCCATATGATAATGTGCCGCCTGCTGTAGCGGTGCCGCCGTTAGCTATAGTAAGATATTCTGTAGTATTAATAGCGTAAGGCCCACCATCATAATTACCACCGCCCAATACAAAATAAGTAGCATCAGCACAACCTGCGCCAGTAGATCGCCCTACAGACAAATCGCCCAAACTACTTGAATTACCAGATGTGCCTCCTAGTGCAATCCAGTCCATACCTGTTAAATATGAGCCTAGTAGACCATATTGATGTGCGTAAATTCCCGTCACACCATTAGAGCCTGCTGCACCCATTGCAAAGAATCCAGTCAGATCTCCATATTGAGATGAATTTGCTGTAGAAGAAAATGCTTTATATTCTATTAGTTTACTATGTCCAAATGCATCAGTCTGTCCACCAATGGTATAATAATTCTGGCTATCAGAGATAGAAGAGTTAAATACTTTTGCTTCCAGCATATTACCCATTCCTGTAGCACTTCCACCTGTAGCAATTTCAATGTATTCTATGGATGAATATTTAGATGATGTACGCCCACCAGAAGCGACATAACGATCACCATACCATGTACTACTGTTAGATGTTGGTAGATTTCCAGAACTTTGTCCAGCAGAACCAGATGTACCACCGTGTACACCAAATGTACCACCACCACAAAGCAACCACGCCATATCACTTGAACTACTAAATGTACCCCAACCATTTGATACAAAACTATTTGGTAACTCTTCTGACAGAACATATGTTCCATTCTCATCCCTTGTGTATATAAGCATACTGTTGGTTTTCTTAATGAATAACTGCGATCCATCACTGTTAAATAAAATACTACCTGCCTGTCTTAAAACATCTGACGGATTTTCATCATTTGCTGCTAATTGCTGTGAAAATGAGTATGTTTTGGTAGATGAATCCCATACATAAATGAATACAGCACCCGCTACACCTTGAGCATACTGATACTGCCAGGTTGGATCAAGTACAGCACAATTTGAACCGTCACCAGCCATTGCTACACCTTTACCGAATGCGTTTACAGTTCCGCTATTAGCTGCTAATAAACCTGAGTATGTTTGTCCTGTTTCTAAATCATAGTATGCGTATGCTGCTTTACCAAAACTATTCCAAGTTGGATACCCCATTATAAAATGCCCACTAGTTGACATATCAGTAGGTGACCATTGTGAAGCTCCGCTCATAGAACCACGGCTTCCATAAATTGGCATTTGTATCTTATCGGTATATTGATACGCACCGTTTTCATCTTGTCTGTACACAATAGCCCAGTTTTCATATCCTGATGATGAGTTTATATACTTTGTATGATGTATCATTATAAGTGTACCATCAGGTGACATATCTAAACCATTATATCCAGTAGATTTATCAAAGCGTTGGTTATTCATGCCTGCATCTGAATAATGCTGATGACTTGCTGTAAGTTCATATAGACCTGATGTTTCGTTTTTGTCGTAAACATAAAACTTACCTGGATTATAACCTGAAACCCCGCCTGTTCTCATAGTAACCATTCTATTACCATCGTCTGTAACTCTTACAGTCGCACCGAATCTCCACTTGAAACTGTTATTTGCTCCTTCCAGTGGAGGATGAATAGTCTGTAAAACTGACCAGTTTCCGCCACTATCTTTTGTATAAATTTCAAGTCCACCAGACTCTTCGTTTGGAGACATTTCATATGGGAAACCTTGGAAAACTGTATTACCGTCAAGTGTTATAGCAGATGTATACGGGCCTGAAGAGAATGTACCACTTTTTGCACCTAATGTGTAAGTGGAGCCTTCATATGAATAATTAACTACAGGTGCTTGAACTTGAATTGATGTTGTACTTACAGCCGGACCTGCGGCGACATCAGATGGGGTTAAACTAATAGAACCATCATTCTGTACATAATATGTTTCACCCACAGTTAGTCCAGTAAAACCATCAACAATACCACCAAAAGAAATAACCTTACCAAGAGATGCACCTGAGAAACCATCTTTTGCGAAACCAATAAAGTTTGAATCTGTTAGGTTTGTCGAGCCTGCTCCAGGTCCAACTTGATACAAGTACATTCTTGATAAATTTTCATTATTTGGTCCAACCGAAGCAGATTTTTCACCAGCCACAATAAGTGACCCACCTGTTCCTAAACTTATACTATATCCAAATCTTTCGCTTGTCATATTACCTTGTCTTGCATCAATAGTATCAATAACATTTCCACTATTAGATAAATCTGCTACTAAAACTTGTCCCTGATTTGAATAGGTGGGATCATCATAAGCAACATTTGATATATATGCGTATGATTCATCATACAAAACTACATTGATATAATCTCCGCCGGCGTATGATCCTCCAAAGAATTGTTTGCTCCAAATAGGCGTATAAATTCCACTTGCTGCTTGACTTATATCTACAGCGTGTAAAGTTAAAGTGTCGGTTGTATAATAGTAGTATGTGTCACCCTGTAAACTAGTGAAACTTCCGCCCGGATATGCTTGGAACGCTACTGTTCTTCTATTAATAGGAGTATTGCTCCACCCAGATGAAAAATCATATACTGCTGAATGGTGACCATTGTTAATTTGACCCCATTCTACTACCATTTTTTGTGCTGTAAAGTCAACAGCTATAGAATTTCCGAAATTCCACCAAATTGAAGTAGTTGGTCTATCTGTAGTATTATCTGGAATTGGATTAGTTAGTTTAATAATTGGTGTAGACCAATTAGCAGGGTCACCCGAAATATCGTATACATATATTGCGCCCTCTTGTTCACTAGTATTGGTTGTGCCATCCGGAGAGTCTTCGTGCGGGGCGCTGATTACCATTGTATTGTCATCTAATATAATTTGTTGTTGCGCCCAACTAGTACTACCCGCTGCATTCCAACTTCCACTATCAGGGTAGGCAGCTGATTTATCTATTACTGTAACTAAACTAAAATCTTCTAAAGATATCACATATAGTTCACCTCTACCAAAGTTTGGATCAGTACCAAATTGATTAGTTCCTATATACCCTGCAGAAACGAATGCATAATTGTTATTAATTGCGACAGCATTACCAAAAGCTGCTTGGTTATATTTACTATTTGCGTAAGTTACGCCGCCTGTTGTGGTTCCGCCAAAAGAAACTAACGTGGCATCATTTGGAGAATCTCCATCAACAACGCTGTTCCATGATTTCATAACAGCACCGTCTGAGTTTCTAATAATCCACGCATGTCCGCCTGAATATGTTTTGTTACCATTATCAAGTTCTTCGTAAAGTGAATCCCCTATAACAGTATAAGTACCATTTGTTGCTATCTTGTTCCATGATTCTCCCCAACGATCAGGATAAGATTGATTTTGATAATCAGCATCTACTTCCCATTCCTGTGAGTTAGTATCTGCTGTATATGTATATGGTCCACTGCCACCAGCAGATCCAGCTACTGCAGAAACAGTACCATCTTCATTAAGAATTAGTGGAGTACCAGCTGGGATAATACCAGTTGAGTTATATAGAGAAACACCAGTAGCATAAACTGGTGCAGTGGCAACCGCATTTTGCTCATCAGCAATTGATGCTGCTACACCTAATGCTCTACGTGTTTCCCAAGCTGCTTGGTCATTTGATAGTGTATTTTGGAAGATATAACCATAATCATGAGTACTGATAACATTTGAATCATCACCTGTGATCCAACCCATTGAAATTGATCCACGAGTAGCTCCTTGTGCTGCTCGTCGTTGGGATTTAAGAGCGCCACGTCCACGTCTGTGACCAGCACCTTTTGTAGGTAAGTCTGACGCTGCTTCTGCGATTGTACCTCTATCTTCTAAAGATTCAGTATCAACTGTCTTACGTACTTTAATTTTTCTAAAATTGGCGTTAAGTCCGCCTGTAATATTCAAACCTCTATACTTACCCATAGTAGATATCTCCCAAAAAAAGTTTTAAATCATATTATGTTCTATCCGTATTTATAAAAAAAGCGCCATAATAATTATGACGCTTTAATTCATTTACATATTTTTATATATTATTGTTTATCAAGCATATCCAAAATACGAATGATGCCTTGGTCGAGGTATTTAATAGCACGTTCACGTACTTCTGTGTCCATTGCTTCTTCGTAACCATCTTCGTCTGATAGTGCTTCTAGTTCATTTGATAGTTTTCTAAACGCATCCATGCGTAGTGAATCACGTTCACTATTTGTTGCTTTCTCTGCCGCATCATCAAAATCATTTAAAATATATTGGATCATGTTTTGAACTTGTGCGTTACCGCCTTTTGAGAACATTCCAAAGTCTCTTACTTGGTCACTGAATGATTCATCAACTAAGCCGAACTCTTGTGCGTCTGCCATTAGAGCATCATAGATTTCTTCTTCATTAACTGAATATTCTAGTGGATTATCACCATGTGAAGGTTGTATTTGTTTTCTTTGTTTAGAAATAGAATTAGCTGTTTTCTTTGAAAAATCATCTAAGTCTAGTTCATCGTTTGCTGGTGTTGGTTTGTATTCAACATCTTCTTCTACTCCACCACACCCACAAGGTGCAGCACCGCAACCACAATCTGTAGTTACTGGCGTTACTTCCACTTGTGAACCTGCCAGAGTAAGCAGACGAACTAATTCTTCTGGGTATTCTGTACTTACGTTAGTCGTAGTAATAGACTTACCATTTTTATCTGTTACTGTTAAGTTGTAATGTTTACTCATTTTTCATCTCCAGAAATTACTGAGTCACTAGATTTTTCATCTGTATCCATTTGCTCTGGAGTAGAGTCACGTTCTTCTTTGACACTTAGTTCATTCTCAACTTTTACTTCATCACGTTTGGATAGTGACTTCAAAAAGTTATCTACGAATGTACGTCCATAATTCTTACCATTATCAGATTCATCATCATATTCAGAATCAAGCAGAGCTTCTCTATCTCCATCTTCTTCTGGTTCTTCAGTTGGTTCCCAACCTTCAGGATGAACTGCAATATGTGTAAGATGCATTTCTAATAAGTCTGCTAGTTGTTGACGTAAAATGTCCGCTGATACAGGATATCCAGTAGTGATATCTATTTTTGAAACTTTTGTATTTGTTACTTCCTCAGAAAAGAATAAAGGGTTTTTTGTAATAGGTGTTGTAGATGTCTTAGACATAGAAATAAGGTCATACTTGCCTAGGAAACGTTCAACACGGTTCACATCCTCTTCAGTCATTTCTGCTGCGAATCTAATAGATAGTTTATTTTCTCTTGTAGATTCTGTTAAATATTCTCTAAAACTTTTCATTGGTTTCTCCAATTTATAATCTTATTTATCTGGGTTAGTAATATCTTTAACTTTAGCTATTCTCTTTAGTAGCTCATTTCTATCAATTATTACTGAACCTTCACCTTCCAACTCTTCGTCTTTTGTATTTTTCTTTTCTTCTTTATCTATTTGATGCTCTAATCGTGCTTTTTGCATTTGAAGGTTAATCATTTTAAGTTTTCTATCAACTTTAGAATCTTTTGCTTCCATTGCTGTTTTTAACATTTGATTAGCTGTTTCCATTAGTTTCGCACCTGCGTGTACCTCGACATTCATTCCAAGAGAAAATAACTCTTCAAACGCATTAAGAGCTTTACTATGTATCTCATCCATTTCTCTATCATGTTGATTTAAATCTTGTACCATTGGTAGGGCAGAATCAATCTTATCAATTGTTTCTAATTCTGTATTCAAAATTTCGGTCAATTCTTTCGACACTTCTACTGATGGAGTTTCTTCAACTTCATCATCATCGTTACATATAGGTTTTATGTTGAACGTTTCTTCTAGTTTCTTAGTCATTTCTTTTTCCTCGGCTTTCTTGCTTTAGGCTGTTTAGTATTTTGGTAAATGTCACCTTCATTTAACACTCTAAAACGCATGCCTCTTTTTCTTGCCCAATGTGTTGCTGCTTCCCATTTAGCATAATTTATAGCAACTTGAGCTTGGTCAGTTCGCTTTCTAGCAAACTCTGGTTTTGTTTGTGAACTAGGTTTTATTTCTATAAGTTCAGCATGTTTCTTACCGGTAGCATCTATATATGTTATAACAAAATCTGGAACATACGCCGTAACTTTTCCAGTCATTGGATTCTGATAAGTTATCTTTACAGGTTCACTCGCCCATGCTACAACATTTGGATTGTCGTCACAAAAACACATAAAGGTATATTCCCAGCTACTTCTAAAAGTAGGGGAACCGCCGCCTGCGTACTTTTTTGGATTTTTTATTTCGTATTTACCTTGATGAAATTTTTTCATTTAATAATTGCTCTTGCGACATATTTATTCGGTTCTCTAGTTTGCATTTTTCCTGTAACATAACCGAAACGCAGAGCATTATTAATAATGAACGATCCCAAATCATTTAGTTTGAAATCTTCTGAAACGTGGTCAATGAGATTTGAAGGATTAATACCGTAATCTCTTGCAATAGTAAGTATCTCATTAGCGAAAACTTTAGCACGTTCTTGTGAGAAGCCTTTTCTAACAAGCTGTGCTGTTAAAATATCAATGTTCATCTAATGCCCCTCGTCAAGTTTTTTAAGTTTTGTATATTATTTTGTGTATTAGTACGTGATGTTTGATTGAACTGTAACCCTGCTTTATCTAAATCCTTATCTCCAAAGTCAGGAGTAGATGAAGTTGGTTGCGAAACCGGTCTACTAGATATAGTAGTTGTTTTTAAACCCTCTGCTGGAACACCAAGTCTCGTAGAACGTATAAGACTATCTCTAACATAGTCACCTGCTACACCGAATTTACTTTGTGATGTTCTACCTAAGTTTGTTAGAGTACCTATACCTGTGTTTCCTAGTATACCACGAGCAACACCGTTTGTAATGTTATCCATGTTTATACTTCTACCATTTAAGAATGATGTTATAAGTTCATTTGTTACTAGATTTGCTAAGTCTATTGATGTAAATCTATCTGTTCCACCAGCTTGTGTTCTAGCTGTTGGGAAATCAGCAACATTTGGGTATAATATATCACTACTATATGGTGTATTACTCGTATCACTTCTTTTAAAGTTAGTAAGAGCCTCTGCTTTCATTGGCATAGTGTTTCGTCTTTGTTCTAAAAACGCTTCTAATGCTTCTTGTCTCTCACCAGGTGTAGAAGCAGAATCACTTTCTAAATATTTCAATCTGCTACTTAACTTTTTAAGTTCCTGTAGCTGTTGCTTTGCTGTATTGTCATTATCAATAGCACCAGTTATATCTGTTACATTTTTATTAACTAATCCCTGTAATTGATTGTCAAACTTTAAGTTCAAAGTTTCCCTTAATTTTTCTGTAACAAATTGACTGTTGTCCGTATTTAAATCTTGTATAATATATTCAAGACCCTGACTCATCCATTCCGGAACAGCAGGATTTTCAGTAGGTGTACCAAATATAACATTTTCTGGTTGTAGGGAAATATCAATTGTTCTTAGACTACTATCACTGTAATCACTTCCACTAAAACTAATGTTTGTAACTAGTGGATTCACTAAATCTATTTTTTGTACAGTTCCTTGCCCACCAGCATCTAAATTACCAAAGAAATGATATACTGATACTTTCTCAAAACTTCTATAAAACCCACTTTCTTCTGAATTAGATGGAAATTTTCTTCCAGAGTTTATTTGTGTTATTGTCGCCCTAATATTATCAGCATCAGCAGACAGTTCTGCATTTGAAAAGAAATTTTTATATATTTCTCCCGCAAATGTAAAACCGCTGCCGTCTACTTTGTCATAAAACTGTATTGTGACTTCACTGAAGTTCACATATGTTGGAATGTGTACTCTTTTACCGTATTTGTCAACACTTACAGTTTCAGATGTAACATTAATTGGCGAAACAGCTTTGGCAAATTCTGATACGTTTGCTTTATTATCACCTGGTTTAGTGAATTCAATAAACCACATGTCTGACATTTTAGCTGCTTTGGTAACAGCAGGTCTTGTACCATCTGAATTGAAACCATAGGTTCCAAATCCGGCTTTATACCTTGCCTGATTACTGTCAGCTAAAATTGTACCAGGTTTGCGCTCTCTGTTAACTTTGGAAGCCATTAACTAGATCCTAACTATTATCCTAATAGACCAGAATCGTTAGTGAATGTTTGACCTGGCATGATATCATCATCAGTAAAGATTGCGTTATCGTACTGTAATGTTAGTGCGATTGTTACTGGATCTGAAACTGCATAGTCTGATTGTGAATAGTCAACGTTTTGTACAAAACAGCCTTCTAATTGCCACTGTTCAATTGGGTCACCTGTGTTACCGTTTAGTGTTTCGATAAGTGTAGAGAACTTGTAGTTTGTTCCTGATAGAGGACCTGTTTGATTTTTGTGATCTAACTGTGATTGTACTTGACGACCTACTAGTTTTGTTAATGAGTTAGCAACATCATCACGTAGTGTGATTGTGATTGGTTCCCATGTGTGTTTACCCATCATAAACATACGTGAATTATATGAGTCTACTGGGATTGTTTCGTGTGTTACTTTCGGACGAGTTACATTCATAACTTGTCTTGTAAATTCTTGTGTTGGTGTTGATAGCCCACCGAATCCTGCTACTTGAACACGGAAACGATAGTTAAGTTTTGGCTGAAGAATACCTGAGCCGGTTACTGCATCACCACTGTCTAATGGTACACCAAAGTTACTTAATGTTCTTGCCATAATTATGTCTCCTAATATATAGTTTGCAAACTATTGTAATTATACAAGTATTTATCAGGTGTGTTATCAATTAAAGTTGTAGTTAATAAAAAACCCCGCTTTTGCGGGGTTTCTTGTGTTTAATTGTCTTTGAACTAAATTATAGTTCTTCTCCTGTGTTACGAATACGTAGTGGGATGTAGATAAATTCAACTGATTTAACTGGCTGAATTGCGATATCTACCCATAGTTCGTTTCTGTCGATACGTGCTGGTGTGTTGTTTGATTCATCACAAACTACCAAGAAGTCATATAGACCACGTTCTGAAACTAGACCACCACAGAAACGCTCTACTGCGTCACGGATGTTGTCACGTGTGATTTTGTCATTCTGTTCGAATAAGAAACCACGTGATAGTTGATCCAGATTGTAGCGCATGTAGTTTACTAGTCTTGCTACGTTGATACGATCCATTGCTGAAGCAAATGACTGCATTGTTTTCTGACCAAATACTACTAAGCCCGTGCCAGGCATATCTGCGATTGGGTTCATACGGTTCATATACATAATATCACGCTGACCTTCTGTTAGTCTAACTCTTACAAATTCATCTTCGTCATTTACATAACCAACTTGTGATGCGTTTGAAACAACACCACGTGTCAGACCCGCTGGTGCAAACCATGGGAATGATACTTGGTCTGAGAATGCGATTGTGCGTAGAGCAATTGATGACGCTGGCATAACAACATCGTTACCTGATAAGTCTGTTGATAGACCATGTGGGTAATAAACACCCGCATAAGCATCTGCAACTGTATTATCGTCTGCCCATGCTTTGATTGCTGTGGTTGTACCTTCTAGTCTTAGTGGTGTATCACCAACGACAAATGCGATTTCTTTTTTGTCTTTGTTTAGTCCTAGCATTTCATCCATCATTTCAGGATAACCTGGAGCTGCGATTAGATTGAAGAATACTGCTTCAGCACGAATTCCTTCGTTAGATGCTAGTGCACCCTGCATTGCTTCTACAACCATATGACGTTGTGCGTTTGGACCGAACTTACCGGCACCGTCCAACTCTGTACCTGATACCCATTCCCAAGCACCATCTGTATAACGTTTTACGTTATATGTTGAATAGTCCATATTTACCATTAAGATATTTTCTGGGTGTAGTTCTGCGTTTGGTGTATTTTCGTGTTCTGTGCGTGATAGTGCGTTACCGAATTCATCATATGGAGCTGTATTTGAATAGTTACCAAATACTACACCGTTTGTTGATGATTGGTCTGCGTTATCTAGTTTGATCCACTCAGCACCGTTCCAACGATGAATTGTTGGGTATGGCATCGCATCTGAGTCTACCCAGATATCACCAACTACTAATGATGATGTGCCATTTTTACGATATGTTGGTTTTGCTGAACGTAGTTGTAGTTCATTAGCATATAGACCATCTGTGTCTTCTGACCATGCGTATGATACCCATTTTTGTTCAACGCCATCATATTCACAGCGCATGATTTCCATTGCTAAATCAGCATTATACCATAGTGTGCCTTCTGCTACTTCACCTTTTGGTTCTGATGAGCCCGCCTCATATGATAGTTCTTCCCACGCTGATACATATTGACTATTAGATGATGTAAATCCTAAGTCTGCCGCACCAGATGTGAAATTAACACTGATTGATTTGCCGTCTGTTCGTGTAAATCTGATTTTGTTTGTACCAACTTTTTCAACTTTCACGTTAGCTGCGTTCAATGCTGCGTTTGACTGCATTGAAACGATTACAGAATCTAATGTAGCCGTTGAAAAGTTAAATGTTGCTGCTAAAGAATGTCCACTAACAGAAAATACTGATGTGATGCTTGTCGTGTCTGCGATAGCAACTTCACTTGTTAATTCTACTGTTGTAGCACCTGTGTGTCTACGTAGTTCGATAACACCCAGAGAAGCATTTCTTCTTAGGTAAACGTCCCCAACTTTATCCAATGACGCATTACTTGCTTCATCGTCTGTTGTGTAAACTGGAACTTGTACCACTTGGAATGCACCTGCTACAGCATTATATGTTGATAGTTTAACATCTAAACCACCACCTTGTTTTGCCAATCTTACATATACATCACCTGCGGATGCTGATCCTGGAGCAAATGTACTGAACTGGAAGTTCGATGCGCCAGTGTCACCTAGTAGAACCCAAGATGTTCCTACTTTTTTCCAATATGTAACTTTTGCGGTTGATGTTACTACTGCGAAATCACCTGTTGAACCATACGTGTTAACTGGTGCTGCGTAACCTGAACTGTTCATAGATTCGACTAGACCTGTGCCAGGTGCGTCAACTAAAACGTCTGGTGTTACAGCAACCCAATCGTTACCATCAAATTCAAACATACCAAATTTTGTTTCGCTTGTCTCATGCCAGTATGTACCGTCAACCAGGACGCCACCTGGCTCTTCTGTAGATGCTTCTAATTGTGATAAGTCAATATCTGCACGAATAACATAAGCGTTGTTTGAAACACCTAGATATTGATATGCTGCTAGAAGACCATATTCACTTGTCTCTGCCCCTTGCACAACCGAACCACCTACTTCATAAAACTTCGGTTCTCCGAAAGTTTCAACTAGTTCACGCTGTGAAGAAACAAGATAAGCAACTCCTGCGTTTTCAGGTTTTGTACCTGGTGCTATTGCTGATCCTGAGGCATCTGTTTTATTTGACGCTGTTGCTACTACAACTAGCGGTAGGGTACCTTGTGACGCTGATACATACTGTGATTCATCAGTGACAATTACCGATACGCCTGGGGATACTAATGTCGCCATTCTGTTTCTCCTTATTATAAAAACATTTTCTTTTTATTAGTAGTATTTATGCAAAAAACAGAAAAAACAGCAGTTTTGAATTAACTACATAGACAATGTTTGTTCAACTTGACTATATAGTGCTTCTAATGTTGAGTCATTGTACAACATATTATCAAATTTATCATTTGTATCAACCCATTTCCATTCTGAGGCGTGTACATCATAACCTGACATTAGTTTTGATCCAGTCGTATTATCAAGTATAGCTGAACTGAACCATTCAGGATTTTCTCCTCTACGAACTTGCCAAACTTCTCCTTCAAGTTCTCGTATCATTTTCATTTCATTAGGAAAGCGAACATCGGGTATTACATAGTTGACGTGAGGATTATCTAGCATATGCTTCTTGACTAGACTGACCCATATACCGTCGTAGAAACCCATACGCATACAGTCAGTACCAAACTCTTGTAGAACTAGTCTAGGCGTTATTTCACGCCCAGTTTCTTTAGTCCAATATTCGTCTACTTTTTCACGCCACAATCTACTACGGTCAGTATCACCTTCAAGCAAGGCACGATCCCAACCAAAGACTTGTGCTACACCGTCTTTAAGTTTATCAGCAAAACTAATTTTTTGAAAGTTGTGATAGTCTACGAGTATGTCTGCTACTGTTCCTTTACCAGAACCTATTAGTCCACATATACCAATTATCATAAAATCCTCAATAGTATGTTATACATAAAGATAGTAACACCAGCTCCTAGTATCATTGAATACCAGAAACCCAAGTATCCTATCGTCAATCCGAATATAACAAAAAATATGAGGGATGTCAAGACAAAATATACAGTTTCAAAAGAAAATTTAGAGAATGTTTCAGCATCTACTCCAGAATGCCACATAAAAAACATTGCTAGTAATGCTGTAAAAGGTATACCCATAAGCAAAGCAGCCATTGTAGCACTACGTTGGGCAACCATACTAACAGTAGCTACAAGAAATCCACTAACAATTACTTTTAGTACAAATTCCATTATCCTATAATAAATCCTAATGGAGCAGAACCGTCTGTGAAGTTCTGTAGATCAAATTCTAGCTTTTCAATCATTGCGTCTGCTTCTGCTTTCATTTCAGCACCGTTAAGTGTTACACCACCTTGTGCGCCAGGTAGTGCTGAGAACTTACCACGTGCTTCACCTAACATACGCTTACAGTATGCTAATGAATAATCACGAATCCAAGACTTTAGATATGGGTCCTGCATAAGTTGATCTTCATTGCGATTTAAATGTACATGGATAAGAACAGTTTCGTCTGCTCTCATTTTACGTAGAAGTTTTAGTTTCTTTGTTACAGGATTCCAAATAAAGTTTATTTCTGTTGCTGCTACACGATTTAATGATTCACGGTATTGAGCAAAGAAATCATATGTTGCGATACCACCAATATGATTATTTAGAAAGAAGTACGAGTTAGCATATGCTAATTCAAATGGATCCATATCAACACCACCAGAAATACCATGTCCGAATGAACGATGCCAAATCTGTTTTACTTCTATAATTTCATCAGGAAGTGTATACTCTGCTACGTCTTCTTTGAATTCCATAGCATAGAAGTCTTCTTCAGTTGCGTTTTCTGAACGCTGACGAACTTTAGATATAGCAACATCAAGTGCTACGTCATAATGTTCTGGATCAAGTTCAATATCAATCATACCGTCACCTAGTAACAGTCTGATTTCTTTGATTACGTCATTTCTTACTTTATTTGTTGCCATTGGTAGTCTCCGATATACAGTATTTATCAGAAACTATAAAATCCTTAATATCAATGTTTGCTCATTGAAGCGTCCATTCATTTTTGTTTCAACACTTTTAACTGTGTCAAACTCTTTTTGAATAGAGCGTTTACCTAACTTTTTAAAATGTGAAACCTGTTCTGCTGGTTTGCGCATTGTTTTTTGTACACTTTTCTTTTCATCAAATCCAATCAAAGTTGTACCTTTAAAACTTAAAGTTTGATATTCAGCGGGATAGTATATTCCAAGTTTTCTTGTTTTTACATTATATACCATAACTGCCGAAGCATCAAGCACCTCGATTGGTTTTTGTGAAACGCTTTTTGTAGCTGCATCCTGTTGACAGTACTTTACTTTAGCAACTATTTTTTCTTTACTGACTGGTTTCTTTTTGCGTGGTGTACGATTTACTTTACTTTCTTGTACTAGCATATCACAAGCATCCAAAATGCTTTGGTACATTTGATGTGCTGCTTTGATATCTGCTTTCTTTAAGTGATTATAGCCTTCTTTAAGTTGTTCGTAATCTTCTTTCTTTTCGTCGGACATACGCTTAGGAGGATTGAGTAGTTCGTCATACTCTTCAAACACAGACTGATAGAATGATTTGATGTGTTTGGCATGATTTCCTTTGGCTTCTACTTTACGAAGAAGTTTCAGAGGGTCAAACTTTTTAAGAGTTGCTGGTTTGTAGTCAAAGTCTTCAACAAACTGGTCAATCTCTTCTGCCATTTCAACTGCTTTTTCACGTAGCAACTGTTGAATGTTGGGACGAAAAACATTCTTTTGTTCCTCAGCTTCCTTCTTCTCTTCTTTTTTTGCTAACCCCATTTCAATAATAGTTTCTAGTTTATTTTTTACATAGACATCAGCATCCACCAATGCCTTACTACTAACACCAGCAAGAGTTTTGATATAGTCGCTCACACCTTTATGATTTACAGGCATGCCACGTGTCAATGCTCTACAATAAGAACATAGTGACATTTCTATGTATGCATCAGGTACATTTCTAACAGCAGATATATGTTCTTTAGAATACCCATTATTTTTCATCCAATCAATAACCCAAGGCTTACCTTCTTTTGGAGTAAAATAATAGTTGTAATAATATGTAGTTCTATTACGTTCAGTGTAATACAGTTGAGCAGACATACGATCCGCATTAGTCCAGTCTGGTTCTGGACCTGTATACTTTTCATCAGCAAACTTTGGTAGTCTAGGTTTACCTGCTTTTTTTCTTTTCTTTAACACTGCCATTACTACTCCTTCTTTCGCTATTTACAATTAAGTATACATTTAATAGCGAAAATGTCAAGTTTTTACAAAATCTGTATTAGAATCAAGTTCCTGAACACGTGGTATTATATCAGCTTTCAATACATTAATCAATAGCGCACTTCTAAATTCTGTAGATTTATTTGGCATAGTAGAGTGTAAAGTACGACCATCATACATCAATACATCACCAGGATCACCTAATAATTGTTCGCCCTCTGTAATCAATCTGTTGTTATAATATTCTCTATTTTCTTCTAAATCTCTAAAATTAATCTTTTCTTTATGAGAGCCACGCAAAAATGCTGTTCCACCATTTTCTAAGGTAAACTTATCCAATGGAACGATTATCTGTACACCAAGTGTTTCATCCCTATCTGCAAACTCTTCAAAACGATACGGTGTATCAATGTGAGCATAAATTTTACTGGAGTTTGGACGAGTTGTTATACAATCTACAACATGAATATCCCATCTATCATTAAAAAATCTGTCAATAGATTCACTCAATTTCCAGACAATTGGTACCCACATTTCTTTTGGTGGTTGAGTAGTCCACCATACGTCATATTCACGTTCACCATCATGTTCTCCATAATACTTACCATCAGTGGCATTGCCTCTATGGTATCTTTCTGGGTTTGTTGCCCATAATTTAAATTGTGCTACTGTTAAACTGTCTAATACTTTTCTATGTTGTATTACACCGTCGCTAATAATTGATATCATTGATTCGCTCCGTTCATTACCTAAATATAAGATAAATACAGTTATAAGTCAAGGAAAAAGATTATGCCAAGATTAAGTTTATGGAACCCACGTAAAGGTAATGACTACAAATTCATCGATAAGATGGTAAAAGCTCACTATGAGCATGGTGGTACTGCCTTGTTAGTTCACAAATATATAGGCTCAGTAGATGAAAATGACGAAAACTATGATCCAGCGAACCCGCCTATTCAGGACTTGCTGTTTATGGAAAACCGTGATAGACGTTATGATACTGTAGTTTATGAATTACGTGGTGCTTATACAGTGACAGACCAAGATTTTGATTTGTCTCAATTTGGTATGTTTCTTGGCACAGACCAAACTATTTTTACAATGCATTTAAATGATATGGTAGAACGTATTGGTCGCAAACTTATGACAGGTGATGTTATTGAGCTTCCTCATATGAGGGAAGATTTATTACTTGATGAAGATGCTCCAGCAGTAAATCAATATTGGGTTGTACAAGAGGGAACAAAAGCAAGTGAAGGTTTTGATCCAGGTTGGTGGCCTCATATCTGGCGTGTTCGTTGTAAGCAACTACAAGATACACAGGAGTATTCAGATATCTTTGGTACTGGCGAAGCTGCTGATGATTTGAAAAACTTACTTTCTACATATAATAAAGAACTTCAAATCAATGAAGCAGTTGTAGAAGAAGCACAAGAGAATGTACCAGGCAGATATTATGATTATAGAAAAAATAACTTAGTATATGCTGTAGAAAATTCTGAACATCCATCTGATGTTGATTTCTCAACAGTTGAGAATGGAACACAGTTTCCACAAACACCAGACGATAATGCTTACTTCTTAAGAACAGACTATTCACCAAACAGACTATTCCAATACCGTGATAACAAATGGTACAAGATTGAAGATGACGATGGTTCATGGCAAGTTGGTAACTATCTACATCATCAATTTATCAACAATGATGGTATAGTAACACTAGATGATGGAACAGAATTAACCTCAAGAATAAACTTGTCAAAAGCAATAAAACCTAAGGTAGATTAATAATGGCAGACTTAAGACAGTTACACTTCTATGATGAACAAGTAAGAAGATACATTCTTCAGTTCATTCGTATATTCAGTGGTTTCAACGTAAAGACTGGAAAAAAGTTAAGTGATGGAACTAGTGACTATTACATAAAAGTCCCAGCACGTTACGGTGATGTATCTCGTATGGCTGCTACAATTCTTAAAGGTAACTCTGAGAACATTGTTAACTCAGCACCATTTATCGCATGTTATGTACAAAGTCTACAACCAGATAGAGCCAGAGTACAAGAACCATTCTTTACTGATAAAGTGAAAGTAAATGAAAGAAAGTGGAATGAGGAAATAAACGCATATACAGACGAAGGCGGCAACAGATATAACGTAGGCAGACTTATGCCAGTACCGTATCTTTTGAATATGCAGGTTGATGTTTGGACAAGTAACACAGATCAAAAACTACAACTACTTGAACAGATATTAGTTCTGTTCAATCCAGCACTGGAAATCCAACAAAACGATAACCCTATTGACTGGACAACTATTACCACAGTCGAACTAACTGATATTCAATGGACTAGTAGAGCAATTCCAGCAGGTATCGAGGATCAAATTGACATAGCAAGTATGTTCTTTCAAATACCAATTTGGATCAACCCGCCGGCGCAAGTAACAAGACAGAATGTTATTAGAAACATAATTCATAATTTATATCAATACAATGATTTAGATACGCTAGATTATGATCCAGACGCATTTGAATTCTTTAGAGATTTAGAAAAACAAACTAGTATAGTTGTCACTCCTGGTAACTATGCTGTGAATGTAGAAAATGAAAATGGAACATTTACAGTAAAAGTTTTAGAAAATGGAAACTGGGATAATAACACGACTTGGGATGAAGTACTAGAAAACTACGGAGAGTTACACGAAGGCATTTCTCGTATGAGATTAAAATATCACGGTGAACTGGATAACTTAGATGAAGATGTTGTTGGGACATTATCAAGGTCTAGTGATCCAGGTAAATTAATTTTAGCAGTAGATGTTGATACTTTACCCAACAACACACTTCCAGCAGTAGACAGAATAATTGATCCTGCTGCAGCAAAACCTGGATTTAGCGGCGTTCCGTTCCCAGCGGTTGGGCAAAGATATCTATGTCTAAATGATGCTGATTCAAGTTCAGTATGGGGAATTGATATTGCTAAAAATGATATTATAGAGTATAATGGAAGTAACTGGGTTGTTAGTTTAGATGCGAGTGTCACTGGAGTGACGCATTATGTAACAAACGCATTCACATCACAGCAATTCAAACTTGTCGATAATGAATGGGAAGACACATTCCAAGGTATCTATGAAAGTGGATACTGGCGACTAGAACTAATAGGTTAAAAATGATTAAAGCCGCAGGCGCTTGTATAATAGCAAAAAATACAAAACGAATTTTATTACAACATCGCTCTTTAAATAGTTCGTATCCTAGAAACTGGAGTTTTTGGGGAGGTAAAATAGAACCAAATGAAAATGTTTCTCAGGGTTTACTAAGAGAACTAGAAGAAGAAATAAAACTAGATGTAGAAAAAGATGTTATTAAAGTTTTTCCATTGGACCAATACCACGCAAGAGATAAATCGTTTAGTTATTACACATTCATAGTGGTAGTAGAAGAAGAATTTGTTCCTATAATAAATGAAGAAAGTGGAGGTTATGCTTGGCTTGATTGTAACTACTTTCCAAAACCATTACATCCTGGAGCAAAGAGAACATTATTCAAAAAGAAAAAGTTAACTCTGCTTAAATCCATACTATCCTCACTATAAATAATTATAGTGGGAGAAGTTATTGCATATAATTGATTTTAAGAAACAGAAATTTCTCAAGGAATGTAAAGAATACTTGAAGACTGGTAAAGTCTCAGACAGTCTAAGTATGGCTATCAATAACACAACTCCAGGACATATTGAGTTTTTAAAAACAAATCTAACACATGATGAAAAAGTTGTTATAGATGCGGTTGTTAAAAAAATCAAATCTAAATTCAGAAAAAGTATAACATCACAAAGACAAAAATCTAATATAGTTGCTTCAAGTGTTTTAGAAAATTTAAGCACACTAGACAAGTCATTTATAATACCAGAAGTTATGGAAAGATACCGTGAAAGTATAAATCCTGTAAAAGCATTATATTATGATTTACAAGAGATTATGTTTCTATATGATGGTAAAACTAAAAAAGAACATCATAAGTTTTTAATGAATAAGTTTTCTAATGTTTCAGATTTTGAAAACATCATACTTGCTATTGACAAAGATATTGAAGACTTAGAAAAATGTAAAGAACAACTTAAACGAATAACAAGTGGGCAATCAATACCAAACAGCAGTGAATATGCTAGAAGAGTATTTGATACTTATGAACAACTACATCAATGGAAAAAGTTATTTCAAAGATTTCCAGACTGGGTAAACGAAAACAAGGAGAGCGAACCCTCCTTGTTGAATACTCTTAAAAACTTTTTCTACGATTAACTTTTTCTTTTTAGTTCTTCAATTTCTGCTTTCAATTCTTTTATTGATTCAATTAACAGAGGAACTAGTTTTTCATATTGAACAGTTTTATAATCAGTTTCACCATCTAAACTTATAGGTGCAGTTTTAACAACCTCAGGTAGTACTGATTCTACTTCTTGTGCGCTAACACCTACTTGTCTAGTTTCTGTATCATAACCTAACTCAGCGGCTACCTCATTACCTGTATAGTAATAACCATTTAACATGCTTACCTTTTCAAGTGCGTTATCTATTTTTCCACTAAAATCTTTTAGTCTTTCATCTGAATAGAATGCAGTAATATCACCAGTTGCAACTATATTACCACCAACATGTAGTTTTTCTGCTGGTACGGTAGTTGTACCAGTACCCACACCAACATTTCCATTACTATGTACTACAAGTTGGCTATCTGCACCAGAAGAAATATGATGTATAGATAACCAATCACTGCCTACGCCACCTCGGATTACTAAGTCTGCACCGCTTGTTGTAGTTGGTCTTACTAGTTTAATCCAAGGGTCTCTGTTATCTGAATTTGTAGCAGCTACTATAATTGGATTATCGGTAGTTGATGATGTACCCGTAAATGTTGCTACTGGATCTACTGACTGTGATGCATTTACTACTAAATCACCGCTTAGTGTAAGTCTTGCATCACCGTCACTATTTGGAACTAATCGCATACTTTCATATACTGTTCCTCCGCTTGGTGCGTGTGTCCAACGGAAGTATTCGTCATTGTTGTCATTTGTACTAAATTCTAATCTACTGTCTGTATCACCATCACTTGTATTATAGAATTTGATACTCGCACCATCTGTATTCATACTCCAAGTAATACCTTCACCTGATGTAGTTATAGTGGATGATAGATATCCAGCAGTGCTATGATCTCCCCATCCATGTGCTGTATCCCAATTAGTAGTATCTGTTGCTGTAATACTAGCCGCTTCACTTGCTGAGAATATTGGATCTGTTTCTGTATAACTCGTTAGATAACCAGCAGTGCTATGATCTCCCCATCCATGTGCTGTATTCCAATTAGATATATCAGTAGATGTAATACTAGCCGCTTCACTTGCTGAGAATATTGGATCTGTTTCTGTATAACTCGTTAGATAACCAGCAGTGCTATGATCTCCCCATCCATGTGCTGTATTCCAATTAGATATATCAGTAGATGTAATACCTGCGGCATCACTTGCTGAGAATATTGGATCTGTTTCTGTAAATGATTGTAGATATCTTCCATCTAAACTTGTGACAACAGTAGATGAATCATTTCTAGTTAGTGTTAAATTTCCAGTAGTAGTATCAAATGAACCACTAACTACAAATGTATCTGTATTCAATAAAGAACTGAAATCTACTGTAAACGTAGTATTATCATCACGGGTGAATGTAGCAATACCAGTATTAGAATCTAAAACACCTTGTGTAAGTCTTGCTAAATTAGTATCATCCAAATACAGAGTCAAGTCAATATCAGTCTGAACACCGTCTTCATCTATGTATGAAAGAGTATTTGTTGCGTTGTTGAAAGATATACTTGTTGTAGTTTCTACTGATGCTATATCTAATGGTGTATAGGTAAACGTACCAGTATTACTATCATATGTTAATGAAGTTGTTGTTGACGCGGCCGCAGTTGTTGCTGAGAAGTGTGCCCTAGTTTCATTAGCACTCGGGCCTGTGTATGTCATAACACCAGTAACATTGTCATATGTAAATGATCCATCACCACCGCCATCAACATGCGAAATAGATTCACGTGAACGTGATTCTGTAAAGTACATTGTTCCAGAAGTTGTTGTTGCAGCTGGATCTTCAACTACATCACTTGTACTAAATTCTGTAAAGTCCAACGCAAATGTAGAAACAGAACCATCATCAGTAATTTGTATTCCTTTACCATCAGTAAAGTGTGCAATTGCTTCAGCGTGGCTTGCGCCTGTGTAAGTCATAACACCTGTATTACTATCATATGTAAATGATCCATCACCACCTGTATCCACATGTGAAATGTGCGCTCTTACTTCTATTGCTGATGGACCAGTATATGTAATAACACCTGTTGTGTTATCATATGTCAACGATCCATCTCCGCCTGTATCTGTGACACTCATAGCAAGTCTAGCTCTACTATCTAAGTAGTAAAGGTTGGTTGCCCCTTCTAACAAGTCATCAGTTGTATGAGGTATAGGTCTATAAATTGTACCATCGTTTGTAAATTCCCATATATCAGTTGTTTCATTCCAACGTACATCTACTTTACTTTCTGTACCTCTGTTAACTTCTATACCTGCGTTTTCGTTAGGTGATGATCCTACATAATTACTATTCAATGTTACTATGTTATCAGCTAATAATATGGTTTCAGTATTCAATGTTGTTAGAGTACCTTGAACGTTAAGATTACCTGAGATATCAGTATTTCCTGTAGCCACATCAATTGTAAAATTACCTTGCCCGATATCTAGCGCAGTACCATCAAATGTAAAGTTGGCATCATCTTCTAGTTCACCGCCTACACCTGATACAACAACTCTGTTATCTGTTAAATCTTCTACTGCTGCACTCGCTAGGTTTGCTTGACCATCTACATCTAATTCTCCGAATACAGTTGTTACATAGGTTCCGATATTAACTGACATAGCAGGTATCAACGGACCTACATGTAACGTATTACCATCAAATGTTAAATTAGCGTCATCTTCTATTTCGCCATTTGTTCCTGCGATTAGTACTCTATTATCTGTTAAGTCTTCTACATTTACACTCGCTAATGTACTTTGACCAAGTGATGTAATTCTACCAGATAGAACATCAACAGTCATATTACCCTGACCAATATTGAATAGTGCACCATCCATTGTAAAGTTAGGATCATCTTCTAACTCACCGTTAGTGCCTACTATTACAATTCTATTATCTGTTAAGTCTTCAACATTTACACTTGCTAATGTAGATTGTGAATCTACGTCTAGTGCACCAATAACTTGTGTGTTACCAGTTGCTACCCCTACTGTGAAGTTTCCTAAGCCTATATTAAATTTTGAACCATTAAACGTAAAATTAGCATCATCCTCTAATTCACCAAGTGCACCAGCAATTACAATTCTATCGTCTGTTAAATCTTCAACATTTAAACTTGCCAATGTACTTTGACCTGATGAGTTTGTATTTCCAGTTGCTACATCTACTGTGAAGTTTCCTTGGCCTATATTAAATGTCGTTCCGTCAAATGTAAAGTTAGCATCATCTTCTAGTTCACCTAGTGTTCCTGAGATTACAATTCTATTATCTGTTAAGTCTTCTACGTTTGCACTCGCAAATGTTGCTTGCCCATCAGTGTGTATGGTGCCTCGGCTATAGATATCGCCGCTTGATGCTTGTACAAGGAAATTACTTGAACCAATGTTTAGCCCAGTACCATCATAAACAAAGTTAGCATCATCCTCTAATTCACCATCAACACCTACTATCACAACTCTATTGTTTGTTAAATCTTCTACATTCAATGAAGCTGCTGTAAGTTGACCATCAATATCTAAATCGCCACCGATAGCAACGTTACCAGAGATTGAAGTGTCACCTGTAGCTATATCTACTGTAAAATTTCCTAATCCAATATTGAATGTTGTCCCATCCATTGTAAAATTAGCGTCATCTTCTAATTCGCCATCAACACCAGCAAGTACAATTCTATCATTTGTGAGGTCTTCTATATTGGCGCTTGCTAATGTACTCTGCCCATCAACATCTAAAGTTCCATTAATTTGGGTATTTCCAGTGGCGTGAAAATTATGTACTTTTAGGTCTGTTCCTCTTGAACTCCAGCTATCAATACTTTCATCCCACAACCAAAATACATTTAATTCATCTCCACGATTAACTTCAAATCCAACATCATCTGTTGGACTACCTTCGAATTGATGGTTCATTTCAACAATAGGATCTGAAATATATGTATTTGTAGTGTCAATAGTTGTTATACTACCATTAACATCCAAGTTGCCTTCAACAACAAGGTCTCTATTAATAAGAACGTCTTGTTGTGCGACAACCTTATCTCCGCTAAGAAATAGTCTATCACCAAATTTAATTTGTTCTGCCATAGTTTAATCTCACATTTAGAATTTATTATATGTCTATTTATCTTTATTACAAGCAATAAAAAAACCCGGGATAAATCCCGGGTTTCTTATAATAACTATTAATCCTAATATTATAGGAAAGATAGTGAGTTTGCTGGGATTGTGATTTTTGAAACATAATCCGCTGCGTTACCTAGTGATGACGCAGTGTTTGTTAGCTCAACGTAACCGTAACGAGTCATGAATGATACTACTGGTTCGAATGTGCCTGGATCAATCACAACACCTGATGACATTAGCGGTACGTATGGGCAGTAGAATGCTGCTGCGTCGATTTCGCCTTGGCCTTTGTAGCCTAGTAGAACTGGAGCATCGTCTGCTGCGTATGTGTTTACGTAAATGCGCATTGTGCCATTTAGTGTACCAACGAATTTTGTGTTTGTTGGTGCTTCGAATGTACCTTCAGTTGTACGTGCGAATGCTGATGTAGTCGCAGATTGTAGAACTGTTAGTGCTGCTGGTGAAACAACAGCCCAGTTAGCTGCGCCACGGCGTGTACGCTGTGCTACTAGGTTTGCTTGTTGGTTGATTAGTGTCGCTAGTACGGCATGCTTGTCACCAACGAATGTTGGAGTACCTGTAAAGGTTTGTGTCATGTCGAATGTTGCACCTGATGTTGCTAGATTTTCTAATGAACCTAGGATCTCTTGGTCGATCTCTGCAGTGATTTCCATAGCTAGTGCTGCCATGATTTCTGCTTCGATGTCTAGACCGTGCATTGCGTTAGCGTCTTGTGCCGCTTCAAAAGTCCAACGTGCTGATAGCTTACGTGTTTTCGCTTCAACAGTTTGCTTTAGAACTTGGATTGACATACGGTTACCCGCTGCGCCTTCCATTGCTGCTGTTGATAGAGGTGCAGCTGAGCCGTCACCTGAGTAGTTCTTTGCGATATCAAATGGTGATAGTGCTTCTGAACCTGCAGTTGTTGTACCTGCGTTGTCTGCGTAACGAACACGTAGTGTGTGGATCTGACCAACTGGGCCAGTCATTGGCTGAACGCCGATGATTTCGTTTGCGATAACTGTTGGCATAACACGACGGATAACTGGTAGAATCACTTTGTTTAGTGTTGCAATGTTACCTGCTTGTGTTGCACCTGCTGTAGCATTTTCGTTTAGTGCTACTTTTGTGTTTTCTAGTACTGATGACATAACATCACGCTTTGTGCCTTCTAGACCTTCTAGTAGTGCTTCACGTGTTGTGTCCCAGTTGTTTCCTTCAAAAAGATTTTCCATCTTTTCAGTCTCCTGTTTTAATAAGTTACAGTCCTGCTAATTTCTTTAGCACGACAATATCGGCATCGCCACCAGTTGATTGTGCTTCAGTTGTTGATTCACGATCACCTGTATGTTCAGTCACTTTGCCTTCTGTTAAAGTTGTTTTTGTTTCTGCCTTAGCAGTAACATTTTCGTTTAAAACTGCTGGCAGATATTTCTTAAATGCAGTTTTTAGGTTTGAAGTTTTTACTGATTCAAGTAGATCAGACATTACTCTGCGTTTCTCGTTAGCTAATGGTGCTAGAAGATCATCCATTACCGCTTTGCGGTTCATTCTGTCTTCCATTACACGCTGCTTACGAGATGCTTCAGTAATTTCTGCTTCCTTTTCAGCGATCATTGCTTCTAGTTCTGCAACTTTCTCTGCAGACTCGTCTAGCTTTTTGTTCATTTTTGCTACTTCAGTGCCTTCATTTAATTGTGAAGACATGAATTCGCCCGCAAATGCTTCGAACAGTTTACGACCAAATTCATTTTCTTTAGCCGCTTGAATGTCCTCTTTTAGCGTTGCGATTTCTGAACGTAGAGCGTTAGAAATTGTTGTTTCTACTAACTCTGCTGAACGCTTGACAAATGATTCTTTTGTTTTATTAAGAAGTTCTTTGCCTTCTGCTACCATGCGTACTTTAGTTTCTACTAATTCACGCTTGTCGTTGTGGAACTCTGCTAGTTCACGTGCTAGTTGTTTTGTAACGAATTCTTTAGTTTTATCTAAATTCTCTGCTACTTTAGCACGATCATCACGTAGTTCTTTAACTTCGTTTGCAAGTTGAGAAGTAATGAATTTTTCAAGGAGTTTTGCGTGTTCCGAAATTGCTTTCTTATACGCAACACGTTCTGCGATTAGAGCTTCACGGTCTGTTTTGAACTCTTCGATTTCAGTACGGATTGCTTCATTTAGCATATTATCCATAGCTTCAACGATGACACCTTTGTCATGTTCAAATTTTTGTGCGAACTCTTCACGCAACTCGGCTGTAATCTCCTCTCTTGCTTCATTTAGTTTTGCTTCCATAGCCTCTTTAATTGCCGCACCAGCTTCTTCGCTTAGTGCGCCAGACTCTAGAAGATTAGCAAGGATTTCGTTTGCCATTGTTGCTTCTCCTGTTAAAGTTTTAGTTCACGAATGAACTTCACTATTTCCTCTGACAAGTACTTCTGTGCAGCCTTGTCATGTTTTACATCTTGTGCCAGCTGCCATGTTTGGAAGCCGCCACGCATGTTCATTAGTCCTTCGTAGATTGCCTTTGGATACGCATCCGGTGCGCTTGGCTGTGCTACGATGTCTACTGTGACAATCTCAAAATTACTCACATTACCCTGGCCATCAACTTCACCAGAACCACGAGATGAGACACCCAAAGTAGCGCCTGACTCGATTAGTGTTCTGATAATGTTGCCCATTGGCGTAGGAACAATTTTCAGTTTACCATAGCCGTTTGGTCCATCCATCCACATGTTTTCAATAATATGAGAAACACGATCAACATTTACTGTTAATTCTGGTGGGTGGTCACATTCTCCTAAGACTGGGAAACCGTCAGAAATTTTCTTCTGAACACTTTCCACTGCCTTAGATATTTCAGATACCGGATAAACACGTTGGTTAGCATTCTTCACTCCGCCTTGGACGAAGATGCCTTCCATGAACATGTTCTTTTCACCATCTTCACTTTCCACAATACGTGATTTCACGTTTGCTTGATTGTGTGATAATCTCTCAATAAGAACTGTCATTGGTTTCTCCAAATGAATAAATTATGATGTGATTGCTTTTGTATTCACACCATTATCACCTGGCTTTGCAGTTTGACCTGACATAGCTGGCGCTTTTTTGTTACCTGATACATTTACATTTTTTGTATTCATATCTTTTGGTGCTTCACCTTTGCCACCCGCTGTGTTACCATCGTGTGTTTTTACTGGTGCTGCGTTTGAATCGTCACCTGGACGTGCTGGGTTCGCATTGACTGGTGATGAACCACCGTCGCCATTGTCACCTGCTGAAGCTGATACTGCGTCAACGTATTCGTTTAGCTCTTCTTCTGATGATTCTTCTAAGTCTTCTTCTGACTCTTCTAAATCTTCTTCATCTGCTTCTTCTAGTTCTAGCTCTAATGATTCTTCCATGTCGTCTTCTTCATCTTCCATGTCCATTTCATCATCGCCTTCACCTGACATTATTTTTTCGAACTCTGCTTCTAGCTCTGCTAGTGCTGATTCTAGATCGTCTACACGTGTTTCCATGTCTTCATCCGCTTCATCATCGCCCATTTCTAGGTCGGCTAATGCTTCTTCATCATCCATTTCATCTTCGTCATAGATTTCTTCAGATTCGATTTCTTCAGCATCCGCTTCTAATTCTTCTGCTGATTCATCTTCTTCTTCATCTAGGCCTAGTTCAGCTTCTTCAAGCTCTTCTGACTCGTCTAGGTCTTCTTCTTCTGACTCGTCCAGATCCTCAAGTTCTTCTTCTACAACTTCGTCACTCTCGTTTAGAAGTTTTTCGTGGATTTGACGAGCGTTCTCTACGATAAAATCATGTAGTAGCTCTTCTGCTGCTTCACGCTCCTCGTTGATAAGAAGTTCTAGCACTTGTTCTAACTTACTTCTTGACATTATAAGTCTCCTTATCTTAGTTTAGCCACGAATTATGTGGCAAAATTGTAGAAACACTCTTGTTTCAAAAGTATTTATAGATAAAATATAGGTTTTATATGGAAACATTAAAAAACGGCTGTTTTTCAGCCGTTTTTTGGTTGTAGAGATATTTAGTACACTTACAGTTGATATAACATACTAGTTAATATCAAATATCAGGAATTTCTCCGCCTTCGCCGCCAGCAGCACCATACTGCTTTTTAAGTTGTGAAGATTTTATATTTTCCTGATATTTTCTGTACTCTCTAATCTTTCTTAACTTGGAAAGGTGCTTAAGAGTTAGACGAACTTTACGTGTATCGTCCAATTCTATTTTGTTTGCATCATCCTCGTCAGGAGAATAGTTTTCTTTTAATTCACTGTATCTCATAATAGTATTTATACTTCTTGTTCAGTTTCAGCGTTTTCTTCACCTGAAATAACTGAACCATCTTCAGTATCGGCATCAGTTTCGTCAAAGTCAAAGTCTTGATCATCAAAATCTGCTGGTGGGGCTGCTCCGACATCTTTCATACCGTCTGCTGCACCTGCTAATGAATCAACTTCTTGTCTTTCTTCACGCCATAGCTTTTCGTTTTCTAGAATTTCGTCTTCTGTTAGACCTAAGAAACGCTGTAGAGCAAAACGCTTACTGATATAATCTGCGCCTTCAATAGCAGAGAATACATTCATAGCTACTTGGTCTACTTCTGCTTGACGGAACTTACCAAAGTTCTGAGGAGTATTGAACTTAAGATTGAATAGAGAACTTTCTACCATAACACCACGATGTTTCAAGAACATTTTAAATTCACGGTCCAGTTCTTCAACAATAAGTGCCTGTAAACGTTCACAATATTTTGTAAATCTAAACTCAGCTATCATAGCAGTTCCAACACGACCGTCAGTGTATGTTGATCCGCCATCTTCTAGTCCACCTAGGTATGATGGTGGAACACGTAGACCACGCATTAATTTATCATTAAAATACTTCAAGTCATCAATCTGACCTAAGTTCTCACCGCCTGGTAGAGTTTCAACTTTAGAACCACGGCCTTCTGCTGTCTGAGCAAAGAAGTAATCTTCCATGATTGATAGTGGATTGTAAGCACTATCTGTAATGTTCTGACCACCACCTGTTTTAGATGGAATACGTCTTTGATGAATTTCCCCTTTGATACGCTCTAGGTGCTGTCTTGCTTTGTGTGTTGGCATGTTACCAACGTCAATATAAAACACTCTGCGCTCTGGTGCACGTTGTACACGATAGATTAGAATAGCATCTTCAAGTAGTTCTTTTTGTTTGTAAACTTTAAAAATTGGTTCTAGTACACTAGTACCGAAAGGCCAGAAGTTATCAACACCTTCACTAAGTGACAAGTGAACAACGTGTGCAGCGTCAATCGGTGTTGATGTTTGTTCATTAACAAAGCGAGTACCGCCCGCACTACCACCAGTATAACCTTGTGTAGTATTACTGTTTAGATTAGGAAGTCCCATACCAGCACTACCAGTTTGGGTAAGTTTGTTTGAATCCGCAGTAATATTCATACTCTGTATATTAACATCAATATCTTTGATATAATATGCTTCTACTTTTTTACCTTTACCTTCATTGACAACAACTTTATCTACTTTAGCAGGATTAACCCAAAATAGCTTGTATGTTTCTGGATCACGAACAAAAACTTGGTCACCGTATTTGATGGCATTTCTAAAGATACGGAAGACACGCTTGTTTAATTCGTTAACATTACACCATTGTTTTAATGTACGCTGAATAATATCGTTTTCTGACTCAGTTGGATCTTCGTTGAAATCAACAGAGAAAGGCATAGCAGTTTGTTCATCACGCAATGTAGAGAACTCTGCGATAATGTCCAGTGCAGCATTAACTTCACTATCCATATCCATTTGGTCATACTGACTGTAACGCTGTACACGGTTTGGTTGACCCTGATAAACTTCAGGTAACCAACTACTGTAGCGATTGTTACTTGCTTCAGCACCATTGTTTGTAGACGGTGCCTGCTTTGGAGGCATTCCATCGTATGTTTTAAAATATTTTTTCCAAGTTGCCATCTTTACTTCCTATAAAGTTTAGTATAACATGTAAAAAGTCACATGTCAATAATTATCTCTGTAATTGTACTATCATTGATCTTATTTCTGATATCAGTGATGTCATTATTTCTATTTGTCTACTCTCGTCTGAAGTAACACCATCTTTTTTCATTTTAGATATTTCATCCGTCAACTGAGCTATGTTACCAGATAGAGATGATTCTGTATTATTACTTCTCTTTAACATTTCTTCAACCATAAGAGTTACATTTTTAGCATCTAATACTCCAATTTCAGTTTGACCTCTTTCAATCATTGGTTCAAGTGTTTCATCACGCAATCTTAGTGCCATTTCTAATCGTTTCGCATATCCAGTGACAAATTTTTCCACAAACGTAGCATTTTCAGCGATCATTTCCTGTGTTAGGTCTTTTACATCTACACCTATTCTATCAGCGAATTCTTTAAGTGTTTCATTTGTTCTTTGTAGATTTTCCTGCATTGGGATAACATTTTCACGTGCTGCTTGGTTTTGTTGTTCTTGTAAAGCCACAATTGCATTAGATTCTAATACGTTTCTTAGTCTTTGTAATTGTTCCGTATTACCAACAATAGCAGTAGTATTACCATTGAATAAATCAGCAAGATTTGCAACACCACCAGCAGTCAGTGCTGCTCCTTCAACTGCTGCAGTTTGTAGATTAATTGCTCCTTTGATTGTGGTGGAGAGTGGTGTTATAGTCTCACTGACAAGTTTTTGTAAAGAAATACTTAACGCAGCCTGGGCATCATATAGTCCACCTAATGTAGTAGCTAAATCTGCCTGTTTTAAAACAGCAGTATTCATACCTTCCATAGCAACTACTGTCGCTCTTTCGACTTCTAACCCTGTTAGTATAGCCGTATCGTCTGACGTTAAACCAACAAATCCTGCATTAGCATCACCTGATGTTTGCCTTAATCTTGCTGCTTCAGCAACTGCTCGTTGTGAGGTTCCAGTATCTGTTAACAGTAAAGAACGGGAATCTGCGCCACGAGCAACAACGGCATCTAAAGCAGGACCGATATTAGCTAATGCTGTTTGAAATCCAGCAGTTCCACCAGTCTCAGTGGCCGCTGCCAATTGATCAACTATTGGAAGAAGTGCTGCTGTGATAGGATCAGCCAATAATGAAGCATATTGATCCGTTTGCACAAATGCTTGGTTTGATCCAGCTGCTAGTCTCATAGCTAGTGCTTCACCTAGTATGGAATCCATACCACCCGCCATACCTACAACTGCTTCAGCATTTTGTCTTGATCTACTATCTAGTGTGGCTAATAAAGAACCTATATCATTTCTACCTAATGTCTGCGCAATCATAGCTGCTGATTCTTGTAAGTTTATTTTCATAACGTTTGAAGTTGCAACTACAGTAGACATGAATTCTTCAGCGCCCGAACGTAAATCATCATTTGATATTTTATCTAATTGTCCCATAGAACGTACAGATTCTAAGTATGTTCCTGCTAATTCAGTTACTTCTCCAAACTGTAGACCAAATCTATTCATAAAATTGGCGCCTTCTGAATGTGCTAATTCGTTGGCAAAACTCAAAGATGCTTCTACGCCACGAACTCCAACTGCCTGTGAAAACTTTCTTGTGAATTCGGCTGCTTCACCTAAAGTAAATGAAGTTCTGTGAGCAGTTTCAGATAGGCCTATTAAACCTGAACTTAATGCATCCATTCCAGCCATAAGACCAGATTGTCTTATTTCTTGCGCAAAGCTAAATCTCTCTCTTGCTTGTCCTTCAGTATATTGTGTTACAGCATTTACTGCGCCCGCCACAGCACCCAATGCGGATGTGACTTTACCAAAAATCTCACCAATTACACCTGATTGTTCTCCAAGTTTTTCATACTGTGCTTTCATATTTGCGATTGTTTCAGAATAACCTTCTTTTTGTAGTTCTTGTGAACGTTTTTGAACATTTAATGAAGCTCTTGCTATACTAGTTTGCTGTTGATTTAATGTTAACAACTGTGACATTAAACCCAGTTGTTTTGTTTCTATAGTTTTAGTTTGTCTATCTTGGCTTGCCTGTGCCTTAACAGTGCCGCCAATCTTCTTAAGTTCGTTTATAGCACCTCTGAGATGCCCTTGTTCAACTTTATCGCCATTAGCTATTCTAGTAAGCATTGACAGTATTTGTTTATTAGCCGCGGTATTCTGTGACAAGCCGTTAGTTAATGCTTGTAATACCATTTTCTGTGTAGATTCATTTGCCCACTGTGGGACCCCAGGACCTAAACCTTCAATATATGTACTATCTGCCATACTTACCTCTCTTTTGAGTTATATTCGTATATAATTATTAAGTTAAATACAAATATAATAAATATATATTATAGTGTATTTATCACACAATGAGGTTATCAAAATGAATCAACTAAACAAATACTTCAGGAAGCCAAAAATTTATATAAAACTACCAACAGGTGGTAAATTTAATCCTGAAATGGAAACCACTGTTTTGGATGAAGTCGGCGTTTTACCAATGACAGCACTAGACGAAATAACATTAAAAAACCCAGATGCGTTATTAAACGGTGAAGCTATTGTAAGTGTTATTAGAAGTTGTTGTCCCGATATACCAGAACCTAAAAAAATGTGTAACATAGATGTAGAGGCATTATTTTTAGCAATACAATATGCTACATATGGCGATGATATCACACATGAACACAAGTGTTCCAAATGCGAAGAGATAAGCAGTTTTTCTGTTGATGTAAATTATATGCTGAATAGATTTCCTGAGATAGAATATATCGATCCGATTGAATATGAGGACTTAAAGATTCATGTCAGACCGCCAACAGTTGAAAATATAACAAGAATGTCGTTAATAGAATTAGAACAGAAACGAATGATTAAAAACTTAACTGATATAAATGACGATACGGAAGATTTAGAAATATCAAAAAAGTTTTACGCTAGTTTTAAAAAAATAGCTGAACACAACGTAGACTTGTTAACAAATACTATTGGAAAAGTAGAGGGACCAGATTTTGAAGTTACTGACCAACAAGAGATAAGTGAGTTTTTAGCAAATGTACCAAGTACATTTGTACAAAAAATAAATGAAGCTGTAACTAAACTAGTTGTTGGACCAAGACAAGCAACAACTATGAACTTCAAGTGTCCAGAATGCGAACATGAGGATGTCGTAGAAATGGAGATGAATCCTGTAAATTTTTCCACCGCTGGCTCCTAACTGCAAGTCAGCAAGATATAGCAGAAAAATCAAAAAAATTTGAAAAAGAGCTTGACAAGTTTCATAAGAATATGTTAAAGTTATCTTGGTATATGAGAGGTGGCGTCAATATAGAACATCTATATGATATGCCAGCTGAACATATAAACCATATTAATGATATAATAGAAGATAATTTTGAAATGAGTAAAAAAGCAGGAATGCCAATACTCTAAGGCTAATACAAAAAACACAACTAATATAGGCAACTAAAGGCAAAGACAATGGCTAATAATAAATCATACATAGTGGATCTGTTGGTCGGGTTGCCGACTCGGGATTGAGATTGCAGGTGAGGATCTGCTGTCAGATTAGAGGGGACGAACTCCCTTATTCTTCTCGTAACCACAAAAGAGTGTTCAGAATTCAAAACGACCGCGGCTCCAAAGGCTGTGGTTGACCAGTTTATAAATATATAACCGCTGATAGATTACTATAATACTATCAACTTACATGATATTTTGTCTGTTTAGGATATCATGAGGTGCCGTTGGTCCGAAAGGAGCAATACTGAGTGAAGGGGGAATCGCCAACCGACCCCGTAGTTACTGGCTACTAGCTCTAAAACAGAGGCGATGAAGCTATGGCAAGTTTTAGCTTTTCCGCAGTTGTCCCAGCATTGGGGCAATTGTGGCTTAGCCGCAGGCAAGTAATTAAAGATATAATATCTTTATAAAATAAAAACCGAATAAATCGATTGAGCGAAAGCGATATGAGATTTATGAGAGTTTTAGGTCTTTAGACCTTTTAAGTGAGATAAGAAATGGCAAGTAAAAGTAAAACAAAAGGAAGTAGTTATGAAAGACAAATGGCTAAGTTCCTTAGTGAGAAATATGGCGGTTCTTTTGTACGAGTACCTAATAGCGGAGCATATATCGGAGGAAGTAATAACTACCGAACTATAACGCTAAGTGAGGGACAAGTGAGAAGTTTTAAAGGTGATATTATTCCACCTGATAACTGGACTTACTTTAACTGTGAATGCAAGAATTATGCGGACCTACCATTTCATCAAATTATTACTGGTAACCCTGTAGCACAACTAGAGTCTTGGATAGACCAAACAATGGAAGTTGCCGAAGAAAAGGATTTGAACATTTTGTTCATTAAAATCACACGCAAGGGTGAATATGTAATGATACAGGATAAAGAGTTTCACAGCGGCATGTTTGTACAACCGGGTGTTGAGTATCAAAGTAGACATCACGGTAAGTGGTGGTTCCTGGGAGCTGAATTGTTTTGGAATAAGTGTTCTGAGGAAGTAGAAAGTAAATCAATTAAAGGTACTAATTAAAATAACCACCATCTGTAGATGCCTAGAGCATCTATAGGTACATATATCGCACTAGACATTACAATACCTGGATAGCTGTTGATATATGCAAACACTCCCATCATACTGTCTTTAATAAAGAAAAGACACATAGCCCAAAAAACCCATGTGTCTCCTAAATTAGCGGACACTATAAGTGCCGCAGTACATCCTGTGAATAATTGCGCCCATTCTAAGAATTTACTTGTTGTCATACAAGTATTTATTATTCTTTCTTTTTAGCACCTCTACGATATTTGTACTTCATATCTTTCGCTTCGGTGTGTACACCGTCTGGTATCTTTTTAATTTTACCACCTTTTTTTAGAAATTCTTTTATAGCTTTATCTGCTTCCTCACGTTCTTTTTCTAACTTTGGTGATTGTGCCCGTGTAATGCTCATTATTAAACTCCATTTAAAAGAAAAACCCGATGCATGACTGCACCGGGTTAGTTTCATGCTCTGTGTTGAAACTATAAAGAAGCTAGTAGTGATGAGAGAGGTGAGAGGAGACACTAACTTCCTTATATAATATTACTATAGCATATTATGATTCGCTTGTCAACACTTTTTTAAATTAAATATTCATCATTTTCGTTTTCCCATTCACCAATAGCATTACGGAAACCTAGAGCAAGCATGCCGTCATAATCGCACATTTCTTCCCACTCTGAGATAACTTCGTCTAGTTGTTCCCGGCTAAGTTCGCTTGGGCTTTCTACACCAAAATGTTCTTGGATCAAACCATATGCCCATTCCGTGACATGACCCTCAATCCAGTCTAGCATCTTGTGTGCTTTATATACTTTAAATGGTTCTTCTGACATTTTACTTTCCTTAATGTTTCTGATATCTTATATATAGTACGATTCGTTAATAATGTCAAGTACTAATCGTCTTTTTCTTTTTCTATTTCCCAACCTAGTGTTTCTAGTTCATCTTTAATGGTCATCATTGGAAACTCTGATAACATATCATATCTCATATAATCACTGTCATCGTTCCATTCACGGATAACAACAAGATTATCATTTTTATCTAAACTGCATGTTTCTATAAACGCTTTATCTGCTATGAAGTCTTCCATAAGTTCTTTTACTTCGTCATTTTCATCTGCTCTATCAAAATCAGAACACCATTCAATGTACGCTTCTTCTGCGTCCCACCACTTAGTTTTCCATTTTTTTAATGTATAAATTTCTTTTGTCATATTACAGTTTCCAGTTCTACACCAGGTTCTACCATTTCTTCTTCTTGTGTGAAAGTAGTAAAGCCGTTTTCTTTTATAACATTTAGCACATCACTTACTCGACCTTGAAGTTCTTCACGGTGTGATACCAAGAACAGTGAACGTCCTCTATCACGTACCATCTTCTTAAGAACTGCTAGTGATGCTTCAACTCCATTTGAATCCATACCGCTGTCAATAAGTTCGTCAACAAACATAACATTGATTGTCGAATAAAGTGATTCAAAAATATCACGGAATGCCCATGAAAGTCCAAGAATAAGTCTGTTACGTTCTCCACGTGATAAGTTATCAAAGTCTAAGTCACGTCCAAGTTCGGTAATTTCAACTGACAAATCAGATTGGAATTTGACTTCGTGTGGTAGACCTAACTTTTCTAAGTAGAAATCTAAACGGTTGTTCAAATAAGATAAGTTTTGATCGATAATTTTCTTACGTATGAAACTATCTTTATTTGTAAGTAACTTTAGTAAGAACTCCTGATGGTCTTTATAAGACGATAGACTATTCATAGTTGTGTAGTCTAGTTCTTCTAGTGAACTGTCACGCATATCTTTGATTTGTTCTGAATAAGGGTCTTCTGTTTTTCTTTTACTATCGATTTGTTCTTGTAACATTCTTACAGAATTTTGATGTTCATACGCATCTTGTAAAGAATTGTAGAATACTTCAGGTTTATCTCCTAAATCACCGATATCATCTATTACACTAGTATACTCTTTATATCTTACATTATTTTCTTCCAGTGTTTTAGCTGCTTCTAGTTTTTGTTCTTCTTTAGAAGCAAGTATACTTTCTTGTTTACTGTCATGCATTTCCTGACCACAAGCATAACACTTGTGTTCTTTCAGCATTAAAATTTCAGCATCTAGTTTTTCTATTACTTTGTGTTGTTTGATATTCTCAGTATCAATACTGTTAATCCATTTTACTGCTTCGTCTAAACGTGTTTTCTTTTCGTTGTATTCTGATAACAATGATTGATTTTTTATTTCAGTATCAATATCAATGTGAGATAAAGAATCTAAACCAGACTCTAAATCTGATAATTCTTTTTCATGTTTCTCTGACCAGATACGTTGTCTACGTTCAATATCCTTGATAGATTTAAGAATACGTTGATTAGCCTCTTCGATAGATTTTAATCGATATTCTTCTTCTTTCATTTGTTCTTTCGTGTCTTTGATATCGTCTTTTAGTTTATCTGCTTTGCGAGATAACTCAGTAATACCTAATAATTCTTCAATAATTTCACGTTGATCACCAGCTCTCATTGACAAGAAAGGTTCTGTATACGTATTCAGCGCAACAATATGTTTAAACATACCATGTGAAATACCAATAATAGAGTCAACTTCCACCTGTGTTTGACGCATTTCACCTTGTGCTTCATCTTGTGATTCATTTACATCTACTCCATCACGTATTAATCTAAAAACGTTAGGTCTACGACCACGTTCAATTCTAAATTCACTTCCATTATATTCAAAATCAACAGTTACTAACATACCTTTACTATTAGTTTTGTTAATTAGATTATCTTTTTTGATGTTTGTTAGTGCGTTACCGTACAATCCATACGATAAAGCATTGATAAGTGTTGTCTTACCTGTACCATTACGTGATCCATCACCTCCCAAATCTAAGTTATTACCTAGAACAAGAGTTAGATTATCACGTTGTAAGTCAATAGCCTGTGTTACATTACCTACGCTCATAAAATTACGTATAGTAATATTCTTAATTTTTAACAAATGTTCACCTTTATCTTGCGAAATGTCCAGATTGAATTGGATCTAAACTAATCTCATTGATATTAACATAATCTGGTTGTTGAATCAACCATAAAATAACTTCAGCTATGTATTCAACATCTATTAGTTTTCTATCCGGATGCTTCTTAACTACACTTGGTGTTGTTAAGCTACCCGGAGATAAAAGTGTTGTTTTGACATTTGAACCGCCGATAGTCATATAAGTTAAGTCTCTGTTGTATACCTTTAGTGATTTCTTTTCAGTTGGGTATCGCCATGTTCTACCCTTAACACCAGTATCTGCTGTCGAACCCATACTTATAATGTGCGCCGTTCGTTTTTCTTCTAGTAACTTTGTATAAAACGTTTCTAAGATAAGAGTTTGTTGGTACTTCCAAAGTGCTGCATTATTGATGAATACATTGAAATCATCGTCAATAAATTTTTGTGCTAGTCTATCCTGTTCGTCAGATTTGTCTAGCTGCCAGCCAGTGCTCCTACTACAAGCACTATAATCAATACCACCCACAGTATCAAAAAGATCGCATATCGCTTTACAAAGTCCATAGTCTCTATTTCCTGTTATTAGTACACGTTTGTTTTCCATGTTATAGTCCGTTATATATCTCTATAAGAGTATTTGTATTGTAACTACCATCAAGTGCAGATAGCTGCGAAACAACAATTTGGTCTATTGTTTCAAAATGTATCTCAGCACCTACATCTTCAGTGTGTTCTGATAACTTGATAGGTACAAGTGTGATATCTCTTAAGTCATAGGTTTCTACAAATGTATCTTTGATGAAGTTTGCTTCTTCATATGAAATATCGATATCTAAAGAGATACGTATGGATGATTTGGGTAACAAATACTTATCTGGGCTATCTAAGAGTTGAGATAGTTTGATAGTCTTATATTTAGGAGCATCTGACCAAGCAAAAAACTCTGGCTCTTTATCCCATTCTAAGTACATCCACCCACGTTCATCATCCCACGCATCAGAAAAATTATGCGGGAATGCATTACCGGTATAGATAACATTACCTTTTACTTGTCGCTTATGAAAGTGACCCGTGAAAACATAATCTTGGTTCTGAAACATTTCAGATTTTAGTCCGCCGTGATCTGGCATTTCAACCATAGCATTCAACATAAAGTACGGAAGTTCAAAGTGACCAAACATATATTTTGATTTTACTTTCGGTACTTTTTTCCATTCATCTCCAACTAACCAACTAACTAGCGCAACGTCACCTTCTACATGTGTATCTCTGATTAGATGAACATTTTCTAATTCTTCTACAAATTCAACAGAGTTTATATCACGGCTTTCCCGATAAAACAAATCGTGGTTACCTAAAATCATATAAACATTGTCAAATGCTTCACTTAGCTTTCTTAATCCTTGAATACTCCACTTCATAGTAGAGATATTAAGACTAGCACGATTGTGGTGCCAGTCTCCACCAAAGATACAAGTCTCACATCCTTTAGCGTGTGCTTGTTCAATGAACCAGTCTACAAATGCGTCACAGTCTTCATTATGCTGTCTTGCATTATTTCGCATACCATAGTGAATGTCTGTAAAGAATGCTAATTTGTCGAATAGTTTAGTCATCGTCTGCGTAAATCTCTTTAATAGTTTCAGTAGGGATTTGTTCGTCTGTAATCTTAGTACTGGTAACTTTTTTCCAACGTTCTTGTGATTTCATTTCGTGTTCAAGTTGCCTTGTCCAACTTGGTGCTTGTCCTGACTTCTCTAACAAGTCATCACGAATACCTTGATTTTTCTTTTCAATATTAAGAACACGGGTGAATGAGTTGTTCACTGCGGCAGTGTAATAAGCAAACGGGTTATCTGATTTCGCTTCATTAAACTGTAGACCAATCTGTGTCAACTGTAGTAGAGCTTGTCCACGCATTTCGTCAATGTATGTATAACCACGCCAGTTAGCACGTTGCGAATAACGCTCAACTAACTTGATATACATGTTTGCTAGTGTTGCCGTGATACGACCAGACTCTAAATCAAACTCTTTATTTTTGTTAAAATGTGAAATACCAACTTCAGTGACCTCATCATTTCTAAGAATGTAATGCTTATAAGGTGGGAAGTTTAGTTTCACTTTATGATCTGCTACTGTCTTTGGGTTTTGTTTACGTCCGGGTTCATCTGGAATGTGTTCATAAGTCATTACTCGAAATACAATTTCTTCTTCATTGAATGAAGTTGGATCCACAGAAAAATCTGCTTGTTTTTTCTTTTTGTCTGTGTTTAGATCCCATGCTTCTTTCTGTAAACGGTCAGCACGATTTTGTCTTGCCATATCCATTAGACCGTTAATTTCTTCTTTTATGTTTAATTCGCCTGATATATTATCAATAATAATATCAAATTTATGATACAAATCTCTGTCTTCAAACCAACAAAAGTTTGACTTAGATATGTGGATTTGTTTTAACATATCTTTGTTGTTTAAATAATTTTGACCTCGTCTAGCCATGGTATACTCCTAATATTACATTAATTATACAACCAGAGAAAGCAGTTGTCAAGCGTTAAGTTCGTACATTATACGCAGATAAATACTGCTAAGATTTAGGAGAACCAGTATGGCTTACAATCCATATATAGAAGAACAACCAGTTTTTATAAAGGACCCAAGTAATAGATTGAAAGAGGCGGGTTTGAAAGAAAATACCTTTTACTTTCCTTATACGCCTACTATTAGTAGTATAATCAATACAAACTATAACGTGGCAGCCACAACACATTCAAATTATCAACAAGCATTTTTTGAAAGTGCTGCTAATGCTAGTTTTTCTATTGCTGCTCCAATCATAATTGAAAACGAAGAGCAAGGTAGACATATCATAAAAGCATTGAACTTTTTTAGAGGCTCCATGAAAATGAGATTTGGATTAAATGATAAAGAAAGAGGTCTCCCACCACCTGTATTACGTTTTACTGGTCATGGCGTGTATGTAAATGTTCCTGTTATTATAACAGATTTTACATATAACTTAGATTCTGATATGTCTTATATTGATGTAGATAATTTAGATAATGGAGAACCTGTCAGACTTCCAGTAAGTAGTACATTTGTTATGACATTACAAACTACATATTCTCCTAAAAATGTAAGAGAAAACTTCACACTAGATGCTTATCTTAGTGGGCAACTGAAAGGAAGAGGTTATGTATAAGAAACATTCTCCATGGAGTAATACTACTATTCTATATGATAGAATTTTAGATATTCAAAAAAGAAGATATATTAAAAAAGATCCACTAGATGAAGAAATTCTTATACCTCAGCAATATGATGGTAGGCCTGATTTGTTCAGCTATGAAAAATATGGTACATCGAAATATTGGTGGATTTTTTCAGCAAGAAATCCAGATACGATACAAGATCCTATAAATGATTTTAAGGCTGGTACAATGATAAGAGTTCCACAAAAGAAGAATATTGAGCGAATGGGATAAAGAATGGCGGTAAGGTCACAACGTAATAATAATCCTGGTAATATAAGGACTAATTCAACAGCATGGGAAGGAAAAGTCGGCGACGACGGCTCTTTCGTCACCTTTGCTACACCTGAACACGGTGTTCGTGCTATGACAAAAACTCTTTATACTTACCAAGAGAAGCATGGCAAAAGAACATTACGAGATATTATTGGTCGTTGGGCGCCACCTAATGAAAACAGTACAGCAACTTACATTAGTATTGTTTCTAAAGAAACTGGTATTAATCCAGATCAGCCTATAGATTTACGTAACAATCCAAAAACAACAGAGCGTGTAATCAATGCTATGATTAGAATGGAGGGCGGTAATAGTGCTGTAAACTATTTTAAACCTCATGTTTCAAATGGTATAAAGATGGCAAATGGTGAAGTTAGCACACCAACCTCTAAATTAGGAAATAACACATTACCTGGATTAGGTAACCCTGATATATTATCGGAAATCGCACCTGAACTTCCAGAAGGAGTGGGTACTGATAGTCAAACAAGTACCGCTGGACCTACATCAAGAGGTGGTCGTAGAGGATCTGATATCCAAACAAGTACCGCTGGACCTACATCAAGAGGTGGTCGTAGAGGATCTACAGATAACGTATCAACATTTAATTCTACTACATTTGAAAATATGACATCAGTTTTGAATTGGTTAGAAGATGAAGACCAATTTTGGGAAAATGAGTTAGATTTTTATGAAAACTATAGTTATGATTTAGAATTTCTTGTAGTTCCAGTTGGTGAGTCAGAAAGTTTTTTAAATTTTAAATCAGTATCATTCGAACAAATAATTAATAATCAGTGGCCAGCAGAGAATTCTAACTATGTTACTATTGCTAAAACTGGGTTAACAACAGAATTTACAGTAGATAATCTACAAATAAGATCAATGGGAACAGGGTCAGGTGATGTAAACAAAATGGTAGGTACTGGTGTATCACTTTCATTTGACTTAAGACAAGTTGGTAATACTAGTATAAATGACACACTTATAGGTATCGTAATGCTTATGGGCTATGCATCTATTGCGGATGCTACATATTATATGAAAATTAATTTTAATGGTTACAATTTAGATGATCCAACTGACGCCCCACAATTACCAACTACAAAAGTTATACCATTCAAACTTAACAAGTTAAAAGATATCACAACTACAACTAACGAAACTGGAACTATTATAACCTTAGAAGGTACAATAATTCAACAAATGGCAACTTTGGCAAATGTTAATATAACAGAGTATCCATTCGAATTTACGATCAAAGACACACTTGAAGAAACTATCAATAGTTTTATAGATGATTTGAATGATGTTGTTAGTTCTCCAGAAAATACATCATATACCGCTGAACAGTTAAGATTTTTAACTGAATATGAAGTAAGATTTGATTCATCTATGGACAGATTTAAATCAAGTTCAATGATATCGAGTACAAATGTTAATACAAGTGCAGGTAATAATACTGTTTCAAAAAGAACTAACTCTATTAATAGCGGTGAGACAGTTGGTAATATAACCCCTGGGTTGAGTGTCATTGACGTTCTACATGACATATGTATTCAATCTGCTGAAATTAAAAAAGAGATATTGGTTGAATCTGAAACATTTAATAATGTTATACGAATTGAACCGGATGTTATACCTAAACCCGGCGGGTATAATGTTATAACAGGTGAAACAGGTTCTACTGTAATCTATAACATTATTATGAAACGTGAATTTATAGACCAAAATGCTGCTAACCAATTGTCTAAAATGCAGGAAGTTAGGAAAACTCTAGATGAGATATTTGGCACTGGTAGATGTAGAAAAGTTTATTATTATCACTACACTGGCTTGAACGATCAGATTTTAGATTTGACTGTTTCATTAGATAGACAACTAATAAAAACATATAATACACCCAAAGATTCATTTACAGCGTTTACTTTTTTGAAAGCAAATTCTAATTTGCATATTGCGTTAAGTGAAAAACAACAGCAAAAGGTGGACGAACTACAGCAACAAGCTAATGACATACAAAAATTAATAGACCAAAAAGACGGAGAAGCCGCAAAGTTACAAGAGGAAATTGCTGGTGAAAAATCTAAGTTATTGTCAATTATGGCAAGTCAAAAACGTTCTACGGTTGCCAATGCACCACCTGGTGCACGAGATGAATTTGAAAAGAGATTCCAAACTTTACAAGAAGCATTAGATAATGGAGACTCTGTATCTTTAGCAGCACTACAAAGAGAATTTCCAGAAGAATTTGCTGAATTAAAAAACAATGAAGGTTTTAACAGATTACAACAGTTAGACAAACAACTTAAAGAAATTAATAATCAAAGAAATACAGAGCAGGCAAATCAAAATAAAATAGACTCAAACATAAAAAGACGTTTTGAGGAACAATTAGGTATACAGTTAGGTGATGCACTCCAAGCACAGGCAGCTAAACAATCTGCTACACTTTCACAGTTTTCAAATGGTGGATTTATACTAGCAGAAGAGTTAGGTGATGATTTGATATCTAGTAAGATGGATAGTAAATCCTTTGGTGCGTTACTTGATACTTTGATTTTGAACCCTTTAATCTTTAAACGTGCTATTATTCCATCACTTATGGAGGAGAAGAAACCCAGAGTATTCAAAGTTCCAGATCAAGAAGAAATGGAACTAGCAAGACAGAAGTTTTATGAATCTTTAGATGGTGATACAAGTATGCATCAACTTAGTATGACTATTAAAGGCGATCCGTTTTGGTTGGAATATTATTTAACTAAAGAACAACAGAGAACGCATTTCGGTCAAAACAATACAAATGATAATAATAAAGGATTTTTTACTAATATAAATGGTAACAATTATTTTGTTCTTGTTGTGAATAAAGCAGATGGGGTCGATGAACATGATAACATTATGGTAGAAGAATTAGAAATATTCATATATCTAGTTCGTTCTACTATAAGTTCATTTAGTGGTGGAATGTTTACACAAACATTTGATGCTATAAGAATACCTGTACCTAGATTCTTTAAGGATATACCTAGACTGGAAGCAATAGACATAGAAGAAGAGTTGGATGCTTTCGGAGGATTTGGCGATACTTCTATAGGAGTTGATGGGGTTACAGGTGGAAATGGTATATTTGCTGTTGACGAAGATGGAAACATACAAGGTGCTGGAGGCAATGCAAACGTCGGTGGTGGTGATGGTAATGGTTTTGATTCTATAGCATTTCAGGAAGGGGTAGATACCGCGGTGTCAAATCCAACTGTTGGTAACCTTAGCGGCTTACTTAGTACATTAGGTGGAACAAATATCAACACAGAAGATGCACAATATCTTCTTAATTCAATGGTTGCTGAATTTGGAGAAGGTGTTGATGGATTACCCGATGATCCCGAATTGCGTTCTATATACACCGAACTTATGACAACTGCAGCAGGTTCAGCAGGAATTCCAATAACTGATTTAGGATTTACCGAATCAAACTCTACGCCAGAGTTAGATAGTATAACAGATAACACTGACAATGTAAAAAAAGTTGAAACTTTAACTGAAGAGTTAGAAACTGTAACAGAAGAACTAGATGTATTTGAATTAGACCCAGAAGTAGAAAAAGAAAGAATTAAAGAAAAAGAAAGATTAGAAGAAGAAAAACTAATCGAAGAAAACAACACTTCTCCGTTTGTTTTAGATACTGTGACAGTTCTGACTAATCCAGAAACAGGTGAAACGGAAACAAGAGTGCAAGTCAAACCTTCATTGATAGATCAACCTGTTATTATACCTAAACCTCCTGGTGCGTTACCTTCGCCTGCTATAGACAATGGAGACGGTACAATAACAGTACCAATTACAACAGCAACTGGTGATATAATAACAGTTAGTGAAGAAGTTTCTAAAGAGCTAAGAGCTGCAAATGATATATGGGCTGATGTAAGAAAAGCTATAGAAAACTTACCTCGTAAAGAAGTACAGGAAACTTTTGATTTTGGAGATGGAAATGTAGAAACGTTTACTGAATTGTATCTAGTTTGGGATGAATTTCCAGATATACCATATACAGACGCAAACGGTAATACACAAGTATTAACAGCAGAAGATTTAGGAATAACTTCATTTTCTGATAATCATGGTCTAACACCAGCTGTAATGAACAATTTTATAAGTCGTATAGGAAATATATTTCCGAACATAACAACAGCGAGAAGAAAACAATTAGATCCTGAAAATGCAGGTGGGCCATTGAGAACAGAGATAGGCTCACTTGACGTATTTACACCAATAGAAGAGGCTGAATGATATGAGTTTACAGAATGAAAATACAAACAACTTTGCTAAAAGTGTAAAAAGAGAGAGAAAACGTGGTGAGAACCCGGCTCTTAATGCTGTTAGTAGTGGTATATATCATGCTATAACTGTTGGTGGCAAGCCTGATCCCGAGGGACGTGGTAGAGTCGCAGCTTATATTCCTAAATTAGGAGGTGATCCTGATAACCCGTTATTTTTTCAGTATGCTTCGCCATTTGCTGGAGCTAATGCTAACGGTTCATATGGTTTCTTTTCTACGCCGCCCGATGCTGGTGTAACTATTATGGTATTCTTTGCTGACGATGGTGAACTAAGTGAAGGTTATTACTTTGCTGTGGCGCAAGAAGTACCTGACGTTGCTGCTGGTGGTGCAGCTGGCAAAGCAAAAGCTGACGGTACCGGTCAGGGTGAAGGAAGTTTTAAAAATCAACCTGCTGCTAAATCGAACCACATTGAATTATCTAAAGCACAAGGTAAAGATACTACTGTAATAGATAAGAAGATGGACTCTGACTCCAGAGCGGCAAGACGTAATGTAGGTACAGATTCAAAAGATATTGGTCTTTCTGATAAGCTAGATGGAAAAGACGGATTATTTCGTGTTAAAGAAGGAAAAGAAAAACCAGAAGACGAGGTTACTACTGGTAGAAATCAAAAGAATACTTCTAACAATAAGAACACAAAAACAAAGAGAAACGAAGAAGCAGAAAATCATCCAAGAAATATAAACACTGCTACTCAAGGTATATATGCTGATTCAATAAGAGGTCAAACTACAGCGAGTCCAACTCGTAACGCAAGTTATAAAGAACCTAAACCAAACTCTGTGTATGGTTGGAAAACACCTGGTTCAAATGCTATTACTATTGATGACGGTAGTGTAGGTGATGACGGTTTTGTACATCCAAATCAGATTAGAATACAAACAGGCAGCGGCGCAAGTGTCATCTTAGATGGTACAAACGATATGATTTATATGATTAATTCCACTGGTTCAGGTTGGGTTGAAATTGGCGCCGCAGGTGAAGTAATGGTATATGGGCAAGGCTCTATATCTATGAGAGCAGAAAAAGATTTCAACTTACGTGCTGACCAAAATATAAACATTGAAGCAGGAAATAATATTAACATGAAAGCAGGCAATGATTATCACATTAATGCTGATGACCAGTTTCATGTAAAAAGCGGTGGAACACAATTCTTCACTAGTGGTGGTGCAAATCATACAAATGTAAAAACAAATATGTATGTCACAACAGGTGGTATCTTACATTTGAATGGTCCAAAAGCAGCAATATCTCCTGGTATATCTACTGTATCACATGCTGATATTCAAAACTTAGAAACAACAAAAATAGACGAATCTGTATTATCTACAATGGTATCACATGAACCTATGCTTAGAAAGAAACCTGCTCCTGCTAATACCAGTAGTTCGAGTGATGGTGGTTCGACGGTAAACTCTGGTAGCATCCCTCCAGTAAAAGAAGATCCACTAAGTAAAATTAGAAATGATGAATCTGAACCGCCAGCAGAGCAACTTACTACTGATACATCTATAGAAGAGCAAACAGGTAACGGTTCTGGTTCTGTTAAATATATCAGTGGTTTCTCCAATCAAACAAGAAACAAACCAATTCAAAATAGACTGTTTAGTATACTAGAAAGAGCAGCAGAATCTGCAGGTGTCGATGTTGATATTTTCTCTGGAGGACAAGATCCAAAAGGCACGCCAGGTGGACGTAGAACTGGTAGTATAAGACATGATAATGGCTTTGCTGCTGATGTTTGGATTTATAGTAATGGTAAAAAACTAAGTTGTACTAGTAACTCTGATTTGCCTATTATGAAAAAATTCTGCCAAGCATGTTTCAGTGCAGGAGCAACAAGTATTGGTGTAGGTCCAGGTTATATGGGTAATGTAGGTATTCATGTTGATATCGCTCCATCATCGCCAGCAGCAATTTGGGGATCATCACATACTTCAGCAACAGCGCCAAGTTGGTTAAGACAAATAAGGACAGCGTAATATGATTTATGATAAACGAAAAGGATCATTGTTAAATTACATTCAGCTTCCGTTGAATGTTATAACACCTTACGGTACATATCTAGGTACTGGTTATGATATCAATGAACAACCTTCGTATACACTTTCGTATACACGTGTTAAAACATTCCCAGCAAATGAACTAGTATTCAGTAACATGAGCAAAGATGCTATTGTTAACGATGTTATACCTTCACTTGAAATAAGAAATGGTATGATAGGTTACAATTATGAAATACCTGATGTTGAATTTAAGTATGGATATATCACAGTTGCTTCACAGCGTGTAGACATTTCAGAACAAAAAGTAACAATTGATGCCGCAAAATTTATATTAGAAAAACAATTACGTGCTATTGGAAATGTACTTGAAAAGTTCGTAACACAACCGTTAGGTCAACCGCAATTCGATGCTTTGATACATTACTTCTACTACGAGGGGGTTGACAAAATAGAAAATCACAATATTATAAAATTAATCAATAGAGAGAAGTGGTTTGAAATAACAGATGAAATACAAACAAACATAAAAAGAGGCGACAAAACGGATGAACGTCTTGCCGCCCTAAGGATTGAAACTGCTAAAATGTGGAGTTATGTTCCTGGATTTTAATCAGTCGGTCTTTCGTCAATAACCTTATCTGCTAGTCCATAAGCTACTGCTTCATGTGCGCTCATAAAGTTATCACGTTCCATATCAGCTAATATTTGTTGGTATTGTTTATGTGTGCTGTTATGTTTGACATAGATTTCAGTTAAACTTTGTTTCATTTTCAGAATTTCTCTAACTTGAATTTCCATGTCAGTCGCTTGACCACCTGCACCACCGCTCGGTTGATGGATCATATGTCTTGCGTGTGGTAAAATATATCTTTTACCAGCAGCACCAGCTTGTGCTAGTAACGATCCCATAGAACATGCTTGCCCCATAACAGTAGTTGACACATCTGGTTTGACAAACTGCATAGTGTCATAGATCGCCATTCCCGCAGTTACTACGCCACCGGGAGAGTTGATGTAAAAATGTATATCCTTATCTGGGTTTTCACTTTCTAAGAATAGCATTTGTGCGCATAGTAAATCTGCTTGGTAATCATTAACTTCGCCTGTCAAAAAAATGACACGTTCTTTTAACAATCGGGAAAAGATATCATAACTGCGTTCACCGTTCGCAGTTTGGTCAACGACCATTGGTACAAGATTGGGCATTAAAAAGTCCTTGAGTTTGGTTTTACCATACTTTTAAAAGTATCTAGTTCTTGGTTAAGTTCTGCTATTCTTTTATATGCTGTTTGTAGCTGACCCTGTAATGTGAATACTTCATTTTCAAGAATTTTGATCTTTTCAGATGATGTATCCTCAAAAGGTTCCCAAAGAACATTACTACTAACCTCAACTCCATACTTGTCGAAGTTTATTAGATTAGATTCGAATTCTTCCAATGATATTGACGGGTAATCGTCATAGTCAAATTCGTACTGTACATCTACTTCATAGTTTGAATAGTCTAGTTCTTCTAAAAATTCTAGTTCAAGTTGTTTATGATGCATGTTCATCTCCTTCACGATGATATATTTAGTCTATACTAAAAAACTTTTGTTGTCAATATCTTTTTTCAAAAAGTTCGTAGTTTATATGCAGATAAATACTCTTAATCAAAAATAGAGAGAAAACTATGGCAATTAGATTCACAGGATTTAGTACAAAAAATAAAAAGGCAATCAACCACCGTCTTTTTGATAAAGACTTGGTGATCGAAGACTTAATGAATCATATTATGACTCGTAAGGGTGAACGTGTGATGATGCCTACTTATGGAAGTATTGTACATGATATGATTTTTGAACCATTAACACCAGATGTTAAGGGTATAATAAGACAAGATTTGACTGAAATTATAAATGAAGATCCTAGAGTGAATTTAGAAAGTATTATCATAGATGAATCAGAACATACATTAAACATTCAAATACTTGTTTCAATCATTCCAACAAGTGAAAAAGTTGAATTAACAGTTAATTTAGAAAGAGAATAATATGGGTCAGGAAAGAGTTGACAATTTATTTGCGGGCGAGAGTTGGAGTGCTGTTTATACAGCATTTACAAACATTAGTTTAAAAGCATATGACTTTGATACTATCAGAGAAGCATTACTATTATATGTACAGGAAACATATCCTGACAAATATAATGACTACATTGCTAGTTCAGAATTTATTGCTATCTTAGATATTGTTGCGTATTTAGGACATTCACTATCATTTAGACTTGATATGAATACCCGTGAAAACTTCTTAGATTTAGCAGAACGCCGTGAGTCTGTACTAAGACTAGCAAAAAATCTTGGCTATATTAAAACAAGACCTATCAATGCTCGTGGTTATATGAAAATCACAAGTGTTACTACATCACAAGATGTTACTGATAATGAAGGGAATTCTCTTGCTAATACTACTGTTAACTGGAATGATGCTAATGACGTTAACTGGTATGAAAACTTTATTACAATTTTAGACGCTTCTTTCACAAAGAATTCAAAAATTCAAGACCCTATTGCGAATATGACAGCGTTTGGTATAGAGAATAGTCTATACGAAATTAATGAAAACAGAATAGCTAAGAGTATTACTTACCCATTCTCAGCAAATGTAGCAGGTGCGAGTAGAAGATTTGAATCCGTACGTGCTGAATTTGACGGAGACAACGTAATAGAAGCAGAACCTATTCCTACTAAAAACTTTACAATTGTTAATAGAGATGACAATCTTGGTCCAGCTTCTGATAGAACAGGTTTCTTTATCTTCACAAAACTAGGCGAACTTGCTTTTGAAAATTTAAGTTATACAAAAAGACTATCTAATCGTGTTCAGATTTTAAACGATACGAATATTAGTAACTCAGATGTTTGGATTCAAAGATTAGATAATGAAAATAATTATGTTTCTAGTGTATCTGTTGTAGATAATGACAGTAGAGAAACAGCAATTTATAATTCTCTAAGAAACGGAAATGGTGATCTAGCTAGTGTCACAACTAACATAGATAACTCTATTCAAATCAACTGGCCTGACGGCATCTTTGGTAATGCTCCTTTTGGTAACTATCGTGTTTGGTATCGTAAAACAGACAATGAAAACTTTACTGTAAACGGAAATGATGTACCCGAAGCAAGTGTTACTATCCCGTATATTGGAGCAGATGGTAGAAATTATGCACTTACAGTTACGCTAACAACTACAAGAGATTTCTCCGAAAACTATGCCGGCGAAACTTTTGAAAGTGTAAGACGTATTGCTCCACGTGCTTATTATTCACAAGACAGAATGGTAAACGCACAAGACTATAATATTTTCCCACTAACACTTGGTACAAATGTTGTAGAAAAAGCAAAAGCAATTAACACAAGTTTTGCAGGTAATTCACGTTTCTTTGAAATGGATGATCCAACAGGACATCATTCAAATGTTTCTGTAACTGGTACAGATGGATCAGTTTATATTGATGATGATATCATTACAATGAACTTACCGTTCAACAGAGCAAACGGTAACAGTGATGACTTTATTCGTAATGTCATGTCAGAAGTTATCAAACATCCTAGTTTGATTAATCTTTACTTTTACAATTATATGTTTAATGTTGATAGTGTTATCACAACACCTAAATTAAACTTTAACGTAAGTCCAACAAATAAAAAAGTTATCGAAGTAATATCAACTGATACTGAATCTCAGACTGTATTGTATCCTGGAGATCATATTCTTACAGTTGGTACTGAAGAACTAGAAGAAACTTGGACAACAATATATGGAACTACAGTTTCAGAAACTGGTGATAGTATTGACACATTTATTATTAATGATATTATCCCAGAAATGTCTGGTAGTATATCTAAAGTTGTACGTGGTTACAGAACACGCTTTGAAGATATTGAAATTCAGAATATCAAACAAGAAAAAATTGAAGACTTATCAGTTGACTCTTTCAAAATTAAATACATCCCAGAACCAGATACAAATAAATGGGCATGGTATGTACATGATGATGTTACAGAACCTGAATTAATTGATGGTGAAGATGTTTTTATAACATTCACATATAAAGCAGGCGCAAGACAGAATGAAGCAGAGTATGTTGCTAAGTTTACAGGTAAGAAAGTTGTATTTGAGAGTGAAGACCAAGTTAAGTTCTTCTATAGTAACAACAAGTTTATTGTTGACAACGAAACTAATCTAATAGAACGTGACATTATACTTTTTAACTATTATAATACTATAACATCTGGTGGTCAAGCACAAACTACCGGCGAAGATATGATAGTTAATATCGGTACAGCACCAGTGACAAATGTTGTAGATAATAATGGAACTATAACATTCGACGGCGTATACAAAAATACAGGCGCTGAATTGACAAATGACTTTGTTGAAAATATGAATTGTTATAACCCAACATCTACACGACATGTATTAGTGTCACCTGTGGGCCTTGAATATCCAGTAACACCTACGTCACCAAGCAGTACTACAGTTATAGGTAACTCGCCATCTTACACGGTTTCTTATGAGTTAGACAATGCTTCTGAAATAGTTGGAACAGTTATTGATACCGGAGAGAATCCTGCTGTAGAAACTACAAATGAATATGTTTATTCTATAAATCCAGCAGTAATAAGTGAAGAAATCGATTCATGTACATCTGCCAAAAGTTATACAACAACATATAATGAAGTACAACTAACAGATAACTCTTTCAAAGGTAAAGTTAGTACACAGTATTTCAATCAAGCACAATCATCTAATAATTTTGTTTGGATTGATGAAAACCATCTACCAACAGGTGAAACATTAGACACCGCAGTTGCTCCAATGGTTGGTGTACAAACCGAATACTTCATTCAAAACAACGGTGGCGTATATACATTTACATTCCCAGATATGGTACAAGATGGTTGGACCATCGACAACCTAGACGGTGATATTAGATGGAAACAGTTTGCTTATGGAGAAGCAAACTTTTCTAGTACACAATCAATAACTGCAGATAACATCATCATTAAAGATCCTAGCGGTACTATTATAGACAATGCTCATACCGAATTTAGAAAAAATGGTAACGATCATAAAATTATATTCTGGACTATTAATCCAGGTATCGGATCAGTGCTAGATATATTCATAGCAGGTTCTGGTGATGCTGATTTAACAACATTCACGGTGCGTGTCGAAAGAACAGTTGAAGAAGTTTCTACAATACAAACAGCAGTTGAGACATATGATGAGATTGAAAGCTATATCTACGATGAGTTCATAACAAATGAAGGTTATGTGGACTATCATAAAGTAAAACTATATGCTTCTGACACATCACGTGATCCTCATGGTGTTCTACAAGTATTTGTTAACGTTGATAGTAGTAATTCTTTAAGTGACATAGGTGATGTTTCTATACTAGAATTTACACATATTGTACTTGAAACATATATGGTCGATGGTAAAACATATGAAAGAGTTTCTGATTCTGTAATAGCATATGATGAAAATACAAATGATGAAATACCAAAAACAGCACTAATACGTTTCTTAATTGAACCAACAGCTACAGACTTAGAAGATGGTATTTGGCAGAAGCGTGTCGCAGGTGTTTGGACAACAAACTTTGATTATGTTGATATCGCACCTGGTAAAATTGAATATGATGGTGTCAAGTACAGAGTAGTTAACGGTCGTTCATATGTAGAAGACAAATTTATGAGCTTCAGATGGGATCATTTTGCTGACGAAGACAAGAGAATTGATCCAAGTACAAGTAACATTGTTGATATCTATGTTCTTTCTGCTGACTATGTTCGCAGAGTAAATACTTGGATTTCTAACGGCTTTAGTGAAGTTATACCACAAGCACCAAACAATTACGAACTAAGAAAAATGATGGAATCAATTGAACCTAAAGCAATGATTTCTGATCACATATCTTACATACCAGTTAAATTTAAATATCTGTTTGGTAAGTACGCACATCCAGAAAATCAAGCTGTATTCAAAGTAGTTAAGAAACCTGAAACTGCGTTCACAGATAGTGAAATCAAAACAGCAGTTTCAGCAGCAGTTAACGAATTCTTTGATATTGACAACTGGGACTTTGGTGAAACATTCTACTACTCAGAATTAGCTTCTTATATTCATAATAAGCTACCAAATCATATCAGTTCAGTTGTTATCACTCCTAAATACGAAACTACACAGTTTACAAACTTACTAAGTATTAGTAGTGAACCAACAGAAATATTCTTAAGCGTCACAACATCAGAAGACGTAAAAATCATTTCAAATATCGTATCAGACGAACTAGTAGGTGAATAATAATGGCGAATAAAATATATGACCTTTTACCGGTACATTTAAGAAATAAAGAACTGCAGACTATGTTCGACAGTACTTTAGACAGGGCATTTTCTAAAGGACAAGTTGATAAAGTAAGAGCGTTTATTGGTAGAAAAGAAAAAGGTATCTATAAAGAAGACGATGCTTATGTTTCTTTCCCTGAACATCTTTTTCAACGAGACAACTATGGACTAGAACCTGTTTTCTCTAATGTAGACATTGGTGACAATATATTTTATGATGACTTACTAAACTCACTTTATAATAAAGGTGCGTTAATTAATGACCATAGAAGACTATTCAAGTCTGACACTTACACTGTAAACTTACCTATAGATAATGATAAGTTCATAAACTGGGAACTATACTATTGGGTTAAACCAGGCTTCACTACAGATTTCGCACTATATTCATTCTATCAGGATATTGATGGTGTTTATTGGAGAAGAGAACTACCTGCTATAATCAGAGATGAACCGGGCACGGGGCTACTTGATGCTAACGCAAAGCCTATTGATACGTATGGGTCAACTGGTGATTATGCGGTTGTAATATCTAATAATGAAATCGTATATTGGGTAAGATTAGAAAACGAATGGGTTGTTCTAGGTTCTCCAGACTGGCATAAAAACTGGCCTGTCGCAACATCAACTCAAAATCCATCATTACCTGACGGTAATGTTAAATTTACATTGGGTAATAAAGCAACAGCTAGAATTTCAAATTTAACACAAACATCTCCGGTCAGATTGCATGTTCACAATGATGATACGCATATACATGATGACCATATTATTTTAGATGGAAATAAAATAAAACTGACATTAGCACGTGGGCTAACACAACTTAATGACCAAATGTTTTATGTAAAAGAAATTTCTAAAGATGTTTATGAATTATATAATGATCCAGCAATGTCATCTCCTGTTGATGGTACGGCATTTAGTGCTTATGAAGATGGCGGTATTGTAGAGAGACAGGACGAACTAGAATTCTCTACAGTTGATGGTCTTGGAAATTCAAAATATGCTAACCTACAAGAGTTTGTAGATGAATTAAATCTACTAGGTGCTTCTATTGGAATATCAGCAACACTAGACGATGGATATGTCAATATATTTAATGATGGTTCCATCAACTCAGTTGTAAATCTGACAGGTTTTTCTAACTTGGGAATAGAAGATGGAAAATATAGAGCTAGGGATTTCTCACAAGGAGCTGATAGACCTAAAAATCCATTAGTAGGTGATACATTTGTTGACACAGACGAATTACGTGTTACACTTAATATAGGAAATAATACATATCAGTTAACAGATAAAGTATTTGATCCATATAATGTAGAAGTTAACCCATATGCTTTACGTTTTGTAAAACCAGATGAAGGTATACTACATGTAATTGAATACAAAACAAACTCAGAATTTACAACTCCGGATTGGGAACAGTATCTATTATTAGAAAATATTTTTATTCTTGGTAATTCAGAAGACATACATTATATTACTATAGATAAAGATACTGACTACTCCACGATTACTAACTGGTGGAGTGATAGAAACTCATGGTATCATTATGATGATATTAGAAAATATATCACAAGTCAAAATAAAAACTTTATTGAACAAGCAAAAAGACCGATCATTGAATTTGATAAGAGACTAGAACTTAGTGATGAAAGTGCTACAGCAACAGATTTTGCTGTGCCTACATTTAGACTTTATAATGATGAAGAACAGTATCAATCAGATTATAAAATTTTTCATTATGTAGAAGATGACGATGTTTTACAAGATCCATTTCTTGGAATCAAAGCAAAACTACAAGCAGGTGATTATGTAAGTGAATTCTTATTTAACATTGATATGCCAATTAATATGTCATATAAAATTGACGAAACATATCAACCTCTTTATATTCTTTCTGAGTTCGATTATAGAAACTTAAGACATGAGTATGGTTTCGGAACACATGAAAAATTAGAGTTATTACAAGAACCTAAAAACTTTTATACCATTGACGTTTATCTGGAAGGTATAAAACAAATAGGAAATTATACCTACAACGATAACGTCATTACATTCAATAAGCCAGTAGAAGGCTATGTGTACGTTGACTTCACAACACGTGAAAACGTTATCGTTGACGGTGATGGAACTTGGCAGCGTATCGATCCATCTATTGAATTTAATCCAGATAATTTAGACCATAACAATGTTGAAATGTCATTCTCAACAGTGTACGAACACTTGTTAAGAATTGTTGAGACAACAGAAGGCATTGAAGGTAACCCTAACGCTTCAAACACTTATAGAAAAATAGGTGATAATACAGACAAGTTAAGATTTAACAAGTTTGGTAGTGTTATGGTTAAGAATTCTATTGATATCACTAAAGCATATTTTTCAATCACACGTGATGACTATGATCCTTTCGCATCATTAGAATATATTTCATTAGCGTATGGCGGTTATAAAAACAAACTTGTAACGAACATTAGAGAAATTCTTAATGATCCAGACTCTGATTCTAAAACAGATGAAATAATTTTAGAACAAGCAATAGCAGAGATTGCGTTAGCGAAACGTGAAAGTATCAATGTGTTTGGCGGAAGCGATATGATTAATATCGGTGATACACCAAATCACTACATTACAGCTAATGTATCTCCAGTATCAGTTGGATCTAAAATTCAGTTTATTCCAGATAGTATCGCAACTGAAGTGGTTTACGATGAAAATATCAGCGTATTCATTAACGGTGTACTTGAGAAAAACTATACAGTTCTAAACGGCGTTGAAATAAGTTTTGAACGTGAAATGACAGCAGATGATGAAATCGAAGTAAGATATTATAAACTTATTAAAGAATCATTTATTCCTCCAAGTGCTACTAAGTTAGGTATACATACGTTGTATGATCCTAGATTCGAAGAAGATACAGAGTTTGAAACCGCTACAACATTCTTAGTTGGGCACGATGGTTCTAAAATGCCTATATGGGGTGACAGAACAGATAGTATCATGCTTATGTTTGAAAAGTTAATCTATAATCGTATAGACAAAACTACAGATAATCTAACAATGAAAAATATCAAGTATGGTATTTACCGTGATGCTACTATTGAGTATTCATTTAATGAGAAAAAATATACAATGTTCCCATTCTTTAAAAAGTGGATGGTAAGAAATAGTATTGACAATATTTTTAATACTGATTTTGATCCTGATAACTGGAAGACTTGGAACTATAGAGGTGTAAACGATAATACTCCGGGTAATTGGCGTGGATTGATGCATTATGTTTACAGAACTGAAAATCCATTAAAAGAACCTTGGGTAACAGTAGGCTTTAGTAGACCTCCTGAGGGGTTTGAGCTAGATGAACAGCGTTATACTACATATGAATTCTGGTCGAAGCTAAAAACAGATTACAATGCTTACTGGCCAATTCCACTAGACACTGATAATAATCTGTTAACAGTAGAAGAACTATTCTTTGGATCACAAATATCAACAGATGACATTCAATTCTTAGACCAAGACTGGGAGTTCGGTGACGGATCTCCTATCGAAATGGCTTGGAGACGTAGTAGTGAATTCCCATTCATTGAATTCTTATGTTCAATGATTATGAAACCGTTTGAAGTTATTGATAACTGGTCAGATGAACTTGATGCTATTATTTCTATCTATCATAAGCGTGAAAGTTCAGATGTTACAGAAATTAGAAGACAAAAAGATAGTTATCAGTTTAAGCTAGGTAGTAAGTTAGGTGGCTTTGTTAACAACTTTAAACTATCAAGTGAAAATAGTTCGTTAGCTAACAGTCAATATACTGAAATTCCAACAGATAATTATGATTTGTTCATTCACACAGGTGAGCCTAATCGCAGTGAGAGTTTCAGTGCTATCGTACTAGAAAAAGTTTCACTTGACGATAAGCATCCTACATATTCGATAAACAACGTATCTGATTACACTCAAGGAACTGTTATCTTTAATCCTTCTGATGAAAAATATTATAGAAGAAAAGTTGAAACTCCAACAGAACGTGAAACTGCTGGAACTATAAACTTTGACTATACTGCTTGGACATTAATATCACAGCCTAAGATTAGAAACTTTGGTTACAGAATTTATGGATATGATGATTTTAATCCTACATTCTTTGCTATGGATTGGGATAGAACTAGCGGTGAAAAAGATTGGGCAACAAGAGGCGACGAAGCAACACTAAACGTTTGGACGCCGGGTACTTTCTATAAGAATGACACATATGTTATGTATGAAGGTAGCCCATATATTTCTTTGTCTGATCACACAGCGTCTAGTTTATTCAACGATGATTTACAAGACAACTGGAAATTACTAAAAGAGTGGCCACGTGTTAATCAAATCAGAGCAAATGGTTATAAGAAGACTCTACAAGACCAAATCAAATCCTATAACTACGGTGACGTTCTTTATAGTTTAGACGAAGTGGCTCACTTAATTATTGGTTACCAAGATTACTTAAGAGCAGTTGGATGGGACTTTACTGATATAAACAGTGAGGGTGAAAACATAGACTTTGAAAGTTTACTAATCAAGTTCTTAGATTGGTCTGCTGAAAAACATGATATAGGAGAGTTTATAACTCTAACTCCTATCCTGCTATCGGGTAGATTCTCTACACCATATGGTGTTGCTACAGTTCAGAAAGAAACAAATAAAAACTTCTACAGAGTAGTAGATTCATCAGGTAGACAAATACCAAACACAGCAATCAAATTCTATTCAGAAGGTGATGCTATTACATGGGAATCAACGATACCTGTATACGGAATGAAGATTGATATCACTGATGTAGAACATGCTTATGTGATTGATAGAGTAGATTCATATGGTGACGTAATTTATGATCCACTACACCATAATAGAAATCTAAGAATGATTATTGACTGTAATAGAACTAGTGATTGGGACGGCACACTAAGTGCTGATGGTTACATTATGTATGATAACGTGATGATACCTAACTTAGAAACAATGGTAGCTGATACAAAATATCACAGAGATACTATTGTAGATCAGTCACTTAAGAATGTCAATATCTTAAAAGCAAATCAAATAGGTTACACAAAACGTCTATATCTAAACAATCACCTTATGGAAAGAGAGTCACAACTAGAATTCTACAAAGGCTTCCTAGCAGGTAAAGGCACAGACTCAAGTGTAAACAGAATTGTAAACAAAAATTCTAACTTTAAAGATATCAAACACGAAGACATGTGGGCATTTAAGTTAGGAGAGTATGGTAACTTTAACAAAGATATTTCATCATCAAAACGTATTGATACAAAATTAATCTTTAGTGATCCATACTCGGTTGAATATACTGGTGAAACACCATTCAAATACAGAGAGACAGCAAGAACTACACCTATAAAAACAACAGGATATGTTGATTCTAAGGATGTTAATTACATTGTTAGAAATGCTGCTGTACTTGAAACTACAGTTAGTGATAGTTACTATGAAGGTGACTTAGCATGGATTCAGTTCGATAGTGAACGTGATTGGGATGTTCGCAGACTAAGTGAAATTGCTGAAATATCATACGTTGGAGAAACAAGTGATAGTCAATTATATGTGGCATTAACAAATCAGGTGGATATCGCAGATACAGTTTACTTAAAAATTACAAATGATGACATTGATCCAGAAATTAATGGATACTATTATCTAGTCAATGATGGAACAGAAGCATTCGATGATGTTACAGTTCACAAGTATCTTGTTTTTGATACAGACTATGAACCGGTAACAGTTGAGATTGATAGCACAACAACAAATTCTATATATGTACCGACATCGCAAAACATTGGTGTTGAAGCAATCGGTTCTAACAGTAATCCAATACTAATCGATGGTGAAACTCTTGTAATTGATGGTACAAGTTTTGTGTACGAAGAAGGAACAGGTGGTTCTAGTTCTGGTATTATCATAGGTGGCACAACAGCAACACCTGATCCAATTGTATCAGAGGGTGAACAGATAAGATTAGTTGTTTATGATGATGCAGGTTTGATTAGAAACGCAAATACAGTTGTGACATTTGGTGGAAACAATATCGAAGCTGTAAACAGTATTACATCAAATCAGGGAGATGTATTCTCTATCAATGGCACTAATATTACAGTTGACTTTAGTTCAACACAAAACATAGAAGCTATATCTAGTATAACAACATCTACGAGTATTGCTACTGGTACACAGTTGGGAATTAACCTAGATGGTGATGTAACAACACATGTTATCGAAGATATTGTTGTTGATGGTTCTGTAAATCCTGTGATATCAGAAACTAAATCAATTCAAATCAATGGAACAAATATTCAGTTTACAGTTCCTTCGATTACTGGATCTGATACAACAGAACAACAAACAAACGTATCAACTCCTGTGACAAGTCTGACTTTAAGCACTGATATGACAAATTTCTTACCAGGAGCTATAACAGTTGATAATGGAGTTGATGCTCCGTTTACTACAACTGCGTATACGTACTCTAATGGTGTTATAACATTTACTAGTCCAATACAAGATGGGCAAGTTGATGATGACGGAGATCCACTAACACCAGATGTTGACCAAGACGGTTTAGTATCATTTATAATTAATTTAGAAGCCCAACCGGTATCTCAACCTCCAAGTCTACAAGAAATAATTGATACAATCAATAATGGAACAGTTGATGTTGTGGCTTCAAACAATGGCGGTGCGCTAAGATTAACATCTTCACTGCCAGAATTAGAATTGAGAGGTGGTGTTCTACAAGATTTAGGAATTAGTACATCATCTGTATATTCAGATTCTAAGTTAAGTAATTTTGCTGCTGATGTTAATACAAAAACTAATGTTACATCTTACATTAATTCAAGTAATAGACTTGTAATCGCAGCAAATGGTTCACAAATGATTTTAAGTGGCAGCGGTTTCAACTCGTTTGGATTCCCAGGATCTACTTATAACTCTACTACAGAGCCTACATCTTCTAGTGTAGCACAACAGATAAACCAAGCTGGAATTTCAGGTGTCAGTGCTACAACTGTGTCTGGTAGATTAAAAATAGGATCATTGAATCCTACACTCACAGTAACAGAAGTAACTACTGGTGCTATGGGAAGATTAGGTTTCTTAAACACTACAGAAGTTTCAAGGTCATTAGATAATATCATTTCTGATATAAACTCAGTGCTATCTAATACAGATATGACAGCTACAGAAGTTGACAGAAGACTACTTATAAGCGGTAATGATAGTAGTGTATCTATAAGTAACCTGACAGGTAATCCGTTAGATGACTTTGGTATAGCAGCAGGTGAATATGTTAATACACAATCATTAAGTACATCGCTGATTGAATTTAGAGACCAAATAAATGATCAGTCTTCTATATATACAGCATCTATAACTTCAGATGGTAGATTTATTATATCTAGTTCTACACTTGCTATAAGTTTCAGCGGAACAAGTGAACTGCTACTTGAAAAATTAGGGTTGTATAGAGACTACACAAGTATTCAAAGTAACGCAAACTTTAAAGTTATGCGTTGGAAGTCGGTAAGATACACACCTGGATACAACGGTGATAACTTTGATAGCTTCTATGTAAATCTAGGACTAAACGATCAAACAACAATTTGGGCAGATGAACATAATGACAGAGGTTGGGCAGTACTTGACAGAAGTAATGTCGGAAACCTAACTGTTAAAAATAGAAAAGCACGTGAAGTAAATGTAGATTTAGTTAAACGAATGATTATACGTGATGGGACAGATTATATTCAACACCAATTATTTGATCCACTAAATCTAAAATTACCAGGAACAATTATGAAAGATATCGACTTTGTGGATTGGCAAGACCCTGCAAAGTATGATGAGTACTATTCACAAGACTTATGGTTAGATGAGCATCTTGGTGAGATTTGGTGGGATACTAATCTTGCTCGTTTCTATAGATATAATGATTATGGGGATGCTAACGGAAACATCGAAATTGATTATGTAAAAAGACATTGGGGCAAAGTAGTCGACGGTTCTCAAATTGTCATAAAACAATGGGTTGAAAATGAAGTTCTACCAGATGGTATTACATGGTTTAACCAAGAAATATATTGGGACGAAGCTAGACAGAAAGAAGTTACGAAGTATTACTATTGGACTGATTTAGGTACATTACCAAGATACAACAAAGAGTATAGCACAGATGAAATAAAAATGATTATTGAAACTGGCGATATCAAAGATAAGTTCATACCTATCGATGAAAATACTATTGTTGTTTCTAATAAAACACAAGCTAAAAACAGATGGTGGTGGGTTACAACACAATATAGTTCCGACGAAAATAAACAGTATCGTCACTCAGATTGGGAACTGTTGTCACGTGAATCAAAAGTAGCAATCATGCCTGAATACTTAAGTGATTTACAAAATAGTATTGCTGACAGTAAGATTGAAAATAGTGTTCACCTAACTGCTGGTATATATGATATTGATGATGAAGGCATTCTATTAGAAGTTGATTTCTTAACAGATTTAACTGAAGATGATATCGCAGTATCAGTTAATAATCATTTTATAGATTTAGAAGATTTCTCAATTGACGGAACTTCACTTAGAATTAATAACAACTATGATGTTATAGTTGGTGATGTTGTTAGAGTTTATCAAGTAGGAGCGATCACTAATAATTGGTTCTCAGATTTAGACTCGGCGAGAGACAACTTTAAATCTATAATCAACGACCACTTTAATAAAACTCTTATTGAAGCTAGATATCCATTCTATAAAGATTATGTGGAATTGGATCACTATATTTTTGAAGCAGTTAATTGGTATATAAACGAAGACTATAAGGATATTACTAGTTATGAATTCTTAAGCAGAACTAGAAATATTGATATGATAACAATGTTTGAAAATGGTACACGTAGTTTCAAAATTAAAAATGAAAATTACGAAGAGTATTACTTTGGTTTTGGTGAACCAAAAGAAATTAGATTAGTGAACAAAGTAAAAGGCGCACTAAGTCTAACATTTAACGACATAGAACTACCTGGTCAAACACTAGAAACAGGTGTTCCAAAATATTATGAAAACATTATTAAAGTTCAACTACATGAATTTATTAATATGATATATGAGTATTCTGATTTGTCATACATCAAAGAATTATTCTTTGGTATGTTAGATTATATGTATACTGAAAAAACATATCCAGACTGGTTGTTTAAAACAAGTTACATTGATGTTAATCTTTATAATAAACCACTAAGACAACACGCAATATATCAACGTGATTCATACAATGATACTATTGAATACTTAATGGAAGCTAAACCATATCATGTTAAGTTACGAGACATAAAGAGAATTTATGAACCAGAAGAGATTGTGGAAGCAGATGTTGACGCATTAAACTACATGAACTTACATATTGACTTTGGTAGAAATAGTAGATACAAAATTAATACATATGATGGTGGAATAGAAATGCACCCATCAGTTGAGCCAGAAGATTTCCCTGAAATGGAAGATGGTACATATGAACAAGGTGGTCTACTAAGACGTTTTTATCAAACAACAGCAGATGAAGGTGGATATGATACTGGACTAGTTGAGTCACGTATACTAGACTCTGCTATCATCAGACTTGATAATTTTACAGATGAAACAAGATTAACACTTGATAAAAAATCATTTATAGTGTATGATAATCTTGGTAGAGGTCATATGATGCATGTAGTCGAAACTGATAGTATCGATTCGTGGAATAATAACATTTTGACCGTCACCGATGAAACTAAATTTAGAAATGCTAAAGCAGAAAGTGTACAAATCATAGGTATAGAAGATCAAAATGGAAACATTGAATTCTTACATTATGACAGAAAAGAAGGCGCTGAACTTAGAATAAAAGACCGTGCGTTGTTTAATGGAATAGCTGTAAACGGGCTACAAGGAGATAAAATATATATTTTCTCATCTCCTGAGACTATGGTATTCTTGTTAGAAGAACCAGACAAAAGGTTATTATAGCATAATTTGTTAAAATGATAAATATATAGAATAAAAACTTTTTAAGAGAGACTAGAATGTTTAAAGATGATGTAAAGTCCCAAATCATAGGGACAATAAAAATTTATGACAAGGATAGTGGAAAAGTTCTTCTTCAAAAGAAGAATGCCATTCATCCTGGTAATATGGCATATGCTCTTGCTTCTGCCTTAGGCGGTCATCCAACAAGCGTTAATAGTAATGGTGCCCCACCCGTTGTTAATTGGTTAGCATTCGGTAACGGCGGCTCTAATTCAACAACTGCGCTTTCTTATCGTGCGCCAAGAGTATTTGGTACATACGATCAACTTCCTATAACTTCTAGTAACTCAACATTATATGCTAAAACATATGAACAAGAGACTGTAAATACAGTATTTCATGCTGGACAAGACATGGGAAATGGTGAAGTTGTTCCAGCGAATACAGCAAAGATACTATGTTCAGTTGAAATATCTCATACAGATTATGAGGCTGCTGTACAGGCAGTAGACCCTAATCTTTCTTTGCCTGTATCGGATAGTTCACCTGATATGGATAGTGTTAGAGCATTTACATTTGATGAGATTGGACTATTAAGTGGTGTTAAGAACGGCAATGAACTTGACGAAGACAAGACAATAATGCTGACACATGTAACATTCCATCCAGTTTTACTTTCAGCAAATAGAACGATAGTGATAGATTATACAATAACAATACAAGTAAACTAAGGAAGAGTGAATGTCGCCGCAAAGTTATCCGATTGTAAGTTACTTTAAAGCAAAAGATTATAACCAACTAGCTAACGATATTAACGAAGTCGTTGCGCTAGGATCAGGAGATGCTGGATACGGACAAGATCAATTGTTTGTGAATTTGATAACAAGTGGGACACGAATAAGTAGAAGACACTGGCTTAGATTATTTGATGCTATGAAGTTTGCAGCAGTTCATCAGGGAACTTTGTTAACTACTCCTACGACATTACTTAACGGTGACTTTAGAACTAAAGCTGAAGTTGTTGCTCATATGGCAAAGATTATGGATGACATAGAAGAGCTAAGAGCAAACAAACTAAATTATACTTTATCTAAAATGAGCATTCAAAGTAACCTAGTAAGTTCTATGAATGAATTTGTCGTATGCGAACCAGACCCCACAGATGAACAGTGGGGACAAGAAAATCAATGGTACGAATTTAGAGTTAATTTTGTTGACGCAGACTCAATGAGACACTTCTTTAATGCCGGCGGTGAAATTAGAATTGAATCAGAATTAGATCCTAACCTTCCTGATATACCTGAAGGTTATCACTTTGATACATCTGAAGGATGGCATAGACTATTGTTTGATATTGGGGTAGTGAAAATTCAACACAGCGAAACAGTATCAAGTAAGGGCGCAGGTACTCCTGGTTTAGGATATACCGGTCTTATTGGTAGCTATCAAAATGTTTACACAAAAAGAGCCAATTATATAGGTCTGCCTAATAACGCTTATGAAGTATGGGCGAAACTACATTCAGATCATCAAATTGATGTAGCAGTATATTTCTTAAATAATGAACATTTAAATACTTATGGTGGATACTGTGGTTATACAGGATACAGTGGTTATAGTGGTTATGGTGGCTACGGTGGATACAGTAACTATATAACAGGTCAAATCCAAGGTGTTCTTAGTATGAACGTTTCACAGCAAAGAGCAGACGACCCTCATCCATCACGCTTAGGTGTTATTTCACCTTCTCCAACATATCAAATTCTACACGATATGGAAGGCACTCTTTATAATCCAAATAGTCCTAATAATTAATAAATACTAATAGTAATATTAGGAGAGAGCTTTGCCACTACAAAGTACCGGACCTATTTCTATGTCCGACATCAGAACAGAATTTAGTACACGACTTCCGGAAGCTGCAAGGCCTTCTGCTACCGCAATTGCGTCTTCACAATTTTTAGCATCTATCGGTGATGTATTAGGAAAGAATACAGGTGATCCTGTGTCTTTTAGTGATTTTTACGGTTTATCTAATTATCAAATTATTCTTCCTACTAATTCATTTGAAGTATACACAACATATACTGCTACTATACCAATCGCAGATATTTTAAATGGCGCAGTTGATGAATATAGTAATAATCAAGACCCTTTGACAATCATATCTGTTTCTAACGCAGTTAATGGTACGGTTGTTCTTAGTGGTTCTAACATTGAATTTACAAGTACTGGTGGAGTTGGTGTAGCAGCAAGTTTTACATATACAGCTAGAAACTCATCTAATATTACAAAACAAGGCACTGTAACAATGAATGTTGTAGCGATACCGCCTATTATTGCTGTATCTGATACATATGATTTGAGACAAGCTGAAACTCTTTTACTAAGTTCTTCTGACCTAGTATCAAACGATATTGATGGACAGGGTTTATCACTAAGTGTATCATCTGTTCAAAATCCAACTAATGGTACATTAAGTTTAAATGGTACTACTATTGAGTTTGTTTCGACAGGGCTTTCTGGTCAACCAGCCGGATTTCAATACACTGTTACTAATGGAACAGAAACACAAACAGGAAATGTTTATATAAACATTACCCCTCTACCGGAACAAGAGTCTTATATCTATAGGGATTCCGGTGATGCTACTGCTGCTACACAAACACTTGTTCCACCAACACAACAAGACATTTTCAACAGTTGGGACAGATTTGATGGAGGAAATTATTATCCTGGCGGTACAACTCCTGGAGGGCAAGCTGCTGATTGGTATTATGATACTAATACTGAAAGTTTTGTTCAACCTACAAATACTTCTCTGGGTGGCGGGTTCATTTCACCAACAACTCACAGCGATTTTACTTTTGAAGGTACAGTATATTCTGTAGCTACATGGGATGACGATACTATCGGTCTTATTGCTGCTTTTGTGAGAGACGGTACGACCAACAAAGCACTAGTTGCTGCTCGTACAAAAGGTGGTCAACAACCAACTGGGCATTGGGGGGTATTTTATACTGAAAATGGACCATGGTTGCCTCAGTATGTAATAGCAAATATATCATTTACAACTGGTTCAACAGTTTCTAATGCTTGGTATCCAGATCAAGCACGAATAAAAGTACAAAGACAAGGTGACACATTTAAGTTTTATACAACACATTGGAACGATCTGGAAAACTATCAAATCTCTTCAGAGATAACTGTAGATTTAGATAGCGATCCACGATTGGCAGTATTTAAAGGCGAAGCCCCATATGGGTATTATAGCCACTCTCAAGGTGGTAGTACATATGCTGATATTAATTTTACAGGTGGTCTTGATGCTAATATTCTTATTGACGCACAGACTGGTATCGTTTATGAATGGAATGGGTCTTCTTGGGTTGATAGCGGCAGAACAATACAAGACGAAATCGGTTACACTAGAAAGGTTACAAATCCAGCGAACGGACAAAGATTTATTGTTAAAGAAACAGAAATTGTTTATCTTGGTACATCCGTTGGTGCAACATTCAATGCTACTAGAATACTAAACGAAGAACAAAACATTATCATAAATTCTGTTAATGGTGGTACAGGTGCTGGTAGCGGAGTTCAAGTAGTAGGGCTATTCCAGTCTGGTATAGAAGAAACAAATCTACTAAACGGTCTTCCTACTCTTAACACAACTAGTGCGTATTCAAGCAATACAAACAATGTCGGTTCAGGAACATACTTTAGTGATAATGGATTAGATATATCTACATTAAGTTTAGTGGGTGGGGTCGTAGCATTTGCAAATGGTACAATAGGCCAAATCACTGGTGTTACTGACTCATCTATATCATATTCTCCAACAACAGACTATACTATTTACGATGAAGTAATATAGTAGTTGACAACAAAAATCATATAGTGTATAATTGTAGTATTATATCAGGAGTACACGTATGGCTAAGAGAAAACCATCGAATGATGATTTAAATAGAAACTTACAAAAAGAAAAAATCGAAAATGCTCTTCATATGAAAAACGCTATGAAGACCTTTAACTTGAATAAAGAAAACATCAAAGCTAAAGTAGATAATTTATTGTCATACAGTATGAATGGAGGTACATTTGAAGTATCGCCTGAACTTATAGGTTTTGTTAACTTTATAGTTTCATCTGGTAGAGAAGAGGCTATTATACTTGACAAGAATAGACTACCTATAATCATTAATAACACAAAAGAATTTTTAGATAAAATTTCAGATGTATACTTTTTTGCTGTAAATGAGTATTACTTGGAATACGAGCAATTAAGAAGCTCCAGAAGGATTGATGTGGCACTAGAATTATAATGAAGGGTATTTTATTATTTGCACAAAACAATGATTACGTTGACTACGTAAAGATAGCTTGCGCAAGTGCTGGCTATGCTAGAAAGAATTTGTCTGGATTTGATGAAATTTGCTTAGTCACTGATGTACATTCTGAGTATGATGAAGAATTGGTAAGTCGTGCGTTTGATAGAGTTATCACATTAGACAATCGTGGGTTTTATACAAATAGACTATACCGTGATACAGCAGATGATACAGAATATGCTAAATTTATAAACGCAAGTAGAAGTTCTGTTTTTGATATCTCTCCATACGCACAAACACTAGTAATAGATTGTGATTATTTTGTAATGAGTAACGCACTAGACGGTGTTTGGGATAGTCATAATGATTTTATGATTACAAAAAGTTATAGGGATATATCCGGCGGAGAAGATAAAGATAATAACGTGGTAAAAATAGACGATTATTCAATTGATATGTATTGGGCGACTGTGTTCTATTTTAGAAAAACAGTATTTACTGAAAGTCTATTCAGTATGATACATAATGTTAAAGAACATTATATGTATTACTACAACTTATACAATTGTGAAGGCGCACTATTCAGAAATGATTATGCGTTTTCAATTGCTCTTCATATTTTAAATGGTAATGTAAAGTATACAGTTCCAGAACTACCTATAAAATATCTTATGAATAGCTATGATACAAATGACATATACAAGGTTAGCAGCGAAAAGGAAATGGTTCTTACAACATCTACTCTTAAGAAGTCTAAAGAATGTGTACTAAGTAGATTTAAAAATTGTGACCTTCATATTATGAATAAGCGTTCTATTGAAAGACATATGGATAGCTTATTGGAATTTGGAGGCTTGGCATGAGTAGAGGGTATATTGTTATAGTTCAAAATAACAAAAAGCATGACTATCTAAGAATGACATATGCGTTAGCATTAAGTCTTAAAGCAACACAACGTGAAAACTCTATTTGTGTATGTGTAGATGAATACACAAAAACTTTAATTACTGATAAACATAGAAAAGTGTTTGACCATATTGTAGATATTCCGTGGGAAGATGAAGCAGATGAATCTACTTGGAAGATAGAAAACAAGTGGAAGTATATTCACATGTCTCCATATGATGAAACTATTATACTAGATAGTGATATGATATTCACTCATAGTGTTGATCATTGGTGGGATTATCTAGCGCAAAAAGATGTTTGGTTGTGTACAAATGTAAAGACATTTAGAAATGAAGAAGTAACAAGCGACTTCTATAGAAAAAAGTTTACGTCACTTGATTTGCCAAATGTTTACAGTAATTTCTCATACTTCAATAAATCAGAGTTTGCATATGATTTTTTCAAAACTGTAGAAAAAATTATGACAAACTGGGAAGATGTGTATGAACAGCATCTACGTGGAAGCGGACAAGATTGGATGAGTGCTGATATCGCATATGCGTTAGCAGTAAAGTTTATGGATATTGAAGAGTTAGTGTGCGACTACAGTATTAAATCATACCCAACATTTGTGCATATGAAGAGTCATATACAAAATATACCCAAGCATAAAATATCTAACATTTGGAATACTGATATATTTTCTAACGTAGCAGACGATTTAACATTAACTGTTGGAAATTTTGAACAAATTTATCCATTTCATTATGTTGAAAAAGATTGGCTAACACATAGTATCATAAAAAAGTATGAAGGTGTGGTACTATGATTAAGAGTATTAAAGAAATAGATTGGAATACTGAGTTCAAAATCATCCACTTTGATGACCGAGGGGTTATACTTTCAATCGATAATAGAATTTCAGAAGAACCTGGTGTACAACACGCATATTTTGAAATTAAAGATATTATGGGGTTAGTTGTAGGCACGGAAAGATTGCGTGACTATAAAGTATTCTACGATAGTAAAACTTTGAATCATCATCTAAAAAAATTAACAAGTGAAGAATACAAGTCTAATAACTTGACAACATATGTTAAGAAGATAGAACGTACTGACAATCCAGAAGTAATCGTAAAGATTGTGGATGACGGCATAACAATACGTGCCACAGATTTATTGCGTGATTATTTTGTACCAGACGCTTCTGAAAAAGTAAAAATAGGTGGTAAATTAGATCACCGTTTTTACATCACATTAAAAGACGAACCTGAGTTTATAGTAGAAGATTTGAAAATTAAGTTTTCAGAGATTCTAACAGGCAAAGAGATACACATTAACTACGAACATAAATATGACATAAGTGTTTATACACGTTATGTTTTCAGTACATATTCATTAGGAGATTAAAATGACAATTTTGCGGGTAGCTGAGACAGATGTTTTTTATCTAAGCTATGATGAACCCAACAAAGAAGAACATTGGGCAGATGTTTTGCGTAAATGCCCATGGGCAAAAAGAGTAGATGGCGTTAAAGGATTTGATAACGCACATAAAGCATGTGCTAGGGCAAGCGAAACCGATAGATTTATCACAATTGATGGTGATAATATAGTTGACAAAAAGTTCTTTGATTTAGAACTAGTCTTTCCTGAAAAAACAAATATTTCACGTTCTATTATTTCTTGGGGTGCGAAGAATGTTGTTAATGGTTTAGTTTACGGTAACGGCGGAATCAAATGTTGGCCAGTAGACTTGGTACTAGAAATGAAAACCCACGAAAACGCAGAAGACGAAACAAAGAAAGTTGACTTCTGTTGGGACTTAGATTATGTTCATATGAACAACGTATATTCAATGGTGTTTAACGCAGGTTCACCTTTCCAAGCATTTCGTGCCGGTTTCCGTGAAGGTGTTAAAATGTCACTTGATGAAGGTAATCGTGTAAAGCCAGAAGAGTTCAAAGACAGGTTATGGCCAAAGAATTATGAACGTCTTTTGACATGGTGTAATATAGGCGCCGATGTTGAAAACGGGCTTTGGGCTTTATATGGTGCTAGATTGGGATGTCATGATGTTTGTTTTAAAGATGACTTTGTGTTAGAATGTATATCTAGCTATGATTGGTTTAATGATTATTTTTATAATGAGATATTCCCACAGTATGAAGGTGGAGATGAGATTTGCACTTCAACTAGATTAACATGGGACTATGATACATTATACGAAGATGTATTAAGAGTAGGCGATACACTAGCAGACGATATCGGTATGGAGATTTGTGATCCAACCCCAGAGGTTGCTCAATTCTTTAAGAAGGTATATACAAATCCAAAACGTGTTGCTAATCCACTAGCAACAGAAAAATCGACTGGTTGGGATAGATAGGAGCTATTATGCCATTAGGACCACAGAACTTTTATAATAGACTAGATCATCACCATGAAGAATGTAAAGATTGGGTCGTAGTTAATTGGAATTTAGGCAACATGTGTAACTTTACATGTTCTTATTGTCCTAGTATTCTTAACGACGGTAGCTTTGGATGGAATGATTTTGACGTAGTTAAAGGTTTTATCGATGAAGTTGTTGAGCATTACTCTCCTAGAACTGTATATTTTGAATTTACAGGCGGTGAAGTTACACTATGGAAAGACTTTGTTAAGTGTGCTGAATACATTAAAGAAATAGGACATGATATAGGATTTATCAGTAACAGTAGTAGAACTATAAGATGGTGGGAGAAGAATAAAGAAAAGTTCGACCACGTGTGTTTAAGTTTTCATCCAGAAGAAGGAAATCCAGAACACTTTTTAGAAGTTGTTAAAATTATGAGTCAACAGTGTAGAACACATGTTAATATTATGATGCATTACAATCCTGAAATCTGGCCTACTTGTGTAGACGTTGCCGAAAAAGTTATTGAAATACCTAATATCTCATTAGCACTACAGCCGTTGATTATTGATTTTGGTGAAACTCTTTACTCTTACAGTGAAGAACAAATCAAATATATCGATGACCAATGGAAACTGTTGGGTAGTAAAATCAAGTATGATAAGCAGTGGAAGATATACCGCGGTAGTATGGATATGTGTGACGATGTGAATGATTTAAAGCAGAACAGCAGCGCACATAGATTTATTAACGATAAAACAAATGACTGGGAAGGCTGGTATTGCTGGAGTGGCATAGAACAGATTGTTGTAGATTTTGACGGAAGTGTTATGATCGGCTGGTGTAGAGTTGGTGGTGCATTTGGTAATATGAAAGACCCTAAGAATATCAAGTGGCCTAGAAAACCTACTATGTGTACAAAAAGTATGTGTCATTGTAACTTTGACATTATGAGTAAAAAAGTATTACCTGCTGATTGTTATGAGGTTTTGGAAGATGCCGATTAAAGAAGATCCAAGCATCCCACTAGACAATAAGCAATTGCGTTTGTATGGTTCGGATGGCAAGTTCATTAGAATGAGTGTAGACGAAGCGATTGCTAGAGGTCATAACTCTTGGAAGGGATGGAAGTGTAGTGCGGGTGTCCGAGGACTTTATATTGATTACGACGGTAACATATGGAATGCAAACTGTGCTAGTAGCCACAGAAATAGTAGCGCACATTATAATACAGTTGTAGAAGAATGGAGACTTGAACGTGAACGTGTTTTTGGTCCATATCCTCATATTGAATGGTATAATGAAAATACAGAAGGGGGTTGGCCTCTTCCAAAAATAGGCTGGGAAACTTGTGAACAACACGTAAAATTACAGCAGACCCTAAAAGAAACTGAAGAAGCATTCTTTAGTAATTTAGGTAGAAATATGATAAAAGAAAAAATAGATACAACTGCTAGTGCTTGGAAATGGGAAAGTACACTAGATGATATACCAGACAATTGGGGTCTATTAGGTAATATCCGTGAAGGTATAGATATACCCGAAGAGTATGTAGTATGTCCATTTAATAATTGTGGCTGCGGTGCTGATGTTATATTAAGTAAAGCAAAAACAAAAAAGCATATAAAGTTTTTAGATGTGACTCATAACGGTTATTCTGGAACGGAACGAGGTGGCGATGATTACACAGCACAATCTATTGACAAAGGAGTCGCTGTAGAAATGAACTTTCCTATACCATATCAGATATTATGGGATATTGGTAGAAGATGTAATTATGCTTGTGATTATTGCTGGCCAGCAGTTCATAGTAACACAGAAAGATTTCCTACATATGAATCAGTTATCGAAACGATAGATATGATTATTGAACATTGGAGCGGCGGAGATCAAATCAGATGGAACTTTGGTGGAGGAGAGCCTACAATGCATCCTCAATTTATTGATATCTTAAAGCATTTGAAATCTAAAAATCAATGGACGCTGGTAACTACAAATGGTAGTCGCAGTACTAAGTTTTGGCGTGAGGCAACACAGTATATAAATAGTGTCAATATGAGCGCACATTTTGCTAGTATGGATTTATACCGTGGAAACGAAGACAGATTTATCGAAAATTGTAAAATAATCATGCAGCACCATGATGATGTTGATGATGATCTATGGTTAGAAATTAAACTTATGACCCCTCCAGGATTTTTAGATAGAGCGCAAAAACTAAGAGATAGAATTTTAAACATACCACAATGGCATACCAATGGTGCAAATGGAAGAATGAAAGGTACTCTTAGTTTGGTACCAATCAGAGATATAAATGATGCTAGTAGTCTTGTAAAATATAGTGATAACGAAATAGAATTTTTTAAGGAACAGTAAGAATGAGTGATGTAGATAGTAGATTTGATCTGAATCCAGACATATACAGAACGCCTGAGCAACGTATAGACATGATTCTAGATCCAGATTGTCCACGTGAGGTACTTGAAATTGTAGCAACATTTGATGAAGACCAAGATGTATTACTTAGCGTACTTAGATCACCAATAATAGATGATGATATAATAGATATTGTAAAAGATAGACTCGGTGAGGTTTACAATGATTTATTAGAATCTAAATTACTAAGAGAAGCAGACCAAAGTTCATTCTGTACTATTCCATGGATCCATGCTGGTACTAATGCGAATGGTAGTATTCGTGCTTGTTGTCAAATGATATACACGGATGAGTCATCTAATGTAGGACTTATTGAAAAAGATGATGGTACGTTATTGAATTATAATGATAAGATAAGCAGAAACAGAAACGCAAAATTTTGGAAGATGTTGCGAAGTGATATGTTGAAAGGTAAAAGACCATCTGCGTGTAAATTATGTTTTGACGAAGAAGATGCTGTGCCGTATGGCATGTCAAGAAGAAAATATGCCAATAAACATTTTCCAGATGTAGTACTAAATGCATATGAAAAAACTAAAAAAGATGGAAAAATTAAAAACAAAGATTTTCCTATTAGATGGTGGGATCTACGTTTTGGTAATAAATGTAATTTAAAATGCAGGTCTTGTGGTCCATCAAATAGTGATTTGTGGTATAAAGATTATATGGAAATGGTAGACAGTAAAAAATCTGATAAACCATTTACAATTGATTTAGACGGAGAACATGCTGAAATCATAACAAATTCTAAAGGTCAGGTTGAGATACCTCATATGAAAAGTTGGTATGAAGGTTCACAACTATGGACTGATATTACAAAAAACTTAAAGTATATAGAAAGATTATATTTTACAGGAGGTGAACCTACTATCAATCATAAGCATAGAGAATTGTTAGAAATGATTGTTGAAAAAGGTTTATCGAAAAATATAGAGTTAGAATATAATAGTAATATGGCTGCGAGTAGTAAGAGCTTTTTCGATCTTTGGGCACAATTCAAAAAAGTAGTAATAGGGATGAGTCTTGATGGTATGGATAGTCATTTTGAATACATACGAAATCCTGGAAAATGGAGTAAGACTGAAAGATTACTAAAAGAGTTAGATACTGATCCCAGACTTGATAATTTAGAAGCTAAAGTTACTTTAACTCTTAGTATTATGAATGTGTTTCATGTACCAGACTTTATGTATTGGATAAAAGAACAAAACTTTAAGCGTCTTAGTAATGAAATGCATATACATTTAGTATTTGGTCCAGAGCAATATTGTATACAAAATTTACCTACATATCTTAAAAAAGAAGTAGAGGATCTATATAATAGATTTATAACTCATATCTGGAAAAGATGGCCAATCGACACTTGTACACAACATGATATGATATGGGCAGGTATTACTGAAACTGCTTTAAAGCAAGCGTTAGGACAAATGTGGGCAAAAGAACAAGACCCTAATATGTGGGAAAAATTTAAAAGAGACACAATTAGACTTGATAAAATAAGAAAAGAAGACTGGAAAGAAAGTCTACCAGATTTAGCGGCAGCAATAGGAAGAATGAATGACGCAGAGAAACGAAAGCAAAGAACAAAACTCGCTGACCTCTCAAAAAAAGTCAAAACCAAAGTATGATTTTAAAAGCGAAGACAGAGATCAAATTGTTCTAACTGTTATTCAGCATGAAGAAGAAATGCGTCATGCCAACAGTCATTTAGGAACAGATCCTGTTTCTTCTGTTTCTAAAAATTATACATATTGGAGTCAAAGAGAGGATACTGGATATGAGTATTGGTCTAGTTTAAATCCTCCTAGAAAAAATGATAAAATATCTTTTGTTGTTTGTCCTAGTTGGGGTATTATATTTCCTCCATATAACGCAGCACGTATATCATCATTGCTGAGAGAAAATGGTTATGAAGTAACAGTATATGATACTAATATTGAATCTTATCATTATCTTAAAGATAAGTTAGATTATGATCCATGGGACGCAATATACTGGGATCATTGGATTGTTCCAAACTATGATACTAAAATAAAACCTGCGTTAACTCCACTATTAGACGAAACAGTACAGCGTATTATTAACGATGGTGCTAGATTTGTTGGCTTCAGTTTGTATGCTACAAATACTGTTCCTAGTGCGTATATGATAAAAGAATTAAAGCGTCTTGCGCCCGATATCACAATATTAATAGGTGGCCCAGAAGCGTTCCAAGACTGGTTAGATGATTATGAAGAACCCAATCCTCATAAAAGACATCCATATCCTTTGGCAGATATAATAGAAAACTATGATGTTAGAATTATAGGTGAAGGCGAAGAAATGTTATTGGGTTACTTGGAAAACTATAGTGAATATTCAAAAGAAGATGGTCCTCATGTTTTCGGAGGAGCAAATAGCAGACTTGATTTAAACCAAATGCCTTTTCCAGATTATTCAGATTATGATTTGTCTCTATATTCTCACCAAGGCGGTGTTAGTATTGAAACTAGTAGAGGTTGTATTGCTCTATGTAGTTTCTGTTCCGAGACACACTTTTGGAAGTTTAGATCCCGTGAAAGTACAAATGTTATAGATGAAATGCAGCATCAGATTGATACTTATGGTACAAGACGATTTTGGTTTGTTGATAGTTTAGTAAATGGTAATATAAAAGCGTTTAGAGATTTAGTAGATCAGATAATTGAACGTAGTATGGACATCAGATGGAATAGCTATGCTAGATGTGATGGACGTATGGATTTAGAATTCTTTCATAAAATCAAAGCGAGTGGTTGTAGCTTGTTAAGTTTTGGAGTTGAAAGTGGAAGTGAAAAGGTTCTACTTGATATGAAAAAGAAAATTAAAGTTTGGGAAATAGAAGACAACTTACGTGATGCTAAAATAGCAGGAATAGAAAATCATATTAACTGGGTCGTCGGATTCCCAACTGAAGGACCTGCTGAATGGTGTCATAGTTTACACGTTTTGTATAATATACGAAATTGGGCCACGGTTATCTCGCCGGGCATGACATGCGGTGATGCTCCACTGAGTGATATGAACAAGAACTGGAAAAACTATAAAATTCAATGGAGTGAAACTCCATGGGATAATAAGTTTATGAGTAATTGGTATACAGAAAATTATGAGAATACTATTCTACATAGGGCATTACGATTGAAGTACATGAATCAATGGTTGTCTATGTGTATCAACGAAGCAGAAGGAACTATAATTAATTCTCAGAGTCGTCCGGGAATGAGTAAATTTGTAGAATTTGAACAGAATAATCCCGGAGAATATAAGGATTACATACCACAACGTTCAAATCAAAATTTTAATATTTTTAGTGGTGATACCGCCCAAAATAATTTAGCTGCTACATTGGCAAATGAAAACTTACCACATATGTGGATTATGTATCAAGCGTTCAGTGGACATAAATTTAAAATGACTTGGGATCCGGAACTAGATATGCAGGAGTTTGGTGTGAGCCTTGCCACTATGCTATCAGGCGAAGCAGAGTGGGAAGTTGATGACAACGGCGACTATAGCTTTAAATGCTGGTATGAATTTGAGCATGTAGCACAAAACGAAGACAGGTCAGTAGAAGAACATGAACTAAAAAGAGAAGATATGTCTTTTGATAAACAGTATTTTGAACTAACAGGAAACGTATCAGAGTTCGATGGAGTTGAATTTATAAATGAATGAACATGAATTATTTAAAAAGATATTTTTAGATAATAGAGATGATGATGTAAACTATGCGTTATTGACTCATCCATCTCACTCATGGCGTACGATAGCACAACCAACATACGAAGATTGGAAAGACGTATTAAAAGAATTTAGTTTGATAGATTGTTTTATAGACACAAGGGAACATAACATGAGTCAACTGTGGTTAGATGGCAACCTTTCAGAAAAATATCATAGTATACCATATGGTAGTGGCGTTTTAAAAGGTCTAGATTTTTTAAAAGACTTACAGCTTATAGACAAAAACGATGAAGCAGACTTTGATAATCTATTCGCAAGATTCTATCGTATGCTAGTATTATGTAGTGATTTGATAGAAGGAGATGTTAAGTCGCCTCCTGTATTAAGCAACGTTCATAGAAATACAATTCATCCAGGAAGTACAATAAGCCAATCTCATCAAATAATCGATAAGCCTCTGCGTATAATCTTAATGAAACCTAAAGATGAAAGTAGAATTGAAATCCCTGTTAACATATTAAAAGTAAACAAGTATATTTCAACTTTAGAAGATTTAGAAAAATCATATGAAGGAAATCTTCTTGGCTTCATAGAAAGAATAGCAGGAAGAATAAAACATTTACATCTTTACAGTTATCATTCATCTTGGGAAAAACCTGATGATAGAGGTTATGTAGAATACCCAAAGTTTGATGCTGTGAAATTTTTAAAATATTGTAATGATAACTTTCCAGATACATGTGAAAGTGTAACCGTACGATTACCAAGGATGACAACAGATTTAACATTTAAAGTAACAAACGATTCAGATTTAATAAAACAAGCATTCATTTACGGAAAGAAAGAATGTTTCATTTAAGAAAGGTATAATATGGGATTTGTAGGTGTAACTAATTATAAAAAGAGTAGTGAAAGATTACCCGGTAAACATCATATGGAGTTTTACGATGGTAAATCTCTTGTAGATGTAAAACTAGAACAATTGTTTGCAGCCGGAGCAGAACACGTTTATATTAGCACAGATGATACAGAAGTATCTAATACAGAAAATGTCACGTATGTTCAACGTGATTCTGAATATTGTAACAATGTAACTAGATTTACATATGTATTAGAACAGATATATAACGGTGTACCAGTTGAAGATGACCAAGATGTAATTTATACATTTGTTTGTTGTCCTCTGTTTAAAAGATATGATGAATTATATAATGTATATAAGAATACAGGAAAGAACCATATTGCTGTACACAATAGTTCACATTATTATTTGGATGTTAATAAAAGACCTATTAATTTTACATTCGGTCTTTGGCATCCATACAGTCAAGGAATAGATCCAGTATATATGTTTCCATATGCAGGTACAGTCTGTAAGATGAAAGATTTAAGAGAAGCAAAATACATGATACCAATGGAGTTCGAATATTTTAATATGAATCAATTCGAAGCTATCGATATTGATGAATTGGAAGAGTTTGAATTAGCACAGGCATTGTATAGTCATTATAAATAATCCTATGATAGAATTATATGGGCGTGGAATTTATCCATCTTACGGTAGAGAAATAAAAAGTAAGTTAGTAGAAGAATTTACTGACCATGGAAAGTTTGGCAATGACAATTGTGCTGAAGATAGAACCGTCGAAATAGTAAAAAAATATAGTAAATCACAACCAGAACTATTAAGTAAACTTTTTACCATTGGTATAGATGATTATACTATAGAAGAATTCTGTAATTGGACGTACAAATATAACAATTACGATTTTAGAAGCAAACACAACTATACTGATAAAAATACTAAAAATGAAATCTGGTGTTTTGGTTGTAGCTATACTGAAGGGATAGGAGTCCCAGAGAGTCGAAGATGGACCAGTATTCTACAAAATTTCACAGATCAAAAAATTATCAACTATGGACTTAGTGGTACTGGTATAAACACAGCCTATAGAATTTTTTTGAATTGGGTAAAGTTTGTAGAACATCCTCCTAGCCATATTATAATGCTTGGTTTTTTTGAAGGTAGAGCAGAACAGAAAAGAACATTTGAAGGTAATACTTTTTACAGGCCCTTAATGTTGACTATATTAGATGATTTAAAAAACAGAAACAAAAATATGGGTGTAGAGAGGTTCAAAGAAATGGAACACGGTTATACTCTTAAACAAATAGAAAAGTTTTTTTATGATGAAATATTGAGATACGATTTTTATAAGAATAGTATATTAGATATCTGTAAAGAATATAACATAAAATATTATTTTGAAGAACCATGGTTTTTAGATTTACCAAAAATAACTACACATACATATGGTTTTGCAAGGGATTTACAGCCAGCTGATATAAGTAAATCCCTTGATATTTTAGATAGTGATTTAATCTTTAATGAACACGTTCACAGTCCAGAAAATTTTCAACAAAACTTTTATAAGAAATTTATCAGCCATCCTAGCCCTATATTTCATAAAAAAGTAGGAGAACACATGTATAATAACTTTCTTAGACAATCTTAACGTAGTTCAGTCGAGTCTCTTTGATTGTCTCATTGTTCCAAACACGTCCCAAATCTTTTACTTTTCCTGTAATTTTAAAAGAACCTTTTTTATTTGCTATATAATCTTTTGTAGTAAAGAATGAAACACGATTACCATCAGTCGTAATAGCATTAATATTATATCCTGCCCATGCTGTTGCTGGACGCTTAGAAATAATTTCAATTTCAGTAGACACAGTATCACCTTTAGAACCGATATGCTCAGAACCAACTGAACGTTCTGCCAAACGCTTCTGTGTTTCTTCACGCTCAACATATGCTGGGATGTAAGCAACAACACCAATATGATGGCGAGGAGAAAGTTCTTCATCATCGGAAAGAAACTGCTGAATGCTTGTTTCAAAGTCATTCAATTGATCTCCTAAAACTTTGAACATGTAGTCAAGTTCTAGATTCTTCATCATTTCTTCAGCTTCTATCATAACATCAGTAGAAAGAGCATCGCCGTCTAACTGTTGGATGGTTTCCATAACAAAGCGGTTACTTTGCTTGACTAATACATATTGACTGTTTCCGTCTTCATCTTCTATGAAGTCCGAATGGCCGCCACGTTTGATATACTCACCGTTAATCTTTTGAGCAACGATAGCAAGCGCAAGTAACTCAGTTTTAGTAACAGGATTATCGTAGAAAACTGATGGTTTTAGTTTTAAAGTTTCATCAGCAAATGAACGAGCATTAATCATGTTTAAGTCCTCTCTGTGATTACTCTATTAATATAGCACGATTCGCTATCTTGTCAAGTTTTAGTAGATTGCATCCCATACACACTCAGCAACAAAGTCACCATTATCATTGATAGCATCTAGTTCTTCCTCAGTAGCAGGAACACCATCAATGTCACAGCTTTCGATATACGCATCGCAGAAGTCAGGATAGTCTGCCATGTCAATACATGCTACTTCTACATTATCAATTTTATTAAAGTCTATATTCATTACACTACCTCCGCATAGTCACAGAATGTTTGATTAAAAACAGAAACAAGATCCTCATAGTCACCTGACTTCATTTCGTCAAGCACAGCTTCGGCATCTTGCGAAGCATAACCTAAATCTTTCATCAACTGAACTGCTACACCTAAGATGTAGAAAGCGTTTCCGTTTGGTGAATCCCGATAAATTGTCTGCATATCTCTCTCCTTATGCGAATAAAGGTTTCATTGTTTCGAACACTTTGTTGTAAGCATTCACTTCTGCTTCATACCATTCGTAGAAGTCACTGTCACTATCAAAACGAGCATTGTCACTGCCATAACTTGCGCAGTGTTCTTCCCAAACACGATCCATAGCCATCATGCCTTCAAGCAAGTCGCCACGACCATAATGTGTCATAGTCACTTTTGCTTCTTCAAAAGTCATATCAAATTTGTTAAAAGCTGGGATACGAAACATATTGTCACCTTTCTCTCAATTACATATATAATATATAGTGATTCGCAGGATCTGTCAAGTTTTAAAACCGTTTTAATACACGCCCGCCACTGTTAATGAAATCTGTTTTTTGGTTCATTTCGAATTCAAAAACTTTAGTAGCTGATGGGTATCCCATTACATTTTGAGTTCTATATAATGAGTCACAGTTTGTTATTTCTAATGTTTCACATGTACCTGCTGTGCCTACTTTGCTAAAGTATATTTCTAGGTCTCTTACGGTATTAAATTCATTCATACGAATACGATATAGACCAAACTTAAATGCAATTCTATCAGCACCAAATGATGTATTGCCACGATAACCGATAACCTTTCTACCATCTATCCAAGCATCGTATACACCATTAGTATCATTTGACCAAACAGCACGGCTTACATATTCTACCCAACGTCCAGTATAACGCTGTGTTCCACCCAAGAATACCATTGTATCTGTCTTATCACAGAATGAATTCTCGCCGTCACCGTCACGTCCAATAATACAGTCATTTTCTTTAAACTGATGTTTTATAGTAAGACCTTCACCTCGAACTGAAAGATTTAATAGGGGACCGAATGTTTGATTATTTCGTATTTCTTTTAAATCAAAGATTGTAGCAGGTGCGTCTGCTACAGTACCTTTGGGTAACCAAAAAACAATTCGTGTCCAAATCTCTTTATTAAAACGCTGTGCCGTTTCTTTTCGTTGTCCATATTCAAAACGTTGTCCAAAACCGCCTACACCATTACGATACCAATCATCACGTGCACCTCCCATAGAGGTACTAAGATGTATTCTAGCAGCAATTTCACCCTGATGTTCTACCATTTTAAATGCTTTACTTTTGGCAACATTTCTCTCAACAAATATGTTGCCATACTTGCTATCTGCCATAAGTATTTGTCCTATATTTTGATTAACACCTGTTGGCTTTTCTTGTTGTATGGTAGAAGTATCAGGCGAACAACCTAATACACTAAGACTTAATAAACTTAATGCTACGAATTTTTTCATGTTTATTTACCTTCTATAATGTCTGCAGCTTTTTCAAAGTATTCAGTATACAGTTCACCGTCAAGCAACACTCCCCATTTCATGTACATATCGCTATCAACAAAGTTCCAGTTAATAGTACCGTCTTTGTTCTTGTTAGCAGGCTCAGTAGCAGTCCAGATCATATCGTTATAGAACTGATTGAATGTGCTTAACTCTTGCTCTTTAATGGCATTGTATAAGTTTTCGGGAATATAACCGTAACCACGTGCTGTATTGTACGCTACATATGCTTCATATGTTTTATGTTCTACTGCTTGCATAACTAAGTCCTTCTCTTTGATTACATAATTAATATAGCATGATTCGTGGATATGTCAAGTTTTTAAAGATAAATAAGTACGAAGTTAAAAAGGATACTTGAATGTTATACGCAAATGGATGTAGCTTTACATATGGAACTGGACTAGCAGATAAAGAAACTGCATGGCCTTATGAACTAGCAGAGATGTTAGGGTTTGATAGAGATGAAACTGTCACAGAAGCAGACAGAGGCGTTTCTAATACATATATTGTAAGAACAACAATTAAAACTGTGAGTGATTTTCTACAAGAAGGTAAGAAGCCTTTTTGTGCTATAGGTATGACTGCTCCTAGCAGAAGAGAGCATTTTATAGAAGATAAAAATCTACTAGTTCATAATATACCGTCACCGGAATATCATGGTAACATTAGACTCGAAGAAGAAACTAATAAAGAATTGGCATTGTTAAATTCTTTATACATGAAGCATTTTTGGAGTCCAACATATGACTTCCATCAATATCTTATAAATGTTTTAACACTTCAAAACTTTTTTAAGAATGCTGATTTAGAATATGTAATTTTTAATTCACTAAATCTTACACCTAACTTGATTGATCCTACAATCTTTTCAGAAATTTGTGAGCAAACAGAAATGACAAATGTTATGGCGCAAATAGATATGACTAGATTATATGAACAACAAACATTCTTTACATATATGTATGATAATGAGTTATACTATGATAAAGAGGGCGACGAAAGGTATATGCATCCAAACAAAGAAGCACATAATGGTTGGGCAAAAATATTATTTGATGATATAGAAAGAACAAGATCAGGAAACGGATAATGAAAACACTTTGGGAAATCATAACTTGGCCTTTTGTCGAGTATAAAAGAAAAAAGCAGCTAAAGAAGAAAATGGAAGAACTTCGTAAGAGAGATCCTTTCATTTACAAATAGGAGTTACCTATGAGAGTTATGGGAATTAGCGGTGCGTTAAACCACGATGCGGCAGTATCAGTTGTTGAAGATGGTCGCATATTATATGCTTCACATAGTGAACGCTACAGTAAGATTAAAAACGATCCACTGCTAAATGATGCGATTATAAATGCTGCGTTATCGTATGGTAAACCAGATGTTATTGCTTGGTATGAAAAACCTCTACTAAAGAAATTTAGACAAGCAACAGCACAACAATGGGATTTTGTATTTGATTGGGACGAAATGCCCAAGCGTTATATTAAGAAAAAGTTCCCACAGTTAGCAGGTATCAAAATTGAATATCAATCGCATCATTACACACATGCTGCCTCTGGTTATTACACAAGTAAACTTGCGGAAGCGGCTGTCGTTGTTATTGATTCTATAGGTGAATTTGAAACTCTTAGTATCTGGCGTGGTCGAGGAGACAAACTGGAAAAACTATATTCTCAGGATTATCCTAACAGTGTAGGTCTTTTCTATTCAGCTATGACACAGCGACTAGGACTAAAGCCACAAGAAGACGAATACATTCTTATGGGTATGGCAGCGTATGGTGATCCGTATCGCAGACATAATGGAAAAACTTTAGTACAACATTTAATGGATGATTTTGGTATTAAGTTAGAAGACCGCAGCGGAGAAGTATTCAAATTAATATCATTTAAAGAAAATCTACATAGAGGTTGTCGTTGGTTTTTAGAAGAACTACAAGAAGAACAAGACTTGTTTGATATAGCTGCCGCAACTCAATTGGTGTATGAACATATGTTGGAGCGTATTGTATATACAGCTAGAAATATGTCTCTTAGTACAAACATAATAATTATGGGAGGCTGTGCGCTAAACTGTAGTGCTAACTCTAAAATCACAGCAGCATTTAGAAATATATGGATCATGCCTAACCCAGGTGATGCAGGTTCTTGTATCGGCGCTACACAAAAATATTTTAATAATCGTATTCATTGGGAAACACCTTATTTAGGACATGAGATTAAAGGATCATATCCAGTAGAGAAAGCATTAGCAGCATTATTACGTGGTGAGATTGTTGGTATAGCAAACGGAAGAGCAGAGTTCGGTCCACGTGCGCTAGGCAATCGTACATTAACAGCAGACCCACGTGGTGATGATATTAAAGACCGTATGAATGAAATCAAACGCAGACAAAAGTTTAGACCTTTTGCACCGATGATTTTAGAAGAAGACGTAAATGATTATTTTTACATGCCAAAAAATGTGACAGAAAGCCCATATATGCAGTTTGTTGCTGAATGTAAATATCCTGATGAATTACCTGCTATCATTCACAAAGACGGAACATCACGTGTACAGACTGTAAGACATGACCAACATCCTGAGCTATATGAATTACTATATAAGTTCAAAAAAGAAACAGGATGTCCGATGTTAGTCAATACATCATTAAACATAAAGGGACAACCAATAGTAAATGATGAAAAGGATGCTGAAGATTTTGCCAAACATTATGGTATTTCGGTGTTTACAAGTGACGATTAATATGTTATAATACGTTAAAGATATATGGATAATTATGGCTTACGATTGTTTTTTTATAACACTTGATTATTGCAAAGAAGAATTTTCAAAGTACAAACGTATTAGGGAAAAAATGCCTAATGTTCGCATGGTTAAAATTTCAGATAACAATCAAATAAAAGAAGCAGTGACCAAAATACAAAAGTTGAGTAATACAGAATATATGTGGGTGATTGATCCTGAAACACAAGTCAACGATGATTTTAATTGGAACATGATCCCTGAAGTTTGGGATAATAAGTTATCACATGTTTGGTATACGGATCTAAGAAATAACTATTCAATGTCTATTGGGGTTAAACTTATACACAAAAATTATGACTTAGATGATTTTGATAACAGTTTGTATTTTAAAAAAGGACATTACAAAGAACACAAAAGTAATGTTCATTATGTTACAGTTGATAAAAAATATGATATTGTTTATTTGAGTTATAATGAACCTTTTGCTGATGAAAATTACCATAAACTTTTAGAAAAGGAACCAGACGCAAAAAGAGTTCGTGGTGTTAAGGGTATTTTTAATGCTCACAAGGTAGCATCTGAGATAGTAGAAACTGATATGTTTTATGTCGTAGATGCAGACGCTGAGATAGTAGAGGATTTTGAATTTGATTATTATGCTGATCCATGGGATAGAGAAACAGTACATGTTTGGAAATCTCGTAATCCGATCAATGATTTAGAATATGGTTATGGCGGCGTGAAACTATTTCCAACTAAATTGTTACGTCAAGCAACCCATTGGAACATAGATTTTACTACGTCAATATCAGATAAATTCAGAATTATGGATGCAGTATCCAACTATACTACATTTAACACTGATCCGTTTAATACTTGGAAGAGTGCTTTTAGAGAATGTGTTAAGCTAAGTAGTAATATTATTAATCGTAGTGTAGAAGAAGAAAATAATACTAGATTAGATACTTGGTGTACTGTGGGAAAAGACAGACACATGGGCGAATTTGCTTTATTGGGAGCAAACTCTGGAAAACAATATGGTGAGAAATTTCACAACCAACAAGATAAATTAAATCTTATAAATGATTTTGATTGGTTAAAAACAAAGTTCAAGGAAGAAAACAATGGTTAAAAAAATTAGAATGATTGATAAAAACAGACGTAGAAAAACATCAGTCAAATCAAATCAAGACCTATATGATAGTGTAGGAGTAGATCCAACGCTTACTATAGAAGATGAAACAGAGAGTGCAGCAGCAGGAGCTACAATAACTATAGCAGAAAATTTTCCTGAAGTTATCGGTACTCCGCTTTTAGAACATTATAATTACCAAGAAATGGTAGAACAGTATTCACAAGTTAATGTTGCTCAACAATTAGGTAACTATCGTAGTGCTATGGACTTTTTAACTTATTATACGCCACAAGATAAAGATAATCTTTCGGATAGATTAAAAAAGATTATCTATCACTTCCCCAATGTCGATATGGGTTCTTTCTTAACAAAAGAAAGTGCTAGAATTAACACATGGATTATTCAACATTTGTTCCATTCATTTGGAGAAAAGTATATCGGTACTGTGTATCTATTAGGCGGCGGCATGGGGTTACTGGGTGCCATGATGCTAGACACGAAACTTAGGTTTGAAAATATTCGTTCTTTTGATATTCACGGATCTGGACAGTTTTTGGCTGATGAAATGATGTCAAATGAATTATTACAAGATTGGAGATTTAAGGCAACAACACAAGATATATTTAATATTGGTTATGATGAAAATGTATTCTCTACTGTTCTTCCAGACGGTACTATATCTAACCCATTCAAAGAAATACCTGGAACTTTGATCAATCCTAATATTAGTTACTTAGAAAAATATGAAGCATGGTGGGATATGATACCAGATATGCGCAGAGTAGTTGTAGTCGGTGAAACTGGTGATGTACCAAGACCATTCTCCAGCTCACAAGCATTCAATCGTAAGTTTGAAATGAACTACGAAGTATATACTGGTGTTATACAAGTCGATAAAAAATATTACTTTATGAAAATAGGATACAAATAATGTTAGAAACTTTTGAATTATTAGATAGATTTGAAATACTATATCCTGAAGTAGAAGAATTTCCTCTACTTAGACGGGCATATATTGATAAAGATATGTCTAGTATATTCAAACTATTAGAAAAAACTAACTTATATGCAGACGAATTGCGCAAAGCTGTTATTGAAGAAAATCTGCATAGTATTTTTAGATTACTTCCAGATGATTATGATGACCTGCGTAAAGCAGTTGTAGAAGAAAATAGACACAGTATTTTTAGACTATTACCTGCGCAGTTCGATGAACTTAGAAAAGCAGTTATTGAAAAAAATATAAGAAGTATTTTCAGACTATTAGAAGAAGAAAAACATTATAATAAACTAGAAGATTTAAAAAAGGCGGTGGCAGAGGACAATTTATATAGTTTGTTTAGATTATTACCTGACTATTATTCTGGTTTAAAAAACAGCGTGTGTGATAAGAATGTACATAGTATTTTTAGATTTGTAGATACTGATGATAGAAAAACAGATGATTTAAGAAAAGCAGTATTAGAAAAAAACTTACATAGTGTCTTTAGATTATTAGAAGACCATGATTTGCGTAAATTACTTTTAGAAGATAATACCAACAAATTGTGGGATATTATCAAAAGATATAAAGACGTACAATTTGTGGATGCTTTAAAATATTTTTATTTGAATGATATAGAAATCAATACTGATTGTTTGAGTAGAGGTCAGATAAAAAGTAAGATGTGGTTAGTTGAAGAAGTTTCTAAATTAGATGTAGATTTAGGAATAGTATTCCTATGCGCAGGATGGTATGGTACGCTTGCTACAATGTTATTTGAAAGCGGAATTAAGATTGAAAAGATAAGAAGTTTTGATATTGATCCTACTTGTGCTAACATAGCAGAGACATTTAATAAGAAATGGTTATTAGAAGATTGGCGTTTTAAGGCAAGTACATTAGATATTATGAAATTCAAATGGTCAAAAAACCCAGCACCTAGCGACGGTTCTATCGGTAATATGTATTATGAAACGATTGCAAATGATGCTGTTGTAAAACTTAAAGACAATCCTGATACTATAATTAACACAAGTAGTGAACATATTGAAAACTTTGATGAATGGTATAATAATATACCAGATGGAAAATTAATTATACTTCAGAATAATAATTTTGTAGATATTGAAGAACATGTAAATTCTTTTAAAACACTAAAGCAGTTTAGTAAAAGCGTAAAAATGAAAGAAACTCTATTCGAAGGTGAATTAGTATTACCACAATATAAGAGATTTATGAAAATAGGTTACAAGTAATGAATAAAAATATACTACTCGTTGGATGTAGTTTTATTAGAGGAGTATATTCAGACGATGAACTAGATCCAAATATATTAGACTTGAGATTTGGTCATTTGTTGTATGATACATTGACAGAAAGAGGATTAAAAGATTTTAATATATATGATACATCTTTTTTCTGTAATAGTGTACCTACACAGTGTATGATGATAGAACAACATCTAAAACACGAAAGAGTAGATTATGTAGTTTTTCAAGCAACTGTACCAAATAGAATTGGTTTAATAACAGATATTGAAAAGTTTATGTATGCAATATCTAATATTGGAATGATAATTGATGAAAATCTTACTAGGGGAGATGATAGAACTAAAAGAAACTACTTTACACTAAGAGGAAAAAATAACGGTGAAGATGTTTTCGGAAAAATAGATAAAGATTTGGGCGGTGTTTGGCTAAATGCAGGAATGATATATCACATGATTGAAAACAATAATAATTTGCTTAAATGGGTGACAGAAACATATTCAGAATATATGTCATGTCATGTCGGAGACATCGGAAATTGGTATTCTGTACAATCTAATTTATCGTTATTATTATATTCTCGTAAGTTATTAGAAAAAAGTAAAGTGCCTTTTAAAATCTTTGAATGGTTTGGATATGATGATTGTGAAACACTTGATACTTTTGATTTTTCTGTAAAAAAAGAAGGAATATTAGATAACCATTGGACAGATGATGGTTGTCATTTAGGTATTACCGGTCAGAAAAATATAATTGATAATTACTTAGTAGATGATATAATGAAAGTATTAACATAATGTATAACTATGATGATATAAAAATGGTACACTTAGAAGTTACACAACGTTGTCAAGCAGCATGTCCTATGTGTGACCGTAACGAAAACGGCGGACCTGATAATAAACACATCACTAATGCTGAACTAAGTTTAGAAGATTGTAAGCGTATTTTTCCAATTGAATTTATTCAACAATTAGATACTATGTATATGTGTGGCAACTTAGGAGATCCTATTGTTGCTAGAGATACACTTGAAATATTTAAATACTTTAGAGAACACAACAAAGACATGTGGCTCTCAATGAATACAAATGCAGGAGCAAAAGATGAAACGTGGTGGCGTGAACTTGCCCAAGTCTTTGGTAGAATGGGCACTGTTATTTTCAGCGTGGATGGTCTTAGTGACACTAATCATCTATACAGGCAGAATGTTGTCTGGCCTAACGTAGAACGCAACATGAAGGCGTTCATAGACGCCGGAGGTAGAGCAAGATGGGACTATATAATATTTGCTCACAATGAACATCAAGTAGAAGAAGCTGAAGCACTTGCTAATGAGTGGGGATGTGAAAGATTTCAAAAGAAAAAGTCTGGTAGATTTATTGTAGCAAGTGGTGAAACACAAAAAGATTCACATCAAGCACAAAATCGTAAAGGTGAAAAAACTACTGAAATCAAAAAACCTACTAGCGAAGAAAATCAGAATCTAGCACTTCTAAAACAAAAAGAAATAGAAAAGTCATACGGCAGTATGCGTGATTACTATGATAAGTGTAGTATAAATTGTAAAGCAATTGAAAAGAAAGAAATCTTTGTCACTGCGGAAGGCTTACTGATGCCTTGTTGTTGGACTGCTGGGCGTATGTACAAGTGGTGGCATAAAGACTATCGTGTAGAACAAATTTGGGATCATATTGATGCATCTGGAGGTAAAGATGCTATCAGTTTACTAGATAATTCTATAGAAGAAGTAATGAACGGTAAATTACTTGATGGTATCGTAGACAGTTGGAATAAACCCAGCTTATCAGATGGTAAACTGGGTGTATGTTCTATGAAATGTGGAAGTGAATTTGATCCATTTGGTGAGCAATTTAAATAGACTTTGCTTTATCATAAAGCGGAGTTAATTCAGGGAATGTTTTACACAAATCTGTTCTACGTTTATTATCTATTAATACTGTACCATCATACCAAGATTTAAGATTTTTTGTATTAGTTGTGTGTTCGGGGTCATCTTTATTAAGCCAATCAATCCATCTAGGCAATGTATACTTCCATGATGATGGATGTTTACCTGATTTCAATGATCTTTCGGCGGCATCCTTTGCCTTCTCTGCCAATTCAGGAATGTATAAAAGCATGTCGGGTGATGTTGTTAAGTTATTCCATATAGTTAAACTACCATCAACAATTTTAAGTCTATTTTCATTATCGTCTGGTGGGCAATTATCTATATACCATTCGCCTAATTCATCTATTGTAAGAGCATTATATACATTCCAACATGTTTGTATATTGAGTACTAAACCTGCATCACGGACTTTATTATAGGTTTCTAACCATTTATTGTCTTTATATCCCCAACGAATATATTCACCCTTTTCTCCGTGGCCATCACTACTCATTATAACTTTGGCGTTATCGCCCCAATGTACTAAGTATTCTGAAATAATATCAACACCTTTGTAGCTTTTTGTAATACTACCGTTTGTATGACTCCATATGAATATTTTCTTGTGTAGTCCACGTTTTAGAAGAGCATCCAATAATTCATATGTTTCTTCAGCTAACCATGGTTCACCGCCATTTAAGTGTATATCTTTTATAGTATCAGCATGATCCAGTACATACTGTACTTTCTTTTTACCGTCATTTTTCCAATTGTCCATATGACTAAAATAGTTTTCTGGATCATTACCGTTTAAGATAGCAAATTCTTTTTTGTAGTTGTTGTTAATAGTAGTACTAAGTTCCGGTGTACAACCTAAACACGCAAAGTTACATTTATTTGTCCATAAAAAATCTAACCAATACGGCTTATGCTCATGTAGTGTGCCATCCTCATCTGTCGCATTAATTAGAGTTTCTAAATCATCTAACTCTGCGTTAGCATTGCCCATTATTCTGTTAAGAGCTGGATCGCCTTTTTGTTCTTGTAACCAACATGCTTTGCATTGTGGATGTCTTTTGTTTTGTAAGAATGCAGCACGTACACTTTTAGCGTGGTCACTATTGTACATTTCTTCAAATGTCTCTTTTGTACTCCAACCTATTGGAACCCTTGATTTACAGCATGTACTAACCAATCCTTGTGGTCCCTCGTGGAAACTATTCCAAGGACTAGCACAAAAATTACTACCGTACTTTTTTGTTACTTCTACGTGCTGTTCGTATCTTTTATCAATTGACTTTTGCATAAATATATTTATCATAATTAAGTGAGTATATAATACAATGAATATAGATGAAATAAAAAGAGTTGAGTTAGAGATTACTAGTGACTGTAACGCAGCATGTCCGGGTTGTGCTAGAACACAAAACTTAGATATATTACAACCGCGAAATCTGTCAATTGAACAAATTAAAACTTGGTTTCCAGATCGTAGACATATTGAAAACAAGATATTTAAATTGTGCGGTGTATTGGGTGATCCTATTGTAAACCCAGATTGTATGGCTATAACTAAATGGTTATTAGAAAATGGCGGTTATGTACACTATTCTACAAACGGTGGGCGTAATAGCGCAGACTGGTGGTATGAGCTAGGTGTGCTAGGTGGTACGTATGACCGAGACAGGCTTAAGGTTCATTTCTGTGTAGACGGAATGGAAACAAATTACATCTATCGTGTCAATACAGTCTACGATGTTATAGATAGAAATATGCAGGCATATAGCGATGGTGGACACAGTACGGGTGGTCGTGCTGAAGCTAGTTGGATCTATATCGTATTTGACCACAATGAACATGAAGTAGAAGCAGCAAAGAAACGTGCTGAAGAACTTGACTTTAGATTTGCCACTCGTACAGGTATGAGAAATACTTACCATGATTGGGTTGCAAAAATTAAAAAGAAAGACCATGAAAAAAAGAAAGTTGTTACAGAAGAAAAGACAATTACGACTACTGGTGCTAAAGAACACAGTAAAGTGGCTGTTGTAAAAGAACTTGACAAATTTATTGAAGCGTATACAGAAGAACCAAAGAGTATAGATGAACAAAAACTAAAAGAAGTTGTTGATAGTATTAACTGTAAGTTTTACCATGATAAAGAAATATTTGTAAGTGCTAATAGTACTCTATGGCCTTGTTGTTTCTTGTGGGATAGTGCTTTTAAAAATAAAGATGGTATACTAGATAAGTATAGTTCTTTCCCTGAAGGTTGGAACGATTTAAATAAACATAGTATTGAAGAAGTATTAAACACTGATTACTATCTACAGACACTAGCAGACAGTTTTGATCCAAGACATAATAAACATATTAGTCGTTGTATTAGAACTTGTGCCAAAAATCGTGCGTATCATAATGAGATAAATTATGCCTGATATATTAGTTTTTGGCTGTAGCTACACACAAGGGTTTAAAGCTCCATACGAAGAAAGCTGGAGTTGGCAACTAAGCAAAAGACATCCACACTTAAATTTTATAGATTTGAGTAAAGGCGGTAGTAGTGTACAATTTCAATATTTCTTATACAGTATATTATTACAAGAAATGAATCCAGACGCTGTGATATTTCAACTTACTACTCCATTCAGAATTACTTTATGGCCAGAAGTGTTTGACTGGAAAAAGTATACTGTAAAACGTTCAGATAACTATACATTCTTTGATAACGATTTATTAGAAAAAGATTGTGTATTTGCTAGTAGCGCCTGGTTAACTACTCATGGTATATTTACGGGTAATAGACCAAAAGACTTAACAAACTTACCTGGTATCGCTCCTGATTATATAGAATGGGTACAATCATATTTTGAAAATGTAAATAGTCATCAGCATAAGATTAATTTTCAACCACTAGCAGATAGAATTAACCGTGAAGTAGATTTATGCTTTGAACACAAAGACAGTGTAAGCGGAGCAGAACATCAATATAACAGTGCAGAGCCAATACATTGTATAGAAACAATGTTTGGTGATGACTTTAAAAAATATTCTGCTGATTCAGCTAGTCACTTTACAGTAGAAGGTTGTTTACGAGTAGCAGATTGGATCGAAAAGGATTTTTTAAAACCTAGAGGTCTAGTATGAAATGTGCCGCGCCATATATAGGTATATTCTATCGTACTAATAATAATCGTATCTCTCCGTGTTGTCAATATAGAACAACATATGATCCAATGGAGTATGATTATAAAGACGCTGTACAGGATATAGAAGAACAAGAACAAACGCCTAACTGTGAAACATGTTGGGAACGTGAACGTTATGGTAAGAGTACACTAAGAAAAAGTTTTGATCGATACCGTGAATCATTCGCAAGTGATTGGGATGGTCACAGTTTTATGCCAGTATATGCGGATATACGCACAAGTAATTATTGTAATCTACAATGTAATATGTGTTCACCATTAGACAGTAGTAAGATAGAAAGTTTTATTAAAACTAATCCAGAAATGGAAGAGTATTTCAAAGACGTTTCACCGGGATATCAAAATAGTACAGTGAATGTTCCAGTAGCAGATTTAGGAAAATTAAGAGTTCTTAAAGTTGCAGGTGGTGAACCTACAATTGATCCAAAATGTATAGAATTTTTAGATAGCTTTATAGCAGAACATGACGCTAGTAATGTTGAATTGTGGGTTACAACAAATGCTACACGCATGTTACCGTTCTTACGCAAATATAAACCATTATTTAAAAGATTATGTGTTACACTAAGTTTAGATGCGTCTGGTCCTATTGTTGAATTTATACGTTATCCTGCAGATTGGAATATTATACAATCAAATATAGACTCGGCTATCGAAGAAGAATTATGTGATGATATGAATATCAATATAGTTACACAACCTTATAATTTAATATCATTTAGTAGTTGGGCACCATGGTTCTCTGAATTTAAAGAACGTGTGCCTAGAACTAAAATAGTATTTTTAGAATGTAGTAACCCAAAACACTTTAGTACCAGGGCAATGTCTGAGAGAGCCAGAGAGCGTTCTGTAGAAGGTATAGACTATATAAGAAGCAACTATAGTAATTTACAAGATAAGTGTGATGAACTTTATAAAATTGTAACAGGTAAAACTTATGATGTAAAATATCATAAAAAGTTAATTAAGTATACAGAAGACATAGGTCGAATAAGAAACATCGATGTTTGGTCTATTGATCCTTCATTTGAATATCTGAAATAAAATCTGCTATTTGTGGATATAGCATTTCAGTGTAATCTTGTTCTCTTACTTTATCTAGTGTTAGCGTATCTAGTTTTAGTTTTGCCCGCTTTTTAAGCACCATCTCTTCATCCATCTCAGCGTCTATACAATCTCTGAGATACGCACATGTCTTTTGCAATGCTGGTCTTGTATATGAGTTAGCATCTTCTAAGGCAACACACATATTCATCCATGCAGTTTCTAATAACTCTTGTGATGCCCATTTGACATCTAAACAGCTTTCATATGGATGAGGGTCTGGTATACATTTCCAAGTAATTTTATGCTCTGCAAACCAGTTATGTTGGTGTACCCAATCTACTAGATTACGAATATTAATCATATTATATATTGTTAAAACAGAACACACGTGTATTTCTAATTTTTCTGGATCTGTATTCTCACATAAATCTTCAATGTTCTTCTCTAATTTTCTCCAACTAAATGGATATCTTATATATTCATATGTACTACGGGTCGCATCAACTGAAATAGTAAAGTGAGTTTTATTGAACTTATTAATTGTTTCAAACAATCTATTGTTGAACTTAGTTCCGTTTGTTGTAAGGTGTAGTTTTATATTTTCTGGATTAATATTATCAACGATATCCCAGAATATTTTACTAGTAGTAGGTTCACCGCCGGTAAATTTTAATTCTGTTATTTCATCAGACAATTCTATAATTTCGTTTACATATTGCTCACCTATTCCAAAGAAAGTTTGTGTTCCATTTGTGTCGTCTTTACTTTCTTCTTCTTTTATGTTATAATACTCTGGTAAAGGTAAGCCAAGTTCTAATATCTTATTGTAGTCTTGTCTTAGACTGTTACTGACACTGGGAGAACACATACGACAACGTAAATTACAATTTTCATCTAACATAGAATCTATTCTAGTGAGTTTAGTATCGATAGGTTTCTCTATTGCCTCTATAGCAGTAATACGAGGACTATGTCCTGTTTTGTCTTCTAAGTTCCAGCAATAGTTACACGCTTCATTTTTAATACCATTTAAAATATCGGAACGTAGATTGTCAAACTGTTCACTTAAAAATATATCTTTTAATGATTTGCCTTCTGATATCAGTTCTGATACTCCCATTGGGTCATCATCATTAGTTTTCATATTACAGCATGGGGTTATACGGTGTGGTTTTCCTTTGTACCAAGACTTGGGTGCAATACTATCAAATGGGAAAGTGCAATATGTTCTGTGTTTCATACTGTTATTTATGTTCGTAGTTAATAAGATAAATATAAGCATGTCACATAAAAACTTTTGTATTCTACCTTTCATACATCTTGCGACTACAACAGAAGGTAATTGCCGTCTGTGTTGTAAAGTATCAAAGCATAATGTCATACGTGATAACGATGGGATTCCATATAACATCAATACACATAGTGTAGATGAAATATGGAATAGTACACATATGAAAAATAGAAGACAGCGCATTTTAAATGATGAGAGATTACCTGAATGTGATATATGTTTTGATGAGGAAGACAAATATTATACATCTGGTTCTGAAATTTATCCCAGCAAAAGACGTAGAGAAAATCAAAAATGGGTACAGAAAAATGAGTTTGATGATACTGTAATAAACAATCCAAAAATAAAATACTATGACATAAGACTTGGTAATCTATGTAATTTAAAATGTCGTATGTGCTGGCCTCAGTTTAGCAGTCAAATTGTAAAAGAGCATACTAAGTTTGAACAGAGTGGTGATAAACTTTGGTACAGTAATTTTAAAGATATAAATGAAAATTGGGCAACACAAGAGTTTTGGGATTTTATAAGTAAAAACAGAGTTGATATAGAAGAGATTACATTTGTTGGAGGTGAACCTACTCTACACGAAGAAATGTATGATTTTTTAAAACAAGTTACTGATGATGGTACATCAAAAAATATAAGATTAAAGATTACTACAAATCTAACAAATCTACAAGAACGATTATTAGAGTATCTACCTCAATTTAAAAAGGTAACATTAGATTGTAGTATTGATGGTGTTGGTAAAGTACAAGAGTATATAAGAAATCCAAGTGACTGGGAAACGATTGGTAGAAATATGAATCGAATACTAGAATTGAATAGTGATACCATACTTTTAAATATTAGTACAGTTGTTCAAGTATATAACTTATTTGATTTGGGTAACTTAGTTGATTGGTATATTGAAAAATTAACACAAAATACATCAGGGCTGAATAACGTACAGTTGATGCTTAACAAATTATATGATCCAAATTACTTAAGTATGTATTTAATAAATAAGAGTGCTAGAAAAGAATGGTACTATGATGTGTTTGTGCCAACTAATACAAAACTAAAAAGTATCATAGACAACATAGAAGACTATGATGAAAATGATAGATGGAAATGGAAAGAAATCGAAGAAGTCAGACTTAGAATATTAAGTATTGCTAAAGAGCTTGGGTTAGTATACGTTAATAGCAAATCAAAAAAAGAAATACATAATCCAGAGTTAGATTGGTCTGATGATATAAAATATGCTGAACAAACATTAAAAGATGAATTTATTGCTTATACAAAACAACTGGATAGGCATAGAAAAGAAAATATTAAAGACATAATACAAATAGAAAGACATATATTATGACAAAGAAAAGTGATACATTCTGTATTTTACCGTGGGTACATCTGAGTACAAGACCAGATGGTTCAATGCGTGTATGTTGTACTGCTAATGCATCCAGTGTTGGACCAACTAATGATAAAGAACACGGTGGTATGGTAGGTATTCTAAAAGATGATGAAGGTAGACCCAACAATCTGAATGTAACTGATTTTCAAACTGCTTGGAATAGTAAGTACATGAAGAATGTACGCAGACAGATGATGAACAGTGAAGTCCCACCGAGTTGTGTAAAATGTTTTAAAGAAGAGGCTGCTGGACACAATTCAAAACGTATGTGGGAGACTAATTACTGGAGTCAACGTGTAGATGTTGACAGATTACTAGATAATACAACTGAAGATGGTGAAGTCCCACCAGAGTTGACGTATATTGATTTGCGATTTGGTACAAAATGTCAGTTAGCATGTGTTATGTGTTCGCCACACGATAGTTCAGGTTGGATTAAAGACCATTCAAAGATATTCCCACTTGTTCAGAATAATTCATTGAAGGAAACAATGCAATGGGCTGATAAGGGCAGCACAAATGGTAGTTCTTACAACTGGCATAAACAAAATCCAGTATTTTGGGAACAATTCTATTCACAGATACCGAATATGCAGCAGATTTATTTTGCTGGTGGCGAAAGTCTTATTATTGAAGAACACTATGAGATATTAGAAGAATGCATACGTCAGGGTCATGCTAAAAACTTAGAACTACGTTATAATTCAAACGGAGTTGAGTGGCGTGATGACTTATTTGACTTGTGGAAAGAATTTAAACTAGTTCGTTTCCATTATAGTGTAGATAGTATTGGTGAAATGAATAGTTATATTCGTTATCCTAGTGAGTGGAAGCGTACTGAAGAAGTTTTTCATATACTAGATAATGAAACAACTGATAATGTTGAGATTACAGTTGCGTGTGCTGTACAAGCACTTAATATCTACTATTTGCCAGACTTTATTCGTTGGAAATTAGAACAAGGATTTAAAAAGATTAATATGTGGCCGTTTGGAGCTGGTGGTATTAATTATCACTTTGTATACCATCCACCACATTTAAATGTTAAAGTTCTACCTACTGAATTTAAAGAAAAATGTAGAAAAAAATACGAAGAGTTTTATCCATGGTGGGAGGCTAACTGGGAAAAAGGTATTCCTGGCTGGCACAAGGGTAAAGTAAATTATGATGAATGGCGTAGCGCAAGTTATGGTATTGATAGATTAGAAGGGATGCTCAAATTTATGGAGAGTGAGGATTGGAGTATTCGCCTTCCCGAATTAAAAGAATATTTAATGCTGTGTGACAAACAAAGAAACTTAAATTTTTACGAAGTATTTAAAGATATGAAAGGAATATTCGATGGCATTTGATGTTAGTTTAAGTAATAAAAGTTATGAAATGCACAATATCAGTACTGATGTATTACATCAAGTAGACGAGGCATTATATCCGTATGATCCGACTTGGAAACGTGTTGGTGTAAATGTTAGTGGCGGCGCAGATAGTGCTGTTGGCACAGCGATACTAGCAGAGTTAATTGAAAAACATGGAAACAACACAGCAATCTATTTTTTAACAAACGTAAGAGTTTGGAATAATAGACCTTGGGCAGCACCTATTAGTGTAGAAGTATATAATAAAATACGTGAAATGTTCCCAAATGTTTGTATGGAACGTATTCAGAATTTTATTCCACCAGAGTTAGAAGAAGGCGCTATTGGTATTATAGAGAAACTAGGGACAACCGGTGATAGGCAATGTACACAGAGTTTCAATAGTTTTGCTGTTCACACATATAAGTTAGATGCTGTATATAATTTTATTACAAATAATCCAGCACCTGATGTGGTAAATCATACCAAAGGTCCATGGGATAGAGTATGGAATGAAGAAAGATTATCAACTACCAGCGTATGTCCACAATATATTGAAAAAGATGATACAGCCTTCAGAGATCCAGTACTGGTTCATCCTTGGAAACTTATCACCAAAGACTTTATTATGGCACAATATTATAGACGTGGTTGGGAAGATTTACTTAACACTACTCGTAGTTGTGAAGGTGATAAAGTTATATTCCCAGATGATTTTGTGGATCACACCAAATATGTACATGGCGAAACACCACTACCCACGTGCGATCAGTTATCAGATGATCCTAATAGAGGCTGTTATTGGTGTGCCGAACGTGAATGGGCAAAAGCAACAGCAAAGGAAAAGTTAGGTGAAACCAACTAAAGATAATACTTTTTGCTGGTTTCCATTTTCATTACTGGCGTTAAAGACTTGGCATTACAAGTATGGCATTACGAATGCTGCGCCGTGCTGTAATTCGATACGTCCTGATATGCCTGATCCGTTAAATAACCACATAGAACTGATATCTAATCCTGATACTATTACCGCAGAAGAAATATTTCATGGCAAGACGATGAATGAAATAAGAGAGTATGCGTTAACTAACAGAAGACATCCTTCATGTGCTACGTGTTGGAAGATGGAAGAAAACGGAAATGGAGATGACGTTTATAGTTATAGATTAGACAGCATGCCTCCTGGCTTATTAAAAATAACAGACGAAGACGAATTAGATGATCTTATAGAAAATCCAAAATTAAGTTCTATTGATTTTGCGTTTGGTGAAAACTGTAATTTGAGATGTCGTATGTGTCAACCAGGTTTAAGTAATAAACTTAGATTAGACTATCAATATTTTGCCGATAACAATGTGGACACAAGTGGTATTCAAGGATTTGATTGGCAGAAACGCAGAGATACTATCATAAAAGAAAATTCTCTTACTGAATTATCGTTAGAAGAACAAAAGAGAACGGATCAAGAATTATACATAGGTGGCGAATACCAAGTATACAACTGGAAAGACGGAAAACAGTGGGAAAATATATTAGACAATATACATAATTTAAAACATATAAAAGCAACTGGTGGTGAAACTCTTATGAGTAAACCTTTTATACAGTTTTTAGATACGGCTATTGAAACTGGAGCCTCAAAAAATATTATGTTAGAGTTCCATACTAATGCTACTAAGTTTTCAAATGAAAATATAGAAAAGTTAAAAAAGTTTGACGGTCTTGTATTAAATTGTAGTATCGATGGATATGGGAAAAATTATGAATATATAAGATACCCTATGAAATTTTCAGTATTAGAAAAGAGTTTAAGAAATATTTTAGAATCTGTCAAAGATATTAATTATAAAAGAACACCATATGGATTCATAAAAAACTTTAGTTTCAATGTCGTTCTTAGTGTGCTAAATGCACATTACTTAGAGGATTTAGTAGAGTTTCATTATAGTTTACATAAAGAGTATGGTAGAAAATCAAATGAATTTGCTGTATTCTTTTTAGACTTGCTTTGGCCCGAAGAAAAATACATAAATGTTAAGTTTTTACCTAAACATATAAAGTTAGACTTGATAGAAAAATTTAAAAATATCAAAGAAAATTATAGTCATAATAATGATTATTATCATACTAATATGACAAGTGGTATTTCTTTCTTAGAAGCAAACTTAGATTTAGAAATAACAGAACAACATAGATTGAATATGCTAAAAGAAATAAAAGTGTTTGACATGAGTAGAAATCAATGTTATAATGATTACATTCATCCGGACATAATAGAATTTTTGGAGACTCCAATAAAATGAAAGATTTAGAATACACTGATTTTACAGCAATCAATTTGCTGGATGGTGACAATCTTACTGTAACGTGGGATGTGGGTAGACGTTGTAACTATGACTGTACATATTGTCCACCACATAGACACGATAACTTTTCACCACATGCTAATTTAGAAACTTTAAAAAAGACTGGCAGATTTATTTTTGATTACGCAAATTTAATGATGCCTTATAAAAAAAATAAAGGTATAAACATCAATTTTACTGGTGGTGAACCTACAAACAATCCAAACTTTTTAGAGTTTGGCGAATGGCTACAGCAAACATGGCGTGAAAATTATAAAGATGATTATAGACTAAACTTGACTATTACTAGTAACGGTGCTTTCGGTAAAAAGATGGCAGACAGTGTTTGCGAAAACTATGGCTTTATGACTATCAGTTACCATGCGGAAGCACATTCAAGTTTAAAAAAACAAGTTGTTAATAACATTTACTATCTAACTGAAAAAGGATTCCCAATCAAAATTAATGTTATGTTCCATGCTGAATATTGGGATGAATGTAAAGAATTATGTATGCGTTTCGAACGTGATGGTATCGGTTACGTTCCGCGTATGATTGGTGAACACGAAGATAGTAAAAATAGTTATGCCCATAAATATACTGAAGAACAATTACAGTGGATGAAAGATTATTGGGCAGATAAAAATGCAGCACTTAATAAAGATAAAACTACGGAAGAAGCAGAAGCAGAAGTAGGACACGAAGCTGGTGCTGTACAAGTCGAAAAAACAGAAGAAAAGAAATTTGCTAGACAGTTGGGTAGACCGTGTTGTGGTAGTCGCACAATGGAAACTTGCGGTACAGATGGTTGCTGGAGTAAAAGCACATTTTTAGAGTTTGCTAAGTTTCGAAACTGGCAATGTAGTGTCAACTGGTTCTTTTTACATATTGAACAACAAACAGATACTATCTGGCATCACCAAACTTGTCAAGCACGTTTTGATGGTACACGTGGTCCAATTGGATCTATTTCAGAATGCGATAAGATTATAGAAGAGTTCCGTACTAATATAGAAAATAAAACAATGCCTATTATAACATGCCCTCTAGGTCCTGGAAAGCATTGTGGATGCGGTATGTGTACACCTAAGAGTATTGAACGTGATGAACTAATGAGTATTTTACCTCAACACATTGAAGACATGAGTATATTTGAGAACACAAAATGAATGTAAATGAATTAATTGAAGCAAGCAAAAACGCTGAACATTGCCAACGTAACTGGGATCATACACAATCGGTTCCAGAAGAACATGTACATGCGCTAATTGATATAGCAATAAACATGCCTACTAAATCTAATGATGAATTTTACAGATTAGTAGTATCAACCGATAGAGATTTAAATCGTAAATTTTATGAATTGGCAGAAGATCCAGATAATCAACAAACTGTAGGTAGAAACGCACAAGTTGATGCACCTGTGGTGTTTACTTGGTTTGAACTTAAAAAAGAAGGCATTGGAGATTGGAAAAACACTCAAGGATTTTTTGATCCATGGTTATTAAATGCCAGAACTGCTATGGGAATTAGCAGTGGCGCTGTAGCATTTGCAGCGAATGCTTTAGGATACCGTACCGGATACAATCAATGTTTTGATTCAAAAGATATTGCTGAATTAGTAACAGAAGTTACAGGCGAAACAGATATTGAATTTTTTTCAAAACCACACTATCAATTGGGTATAGGTTTTCCTAATAAAGAACATACGTGGAATACTGTACTAAATGATGATGGTACTGTTTTTAGAAATATAGTTTCTCATAGTAAATCTATAAAAACATATGTAATATAAAGAGAATACATAATGTGGGATATGAAAACAATAGAATGGTTAGATATAGAACTAACAAGTTTTTGTAACATCCAATGTAAAGGATGTTTTAGAGTTATATCTAAACATGCTGATAAAATATTAAACAAAGAATATATTACAATTGATACAATACGTGAACGATTTCAAAAAGATATGTTTCCAAGTATTAAGATTATAAATTTTTGTGGCAGTGTAGACGAACCCACATCGCACCCACAATTCTTTGATATCATAAGACACTTTGCTGATTGGGGTGCGCATATTAACATTGCTACTAATGGCAGTTTGCGTCACCCACAATGGTGGACAGACTTAGCAGGACTACTACCAGAGAGCCACGCAGTTACCTGGGGAATCGATGGAAGTGATGAACTAAGTGAAGTTTATAGAGAAGGCAGTAGCTTTAAAAAAGTAGAACAAAACTATAAAGCATTTAACGCAGCAGGTGGTCGAAGTAATTGGCAGTTCATTGTTTTTGAACATAACGAACATCAGATGGAAGAAGCAAAACAAAAAGCATCTGACGAAGGGTTTAAAAATTTTAAAACTATTATTAGTCATCGTAAAGACACTAAAGGTGTGAAAGCGGCAAAGACTGAAGACATAGATAACGCAGTAGAGATACCATATGTGAGTTGTAAATATGGAAATCAAAAGCGTATCTTTATTAATCATACTGGTAACGTAATACCTTGTTGTCATTTAAATAGTAAAATGATGGAATATAATGTAACAGGTATTCACAAAGATGAATTTGAAACACTACTAGAAGAAAACGATTATAAAAATACGATAAATTTAGAAAACGCAAGTATTGAAGATGCCATAAACAGTAAAGTGTGGAAGGGCATTATTGATAGTTGGGATGGGGATAATCCTGTTCCTCGCTGTATGCAAGTATGTAAGCAAATGAAGCGTGATACATTTATAAAAGAAGAATTATGATTATAGAAACACCGAATGAACCTATAGGAGTATCAGTCAGTGGAGGTGCAGATAGCGCACTTCTATTGTACTTACTGATGTCTGTACATAAAAATAAAATGTACATATGTACAGTAGCAGCAGCAGATAAATTTGAACGTAATGCAAAAAGAACTCCTTCTATCATAGAGTACTGTAGCAATGCTACTGGATTTACAAACTATGACCATAGATTAAGACATATACCACATCAGACATTAGAAAACTTGAACGAGGATCTTAGTTCATTATTAGATAGTAATACTATAAGTTGTTTTTATAATGGTGCTACAGCTAATCCGCCGGCAGATGTCGTTGAGAGTTTCATTAGTAAAGATGGTCCAGTAGATGATAGAACACCAGACGGTAATCGCCCTGAAATTCTGTTTGATGGTAAAGTTAGATTACCATTTGCTAATATAGATAAACGTGGTATTGCTAATTTATATAGAAAACATAACTTATTAGATTTGTTTGAGTTAACTAGTAGTTGTGAATGGATGGATGACACGATGAAACATCTACCAGACATTGATCCTACAGTAGAACAGTGTGGTTATTGTTGGTGGTGTGAAGAAAGACAATGGGGATTTGGACGACTATGAGTGAAGACTTAAAATGGAGTGAGTATGACTTTACTAAAATACCTTTTGATGATTTAGTACAAGTAGGACAGCGTACATTACTTTACCGTGACTTATTTACAGTGTCATGGTTACTTGGACGCTTCTGTAACTATAGATGTAGTTATTGCTGGCCCTATGCCAGAAGTGACAGAAAAGATCACAGACCAACAGAGTTGTGTCTAGCAACAGTAGATGAAATAAAGAGGCAAGCACGTGATAATGGATTTAATAGTTTTCACTTTAGTCTTAGTGGGGGCGAGCCTACCTTCCACCCTGGATACTTGGACATACTGGGCCATTTGGCTGATGATGTTCCTAATACTAACTATACTAGTATACATATGACTAGTAATTGTTCTCGCCCACTTAAGTGGTTTGAGGATTATGTGGAAAGAGCGAAACCTTTTCATAGAGCAAGTATTACAGCAAGTTTACATACAGAGCATTTAGACACGAAGGAGAAGATGCAGGAATTTGCAGACAAATTAATCCTGTGTCAGGAACACGATGTACAGATTACAATCAACATGGTCATGGTTCCCGAGTGGTTTGAAAAAGATTGGGAAAATGCTCTTTTCTTCCACGAGCAAGGAATCAACGTTACCCTCAAACCCCAAAGTGACCCAACAGCGTCAAAAGTTGTTGAAGGATATACAGAAGAACAAATGAAGCGTTTGTGGAATGGTATGCCTCAAATGGCTTATACTGAAGTAAAAAGAAAATGGGAGGGTAGACCGAAGCCTACATTTGAAATGCCACAGTACGCTATTGGTGAAAATGATAAAAGCGTTCCATGGCATATGCAGGTAGAGTTCACTGATTCAAAAGGTAAGAAGTGGTATATGGACCAAGCAGAACGTTTCAATGCTTTTAACTTTAATAATTTTGAAGGATGGAGTTGTAACAGTGGATATCAAGGAATTATTATACGTGAACCTGACGGATCCATCAAACGTTCATATAGTTGTGCAGATCAACCATTAGGATATATTGAGAGTGGATTTAAACTATTTGATAAACCGATGCCTTGTATTAGCAAAAGTTGTGTAAGTTCAGCCGATAGTAAAATACCAAAGAGAAAAGTCTAATTTTGTTTTAAGTTTCTCAAAACAGCGTTTACCGAATCTTTATTACATTTTATGTTAAAAACAATCCAGTAACTATTATCAAAACTAGCATTAAAAAGGGTATGTACTTTAGTTGTATTAAGAAAGTACATACGTCCCTGTTCCCAATGCATTGCGTTTTCTTCTAAGTTGAAGAAAACATTTGGTGGGTTACAATTGTGTAATGGAACAATTAATCTAAAAGTATTGATATCATAATGATATGTGTCACGGTGTGGTGGGAAAAAACCTCCCGGGCCTAATCTGATTACATGTGAACGAAACATGTAATTTTTCCATGGTTCAATAATTTGTTGAAGTTCTTTATATTGTTCGTAAACTGGTGTGACTACATCAAAGTCTGTTTCAGCATGACTAGTATTGTTTTCTATATTATATTGATGTAGGCTATCTAAATCTGGTACACCACTAAGCCCACCATCTAAACTAGTTATACTTAACCCCCAACGATTAACATCGTGTCTTGGATTATATCTAACATACTTGAAGTTGTCTTCTGACCAGCGAACAAACTTCTTTCCATCTATAGTTGGCTTTAATTCTATTTGATCACCATATGCTGTTAATGTTAAGAAGTCAAAACTCATACTGCCATATCCGCTTTGATAGTCCCATGACTGTTATAGTCTTTAATTTCAAAATCATTCATTTTGAAATCGTCAATTGATTTAATATCTGGATTGATTACCAAATTTGGATAATCATTTGGTTCTCTTTCTAATTGCTCCTTAACCGCATCTATATGGTTCATATAAATGTGAGCATCACCGATAGTGTGAAAAAACTCTCCCACTTTAAGTTCACATACTTGTGCAATCATATGTGTTAATAGTGAGTATGACGCAATGTTGAACGGCACGCCCAAGAATAAATCAGCACTACGTTGATACAGATTGCAGCTTAGTTCTCCATTATTATTAACATAAAATTGTGAGAATGTGTGACATGGTGGTAATGCCATCTTGTCGATATCTGCTACATTCCAAGCAGAAAGAATATGTCTACGTGATTGTGGATTGGTTTTTATATTCTCAATCAAGTTAGCTAGTTGATCTATATGCCCGCCCTCTGGCTTCTCCCAGCGTCTCCATTGCTTTCCGTACACAGGTCCTAGATGCTTTGTTAATGCTGTATTGATGTAACCTAATTCTTTACCTTGATTATCAGCATTGGCTGTCCAGATAGTTTTTTTGTCCATTATGTTACCAGATGTTGTACCATAATGTATTTCTGCTAATCTGCGTTCATCTGTGGATCCTTCAATGAACCAAAGCAGTTCACTTAGTACAGATTTGAATGGGACTTTCTTTGTAGTTAAAAGTGGGAATCCATCTTTAAAATCAAAGTTTAGCATTGACATAAAAATAGATTTTGTGCCTACGCCAGTTCGCTCCTTGTCACGTTCTTCGCCTTTTTCCATCACTGTGTGAAGTAAGTCTAAATACATTTCTTCAGAAGTGTTCATACTTTTTTTCTACTCCATCTTTCTGCGTTAACTGTTGGATTGTGTCTATTACCGTATAATACTCTTTCGTACTCTTTTCTGTATCCATGAAAATAGTTACCAGTATCTAATGTTCTGTCACATTTATAGGAACCTTGTACTTTACAATAATAAATTATATCACACATATTATGACATTGTTCGAATAATGTTGCTCCGCCAACTATTATTTTAGATTTGCCTGGATGTCTAAAATCAATCGCATCTAATATATCACGCATAGTATGTGCCGTATAATCATAGCAATCGAATACTCCAGGGAAGTTGGATATATCTTTTGTTGTTATTACATATGATTGTGTCTTTGGGATTGATCTAAATCTTTGCCAAGATTTAGATCCCATAATAACAACATTATCTTTTAATGTTGAATTTAAGTAGTGTTGGTATGAATCACTGATAGGCCATGGCATCCCATTTTTATATCCTATACCGTTGTTCTTGTCAACAGACAACAACATACTAATCATTATCATCGCCTTTATAACTGTCAAAATGTTTCTTTAAAATATTTTTAACATTTTTAATTACGCTATCACGTAATTCTGGTATGTCTACTAATACTTCAACATCATCAATTGCTTCAAAGTTTTTAGCAACTTCTGACCAACTAAAGTCTCCTGACATTGGGAGCGGATTTAGTAACTCTTCTCCCGATAGATAGATTACCGAACCATTTCTCATTTTAACTACGATAGTTTTTACATATGATGCTGGTATACTAAGAGGAAGTATTTCTTCCATAATTCTATCAAACTCATTTTCTCTATCAAACTTCATCAGCTTAGATCACCATTTTCTTTCATTACTTCAACGTGTTCTAACGCTGCTAGAATAACTGCTGCCGACTTAATAAGTTCACTTTCAAAATCGGTTGTGGATGGAGGAGTAAGCATAGTAGCACGTTTAGTTTCTTGTACAAGATAATAAGAAGCGATTGCAATCCAATCATTTGGTTTGTTTTTAGCATCCCATTCACTACCAGGGATATCTGCCTGGCGTATACGCTCCTGTTCAATTCTACTTAATATACTACTACGCTTACTTGACATTTAAGCCTCCGACTTCTTTGGACGACCACGTTTCTTTGGTGCGTCTGTTTTTGCTTTTGTTGTTACACGAACCTTAGGCTTTGCTTCAGATGGACGCAATGAAGGATCATATTTGTATGCTTCTTCACGTTTTGCGATTGCATCCTGTTCAAGTAAATTAGCTTGAACCATTAGATTTTGAGCAATAGCACGATTTTCGTCCTTTTTTGAATCTTCTACATTAGCATCTACCTGTGATGGTGCTGATGCTGGTACCTCTTCTACTGGCGCCGGGGTATCTGAATCAACCTGATCCATTTGTTCTAAAATTTCTGATAGCCTAACGTTAGTATTTGAATTAGGTGTCATAATAATAGAATTTGTTGGAAGTTTTTTAAGATGGCCTTCTTTGTGAAGTGTTTCTAGCATAGGTGTACCATGCCAAAATACTTTACGTGTAAGAACTTCATACAAGTTATTTGTTGCTTGCCCTTCTGGTGATTCAATAGCTTCCATGTAAGCATCATGGTATCGATCTGGTAATGAATCACTATAAACAACTAAAGCATAGTCTTTTTCATCAGGTAGTTGCATGAACACTGTACTTAAACGTTGTCCAGTTCCATCATGTCTACCTACATGTTTAAGAAACTTAGCCATTTATGACTCCGAAGCCTCTTCAGTTGCTTCGCCTTCTGCTTCAGCATTTTCTGCGTTTTGTGCTTGTACAAAGTCAACAAATGCTTTAACTCTGTTAGCAACATTACCTACAGCAGAAAGTTCTGATGCTTGAAATGCTCCTCGTTTTGATGCTAGATCGATAATAGCATAAACATTCGCTAGGTCATTTACTGTGACGCTAGGTTGTTCTGTTGTAGCTGCCTCTTCTACAGCTTGGGTTTCTTCTGACATTTAAAACTCCTTTATTTCTTATGTCATATTATATATAATATGAATAAACAGTTATTCATACCTACTATTATATCTTATTTTGGGATGAGTGTCAAGTGTTTTTACACTGCCATTTGTACATATTCTTCTGGCCAGTTTAGGTATTTTAACCAAATCTCATATCTAATATGTATCATAAAGTTTTTATTATTATACAATTGATAGAAGTTTGGTTTACTAGGCATTTTCTTTGGAAGAATATGTGTTTTATTTCCTTTACTGTGATTGCATTTTTTACATGCTGTTACAATATTTTCCCATGTTGTTTTACCACCTTTTGATTTTGGTAGTACATGGTCTAATGTTAATTCTGAGTTTTTAAACTGGGTATGACAGTACTGACATGTCCATTTATCACGTATAAAAATATTGTTTCTTGTAAAGTTCACTGCACCTGTCTGTGGCACATATTCTTTTACAGATACAACAGATGGTACTTGTAGTGTATGGTTAACACTATGTACTTCCCATTCATCATGCCATTCTAATACATTGATTTTATCGAGCCAAATGAGTTTGATACTTTCCTGCCACGTTAGCGTGGAAAGCGGAGTCACACTGAGTGGTGACCCATTGGCATTTAGCAATAAGGTGTCATTACTCATATAGTTATTTATTCTTTATTTGGAGTAGTAAGTATGCTCTCCAAACGGTGGGATGATATGATCTGATCCATGAATAACAAACAATGTGTCACAATAGTTTGGATTACCCCATGAACCAAACGGATAACCATCTGTGAACATGATGAACTTGTCAGGTTGAATATCGTTTTCTTCCATGAAGTTCCAATTACATTCAAAGTCAGTACCACCACAGCCGATAATTTCGTATTCTTTGATTTCCTCAGCATTCATAGGAGTGAATTCTTTAAATGAATCTGCGTATACTTGTGTATCAAAAGTCCAAATACGGAGACGAAAATCTTGAAACTGTTGCATGATGCCGTAGATTTCACCTAGAAAGTCACGAATCATGTCATGTGAAATAGAACCTGAAACATCAATACCGATAGCAGCCTCAACTTGATACTCATTATCCATACCTGGTAGATAGATACCTAGTGAACGTGACTTACGAGATTGACGCATCCAAGTAAAATCTGATTTTAGTGCAGACTGCATTGAAAGATTAAGATGTTCACGCCAGTCCATTTTAGGTTCAGTCATATCTTTAATGATACGCTTGATATCACCGGGAAGATTGCCAGAACCCGCAGACTGTGCAGCCTGTAGAACAGCTTGTTTCATCTGATCCTTGATTGCTTTAGCTTCTTCTTTAGAAATTTTGATAGGAGCATTGCGTCCAGTAGGATCATTTTCACCGTCGCTACCTTGACCTTCACCATCACCAAACATGTGTTCATCAAGTGTTTCAGTGTTAGAGAAATCTTTACCTTGTTCTTTTTGTTCTAGTAGGTCTGCGTAAATTTCTTCTGTATAAGACTTGTAGTATTTACGATCATACAGCGCAGACTTAGGCATAGTACCGATTTTCGCTTCTACTGTAGCCTGATTAACTTTGTAGTCAGCAGCAATGTTCCACAGTTTAGGATCACGCTTTTCTTCAGTAAAGTCCATAAGACGACCACCTACACCGCAGTGATCATATACACAGTGAAAGACCTCGTGTCCTACAACGAAGTCGATTTCCTCAGGTGTTAGAGTACGAAAGAAGTCACAATTGTAGTAGAAATGCTTGCCGTCAACAGCAGCAGTAGGAAGCCATTCAGCCTCGACTAGTTTAAGACGAGTAGCAAGTGTACCAAAGAACGGGTGTTTGATTAGCATTCTCACACGACCCGATACAATCATTTCTTTGACTTCTAAATCAGTGTATTCGAATACTACAGGTTCAGCAGAATCTTCGTCTACTTCGATACCGTTTTCTTTCAGAATATCATCAAGTACTGCGTTAAAATCATCTTCTGATTTAATTTCATGAGGTTTGACTTGCATGTGATTCGTCCTTTTTTCTAACTACTCTACTAATATAACACATATTTAGATAGTGTCAAGTAATTAAAGGGAGCAATGCTCCCCTTATGCGTTGTGTGCATCAATGATTAGTTTGCCATACTTCTTAAAGAACTTTTCAATGCAGGGAACTTTGCGAGGTTCAAGAGGAAGTTTGTAAACTTTCAGTGCAGTACGACCACCAAGTACGGTCATTTCTGTTTCAAAGTTATCCATCATAAAGTTGAAGAAGTTGTCAGCCATTTTGTACAACTCGTCCATTTTCTCTTTACCATTACGATCAACAAAGTCCTTCAACTCATAACAAAGTGAAGCAGTTAATGAGAACATCGCAGAAATTTCGCTTGCTTCTGAACCCAGTGTCTTTACTTTACCTGACAAGATATCTGTCGGATTAGGCAGTTTACCAGCAATTGCTCGGTGTGCCATGAACTTAGTTGCGATACCATCACCAACAGTACCTGCAATCAAATCATGTAAACGACTGTCTGAGATTTGCTCACCTTCTTGAGGAAGCATCTGAGAAACAAAAGTCCATGAACGAGGAGTAGCAAACGCCCGTGACGCAGTGCGAGGATCAAAGTTCATAAGATCCATCTTGTTAGCAGTTACATAACCTACGACCTCAGGATCGATATTGTTTTGTAATGCCCAAGTCTGCCAATCTTCAAAATCAGTAGTCATTTCAAGATGAACAAAACGATTAGCAAGCGGGCTAGGCATACGATACGCAACGCCACGATCACTTTCACGATTGCCAGCAGCAACGATTAGAACATTGTCAGGAAGACGATAGTTACCCAACCGACGATTAAGAATTAGCTGATAAGCAGCAGCTTGTACAGACTGAGGAGCCTGATTCATTTCATCAAGAAACAGAACAACGCATTCGAATTGATCTGCTAATTCTTGAGTAGGCAAATCAGCAGGAGGAAGCCACTCCATCAAGCCTGTGTTAGTGTTAGGAACAGGAATACCACGCAAGTCAGTGGGTTCCATTAGCGCAAGCCGCATGTCAATCATGTAGCCTGAACGCTCTTGTGTGATTGAATCAACAATCTCAGACTTACCAATACCGGGAGGACCCCAGATGAAGACCGGACGCTTACGATTCATAGCGTAGTTGATTTCTGCACGAATATCACTAGGACGAACTAGACGAACATCCATATCATTTAGTGAAACTTGAGACATTTGAGAACCTTTCTCTCTATTGATTACTTAATAAGTATAACACGATTCGCTTAGTTGTCAAGTTTTGAAATATCAAAACTGCTTTCTAAAATAATAGAAAGATTACGACCGTGTCCGTTTTCATCCCAGGAGATTTCGTCTAGGGCACAAGCAAGCTCACAAGCATTACCGTAATCGCTTTCTTTAGCGACTAGCTTGTTAGATGCGTTATCAATTATCAAGTAGATTTTATCCATAACTTATCTCCTTATTACTATATTAATATAACGTGATTCGTAAGTTATGTCAAGTTTTTGAAGTGAATTTTTTATTTTCTATCCATAAGTCAAAGTCATTTCCTAATAGCATGAATTCTGCTGCTAGTGACTCTTCAAATATGACTAGTTTGCCACGACTCAGATAGTATGGGGAAACCATATATCTATCTAAGTTCATTATTTGATTGCCTGTTTCTTGCTTAAGTTCAGTTGCGAGTTTGATTTCATATTCGCTGAAATGCTTTACTAATACATCTTTTCCGAAACGTGTTAGTCTGAAGTTTTTATTATTTTGTGATGAACTAATAAAGATATCGTTTATTTTAAACTCTTTCCTGCCAGCTTTCCTGCCTTTAGTATTATCATTCAAATACTTTATTAATTCAGTCTTGGTCATTTCAAATCTAGTTTGTCGCCTTTTGTTAATATATAAACTTCAAAGTCATCACACTTGAATAAGTCATTTAGTCTTTCTGCTAAGTTAATAGCGTGTCCGGGATTGGAAAAAGAACACTTCTTATACTTAGGTCCCGGGAAGTTTACAAGGCTGTTTAGGGAGCGCAAGTTAATAGCCTCACCTTTGTAGAATACAGCATACACTGCTTCCGCCTTCAGAACTTGTTCACTTCTATATGTTTTAGAATCTGTATATTCTAAAATTATGGTTGGTTTAGGTCTTGCCATTCTCAACCTCCTTATTAACTCTGTATATATTTATCATATTTGTACATAAAAAGTGTCACTGCAAAGAAAAAGGACGCTTTTGCGCCCTTTATTTTTGTTAAATTATCTAATAATTTTTTAATGTGAACTGAATCCATTAGGTATAGTCTCCGTTATAGAACTACCTACAAATGTTACAACTTCGACATGTCCATTATCATTATTGTCTGAACTTACAAAAAATCTAATATTGCCAGAACCAGGAAGAGACATGCCTGATCCACCTGCTCCTGGATCACTTGGATACCAAGATCCGGTAGAGTGTTTCATCCAGACTTCACTAGTTGAAGTATCGTATGCGATTTGAGTAACTCCTCCTCCACCAAGAGAGTTTGTAAGCATTGAAATATTACCGGATGAAGCAGAATATATATATCCCCCCTTTTGATAAATGTAATTTCCAGTACCATACTCTAAATGCCAACCATAACCGCCAGCGAAATCACCATACCCATTTTCTCTTACGATTCCCCATTTAATTTGCATGGCTGCAGAGATACCCTGTACTTCAAAATATTTTTTACCTTCTGATAGTGGTGCATTATTAACAGCAGCAAAGTTATAGTTATCAAAGTATGCGTAAAGGCTGTTATTACCAGTACTTATACCGTTTGGACCTGTGCCTGCTACTGCACCTTCACCAGTCTTTTCAACTGCAAAGACAATATCATTACCTGGAGGGGTATTAGCCGCTGCAATATGCGATAAGTCATCGCTCAAATCACCAACATCAATTGGCAAATCAGATACTTTAGCAAGTGGAATACCGCCTGGTGTTTGGCCGTCATGTAAGACAACACGGTTACTAGTAATGTCAATTGTAATTTCTGCTAACTCACCAGTAAATGCTGAGTGGTCTGTAGCTGTACCTCTACGAAATTGAATTGAATATGATGGCATGATCGTCTCCCAAATACAAACTGTTATATGTATTTATCTAAAATGCCATCATTAATATTATGCTTCTTGTGCTTCTGCTTCGTCTAATACTTTATTGAATTCACGCAGACGTTTAATAACTGATTGGAAGTCAACAATTGTTGTCCATCTATCAATGAAGTATGTCAGCGCACCCTCAACTCTACCGAATGCGTTAAGCACCTGAATAAGAACACCAAACGTAATTAACTGAGCAAAGTAACTTGGTGCTAGAACAATAATAGCAACGTTACCAGCAATCAGTGAGAAGCCTGTTTGCCATACACCAAAGCCCATATAGTAGTTGAACAGACGATAGTAGTTACGCTTAACTGATGCAAACATTGGGAACAAGTCTTCGGTCATGCGCTCTTTAAAATCATCTTCACTGTGTACTAGTTTCTTACGAAACTTCGCTTCTACAACTTGGTTTTTGTATTCCAGGCCTGGTAGTTTAATACCTAGTAAGAATGATAGCAGAGTGCCACCGATACTTAATGTTAGTGCTGCCCATACTAGAAAACCTGGAATAATCTGTCCGTTCCAGATAGGTAGACCTTCACTCAATTGCCATAGTACTGGAATAAACGCAGCAAGAATGAATATCTTGTTTACAAAACCCGTAAATAATGATTGTAGTGTCTTACCGAAAATCATTAAGTCTTCTTGAATACGCTGTGAACCACCTTCAATCTTCGCTGTTGATTTCTCCCAACGTTCCAAATAGTAGTGTGTATTAGCTTCACGCCAAGCAAATGTATAACGCTGTGTTTGCCAAGTAGCATATGTTGCCATTGGTACATATATAATTAATATTTCTAAGAAACTAGGTACTGTTGTTTTTTCATCCATACCGAATGTTATAAAATCCCATAAACGTGCAATATTGAATCCCCAAAATAGATCCCAAAATCTTTCTTCTTGTAGAGTTTGAATAGCATCATAGAACTCACGGTTCCATGCGTTATAATAAACTAGTATTTGAACATTATACCAACCTATAAAAAGTAGCCAAGCTAACATTAGCCAAGCGTATAGGACATACTTGGGTGTCCAAAAGAAACTCTTTAGCATTTTTTAATCCTCCGCTAATTATAATCCACCCACTGGGTTTGCTGTAGTCAATCCCCAAAAATTATTATAATTAGTGGCTAATTCGATAAGTCCTGGTTTAGAGTTGAAATCTCTAGGATGTAGCCAATACATAGTTTGATTGGGAATTTGTATGAACAGTTTTCTTACTTGTGGGTCTTTTACCCCTAAACTTTCCAATAGTCCAAGTAAATTTGATGCTGTTCTATATGCACCTGACTCTGCTTGTCTAGGGTGCATTCTACTGATAAACTCTTCTGGAGTGCCGGGCCCGTGAATACCAAACCAAACATTACCAATGAGATATCTTTTGTCTCCTCCCAAAAACATTAGACCACATGCTGAAGCACAAACTGTCTTATCTTTCATGTAGTCTATCTCCAGTTCTTCACCCACTTTACCGGGTGTATAAACAACTTTACCTTCTGAATTTAAAATAGGTGTATCACGTACAACAGTAACAACATTACGTAGTTTGATATGTGCTGCTAGACATGATCCTTCTGCTAGATTACCTCCTGGGCTTTCTAGTATAAGGGTGAAGTTTTCAGGCATTTGTGGTGATATTTTATCACAATCGCCATCTCCAACTTGACCTGTTAATGTGTATAGAAAATCGTCAATCTTTTCGAACTTTAAATGATCTAATGGGTTCTCTTCTTTTTCTTTCTTTTCTGTGTTCAATCGTTTGTATTCTACAATAAACTTATCATAGTATATGTTTATTTGATTTGCTGATAAGGCACCAACTAGAATTACCAATATTAAATATATTGGATTTTTTATAACTGAACGTACAAGTCTATATATCCATAAACCTCTAATCGCTTCGGCAAGAAAATTAGCCGCTTTTTTTATAAAGTTCATTAAAATGTTCCTTGTTAATCAACAAAATGTTGATTTAGTATTTATACTTTTTATTACTTTATTTCAGGAACATCTTGTTTTTGTTGTTGCTTTTCTTGTTGTCGTTGCATTTGTAATAAGAATTCTTCACGTGTTACACATTGTGCTGTTTTGTACATTTTGTACTCTAAACTTAATGGGTAACCCTCTTGTGGTAGAATATTGTATTGAACTTCTTCACGGCATTCTTCCATTGATTTGTGTGGGATAAACTGCCACACTGGTTGTCCAAGTGGTACTTGAAATACAGACACTACAAAATGTCCAACAACCATTACTGCTGCGTAGTCTAACATTAGAATTTTCCTCCATCATATGTTATATCATCAGGCTCTTTATTAGCCTCTTTCAACTCAAGTAATAGCATTGTTAGTTCGGTCTGTAATTTAACAGCGTCTTCTATGTTCATACGTAGTTGTGCTTCTTTTTTAACTGAAGCACGATTTACTTGTGTTAAGAAATTTTTTATACTTGCGTAGCTCATTTCGATATCCTAGATATTTCTGCTTCTAAGTGCGTTTTTGTTTTAAACGGACCTATATACTCATAGTTATCAAGTGTTTCACGCTTTACACAATAGGCATTCTTCCATCCAGCACCAGGAAAAGCAAGACCGTAATAGCCAGCAGCATAAACAACTTTTGATTTTTCTGTTTTTGTGTATACTGGTATACCTTTTTCATCTGTGGATTTATTATATGAACGGTGTTTGCTAGGGTATCCTTCAACTTCATCTATATCTTTCCCGTAATCTACACTTTCTATTTTCTTTACTTTTTTAGATTCTAGTATCTTACTTCCATACTTTGAAGTAAGAGCATCCTGGGTAACTGTCTCTATGCCAGCATCCTTAGTGATAACTTCAAAGTCAGAAGACCTGGTCTTACGTATAATACCAAGTTTTATCCCTGAATCTTCAAGTATCCAAAATTTATCTTTTACTATTTCGATTGTGTACATTTTTCTATAATATATCTAGTATCTTCCCATGAGTCTACTTGATATACTTTTCCATTACCGTATGCGAATGAATTACCGCCCGGAGAACGTGCTTTAACTGCTTTTGCGATATCATAATCGTTTCCGCCCTCCATTGTTTTATCTCCCACAAAGAGTATCTTTGTATCTTCAGAGAAATCATTTAAGATTTGTTGTTTGCCCTTTCCTATAGGCATGATATCAAGACCAGTTTCTCCTGCTACTTGGGCGACTACATTATATTCTTCTGAAAATTCAGTATTGAATTCTCTTGCTATAGTCTCTCTGTCTTTGTTTTGAATATCATATTCTACATATGCTTTGCGCTGGTGTGGTTTTGCTTTGCGCCCTACGATAGAAAAGTTTAGTAGTCCTGGACGTTCATCAAAATGCCATCCTGTCTTAGGCATAAAGCGATTGTACATCAGAACACTTTCTAAGTATTTCCATGGACGTTCAGGAAGTTTCCAGTCATTATTATATATGTTAACGCCCTTTTCCCATACAGAATTACCTGAACAGTTGTATGAACGTGCTACAGCATTAAATACATCATCTCCAACTTGTTCAATAGTTTTAGGAGCATCACTGCCAGTTGCCAGATACACTTCGTTTTTACTACAGAATTCTAAAAACACCTTTTTAAATTCTGAATCCATTTGTCCACGACTAGGAGTTAATGTACCGTCAACATCAAATATATATACTTCTTCACTCAATAACTATATCCTTTGTTTTTTGAAATAGATACCAATCATATGTTTCTTTTGCTTTTTTGTCTTCGGGTAGATTTAACTCTAAATCTATTTCTGCACCTTCACCGTATTCAAACCCACATCTTTTAAATAGACTCAAATACATTTCTCTACCCATAATAGAGTAATGATTTGGCCAGTGTTCTAAATTTCTATCTGTACCTGGCTTTGGCATTTCAATATAAATTATTCCACCAATTTTCATCATTTTATTTAATTGGTATATAGTAAAAAATGGGAAAGGTGAATGCTCTAAAACATGTCGCATCCAAACAGCATCCCATTTGTTTTCCCAACCAGTAAAGTTGAAATCTAAGTTATTTACCTTAAATCCACGTTCTTCTACTATCTTAGTGTCTTGTGGATCTAATGTAAGTCCTTCTACGTTTTCATACCCTAACTCTCGCATTTTAGTTAGTGCATATCCCGCACCGCATCCTAAATCAAGTATACTAGCATCTTTTGGTAAGAGTTTAAGAAATCCCGGTAACATTTTATCTACAACATCTGTAGTTAAAAAGCTATCAGGTTCGTGATATACTTCTCTGATTAAATGATTATAAAACTCTTTAAAATCATGCCATTTATCCATGTGGATAACCTTTGTTTAGAATAGCAGCCATTTCATCAGGTGCTTTTGCTAAGTTCTGTAGATCCCAATACCCACACCATTTAAGGAAGTTAATGCCTACACCTTGAATATTCTTCGGCTTACTTGCTTCTGCAATAGTTTCGATGAATGATACTTTTAGTTCTTCGGGCTGCGCTGTTAAGTCAATAAGAGTGCGATTGCGCTCATAGTCTTCTCTTACAACATGTTCTTCGCCGTTATGATCAGTCCAACGCTGTAGCATAAAATTATTCCAATTAAAGCCACCTGTAGTTCTATCTTCATACGCTTCAATCATACCTACTTTATTTTTAGTGCCTTTCTTACGACATCCAGGGTATGCGGAAAAGATGTTATCTGATGTGTCACCACGAATACACTTTTCAAACAATAACCACTGTGGATCAGGAGCAGGAAGAACTTCTTTAGTCTTCTTATCTTTGATGGGCGTCATATGCTTATCGTCTTTAAAGAAACCATCTTTGTTGATGATACGGTTTTGTACACCATCATAGATAGTCACGTTCTCTGAGATAAGTTGTTGATAATCACTATCGCTTGATACAATGATGTGATTATCGTCGGGGTGTGAAGCAATGAATAGAGCAATCATATCATCTGCTTCTGCATTAGGATTACGCAACATAGTTACATTAGTCTTCTCTGACAAGAACTCAACCATGTTGTCATACGCATCAAACATGATAGCGTCTTCTTCTTGCTCACGTACAGATTTTGCCTGCTGTGCTAGTTTACGTTGTGCTTTGTATGGAGTGTAATAGTCTTTACGCCATGAACGGCCTTCTAAACAAAACACTGCGTGGTCTGCGTTAAACTTCTGATAACACATTTTAACGCTAGACATCATAATATGAAATGCTAGTCCGATTTTCATATCGATATCTGCGCCGCGCATACCAACGTGTTTCGCACGATGATACATGTTGAAACTATCAACAAGAATGAATGTAGCCATAATAGTCCTCTATATTAGTTGATTCTATGCTACTCTATTTGTAAGTAAAAGTCAAGAATATTCTGCGGTATCTTCATCAGTCTTTAGACGTTGAATGATAAGACCTTCTTTGCTACTAGAGTCTACGCTTCGTGTTACTCCATCGCTATCCTCTAGACCCTCCATTACAATATTCTGACATAAATCATTGAACCACGAGTCTACAATCTGATCTGGTTCAACACCTTCATATCCGCTATTTGCTAGATATTCAACAAACTCTTCATTAAAGTCTAATTCGAAGTATCCACTTCCTGGAGAATTCTCATCCATTTCTAAATTAAGAACACGTACATAGGGCTCTTTATTTACAGTAGCAACACTTTTGTTGTATTCGTTTTCTGTAATTTCATTATACTTTTTTTCTATCTCTAATAGTTTTAGTTTTCTTTGCGTTTCATCTTTGATGTTTTCCGCTCTAAACTTTTCTCTACTTCGTTTATCACCAAATATATTTTTGAATAAGTTCATTACCAACCAATCCCTTCCCAAGGAACATCCTTGTTACCAAAATGACCATAAACACAGTTCTTACTATATTCATGGAAGTTATACATATCAAAGCGACGGATAATACCCAATGGTGTCAAGTCAATATTATTCTCAATAAACTTTTGAATTGAACGATTGTGTCCATTACTATCTACATAGATTGATGTCGGCTCTTTAACACCAATAGCATATGATAACTGAATCTGGCACCAATCTGCCATATCATCTGCTACTACATTCTTTGCTAACCATCGTGCCATGTACGCTGCTGATCTATCGACTTTGGTGGGGTCTTTTCCAGAAAAAGCCCCACCACCATGGGGAGCATAGCCACCATAAGTATCAACGATAATTTTCCTTCCGGTGACACCAGCGTCTCCATCGGGCCCACCAATAACAAAGTTACCAGTAGGGTTAAGATGCCATATAGTTTCATCATCAATTAAATCTCCTAAGACATCACGTGCGGCTTCACGTGATAGAGCCTGTGCTTGACTCATATTTCCTTCGGTGTGTTGTGTTGATACAACTACTTGGTCAATACGTTTTACTTGACCACCTTCATATTCAACACTAACCTGTGACTTAGCATCAGGTCCTAGAACATCACCACGCATTGTTTTTAGTTTGTGTAAGATATTATGTGCGTAATAGATTGGTGCTGGCATATATGCGTCATTGTCGTTACATGCGTATCCAAACATAATACCCTGATCTCCAGCACCAAAATCGTCTGTGCCTAGTGCGATATCAGCACTTTGTGCGTGAACTTCATTGTAAATCTTTAGATTTTCCCAATGAAATCCATCTTGTTCATAACCAATCTCACGAACTTTGTTGCGCACGATTTCTTCAACTTCTTCCTTAGATACGTTAAAGTTTTTTACTTCGCCCGCCAATGTTACATGATTGGTAGTTACAAGTGTTTCGATAGCGACACGTGTAGTTTCGTCACCATTCTTCAACCCAGCATCAACTAGGGCATCAGAGATTTGGTCTGCAACCTTATCTGGGTGTCCATCGCTAACACTTTCGCTCGTAAAAATATAGTTGTTCATAAATGTTTCCTTAGTTTTTCGTATTGTTCTTCTGTGTGAATACCACGCAGATACTTTTCGTTCTTTTTAAGTTCCCCAGGCATTTCCGAATAGGCTGATGTGGAGTCTAGGTGTGAAGCGCCACCCTTGTTCCATACAGAGCTTCGCCACCTCTTGTACTGTGAGGTCGTAACCTTCCGACCTACCACCGAGCGGCATAAGATATACAGGACACTCCACACCTGCAGAACGATATTCACTAACAGCTCTACCAACTTCATCGACATCATCCATATCAGCAACAACAAATTTAAGATAGACAGAAGCATTGCTGCAACGGTAATAATCAAGCAAGACGTTAGGTTTGATAGCTGTTTCCCAAGTTTCTCCGCTGACGGAAAGTTTTGGAGAGCAGCTAAATGTCCATTCAATTCTGTCATTGTTGTTGATATATTCGAGTAGATCATCATGTAATACTTGTGTAGTGTTTGTTTCAAATGTAACATTCTTTAAGTCCGCCATTTTTGGATGTTCAAATAATTCTACATACAGACGTTGCCAAGCAAGCAACGGTTCGCCGCCTGTAAGAATAAGATGTATGTCTTGTCCATTGTCTTGTGTCCACTTACCTTCTGGTAATAAACTGATAAGATGTTCTACAACTTCATCTACGGTTGCCAGTTTGTTAAAGTGCTTGAACTCTGGATAGATACTTGCGTATGTATCACAACCTGTATGAATAATAGGCAAGTCTTCAAACTTTTCCGCTGTTTCGTGTACTCGGTTATTTATTAAGTCTTTTACTTCTGGATTATAACGATTACCTTCTGCGTGTTGTTCCCAGCGATCTTTGTCCTTAGGTAGCCCAAAGTTCATACAACGAAAGTTACAACCAAAAGTACGCAGGAATACACTAGGTACTCCTACATACTTGCCTTCACCTTGTACACTATAAAATGCTTCTGAATATCTCAACTTCATCTTGGTGCAAACTCTTGTTGTAACTTAATATTGTCCATAAATTCTTTCTTTACATGGTCGTTTTCAAAGAATGAACCTTTTAGAACCGTAGTTTGTGTTAGTGAACTGTGCGCACGAATACCACGGTTCTCACAGCAACCATGTGTTGCTTGAATGTAAACACCCACATCTTCTGAGCCTGTTGCTTTGCGAATTTCACGATTGATATCCATAGCAAGTTCTTCTTGTAGTGTTCCACGCATTGCGCACCATTGAGCGATACGTGTATATTTGGATAATCCGATTAATTTATCAGCAGCAATGATACCGATGTATGCCACACCTGAAACAGGTTGATGATGATGCGAACACATTGATTTTAGCTCACTGCGTACAACTAACATACCATCATACTTTTCATTTGTGATATTATCTGGTTCATTTGGAAACGCTGTACAACTAGGAGCCGGATCATAACGTCCGCTCATAATTTCATTTACATACATTTTTGCTAAACGTCTTGCTGTATCCATTGAGTTAGGATCAGTGTGTCTATCGATCAATAGAGCATCTAAAACACCTTCGAATGCTACTGTTGCTTCTTTGATAATAATATCTTTATCTCCGTCCATCAGGACTTCTGAAATGTTGTCACCTGCCCAGTGACGAATACCAGCTATTTCTAACTGTTCTTTAATTGAGGAAGTATTTCTCATGCACTTAGTTCCTTTTTAAATGTGGTAATCCCACTTATAATACATAATACTATAAGTGGGATCTGTTGTCAAGTCAAATTAATCATTTTCAATTGTTAATTTGTTTTCTAAATAGTCAACCATGTTTTCTGGTGTCGTATTGATATATGGATCATCATCATCACCGTCATTATTGATACCTGGTTCTTGCCACCATTTTTCAATAACTCCATTATTGATAACGCACATATAACGCCATGAACGCATGCCAAAACCTAAATGGTTTTTACCAATAAGCATACCCATATAACGTGTAAAGTTACCAGATCCATCTGGAATTACTTTTACATTTTTAATGTCTTGCTGCTTTGCCCAAGCATTCATAACAAACGCATCATTGACTGAAATACAATATACTTCGTCAACATCTGCCAGCTTGATACGGTTATAGTTCTCTTCAAATCCAGGAAGTTGATATGTTGAGCATGTTGGTGTAAAAGCACCGGGCAAGCTAAACAATACTACACGACGATTTTGAAATAAACTGTCACTTGTGACCTGTTCCCAACGAAATGGGTTTGGTCCTTCTATTGACTCGTCCCGTATACGAGTCTGAAATACCACACAAGGTGGTTTAAATCCTTCAATCATAATAATAATCCTTATTGTGTGTGTCTGTTGGCTACAAATCTATTGCAGAGAAAAAGATGTAAAGTATACGTCTTCTACTCCGCCAAATCTTTCGAGTTTTTCTAGCTTCTTATTTATTGCTTTCATCATTTCTAAAGATAGTCGCTCTCTTCCAGCTTTACCTTGTAGTTCATCTATGGTGAAATCGTTAGCTACAGATAGAACAACTGAACGTAGCGCAAGTTCATGTCGTTCCACATTTTCTATTACCCATTCTTCGTATTGAGTAGAAACTCCTAATTCAAACTGTATAAAGTTTTTTGACCCTTTTAGGTTAGTTAAAAAAGGTTGTTCAAAAGTATAATATGTTGTTTTGTATATAGAAACATCTTCTGGTACTTTCTTAAATACTTGTTCACCACTAGCAGCCTGCAATTCATCTTCGCTTGGTTCTACCCACTGACCTGTTGATTTCAGTTTACGCTCTATTAAAGCATCAACTTGCTCTTCAACTGTAAGTTCAGGTACATACATCCATTTAGCAAGATAAAACCCTGCTAGTACTAGTACTATAGCTGTGATAAGTATTATAAGTTTTTTAAGCATATTCTTTTAATTTCTTTACTAACTCATTCCCATAATAAAACTTTTTAACTTTTTCATTCTCTTGTGACATAGCAAATTGCATGTCTTCATTCTTACTCATTTGCATACGAACATATGCTTTGATATTTTCAATATTCTTCTTAGTTGATTCTAAACTAGTAGTCCATTCACTTGGATATTTAAACATATCACTCCACATTTCAGAGTACGATAGTCTATCAGGTACCATAGGAATAGCACCAACTACAAGACCTTCGTATACAGATATACCAAGTGTTTCTTGTAAGTTGGCACTAAACACTAGTTTTGCTTTACCAAGCAATTTGTGATAATCTTCTTTGGAGAGATTTTCTTCCTGACATTTTATCCATTTGTATTCTGGCATTTGTTCAGCTAGATAGTCAAAAACTTCCGGCTGCTTTTCAGGTGCTATACGATGTGGAAATAGAATTATGTTTTCTTTTTCCATATTTTTATAATCACTTAAATCACTTTCAATGTATTCCATGGGCCATCCTACTTGTCTTATAGAGTGAAGTAGTTGCCTGTCAATATCACGGTCATCATCCCAAAATGTATTTGTAAACAAATCAATATGAAATCGAGTAGCAAAAAAGTTATCATCATAACAATCATACATACTCATTTCCGCTTTACGAACCCATGAGGCATCTCCAATTAAACGTCCTAGAAAGTCTTGTGGATCGTAGCTACCAGCATGCCACATGCCACCGATGCGGAGTTTTATCCCAAGTAATTCTGCCATGTATTTCAACTGGATAACAGTGGGATTCCACGCATCAGTATAGAGAAAGTAATCACCATCTTTGATTTTACCTTCACAGAACAGCTTCGCAATCTGTTCTAACTGTGCGCTCTTATAGATATTTGTACCACCAAAGTTTAAGAAAGCACCAGGTGTAGTGGCAGCCGGGATATCAGTTGGACCTTCAATCACAGTTACATCAATACCATTGCTTCTAAACAATGTGGGAAGATGTGTTTTCCATTGTTTGGTATAGCGGGATTCAACACTCTCCAAGTCTATAAGATATAGCATAGTACTTCCTATCGTTTAGATTACTCACTTAAAATTGAGAACACTTTATATCCTTGTGAACTCAACTTATCTGATCCACCTAAAAAGGTAAGATCCATAATACTGAGAATACCAATAGTCTCAGCATTAAATCTGTTTATCAATGATGTAGCTGCTTCTAGTGTTCCACCAGTTGCAATTACATCATCGATAACAAGAACACGGTCGCCTTCTAACACTGAATCTGATTGTAGGTGTAGCTCGTCCATACCGTATTCTAACTCATATTCGGTAAAAATAGTCTCTCCCGGAAGTTTACCTTTTTTACGTGCCATAGCAAAAGGTTTACCTGTCATAGCACTTACCGCACCTGCCATTGGGAAGCCACGTGCGTCTAGTCCAACAATTCTATCAAACTCTAACTGTTGTACTGTAATAATATCTTTAAATACATTTACAACTAATTTTAAGCCTTCTGGGTGTTGAAATATACTTGCCATGTCCTGATACTGAACACCAGGACGAGGATGGTTTGGTACGACACGTACCATATTTTGTATTGCTGATGATGAAATATGATTAATCACTGACATATTCAATAAATGCTCCGTTTTCTCCATCTTCCGAGATTTCAATCTTAACATCACGTCCTGGATACTTCGCTGAAATCTGGTCAAACAAATCATCAGACATCATTTCACATGATTTATAATCAAGTTGAATAACATCATCTTTATATAGATTTTCTAACCAACGCTGAAACTGAATGAATTCAATATCACGGTCATTGTGTACAACACTGATTGCTACACGAAAATGAAACTTGTGACGATGTGGGTATCCTAGAAAAGACACATCATATTCGTCACCTGTCGCTAGGGCAGGATCTTCTAGTGCTGCTGGATATTTGTGAATGCCTTCTTTCTGAAATGTCACCCAAATCCAACGTTTTGCGTTTTGTTTTTGTTTTAAAATATCATCTGCCATGTTTGCTTTTCTACTTTCATTTAACATATAAGTGTAATAACTACCCATTAACTCCTAACTCCCTCTCTAAAGCGTAGATTTCAGTTTTCATTCTTAGTTTTTCAGATTTCATCTGAGACACATCTAACTTTAGATTATAGTCTTTTTTTATTCGAGTGTCAAGTTCTCTGTGCTTTTTTCTTAAAGTTTCTAATCTAGTTAACTTTTTTTCGGGTGTCATTATTACTCCTATCCAAATAAATCGGCTACTGCCAACGGCTCCTCATATTCTTTTTTCTTTTTACCCTTTACCGCTTCTACAAACTCTTCAGTTTTCACAGAAGCATCTTCGAACTCCATGAAGTCGGGGGTTGTTGAAATATTTTGAACACGTGAGCCTTCACATTTACGCAAGAATGCTTTGTAATCAGTAAGCATTTGCATCGGGTTATCAGAGACAAATAGTTCTTCTACAAACTTAGCAAAGTATAGCACCTTATCTGGTACAACTTCTGACAAAACATTTGTTTTGCCTAAGTTCATACTGCGAATATCAATTTTGTCTCGTACCATTTCATACTCATGGTCAAATCTGCGAATAGCATCTTGCATACCACGAATATGATATTCGGCATTATGTGCTTGAATTAAAATGTACGATAGACTATCCCAACTTGATTTTGCTTCCTTATTGTTGCGATTTAGATCCCCAGGTCGCATGTAATTCACATCACGCATGGTCAAGCGTGATCCAATCTCACCCTCAAACATCCAAGGTTGATTGTCATTACTCAAATCTTGTCGCCACTTCAACTGTTTATTTTTGTAACTCCAAGCATTCGCATTCAAGTCGGGATAGTCGTACGCCAATCCTTTTGATGCGGTTATATAGGGAGAGGCAGCATCAAAAGAGATTGTGATATTTGGATTAACATGTTCTCTTAGTTGTCGTTGGATTGCTGTTAACATAGCACCCCAAGGGAGAACGCTGATACCAAGAGTGTGAATCCAAACATCAGATTGATCTTCTTGTCCAAGAAGACCATCATCACGTAAACGAATTAGTCTACGTAATAATAATTCCGCATCACCAGCATGGTCGCCCGCCATAGCGTAACCTTCAAATGCTCTATCACCAAACACTTTCTTATCATTAAAATGTTTAACACGCTCATACCACTTCTCACTAGTATCCCAGTTAGAACCATGTAGAGTGTTTAAGAACTTTGTTTTGCCCGGTGTGCGGTTATTAATGAAATATTCATGGTTAAAGATAGTTTTTTCAACGCATTCTTCCCAATTTTGAATACCGTTTTTATCACGGTATTGAGGCAAACACGCCCAACCTGGAATATCAAGTGTCATAGAATAGTCACAATATTCTTCTAACCATACCATAATACCGTGTCTTGCTTCATGCCAACTACCTTCACTATCATAGAATTTGTTCCAGTCTAGTTTCCAAGCACCAGTACCAATCTGATACCCGCCACTATCTCCTACTAGAACTGTTGTTTCACGGTCACGATTGACAACCATACCATCATCAATCTTTGATCCTTCTAAATCTAAGTTAGCATGTCCAGCAGAATAAAGACCATGTGAATAATATACATAGCCTTTATCCTTATCAAAGATATTCAAACCATCTAATTTATGTTCAAATCCATCAGGTATACGTTCAGGTGGGAACATATCAGTAGCATCTGCGTAATGCTGAGAAATTTTACGAACATAAAAGTTTGATATCGCAGGTAGAAAGATAGCGTATCCTGCGTTTAGGTTATCTTTACCCAAATCTTTCATTAATTAATTTCCTGATTTAGCTGGTAGAATGTATTCATACATACCGATGCCTGAATCTACTTGAATCATCATAGCACCTTGATCTGAGATTTTGATGCTCATTGTTGATGTGTCACCTAGTTTCAGAATAGTTAGAACTGTTGATAGTGGGAATGACCAACCTGACTTTAGTTCACCATTTACATTACGTGCGAATGTCAAGTCTGCTTTATCTGTTGACGCATCGCCGATTGTGAACTGTAGATCCCCATCTACTGTACGAACTGTGAATAGAGGATCGTATGCTGATAGAATAGCTGCTGTCTGTTGCAAGTCTTTGACCGCTTGCTGTGTCGGCATGATTTCTACATCCCACTTCGCCCCTTTGAAGTTTGCTGTTTTAATCTGAGCATCAACTAGTTCTGACACGATTACACGATAGTTAGCATTCATAATGCCTGGAATAGTGAAGTTGAATTCTGTTGGAACTTCTTCACCATTACGTTCTTGACGACCAATCTCAACATGTGTTGTTACTGCTTCACCTTCATTGTTACGGCTTTCATATCCTAGATAACCAGATAGAACACCGAGACGACCTAGACCGAACTTACCTGCAAAGTCAGGAACACGATTATGTAGTTTAGCACGAAGAACAACTGTGCGGTCGTCATCCATCGCATCTAGTGTTGTTGCTTCATCATCTGTTGTTACTTTTACTGCTTGAATGATACCAAGCGAATGTGTGTGTTTCACAATATCTTTTAAAATGTCACGCATTGCGTTCTCCTATATTATTACTCTTACTATATCACATATTAAAGTGTTTGTCAAATGTATTATCTCTTTTTTCTATCGTTCTACGATTTTTTTTACTGATTCTAATTCTCCAAGATCCAGTGTTTTTATTGTATTCTCCCCACATCCCTTTATCGTCTGATGTCAATCTTGGCCAGTTACGTGGGTCAGTATCTAGATCCACCTTAGATGTGTTATCTATTTTTCTACAGATTTGTTCAAACTGTTCTTTGTATAGCTCACCGCCATGAGAACCTTCGGCTGCGTTGATATTATAAGAACCACCAGTTAATCCTAATTCATCATAGCGATCCACATAATGCCAATGTTCAGTATGTTTTTTAAACCATTCATATCGCTGATCCTCACTCATATCAGAAAATCTATTATGTGAAATTGTTCCTACTGTAGTTTGTTTTACATTATAGTTTCCGGTTTTTATACCTACGCCCACTTCTGGTAAATCAGGTTCGTCAAACAGGTCTAGTTTCGCATCACATTGGTTAGCAATCACTTCCTCAAGGTGTCTACCGATTTTATCTTCGTTGTTTGTTTCTATTTTAATGGATCCAGTTATAACACCTGAGTAGTCATATAAGTCAAGTTCCTTGTGTTTTGGTTTACGTGCCATTTTATACCTTTCTATGTATAGTGATTCGAATCTATCATAGTTACTAGTGTTTCGTCAAGAGTTGAATTGGTGTTCGCCTACTGTTTTATTCAAATAAATCATCAAATACTGAGGTTTCATTAGGTTTTTCTTTTCTTGGGTTTGCTGTTGATGGATTGTCAACCCAGTATATTGTATTAGGAGGCAAAAATCCATGTATGAACCAAGCGTTGCCGAATGGTGGGGATCCTCCTCCAGTGAAGTCAACACGATTGTTGTACACTAATGCTGACATACCATACTCCATAAACATCTTACCACGGGCAGAGCCTTGAAAACTTGCTACTGGTAAGAATAGAGCAAAAGGTTTACCCAAATCATAGCAATGTCGGATAAACTTATCTTTTAGTGAGTAGGGCGGGTTTGTGATTACTCCATCATACACATCACTTGGTGCGCATTCAAAGAAATCTTTACCGTTACTTGGTTCAATCTTGTAACCGAATTTGGTAAACCCTTCTACAATAAGACCTGACTTACCACTTGTTGCTTCGTAGTAAGTCGCATCTTTGTCTAAGTACTTCAATAAAGGTTCAACACTATCAGGTGGTGTATAGCACTCGTCTGATGCTGCGTTCCTACCTAAGTTTTGTACTAGTTCTAAGTGTGTCTTTTTTGCCATTAGAAATCAAATAAGTTGTCAAATTGCTCACTAGTGCTTGCTGCGCTCAAATCCCACTTTAGAACACCAATCAAGTTGTCAATCTTTTTATCAATGATTGTTGTTTCCATCAAGTCATGGTCGAACGGAAGTTCTTGGAACCATTGTGGGATGCGTGTTTCATCAATCGGATACGCAACACTAGTCATTTTCATTGGGTTGTCTTTTAGTTTGCATACGATAGTTTTCATACCGTCTACAATCTCAAGTGAATATCTGTCGCTGTTCATATCACGCAGAGTATTCCAATTCAAGGCTGCGCTAACATGTCCTGGAAGATGTGGCTTTTTCAACTTGTCTTCTGAACTGCGTAGTTTGAAGTCTGCATTCTGTGCTTTCTTAAACTTCGCAACATCGTTCTTAAACTTTGTCAAGTTGTTTACCCGCTTAGGAGTACCTTTCTCCCAGCCAGGCTTTTCACGGAAGTCTTTCTTAAAGTCTTTGACCATATCAACGACATTATCTTGGTTACCGCCTGTCAGAACTTTAACAAGAACATCCATTAAGAACTTCTGCATATAGTCTGGAGTATCGCTTCGCTTCAAGTCAAGACCCATAGCTTTCACTTTACCGGGTTTACCATCTACATCACGGCGCACACCATCATCATCGTAAATTAACATAGCATAGCGTTTCTTCTTAATAAAGATAGCCATTGTTGCTAAGTTTTCACGACCTGCTGCGATAATCTCACCTTGCTTGCGAGGACAGTTAAAGAAGTCTTTCATAAAGTCTGGAAAACTTGCGTTCACTTGATTAGCGATTTCGTCATACATTGTTAACGCAATCTCTTTGTCCCATTCAATCTCACCGTTATCAATCTCTTTCTGAAATGTCGGATACATTGAATAGTAGATAGAGTCTGTGTCACCATAGATTACTGAGCGACCTTTATAGTCGTAAGTCCCATCGATAATCTCATTAGTCTTGCTTCCCATATGTCGTGTAATACAACGACCAGACAGAGTAGTTGACTGACCGATGCGCTTGTCGTAGAAACGACAACCCTGATTAAGAATCGCACCATATAGGGAGTTCAAGTTAATCTTTTTCACTAGCTGACGTTTATCCCAGAATGCGATTTCTTCTGCGTCACCACCTTCTTGTGCTTTCTTTTTATTTGCTTGTAGAACTTTACGTTCGGCGTACCAACGTTCTAGCAAACTAGGAATGATACCTTGAATATCTTGTTTGAACACAGTTCCGTTCGCACTCATAGCCCAAGGCAGTCCTGAGTTATAAACTAAGTCGTACATTTCAGCACCAGTAAGTTCGTGGTGTTCGCCATTTTCCATATCTAGGTGCATCATATTCGTCTTATCTTTTTCATTCATAAAACGAAATTCTTCTGTAGAGAATGTATCTTCCCATGCTTGCGCTGCACCGAAACCTTTATTAGTACCACCACGTCCTTTTCGAATACGAGACTGTATCATTTCGTCTGTATAATCAGGACGTAGTTGCGCTGTAATAGTTTCAGGACTCATGTTTAACGCACGAATGATAGATGGATAAAGTGAGTTAATATCAATACCCGCTACCCACTTTTGAATGCCAATCTGTGGATTAGCAACAAACGCACCCGCTGCTTTTTGTGCTTCTGCTGCTTCTTCTTCTTCAGCAGTGGGTTCATAATCATCATCCTCGACATCCCAACTACGTTTTTTACGATCAGGAACAACCATACCACGTCTGTGCGCCTCGTTGATAATTGCTTGTTCAGTAACAGCAACAGCACCCATAGTTGTCTGAATATTCACAGTATTATCGTGCGCAATCTCGTTAGCCAAGTCAATGAAACGTAGTTTCTTGTCTAAGTTATCAAGTAGGGCAACGTCTTGTCTGTTATATTCGACAAACTTATAGAAGTCCTGGTTATATAGTTGGTCAAGTGTGCCTTCATACGCAATCTTGCGCTCACCAAGTTCATACTCACCGATAGCATCAAGTGAATAAGAATGCATTTCATGATATGTATACTTGCGATAAAGTTCTAGGTAGTCGAGGTGAATACGACCAAACAAGTTATAACTGACTTGTTCTTTACCATACTTAATCATGTATTTTTCTTTAGGAAGCAAATCCCACAAACAAAGTTTACGAGTATGCGACTTACTGAGAACACGTGTGATACGTCTAACAGTGTATGGAATATCGAAACCTTCACTGTTCCAACCACTGAGGACATCAGCATCGTCAATCAACGCTAAGAAGTCATTTAACATATCCGCTTCTGAGAGATACAAGAATGTATTCTCAAATTTATCACATAGTCGCTGTGCTTCTTCTAGTCCTTCACCGTCACGCATATGAACAGGTGGAATTACAAACGTTACAAGTTGATCTAGCCATTGTAGATGTGTTGTAATCGCTGTGATTGGCATGAATGGATCTTCGGGCGGAGCAAATCCTTTGTCCGCATCAAAGTCTACCTCGATATCGAAAAACGCTACATTCAGTTTCGGCGAGTCTTTACCAAGATAGTTCTCTGCTAAACAACGAACTTCTGGCTTAATGTCGCTTTCGTAAATCTTTTTGTCGCTATTGATACGCAGTTCTTTATGCATATCTTTAGTTCTTTTTACTTTGATTTGACGAACTTTCTCACCGTGAATAGAAGTATGTTGTCCTCTATCGTCACGCACATAGAATGTACGCCAAGCCGGGAAGTCCTGATATACCCGCTTCCCGTCACGGCGTTCAACAACATTTACGATGTCTTTATTTTTATCGTAGTATGCGTCTACATAACTCATTTACAATGTGCGTCCTACAGTTTCTAATACAGTTTCTACATCATCAAAGTCTTGTTTCGCCTCTTGTAGGCGTGCTTTGTGTGCGATTGAAATTGCTTTATTTAGAACTGAAGGTTTGATGTCAAGTTCTTCTGCGATAGCTTTTACAGTATCCCGCAGACCACCTTTAAGGTCATCCACTTCTTGTAGAACTGAACATCCCTCGTCTACAAGCTGTTTTAGTTTTGCTTTTTCTTCGCTTGAAATATTATCTAATGACATGTTATTCTCCTCATAAGATCATAAAAAAAGGGAACTCAGAATTGAGTCCCCTTTAAGATAACACAGAGGCGTATTAATGTCAATACTTATTTTTAGATTTGTGTGACCCACAGCCCTTTTCATTCAAACGCTGTGCTAGTAATTCTATCTTATCCATATCTGAATCTGATAGTTGATGCATTTGTTTTGGGTTTGATTTTAGTTTGATAGTTTTACCACCAACTTCAATACTGTCACCTGCTTTTTTGCCTGCTTTTGCTGCTGCGTCTAATGCTTTGTAGAACTCGTTATATTCTGAGAACTCAATTCTAGTCGCATCTGTCATCATTTTATTTGCTACCGCTTGTGGCTGATAAGCGTATTTGTCTTTACCTTTTGTCATAGTGTTTTTTATAACACCACCGACACCTTTTGCTGCCCCGCCTATTGCTCCTCTTACAGCACCACCTATCGCTAAACGTGCTGCCATTCCTGCAATCGCTGGAAGAATTTCATCAAGTTTTTCTTCGTTGATTCCTTCTTTCATCATTTTCATAGCAAGACCTGCTGCTTTAACAACACCTTCTTTAGATGACATTAGGTCGTCTAGCTTTGCTTTGTTGTCATCATTTACTGCGTCATAAACTTGTTTAATTGCTGATGCTGTAAACATATCAACTGTCATACCATGTAGTTTACCAGCTTGCTTGTCTGCTACTATTTGATTGATTACATCCATGCTTTCTGAAATTTCATCATCTGGACAATGACATGGGTGTCCACCACAAATAGCACACCATGTGCCTGGCTTTCCACCGTCTTCCATCATATCAGGAACACCATTACCATTTTCATCACGCCACCATGAACCTGTTTCATCATGTGAGTCATGTTCGCAGTCACAATCTGGCTCACAGTTATGCATTTGGCATCCACAATCTTTACAATGGTATTTTGAAGCATCAAGTTTTTCGCTCTCATCAAAGACACCTTCAAACTCATCAAATGCTGGGTGTTCACCGTGACCAAAGAATTTGCCAACCTTTTTACCTGCTTTTTTAATTTTCTTGCCTGCACCCTTGACAACATCCATTGCACCTTCATACATTTCGTCTGCTAGTTCTTTGCCGTGTTTTTTAGCAAATTCTTCTTTCGACATTGTTTCTGAATCATGAATGACTTGATCGCTCATGCGACCTTCTTCAATTGCTAGGTGCGCATCAATTCCTGCTGTTGATTTTAACCCCCACGCTTTAGCTGCTTTCTTAGCTGCTTCATAAGATGTTTTAGCGTGGCATTCGTGCTTACCCTTTTTAGCATGTACACAAACATATGGTCTTTCTTCTGCTTCGTTTACAGATTCTTCTACTTCTGGTTCGTTGTCCATCACCGCAGCATAATCTTCCATGTCACTGTCACTTGGCATTTCGCTATCTGCTGGTGTGTCCATTTCCATATCACCCATTGGGTCTGTCATCATTTCTGGTTCATTAGCAACACTCATATCTGCCATTGGCTCGTTCATCATATCGGCAGGACTATCTAGTTCTAGTGTATGCATTCTCGCTGTTAGTGAGTCTGACATACGAACATAAGCATCATATGCTTTGTTATGTTGGTTACTGAATTCTACTGATAAGTCATGTATCGCATCACGTGCGTTCTTACCAGATGACAACTCTTGTGCTAGTTGTTCTGTTGCTCTATTTAGGTAATCTTCAAATTCGTCATTAGAGATTACAAAAGATTCGATTAGTTGTGACAGTTTCATTTTATTCTACCTTATCTTTTAATCATTTTACTTTTAACAGGTTTATTATATACTAGATTACCTACATCTGATGTATAACCCATCTTATAATTTTTTTTCTTTCTACCATATACTGAACGTTCAGCATCAGACTTTTTTGTACCAGGTGTCATTGGCATAGAAACCGATGCAAAGGATCCGGCAAACGTTTCATTTATGATCTCGTTTATTTTCATAATAGTATTTATCATTTAAGTAAAATATGTGTAGTTTTATCTTAAATGCTTTGTTGGGAATCCGTCTTTATTGACATCATTTCCGTATTTTTTAACTTGCTTGATGATTTCATTTGGTCCTACATCAACAGTTGTATTTACACCTTTTACAACACGACCAACTCCGGCTGCTTCGTTGAATGCTGTAAAGTCAGCAAAGTTTTCAGCAAATCCAGGTTTGCCAATATCATCCAATGAATCGAGCCAACTATCATCGTCATCGTCATAATCAGTATATGTATTCTTTGTAGGTTCGCCTCTGTTGGCTGCTAACATATCTACAAAAGGAACAGCAACAGATTCGATCCAGCGTGATATATCGCCGTATGTGGTTATTTTTGTTTTGAACAAATCTTTTAAAATATCATTAATATGATTTTCTTCTGCTTTGCGTTCATATGACTTACCATACATGCTTTTTAAACGGCCAATCTGGCTTTTTATTTCTGGGCTTGTTAGTTCTAATAAGAAAGTTCTCAGATTTAAAAGATAATATTCATTGGTATCTACAATTATTTCATTATCAAATCCAGCAGGCGGCCATCCTTTTTTATAGGTAGCCACTGCTTTATCTACATCAAAGTCACTTGGTAATGAAATATTTCTACCGCCTTTACTACGTCCCATTCCCAGGTCTTCAATTGTGTCACTATAATACATCTCATTACTTAATGGTATAAAAATATTTTGCATTCCAGAAACTTCCATATCTTCAAGAGAGTTTCTATTAACGTTTGCATACTTTCCTGATGCAATGGCTGCAAATGTTGGATTTTCAATACCAAGTTTTTGCAAGACTTCTTGTTGTTTTTGATTACTTCCTGTTTTTATTTTTCTGCCGGTATCATTGGTTACTTTTTTAATAATTTTTGCAACAGGTTCTGCGTCATATACAAAACTTCTAAACATTATTGGTCGGTTGCCCATAGCGTCTGTTATCTTTTTGACTTTTAGTAATCTGTTTTTCATATGAAAAACATTTTCAGGGACACTAACATCCTCATTAAACGCTATGTCAGTATGTTTCTTTGCATTTGCACCGTCTGGGTGTTTAGGATTGATACCTACAACTTCACCGTTCATTAAGTCTGAAATGTTTGATGCTTTGCCAATTTTATCTAGTAATTGATGTAGTTTGTCATCGGCATCATAATTGCCGCTTTCGTATCCGCTTTTACCACGAACTTCTGTGCGCTTACCTGTATCGTTGTCTGTAATATGTAGAACATACATATCAGCATCACGTTCTAACTGTAATTTATATCCTTCGTTGATATTTTCTATTTCACTGAAACGCATTTACTTCTTCTTTCTTCCAGCACAATGCGCTTTTTGTGAAAAACCTTTTGGGTTATTGCAATCTATTGACTTTTTGTACTTGTTACTCCAACCTTCAGTGATATTTAAATTTTTAATGGCCTGCATGAAACCTTTTTTTGTTTTTATATACTTATGTACAATATCTCGCTGTTCTGGTTCCATTCTATAATACTTGTCCATAAAACGTTTTGCTTCTTTCGGCTTCACGTTAATAGTATTACCATCATAGAACTTAACTGGGAATGGCTTGTTATCACTTCTGTCAGAAACTATATCTAGCACTACTAATGGATTAGATTGTTTCGCTTCAAACTCTTGTATACTTTCATACTGTGCTTTGTACATATCTACTAGCTCTTTTGCTTTAACACCATTAAAAGCACGTGCTATATCAAAAGCATACCCGCCTATACTTTGCTTTGATTTATCTGTATTTACTAGATGTCGTAACGCTTGTATTGCTGCTTTATAAAATTCTTTTTCTTGTCTGCTTCTTATCTGTAAAAGTAATTCTTCACGTGTCGCCTCCCCAAGAACAAAGTCTGCTGCTTTTTCACCACCACGTAGTGCTGCTTTTTGTAGCTTACGCAGAGACTTTAGTCCTTTACCTGTTTTGATAGCAACTTTAAACATAGATTTCAATGAAGCAACAGTAGTTTGTGCTGCCACGGCCATAATAATAAGTTCTGGTAGTGGAGGTATAGAACCTAAGTCTTCATTTAAATCTTCATCAAATAGTCCTTTTGCCCAGTTTACAATCTTATCAAATCTATTTCTGGGTTTTTTAGGTTGCGGCTTTGGAGCTTGTGTGGCAGTAGGCGTCACTGTTTTGCCCTGCATTCCTGGGAAGTTAATCTTAGAGCCTATAGATTGTTGTTCTTGTGCTATTTCTTTATTATCTAACGTATCTTTAGTTTTCTTTGCTATTGCGGTAGCGGCGCCACCTGCTGCGACACCTTTAGCAATAGTTGCTGCTATTTGTTCTGGGCTAGCACCGGGCGGTGAATTTTTGATAATGCCTTGAATGACATGTTTAGCAATCTTAATTCCTTTTTTTGCTAATATTCTCATTGCTACCGCAACTAATGGATTTTCATTTAACTGAGATTCCACTGGGAATTCTTTATTAGATGTTTTAAAATTTTTCTTACGCATAACAGTTTTAGCAATAAGTTCTAGTTCACCTTTTCTATCATTCCACTGCAG